>JAESFJ010000005.1_pt1 | contig 573633 bp, 521 predicted proteins | sample 9266161 | NCBI WGS metagenome assembly JAESFJ01 (sample SAMN14506165, study PRJNA617096) | algae metagenome | isolation source: Calothrix sp. FI2-JRJ7 and co-occurring heterotrophs from granitic desert soil | place: USA: Red Pass Lake area, Fort Irwin, California | collected 2000-06-01 | reverse complement strand
TCTCTGTCATCTGGCCGGCAAACGAACCGAGCACGTCGGCGAGCCGGATGAAGGGCTTCAGGATCGGCGCTTCCTCAGCGGTGATCGACGGCATGTTGATGGCGTTCGAGACGGCACCCTTGATGAGATAGTCCGACATCTGCTCGGCAACCTGCAGGGCGACGTTTTCCTGAGCTTCCGTGGTCGAAGCACCGAGATGCGGCGTGCAGACGACGTTCGGCAGGCCGAAGAGCGGGCTTTCGGTCGCAGGCTCGACCTCGAAGACGTCGAAGCCGGCACCGGCGACATGGCCCGACTTGATGGCTTCGGCAAGTGCCGCTTCGTCAACCAGGCCGCCGCGGGCGCAGTTGATGATGCGGACACCCTTCTTGGTCTTGGCCAGTGCTTCCTTGGACAGGATGCCACGCGTCTTGTCGGTCATCGGCACATGCAGGGTAATGAAGTCTGCCTTCTCCAGGAGCTCGTCGAGTTCGACCTTGGTGACACCCATTTCCTGGGCGCGCTCGGTCGAGAGGAAGGGGTCATAGGCCAGCACATGCATGCCAAGGCCGATCGCCTTCTTGCATACGATGCCGCCGATATTGCCAGCACCGATGACGCCGAGCGTCTTGCCGGTGATTTCGACACCCATGAACTTCGACTTTTCCCATTTGCCGGCCTGGGTCGAAACGTCGGCCTGCGGGATCTGGCGGGCAACGGCGAACATGAGCGCAATGGCGTGCTCTGCCGTCGTGATGGAGTTGCCGAAGGGCGTGTTCATCACGATGATGCCGCGCTTGGAGGCAGCCGGGATATCGACATTGTCCACGCCGATGCCGGCGCGGCCGATGACTTTGAGATTGGTCGCAGCCGCAATCAGCTTTTCCGTCGCCTTGGTGGCGGAACGGATGGCAAGACCATCGTAATTGCCGATGATTTCGGCGAGCTTTTCCTTGTCCTTGCCGAGCTTCGGCTGGAAGTCCACTTCCACGCCGCGATCACGGAAGATCTGGACGGCGGTTTCAGACAATTCGTCGGATACGAGAACGCGAGGTGCCATGACGAGGCCTCCTTGAGAGAGTTCGTTTGAATGAGATGATGAGAATTGCGTGGCTCCGCCGGTCAGGCGGAGCCAAGATCGGCTAGGATCAGGCAGCGGCCTTGGCGAGAGACGCCTTCTGCGTCTCATAGGCAAAAGAGAGCCACGGCATCAGCGCTTCCATGTCGGCGGTCTCGATCGTGGCGCCGGCCCAGATGCGAAGGCCGGCAGGCGCATCGCGATAGGCACCGATATCGAAGGCCACACCCTGCTTCTCGAGAATGCTGGCGATGCCCTTGGCGAAGGCCGCCTGGGCGTCGGCATCGAGTGCCGTGATCTCAGGGTCAACGATCTTGACGCAGACCGAGGTATTGGAGCGCGTCGCTGGGTCAACCGCGAGATTGGCAATCCAGTCGTTCTTCTCGATGAAGTCGAAGATCACCTTGGCATTGGCGTCGGCACGCCCGATCAGGGCCTCGAGGCCACCGATCGACTTCGCCCACTTGAGCGCATCGATATAGTCCTCGACGCAGAGCATCGACGGCGTGTTGATCGTCTCACCAACGAAGATGCCTTCAATCAGCTTGCCGCCCGAGGTCATGCGGAAGATCTTCGGCAGCGGCCAGGCCGGGACATAGGTCGTCAGGCGCTCGACGGCACGCGGCGACAGGATGATGACACCGTGACCGCCCTCGCCGCCCAGAACCTTCTGCCAGGAGAAGGTGGTGACGTCGAGCTTGGAAAAGTCCAGATCCTGCGCGAAGGCCGCCGAGGTGGCGTCGCAGATGGTCAGGCCCTTGCGATCAGCAGGGATGAAATCGGCGTTCGGAACGCGGACGCCCGAGGTGGTCCCGTTCCAGGTGAAGACGACGTCGCGGTCGAAATCGACGGCGGCGAGATCCGGCAGCAGGCCGTAATCGGTATTGAACTTGCGAACATCGGCAAGCTTCAGCTGCTTCACCACATCGGTGACCCAGCCGGCGCCGAAGCTCTCCCAGGAGAGCATGTCGACGCCGCGTTCGCCGAGCAGAGACCACATGGCCATTTCAACGGCGCCCGTGTCGGAGGCCGGAACGATGCCGATGCGGTAGTCAGCGGGAACCTTCAGAATTTCGCGGGTAAGGTCGATGGCCAGCTTCAGCTTTTCCTTGCCGACCTTGGCGCGGTGCGAACGACCGAGCGGGGCATCGGAAAGTGCATCGAGCGACCAACCGGGACGCTTCGAGCAAGGGCCAGACGAAAAATGAGTGTTTGCCGGACGCGCGGCGGGGGCGACGATATCAGCCATATGTATACCCTTCCAGGTAATTAGCCTCTCGTTGGGGAGAGGTGTCCCGCCGTCGGAACTACTCTTGTCGCCGGCCGCAGTCAAGCGGGTGTGCGTCGCGATGAGGAAAATTTTTGTTCCGTCCACGCCAAGCTGCTCGTCACCGGCAGACTGCCCTGTCATCAATCCGTCATGCAGCTGGCGCATCAGCCAGAAGACCCGCCTCTTCTCGATCCTGCCATGGAGCCGTGCCCCGATGTTTCCGCTGAGCAGCACCATTCCTGGCCTCGTCTGGGCCTATCGAATCTTGCCGGGCGAGCGCAGCGAACGCCTGCCCGCCGAATGCTCTCCGGAACAGACGGATCCGGGGGATGGGTTCGTGTGGCTGCACCTGAACCTTGCCGACGGGCGCGTAGCGGCGTTTCTCGAGCAGTTTTCCGGACTGAGCCCGGCAGCGATCGCCGCTCTGACGACCCACGACACCCATGCGGCCCTGTCCGTGGACGAAGGCCTTCTCTTCGGGACTCTGATCGACTTCCAGCGTGAGTTCGATGCGACCACAAGAGACATCGGCTGGCTGCATTTTGCCCTGTCCGAGAAATTCATCATTACGACCCGGCTGCAACCGATCCGCTCGGTCGACAAGGTTCGCGCCGCCGTTGAGAAGAACGCCACGCGCTATTCCTCGCCGCTTCAGGTCTTCGAGCTGCTCGTTGCCGAGTTTCAGCGGGGCCTGATCGCCGTCGTGCTGGAACTGACGGAAGAACTCAATCAGATCGAGGACCATGTCTATGGCAGCGAAATGCGGGACGAACGGCGCAGGCTCACCCCGGTGCGCCGCCTGATCGTCCGGCTGCATCGCCACCTGCGCACCATGCTGCTGATCATGCGCCGCGCAGCAGCAGCTGACGACGAAGACATGCCCGAGGACATGGAAGATAGCCTCGCCCGACTCGCCGCAAGGCTTGAGGCGGTGGATCAGGATGTCTACGCGCTGGCCGACCGCGCAAGGCTCCTGCATGAGGAATTGGACAGCAAACAGAGCGCCGAGACGAACAGGCACCTTTACATCCTGTCTTTGATGACGGCACTGCTCCTGCCGCCGTCCCTGGTCACAGGCTTCTTCGGGATGAACACCACGGCGCTCCCCTTCTCCGAGGGACTGCATGGTACGGCCTATGCCTTCAGTTTCATCCTGATATCCGTGATCCTGTCATGGTGGGTACTGCGCCGGACGGGAATACTCTGAACAAGACGCAGGAAAGGGCCCGCTGGGGCCCTTTCCAAATTGGTCTGGAGCTTCGGTTTGCAAAAAAGCTTACTTGTAGACCGGCAGTTCCGGCGGCGGCTCGTAGGCGACGGGGGTTTCGCAACCGCCGAAGACATAACGCGCACCGGCATGGACGCTGTGGCTGTGGAAGCCCTTGTCGTAGCCCGGACCACCGTTAGAGGCATAGCCGAACATGTCGCCACCCATGGTGTGGCGGAAGCGATAGCCAACGTCAGCCTTCACGTTGCAGGTCACGTCGATCGAGGCACCAGCCATCAGCTGATAAGCGAAGCGCCAGCTGCCCTCACCCTCATGTTCAGTGGTGCTGCAGGTACCACCGGTGCAGATTGTGTTCCGAAGCTTGTCCCATTTCACGTACGACCCGCCGATACCGCCACCGACGTAAGGGGTGAAATAGGCGTAGGTGCCGAGGTCAATGTAGGCATTAGCCATCAGTGTATAGGCACGCATCGCGGCGACGTCACTCGATGTACAGGTCACACCTCCGCACAGTCCGGTAGTGGACCCATCGAAGTCGGACTTGAGCATGTAATCGAAGGTCAGATCGGTTCGCAGATAAGAATTCACCTGGTAACCGACACCGCCACCGACCCAGAAGCTGTCCTTGATCGATGCTGTGGTAAAGTCGACTTCCGTGTCGTTGCTACCCTGGAAATACTTGGCGCCGCGCATCTTGTTGAAGCTGTAGCCGAGATCACCACGCAGATACCAGCCGGAGGCTTCCGCCACGGCAACTTCCGGTGCGTCGACATAAGCCGGCTGCGGTTCAGGCTGATAAACATCGGCGGCATAAGCGGCCGAGCTGGCGAGCAAGGCGGCCGTTGCCACGGCAAGAATGGTTTTCGTCATGACAGGATACTCCAAGTCCCAGCGTTGTCGCGTCAGGCTGTCTCACGCCTGACATCCTGAATTGGGACAGATAATGGAGTGGAAAGGTTAAGTTGCGATTAACTACAGATGTTAACTCTGAACCTTATCCATTTGCTTACCTTGATACTTGCGGCGAGGCACCGAACAAAAGGAAGGGCGCCGCTCCCAAAAGAACCGCGCCCTGAAAGATCTGAAAGCGTGATGACGTCGTGGTCAGGCGGCGTGGCGCCCTGGATGGCCTCGTTCCGTACCCAGATTGAACAACCCGAGCCGCTGGTCCATCTCGGCCGCTTCACAGGCCAGTCGGTGGATGGCGGCCGTGGTCTCCTCGACCATCGCGGCATTCTGCTGGGTCATCGCGTCGAGTTGGTTCACCGAAGCGTTGATATCCACCAGCGTCTGCGCTTCTTCGCGGGTCGATTCCATGATCTCGCCGATATGGCTGTTGATCGACAAGACGTGTGAGCCGATGCCGTCCAGCGCATTGCCTGCCTTTTCCACGAGCTTCACGCCCTGATCGACCTCGCCGCGCGACTTGGAGAGCAGGTTGGCGATTTCCTTGGCGGCATTAGACGAACGCTGCGCAAGCTCACGGACCTCTTGTGCGACAACCGCAAAGCCCTTGCCGCTTTCGCCGGCACGTGCGGCCTCAACGCCGGCATTGAGCGCCAGCAGATTGGTCTGGAACGCGATTTCGTCAATAACCGAGACGATCTTGTTGATCTCCTGCGACGAGCCCTGGATCGCCTCCATCGCGGCGATGGTATCGCGCATGATCAGGCCCGACATTGCCGTATCGTCCTTGGCGGCGCGGGCGATCCGCTCGGCTTCTTCGGCACGTGCGATCTGCGTCTTGACCGCACTGGTGATCTCCTGGATCGCGCTCGCGGCCTGTGAGATGGCGGCAGCCTGCCGTTCTGTACGCTCGGCAAGCTGATCTGCGCCCGCCCGCATCTCCTCGGAACCCTCGCGCACCGCAATCGAATTGCCGCCGATGCCGCCGAGGGTCGCGCTCAGTGTCCCGATGGCCTTGTTGAAGTTGGAGCGCAGACCTTCGAGCTCGGCGGGGAAGCGGCGCTCGATCCGGAAGGCGAGATCGCCGGCGGCTAGCCTGTCGAGGCCAGTATCGAGCGTCTCGACGACCTCCTGCAAGGTCTTCGCCTCCTGGTCTCGCTCTTCCATCCTCTGCCGGCGCTCTTCCTCGACGCGCGCACGTTCCTCGCGGCGCTCGGCGGACTGCTTCTGTTGTTCGATAAGTGCCTGCCGGAACCGTTCAAGCGCCCGCGCCATGCTGCCGATCTCGTCGCGGCGTTCCTGATTTTCGACCGGACGATCGATCTCCCCGTCGGCCACGGCACCCGTGAAGGCGACAAGGCGCTCGAGCGGTGCGAACAGACGGCGCGTGAAGACCCAGGTCGCAACCGCAAGAACAGCCAGTGCGACGAGGCCAGTGACGAACAGGATGGTGGCGATACGGATGGAACCGGCTTCCAGTTCCGCCGTCGTCAGGCTCTCGGTGACGACAAAACTCTGGTCTGCGAAACTGATCTGCCGGCCATAGACCATTGCGGGGCCCTCGGGACGCTCGCCCGGCTGCACGGCAATGCCATCACCCGAGACGGTGAAGTCAGCACGGACGTCGGTGAGCTTGCCGGAGGCGTCGAGCGCAATGCCGGAGCCATCGCCCGAGAGGATGGCGGCCTGCTGGCTGCTGCCGGCAACGATGCCCTTGGAGAGCAGGTTGACGAAAACCTCCGCCTTGACCTGGAACATCAGGCTGCCCTTGTATCCACCGAGTTTCACCAGGGGGACGGCGAAATAAATGTCCGGCGCAGCGGCATCGGCGCCGACAGACAGGCCGGAGAAGTTCACACCGACAACGTCGTCGACAGCCTTTGCGGCAGCATCGGCCGACTGCAGATAAACCCGCCCGAGGCCGGTCGAGGCAAAGCCGCCTTCCTTCAGATTCTCACCGAAGGCCGAGCCCTTCTTGAACGAATAGATGACATTGCCGTTCTGGTCGGCAATCAGCATGTCGCTGAAGCTCGTCCCGTCGAGATAGGTGGCCACCTGGGCCTGTGTCGTCTCATGGGTGGAATAGTAGAAACCGCTGGGGCCCTCCGGCTTGATCAGCTTCTCGCGTTCGCCTGCCGGATAGGGATTTTCAGTGACGAAGATCCGCTGCAGCTCCGCCTTTGCATCCCCGCTGCTCTTGGTGATCGTGTTCCAGCCGCTCTTCAGGCCAGTCAGGGACTGCTGCAGGGTTTCGATCTTGGCAATCGACGCCGCCTGATTTTCCAGTGCCTGCAGTTTTTCGGTCAGCAGGTCCCCACGGAAGGTGAGCGTGCTGGCCATTGCCTTCTCTGTCTGCTCGCCGAACAACAGGTTCGAGCTGCGATAGGCGAAGACATTGAGGAGAGCGATGGTGACGAAGGTCAAGACGAGAAAAACGGCGATGACCTTGAACGAAAGCGAATGGATGCGAGCTGTCATGATTGTTTCCCTGGAAGATCGGGTGCAACCCGAACCCCGTCAGAGTATCGATCTGCCGCAGTTCACGGCAGATTCCCCTTTTATCCAGGAACAATCACCTTCAGCCCTTAATCGCCGGTAAAGATCAAAGGCGAAAGCCTATAATGTATGGGGGTCAGACGACCTGCGTCACACGCGCTCTAAGGCCTGCGAAGAGCTCAACGGAGCGAATGCGGGCCGCAAGATCGTGGACCGGCGTGGAGACGATGATTTCGTCGGGGCGCACCTCGGCAATGAAGCGTTCGAGCTTGTCCGCAGCCGTTTCGGGCGAGCCGACGATCGCATAGCGCAGCGTGTGCTCGACACCGATGCGCTCGATTTCGGTCCAGAAACCGTCCATGCTATCGACCGGTCTCGGGAACGGCCGGCGGATATTGCGTCGCAGATTGACGAACTGCTGCTGTGCAGAGGTGAAGAGATGGGCAGCTTCACGGTCCGTCTCGGCGATGGACGCCATCGTGCCGACCATCACATAGGGCTTTTGCAGCGCGGCCGACGGTTGGAACCGTTCGCGGTAGATGGCAACGGCATCGAGCAACTGGTCCGGCGCGAAATGCGAGGCGAAGGCATACGGCAGACCGAGTGCGGCGGCGAGATGGGCGCTGTAGAGACTGGATCCCAGCAGCCAGATCGGCACATGACTGCTCATGCCGGGAACCGCGATCAGCCCGCCCTCCTCATCCGGCTCACCCATCAGCCGCTGCAGTTCTAGAATGTCGTGCGGGAAGCTCTCGGCACCCGCTTCCATATTGCGGCGGAGCGCCCGCGCTGTGCGCATGTCGGTCCCCGGCGCGCGGCCGAGGCCGAGCTCGATACGCCCGGGATAGAGCGCCTCCAGCGTCCCGAACTGCTCGGCAATGACAAGCGGCGAGTGGTTGGGCAGCATGATGCCGCCAGAGCCCACGCGAATTGTCTCCGTTCCGGCCGCGACGTGTGAAATAACCAGACAGGTTGCCGCACTGGCAATACCCGGCATGCCGTGGTGTTCAGCCAACCAGAACCGGCGAAAGCCATTCTTTTCCGCCACCTGCGCGAGGCTGCGCGACGCATCCAGAGCCTCCCGCACGGAGTGCCCTTCGGCGATGGGAGAGAGATCGAGAATGGAGAACGGTATCATATCGGCGGTCCTGTTCGATGGTCATCCTTTATGTAGTCTGCCCCACAAGGACACCCAAGAGGTGATGATAATAAATTATAATCACTACAGATGTTTTTGCTTTGTTCACATTTCGCTGGCACATCTGCCGGGATCTGAACTAGGGTTTTTGCATGACGTCCACGATTCGCATCATCGGCATAGATCCGGGCCTCCGCCGCTGCGGCTGGGGCATTATCGAGACGCTCGGCAACTCGTTGCGCTTCGTCGCCTCGGGCACCGTGACCTCCGACGGTGACATGGACCTCGCCTCCCGCCTCTGCCAACTGCACGACGGCCTGACCGACGTGGTCCACACTTACAAGCCCGACGAAGCGGCCGTCGAACAGACGTTCGTCAACAAGGACGCGGTGGCAACCCTGAAGCTCGGCCAGGCCCGCGGCATCGCCATGCTGGTCCCTGCACGTGCGGGTTTGCGCGTTGCCGAATATGCCCCGAATGCGGTGAAGAAGGCCGTCATCGGCGTTGGCCATGGCGACAAACAGCAGATCCACATGATGCTGAAAATCCTCATGCCCAAGGCCGAGTTCAAGGGCAATGACGCAGCCGATGCGCTCGCCATCGCCATCTGCCACGCCCATAACAGGGGTGGAGAACGCATGCGTCAGGTCCTCGCCTCCGCCTGATTTGTTCTTGACTTGTTCCACTGACCGGACTATGTAATACCGCAGAGGTATTACCATGCGCGTTACGGAAAAAGGCCAGGTTACCATCCCCAAGGACATCCGTGAGCGGCTCGACATCAAGCCGGGGTCGGATGTCGATTTCATTGTTGCCGAGGATGGCATCATGCTGATCAAGAACGGCGATGCTGGCGATGCCTTCAAGGACTTTGACGCCTGGGCGCGGAGCGTCGAGGGCACGTTCGACACGAATGGAATGACATCGGACGAATATGTCGATTGGCTTCGGGGGCCGCGTGATGACCTCGACCATCATTGACACGTATGCGCTGATCGATGTGCTCGGGCCTGACAGCACGACGCGGGCATGGTCGCTTGAAGCCATGAAGCGCTGCTTCCATGAAGGCCCGCTGGTGATAAATCCGGTGATCTGGTCCGAGCTTGCAGCCTCTCACCTGAGCGAACAGCGGTTGAGCCAGGCCCTCGATTGGCTCAACCTGAAGAAAGAGCCGTTGTCCTACGAAGTGGCGTTCCGCGCGGGCAAAGCGCACCTGCTGTATCGAAGAGGTGGAGGGCAGCGTGAGCGTACACTCTCGGATTTTTTCATTGGCGCGCATGCAGCCGTCCGGTCGCATCGCCTGCTGACACGGGATGCTGCGCGCTATCGCAGCTACTTCCCCGACCTCGACATCATCTCCCCAGAAACCCACCCCCTGTAATGCGACGGACGCTCCCATGATCGGCAAACTCAAAGGCACCATCGACGAGATCGGCGACGACTATGTCCTCGTCGATGTCCACGGCGTCTGCTACGTCGCCCACTGCTCATCGCGCACGCTCAGCCGGATCGGCTCGGCAGGCGAAGCGGTCGTGCTCTTCATCGAAACCTATGTCCGCGAGGACCAGCTGAAGCTGTTCGGCTTCATGAGCGCGCTGGAGCGGGAATGGTTCAACCTGTTGCAAAGCGTCCAGGGCGTCGGCGCCAAGGTGGCGCTGGCCGTCCTCTCCACCCTCACCCCGTCGGAGCTCGCCAACGCCATCGCCCTGCAGGACAAGGCGGCCATCTCCCGCGCCCCGGGCGTGGGCCCGAAGGTGGCGCTGCGGCTCGTCACCGAGCTGAAGAACAAGGCCCCCGCCTTCGCCGGCGAGGCCTCGGGCAATATCGGCCTCAAACAGGAACTTGGCGAAGGTGTCGCCTCAGCCCCCGTCGCTGACGCGGTCTCGGCACTCACCAATCTCGGCTATTCCCGCGACCAGGCCGCCAATGCGGTGGCAGCAGCGTTGAAAAATGGTGGCGAAGGGGCTGACAGCGCCAAGCTGATCCGGCTGGGGTTGAAGGAGCTGTCGAAATGAATTCCTTGCTTGGAAGCAGATTCCTTACTATTCTAAAATTGTAAGGAGAAAACCATGAACGTGTTCTATGGGACGATGACCTCCAAAGGACAAACAACAGTTCCCCAGGAGATCAGAGAGCTTCTGAAGTTGAAGCCGGGAGATCGAATTCGCTACGTCGTGCGGAACGGCGAAGTCGTGATCAAGGCAAAGAACAAACGGTTGATCGATCTGGCGGGTATCCTTCATCGCCCCGACGTTTCGGCCCTCAGCCAGACGGATATGGATGAGGCAATCGGCGATGCCATCGTCGAACATGTGAACCGAAATACATGATCGGACTCGACACCAACATTCTGCTTCGGCTGATACTTCAAGATGACGAAACACATTCGCAAAAGGCGCTTGCGCTGGTCGACGGTCTGACACCAGTAGAACCAGGCTTCGTTAATAGCGCGGTCCTCCTGGAATTGATCTGGACAGCACGCCGGCAGGCAAGGATGTCCAGAGAAGAGCTTAAGCAGATCCTTGGAGGTTTTCTGGACTCAGACAATCTGGTGCTGGAGGATGAGAACGTCATCGAGCTCGCACTAGACGAGATGGAGCGGAGCGAAGAAGAGTTCGCCGACATTTTTATCACCTTGAAGAACCGCGAACTAGGCTGTCGCACAACCCTGACCTTCGACAAACGCGCCGCCTCCCGCGTGCCCGGAATGGAACTTCTCGCATGATGACCAACAACCCGATCCTGACCCCGGAAAAGCGCGGCGAAGACCTCGATGCGGCGCTCCGCCCGCAGACGCTCGACGACTTTACCGGCCAGGCGGAAGCGCGCGCCAATCTGAAGATCTTCATCGAGGCGGCGAAGAATCGCGGTGAGGCGCTGGATCACGTGCTCTTCGTCGGCCCGCCGGGCCTCGGAAAGACGACGCTTGCCCAGATCATGGCCAAGGAACTCGGCGTCAACTTCCGATCGACATCGGGTCCCGTCATTGCCAAGGCCGGCGATCTCGCGGCCCTTCTGACCAATCTTGAAGAACGCGACGTCCTCTTCATCGACGAAATCCATCGCCTCAGCCCGGCCGTCGAGGAAATCCTCTATCCGGCCATGGAGGATTTCCAGCTCGACCTGATCATCGGTGAAGGCCCTGCCGCCCGCTCGGTCAAGATCGACCTGTCGAAGTTCACGCTTGTTGCCGCCACCACCCGCCTCGGCCTGCTGACCACGCCGCTGCGCGACCGCTTCGGCATCCCGGTGCGGCTCAATTTCTACACGGTCGAGGAGCTGGAATCGATCGTCCGCCGCGGCGCCCGCCTGCTCAACCTGCCGATGACGGACGACGGCGCCCGCGAGGTCGCGCGCCGCGCCCGTGGCACCCCGCGCATCGCCGGCCGCCTGCTTCGCCGCGTGCGCGACTTCGCGGAAGTCGCACGCGCCGAGGCCGTGACCCGGGCGATCGCCGACGAGGCGCTGACACGCCTCAACGTCGACAACATGGGCCTCGACCAGCTCGACATGCGCTATCTCTCGATGATTGCGGTGAATTTCGGCGGTGGCCCGGTCGGCATCGAGACAATCGCAGCGGGACTGTCGGAACCGCGCGACGCCATCGAGGACATCATCGAGCCCTACATGATCCAACAGGGTTTCATACAGCGCACCCCGCGTGGCCGTGTCTTGACGGCAACCGCCTGGAAGCACCTCGGCATGACGCCACCGAAGGACCTTGAGGCCGCGCAATTCCGGCTGACGCTCGAGGATGACTGAACCCGTGTCGAAACGCACCCTCATCACCATCAAGGACGGAAAGCGGCGCTTCAACCACCGGATCGCGGGCCTTGCCTTCCGGGACGGTCATGTGCTGGTCCACCGTGCCATCCACGAGACCTTCTGGACCTTCCCCGGCGGCCGGGCCGAGATCGGGGAAACCTCGACGGAAACGCTGGTGCGCGAGATGCAGGAGGAGTTGGGAGTCGAGGCCGTCGTCGGTCCGCTCCTCTGGATTGTCGAAAACTTCTTCGACTACGAAGGCAAGGCCTGGCACGAGCTCGGCTTCTACTATCGGATGGAGATCCCTGGGAGCTTCCCCTTCCATGAAAGCGAGATCATCCACCGCAACGAAGACGGCAAGAACAGCCTCGAATTCAAGTGGGTCCCCGCCACCCGCAAAGCCCTGACCGCCCTCGACATTCCTCCCTATTTCATCGCCGATGAGATCGAGAGCTTGCCGATGTCCCCCAAGCATATCGTCTGGCATGACGGAGACCTGGACACACCGTGAACCAAGCCTTGAGGTTCGTTCGCAAGCTCGCTTACGCCAACATGCTGGCGAATGATCGCCTGCACGAAGCGGTCGCAGGTCTTCAGCCAGGAGAATTCGAGGCACCGCGCACGAGCTTCTTCCCCTCGCTGATGGCGACGCTCAATCACATTCTGATCATCGACTGGTTCTACTTAGACGCCCTCGAAGGTGGCGCCCTTGGCCCGAAGGCCTGGGCCAATGAGATCCCATTTCCGGACCGGAGCGACCTTCGCGCAGCGCAATTGGCATCAGACCGCCGCCTTGTCGCTTTTTGTCTGGCCTTGAACGATGAAAAGCTCGACTGCCCGGTGCACATCCATCGCACGGGCCGCGTCCAGGTGGAGCGGTGCGACGACGTGCTCTCCCATCTCTTCCAGCATCAGACCCATCATCGTGGCCAAGCGCATGCCATGCTGGCAGGCACCAGCATGAAGCCACCGCAACTTGACGAATTCATCGTCGCTGACGACGCCGCAAGCCGTGCAGACGTGCTAAAGCGGCTTGGAATATCCGAAGCGGAGGTGATGGATCTGGACAGATGAACCCGCGATGCGCTAGCCAGCGGCCTTCCTGAGGCCGTCACCGATGATCGCCGTCCTCACTGCCCGCACAACGCGACTGTTTCGGAGATCCGGCATGACATCCGTTAGCTTTCCCCTCTCCGGAGAGATCGTCGAGAACGTTCACCACCTGACCCAGCGCGTCTACTACGAAGACACCGACTTCTCCGGCGCCGTCTATCACGCCCGCTACCTTCACTTCATGGAGCGCGCCCGCACAGACTATCTGCGCTGCCTGGGCGTCGAACAGTCCAACCTCTTCGCAAGTTCGGACGAAGGCCTCGCCTTCATGGTCCACCGCATGGAGATCGACTTCAAGGCTCCTGCCCGCATGGACGACATCGTCACGGTTTTGACCCGCACCGAGAAGGCCGGCGGCGCCAAGATGATCCTTGAGCAGGAGATCCGCCGAGGCGACCAGTTGCTGATTGTAGCGAAGGTCATCATCGCCGTCGTCAACCGCCATGGCAGGCCGCGTCGCCTTCCGGAAGATCTCGCAAGACAGTTCCTCGCTTGACTTCACAAAGCCCTGATCTCCGCCTCCGGTAACCCCTTTTTAACCTTAATCGGGTCTTACTCGACGCTTGGAAGATTGTGCAGCGCACGCCTTCCTTTGACCAAATTTTCATCCCAGAAGCACACTGGGAGCTAAGGCGGGAAAAGGGTTTCGGCGGCTGCGACCGCACAAGTTTTCCACCAGTAGAGCTCATGTCGCCGCCCGGTCCAACCCACCGGGCGTTTGGATTTCGGGGAATTGAAGGCGATGGAACAAGTTGGAATGGCTGCAGCGACGCATGACGTGAGCCTCTGGGGCCTGTTCATGCAGGCAGGCCTGATAGTCAAGCTCGTCATGATCGGTCTCTTGGCCGCCTCCGTCTGGACCTGGGCCATCGTCATCGACAAATACTTGAGCTACGCCCGCGCCCGCCGCCAGTTCGACCAGTTCGAACAGGTCTTCTGGTCCGGCCAGTCGCTGGAAGAGCTCTATCGCACGCTCGCCGAGCGCAACAATACCGGCCTTGCCGCCATTTTCGTTGCCGCCATGCGCGAGTGGAAGAAGAGCTTCGAGCGCGGCGCCCGTTCCCCGATCGGCCTTCAAATGCGTATCGACCGCGCCATGGATGTGACCATGGCCCGCGAATCCGAGACGCTGGAATCGCGCCTGTCGTCGCTTGCGACCATCGGTTCGGCCGGTCCCTTCATCGGCCTCTTCGGTACCGTCGTCGGTATCATGACCTCTTTCCAGGCCATCGCCGGTTCGAATAATGCCAGCCTCGCGGTTGTGGCCCCGGGTATTGCGGAGGCGCTGCTCGCGACCGCCATCGGCCTGATCGCCGCTATTCCGGCCGTCATTGCCTACAACAAGTTCTCGGGTGAGGCCGGCAAGCTCTCGGCGCGCATGGAGGGCTTTGCCGACGAATTCTCCGCCATCCTGTCGCGTCAGATCGACGAGAAGCTGCAGCCGCGCCAGGCGGCACAGTAAGGCCCGGAAGGCAGGAGACGCATCATGGGTATGTCGGTCGGATCAGGCAGCAAGGGTGGCGGACGCCGCGGACGTCGTGGCGGCAAGAAGGCCCTCGTCAGCGAAATCAACGTCACGCCCTTCGTCGACGTCGTCCTCGTGCTGCTGATCATCTTCATGGTCGCCGCTCCAATGATGACGGTCGGCGTACCGATCGACCTGCCGCAGACCCAGGCCAAGGCGATGAGCAGCGAAAATCAGCCGATCACCGTCTCGGTCAACCCCGCAGGCGAGATCTATCTGCAGGAAACGGCGATCCCGATCGAGGAAGTCGTGCCGAAGCTGCAGGCAATTGCCACCACCGGCTACAATGAACGCATCTTCGTGCGCGCCGATACCGCCGCCACATATGGCATCGTCATGCAGGTCATGGCGCGGATCTCGGCCGCAGGATTTACCAATATTGGTCTCGTGACCCTGCAGGAACAGCAGAACTGATCGGACGGACATGAAGGGCAGCCTCTTCACATCCTCGTTTCTGCATACACTGGCGCTCTCGGCGGCGCTGGTGAGCCTCGGCTCGCCAGAGAAGCTTGAGATTGCCCCGATGGAGACCTTGCCCGTCGACATCGTCCCGATCGAGGAATTCACCCAGATCCAGAAGGGTTCGAAGGACGCCCCGATGGCGGAGAAATCCGCACCCGTGCCGACGAAGAAGCCGCCGATTGCCGAGCCGGCCGAAAATGCCGGCGACAACGAGGTCGACCTGAAATCCCCTCCGACACCCTCCAAGCGTCCTGTCGAGGAGGAAGTCGCAGCCGCGCCCGAAAAGGTTGAGACGCCGGCACCGACGCCTGATCCGACGCCGAACGAGGTGAAGGAAGTCGTCAAGGAAGAGACCGCTCCGCCGCCGGAGCCGGAAACTCCGCCGGCCGAAGAAGCGCCGCCGGAAGAGGCGGTTGCCGAGGAAATCCCCCTGCCCGAGCAGGCGCCGATCCCGGCTGCCCGCCCGCAGCCCGAGATTGCCAAGCCTGCGGAAAAAAAGCCGGCTCCAAAGCCTGATGCCAAGAAGGACACCAAGGCCCAGGAAACCGCAAAGTCGAAGCCGCAGATGGAAAGCGACTTCAACGCCGACGAAGTGGCAGCACTCCTCAACAAGACGGATGCGGCCGGCGGCGGCGCGAAGCGTTCCACCGATCAGGAAGCACTCGGCGGCAAGACCGATACCGGTGGTTCGAAGCTCAGCCAGAGTGAGCTCGATGCCCTGCGTGGCGTGATCCAGGAAAACTGGCTGATCACCCCCGGCATGGCCGATGCCGCGGATGTGCGCATTCGCGTGACCTTCCGCCTCGACCAGAACGGCGCTTTGATCGGCGAGCCGGAGGCGACCGCGACCGGCGGTTCACCTCAGGCCCAGCAAGTCCTCATGAGCGGCGCCGTACGCGCCGTGCGCAAGTCCGCTCCCTTCACCAATCTTCCCCCGGACAAATACGACGCTTGGTCTGAAGTTGTCGTCAATTTCGACCCCAGCGAACTGATGTAAGAGCTGAAAGGCTTGGTAAGCATGAAAACTCTCCTCCTCCGACTTCTGCTGGTCTGTGCCGGCATGGCAGGTGCCTTCGTGGCACCCGCAAACGCAGCTGTTGAAATCAACATCAACCGCGGCAACGTCCAGCCGCTGCCCATCGCCATCACCGACTTCATCTCGGCCGATGGCATTGGCGCCCAGATTTCCGCAGTCGTTGAAGCCGACCTGAAGCGGTCGGGCCTCTTCGCCCCGGTCAACCGCGCCGCCTTCATCGAGAAGATCCAGAACCCGGACCAGGCACCGCGCTTCCCCGACTGGACGGCGCTCAAGGCCGAAGCCCTGGTCGTCGGCCGCATCGCTCGCGAGCCCGATGGCCGCCTTCGCGCCGAGTTCCGTCTGTGGGACACCTTCGGCGGCCAGCAGATGACCGGTCAGCAGTTCTTCACCGATCCGAAGAACTGGCGCCGCGTCGCCCACATGATCGCCGACGCCATATATGAGCGCATCACCGGCGAAAAGGGCTATTTCGACACCCGCATCGTCTTCGTCTCCGAAAGCGGCCCGAAGACCGACCGCAAGCGTCAGCTGGCGATCATGGACCAGGACGGCGAGAATATGCGTCCGCTGACCAGCTCCAAGGACATCGTGCTGACCCCGCGCTTCTCGCCGAACCGCCAGGAAATCACCTACATGTCCTTCGAGGGCGACCAGCCGCGCGTCTATCTGCTGCAGCTGGAGACCGGTGCCCGCGAGGTCGTCGGTAACTTCCCCGGCATGACCTTTGCGCCGCGCTTCTCCCCCGATGGCCAGCGGGTCATCATGAGCCTGCAGCAGGACGGCAACGCCAACATCTACACGATGGACCTGCGCTCGCGCACCACCACCCGCCTGACCTCGACGGCGGCAATCGACACCTCGCCGTCCTATTCGCCGGATGGCAGCCAGATCGTCTTCGAAAGCGACCGTGGCGGCCGCCAGCAGCTCTACGTCATGAGCGCCGATGGCTCCGGCCAGCGCCGCATCTCCTTCGGCGACGGTTCCTACTCCACGCCGGTCTGGTCTCCCCGTGGCGACCTGATCGCCTTCACCAAGCAGTCCGGCGGGAAATTCTCGATCGGCGTGATGAAGACCGACGGTTCGGGCGAACGCATCCTGACCACGGGCTTTCACAACGAAGGCCCGACTTGGGCGCCCAACGGTCGCGTGTTGATGTTCTTCCGGCAGAATGCTGGCGCCGGTGGCCCGCAGCTCTACTCGATCGATCTCACCGGCTACAACGAACAGTTGGTCAAGACGCCCTCCTACGCATCGGACCCGGCCTGGTCGCCGCTGATGGAATAGGGACAGAAAAGAGGCGCATTTGCGCCTCTTTCTCGCCTCAAACAGGCGGCAATTGCGCAGTTCCAGATGCGAATTGACCCTTTGTTAACCATGATTGTTGGAAGCCGGTTAACCGCGATTGGTTATGGTCCGGCAACCCTAACAGAGAATTCAAGGAGACCGGCGATGAGCCGCATTCAATCCCCGGCCACGAGCCGTCTGCAGAAAATGGCAACCAACCCGGCCATGGTCGCATTCGCCGTGGCTCTCGCCCTTGCAGGCTGCGCCAACAAGAAGAACCTGCCCAACAGCGCTGGCGAACTCGGCCTCGGTGCCGGTGGCGCGGGTGCTGCCACTCCGGGCTCGGCCCAGGACTTCACCGTCAATGTCGGCGACCGCATCTTCTTCGACACCGATTCGACCGCGATCCGCGCCGATGCCGCCCAGACGCTCGACCGTCAGGCCCAGTGGCTGCAGCGCTACCCGAACTACGCGATCACCATCGAAGGCCATGCCGACGAGCGCGGCACCCGCGAATACAACCTGGCCCTCGGCGCTCGTCGCGCAGCAGCGACCCGCGACTACCTGGCTCAGCGTGGCGTTCCGGCCCAGCGCCTGAAGACGATTTCCTACGGCAAGGAACGTCCGGTCGCCGTCTGCGACGACATTTCCTGCTGGTCGCAGAACCGCCGCGCCGTCACCGTTCTCGGTGGCGCCGGTATGTGATCCGGTCAAACCGGCACTCACCATCACGTGAAGGCGGCCTCAGGGCCGCCTTTTACTTTTCTCCACACTTTGGCCGAACTTGGTTGCTTTTTGCAGGCAATTGGGAAAACTCCTGTCGGCGCTGGTTCGGCGCAATTCGTCGCGAAAACAGGAAGAAGGAACATGAACAAACTTGTGATGGCCGCTCTGCTTGCGACGGCCTCGCTGACGGGACTGCACGGAAGCGCGAACGCGTTCCAGCTGTTTCCGAATGTCCAGTTCGGACAGAAAGCTGCACCCGCTCAGTCACCCAAGGCAGATCTGCATCTCGCCCAGGCCTCAGACCCGACCCTGCGCGTCCAGCAGCTCGAGGAAGAAATCCGCGCCCTCAACGGCAGGATCGAGGAAATGAGCTTCCAGCTTCTCCAGATGCAGGAAGCCATCCGCAAGCAGCAGGAAGATAACGAGTTCCGCTTCCAGGACCTCGAGAAGAAGAGCGGCTCGCTGACCCGTCCTGCAACGGCAGGCGGCCAGCAGGATTCAGTGGCCGAGATCATTACCGAAACTCCGGACGTCGGCGCCAGCGCCGACGCTTCCGGCGCCGGCCAGGCCCCCGGTACCGCACCTGGCGAACAGACGCTCGGTTCGATTGCGCTCGACGAGAGCGGCATGCCGGTGACGGCAACGCTCAACCAGGATGCACTCGACAATGGGTCGAGCGCGCTGCCCGGCGTCGACGCAGGCGTGACAGCCCCTTCGACGACACCACAGGTAGCACCGCAGCAGACCGCCTCTCTGAACTCCGAGAGCGATGTCTACCAGGTCGCCTATGCCCACGTGCTCTCCGGCGATTATGCGCTCGCCGAGAACGAATTCCGCGACTTCATCGCCGCCTATCCGAGCAGCGCCAAGATCGCAGACGCCAACTTCTGGCTTGGTGAAGCACTTTACTCGCAGGGCAATTACAACGAGGCGGCCAAGACCTTCCTCAACGCCCACCAGACCTACAACACCTCCCCCAAGGCGCCCGAAATGCTGCTGAAGCTCGGCATGTCGCTCGCCGCCCTCGACAACACAGAGACCGCCTGCGCCACCCTGCGCGAGGTTTCCAAGCGCTATCCCAAGGCTTCCCGCGCCGTCGTCTCCAAGGTCGCGAGCGAGCAGAAGCGCCTCGGCTGCTGATGCCCGCCCCGCTCGCGGCAGGCTTGCCCCTGCGCGAATTACCGCCCGACGCGGCGATCAACGCCTTCCTTCATTCTCTTCGTCGCCCCATGCGCCTTCTTGCCGCCGTCTCCGGTGGCAGCGATTCCGTCGGTCTCCTCCTGACCCTCAAGCGCGCGATCGATACGCAGCGCTTTCCCCACGCCCATGTCCTTTCGGCCGCGACGGTCGACCACCAACTGCGACCCGCATCGGCGGACGAGGCCCGCGAGGTCGCCACCCTCTGCGCAGACCTTGGCATTCCGCACCGTATCGCGCACTGGTCTGATGCAAAGCCGGAGCGCGGAGTGTCGGCCGCAGCCCGTCAGGCGCGCTATCGCCTTCTCGCCAGACTGGCAGACACACTGGGTGCCGATGCTGTGGTCACCGGCCACACGCTGGACGACCAGATCGAGACCGTGGCCATGCGCGCCGACCGCTCGGCAGAAGGCGCGCTCGGCCTTGCCGGCATGGCACCGGCCACGCTCTATGCAGGTCGCCTCTGGATCCTGCGCCCCTTCCTGCACACCCGCCGCAGCGCCATTCGCGCCTATCTACGCTCAGCGGGACAGACCTGGATCGACGACCCGAGCAACGAGGACGAAAGGTACGAACGCATCCGCGTGCGGATGGCGGTCCCGACAACGGATCCCGCCGCAATCGACGATGCCGGTCGGCGGCGGGAGGCACTGTCCCGGGCCGCTGCACAGTGGTTGCGCGCATCAGCGCAGCCGATCGTCGGCCAAGTGGTCAAGATCACCCTCGCAGGCGCCAGCTTCCCGTCATCGGAAGTCCGCGACCATGCGCTTTCGGCCCTGACGGCCGTTCTCGGTGGCAAGCCGCACAGGCCGGCGGCCGCAAGCCTGGCACGCCTCGCTTCCGCACTGGAGACAGGCGCCGATTTCCGGCTGACCCTCTCGGGCAGCCTGGTTCTACGCCGGGGTGACGAGCTCTTTCTGCTGCGGGAAAGGCGCGGTTTTTTGCCGCTGTCCGTGCCGCCGTCCACGGGGATGGTCTGGGATGGCCGCTATGTGATCGACAATGCTGCCGGCAGCGAAGTCACCGTCACAGCCGGTCCGCCCGCTGTCATCGATCCCGAACTCCCCGGCGCCGTCCGCTCGGCTCTTGCCGGAACCTACCCGCAAGTCATTGCACAGACAGCTTTTTCAGGTTCATCAACAAGTGTAGTGACGATCACGCCGCGCCTCTCGCTCTTCGCCGACTTCATGTCCGGCTTCGATCAGCCGCTGGCAGATGCAATCGGCGCCCTTATCGGCGCGGAACCGATGCCGCCGGCACCCATTTAAGACTTATTGACGGAAAACGATCTGCGGAGGCCCGTTTGCCTTGGCAAGGATGCGGCGCGATCCTATGTTAGAAGGTAATTCTGCGGGGCTCCGTCCCGCACCACAGGTTCGGGGAGTTCAATGAACCCAAATTTTCGCAATTTCGCGCTCTGGGCGATCATCGCCCTTTTGCTGATCGCGCTGTTCAGCATGTTCCAGACGTCGCCGTCGCAGACGGCCTCGAGCGAGATCCCCTACTCGCAATTCCTGCGGGAAGTGGATGCTGGGCGGGTTCGTGAGGTCACCGTCACCGGCAATCGCGTGCTTGGCAAGTATGCCGAGTCCGGCACCGCCTTCCAGACCTATGCACCCGTGGTTGACGACAACCTGCTGACCAAGCTGGAAGCTAAGAACGTGATGATCGTGGCCCGCCCGGAAACGGACGGTTCCTCCGGCTTCCTGAGCTACATCGGCACGCTGCTCCCCATGCTGCTGATTCTCGGCGTCTGGCTCTTCTTCATGCGCCAGATGCAGGGCGGCTCGCGTGGCGCCATGGGCTTCGGAAAGTCCAAGGCCAAGCTTCTCACCGAAGCCCACGGTCGCGTCACCTTTGACGATGTCGCAGGCGTCGACGAAGCCAAGCAGGACCTCGAAGAAATCGTTGAATTCCTGCGCGACCCGCAGAAGTTCCAGCGCCTCGGCGGCAAGATCCCGCGCGGCGTGCTGCTCGTCGGCCCTCCGGGCACGGGTAAGACCCTGCTCGCCCGCTCGGTTGCCGGTGAAGCAAATGTGCCCTTCTTCACCATCTCCGGTTCGGACTTCGTCGAAATGTTCGTCGGTGTCGGCGCAAGCCGCGTCCGCGACATGTTCGAGCAGGCCAAGAAGAACGCACCTTGCATCATCTTCATCGACGAAATCGATGCCGTCGGCCGCCATCGTGGCGCAGGCCTCGGCGGCGGTAACGACGAACGCGAACAGACGCTGAACCAGCTGCTCGTTGAGATGGACGGCTTCGAGGCGAATGAAGGCATCATCCTGATTGCCGCCACCAACCGTCCGGACGTTCTTGACCCTGCTCTTCTGCGCCCGGGCCGTTTCGACCGTCAGGTCGTCGTGCCGAACCCCGACATCATCGGCCGCGAGCGTATTCTCAAGGTCCATGCCCGCAACGTGCCGCTGGCGCCGAACGTCGATCTCAAGGTTCTAGCCCGTGGTACGCCCGGCTTCTCCGGTGCCGACCTGATGAACCTTGTCAACGAAGCCGCCCTGATGGCCGCCCGCCGCAACAAGCGCGTCGTGACCATGGCGGAATTCGAAGATGCGAAGGACAAGATCATGATGGGCGCGGAACGCCGCTCCTCCGCCATGACCGAAGCCGAGAAGAAGCTGACCGCCTATCACGAGGCCGGCCACGCGATCACCGCACTTCAGGTGCCGGTCGCCGACCCGCTGCACAAGGCGACCATCATTCCGCGCGGCCGTGCTCTTGGCATGGTCATGCAGCTCCCCGAGGGCGACCGCTACTCGATGAGCTACAAGTGGATGGTCTCCCGCCTTGTCATCATGATGGGCGGCCGCGTGGCGGAAGAACTGACCTTCGGCAAGGAGAACATCACCTCGGGTGCTTCTTCCGACATCGAGCAGGCGACCAAGCTTGCCCGCGCCATGGTCACCCAGTGGGGCTTCTCCGACGTCCTCGGTCAGGTCGCTTACGGCGAGAACCAGCAGGAAGTCTTCCTTGGCCATTCGGTATCCCAGTCGAAGAACGTCTCGGAATCGACCGCCCAGAAGATCGACATGGAAGTCCGTCGCCTGATCGACGAAGCCTACACCGAAGCACGCCGCATCCTTACCGATCACCACGACGAATTCGTCGCGATCGCGGAAGGACTGCTGGAATATGAGACGCTCTCCGGCGAGGAGATCAAGGCTCTGCTTCGCGGCGAGAAGCCGTCGCGCGACAGCGGCGACGACAGCACGCCGAGCCGCGGCTCTGCCGTGCCCTCGACCGGCCGCAAGGATGCCCCCAAGGGCGGCGAGCCTGAAGGCGGGCTGGAGCCCCAGCCGCACTAATCGCAGGCACAGAGATGACAAAAGGCCACCCCACCGGGTGGCCTTTTCCGTTTCAGATGCATCGATCAGCAGAATCCAGTGGACGAAAGGATCTCAGGTAACGCCGTGTAATCGGTTTTAGCGCTATTTTACGTGTCCTTTACTGCGTTCTATGGCATGAGCAGCCAACCAGTATCCCCGCGCGATCGCCCAACAGCGACGACCTTGCGCAGCGGGTGAGACGAACAGGACTTGAAGGAACACTCGATGACACGTCGTTACTTCGGCACGGATGGTATTCGCGGTCTATCCAACCGCTTCCCCATGACACCGGACCTCGCGATGCGGGTCGGCATCGCAGCCGGCACGATCTTTCGCCGCGGCGGCCATCGCCACCGGGTCGTGATCGGCAAGGACACGCGCCTCTCCGGCTACATGCTGGAAAATGCCATGGTTGCAGGCTTCACCGCCGCCGGCCTCGATGCCTTCGTTCTCGGCCCGATCCCCACACCCGCCGTCGCCATGCTGACGCGCTCCCTGCGCTGCGATCTCGGCGTCATGATCTCCGCCTCCCACAATCCCTTTGCCGACAACGGCATCAAGCTCTTCGGCCCTGATGGCTACAAGCTCTCCGATGAGCTGGAGCTGCAGATCGAGGAACTGCTGGAAAAGGACATTTACGGCCAGCTCGCCGCCCCGAACGACATTGGCCGCGCCAAGCGTATCGACGGTGTACATGACCGCTACGTCGAATTCGCCAAGCGTACCCTCCCCCGTGACGTCACCCTGCACGGCCTGAGGGTGGCCATCGACTGCGCCAACGGTGCCGCCTACAAGGTCGCCCCTGCCGCTCTCTGGGAGCTGGGCGCTGAAGTGGTTACCATCGGCAACGAGCCGAACGGCATCAACATCAACCTCGAATGCGGCTCGACCCACCCCGAGACGCTGCAGAAGAAGGTCCACGAGACGCGCGCCGATATCGGCATCGCGCTCGACGGCGACGCCGACCGCGTCATCATCGTTGACGAGAACGGTACTGTGATCGATGGGGACCAGCTGATGGCCGTGATCGCGGAAACCTGGGCGCAGGACCAGACGCTGCGCGGCGGAGGGATCGTTGCCACCGTCATGTCGAATCTCGGCCTCGAGCGCTTCCTGGGCGACAAGGGGCTCACGCTCGCTCGCACGAAGGTCGGTGACCGTTATGTCGTCGAGCACATGCGCAGCCACGATTTCAATGTCGGCGGCGAACAGTCCGGCCATATCGTCCTCTCCGACCATGGCACGACCGGCGACGGCCTCGTGGCCGCGCTGCAGATCCTGGCTGCCGTCAAGCGCACAGGCAGGACCGTCAGCGAGATCTGTCACCGCTTCGAGCCCGTGCCCCAGCTGCTGCGCAACGTCCGCTTCTCGGGCGGCAAGCCGCTCGAAGATGCCGCGGTCAAGCAGGCGATTGCCGATGCCGAGGCCGAACTGGCCAAGTCCGGCCGTCTGGTGATCCGCCCCTCCGGCACCGAACCGCTTATCCGCGTCATGGCGGAAGGCGACGACCGTGAGCAGGTCGAGCGCATCGTCAACGAACTGGTCGACGTGATCGGCAGCGTCCGCAGCGCCGCCGCCTGATCGAACGTAGGATCTCTGAAACGCAAAAGGCCGGCTGTGATCCAGCCGGGCTTTTGATTCTGCAGGCGGGCAAGTCTCTGCCGATCAGGCCGAGAGCTTGGCCATGACCTCGTCGGAAACTTCGAAGTTCGAATAGACGTTCTGTACGTCGTCGTCGTCCTCCAGCGTGTCGATGAGCTTCATCAGCGACTGCGCCTTCTCCTCGTCGACCTCAATGGTGTTCTGCGGCTTCCAGATCGCCTTGACCGACTCAGCCGGTCCCAGCACCTCTTCCAGCGCCTTGGAGACTTCGTTCATGTCCTCGAAGGCGCAGTAGATGGTGTGGCCGTCTTCGTCGGACACAACGTCTTCAGCGCCAGCTTCGATTGCGGCTTCCATGACCTTGTCGGCATCGCCGACGGACGCCTTGTAGGTGATTTCGCCGACGTGGTCGAAGGAGAAGGAAACAGAGCCGGTTTCGCCCAGCGCGCCGCCGGCCTTCGAGAAGGTCGAGCGCACGGAGGAAGCGGTGCGGTTGCGGTTGTCGGTCAGCGTCTCGACGATGATCGCAACACCGCCAGGACCGTAGCCCTCGTAGCGGATCGCGTCGTAGCTTTCGGCATCGGCACCGGAGGCCTTCTTGATGGCGCGCTCGATGTTGTCTTTCGGCATCGACTGCGCCTTGGCGTTCTGAACTGCCAGGCGAAGTGCCGCATTCATCGCAGGGTCGGGCAGACCGGTCTTTGCGGCAACCGTGATTTCACGCGCAAGCTTGGAGAACATCTTCGAACGGATACCGTCCTGCTTCCCCTTGCGGTGCATGATGTTTTTAAACTGTGAATGGCCAGCCATGGCACCCCTGATCAGGTCTGAATGTTGGGAATGGGCGCCTTATACGGGCGAAAACGGCTCGGTTCAAGAGTCATCCGGCCACGGCAAAGCCTGCACCGGGTCAGGAACATCTCACCGGGAATTTCGTTGCCTCCACGGCAAAAACCGAAGGAGATAACACATGGCAAGCTTCACTGAGGCGCGGGAAAACCCGGCTGAACAGCTTTGGGAGGAGATTGGCGACGTCCATGCCGGCATGCTCGGCCTGATCGGCTCGGATCTCTTGATGCGGCCGATGGCCCCGCAGGCCGACCGCGCGACCCACATCATCTGGTTCTACACCAAGAGCGACACGGATCTGGTGAAGGCCCTTCGCCCGGGCAGCCGTGGCCAGTTCTGCGTAACCGGCAAAAACCACGACTACCATGCCTCCCTCACCGGCACGCTTACAGAGGTGAAGGACAAGAGCAAGATCGACGAATACTGGAACTCGGTTGTCGAGGCCTGGTACGAGGGCGGCAAGTCCGACCCGCAGCTCACCATGCTGGCGCTGTCGCTGGACGAGGGTGAGATCTGGGCCTCCACGGGCAGCTCGGTCAAGTTTGGCTGGGAGATTGCCAAGGCCAATCTCAATCCCGAAAAGATGCCGGACGTCGGCGTTCACCGCCATATCCGCTTCGCCTAAGGCGCGGCGCGATCATACCCCCTGAAGCACGAGGATCAGCGGCTTCTTCGGCAGTGTCCGCATCGACACGGTGAAGCCGCGGTTCTCGGAAATCTGCATGTCGAACCCGTCGTCGAACATGGACAGGAAGGTCTCGATCGGCGGCCCGCGCCGATGCATCGGCAGGATCACTGCCGATCGCAAGCGCTTCACGATCCGGCTCATGCTGTCGGCTCCCAGCGTCAGCCCGCCGTCGACCGGCACCATCACGATGTCCAGCCGTCCGATCTCGCCGTAATGCGTGTCGGTGAGCTCATGATGCAGGTGGCCCAGATGGCCTATGCACAAGCCCGCCACCTCAATGATGAAGATCGAGTTGCCATTCGGCTCCATCTCCCCGCCCCAGCTGCGGATGTCGGTGGAGACATTGCGCACATAAGCGTCGCCCACCACCAGACGGTGCTGGATCGGCTGCCCGGGCTCCGCTTCGTTCCATCCCTGCAGCACCGCCCCGATCGCCGGATCGGGGTTCAGCGTGTAGTGGCTCGAATGCGCCTTGTTCATCGTCACGACGTCGGGCGTACGCGAGGTCCGCAGCCATCCGTTGAAGTCCGTGGCAATCGATATGCCGCCTGGTGTATCGATCTGGAAGGTGGAGTGACCGACGAAGGTGATCACCACGTCTTCCTGCACCTGCGCGAGTGTCAGAGCCGGAACGCCAGAGGTGGCGGGCATGAAACTCGCATACTGAACCTTGGGGATCTTCTCGGCGATCAGCTGGCACTGGCTGACCTGGGGTCGCGCGGCCTCCTGTGCAAAGGCACTGCCGGCCAGAGCCGCAAGCGCCATCGTGGACAACACCAGTCTCAGCATCATGCCGCTCCCCGCACCGTCTAGCAATGAGACGAGAATGCGGGAGCACCGGGGACCCGTAAAGCGCCGTGCCGGTCGCGAAGCGTCACAATGGCGTTATCGCCGGGCCATCAGGCCCAGAATGGCGGAATGCTCTCGGCGAGCCGCGGACCGAGCCTCAGCGGCGCGATCTTTTCGGCAAGCCCCGTGCTATCGGAGATCTCGACACCGACACCGCAGATGGTCGCCGGCCCGCTTGCCGCCTCGAAGCGTCCTTTGGGCATCTTCGAAATGAAACGGTTGAGCGGTTCCTCCTTCTCCATGCCGAGCGAGGAATCGTAGTCACCGCACATGCCGGCATCCGACATATAGGCGGTGCCGCCGTTCAGGATCTGGTGGTCGGCAGTCGGCACATGCGTATGTGTACCGACGACGAAGCTTGCGCGGCCGTCGACGAAATGGCCGAAACACTGCTTCTCGCTGGTCGCCTCCGCATGGAAGTCGAAGACGATCACGTCGGCCTGCTCCTTGAGCGGACAGGCAGCCAGGATTGTCTCTGCCGACTTGAAGGGGTCATCGAGCTCGGGATGCATGAAGACGCGGCCCATGATGTTGGCGACGAGCACGCGGGCACCGTTGCGCGCATAATAAAGTCCAGAGCCCTTGCCAGGCGTGCCTGCGGGATAGTTCGCAGGCCGAAGGAACTGGTCGTGTCGCGTGCAGAAGGAAACCGCCTCCTTCTGGTCCCAGACGTGATTGCCCGTGGTCACCACATCGGCACCGGCATTGATCGTCTCGAGATAGATATCCTCGGTAATTCCGAAGCCGCCCGCGGCGTTCTCGCCATTGACGATGACGAAATCGAGCTTCAGGTCGGAGATGAGGCCCGGCAACCGCTCCCACACAGCCGTACGTCCGGTCTTGCCCACCATGTCTCCGAGGAACAGAAGTCGCATATTCGTCCAATCACTCCATGAATGTTCTGAGGCCGCTTTCGGTCAGCACGGCCTCTAGCCGGACGTCATGGGCTTCATAGGGCACTTCTGCCACCTCCTGACAGTCGAATGCAATGCCGATCAGCCGTGGATGCCGGCCTTTTTCCCGCAATCGCGCAATCGCCCGGTCGTAATGGCCGGCGCCATAGCCGATCCGGTTACCGGAAGCGTCAAAGGCCGAAAGCGGGACGAGAAGCAGATCCGGGTCGAGTACGGCTGCCTCCGGTCCGGGTCCACGGGTGCCGAAGCCGGTATCCACCAGGTCGGCACCCGGCACGAGTTCGCGAAAGCAGATCGTTTCCCGGTCCAGGACGACCGGCAGGCAGAGCCGCGCACCCCGCGCTCTCAGACGCGCCATCAGCGGGCGGATATCCGCTTCCGACCGGATCGGAAAGAAGCCGGAAACGACCAGGCCCGGCTCGACCGGCAGCCGGTCACCGGCAAACTCCGCCATGGCAAGGCTGTGCTCCAGTCTCAGCTCCGCCGGAATTGCATCGCGGGCAGCCAGCCTCGCCTTGCGAATTTCTGCTTTCAATTCCCGCTTTTCCACCATGAGCCGGCCTTTTCTCCATTCCCCGCCAAATTTGGGGGAGCAAACATTCCCGAAAAAAAAATCGCAATTTGTCGTTTATCAAAGCCATTCAAAAATACCCTAAAAAACCAAGGATTAACTCAAAGCGCTTAGACTAAAGGTCAAGTCAACGATCAAGGGGCATCCTCTTTATGCAGATCTTCTCGCGCTTCGGCATTACGAAAACAATCACCGCGACGACGGTGATGATCCTGATCGCGGCACTCGGGGCCGTCGCGTGGGTCATCTCCGGCAGCATCGAGACGCGCATCCAGGAGCAGGCGATCGCCGGCCAGGATGCAAGCCTGCGCACTGCTGCCACCATCATCGAGCGGGATCTGCCCGGCACCAAAGTGACATGGGCCAAGGACGGCAACGTCGAGCGCATCGTGATGGAAGCGATCCCGAAGGAGTTCACGGAACACTCGATGATCGACACGATCGGCCGCATGACCGGCCAGACAGCAACGATCTTCGCCTGGGATACGGAGAGCAAGGATTTCTGGCGCCGCACGACCAACATCATCAAGCCGGACGGCAACCGCGCTGTCGGCACGGCACTCGGCCAGACCGGCGCCGTCTACCCGTTTGCGGTCAAGGGCCAGGTCTATCGCGGCGAGGCCGTCATTCTGGAAACCCCCTACTACACGATCTACCAGCCGATCTTCTCTCCGGCCGGTGACGTACTAGGCATCCTCTATGCCGGCGTCCGCAAGGCCGACATCAACAGCATCGCAACCGAGATGACCTATGCGATTGGCACCACGGCCCTCATCGTGCTCCTGATCGCAGCCACCCTGGTGGCGCTGCTCGTCCGCCGCATCGTCGGTTCGCTTCCGCGCCTGACAGCCGTCGCCGACCGCCTCGCTTCCGGCCAGCTTGAAACCTCTGTGCCGGATCAGGACCTGCACAACGAGATCGGCGCGTTGGCGCGGTCCATCAACGTCTTCCGCGAGAGCGCGATCCAGAAGATCGAGATCGAGCGCCGCGCGGCCGAAGCGGCAGCTCAGGGCGACCAGGAGCGTGCCGAGCGCGAACGCGCCAAAGCCGAAGATGCGCGTCTCGTCCAGGAAGCTGTCGACGTTCTTGCCGGCTGTCTCAACCGCCTGAGCGATGGCGATCTGACCGTGCGCATCGACCGCGCCTTCACCGGCAATCTCGATCGCCTGCGCGTCGACTTCAACGCCTCCGTCGAAAAGCTCAGCACCACGCTCGCCGAAATCCGTGCGGAAACCTCCGGCATCGAGGCGAGTTCCGCCGAAATGCGCTCGGCAACCGACGACCTCTCCAAGCGCACCGAACAGCAGGCAGCCTCGCTCGAGGAAACCTCCGCAGCCCTCGAGCAGATCACCTCGACCGTCCGCGGCTCCTCCTCCAAGGCCGACGAAGCCGCCACCATGGCAACCAAGGCCCGCCAGAGCACCGAGAACTCCAGCAAGGTCGTCTCTGACGCCATCGAGGCCATGAGCCGCATCGAACAGGCCTCGAGCGAGATCTCAAAGATCATCAACGTGATTGACGAGATCGCCTTCCAGACCAACCTGCTGGCGCTCAACGCCGGCGTCGAGGCCGCACGCGCCGGTGAAGCCGGCAAGGGCTTTGCGGTCGTCGCCCAGGAAGTGCGTGAACTTGCCCAGCGCTCGGCCAATGCCGCCAAGGATATCAAGGCGCTGATCAACAAGTCGGGTGAAGCCGTGGCCGGCGGTGTTTCGCTGGTCCAGCAGACCGGCAGCGCCCTCGGCGAGATCTCCAACCAGGTGGCCGTCATCAACGACCACATCACGGCAATCGCTTCTGCTGCCCGTGAACAGTCGACCGCGCTGAACGAGATCAACGGCTCGGTCAACCACATGGACCAGTTCACCCAGAAGAACGCTGCCATGGTCGAAGAGGCGACCGCCGTTACCCATCGTCTCGCCGACAGCGCCCGCAACCTCGCAGGCCTCGTCTCGCAATTCCGGATGGCCGGCACAGCCACGTCTTCTGCCCGCACCGCCGCCGCACCGGCCTATTCGGCGCCAGCACCGGCACCGCGTCCCGCTGTCCGTCCGGCAGCAGCCGCAGCCGAGACGCGGCCCGTTGCGTCTCCAGCCCGCAAGATGGTCGGCAGCCTCGCCAAGGCTTTCGGCGGCGGCAATACCGCGGCAGCGGCCTCGCAGGATAACTGGGAAGAGTTCTGATCCGAGCTGCCAGAAAACACGAAAGCCGTCGCGAGCGATCGCGGCGGCTTTTTCGTCTGGTCTCGGTGAGAAGAGAAGAGTGCGATCCACGGCAACCGATGGAGATTTACGATCCTGGGTGCCTACAAACGTAGGTGGGCGCCATATGTCCGAGCCCACGGGCCCGGCCAGGGACAGCTCCCTTTGGATCGAGTATGGCCCCAGGGATTGTGGTTCCTGTCGTGAGGCGCAGATCGCACCTCAGATATAGGCGCTTCGCGCTCGCTCCGCCAGTGGGCTCGGCAAATAGTCCTCAGGCCTGAGGCTGGGGCGCCGGACGCTGGGTCAGCTTGCGGGTAATCCCGTTCAGCCGCTCGGCGAGATCGGCAATGGCATGGGCCACGGCTTCTTCCCGGTGATGCACACCCGACAGCACCGTATCGCGTCCTTCGCGGAAACTTGCGAGCTCCGCCTCCGCGACAGCCAGCCGGCGATTGATCTCCGCCATCTCGTCCATGACCATGATCCCAGCCATGACCGTGATCCTGAGATCGCCGATTTCCCCAAACTGACCCTTGAGATGGCCGACATAGCGATCAAACTGGTTCGCCAGCTCGGTCAGATGGGCTTCCTGCCCCTCCTCGCACGCCATGCGATAGGCTTTTCCGTCGATCGTGACTGTCACCTGCGACATCGGCCTTCCAACTCTTTCTCACGCGCGGCGCTCTCGCGCCGGAAGCACACAAACGCTATTGCCAGGCCTTCAGCGGTCGAGCACCGCCCGGATCGTCTCCATGGCCGTTACCAGCCGCCGCGAAACCTCGCGGTTGACCTCTTCGAGCCGGTTGGCCCGAAACTCCGACTGGTCAAGTTCCTGGGCGAGACGTGCGCGATCCGCATGGACCCGGCGAACCTCGCCGTCGATCTCCGTGCTCTCGCGCTCTGCCTCGAAGCGCATGTCGACGGCGTTCTCGAGCCCGGCGACAGCCTGCCGTAGCGCTGCGAGCGCGGCATCAACCGAATTTTCCGCCGGCATTCCTTCGCCCCTGCCTCAGTGATGTCTGTTCGCTACACGAATCGTCGTGGCCGCCCCGATGATGTGTGCCGGGACAGTAAGCCCCGGCCTTGCCGCGCGTCAATAAAGCGCGGACCGTCGGAACAAGCCAATTCTGTGGACGACTGTCCCGATTTGCTGCTCCCGAAGTCATCCTTCGAAGTCGCACAGGAAAGAGGCAAAGAGATGTTTTCTTGGCTCAGGAAACGCCCGAAGTCGGCCCTTTTGTTGACTTGCGCGATGCACCTGATAAGGATCACCCCCGTTCAGACGGCCCGTCCCGGCGGGCCGTATCTAGAAGCCCCGGAACAAGCGGATAAGCCATGATTTCTCCCGAAAAACATCAGCGGATGGCGAATGCGATCCGTTTCCTCGCCATGGATGCAGTGGAAAAGGCCAATTCCGGCCACCCCGGCATGCCCATGGGCTGCGCCGATGTCGCGACCGTTCTCTTTACCCGCTACCTGAGCTTCGACCCGAAGAACCCGCTGTGGCCCGACCGCGATCGCTTCGTGTTGTCGGCTGGCCACGGATCCATGCTGATCTACTCGCTCCTCTATCTCACGGGATATGAGGACATGACGATCGAGGACATCAAGTCCTTCCGCCAGCTCGGCGCCAAGACCGCAGGTCACCCGGAATACGGCCATGCCTCGGGCATCGAGACGACCACCGGTCCGCTCGGCCAGGGCATTGCCACCGCCGTAGGCATGGCGCTCGCCGAAAAGAAGCTCGAGAACGAGTTCGGCTCCGAGCTGCAGAACCATTATACATACGTGCTCGCCGGTGACGGCTGCCTCATGGAAGGCATCAGCCAGGAAGCAATCACGCTTGCCGGCCACCTGAAGCTCAACAAATTGATCGTCTTCTGGGACGACAACGGCATCTCGATCGACGGCGCGATCTCGCTCGCCGACTCGACCGACCAGCATGCCCGCTTCCGCTCCGCCGGCTGGAACACGCTTGCCATCGACGGCCACGATCCGGAAGCGATCGCTGCTGCCATCGAAACGGCCAAGAAGTCCGACAAGCCGACCATGATCGCTGCCAAGACCGTCATCGGCTTCGGCGCCCCGAACAAGGCCGGCACCCACAAGGTTCACGGCTCGCCGCTCGGCGCCGACGAAATCGCTGCCACCCGCAAGGCGCTTGGCTGGGAAGAGGAAGCCTTCTCGATCCCCGCAGACGTGCTTGACGCGTGGCGCCTGGCCGGTCTGCGTTCGACAAAGACCCGCAAGGAATGGGAAGCCCGTCTCGCCGCAGCTGATGCCGAGAAGCGCGCCGAATTCAACCGCCGCTTCGCCGGCGATCTGCCGGGCACGCTTTCCGGCGCGGTCGACGCCTATAAGAAGAAGCTGGCTGAAACCAAGCCGACGGTCGCGACCCGCAAGGCTTCGGAAGACGCGCTGGAAGTGATCAACGGCGTCGTCACGGAAACGCTCGGCGGCTCGGCCGACCTGACCGGCTCGAACAACACTAAGACCAGCCAGACCAAGTCGATCACGCCGACCGACTTCTCCGGCCGCTACATCCATTACGGCATTCGCGAGCACGGCATGGCAGCGGCCATGAACGGGATCGCGCTGCATGGCGGCCTGATCCCCTACTCCGGCGGCTTCCTGATCTTCTCGGACTATTGCCGTCCGTCGATCCGGCTCGCTGCCCTCATGGGCATCCGCGTCATCCATGTCCTGACCCATGATTCCATCGGTCTCGGCGAAGACGGCCCGACCCACCAGCCGGTCGAGCACATGGCAGCCCTGCGCGCCATTCCGAACCTGATGATGTTTCGCCCGGCGGACGCCACGGAAACGGTGGAATGCTGGCAGGTCGCTCTCCAGACCAAGGACCGGCCGTCCGGCATCGCCCTGACACGTCAGAACCTGATCCCGGCCCGCACCGAGTACGAAGAGCGCAACCTCTGCGCCCAGGGCGCCTATGAGCTGATCTCGGCCAGCGACGCCCAGGTTTCGATCTTCGCCTCCGGTTCGGAAGTCGAGATCGCCATCAAGGCGCAGCAGCAGCTGGAAGCCAAGGGCATCTCCGCCCGTGTCGTTTCCGTGCCCTGCTTCGAGCTCTTCTTCGAGCAGGACGCCGACTACCAGGAAGCGATCATCGGCAATGCTCCGGTGAAGATCGCCGTCGAAGCCGGCATCCGCCAGGGCTGGGACGCGATCATTGGTTCCACCGGCACCTTTATCGGCATGAAGTCCTTCGGCGCCTCCGGTCCGGCAAAGGAACTTTATAAGCACTTCGGCATCACCGCAGAGGCTGTTGTTGCCGCTGCCGAAGCCAAGCTTGCCTGACACCATCCCGCCAGGGCGCTCCCAAGGCGCCCTGACCTGCCTTCAAAGCCATCTATTCAATCGGGAGTGCACAATATGACTGTGAAAGTTGCCATCAACGGCTTCGGCCGCATTGGACGTAACGTTCTCCGCGCCATCGTCGAATCCGGCCGCACCGACATCGAAGTGGTCGCGATCAACGACCTCGGCCCGGTCGAGACCAATGCTCACCTGCTGCGTTACGACTCGATCCACGGCAAGTTCCCGGCCGACGTGAAGGTCGAAGGCGACACGATCATCGTTGGCGGCGGCAAGCCGATCAAGGTCACCGCGATCAAGGATCCGGCCACGCTTCCGCACAAGGACCTCGGCGTCGACATCGCCATGGAATGCACCGGCATCTTCACCTCGCGTGACAAGGCTGCCCTGCATCTTCAGGCTGGTGCCAAGCGCGTCATCGTCTCGGCTCCGGCAGACGGCGCCGACCTGACGGTCGTCTTCGGCGTCAACCACGACCAGCTGACCAAGGATCACCAAGTCATCTCCAACGCCTCCTGCACGACGAACTGCCTGGTTCCGGTCGTCAAGACGCTGGATGACGCCGTTGGTATCGACCACGGCTTCATGACCACGATCCACTCCTATACCGGTGACCAGCCGACGCTCGACACCATGCACAAGGATCTCTACCGCGCCCGCGCAGCAGCGCTTTCGATGATCCCGACCTCGACCGGTGCAGCCAAGGCCGTTGGCCTCGTTCTGCCGCACCTGAAGGGCAAGCTGGACGGCACATCGATCCGCGTTCCGACTCCGAACGTCTCGGTCGTCGACTTCAAGTTCGTCGCCAAGAAGAACACCACCAAGGAAGAGATCAACGAAGCCATCATCGCCGCCTCGAACGGCGCGCTGAAGGGCATCCTCGGCTACACCGACGAGCCGCTGGTTTCGCGCGACTTCAACCACGACAGCCATTCGTCGATCTTCGCGCTCGACCAGACCAAGGTGCTCGAAGGCAACTTCGTGCGCATCCTGACCTGGTACGACAACGAGTGGGGCTTCTCCAACCGTATGTCGGACACGGCTGTGGCCATGGCGAAGCTCATCTGATCTTAAAGAGATCCAGTCTCGCAGGAAGGCGGGCCAGCGATGGCCCGCTTTTTTCGTTTTTGAAGATCGCAGCGCAGTCACGTGAGAAAAATCGCTCCCGCAGGGAACAAATCCGCGTCTGGCTGGTTGCCACTTCGAAATGTGGCGCAAATGCGGCTTCTTCCGACAGCCCGCACCACGCAGATGGCGCCATTGCTGCGCCGATCCGAGGCCTGTGGCCTCAACCTCACATCGAAAGGATACCGGACCATTGGCTCATACAACGACCGAATCCCATGCAGCCGTCGCTGAAGACGCGATACCGGCGCCCGAAGGGCGGACCGAGATCATCGACACTGATTATGAGATCGGTCAGGACAACATCAACTTCCGCCGCCGTTTCGTCTTCGAGCTCGACATCCACAATGTCGTCTTCAGTGTTTCGGCACTCACCATCGTGCTCTTCACCTTCCTGACGCTCGCCTTCCAGACCACGCTCGAGCCAGCCTTCACCGGCCTCAGGGATTTCCTCACGGGCAATCTCGACTGGTTCTTCCTGCTGACCGGTAATGTCTTTGTGGTCGTCTGCATCGGACTGATCCTCTCCCCTCTCGGACGGATCCGCCTCGGTGGACCAGACGCGCGGCCCGACTATGGCAACCTCTCGTGGTTTTCCATGCTCTTTGCCGCCGGCATGGGCATCGGCCTGATGTTCTACGGCGTCTCCGAGCCCATGGGCCACTTCACCGCAGCCCTTGGCGGCCCGGTCTTCGAAGATGGCGTGCGCACCGACTGGGCTCCGCTCAACGGTGCCGTCGACGATCCTGAAGCGGCACGTCGCCTTGCCATGGCTGCGACCATCTTCCACTGGGGCCTGCACCCCTGGGCAATCTATGCGGTTGTTGCACTCTCCCTGGCACTCTTCTCCTTCAACAAGGGCCTGCCGCTCACCCTGCGCTCGATCTTCTACCCGATCTTCGGCGAACGCGTCTGGGGCTGGCCGGGCCATGTCATCGATATCCTCGCGGTCTTCGCCACCATCTTCGGCCTTTCTACCTCGCTCGGCATCGGCGCCCAGCAGGCAAGTGCAGGTCTGGAATTCCTCTTTGGCATTCCTTCGACCGAAACCACGATGATCCTGCTGGTGCTCGCCATCACCTGTATCGCCATCGCCTCTGTCGTGGCGGGCATGGACAAGGGCGTGAAACTCCTGTCGGAGATCAATCTCGGCCTCGCGGCCTTGCTGCTCGTCTTCATCATCGCAGTTGGCCCCACCATGCAGATCATCCAGGGCTTCTTCCTGAACCTCTCGGCCTATGCGACTTATCTTCCGGCCTTGGCCAATCCCTTCGGCCGTGAAGACACCAACTTCGCCCAGGGCTGGACTGCCTTCTACTGGGCCTGGTGGATCAGCTGGTCGCCCTTCGTCGGCATGTTCATCGCCCGCGTCAGCCGTGGCCGCAGCGTGCGCGAGCTTCTGACAGCCGTTCTGTTGATCCCTTCGCTCGTGTCCGTTTTGTGGATGACCGCGCTCGGCGGCACCGCGATCAGCCAGCTCGTCAATGACGGCCTAACCACCGTGCAGGATGCCGCCCTGGAACTGCAGCTGTTCGAAATGCTCGCCCATCTGCCGATCACAGCAGTGACCTCATTCATCGGCATCGTTCTCGTGGTCGTCTTCTTCGTCACCTCGTCCGATTCGGGCTCTCTGGTGATCGACACGATCTCGGCCGGGGGCAAGGTCAATGCACCGGTACCCCAGCGAGTCTTCTGGGCAACTTTCGAAGGGCTGGTGGCCGTTGCCCTGCTTCTCGGTGGCGGTCTGGTTGCACTCCAGGCCATGGCCGTCTCCACCGGCCTGCCCTTCGCGATCGTGCTTCTCGGCGCAAGCTACGCCCTGATCAGGGGACTACTCTCGGAACCAAGATAAAAATTCGCGGGGCGGATTAAAGAATTTAAATCCGCCCTACAATCATCATGATCCTGTTCCACCTTGGTCGGGCCATTCGGCAGCACCAGATTATCCGGTTTGCAGGGAGTGCCGTCATCAGGACGGAAAGTGACCACCTTTCGGTTTGACAGCCGGAAGGCGCGAACGGACAGTGGTGTGTCCGCTGGCCGGGATTGGGAAAGGGGAAGAGGATTGAGTGAGTTCTACGCGGTCACGCTGGTTGCAACGGCCCTGGTCTTTCTGGCCGCCTTTTCAAGCCTCATTGCTTTCCGCTTCGGCGCGCCCCTCCTCCTACTCTTCCTCACGATCGGCCTCGGCGCGGGTGTCGATGGCCTGGGGATCGACTTTTCCAACTTTCCCCTAGCTTACGTGATCGGCTCGCTTGCGCTGGCAGTCGTGCTTTTCGATTCGGGTTTCGGCACCTCGCTGCAATCCTTCCGCCTCTCAGCCGCTCCCGCCCTGACGCTTGCGACCTTCGGCGTATTGCTCACCACCCTCCTTCTGGGTGTCGCAGCTCATTTCCTCTTCGGCTTCAGCTATCTCGAAGGGCTTCTGCTGGGCGCGATCCTGGCTTCGACCGATGCGGCCGCCGTCTTCTTCCTCCTGCGCATCGGCGGCATCAACATTCGCGACCGCGTGCGCTCGACCCTCGAAGTCGAATCCGGCACCAACGACCCGATGGCGATCTTCCTCGCCATTGCCTTGGTAGAACTCATTTCCAACGGCAGCGGATCGGACGGTCTGTCGCTCGAACTGCTGCGCCTCTTCGTCGAACAGATGGGAATCGGCCTGATTCTCGGCCTCGTCGGCGGCGCGATGATCGCCTTTATCCTGCGCAGGCTGCAGATCGAGCAGGGGCTCGCCCCGATCTTCATGCTGGCAATCGCGCTGATGATCTTCTCCTTCACCGGACTGATCGGAGGCAGCGGCTTCCTCGCCGTCTATGTTGCGGGGATCTATGCCGGCTCGCGCAAGCTGCCCTCGACCGTGGCGATCAAGCGCTTCCAGGACGGGATGACATGGCTCGCCCAGATCATCATGTTCCTGGTCCTCGGGCTTCTCGCAACTCCGTCGCAGTTCCCGCAGATCCTGCTCCCGGCGGTCCTGCTTGCCCTCTTCCTCGTGTTCGTCGCGCGTCCGCTCGCCGTCTGGCTCTGCCTCCTCCCCTTCGACTTCACACAGCGTGAAACGGGGTTCATCGCCTGGGTTGGTCTGCGCGGCGCCGTCTCCATCCTGCTCGGCATCGTGCCGGTCATCGGCAGCATGGAAAATGGCCAGGCCTTCTTCAACACGGCCTTCATCGTCGTGATGATCTCGCTCGTCCTGCAAGGCTGGACCATCAAGCCGCTCGCCAAGCGCCTGGGCCTCATCATCCCGCCGCGCATCGGGGCCATCGACAAGGTCGAACTGGATCTGCCGGGCACGGCCAATCACGAATTGCTCGCCTACCGCGTGGTCGCCGGCAGCCCCGTGCTGCGAGGAGAGCGTATCCCTCGCTGGGCGATGCCGTCCCTCGTCATCCGCGATGGCAAATCGATGCGCTATCAGTATGCGGGTCGCCTGCGGGAAAACGATCAGGTCTATTTGTTCATCGCGCCGAGCTACTCGAAGCTGCTCGACCGCCTGTTTGCCACCGAAGCGCCCGTGGCAGCCGATGACGGCGAATTCTTCGGCACCTTCGCAATAGCCCCCGCCACCCACGTCCGCGATCTCGACGAAGCCTATGGCCCCCTCTCGATCACCGACAGCGAGCGCGGCAAGACGGTCGCGGAACTGATCACCCAGCGCGTCGGCGGCCGCGCCGACTACGCCGACCGCGTCCGTCTCGGCACGATCGTACTGATCGTGCGCGACATCGATGAACACGGCCACATTGCCTCCGTCGGCGTCTCGATGGAGCCGGTGGAACCCGCGACCACCTGGCCGATCTTCCTCAACATCCGCGAACTGGCCCATGCGACGCGGGATTACCTGCGCCGCAAACGCGGTGCAGCCGGCATGGAACGAAGCGGCGAAAAATGAGGCGGCGTGCCTTGCACCGTCACGTGAGCGGTGTAAGGTCCGGCCCGTCAGCCCAGTTCAACAGCATTCAAGACGGGTAGTTTCATGCCGGCTTTCAAGACACTCGACGATCTCACCGATATCGCAGGCAAGCGCGTGCTTGTCCGCGTGGACCTCAATGTTCCCGTCACCGACGGCAAGGTCTCCGACAAGACGCGCATCGAGCGCGTCGCGCCGACGATTCTCGAACTGTCTGAAAAGGGCGCCAAGGTCATCCTGCTCGCCCATTTCGGCCGGCCGAAGGGTGAACCGGTTGCCGACCAGTCGCTGTCGCTGATTGCGCCCGCCGTCGAGGAAGTGCTCGACCAGCGCGTCGCCTTCGCCTCCGACTGCATTGGCGCCCCGGCTGCCGACGCCATCGCCAAGATGGAAAACGGCGACATCCTGCTTCTCGAAAACACCCGCTTCCACAAGGGCGAGGAAAAGAACACGCCGGAATTCGTCGCAGAGCTCGCCAAGAACGGCGACATCTACGTGAACGACGCCTTCTCGGCCGCACACCGTGCGCATGCCTCGACCGAAGGCCTTGCCCATCACCTGCCCGCCTATGCCGGCCGCACCATGCAGGCCGAACTGGAAGCCCTTGAAAAGGGCCTCGGGCAGCCGACCCGCCCCGTGGTCGCCATCGTTGGCGGTGCCAAGGTCTCGACCAAGATCGACCTGCTCTCCAACCTCGTGACCAAGGTTGACGCCCTCGTCATCGGCGGCGGCATGGCCAACACCTTCATCGCCGCCCAGGGCATCGATGTCGGCAAGTCGCTCTGCGAGCATGATCTGGCCGACACCGCGCGCTCGATCATGGAAGCCGCCAAGACCGCCGGCTGCGCCATCGTGCTCCCGGTCGACGGCGTCGTCGCGCGCGAGTTCAAGGCGAACGCAGCCAACGAAACCGTCGACATCAACGCCATCCCTGCCGATGCGATGATGCTCGACGTCGGCCCGAAATCGGTCGAACTGATCAACAGCTGGATCGAGAAGGCTGCAACGCTGGTCTGGAACGGCCCGCTCGGCGCCTTCGAGATCACGCCCTTCGACAAGGCAACCGTATCGGCCGCTCTGCATGCCGCTGAACAGACCAGAGCCGGCAAGCTGGTCTCGGTCGCCGGTGGTGGCGACACGGTCTCGGCTCTCAACCATGCCGAAGTTGCCGACGACTTCTCCTACGTATCGACGGCCGGTGGCGCCTTCCTCGAATGGATGGAAGGCAAGGAATTGCCGGGTGTGGCAGTTCTCACCAAGGGCTGAGACAGGCGGCAAACCGCTCTGAAACCTTTCCAACCGCGTGTCGCAGGACACGCGGTTTTTTCATGCCTTTCGTCATTCGGATGTTTCGACGGCATGAGAGAGTGGACTTGGACGGAACCTCCGGTCACCGCAGAGGTTGTTTTCCCGCCCACGGGTAAGAAGGCGAAGGGATTCGGAGCCGAATTGAAATGGATTTAAAAATCTTTGAATTTTCAAACGATTGAAATGATTTCAATCGTTTCAATAGGTTAGCCCGGCATTTTCCCGCCGCTGAAGTTCTGTTATCGCCGAATTCATCGCGGTCTTGAAGACTGAAAGACGTGCAGGGAGTGATCAGGCTGGTGCGCCACCTGATTGAGAGAGCAAAGAAACATGTGCGCCAGACGCGCCATGGTCAGGGATAGGAGTGTAGTATGGTGGACGCGAAGATGTTGAACACGGTGACCTCGGCGCCCGGTTTCATTGCGGCCCTGGATCAGAGCGGTGGTTCGACACCCAAAGCGTTGAGCCTCTATGGCATCTCCGAAACCGACTATCAGGGCGAAGCAGAGATGTTCAGCCTGATGCATGCCATGCGCGTCCGCATCATGAAGGCGCCCGCCTTTACCGGCGAGAAGGTAATCGGCGCCATCCTTTTTGAGCGCACCATGGACGGCGATGTCGATGGCATCCCTGTCCCGACCTTCCTCTGGGAAAAGCGCGGCGTGGTCCCCTTCCTCAAGATCGACAAGGGCCTGCTCGACGAGGCAAACGGCGTGCAGCTGATGAAGGCCATGCCGGATCTCGATGCGCTGCTGATCCGCGGCCGCGAGAAGGGCATCTTCGGCACCAAGATGCGTTCGGTGATCGCCCATGCCGACAAGGCCGGTATCGCCGCCGTGGTCAGGCAGCAGTTCGAGGTGGCCCGCCAGATCATCGGCCAGGGCCTTGTCCCGATCGTCGAGCCTGAAGTCTCAATCAAGAGCCCGACCAAGACCGAGGCCGAAGCCATTCTGCGCGATGAAATCGCGGCCGAACTCGACAAGCTGCCGGCCGGCGACAAGGTCATGCTCAAGCTGACCATCCCAACGGAGAATGACTTCTACGCGCCGCTCGTCGCCCATCAGTCGGTCATCCGCGTCGTGGCCCTGTCCGGCGGCTATAGCACGGCGGATGCCTGCGAGAAGCTCAGCCATAACCACGGCATGATCGCGAGCTTCTCCCGCGCACTGACCGAGAAGCTGCGCGTCTCGATGAGCGACGCCGAATTCGACGCCAGCATCGCGGCAACGATCGACCAGATCTACCAGGCGAGCGTCAACAAGGCCTGATCCTCCACCCGGATCTTGTCACCGAGACACGAAAGCCCGGCCACATGCCGGGCTTTCTGCGTTATGCGGTTCGGATGGAACATCCGGAGCCCGCATGAAATCCGTCCCCTTCGTCACCGTCGACGTCTTCACCGACACCCGCTTTGCCGGCAATCCGCTTGCTGTGATCACCGATGCGCAAAACCTGACCGACCTGGAGATGCAGCAGATCGCCGCCGAATTCGGCTACTCGGAAACCACTTTCGTGCTGCCCCCCAAGGACCCGGCCAATACCGCTGAAGTCCGTATCTTTACTCCGGTCACCGAAGTCCCCTTTGCAGGCCACCCGAATGTCGGCACATCGCATGTCCTCGCGACCATCGGCAGCCTGTTCGGGCGGCCTGTGGGTGACGCGATCCGTTTCGAGGAGAAAGCTGGCCTCGTCGAGATATCGGTGCAGCGCGATACGCGCGACGCCGTCACCGGCACGACGATCCGCGCACCGGGACCTCTCACCATTGGCGCTCAAGTCCCGGCCGCCGTCATGGCCCCCTGTATCGGGCTTGCGCCGGAGGAGATCGCGACGCGCCGCCATGAACCGGTTTTCGCCTCCGTCGGGCTGAAATTCATCCTGATCGAAGTCGCCGACCTGGATGCTCTCGGGCGGGCGAGTTCCCGCATGGAACCGCTGGAAGCGCTTCGCGCTCGCCATGCAGGCGAGGAGTGCGACTGCGCCACCTTCCTGTACACCTGGGTAGGCCCAGACCATGTCCGGGCGCGGATGTTCGCCCCCTTAGACAATGTTCAGGAAGATCCGGCGACCGGCAGCGCGTCCGCTGCGCTTGGCGCCTTCCTGACCACACTCGACCCGCCACCTGACGAGCGGCGCCTTCTGGTCGAACAGGGTGTCGAAATGGGCCGGCGCAGCCTGATCAGGCTGCACGTCACAGCGAGGAACGGCCAGTTCGATCGTGTGGAAATCACTGGCAGCTCGGTGCTCGTCTCCCGCGGCCAACTCCTGCTGTAACCGCACCTCCAGACGCACAATCTTGATGCGTCTGCCCAAAACTTCGGCAGGCGCGCCTTGCCGTATCCCGGTGTTGGAACTATATCCTGCGTCGAGGACGACCTCCCCACATTGGGTATGATTAGCACTGCGGGACGACCCGCCTGTTTTCCCGGAGGGAAGAACATGCGCACAGCCGCAGACCGCATCCGCCACGCCATCAGCTTCGAATTGATCGGCCTTGCCCTCATCGTGCCGCTCGGCAGCTGGGTGTTTTCCGTCCCGGCATCCGACATCGGCATCGTCGGCGTCGTCAGTGCGACGCTCGCGACTGCCTGGAACTATTTCTACAATCTCGGCTTCGATCACCTGCTGAGCCGCTACACCGGCACGACGCTGAAGACCACGCCCATGCGCATCATCCACGCCATCCTCTTCGAGGCCGGACTCCTGATGGTCCTCATGCCCTTCATCGCCTGGTATCTGGGAATCAGTCTGTGGCAGGCCTTCGTCATGGATGTGGCCTTCGCCCTCTTCTATCTGGTCTATGCCTTCGTCTTCAACTGGGCCTATGATCGGCTCTTTCCCCTGCCGGAATGGCAGACGGAGAAGGCCGGCATCGCGAACTGAGGCCCTTTTGCGCTCAGGGGCGAATCAACAGCGTGATTGACCAGGTGACGAAGGCGACGACTGCAAGTTTCCAGAAGTCGCTTCGTCGCCTGAGCCCCGGCAGGCCGAGCGGCTTGATCACCTGGACGATCATGGCGAGGATCAGAAAGGCTGAGATGGCCTTGGTCATGGGCATTCCCTGTGGACTGGTCGCGATGGTCTCGCAGACGGCGCGTGAAGCGGCAGCGCAGCCACACCGCCGTCACTTTTGCCCGCCAGAAAGATTCCCTGCAAGCACCAAGGTCGCATTCAGACAACGGTAGGAACATCGGTCTACTGTGATCGCGTCGTACTGCCCGCCTGCGGGTGCCATCCACACCAATCGACAAGAATGCCATGAGACGAAATCTTCTGCCGGTAATGGCCCTGCTCCTGGGCACGCTCTTCCTTTTCCTCGGCAACGGTCTCTACGGCCTCCTGCTGCCGGTGCGCGGCGCCGCCGAGGGTTACTCCAACGAAGTGCTCGGCCTGCTCGGTACCTCCTGGGCTGCGGGCTTCGTGCTCGGCTGCTTCATCGCCCCGAAGCTCGTCATGCGCGTCGGCCATGTCCGCGCCTTCTGCACCTTCGTCTCGCTGATATCCGTCATTTCCCTCACCAGCGGCATCATCGTCGATGCCGGATGGTGGATCGTTCTGCGTGCCATAACCGGCTTCTGCACGGCGGGTACGTCGATGATCATCGAAAGCTGGCTGAACGAGCGCGCGACGAACGAAAGCCGTGGCGCGATCTTCTCCTTCTATATTTCGATCACGCTGATTGGCGTGGTGGCCGGCCAGATGCTCGTGGGCGTCTTCGATCCCGCGACCACGATCCTCTTCATGATCTGCGGCATCGTCTACGGCATTGCCGTCATGCCGACGCTGATGTCGACGGCCGCCTCGCCGCAGCCACTCCGCTCCATCAAGCTCGATCTGCGACTGCTCTATCGCAACTCGCCCGTGTCCTTCGTCGGCATCCTGATGGTCGGCATCGCCAACGGTGCCTATGGCACGCTCGGAGCCGTCTTTGGCGCCCGCACCGGGCTCGATCCCTCGACCATCGCTTTGCTTCTGTCGGTGACGATCTTCCTCGGTGCGGTCATGCAGTTCCCGGCAGGCAAGCTCTCCGACCGGATCGACCGCCGCTACGTGCTGGCGGCGCTCTCAGCGCTCGCCGCCTTTGCGGCCCTGGCCCTTGTCTTCCTGACGCCCACAGACCCGCTGTGGATCTTCATCTTCGTCGGCGTCTACGGCGCGGCGGCCAACGCGCTTTATCCTATCGCGGTTGCCCATGCGAACGACTTCGCCAAGCCGGACGAGTTCGTGAAGGTCTCGGGCGGCCTGCTCCTGCTCTTCGGCATCGGCACGATCATCGGACCGACCATTGGTGGACCCGTCATGACGGCCGCCGGTCCTTACGCACTCTTTGCGGTGACGGCCATATCGCACCTACTGATCTCAGCCTATGCGATCTATCGTAGCCGCACGCGCGCCGCCATCCCGGCCGCCGATCGCGAAAACGTGCCGAACCTGCCGATCTCGGTCTCGCCGATGAGCAGCACGCCGGAGGGTCTCAGCCTCGACCCGCGCGCGGCTCCACTGCCGGACCATGAACCCGTCGACGACGAGTACCAAAGGGAGGCACGCGCATGATGAATGACGAACAACCCCGCAAGCGAAGCACCAGCCATGAGCTGGGTTGCGATCTCTCGGCCATCTCAGCGGACGAGCTGCGCCATCGAATCACACTGCTGGAGACGGAGATCGCACGCCTGAAGGCCGAAATCGATCTGAAGGAGGCGGGCCGCAAGGCCGCTGACAGCCTGTTCAGCCCCAAAGTATAACGGGTGAATTCTACCGCCCCGCCCGCGAAAGAACCATTTTTCAATTTTCCGTTTACTTCGCGTTAAGCCTTTTGCGGGAAACTGTGTTCATCCAGTGCTCCTGGATTCAGGCATTCTCCTATTTTGTGGGCGGTCTGATTTTCTCCCTGTTTTACCTTGAGAGCCGCATTTGCGGCTCTTTTTTTGCCCAGATTAGCCAAAGGTTACACGAAATTGTGGGAATTAACCCTTCCTTAAGTTTCGCCTTGCGGATTTGGGCTATTGGTAGCATCGTAGCCTCACAAAATGCGGCAGGAACAAGTTCGTAGCGCTGTCGTTACATGCCTAAGTGATGCGTTTACAGGGAAACATCCATGTCTGAACTCGGTGTAAATACGGTTAGCTTCGCCGGTCGTGTGGCAGCGTCCAGCCAGTTCAAGTCGACCTATGCCGAAGGCATGGGACTGGTCGAGGAAACCGCCGCTTATCTCGATGGCCCCGGCCGCGCAGCCGCAAAGGTTCTTCCGCGCCAGGCTTCCGTTCTCTACGCGGCTGAATCCATGCGGCTGACGACCCGCCTGATGCAGATGGCTTCCTGGCTGCTCCTGCAGCGCGCCGTCAACAATGGCGAGATGAGCCGCGATCAGGTTCTCTCTGAGAAGAGCAAGGTTCGCCTTGATGGCTTCAATGTCGACCGCGCGGCACCGGGCTGGAACGACCTGCCGGAAGCGTTCCGTGATCTTGTCGAGCGCTCGCTGCGCCTGCAGAACCGCATCGCCCTCCTCGACCGCGAGATCTATCGTCCCGCCAGCGAAGACGAATTCCAGCCGGACAACGAAAACAGCGTCCAGGCTCAGTTGAATCTGCTGCGCACCGCCTTCAACGCGGGCTGATCAAGTCGCAAGCACCACCTTCAACCCGGCCAGCAACCGCTGAGCCGGGTTTTTTCGTCGCCAGCCCAAGCTTCGGCAACGACAGACAACAAAAAAAGCCCGACACGATGGCCGGGCTTTTCTGAATTCAGATCGTTCGAAACGATCAGAGGCCGAGGCCGCCGAAACGCTTGTTGAACTTGGAAACGCGACCGCCGCGGTCCAGCAGCTGCTGGTTGCCACCGGTCCAGGCCGGGTGGGACTTCGGGTCGATTTCGAGGTTCATGACGGCGCCTTCCGAACCCCAGGTCGAACGGGTTTCGTACTCGGTGCCATCGGTCATGACGACCTTGATGACGTGGTAGTCGGGATGGATGTCAGCCTTCATCGCTCTATTCCTGCTGTGCCGTGGGGTCCATATGCCGCAATTGCCTCGGCAGAACCTATTCAATAGATGAAGCCGCAGTCCGTCTGGGCTACGGCTTCCCAATTCGATGCCGTGCCTATACATGAAGGGCGCAGGGATAACAAGTGCCATGGCGCGAAAGCCCGTGTGCGCTGAAGGAGCATGACAGAGTGACCTCGGAAGCAGAAAATACAGACAAGAAGCGCCGCTCTCTGAAGCCTCTGACCAGTCTCTTCCCCTACCTCAGGCGTTACAGGGGTCTGGTCGCTGGCGCGCTGATATTCCTCTGCCTCGCAGCAGCGACTACGCTGGCTCTGCCGATCGCCATACGCCGCATGCTGGATCACGGCTTCCAGGCCTCCGACAGCGCATTCATCAACAAGTACTTCGCCATGATGATCGTCATGGCGCTTGTCCTCGCCGTCGCGAGCGCCTTGCGCTACTACTATGTCATCACCATTGGCGAACGTGTGGTGGCAGACCTGCGCCGCGATGTCTTCGCGCATGTCACCCGCCTCTCCCCCTCCTTCTTCGACGTCAACCAGTCCGGCGAAATCGTCTCGCGCCTCACCGCCGACACGACTCAACTGAAATCCGCCGTCGGCGCCACCGCCTCGCTGGCGCTGCGCAACACCATCCTCTGTCTTGGCGCAGTCGTGATGATGATCGCGACGAGCCCCAAACTGTCGATCATGGTGCTGGCGGCCATTCCCGTTATCGTCTTCCCGCTCGTCGGTTTCGGCCGCTCGGTCCGCCAGCGCTCGCGCGCAGCACAGGATACGCTCGCCGACGCCTCCTCCTATGCCGGTGAAGTCATCGGTGCGGCCCGTACGCTTCAGGCCTTCAACGCCGAAGAGGCGGCACGCAGCCGCTACTTTGGCGCCGTCGAAAGCGCCTATGAAGCCGCCCGCTCCGCCATCCGCTCGCGCGCGCTCCTGACAGGTGTCGCCATCGCGCTGATCTTCGGCAGCGTCGTCGGCGTTCTCTGGTACGGTGCCCAGAGCGTTCTCGCCGGCACCATGAGCGGCGGCACGCTCGGCCAGTTCCTGCTCTACTCGCTGATCGCCGCAGGCTCGCTCGGCACATTGTCGGAAGTCTGGGGCGAACTTTCCCAGGCCGCCGGTGCGGCGGAGCGCCTGCATGAGCTGCTTGCCGAGCATCCGGCAATTGCGGCACCCGAAATGCCGAAGGCTCTGCCTGAACCCGCAAAGGGCAGTGTCACCTTCGACGACGTCTATTTCACCTATCCCTCGGCCAGAACCAAGTCTGCGCTGAATGGCCTCTCCTTTACCGTCGCCCATGGCGAGACGGTCGCAATCGTTGGCCCCTCGGGTGCCGGCAAGAGCACGATCTTCTCGCTGATCCTGCGCTTCTACGACCCGGCCTCCGGCACGATCCGCCTCGATGGCGTCGACATCCGTGAGGCGGATCCGCAGGCCGTGCGGGCCCGGATCGCGATTGTCCCCCAGGACACCACAATCTTCGCGTCGTCGATCCACGACAACATCGCCTTCGGCACGCCGGACGCCTGCCGTGGTATGGTGGAGGCGGCGGCAGAAGCTGCCCAGGCGAGCGAATTCATCGGCCGCCTCGAGAATGGCTTCGACACCATTGTCGGCGAACGCGGCGTGACGCTTTCGGGCGGCCAGCGTCAGCGCATCGCCATTGCCCGCGCCCTCCTGCGCGACGCCCCTCTCCTGCTGCTCGACGAGGCAACGTCTGCTCTCGATGCGGAAAGCGAGACCCTCGTCCAGAAGGCGCTGGATGGTCTGATGCGCGACCGCACCACCATTGTCATCGCCCATCGTCTGGCGACCGTGCTGAAGGCCGACCGGATCCTCGTGCTCGACGACGGCCGCATCGTCGAGGAAGGCACGCACCAGAGCCTCATCCAGCAGGGTGGCCTCTATGCCAAGCTCGCGCGCCTGCAGTTCGAGACGGGTGGCCGCGACTTCACCGCCGCCGCGCAGTGAGGCTAAATCCGGATGTTTGATGGGTGGATTGCCACCCGTCAAAAACGTCTACTGGGTGAATTCTCACCCATTCCCCTCCCCGATCGCTTGTCCGTTGATGCCAGCACGCAGCCTGCCGTTGAACGTCCCGGCGCGCCTGCAACACTCCGCCCGTCTGAAGGGGTTGGATGGCCGGCATGACTATGGAGCACATCCCTTACAAGGGGTCTGGCCCGGCACTCAACGATGTGCTCGGCAACCACGTGTCGATCATGTTCGACAACCTTCCCTCCTCCTCCGCCCACATCAAGGCGGGCACGCTGCGGGCGCTGGCCGTAACCACGGCCGAACGCGCGCCATCTTTCCCGGATGTTCCGACCATGGCGGAGGCTGGCCTTCCCAGTTACGAGACCTATACCTCGAACGCGCTCTTCGCCCCGAAGGGCACCCCGAAAGAGGTCGTGGACCGGCTGAATGTCGCAGCCGTCAAGGCCATGGCTGATCCGGGTGTCGCCGAGCGGATGAAGGAGTTTTCCGCCACCATCGTGGCATCCAGCCCGGACGAACTTGCGGCGCATGTGAAGGCGGAAGTCGCCAAATGGACCCCGGTCGTCAAGGACGCGAACGTCCAGATGGATTGATTGGAAGACCGCAAACGAAGAGGGGCGGTGTCCACTACCGCCCTTCGCCAATGCTCGTGGCGAACCGATCAGCGCCCGACGCTGCGTCCTGCCAGCCGTCCGGAAAACAGGCAGCCGCCAAGGAAGGTGCCCTCAAGCGCGTTGTAGCCATGCATGCCGCCGCCACCAAAGCCGGACACCTCGCCCGCCGCATAAAGTCCGGGCACCGGCTTGTTCTCCCGGTTGAGCACCCGGCCTTCGAGATCGGTATGCAGTCCGCCCAGCGTCTTTCGGGTGAGGATATGCAGCCTGACCCCGATCAGCGGACCGGCGGCCGGATCGAGCAGCCTGTGTGGCTTCGCCGTGCGCATCAGCTTGTCGCCGAGGTAGTTGCGGGCACCCCGGATGGCCACGACCTGCGCATCCTTGGAGAAACCGTTCTCCATCTCCCGGTCGCGCGCCTCGATCTGGGCGCGGACATGGTGAACGCCGAGACGATGCTCGCCGGTGAGTTCGTTCATTCCGGCGACCAGATCCTCGAGATTGTCGCGGACGATGAAATCCTCGCCCTTGTCCATAAAGGCCTGCACCGGCCCAGGCGGGTTCTTCCCGAGCCGCTTCAGGAGCAGCGGGAGGTTCTTTTCCGTCAGATCGGGATTCTGCTCGGAGCCGGAAAGCGCAAATTCCTTCTTGATGATCGCCTTGTTGAGGATGAACCAGGAATATTCGTGTCCCCGCGCCCGGATCGCCTTCAGCGTCGCCAGTGTATCGAAGCCCGGCATGGCGGGTGCCGGGAAGCGATTGCCGTCGGCATCGCACCAGAAGGAGGAAGGCCCGGGGAGGATGCGGATGCCGTGGTTGGGCCAGATCGGGTCCCAGTTCTTCAGACCCTCGGTATAGTGCCACATCCGGTCGCCGTTGATGATCTCGCCGCCGGCGGCCTGTGTGATCGACAGCATCCGCCCGTCGACATGCGCGGGCACTCCGGCCACCATGCTCTTCGGTGCCGGCCCGAGGCGCTCGGTCGGCCAGCTCTTGCGCACAAGATCATGATTGCCGCCGATACCGCCCGAGGCGACGATGACAGCACCGGCGCTCACCTCGAAGTCGCCGACGATATTGCGGGAGCTCGATCCGCCTCGTGGCGTCGCATCTCCGGCGAGCAGCACGCCCGACGCACCAGTGACCACACCATCTGCAGTCGTTAGCCTGTCCACCTGGTGGCGAAAAAGAAAGGTCAACTTGCCCGCATCGGCAGCCGCCCGCGCGCGTCGGACGAAGGGTGCCAGAACGCCGGGGCCGGTGCCCCAGGTGACATGGAAACGCGGCACGGAATTGCCGTGGCCATTGGCATGCCCGCCGCCCCGCTCGGCCCAGCCGACCACTGGAAACCAGCTGACGCCCTGGCTCTTCAGCCAGCTGCGCTTGTCGCCGGCGGCAAACTGCAGATAGGCCTCCGCCCACTGCCGCGGCCAGAAATCTTCCGTGCGGTCGAAACCGGCCGATCCCAGCCAGTCCTGCCGCGCGAGTTCAATGCTGTCGCGAATGCCCATCCGCCGCTGTTCGGGACTGTCGATGAAGAACAGGCCACCAAGGGACCAGAATGCCTGCCCGCCGAGGTTCTGTTCTCCCTCCTGATCGATCAGGCCAACCTTGAGCCCCCGATCGGCGGCCTCCGTGGCGGCCACGAGACCGGCCAGCCCTCCTCCGATGACGATGACGTCGAATTCCTGCATGCCACCCTCCCAAAGCGCATGCTCTTACCTTTACGCGCACGTAACTCGGCACGCAAGTTGTCTGGAAGGCAAACAATTACGGGCGCCCTCAGCGCTCGGTCAGCTTGAGTTCGATGCGGCGGTTCTGAGACAGGACCTCGGGCGCCTCGCCTTCGGCGATCGGCTGGAATTCGCCGAAACCCGCAGCCACCAGCCTGTTAGCCGGCACGCCCCTGGAGATCAGATATTTGACGACGGATGTCGCACGCGCCGACGAAAGCTCCCAGTTGTCCCGGTACCGCCCCGTGCCTGTGAGCGGCGAGGCGTCGGTATGCCCGTCGACGCGGAGCACCCAACTGATCTCTGCGGGAATCTCCTGCGCCAGTTCGAGCACCGCTGACGCTAGCTTGTCCATTTCGGCCTGGCCGGCCGAATCAAGGTCGGCACCGCCGACGGGGAAGAGCACCTCCGACTGGAACACGAAGCGGTCGCCGACGATGCGGATATTCTCGCGGTCCGACAGGATTTCCCGCAAACGGCCGAAGAAGTCGGACCGATACCGATTGAGTTCCTGCACCCGTTGGGCGAGGGCCACGTTCAGACGCCGACCCAGATCGGCAATGCGCGTCTGGGATGCCTGGTCCTTGGCCTCCGAGGCCTGCAGCGCTTCCTCGACGGCTGCGATCTGCGCCCTGAGCGCGGCGATCTGCTGGTTGAGCAGTTCGATCTGGCTCATCGCCCGGGCGCTCACCTGCTTCTCCGCATCGAGCTCCTCGGTCAGCCGTCCCACCTTGGCATTGGCCGCATCAGCCGTGCCCGCACCGCTGTCGAGCAACTCCTGCAGGCGCGACCGTTCGGTCTCCGACGAGGCGAGCGAGGATTGCAGCGCAGCCAGCGTGTCCTCCAGATCCTGCTTGCCGCTTTTTTCCAGTGCCAGAAGCTGTGTGAGCTCCGCGATCTGGCTGTTCAGCCGGTTGAGAACCTCGTCCTTGCCCGAGATTTCACGACCCAGGATGAACTGGGCGACCACGAACACGGTGAGCAGGAACATGATGGCAAGCAGCAGCGTCGACAGGGCATCGACGAAACCCGGCCAATAATCGACCCCGCGCTCGCGGCGGCGGTTGCGCCCCAGCGCCATTTACTTGTTGCTCCCGCTGATCTTGTCGTTCAGTCGGTCGAGCGTCTTGCGCATGGCGCGTGCATCTTCCTGCTGCGCCTCGATCCAGTCACGCAGCATCTGCTGTTCGTTGCGCATGTTCTTGACCAGCCCCTGAATGCCTTCGGCAAGACCGGCGATGGCGGCGACGGAGCGGTCGTTGCCCTCCCGATTGGCGAGCTTCTGGATCTCTTCGACCAGCAGCCGGATGTCGTCGCTTGCAACAGCGCCGGACGCGTCCGAAGCCAGCGGACGCTCGGAATCGACATCGGTGACCGAGGACAGCCAGTTCTCCAGTTCCGTATAGAAGCGGTTCTGCGCACGGCCGGCCTGCAGGTCGAGAAAGCCGAGGATCAGCGAACCGGAAAGACCGAGCAGCGAGGAGGAGAAGGCCGTGCCCATGCCGGACAGCGGAGCAGTCAGGCCGGACTTCAGCGACTGCAGCACATCATTGCTGTCGCCGGAGGCGGGATCGAGCGAACCGATCACCTCGTTGATCGAACCGATCGTGCCAAGCAGACCCCAGAAGGTACCAAGAAGCCCGAGAAAGACGAGCAGACCGATGAGATAGCGGCTGGTGTCGCGCGATTCGTCGAGACGGGTGCCGATCGAATCGAGGATCGAACGCAGCGCCGTGGTCGAGATCGCCATCGAGCGGCGGCGTCCGATCAGCGCGCGCATGGGTGCGAGCAGCTTCGGATCACGCCCCACCAGCGTCGCATTGTCGCCGGCCGCACGAAAGGAGTTGAACCAGCGAACTTCCGGGCGAAGTGCCAGGACCTGGGCAAAGACGAGGATGATGCCGACAGCCAGAACCCCGAGAATGAGGCCGTTCAGCCCGGGATTGGTGATGAAGGCCGCATGCGCCTGACGATAGAGGATCGCCGCGATGAAGCAGACGATGATCAGGAAGATCACCATCGTCGTGAAGAAGGGCATCGGGCTGGAGAGTTTCTGGCCATACACGCCCGGACGGGTCTCGCCCACCTCGAGATCCTCCAACTTCACTTTCGCCATGGTATGCTCGACCTCCGGGGAATCTTGGACCGGAGGCTAGTGGAAAATTGAGACGAATTGAAGCCGCAGACTTTGGGAAAATTTTCCCCAAGACTGAAATCAGGCCTGCGGCACCGGCCGGTTGACGACCTCTTCCAGGGCCTTGCGGATATATTCGTTGCCGGCAAGTACGGTGCCGTTCTCGAACATTTCCTGGCCGCCCTTCATGTCGGAGACGAAGCCGCCGGCTTCCTTGATCAGGAGGATACCGGCAGCGATATCCCAGGCGTTAAGCTGGGCTTCCCAGAAGCCATCGAGACGACCGGCAGCGACATAGGCGAGGTCGAGAGCGGCAGCACCCATGCGGCGCACGCCGGATACTTCGCCCATGACATGGCGCAGCTCGATCAGGAATTTGCCGTGCTGGCCGCGACCGAGATGCGGCACGCCGCAACCGATGACGCAGTCGGACAGGACCTTGCGGGCGCCGACGCGGATACGGCGGTCATTAAGGAAGGCGCCGCCGCCCTTTTCCGTGGTGTAGAGTTCGTCGGTCGCCGGATTGAAGATGACGCCGGCGACGATCTCGCCATTGCGCTCAAGCGCGATCGAAACGGCAAACTGCGGGATGCCGTGCAGGAAATTGGTGGTGCCGTCGAGCGGATCGACGATCCAGCGATGCGCGCCATCGGTGCCCTTGATCTCTTCACCTTCCTCACCGAGGAAGCCATAGGTCGGGCGCGCCTTGAGCAGTTCCTCGCGGACGATCTTCTCGGCGCGGAAATCGGCCTGCGAGACGAAGTCACCGGGTCCCTTGACCGAAACCTGCAGGTTCTGCACTTCGCCGAAATCGCGCGAAAGCGACTTGCCGGCCTTGAGTGCGGCCTGAACCATGACGTTGAGAAGGGCTGAGCGGGCCATAGATCATATTCCTTGAAACTGGGAGGCACCGGAAGGCGGCGACTGGGCAGCGCGCGTCGGCGGCGTTGTTGGCGGGTTCAAGACCACAAATGCCGCCAGAATTCAAGGGGTATGGCCGTTCCCGCCCATGCAGCGGCGTCACACGAGCCCTGCAGCCAGCGTGACGATCAGGCCCGAAACAGCAGCAAACAGTGTGGCCCCCACCAGCCGGAGCGCAAAACCCGCGCTTCCGGCGATCGCTGCATAGACCACCTTGGCCGACAGGTTGGATGCAACTGCGATCCCGACGGCAATAGCGGCGACCTCGGGTTGAAGCTTCGGCAACATGTCCGCCACGGTGACCGTGACGGCATCGACATCGGCGAGCGCTGTCAGCGCCGATACCGCATAGAGACCGCCATCGCCGAAGATTTGGCTGGCGGCCCGCGCCAGGAAGGCGAACACGGTGATCACAAGCGCCATCTTGATGACCTGCAGCAGTTCGAACGGATTGGCAGGCAGGTCTGCTTCGGACGAGCTATCGCCACGCACCACAAGACCAACGGCCACGGCCATCATCAAGGCTCCCGCAACGAGGAGCCCCCACAACAACCGCTCCGCAAGAGCGGGAGCCAGCGCCAGCAGAAGAAAGCCGGTGCGCACCAGCGAGATGCTGCCGGCGGAAATTGCACCGGCAGCAGGCCCCGCTGCTTTGGTTGTCTGTTGGCTCTCTCGTGCCATGGCAAGCGTGGTTGCCGTCGAGGAGACGAGGCCGCCGACCGCCCCGGCAACGAGATCACCGCGCCCTCCGCCGACGAGGCGTACGGCGACATAACCGACATAGGAGATCGAGGCGAGCATGATCACAAGGATCATCAGGCTGCGCGGAGAAACCCCGCCGAAGGGACCATAGGGACTGGCCGGGATCAGCGGCAGCAAGACGAAGCTCATCGCCAGCAGAACCACGGCGGAGCGCAGCTCCACCCAGGTGAGCCGCCTGATCGCGGCATGCAGGAACTCGCGGCTGGCGAGCACCGTCACCATGGCTGCCCCTGCAGCGGATGCGACCACCATGTCTCCCGTCACAGCAAGCGCACCGAGGCCGAAGGTGGTAGTCCCGGCGATGACGGTCGTAGCGCTGAACGAGCCTTCCGCCCGCGCCTCCATGAGCCCGAAGCGCAGCAACACGACGGCAATCGCAAGAAGGAAGCTGGCGATGATCAGCCCCGACAAGGCACCGGGCGTGAGTTGTCCGTCAAGCAGTCCAGCGATCCCGCCCGTCATGCCGATCAGTGTGAATGTGCGGATGCCGGCAATGCGCGCGCCCTCCGGCTCTTCGCGCTCGCGCCAGTGACGTTCGACCCCGACGGCCGCTCCAATGGCGACCGCAAGCCCCAGGCGTTGAAAGATGTCGATGAGATCCATGACCGCCGCCCTCCCCCGAAGCGACAGAGCGCGTGAACGTCAGGTTCGTCTGAACCGATTGGCGAGGTCGATGGCCTGCTTCTGCTGGTCTTCGTTCAGGCCGAGATAGAAGTCTTCAAGGCCTGGGTCCTTCAACCCTGCGCGGCGCGACAGCACATACCACTTCGCGGCCTCGACCGGATCGGGCTTGGTGCCGAGCGCATTGATGTAGAGATGAGCCAGGCGGTTCTGCGCCACCACATTGCCCCGCTTGGCCGCGATGCTGAGCCAGCGATAGCCGGCATCGTAGTCGCGCGGCCCGTTATAACCGTTCACCAGCCAGAGGCCCATGTCGAGCTGGGCAGTATCGAAGCCGGCACGCGCCGCCCGCTGCATCCACTCCCGGGCGCGGGCCTTCTTCTCGGGCGGCACATCCTTGAGCGCCGAATAGACCTGCGCCAGCGCATATTGTGCGTCGGCAATCCCCTGCTCGGCTGCCTTCTCGTAATAGGGCATGGCCATGGTCAGGCCGCGCACCCCGGGATTGTCGGAAACGAGGATCTGCGCCCAGTTGAACTGCGCCGAGGCATTGCCGGCATCGGCCGCGCGGCGCATGTATTCGTCCGCCTTCGCCTTGTCCTGGGCGACTTCCTTGCCCTCCATCAGGAGCAGGGCATACTTGAACATGGCCGACGGATCGCCGCCCCGGGCAGCCTGGCCGTACCAGAAGGCTGCGCCCTTCAGATCCCGTTTGACGCCAAGGCCGCGCGACATGATTTCGGCAAGCAGCGTCTGCGCCGCAGGGTCGCCAAGCTGCGCGCGCGGCAACGCCTTGTCGACGGCCGTGAGAAACAGCCCGCGCTGGAAGGCACCGTAAGCCTCGTCCGGCTTGCCCTCATAGGGCTTTTCGGCCGGCAGCTCCGGCAGGGGCGTCCCCATCCGCAGGTAGATGTTGATGCCCTGAAGGTCATCCGGCTTGTCGCCCTTGGTCGGCTTCGCACCCTTGGTGACGGGTGGCGCGGAATCACGGTCGCCGCGGTCCAGGGTATTGGCGTCGCCGGTCGTACTGTTTTCGCGCGCGCCGCGCTCGATCTCGCCCGCATCGTTCGGGTCGGCGGGCAGAATCGCCGGCTGGTCACCGATCTCGACCCCGTCCTCGCTCTCCTGGCCGACCGCAGGCGTGCCCAAGACGAGGCAAGCCCCCGCGAGTGCGGCGAGAATCAGACGGTGAAGAGATGGGTTTGAACGCATGAGGCGGTTCAAGCCTCAAACCGTGGCGCTTTTTCGTCAAGCTCGGCATTCACGCGGGTCACAATTGCGGCAGCCTGTGCCGGATCGGAAAACACAGCCTTGCCCAGTGCGACGAATTCGGCACCGCTCTCGGCAACGACGAGCGCCGAGGCCGGGTCCGCGCCGCCCATGACGATGGCGGGGATCTCTATCATCGCCGACCACCACTCGCCGAGCGCGACGTTTTTTGAATGCGCCTCCGGCTTGATGTCGCCGTCGATCTTGCCGAAGAAGATATAGTCCGGCTGGATTTCGCCGATCTCCAGGGCGTGGTGCCGATCCATCGCATTGCCACCACCAACGATCAGCTTGGGCGTGTGTTTCTCGACCGCCTCGGCAAGCGCCGCGGCATTGCCCGAAATGTGGAGACCATCAGCCTTCACGCGGCCGGCAACACGGCTGTTGTCGACGACGAGGGCGGCGGCTCCGGCCTCCTGGACAACGGGCACCAGCAACTCGGCGTGCTTCTGGAACAGCGTATCGTCCAGCCCGTATTGCGGGATGATCACCGAAGCCACGTCACCGCCGCGCAGAGCGTTGCGCAGCACCTCGGCGCATTGAGCGGGATCGGCGATATCGGGAACGATGAGGACGAGGCGGCAGCGGTCTTCGGTCATGCGCGGTGTTTCCGTGTGCGGGACAGGTCCGTTTCTGCGGATTTCGTCCTCGTTTTCTCTGGATGAATCCGATAGACCGCTCTTCCGAAAGGATCAACCGCGCAATGCTGACAGACCCGAACTTCTATGCCGTCGCCATTCCCGCCGTTGCCCTTGTCGGCCTCTCAAAAGGCGGTCTCGGTGGTGCATTTGCGCTGATCGGCGTCCCCCTGCTGGCCTTTGCCGTACCGCCAATGCAGGCCGCCGCCATCTTCCTGCCGATCCTTCTGGTCATGGATGCCGTAGCGCTCTGGGCCTGGCGCCATCACAACAACCGCGCCACCCTGATTGCCATGCTGCCCGGCGCCATCATCGGTATCGGTCTCGGCTGGGCGACGTCCACCTACGTATCGGCTGACGCTATGCGCCTCGTGCTGGGCGGCATTTCGGTCATCTTTGCGCTTAAATACTTCCTTGAAAGCTGGGCCGCCTATAGGGGCCAGGAGACGGTTGCAGCCGGCCAACGCCCCGTCGCCGGCTCCTTCTGGGGATCGCTTTCGGGCTATGCCAGCTTCGTGGCGCATGCCGGCGGGCCGCCCTTCCAGATCTACGTCCTGCCACTGAAGCTCGACCCGCTCACCTATACCGGCACATCCACCCGCTTCTTTGCGATCCTCAACGCCATCAAGGTCATCCCTTATTTCGCGCTTGGCGAACTGGACGCGACCAATCTGACGCTTTCCGCAGCGCTCCTCCCCGTCGCGCTGGTCTCCACCCTCGCCGGCGCGCGCCTCGTGCATTTCCTCAAGCCGGCGGTCTTCTATCCGCTAATGTACGGCATGGTTCTCATCGCCGGCGGCAAGCTGCTCTATGACGGGATCGTCGGCGTCTTTGGCGGATAATCGCAGGCAAAAACCCTTTTGCTGCGCCGCACATCGGCCCTTGTCGCCATGCGGGCTTTGCCTTAACGTTCGGCCATGACGAACGCGGACCCGTTCATGGCGATCGCAGACCCCAACCGGCGGCATATCCTGGAGGATCTGCGTCGGGGGGAGAAGACCGTCAACGAACTGGCAGGGCAGCTTCCCATTAGCCGCCCCGCCGTATCGCAGCATCTGAAGGCCCTGCTCGACAGCGGCCTCGTCGATGTCCGCTCGGAAGGCACCCGCCGCATCTATTTCATCAAGCGTCCCGGTTTCGACCGCATGAACCTCTGGCTCGACCAGTTCTGGTCCTGAAGCCCAAAGCTTCCCTCAACCGACCAAAATAAAGGCCCCGAAGTCGAATGAACTCCGGGGCCGAGCGTAGGTTGATGGCTGCTTCATGAATACATCGGGATGGGTCTTTGGGTCCGCCAGATCCCGGCGCAGCCGGAAGGGTGTTATCAGTGGCGTGTGGAAGCCCTCAGGCGTTCCATTTCATCCTTGAGGCGCAGTTTGAGGCGCTTCAGTTCGGCAATGTGCCGATCATCGACGGAGGGAGATGCAAGTGCATCATGGAGCTGATCCTCGAGTGCTCCATGCTTCTTCTGCAGCGATTCAAGATGAGCCTGTATGGTCATTTGATGCGTCCTTCCTTATCGCCTACCTCCAGCCCTCATCCGCTGGAGTTTCAGGCTTTGCGAAGATAATGTGACACGAGAAATGCGGTTTGTCGAAGGCGAACTGGGCAAAAACGGCCATCAAAAACCAAGACAGGGATAACTTCCCGTTACCGGTATTTGGTGATAGGAGCTTGCGCGAATCTTCCGGGCATCCTTAAAGGATGGGCCACACGGCGATAATGGGGAATAAGCATGGCCGATCAGGAACAGGCTGACGTCAGGCTCTCGTTGGCACGGCTTCGCCAGGAGCATGAGGACTACGACGCCGCGATCAACGCCATGATCACGGTCGGCTGCGATGCCCTGCGAATCCAGCGAATGAAGAAGAAAAAGCTCTCCATCAAGGACAAGATCACGGCCCTCGAGGACCAGATCATCCCCGATATCATCGCGTGACTGAGAAGGATCCGAGATGACAGCTGAGTGCCCGCCCGTCGCCATCATTATGGGAAGCCAGTCCGACTGGGAAACCATGAAGAACGCCGCCGACACACTCGACGCACTCGGCGTCTCCTATGAAGCCCGGATCGTTTCGGCACATCGTACACCCGACCGGATGTATGCTTTTGCCAAAGGCGCCCGCGACGAGGGCTTCAAGGTGGTGATAGCCGGCGCTGGCGGCGCGGCTCACCTGCCCGGCATGGTCGCTTCGCTGACCACACTTCCCGTCTTTGGCGTACCCGTTCAGTCGAAATCGATGTCCGGCCTCGACAGCCTTTATTCCATCGTCCAGATGCCGGCCGGCATTCCCGTCGGCACGCTGGCCATCGGCCGCGCTGGCGCCGTCAATGCTGCCCTGCTTGCAGCCCGTGTCCTGGCCACCTACGACGACGAACTGGCCGATCGCCTCGACGAATGGGTCGAGCGCCAGACCGCATCGGTCGCCGAATATCCCGTGGACGAGGCCCCATGACAATCCGCACCATCGGCATCATCGGTGGCGGCCAGCTTGGTCGCATGCTGGCCATGGCCGCTGCCCGCCTGAACTTCCGCACCGTGATCCTTGAGCCGCAGGCTGACAGTCCTGCCGCGCAGGTGGCAAACCAGCAGATCACGGCAGCCTATGACGATTCGGCAGCGCTGGCCGAGCTCGCCCGCCTCTGTGACGTCGTCACCTACGAATTCGAAAACGTCCCGGTGACCGCCGCCGAGACGCTTGCCGCAAGCGTGCCCGTTTATCCGCCACCGAAGGCGCTCGAAGTGGCCCAGGATCGCTTGACCGAAAAGCGCTTCCTCAACGCCTCCGGCATCGAGACGGCCCGTTTCCACGCCGTGGACAGCCAGACCGACCTCGAAGCAGCGCTCGCCGATTTCGGCGGCGAAGGGGTCCTGAAGACCCGCCGTCTCGGTTACGACGGCAAGGGCCAGAAGGTCTACCGCAAGGGTGAAAGCGCTGACGGCGGTTATCAGGCCCTTGGCTCCGTCCCGCTGATTCTCGAAAGCTTTGTACCCTTCGTCCGCGAGATCTCGATCATCGCCGCCCGCAGCACGGAGGGTGAAGTCCGCTGCTACGATCCGACCGAAAACGTTCACCGCAACGGTATCCTGCACACCTCCACCCAGCCCGCCGCCATCACGCCGGAGACCGCCAGGGCCGCCCGCGAGGCCGCGACCAAGCTTCTCGACGGCCTCGCTTATGTCGGCGTTGTCGGCATGGAGTTCTTCGTGCTCGAAGACGGGAGCCTGATTGCCAACGAGATAGCACCGCGCGTCCACAATTCCGGCCACTGGACGGAGGCCGCCTGCATCGTATCGCAGTTCGAGCAGCACATCCGCGCTGTCGCCTCCCTGCCGCTTGGCGACACCGTGCGTCACTCCGACTGCGTGATGACGAATCTGATCGGCGACGACATCGATTCTGTGCCCGCCTGGCTCTCAAAGCCCAACGTGCTTGTCCATCTCTATGGCAAGACGGAAGCCAGACCCGGCCGCAAGATGGGCCACGTCACCGAAATCCTGCCGTTTCGCGACTGATTTTCCCGGTTTTTTAGCCGGTTCTGTCCCGCATTTTCCGCCGGACATGTTGACAGGCAGGCCTCCCTCGGGCTAATTGCCGCCAACTCTTCAGGGGCGCGCCCAGCGGCGCGCTTTTGATTGTTTGAACACAGTGGGTGAATGACACATTCCCCGACAATCGTTGTGGACCAGAAAAATGAAGATCAAGAACTCGCTGAAAGCGCTTAAGGCCCGTCATCGCGACAACCGTCTGGTTCGCCGCAAGGGCCGTATCTACATCATCAACAAGCAGAACCCGCGCTTCAAGGCTCGCCAGGGCTGATGCCCCGGGATCTCATGATCCCATGAGCAGGACGGACTGCCCGCTGCATCTGCAGTGTGTTGATATCGGAAATTTGAGTTTGAAAGACGGCGCTGAGGGACTACCTTCCCTGCATGCGCCGTTTTTCTTTGCGACTCGCCTTCACCGTCCCGCTTCTGCCCGCCCTGCTCGTCGCAGGCGCCGTATCGGCGCAGGCCCCCGAAGAACAGGACGGCAGTCAAGCGGACCAGACGCCGGTCGAGCAGATACCGCTCAAGCCACCGGCAAAGCCAAAATCGGTCGATGAACTGCTGGCCGAACTCAAGCGCGAGCGCAACCCGCAGGCGGCACGCCAGATCGCCAACACAGCAATGGCGACCTGGAGCGAGTCGACCAGTCCGACGATCAATCTCCTGATGCAGTGGTCAGCGAAAGCCGCAGCCGAAAAGCGCACCGCCGCCGCCCTCGATTTCATCGATCAGGCGATCATCCTGAAACCCGACTTCGTCGGCGCCTGGAACCAGCGCGCCACCCTCCACTTCACCATGGGCAACTACCAGAAATCCGTCTCTGACATCGAGAAGGTGCTGGACCTCGAGCCCCGCCATTTCGGCGCAATCGCCGGCCTTGCCGGCATCTTGACCGAACGCGGCAGCAAGGACGCGGCTCTGAAGGCCTGGGAGCGATATCTGGAGATATTCCCCGCGGACCGTGAGGCCCAGGAAGTAGTCGTCAAGCTGTCGGAAGAACTGGCCGGCCAGCGGACGTGAGGTGACTGACCGCCTCCCTTGACGAACGGCATCGCAGCACGATCTTGTGCCTGTGTCCCTCTGCCGGAAGTATGGTCCTTGTTTCTCGCCACCCGTATCGGTCTTGCATTGCTCGTCATTTTCCTCCTTCTCATCCTCGCACTGGCAGCCCTTGCCATCGCCACGCAGTTCCGTGCGCGCGCCATCGAGGCTGAGACGCCGAACATTGGCGAACTGACCGATGTCGGCGGCTACAGCCTCAACGCCCTCCACGTGCCCGCAGGCCCCGATGCAGACCTGCCGCCCATCGTCTTCATCCATGGCGCAAGCGGCAATCTCCGGGACCAAGCAGGCGCCTTTCTGGAGCCTCTACGCGGTCGTGCCGAACTTCTCTTCGTCGACAGGCCGGGACATGGCTACTCGGAGCGGGGCGGCCCGGAAAACGACACGCCAGACGGACAGGCGGGCGCCATCGCGCGTCTGATGGAGAAAAAGGGCATAGAGCGCGCGATCGTCGTCGGCCATTCTTTCGGCGGTGCGATCACCGCGAGCTTTGGCGTGCTGCATCCGGACAAAGTCGAAGGCCTGGTCTTCCTCGCCGCTGCCACTCATCCCTGGCCGGGCGGCGTGGACTGGTACTACCACCTCGCCTCGGCCCCGGTGATCGGCCCAGTCTTTTGCCATACGCTGGCTTTGCATGCCGGCATGATGCGGATCGCTGCCGCGACCGAACATGTCTTCGCGCCCAATCCACGCCCTGCAAGCTATCTGGAAGAAACGGGGCCCGCCCTCGTCCTGCGCCCTTCGACCTTCCGGTCCAATGCCAAGGATGTCGCCGGTCTCCACGCCTATGTGACCGACTTCTCGCCACGCTACCGCGAAATCGCGAAACCGACTGTCGTCATCACCGGTGACGCCGACGAGATCGTGCTCGAAGAGATCCACTCGAAGGGCCTTGCCCGCGATATCGCCGGCGCCGAGCTCGTCTGGATCACGGGCCTTGGTCATAAGCCGGACTACATGGTGACCGACATCGTTCTCGCAGCTCTCGAAAAGATCGCGGGTCAGGATCGCGATCTGCAGGCCATGGCGCGCGAGGCAGAGCCGCGTCTCGCGGCCACCAGCGTTGATCCGAAAGGATCGGCCCCATCCCTGCAGGCAGGCCAGTAGCATCCATGAAAAAGCCGCCCGTAGGCGGCTTGTCCAATCTTCAGAGAACGGCAGGCATCAGATGCCCGACTGGCCGTCGGAGCCGATATAGGCAATCCGCAGCATGTTGGTCGAACCGGGCGTGCCGAGCGGAACGCCCGCCGACATGATGATCCGGTCGCCCGGCTTGCCGAAGCCTTCTTCGACGACGATGCGGCAGGCGCGGTTGACCATGTCGTCGAGATCGGTCGGTTCCGACGAGACGACACAGTGCAGGCCCCAGACGACCGATAGGCGACGTGCGGTCTGGATGACTGGCGACAGCGCGATGATCGGCACTTCCGGACGCTCGCGCGAGGCGCGCAGACCCGTGTTGCCCGACGAGGTGTAGCAGACGATGGCCTGCAGGCGCAGCGTCTCGGCGATCTGGCGGGCAGCGAGCGAAATGGCATCCGCACCGGTTGCTTCCGGCTGGGCGCGCTGCGCGTAGATGATGCCGGGGTAATGCGGCTCGCGCTCGACCGTCTCGGCGATCGAGGCCATGGTGGCGACAGCTTCGACCGGATACTGGCCGGAAGCCGACTCGGCCGACAGCATGATGGCGTCGGCGCCTTCGAAGACGGCGGTCGCAACGTCGGAGACTTCCGCGCGGGTCGGGACCGGAGCCGTAATCATCGATTCCAGCATCTGGGTGGCGACAACGACGGGCTTGCCTTCGCGGCGGCAGGCGCGGATCAGCTGCTTCTGGATGCCAGGAACGCGCTCAAGCGGCATTTCGACGCCAAGGTCGCCACGCGCGACCATCAGCGCGTCGGAGAGCGCGATGATCTCGTCAATGCGCTCGATTGCCTGCGGCTTCTCGATCTTGGACATCAGGCCAACGCGGCCCTTGGCGATCTTGCGGACTTCCGCCAGATCCTCTGGGCGCTGGATGAAGGAGAGCGCGACCCAGTCGACATCGTTGACGGCGAGAACGGCGTCCAGGTCGGCGCGGTCCTTGTCGGTCAAAACGCCGGTCGCCAGAATGGTGTCGGGCAGGCTCACGCCCTTGCGGTCAGAGATCTTGGTGCCCGAGACGACGGTCGTGACAATGCTTTTGCCGTCGCATTTCACGGCCTTCAGATGCAGCTTGCCATCATCGATCAGCAGGCGGTCGCCTGGCTTCACCGATTCCAGGATTTCCGGATGCGGAAGATAGACGCGGGTCGAGTCGCCGGGCTCTTCCTTGTTGTCGAGGGTGAAGGTCTGGCCAGGCTTCAACTCGACGGTGGTGTCGGCGAACTTGCCGACGCGGAGCTTCGGGCCCTGAAGGTCGGCGAGGATGCCGATCGGACGGCCGCAGGCGGCTTCGACATTGCGGATGCGTTGAACCAGCGTGCGCATCAGGTCATGGCTGGCATGGCTCATGTTGATGCGGAAAAGATCGGCCCCGGCTTCGTGGAGCTTCCGGATCATCGCCTCGTCGGAAGAGGCGGGACCAAGCGTGGCGAGGATCTTTACTTTGCGGTTTCGCTTCATCAGTTCTGGCTTTCCTGGGTGCCCGACGAATCGGACAGCTGGACCATCCAGCTCCCCTGCCTGCCGGTGTCGTATTCCTTGAATCCCATCTGCTGATAGCCGCGTGCGAAGCAGTCCTTCACGCCCACGATCTTGAACTCGTTTTCGGCGACACACATGTTGATGTCACCGGTCCAGCGACCACCGCGAGCAGCATCCTCAGCATAGAGATAATAGTAACGCGATTGGAGTTCGCCCTCGATCAGGGTGGCGCAAGTGCCGGCAGGAACCTGCCACCAGCCTTCCGTAATCCAGCCCTCTTCCGCCCGGTAACCGACGGCAACGCCGACGAGGTTCTGCGTACCGTTGCAGACCCTGAATTCGGCATGGGCGGCATCGGCTGCCAGAATGGGCGAAAACAGCGCACCCGCGATCAGGAGGGGCTTCAGAAGACGTGCTGCAGCACGGTCGAAAGTCTGTCTGATCAGGTGATGCACGATTGCCGCCGGAACTCCAAAAATGCGCATGGGATGCCTTCTTGCGATGCTGACCAGAGAATGTCAACGCAACTCTAATCGATTATATTATCTGCCTTTGGCCAGTCTCAGAACCTATATGTCCGATCTTGGCACAAACGTGACAGCCATGAAAGCTTGCGCTCCCCCATTCCCCATGCGATCAAGCACTTGTAGCAGACGATGGCTTCAAACTGATGAATGTTTCCCCCGTTTTCGAGATTTTGGAAGGCCGCTTTGACGCTGGCCTCGTGCTCCTCGCCGACCACGCCACCAATAACGTTCCCGAGCCCTACGGAAGGCTCGGCCTGCCCGACAGCGCCTTTGGCCGTCACATCGCCTTTGACATCGGCATCGAACCGCTGACCCGCCGGCTTGCTGCCCGTCTCGGCGTTCCCGCCGTCATGTCGCGCTTCTCCCGCCTGCTGATCGACCCGAATCGCGGCGAGGATGATCCGACCATTATCATGCGCATTTCCGACGGCGCCATCATTCCCGGCAATCATCCGATCACGCCTGAGGAATGGCAGCACCGCATCGAGACCTATCACCGCCCGTACCACCGGGCCGTTTCCGAGGTCATCGCCAGCGTCGCGGAACAATCCGGCAGGGCGCCTCTGGTGCTCTCCCTGCATTCCTACACGCCAGCCTGGAAGGGTATTCCCCGCCCGTGGCACGCTGCCGTCCTTTGGGATACCGACGCGCGGGCCGTGCGGCCGTTGATCGAAGGGCTGGAATCTCACGGTGATATCCTGGTCGGCGACAACGAACCCTATGATGGTGCCTTGAAGGGCGACACAATGTATCGCCATTGCATGATGACGGGCATCCCGCACGCACTTCTGGAGGTCCGGCAGGACCTCATAGCTGACGAAGCAGGCGTCGCGGCCTGGGCGGATCGTCTGGCTCCGATCTTCGAGCGCCTCAATGCGGACCCGAAGCTGCACGAGTATCAAACCCACGCCTCGCGCACCGGACCCTACCCTGCGACGTCAATCGCGCCCTGAAGGAGAGAAACATGACACTCCCCACCAAGGACCAGCAGACCGAACTCGAGGCGGCCGCCTTCCGTCGGCTCGTCTCCCATCTGCGCAATCGTCCTGAGGTCCAGAACATCGACCTGATGAACCTCGCCGGCTTCTGTCGCAACTGTCTGTCGAACTGGTATCTCGATGCCGCCGCGGAAGCTGGGCTCGATCTGACCAAGGAAGAGAGCCGCGAGATCGTCTACGGCATGCCCTATGACGAATGGAAGGCGCTTCACCAGCGCGAAGCCAGCGCCGACCAGCAGCAGGCTTTCGAGAAGAACCGCCCGAAGGAATGACGCGGCACCCGAGCTTTGGGGCTTGACGCGGACGCCCGTTCGCGGCACGTGATCGCCACCAAAACCCATCTGAGAATGCCATCCCCGCAATGAAGGAGATTGCCCATGTCTGATGCCGCTCACGGCGTCGCCCGCGACCAGCTCCGTGCCTTTGTCGAACGCATCGAGCGCCTGGAAGAAGAAAAGAAGACAATCGCCGACGACATCAAGGACGTCTACGGCGAAGCCAAGGCCATGGGCTTCGATACGAAGATCCTCAAGAAGGTCATCGCTCTGCGCAAGAAGGACGACCAGGAACGCATGGAAGAGGACCTGATCCTCGACACCTATCTCCACGCCCTTGGCATGATCGAGAGCCCGCCGGAAGGCTGAGGCACTTCTCCAGGTGACCAACAAAAAACCCGCCGATCCGGCGGGTTCCTTTTTTTCTGCAGTTCAGGTGCAGCGATGGTCAGGGTGCACCAAAGCGGCTTGGATCCACCGTTGTCGCATCGAGGCGGAAACCATCCGGAACCGCGGTGGCAGGCGCCACCAGCGAACGCGTCACGACGCGCGGTGCCTTGATGGGCTTGGTGACGGCATCAAACTTGCCCTGATTCAGAGCCCACTGCTCGATCATGTTCCTCGTCAGCTTGGTGCCGCCATACATGGCCATGTGCGCACGTTCCGCGTCTTCCTGGCCCGGACGGCCACCCTTCTTCGGCAGGGCGGCATCGGCATTCGGCACGGGCTCGGACGGCGCATCGAACATATCGCCGAACTGCGTCGTCGACTCGACGGACGCTTCGGACTGCGGCGGGATCGCGGCGACCTCGACCGGCTTCTGTGCCGGTGCCGGAGCGGCGGTGAGCTCTGCCTGGGTCGGCGCGCTCGACGGGATCGGTGCGGCCATTTCCGGCATGGTGCTGTCTTCGAGTGCGGCGGCTGCTTCCGGCGACAGGATGGCCTGTTCGACTTCGTCCACTTCCGCCTCGGTTTCGGCCTCGGCGCTGGCCAGCAGCGCCTCGGCCACCTGCGGGCGAGCAGCGGGTACCGGCACTGTCATGCCGTCGGCGAGCACCATGGCATCGGAAGCCGGGTCAATCGACGCGGTCATCACGCCTTCTTCGGCACCGCCGGATTGCGGACGGGGATTGAGGAGCGTTGGCACCGGCACATTCAGCGAAGCAAGATCGGCAAATTCATCCGTCGGAGCGGAAGCCGGAACCGGGACGCCACTTGCGACCTGCTGGAGGGCATCCTCCGCGGCGTTGCGCGGCGGTTGATAAAGGGCAACCGCAAGGCTGTTGTCGGCCGGGCGAAGTGCAGGGCGGGCCTGCGGCACCGGCGCAGAGGCGGCATCGACGCCAGGCAGCGCATCGGCGACCATCACGGGTTCGGAGGCGGTCACGACGGGCTGCTCGCGCGGCGCGGCCGGTGCCGGCTGCGGCTGAGCGACGGCAGGACGTTCGGCGGGTTCCGGGACATCCTCGACTTCATCCTCGTCGCCACCGCCAAAGAGCATCGCCAGGAAATTGCGCGGACGCGAGGAGGACTTTTCCTCGGCGATCATCACCGTGTTGCCGGAAGCCACACGGCGCTTGTATTCGGCCAGCGCCTGCTGATAGCCCGGCAGCGGCTTGCCATCGGAAGGGATGTGAACGGTCTTGCCATCGGGAAAGAGCCGAACGAGATCCTGGCGGTTCATCCGCGGCCATGCGCGCACGCCGGCCACGTCCATGTGCACGAAGGGCGAACCGGAATTCGGATAGTAGCCGACACCGCCGGCCTGCATCTTCACACCGAGCTCGCGCAGCCTCTTGAGCGGCACGCCGGGTATGTAGAAGTCCATCGCCGTGCCACGCATGTGCTGGCTTTCCTTGGCGACACCCTTGGAGCGCGAACGCAACATCGCGTTGGTCGCGGGCGAGCGATACGCGGAGACAACCTTGATGTAACCCTTGGCGCGCGACTGGCGATAGACTTCCCACACGAGATCGAAGAGGCGCGGGTCCATCTTCGTCGGCTCGTTTCGACGCCAGTCACGGAGAATGTAATTGAGCTGTTTCAGACCCTTGGGGTCATAGCGGCCATTGCGCTTGAAGGTGATCGAGGCGCGTTCGCCGGTGTGGACGAATTCGATATTGAGGGTGCGGCTTTCGGCACTCGCCGATCCAGCGCTACCGAGAAGACCGCCGAAACTCATCAGAAGCACGGCGAACAGCGAAAACAGCAGCCTCGCTGCCAACTGCGCAGACGCAAGCCGGGTTTTGCGCCCGCTTTGCGTATGGAGCGCGCTGATGTCCTGCAATGCCTGCAATGCAATCCCCGTCCGAAAGACTACGTCCCATGCCAACCGAAATGAACGTCAAATGCGGTCATACCATGGCAAATTTACCACATCCGCACAAGCTGTCCATTTATAGTGAACGCTTGCCTAACAAATGCTTAGCCCTTGGTAGGCGATTAAGCTTACCCCAGAGTTAACACCGAACGGTTGAGTCAAATCAAGCCGCGTCCTTTTGCGGATCGTCGGGATCGATTCCGTAGTCCTTGAGCTTGCGATAGAGCGTCGAACGGCCGATTCCAAGCTTTCGCGCCACCTGGCTCATCTGGCCGCGATAGAACTTGAGCGCGAAGCGGATCAGCTCCTCCTCGATCTCCGCCAGCTTGCGCACATTGCCGGCTTCATCCGTGCTGACGATGACGTTGGCGGACGCCGCTGCGCTGAAACCTGTGGATGGAGCGGAGTAACCGCCCGCAAAGCCCGCCGCCCGCTCGGCAAGTGCGGCCTGCACCTTGGCAATCGGGCTCTGCTCCGGCACCGGCGGCTGTGGATCGCCCCCCGCCAAACTGCCCCGATGGCTATTCACCTGGGCGGCGATCTGCGGGAAATCGCTCTCCCGCAGGCTGGTACCTTCCGCCAGCACCACGGCACGGAAGATCGCATTCTCGAGCTGCCGCGTATTGCCCGGCCAGTCGAAGGAGGTCAGCAGGGCGAGTGCGGACGATTCCACATGCAGGGTGCGTGGCAGACGTTGCTCCAGCGAGAAGCGTTCGACGAAGGCACGGATCAGATGCGGGATGTCTTCCTTGCGGCGACGCAGCGCCGCAATCGTGATCGGGAAGACGTTGAGGCGGTAATAGAGATCTTCGCGGAAGCGGCCGGCCTTCACCTCTTCGATCAGGTCCTTGTTGGTTGCCAGAATGAGGCGGACATTGGCCTTCAACGGACGAAGGTGGCCGCTGCCATGCACCTCGCCGGTTTGCACAAGCTCAAGCAGCCGCATCTGGCCGCCCGGCGGCAACTCGCTGATTTCCTCGATGAACAGGGACCCGCCTTCGGCTTCCGAGAGCTTGCCAGGCAGGTTTTCGCTACCAAACAGGACCTCTTCGATCTGGCCCGGCGAAATGGCGTTGCAATTGAGCGCCACGAACGGCCGAGACGAACGGTCGCTCGCAGCATGGATGGCACGCGCGACGAGCTCCTTGCCGACGCCGGCCTCGCCTTCAAGCATGACCGGGATGGTTGACTGCGCCGCACGACGCCCGAGCTCGACGACGCGGGACATCGCGGCGCTCGCGGCAACGACGTCCGAGAAACTCACGGAGCCACTGCGGGCCCGGCGCGGCATCCTGCCCTGCAAACTGGTGCGGTGTATCTTGAGCGCGGATTCGATGGCGCCGATCAGCCGCTCCTGCGCGATCGGCTTGACCAGGAAATCGAAGGCACCGGCGCGCACGGCATTGAGCGCAGTCTCGGTCGCGCCTTCGGCAGTCCCGACGATGACGGGAACTGCGGGATTGATCTCTGCCAGCATCGGAATGATGCCGGGGTTCAGCCCTTCTGCGGACGCCGCATCAATCAGGACGACCCCGATCGCGTCGCGATGGCGGCGGAAGAGATCGACACCGGCATGCGCGGTATCGGCGACATGGACGGCATGGCCGTGCGCTTCAATCGCAGCCTTCATGCTGCGGCGCTCGGCGGCATCTTCATCGATGAGTAGAATCTGTGCGGTCAACTTACGCTCCCCGAGGCTGTTCTGGCGCGTTCGCGCTCCTGGGTTATCGCGGGGACACTGCCAGAAAGGCCTGAAGATGTTCTTGGGAGAAAACCTAACATTTTAACGGTCCTTAACCGTTTATGGCACAATCCACAGGCGCGCTGCGACGCCCGGCTCGGCAAGGTCGCATCACACCGAGACACCCGGCTGCTTGCCCATTGGCGGGGGACTGACTACATCTCCGGGAAGAACGAGAGAAAGGACATCGCCATGATGATCGACCGCCGCCCCGCTATGAGCCCTGCCTCCGAGGCATCCGCGAGCCGGGATCAGAAGCTTGGCGACTTGCCCGTCTGGAAGCTCGAGGATCTTTATCCCGGTCAGACTTCGAGTGAGTTCCTCGGCGCCGTCGAGAAGGCCGGTTCCGATGCCCTCGCCTTCGAGACGAAGTGGAAGGGCAAGCTTTCCATTGCGCTCGAGACCGTCGGCGAGAATTCGCTGGCCCAGGCGCTGCGCGAGATGGATGCGCTGGAAGACCTGCTCGGCCGCATCGCCTCGTACGCCGGCCTCACTTATTATTCCGACATGACCAATCCGGCGAACGGCAAGTTCTTCGGCGATATCCAGGCAAAACTGACGGACATGTCCGCGCGCCTGCTGTTCTTCCCGCTGGAACTGAACCGTCTGCCCGATGACGCCGTCGATGCAGCGATGGATCGTGATCCCGCACTCGGCCACTTCCGGCCATGGATTGTCGACCTGCGCAAGGACAAGCCCTTTCAGCTCGACGACCGCATCGAGCAGTTGTTCCTCGAGAAGTCGCAGACCGGCGCTGCCGCCTTCAACCGGCTCTTCGACGAAACGCTCGCAGCCCTCCGCTTCAAGATCGGCGACGACGAGATGCCGCTCGAGCCGACCCTGACGCTGTTGCAGGATGCCGATCCCGCCAAGCGCAAGCTCGCCGCAGAGGCCCTGTCGAAGACCTTCAGGGAAAACATCCGCATCTTCACACTGGTGACCAACACGCTCGCCAAGGACAAGGACATCTCCGACCGCTGGCGCGGCTTCGAGGACATTGCCGACAGCCGTCACCTTGCCAACCGTGTGGAACGCGAAGTGGTTGACGCCTTGGCCGAAGCCGTGCGCGAAGCCTATCCGCGCCTGTCACACCGCTATTACAAGATGAAGGCGAAGTGGCTCGGCATGGACCAGATGAATTTCTGGGACCGCAATGCGCCGCTTGCCGAAACGCCTGACCGACTGATTTCCTGGGACGAGGCCAAGGATATGGTGCTCTCGGCCTATGGCGGCTTTGCGCCTGAAATGGCCGAGATCGCCGGCCGCTTCTTCGACGGCGGCTGGATCGATGCCCCGGCCCGGCCCGGCAAGGCCCCGGGCGCCTTCGCCCACCCGACCGTGCCCTCCGCGCACCCCTACGTTCTGGTCAACTATCTCGGCAAGCCGCGCGACGTCATGACGCTTGCGCATGAACTTGGCCACGGCGTGCATCAGGTGCTGGCCGGTGGCCAGGGCGCACTGATGTGCCAGACCCCGCTGACGCTCGCCGAAACCGCCTCCGTCTTCGGCGAGATGCTGACCTTCCGCGCGTTGCTCGACAAGACGACCGACAAGCGCGAACGCAAGGCCATGCTCGCCCAGAAGGTCGAGGACATGATCAACACGGTCGTGCGCCAGATCGCCTTCTACCAGTTCGAGCGCAAGATCCACACGGCCCGCAAGGAGGGCGAGCTGACCGCCGAGCAGATCGGCGAACTCTGGCTCTCGGTCCAGTCGGAAAGCCTGGGGCCAGCGATCAAGATCTCCGAGGGCTACGAGACCTGGTGGGCCTATATCCCCCACTTCATCCACTCGCCCTTCTATGTCTATGCCTATGCCTTCGGCGACTGCCTGGTGAACTCGCTCTACGCCGTCTACCAGAACGCCGATCAGGGCTTCCAGGACAAGTATTTCGAGCTCCTGAAGGCCGGCGGCACGAAGCATCATTCTGAGCTTCTGGCTCCCTTCGGGCTGGATGCAACCGATCCGTCGTTCTGGGCCAAGGGTCTGTCGATGATCGAGGGGCTGATCGACGAATTGGAAGCGCTAGATAAGGCAGCCTGAACCGGAGCAGCCGACATCCCATGCATGATCACGCGCCCTATGCGCTCTTCCGCGATGACCGCGCGGGGACGAGCCTCGTCTTTGCCGAACCGGAGACGCTTGTCGTCGCCCGGACGGCGGACGAGGTCGAGCCGGCGCTTGCCAACTTGGAGGCACATCGCAAAGCTGGGAAATGGCTGGCGGGTTACCTCTCCTATGAAGCAGGCTTCGTCTTCGAGCCCAAGCTCAGACCGTTGATCGTGGACGGACGCGAGACGCCTCTGATCGCCATGGGCGTTTTCTCCGCTCCGGCAGCGGGCGACCACCCGCTGGCCCGTGCACCGTCCAACATTCCAAACGCGCCACTTCTCAGTGATCCGCATGCAGCCTGGGATCTGGAAACCTATCGCGCCCGCTTCGACCGCCTGCATCATCATCTGCGCAAGGGTGACTGTTATCAGGCAAATCTCACCATGCCCGTCGAAGCAACGTGGGAGGGTGATCCCCGGGCGGCCTTCTGGTCGCTCGTCAGTCGACAACCCGTGCATTACGGCGCTCTGATCGATTACGGCATCGGACCCGTCATCCTGTCGCGCTCGCCGGAGCTCTTCTTCTCCGTCGACAAAGATGGCTGGATCGAGACCCGCCCGATGAAGGGCACGGCAGCCCGTGGCGCGACACCGGAAGAGGACGAGGCGATCATCGCGGCCATGCTGGGCGACGAGAAGACCCAGGCCGAAAACCGCATGATCGTTGATCTGCTGCGCAACGATGTTTCCGTGATCACCGAAGTGGGCACGCTCTCGGTGCCAAAGCTCTTCGCAATCGAGACCTATCCCACGGTCCACCAGATGGTGAGTTACGTCCGCGCAAAACTCTCGCCGGAGATTGGCCTTGCCCAAATCATGGCTGCCCTCTTCCCTTGCGGTTCGGTGACCGGCGCGCCGAAAATGTGGGCTATGCGCATTCTGCATGAACTCGAGGCCGGCCCGCGCGATGTCTATTGCGGCGCGATCGGCTGGTGCGACCCCGCCGGCCCGATGCGTTTTTCGGTTGCGATTCGCACGATCTCTCTTTTCAACGGCGGGCGCGCCGTCTTCAATGTCGGCGGCGGCATCGTTTTCGATTCGAAGGCGGAGGCCGAATATGAGGAATGCCTGCTGAAGGCGCGCTTTGCCGTGGGAGACGAATGGATTTCTCGCTGATCGAGACGTTGCGGTGGCAGCCGGACGCAGGCTTCCTGCGGCTCGACCAGCATCTGCGACGCCTCTCCCGCTCTGCCGACGCGCTCGGCTTCCGTCAGCCGCAGGATGCGAAAGGCAGACTGGAAAAGGAGGTATCCGGCAGCGAGCCGCTGCGCGTGCGCCTCGTGATGACCTATCGCGGCAAGATGGAGGTGACAGCCACGCCCTTCGAGCCGGTACCGCAGGAAGCGGTGTGGCGGCTCCGGGTCGCACAAACGCGGCTGCAGTCCGAAGATAGCCTCTTCCGCCACAAGACCACCCGCCGCGAACCCTATGAGGCGGCCCGCGCCGAGTTCTCCAAGGATGAGGCAGACGAGGTGATCCTGCTCAACGAACGGGGCGAGGTCTGCGAAGGCACGATCACCAACATCTTCGCCGAAGCCGCTGACGGCATGCTGCTCACGCCGCCGTTGACCAGTGGCCTCTTGCCCGGCGTTTTGCGCGCCGAGCTGATCCGCGAACGCAAGGCACGCGGCGAGGTCCTGAAACTCGACGACCTACGCCACCGCAAACTCTTCGTCGGCAATTCCCTGCGCGGCCTGATCCCCGCCGAACTGGTGGACTAGTCCAAGATGGCAGCACGCCTGCCCGCACAAACAACACCGCAAGCCTCGATCGCTAGCACAGCACTGCTGGGTCTGTGCCTGATGGTGCTCTTCCTCCTGCCTGCTCTCCTCAACAGTTTCCCCTGGGTGATGGACGATTCGATCGCCTATTCCGGGCAGGGCGTGAACTGGATGCGGGCGAAGACCGCGGCCGTGCTGGTCGCACCGCTTCACAGCCTGATCGGCTACTGGGCCCTGCCGGTCTTTAACGCGGTGGTGAACACGGCAGCATGGCTGCTGCTGATCCGCAGCTTTGACCTGCGCGGCGTCTGGCTCATCCCGCCGCTGGCCTTACTCGCGCTGCAACCCCTCTATACCAGCGCCGTGCTCGTTGATGCCTGGTTCTTCGCAGCCGTCGTCTTCCTGATCGTATCGATCAGGAACAGGAGCCCGTTTCTCGCCTTGTCCGCAGGCATCCTGTTTTCCGGCCATGCCAGTGGCCTCATTCTGGCGCTCCTGATGGCCGTGTTCGTCGCCGTGTTTTTTGGTGTCCGCAAAGCCCTGATGATGCCGGTTCTTGCCATCGTCACCACCATCTCCGTGTCCAGTCTTCTTGATGCGAAATACTTCCCCGACACCCCGTCTCTCGGCCGCACATTTCTGGCGGCACGGCTTTTCTCCGTCGAACCCGAGCTACTGCGCGCCGAATGCCGACGGACAGGCAAGACTGTGTTGTGTGACGCTGCCGGCTTCATCGAGGAGATACGAATGCGCCCGGAGAATGCCGGCCGCCGGGATTTCTTCTGGGACCTGATGCGCGCCTTTCCCGGCCGCTTCGAACTTGCAGCCTTCGAACGCGATCACGCCTGGCCGGTCATTCAAACAGCAGTGACCAAGATGCCCTTCGAGACGGCTGAAATCATTCTGCGGGACTTTGCCAGTTTTTATGGCACCGGAACTCGCCTCGATTTCATCGCGCGACTGAACGAACCCATGCCTGAGCCCTTCGCCAGCTCATGGCAGGCGCGTGGCGTTTGGGAAGAGGACGGTCACCTCGCCGTCCTGACTGGCCTGCGGCTGCTGCTCTATACATGTCTTGCCCTCGCCCTTGTTGTCGGCTGGCGCGCCTCAAGCGGCGAAATCCGCCGTTGGCTCTTCGTCATCCTGCTGATCTGCCTCGCCAACGACGCTCTCTTCGCCGTCGTCTCCGGTCCACCCGACCGCTATCATCACCGCATCCTGCCGCTGCTTGCGGCGGCGATCAGTCTGCTGCTTCTGGCGCAAGATCGCCCGGAAGTAAGGACGCCAGCACCACGGAAATAGTCAGATGTTCATTCTCTCCCTCACCTACGTTAAACCGACCGAAGAAGCCGATCGCCTGATGCAGCCGCATATGGACTGGCTGAATGCCGGCTATGACAGCGGCATGTTCCTCGCCTCCGGTCGCAAGAACCCGCGCACCGGCGGCGTCATTCTGGCCAAGGGCGACCGGGAAGAGACCGAGGCCTATGCTGCAGCCGATCCCTTCACTTTAGAGGGCGTGGCCGTCTACGATGTGACCGAGGTGGCAGTGACTCGGACCGCTTCCGGCCTTGAGGCGCTGAAGGACTAGGACGAAGCACGGGAGAGTGTGCCTGACATGAGACCGTTTACCCACACCCCCTATGCCGGCCCGACACGCCCCTTCACCATCGGCCTCTCGGCGCTTGATCCTGGCAGCTGGATCGAACCGGACGACGACCTGGCCCGCTATCTCGCCGAGAAGGGTCAGCTCGCCGGCACGCGCTTCGACGAAGTCTTTCGAGCGACAGAGGACAGTCTTGCCGCTCAGCAGGAATGTCTTGCCGAACTTGTCTCGCATCTGGAGACCCATCACCCGAAGTTTTACCGTCGCGACGGCGACCTCCTGCAGATCGCTGGCCAGACCGTAGACCTTTCCGACGACACGGTCCCCCCGCTTCTGCGCGCCGGAATGCTTGTGCAGGACGACCTCGTCATCATGATGAAGCGCGATGCGGGCTGGTTCATCGCCGCGGCCCATCTCTCCTTCCCCTCCTCCTGGTTGCTTGCCGAGAAATTCGACCGGCCGATGGAGGAGGTCCACGAACATGTGCCAGGCTTCGAGGGGGGCACGCGCAACGCCGCGATGATCAACCGCATCTTTGACAATCTCGCGCCCGGCCTGCCGGCCGAACGCTTCAACTGGTCGATCAATTGGCAGCAGAAGCTCTTTCATCCCGAAACTGGCCGCAACGATGCGGCCGAGCCGGACGAGGCGGTGGTGCGCGTCGAACGCCAGACGCTGACCAAGCTGCCAGAAACGGGCGCGATCGTCTTCACGATCCGGATCTATCTCGATCCCGTCCCATTGTTCGAGAAACACCCCGCCGGGCGGCGGCTCGCGAATGCCCTTGCCGACCAACTGGAAGGTCTCAGCGAACCCCAGCTTCGCTACAAGGGCCTTGAGCGGCAGCGAAGCCGGCTGGTGACGCGCCTGCGGCAAGATGCAGCGTCGAAAAATCGGGGCTAGCAGCGCTTTGGCCCTCGCGCCCACCCTTTATTGTGTCAGAGTTTTGTGATCTAGAACCGCCAGTATCGCTCCGGTCGCAAAAGACAGGCCGGAAACATGGTCCGGGCAACAGAACCGGACCTCCAAGGAGACAAGAATGAGCGAAAAGACCTACCCGGTTTATGGCGAGATCACCGGCCCGATCGTGATGATCGGCTTCGGATCGATCGGCCGCGGCACCCTGCCGCTGATCGAACGCCACTTCAAGTTCGACAAGAGCCGGATGGTCGTCATCGATCCCCGCGGTGACGAGGAGGGCATCCTCGCAAAGCACGGCGTCAAGCACATCCAGGCGCATGTCACCAAGGAGAACTACAAGAAGCTCCTGAAGCCGCTCCTGACCGAAGGCGAAGGCCAGGGCTTCTGCGTCAACCTCTCGGTGGACACCGGCTCGCTCGACCTGATGAAGCTCTGCCGCAAGCTCGACGTCCTCTACATCGACACCGTTGTCGAGCCATGGCTCGGCTTCTACTTCGACAAGAACATGAAGAACTCCGAGCGCACCAACTATGCGCTGCGCGAAACGGTCCGCCAGGAAAAGGCGAAGAACCCTGGCGGCACGACAGCTATCTCCACCTGCGGCGCAAACCCGGGCATGGTCTCCTGGTTCGTCAAGCAGGCGCTGGTCAATGTCGCCCACGAAATCGGTCTGAAGTTCGACGAGCCGGATCAGAACGATCGTGACGGCTGGGCCAAGCTGATGAAGAAGGTCGGCGTCAAGGGCGTGCACATCGCGGAGCGCGACACACAGCGCACCAAAAACCCGAAGCCGCTCAACGTCTTCTGGAACACCTGGTCGGTGGAAGGCTTCATCTCGGAAGGTCTGCAGCCGGCCGAACTTGGCTGGGGCACCCATGAAAACTGGATGCCGAAGAACGCCAAGAAGCACAAGAAGGGCTGCAAGGCGGCGATCTATCTGGAGCAGCCGGGCGCCAACACCCGTGTGCGCACCTGGTGCCCGACGCCCGGCCCGCAATACGGCTTCCTCGTCACCCACAACGAGTCGATCTCGATCGCCGACTACTTCACCGTCGAGAAGGATGGCGAAGTCGCCTATCGCCCGACCTGCCATTACGCCTACCATCCGGCCAATGACGCCGTGCTCTCGCTGCACGAGATGTTCGGCAATGGCGGCACGCCGCAGCCTGTCCTGCACGTGTTGAACGAAGACGAACTCGTTGACGGCGTCGACGAACTCGGCGTGCTGCTCTATGGCCACGAAAAGAACGCCTACTGGTACGGTTCGCGCCTCTCTCTCGAAGAGACCCGTCAGATCGCTCCTTACCAGAACGCCACCGGCCTGCAGGTGACGTCCGCCGTGCTCGCCGGCATGGTCTGGGCGATCGAGAACCCGAAGGCCGGCATCGTCGAGGCCGACGAGATGGACTACAAGCGCTGCCTCGAAGTGCAGTCGCCCTATCTCGGTCCGGTCGAAGGCCACTACACTGACTGGACCCCGCTCGATGGTCGCCCGGGCCTCTTCCCGGAAGACCTCGACGAAAAGGATCCGTGGCAGTTCCGGAACATCCTGGTCCGCTGAGCGGTTTCACTACGCAGTTGAGGCCCGTCGCTCGCGGCGGGCCTTTTGCGATGCAGAGCAAGCCCGGGATAACCCCGACAATACAAGGCAATCGCCTTGCTTTGGCCAAGGCTTCGCGGCATGTTCTCGATAACATTGCAGAAGGCGGGCGGCGTGGCCGAACCGCCGAGTTGGTGGGAGACAAGAATGAAAACCAAGTCCCTGGTCGCCGTTGCGGCAGCAAGCCTCGCGCTTTCGTCCTGCTATTCCAGCCCGCCGCGCCAGTTGCCGGCCGTGCAGCAAGGTCCGTCGATCGAGGGCGCATGGGTCGATCCCAACGGCATCGCCTCCACCTTCCAGGGCGGCACCTTCACCACCCGCACGACGGACACCAATCAGGTCCTGGCCTCGGGCACCTACACCCTGGTCAATGATCGCCTGGTCGAGATCAACATGACTTCGCTGGTCCGCAACACTCAGCAGAAGGTGAATTGTGCGCTGGTCACTCCGACGCAACTCAATTGCACCTCCGACAGCGGCGCTCAATTCTCGCTCGCTCGCCGCGCCTGACGGGCAGACGGCAAACTTGAATTTGAGAGGCGGCCCTGGTGGCCGCTTCTTTCGTTTGTGGCCCTGCTAACATGCAACGAGCTGGCGAATTTTGCTTGCCCTGCTCAGGTCTTGATGAAAACATTCGCCATCAAAATTCTGGCGCGCGACTGTCATCAATCCGTGCCAGACTGATCGCGATTGATTGCAACAGGAGAGATGAGATGTTCAGACATTTGAAGATTGGCCTATTCAGCGCCTCGGTTCTGGCCCTGACGGCTGGCACCGCACTGGCCGATTTCGAGCTCAACGTCCTCCATATCAATGACCTGCACTCGCGCATCGAGGCGATCAGCAAGTCCGATTCCACCTGCTCTGCAGAGGATGCGGCCAAGAACGAGTGCTTCGGCGGCATCGCGCGCGTGAAAGCGGCGATCGACGCGCGTCGCGGCGAGCTCTCGGGCAAGAATGTCCTGACGCTGGATGCGGGCGACCAGTTCCAGGGTTCGCTCTTTTACACCACCTACAAGAGCGCCCCGATCGCCGACTTCATGAACGGCATCGGCTTCGATGCCATGGCGATCGGCAACCATGAATTCGACGACGGCCCGGAAGAGCTCGCCAAGTTCATCGACGCCCTGAAGTTCCCGATGATTTCGGGCAACACTCTGGCCGGCCTCAACACGCCGGTCGCTGACAAATTCAAGCCCTACATCGTCAAGGAATTCGGCGAAGAGAAGGTCGCCGTTGTCTCCGTGCTCGCGACCGACACCGACGAGACCTCCTCGCCGGGTGAGAGCATCCTGTTCGCTGATGAGATCGGCTATCTGAAGGAAGCCGTGAAGGAGATCGAAGGCCAGGGCATCGACAAGATCGTGCTGCTCTCGCATGTTGGCTACGTCAAGGATCAGGAGATCGCAGCAGCGGTCGACGGCATCGATGTCATCGTCGGCGGCCACAGCCACACCCTGCTCTCCAACACCGACGAGAAGGCCGCAGGCCCCTATCCGACCATGGTGAAGAACCCGGCCGGCAAGGATGTGCCGATTGTTCAGGCCTATGCCTATTCCAAGTATCTCGGTGACCTCACGGTCGTCTTCGATGACGCAGGCGTGGTCAAGACCGCGACCGGCGAGCCGAAGCTGCTCGACGCCTCTGTCATCCCTGACGAGGGTTTCGTCGCCAAGGTGGCGGAACTCGCAGGTCCGATCGAGGAGTTGAAGCAGAAGGAAATCGGTGCGACCGCAGAGGCCGTCGATGGATCGCGTGAAGTCTGCCGCGCCACCGAATGCACCATGGGCAACCTCGTTGCCGATGCCATGGTCGACCGCCTCAGCGACCAGGGCATCACCATTGCCATCCAGAATGGTGGCGGCCTGCGCGCATCGATTGATGCCGGCACCGTCACCATGGGCGAAGTCCTGACAGTCCTGCCGTTCCAGAACACGCTCGCCTCCTTCCAGCTCAAGGGCTCGGACATCGTGGCTGCACTCGAAAACGGCGTGAGCCAGGTCGAAGAAGGTGCAGGCCGCTTCCCGCAGGTCTCGGGCCTCAAGTTCACGGCCGACCTGAACAAGCCGGCCGGCAGCCGCATCAGCGCCGTGCAAGTCAAGGAAGGCGACGCCTTCGTCGCGATCGACCCGAACAAGGTCTACGGCGTCGCCACCAACAACTACATGCGCTCCGGCGGTGACGGCTACAAGGTCTTCGCGACAGGCGGCCAGAACGCCTACGACTTCGGCCCTGGTCTTGAATCGGTTGTCGCTGACTACATTGCCAAGAACAGCCCGTACAAGCCCTATACCGACGGCCGCATCACGGTGATCTCCGCAGCAGCGGATCCGGCCGCAGCTGAGCCCGCTGCCACCACTGCCGATGCTCCGGCCGCACCGGCAACCACCGAAGCGCCAGCTGCAGCAGCCACGGCGCCTGAGACCACGGCGCCCGAAGCGCCGGCGGCAACCGCCACGGAGACGGCTGCAGCGGTCGCAGAGACCATCTACAAGGTGGTTGCAGGCGACAGCCTCTGGAAGATCGCCGAAGCCACCTATGGCGACGGCACGATGTGGGTGAAGATTGCCGAAGCGAATGCGCTGCGCAATCCGAACGTGATCGCCATTGGCCGCGAATTGCAGCTTCCGGCACAGTAAGACCTTGTGACGCAAACCAAGAGCCGGTCCGGGCTTCCCCGGGCCGGCTTTTGCTTTTATCAGATGATCCCAACACGCCTTCATGACGTAACGGTCGAGTTCTCATCACCAGGATATCAAGATGAATGCACTTCCCGCCCATTGGCCCTCCGACCATCCGCCCGTGAATTTCGGCAAGGTCGGCGTGCTGCTCGTCAACCTCGGCACACCTGATGGCACGGACTACAAGTCCATGCGCCGGTATCTCGAGGAGTTCCTGACGGACAAGCGCGTCATCGAGTGGTCCCGGTGGTTCTGGTACCCGATCCTTTACGGCATCGTCTTGAACAAGCGCCCGCAGAAGGTCGGCAAGGCCTATGAGGAGATCTGGAACAAGGATCTCGATGAAAGCTATCTGCGCACCTATACCCGCAGCCAGGCCGAGAAACTCGCCGTGGCCCTCAAGGACCTGCCGAACGTGCATGTCGACTGGGCCATGCGTTACGGCCAGCCGGCGATCCAGGCGAAGATGAACGAGATGCAGAAGGCCGGATGCGAACGCATTCTGGTCTATCCGCTCTATCCGCAATATGCGGCCGCCACCACGGCCACGGTGAATGATGAGGCCTTCAAGGCCTTGCTCAAGATGCGCTGGCAGCCGGCACTGCGCACCGTGCCGCAATATGCCGACGACCCCGTCTACATCGAGGCGCTGGCGAACTCGATCAACAACCATCTGGCCACGCTCGACTGGGAGCCGGAACTGGTGATCACCTCTTACCACGGCATCCCCAAGTCCTACTTCATGAAGGGCGACCCCTATCACTGCCAGTGCTACAAGACGACGCGCCTGCTGCGCGAGCATCTGGGCTGGGAGAAGGAGAAGCTGATGGTAACCTTCCAGTCCCGTTTCGGGCCGGAAGAATGGCTGCAGCCTTACACGGACAAGACGGTCGAAAAGCTCGCCAAGGAAGGCGTCAAGCGGATCGCCATCATGAACCCGGGCTTCGTCTCAGACTGCCTCGAGACGCTGGAAGAAATTGCCGGTGAAGCGGGTGAGGACTTCCTGCACAATGGCGGAGAAAAGTTCACTCACATTCCCTGTCTCAACGACAGCGAGGACGGCATGCGGGTGATCGAAAACGTCGTTCGTCGGGAATTGCAGGGCTGGGCCTGAACCAGCGTCTCCGGAATTGAGAGGTATCGGCCGCCGCGAGGCGGCCGTTTCCGTTTAAGGACAGGGCTCCGCTTCGCCACCGGGGCTTGCAGATGGTTGCAGCAAATCCGTCTCATTTCAGGCCTCCAGAATGTATGCAACCAGTACGTTTTCTTTGCTCTCGAAAAAATGAAACGTAATAACGCGCCGATCCGCCACCGGCGCAAATTTGCGTTTCGTTTTCATCCTGTTACCACCCGCGCCGAGGCGCCGGCGCCAATTTCTTCGGCAACCTCGGGCTGTCACAACTGCAGACGCACCATAACGGGATTTCGCGTAAATTATTGGATTTAAATATAATTTTAGAGGAGCAATTTCTTATATTAACGCTCCGTTTAATAATGATGCCTAGAATTAGGGCAACGAAGGAGATCACTCATGCATCGTTTCCGAATGACCCTGGCATCAGCCCTCGTCGCGGTGTCTTTCATGCCGGCCAAGGCTGAGCCGCCTCAGCCCGACGTCAACAAGCTCATTTCTCCGGCCCTGATCGAGGAAATGCGCGCCTTTATCGGCGCCGAGATCGTCCAGGTATCGGTCGACGCGCAGAACAAGCGCCTGTCCGACATGGCGCAGGAGCAAATCGACGCGCTCGACAACCAGTGGAAGGCCGAGCGTGAGGCAGCCGACAAGCCGCTAATCGCGGCCACCCTGTCGAACCCGCTTTCGGTTTACCTCGCCCGAATTCAAGGCAAGTCGCTCGGCCTCTATGCCGAGATCTTCGTCATGGACCAGAATGGCCTCAATGTCGGCCAGAGCTCCGTCACCAGCGACTTCTGGCAGGGCGACGAAGACAAGTTCCAGAAGACCTTCGACGTGGCAGACGACGCCATGTTCGTCGACGCGCCCGAATGGGATGACGAGGCCAAGATCTGGCGCAACCAGGTCAGCTTCACACTGCTCGACGCCTCCAAGAAGAAGATCGGCGCCGTGACCGTCGAGATCAACCTCACCGAGCTTGAAAGACGAGTGCTGGCCGCGTCCTGAACGGTCTAGCCACGGGTGCATGAGCGCGCCCGTGCCTCCATCCATGTAGAACCTCCCCTCTCAGATCGAGACTGGACCAGCGTCATGCTCAAGAACCTATCCGTGAGCGCAAAAGGCTTCATCGCTTTCGGTATATTGGCCGCCATCGCCATTGCGTCGTCTACATTCATTCACAACCGTGCCATCGTCGCGCGCGATCAGGTGGCCGAAACGGCAACCGTAAACCAGGTGGTGGTTGCGATCGAAGAGTTCGGCTCCGACCTCTCGCTCGCCAACCTGCAGCTCAAGACCTTCCTGCTGACCGGTAACCGAGACTACGCCGCCTCGTCCCAGAAAGTCGTTTCCGAAATGACCGACGACAAGGCCAAGCTTGAGGCGCTGTTCAACGAAGCCGCTCCATCGGAGCTGCCGAAGCTGAAGGAAGCCTTCACCTCGCTCGATGCCTGGAAAACCAATTTCGTCGACCGGCAGATCCTGCTGATGCGTGATCCCGTCACCGTGGAATTGGCACGCGCCATCGAAGTCACCGGCGAAGGCGAAGCGCTTGCCCAGGCCTTCAAGGGCAAGCTGGACGAAGTGAAGACGGCGATGATGGCACGCGCCGCAACGGCGACCGAAAGCCAGAGCCAGGCCCTCGACCTCGTCGAGACTGTTAGTCTCCTCGCCTCGATCGTTGTCGCTGCCGCAGCCGTCCTGATGGGCTTCCTGAACTTCCAGCTCGTCTCCCGTCCGCTCGGCAAGCTCGCCGACGGCACGACGCGCCTCGCCAACGGCGATCTCGACATCGCAATCGAGCAGGGTGGCAAGGACGAAATCGGTCGCATGGCTGCCGCGATGCAGATCTTCCGTGAGGCCGCAATCGCCAACAAGCGCCTGGAATCGGAAGCCGAAGGCAACCGCCAGCGGGCCGAAGCCGAACGCATCGCTGCCCAGCAGCGGGCCGAAGCCGATGCTGCCGAGCGCCTGCGGATCGCCACCTCTGGCCTCGCTGCCGGCCTGAAGCGTCTCGCAGCCGGCGATCTGGCCTTCCAGATCAACGAAGCCTTCGCGCCTGATTTCGAGGCACTCCGGCACGACTTCAACCAGTCTGTCCGCCAGTTGAACCAGACCATGGCGTCGATCACCAACAGTGTCGCCACGATGGAGACCGGGACCCGCGAAATCGCATCCGGCACCGATCACCTGTCGAAGCGCACCGAACAGCAGGCTGCTGCCCTTGAGCAGACGGCGGCTGCCGTGGAAGAGATCACCGCAAACGTCGTGAACTCGACCAAGCGCACCGAGGAAGCCCGTGGTGTCGCGGCTCATGCCAACACCTCCGCCAACCAGTCGTCGGAAGTCGTCTCTCGCGCCGAAGAGGCCATGCGCCGGATCGAGAACTCTTCGCAGCAGATCTCGAACATCATCGGCGTCATCGACGAGATCGCCTTCCAGACCAACCTGCTTGCTCTGAATGCCGGCGTCGAGGCAGCCCGCGCCGGTGAAGCCGGCAAGGGCTTCGCGGTCGTCGCTCAGGAAGTGCGTGAACTTGCCCAGCGCTCGGCCAATGCGGCAAAGGAAATCAAGGCGCTGATCCAGAACTCCTCGACGGAAGTCGCAGGGGGCGTGGATCTCGTCCGCAAGACCGGTGAGGCGCTGCGCACCATTGGCGGTTTCATCACCGAGATGAACACCCACATGGACGCGATCGCCATCTCCGCCAAGGAGCAGGCAACTGGCCTTTCGGAAGTCAACCATGCCGTCAACGCAATGGACCAGACGACCCAGCAGAACGCAGCGATGGTCGAAGAATCCAACGCCGCCTCGGCAGCCCTGGCGAGCGAAGCCGCCAAGCTCCGCGAATTGATCTCGCACTTTACCATCGACGGCGTGCAGCAGACTCAGGCCTCGGCCCTGCGGGAAACCGCTCGCGCCATGGCCCAGCCTTCGGCCCCGGCAGCCCGCGTTTCGGCACCGGCAAGCCGCGCGCCAGCACCTGCGCGTCCGGCAGCCGCTGCCCCGCGCAGCCACGGCAATGCAGCGGTCGCTCAGGACAACTGGGAAGAATTCTGAGAGCAACTCGATCCTGAATCCAATGAAGGGCGGCGGGAGCAATCCCGCCGCCCTTCTGATTTTCTGCGTCAGCGCGATGCCCGCATGGCAGCTGCGCTTCGGCTTCCGGCTGTGATCCTCCACCCTTGCAATTCGGCTGTCACCCCACGATGTTAGCGCATGGGGGCGCGATCATCGTTCGCGCCAATGCTGGAGGATTACATGCCCATCACCGGTCCGGATATCGTCGTCATCGCACTTGTCGTGCTCGTCATCCTGGTGCTGTTTGCCGGCATCAAGACGGTGCCGCAGGGTTACCGCTACACCATCGAGCGTTTCGGTCGCTATACGCGTACGCTTGAGCCGGGCCTCAACCTGATCATCCCGTTCTTCGAGCGCATCGGCGCCAAGATGAACGTCATGGAGCAGGTCCTCGACGTGCCCACCCAGGAGGTGATCACCAAGGACAATGCCTCGGTCTCCGCCGACGCCGTCGCCTTCTACCAGGTGCTGAACGCCGCCGAGGCCGCCTATCAGGTGGCCAATCTGGAAAACGCCATCCTCAACCTGACCATGACCAATATCCGCTCGGTCATGGGCTCCATGGATCTCGATGAACTGCTGTCGAACCGCGAGGTGATCAACGACCGCCTGCTGCGCGTGGTTGATGAAGCCGTGCGCCCCTGGGGCATCAAGGTCACCCGCGTCGAAATCAAGGACATTCAGCCGCCGGCAGATCTCGTTGATGCCATGGGCCGCCAGATGAAGGCCGAACGCGAAAAGCGTGCCCAGGTACTCGAAGCCGAGGGTTTCCGCAACGCGCAGATCCTGCGAGCGGAAGGCGCCAAGCAGTCGGCCATCCTGGAGGCCGAAGGCCAGCGCGAAGCCGCCTATCGCGAGGCGGAAGCCCGTGAACGTCTGGCCGAAGCCGAAGCAAAGGCAACCCGTATGGTCTCCGAAGCGATCGCCGCCGGTGACGTCAACGCCATCAACTACTTCGTCGCCCAGAAATATACCGAAGCCATGACCGCCATCGGCACCGCCAACAATTCGAAGATCGTCCTGATGCCGATGGAGGCAACCTCTCTGATCGGCTCGCTTGGCGGCATCGGCGCGATTGCGCGCGAAGTCTTCGGCGACGATAAGCGCCCTGCCCCGCCCCGTCCGGCTCCAGCCCCCAGCGCGCCCCGCAGCACGCCGCCGATCTCCTCCTTCAACCCGAACGGCGAGTGATGACCATGATCGGCCGCATCATTGCCGAACTCGGCCCCTGGAGCTGGTGGGTGCTCGGCATGCTGCTTCTGGCGGCCGAGCTTGTGATGCCCGGCGTCTTCCTGGTCTGGATCGGGCTCGGTGCCATCCTGACCGGAGCCCTGTCGCTGCTGCTCTGGGATGCTGGCTTCTGGACCTGGCAGCTGCAATCGCTCGTCTTCGCCGCCAGTGCTGTCGTCTTCACGCTCGCCGGCCGCCGCTATTTCTCGCGTATGGAAACCGAAAGCGACCAGCCGCTGCTGAACCAGCGGGGCGCAAGCCTGGTCGGCCGCACCGCGGTGCTTGCGGAGCCCATCCGCGAGGGCCGCGGCCGCATTCGCCTGGACGATACATTCTGGCTGGTGTCAGGCCCCGATCTGCCCGGGGGAGCGAGGGTCCGCATCGTTTCCAGCAATGGCCGGGATCTGATGGTCGAAGAGGCGTAAGGGCGCTCAGGCCACGCCGATCCTGAGCAGGTCGTGGAAGTGGATGAGGCCGACAGGCGTGTTCTCGTCGTCGACCACGATCAGCGCCCCGATCCCATGCTTGTTGATCATGGCAGCCGCCGTCGTTGCGAGCGCATCGCCCTTGATGACCTTCGGATTGCGGGTCATCACGTCCTCCACATTGAGGATGGAGAGATCGCGGGCGAGATTGCGCGCCATGTCGCCTTCCGTGACGATCCCGCAGAGCTTGCCCGTCTCATCCGTGATACCGACGCAACCAAAATGCTTGTGCGACAGCGTCTTCACCGCCTCGGGCATGGACGTGCCGAGCGGCACGAGCGGAACCCGGTCGCCGGTATGCATGATGTCGCGCACATGGGTAAGCGCGGCTCCGAGCTTGCCGCCGGGATGGAAGGTGCGGAAGTCCGACGGCGAGAAGCCGCGTGCTTCGAGCAGCGCGATGGCGATTGCATCGCCGACCGCAAGCTGCAGCACCGCCGAGGTCGTGGGCGCAAGTCCGTGGGGGCAGGCCTCCTGAACCTTTGGCATCAAGAGAACCACATCGGCATTCCGAGCGAGCGTCGAATTCTCGCCGGCCGTGATCGCGATCAGCGGGATCGAGAACCGGCGCGAGAAAGCGAGGATGCCCTGGAGTTCGGCCGTTTCACCACCCCAGGAAATCGCGAGGATAGCATCGTCCTGGGCGATCATGCCGAGATCGCCGTGATTAGCTTCCGCCGGATGCACGAAAAAGGCGGGCGTTCCCGTCGAGGCGAAGGTGGCGGCGATCTTCGAGCCGATATGCCCGCTTTTGCCGACACCGGTCACGATAACACGACCGCTGATCTCCCCGATTGTCTTGACGGCATGGCAGAAGGGAGCTGCGAGCGGTCCCGCCAGTGCTTCCTCGAGCACCCGCAATCCCTCGCGCTCCGTCGAGACGACCCTAAGAGCGGATTCGGTGGCACTGGCTTCGACGAGATTGACTGCGCGCTTGATCATGCCGTCCCATACTGCGTTTGTCGGCCGCTGTAAATTCTCGTGCGATGCCACATGCGCCCGCTCGTTGAACGCAGGCCACTCGGTCGTGCCCGAAACCAAACATTAACCATCAGGCTTTACGTTTGGGTAAGCATTGCAGATTGCCGGGCGCAGGGATGAACTCAATCGAAAATCGGGACAGGCGCGGCGCAGGCCGCCTCGGGCTGCGCGCCTTTGCAGGCGCCCTGGCGCTTTGCGTGTTGGTCCACCCTGCCCTCCTCGCCGCCCAGCAGGTCGGCCAGGCCGGATCGACCGCAGGATCGACCATCCCCTCCTGGTCCGTGCAGCCCTCAGCTGGTCAGACGGTGCCCGGCATGGCGTCAGCAAACGACACTTCGACAGACCCGCAGGCATCCGTCACGGCGTCACCGACGGCAACCACCGATCCTCTGGCTACCGGCACCACCCCTCCGGGCAGCCAGACGCTGGAACCGCTGGTCGACCCGGATGCCATCCCCATTGACGAAGACATCGGCCGCCAGAACCTCCGCGAGGCCCGTCTCGACAATCCGACCGCCGACCGCATCAGCCGCGAACTCGATGTCGAAGACGACAGCGGCATCCGCCTCGGAACGCTCATCCTGCGCCCGTCGATCAGCCAGAAACTCGGCAGCGAAACGGAAAAGAGCGGCGGCGTGAAGGACGACAGGATCTTTTCTGAGACTGGCCTCAAGGGCACGCTGACCTCCGACTGGTCGCGCCATGAACTATCCGTGGGAGCCGAAGGGGCCTGGCAGGAGACGCTTTCGGGCGACGAGACCGATAAGCCGCGCGCCGACATCGACGCTCGCCTGCGCCTCGATCTCGCCGAAGACACCGTCGCCACGTTCTCCGGCTCCTACAGCTTCGGCCGCGAGGATAGCGACGATCCAAATGCGGTCTCTGGCGCCAAGGTCCAGTCCGGGGTGAATGAATATGGCGCCGGCGCCTCGCTCGAACGCGACTTTGGCCTGATCCGTGGCTCCATCGCCGCCGACATCACTCGCTATCAGTATTCGGACGCCGAACTCTCGGACGGCAGCACGCTTCAACGCAGCGACCGCAACCGAAACCGCTACGCACTGACGTCGCGCCTCGGCTACGAGATCTCTCCAGCACTCACCCCCTTCATCGAAGGCACGATCGGCAAGATCGACTATGATGATGAGGTCGATTCCGCGGGCTATCGCCGCTCCGCCGACCTCTATGGTGCAAAGACCGGTCTGGCCGTGGATCTCGGCGAGAAACTGCGCGGCGAGATCGCCATCGGCTATGAGCATCAGAAATACGAAGACGCCCGCCTTGAGGAGCTTTCGGCGCTCACCGTGGATGGCAACATCTTCTGGTCACCGCGCGAGGGCACGACGATCGACGTGACGCTCGACACCAGCATCGATCCGTCGACAACAGCGGGTGTCAACGGAGCCACCATCCATCGCGTGACGGCACAGCTTGCGCACGATCTCAGGACCAATCTGGTGGCCCGCCTTACGGGCGGCACGACCCTGACCAATTATGACGGAGAAGCGGCTTCGAGCGACACGACCGCTTATCTTGCCGGCGCGGGTCTCACCTGGAAGGTCAATCGTTATCTCGATGCGACGGCGGATCTCACCTACGAGCGCACGAACTACAAGACCGGAACCGACAACAGTACGGTCACGGCGCTGGTGGGCCTGACCGCCAAGCGTTGACGCCCGGCGGCCAGGAATTCTCACATTACTTCAAAGCTGCGAGCAGCGCCTTCAACTGGTCCTCGATGGCCGGACGGATGTCGGCGCGCTCGATCGCGAAGGCGACGTTGGCAAGGATGAAGCCATCCTTGGCGCCGCAGTCGAAGGTCTGGCCCTTGAAGTGGTAACCGGCGAAGTCCTGGCTCTTGGCAAGCTTCAGCATGCCGTCGGTGAGCTGGATCTCGTTGCCGGCGCCGCGCTCCTGGGTCTCAAGGATCTTGAAGATCTCCGGCTGCAGGATGTAGCGGCCGTTGATGAAGAAGTTGGAGGGTGCGGTGCCCTTGGCGGGCTTCTCGACCATCTGGGTGATCTTGAAGCCACCTTCGAGCGTGTCGCCCACGCCAACGATGCCATACTTGTGGGCCTGTTCGGGCGCACATTCCTCGACGGCCACGATATTGCCACCGGTCTTTTCATAAAGTTCGACCATGCCCTTGAGGCAGGCCTTCTCTCCGCGCATAATCATGTCAGGCAGAAGAAGGGCGAAGGGTTCGTGGCCGACGATGTCGCGGGCGCACCAGACGGCATGTCCAAGCCCGAGCGGCTCCTGTTGGCGCGTGAAGCTGGTCTGGCCTGCAGTCGGCTGCAACGAATCGAGCAGCGACAATTCGGCATTCTTGTTGCGGGCCTTCAGCGTCTGCTCGAGTTCGAACTGGATGTCGAAGTAATCCTCGATGACCGCCTTGCCACGGCCGGTCACGAAAACGAAATGCTCGATGCCGGCCTCGATGGCCTCGTCAACCACATACTGGATGACCGGCTTGTCGACGACGGTGAGCATCTCCTTAGGCACCGCTTTTGTGGCGGGCAGAAAACGGGTGCCGAGACCGGCGACGGGAAACACGGCTTTCCGGAGCTTTTTAGTCTGAACCACTCATTCCTCCTCGAGGATCTAATCGATTAACGCTTTCATAACGCAGTCACGGCCAGTAACATACAATTGCTTCAAAATGGCAAAGACAAAGCTTGGGCGGACAACGTGGTAAAGGGTTTGTTGACTGAACAGCATTAACCTGTGGTGAACAGCCTTGTTCCGGCTGCCAACACGAGAATGCACGGGAGATGCCCATGAAAAGACACCGCCCCAGCCTGCTCGGCGCGATTGCCCTGGCCCTGTCCACGACGCTCACGCCGATGGACGCGTTTGCCGATGCCGGCTTCCAGAAATGGATCCGCGACTTTTATTCCGTGGCTGCCAAGTCCGGCATCACCGAGCGCACCTATCGGCAGGCCTTCGAAGGCGTCTCCGAGCCTGACCAGTTCGTGCTGGAAAAGGCAGCCTACCAGCCGGAGTTCAAGTCAGAGATCTGGGACTATCTCGACAGCCGCGTAAACCCATATACCGTCAAGATTGGCCAGGAGATGCTGGCCAAGCACGGCCGCCTGCTCACCGCGCTCGAAAATCATTTCGGCGTCGACAAGCATGTGCTTCTGGCGATCTGGTCGATGGAATCGAACTACGGCGCGGCGCTTGAGCGCCCGGACCGCCTGCACAACGTGCCACGCTCGCTGGCAACGCTGGCTTATGCCGACCGTAAGCGGGCGAAATACGCCCGCACCCAGCTGATCGCCGCGCTCAAGATGCTGCAGAACGGCGACGTCTCGAACAAGAACCTGATGGGCTCCTGGGCCGGCGCCATGGGCCATACCCAGTTCATCCCGTCGAGCTACCTGCTCTACGGCGTCGACGCAGACGGCAATGGCGACAAGGACATCTGGCATTCGATCCCGGATGCGCTGGCCACTGCCGCCAATCTCCTGGCCAAGAACAACTGGCAGACAGGCCGCACCTGGGGCTACGAGATCGTCGTGCCGAAGGGGGGCCACAAATACAGTGGCCAGACCAAGACGCTCGCCCAGTGGCAGGCGCTTGGCTTCGCCCGCCCCACCGGCAAGGGCTTCAAGAACGGCTCCGAACGCGCCGAACTGAAGATGCTTGGTGGCGCGAGCGGTCCGGGCTTCCTGATGACCAAGAACTTCTTTGTCATCAAGCGCTACAATGCTGCCGACAGCTATGCCCTCGGTGTCGGCCTGCTCGCCGACGAAATCGCCGGCTATGGCGGCATGAAGCAGCGCTGGCCACGCCCGAATGGTTCGCTCGACATCAAGGAAAAGTTCGAGCTGCAAAGCCGCATGCAGGCGCTCGGCTACTATGACGGCAAGATCGACGGCAATTTCGGCTCTGGTTCCAAGGCTGCGATCACCGCCATCCAGCAGCGTCTCGGCATGGCCGTTGACGGCCAGCCATCACGTGTCCTGCTCGACGCCCTGCGCAACTGATCACGGCTGAGCCGTTGATCGTAACGGTTGACTTGCCCTCCGCCGCGATCCAGAAACATCGGATCGCGGCGGACTGCTTTCTGGAGGCTGCCGCAGCGACGGCGAAGGAGTGTCACTTGAAGAGCTCGCGCGGATCCCTTGCCCGATTGCTGTGCCTCGGCCTGGCATTGATGCTGGGCACGACGGCCTTCCTGACATCGGCGGCGGAGGCGCAGCAGCCCGAGCGCCGCCGCAACCTGCTCGACATGCTCTTCGGATCAAGGCAGCCGGTCTATGTCCCGCCGCAGGACGCCCAACGTCCGCGCGAGGGCAAGACACGCAAGAAGAGCAGCGGCAGCGTCACCACGATCAAGACACGCCAGCCCTCGACACGCGCCGCGGCAGCCGCGCCGCCGCCGCCGCCAAAGCTCGACAATGCCAAGAAGGTGCTCGTGATCGGCGACTTCGTGGCAGGCGCGTTGGGCGACGGCCTGAAGACTGCCTTTGAGGATTCGCCAGGCGTCTTGGTCGAGACCCGCGCCAACGGCTCATCCGGCCTCGTGCGTGACGACTTCTACGACTGGCCGGCAGCACTTCCGGAGCTTGTTTCCGATATCAAGCCCAGCGTGCTGGTGATCCAGATCGGCGCCAACGACCGCCAGCAGCTCGTGACAGCCGATGGACGGCTCGATTTCCGCACCGATCCCTGGTTCACCGCCTATGGCGAACGCGTCGCGCGGCTGGCAACCGTGGCTGCCGAAACACGAGTGCCGGTCGTCTGGGTCGGCCTGCCGGCCTTCCGGCCGCAGAACATGACGGCCGATGCACTGCGCCTCAACACCATCTACCGCTCCAGCATTGAGAAGGTGAACGGCGAATTCGTCGACGTGTGGGAGGGTTTCGTCGACCAGGAGGGCCGTTTCATCGTCACCGGCTCCGACATCAACGGCCAGCCCGTGCGCCTGCGTGGGAACGACGGAATCAACTTCACCGGACCCGGCAAGCGCAAGCTCGCCTTCTACGCAGAGAAATCTGTCCGCCGCCTGCTGGGCGACATGACGAGCCCCGATCTGGTCCGTCTCGACGCAAGCAACCTGCCCGCCCTTGTCAGCCTGCCGCCCTCGGAGAACAAGGGGATCGTCAGCACACCGCCGATCGACCTCTTCGACCCGGAACTCGACGGCGCCGACGAATTGCTGGGCGGGACAGTGCCGGCTGTCTCCGCCTTCCCCACGCCGCGCGACCAACTCGTCCAGAATGGCCGCCTGCCGGATCCGCCGGTCGGGCGGGTGGACTATGTGAAGCGGCCGGCCGAACCGGCATCGGCTACGGGTCCCGTGTCGACAACAGCAACACCCTGAAGTCCTCAGAACCGCGAATCAGAAAGGGCCGCTCGAAAGCGGCCCCTGTGCCGTTTCTCAACTGAGATCGGAATCAGCGCGGCAGCACGCTTTCGCCCATCAGCGCCTCGTCGATCGCGCGCGCCGCCTGGCGTCCCTCGCGGATCGCCCAGACGACCAGCGACTGGCCGCGACGGGCGTCGCCGGCAACCCAGAGCTTGTCGACCGAGGAGCGATAGTCCTTGTCGTTGGCAACGACATTGGTCGATCCGCGGCGGTCGGTGTTGAGTTCGAGCTTGCCGTCGAGTTCTTTCAGCACGCTATCGGTGAACGGGCCAGAGAAGCCGATGGCGATGAAGGCGAGATCGGCCTTGATGATGAACTCCGTTCCCGGGATCGGCTTGCGGCGCTCGTCGACCTGGCAGCATTTCACGCCGGTCAGCACGCCGTCTTCGCCGACGAATTCGAGCGTCGCCACCTGGAACTCACGCACGGCGCCCTCGGCCTGCGACGACGAGGTCCGCATCTTGGTTGCCCAGAAGGGCCAGACGGCGAGCTTGTCTTCGGTCTGCGGCGGACGCGGGCGGATGTCGAGCTGGGTCACCTTGACGGCGCCCTGGCGGAAGGCCGTGCCGACGCAGTCAGACGCTGTGTCGCCACCACCGACGACGACGACATGCTTGCCGCCAGCCAGGATCGGATCGGCCGGCCAGCCGGCGCTGTCGATGTTTTCCCGACCGACGCGGCGGTTCTGCTGTACGAGATAGGGCATGGCATCATGCACGCCATGTAACTCGACGCCTGGAATGCCGGCTTCGCGCGGGGTTTCCGAACCGCCGCAATAGAGGACGGCATCGTAATCCGAACGCAGCTTCTCGACGGTCACGTCGACACCGACATTCACGCCGCAATGGAAGGTGACGTTTTCGCCCTTCATCTGCTCGACGCGGCGATCGATGAAGTTCTTCTCCATCTTGAAGTCCGGAATGCCGTAGCGCAGCAGGCCGCCAGGCTTGGTCTCGCGCTCGTAGACATGCACCTCATGACCGGCGCGGCCAAGCTGCTGGGCTGCGGCGAGACCCGACGGGCCGGAACCGATGACCGCGACCTTCTTGCCGGTATGGATCGTTGCCGGCTGCGGCACGATGAAGCCGAGCTCGTAAGCCTTGTCGGCAATCGCCTGCTCGACGGTCTTGATCGCGACCGGCGTATCTTCGAGGTTGAGCGTGCAGGCTTCCTCGCAAGGGGCCGGGCAGACGCGACCGGTGAATTCCGGGAAGTTATTCGTCGAGTGGAGGTTGCGGATCGCCTCCTCCCACTTGTTGTTGTAGACGAGGTCGTTCCAGTCCGGGATCTGGTTATGCACCGGACAGCCGGTCGGACCATGGCAATAGGGGATGCCGCAATCCATGCAGCGCGCCGCCTGCTTGGTGACTTCTGCATCCGACATGGGGATGGTGAATTCGCGGAAATGGCGGATGCGGTCGGAGGCCGGCTGATACTTCGCCACCTGCCGGTCGATTTCCATGAAACCTGTAACCTTGCCCATTCTCTTTCCCTCAGCTCACAGAGGCGGCCATTGCGGCCCCCAGTACCAGTAGGCGAAACCGATCACCGCACCCAGCACTATGAATTCCAAAACAAGCGCACCATTGACCAGTGCGGCGACCGTTGGGACGGCCGCGGCAATCACCACGGCCATTCCGATGTGGACGATGCGTCCCTTGCGGTTCACTCCGCAGCCACGCCCATGCGCATGCGTTCCATTTCCTCAAGCGCACGGCGGTATTCCACCGGCATGACCTTGCGGAACTTCGGACGATACTCGGCCCAGCTGTCGAGGATCTGCTTGGCGCGGTTCGAGCCCGTGTAGTGCAGATGGTTCGAGATCAGCTGATAGAGGCGCTCCTCGTCATGGCGGGTCATGTCGCCCGACACGTCGACAAGGCCCTTGTGCATGAGGTCGCCACCGTGATGGTGCAGCTTCTCAAGCATATCGTCCTCTTCCGGAACCGGCTCGAGTTCGACCATGGCCATGTTGCAGCGCTTGGCAAAGTCACCGCTCTCGTCGAGCACGTAAGCCACACCGCCCGACATGCCGGCCGCGAAGTTGCGGCCCGTCTGGCCGAGCACGACGACCACGCCGCCCGTCATGTATTCGCAGCCATGATCGCCCACGCCCTCGACGACGGCGATTGCCCCCGAGTTGCGCACGGCGAAGCGTTCACCGGCCACGCCACGGAAGTAGCACTCGCCGGAGATCGCGCCGTAAAGCACGGTGTTGCCGACGATGATCGAGTTTTCCGCGACGATCCGGGCGTTTTCCGGCGGACGCACGATGATGCGACCACCCGACAGCCCCTTGCCGACATAGTCGTTGCCGTCGCCAACGAGGTCGAAGGTGATGCCACGCGCCAGGAAGGCGCCGAAGGACTGCCCGGCTGTGCCGTTCAGCGTGACATGGATCGTGTCATCCTTCAGGCCCTTGTGGCCGTAACGCTTGGCGACTTCGCCCGACAGCATGGCGCCAGCCGAGCGGTCGACGTTCTTGATGTCAACGTCGAAGACGACTGGCTGCTTGCTTTCAAGCGACGGCATGGCCTTCTCGATCAGCTTGCGGTCGAGAATGTCGTCGATCGGGTGCTTCTGGCGTTCGGTCCAGTAGGTCGCTTCCTTCGGCGCTTCCACCTTGTGGAAGATCTTCGAGAAGTCGAGTCCCCTAGCCTTCCAGTGAGCAAGCATCTCGTCCTTTTCGAGCAGTTCGGAAGCGCCGATGATCTCATCGAGCTTGCGAACGCCGAGCGAGGCAAGGATTTCACGCACTTCTTCGGCCACGAAGAAGAAGTAGTTGATCACGTGTTCGGGCGTGCCCTTGAAGCGCTTGCGCAGCACCGGGTCCTGGGTGGCAACGCCAACCGGGCAGGTGTTGAGATGGCACTTGCGCATCATGATGCAGCCGGCAGCGATCAGCGGAGCAGTCGCAAAGCCGAATTCGTCGGCACCGAGCAGCGCACCGATGATGACGTCACGCCCGGTCTTCAGACCACCGTCGACCTGCAGCGCGATGCGCGAGCGCAGACCGTTCAGCACCAGCGTCTGCTGCGTCTCGGCAAGACCGATTTCCCAAGGGCTACCCGCATGCTTCAGCGAGGTGAGCGGCGAGGCACCCGTGCCGCCGTCGAAGCCGGAGACGGTGATATGGTCGGCACGCGCCTTGGCGACACCGGCGGCCACCGTGCCGACGCCGACTTCCGAGACGAGCTTGACCGAGACATCGGCTTCCGGGTTCACGTTCTTCAGGTCGTAGATCAGCTGCGCCAGATCTTCGATCGAATAGATGTCGTGATGCGGCGGCGGCGAGATCAGGCCCACGCCCGGCGTCGAGTGACGGGTCTTGGCGACCGTCGCGTCGACCTTGTGACCGGGGAGCTGACCACCCTCGCCGGGCTTGGCACCCTGGGCGACCTTGATCTGCAGCACGTCTGCATTGACCAGATACTCGGTGGTGACACCGAAACGGCCGGACGCGATCTGCTTGATCGCCGAACGCTCGGGGTTCGAAGACCCGTCCGCCAGCGGCAGGTAACGATCGCTTTCCTCGCCGCCCTCACCGGTGTTCGACTTGCCGCCGATCCGGTTCATGGCAATCGCCAGCGTCGTATGCGCCTCGCGCGAAATCGAGCCGAAGGACATGGCGCCCGTCGAGAAACGCTTGACGATATCGACCGCCGGTTCGACCTCGTCCACCGAGATGGGCTTGCGACCAAGCGCTTCCGCCGACTTGATCTTGAACAGGCCACGGATGGTGTTCATCCGCAGATTGCTCTCGTTCACCATGGCGGCGAATTCACGGTAACGGTCCTGGCTGTTGCCACGCACGGCATGCTGCAACGAGGCGATCGAATCAGGGCTCCAGGCGTGGTTTTCTCCGCGCATGCGGTAGGCATATTCGCCGCCGATATCGAGCGTGCTGGCAAGCACAGGGTCCTTGCCGAAGGCCGACATGTGGCGGGCGACGGTTTCCTCGGCGATCTCCTTGAGGCCGATGCCTTCGATGGTCGTGGCGGTCCCGAAGAAGTACTTGTCGACCAGTTCGGACGAGAGGCCGATCGCGTCGAAGATCTGCGCGCCGCAATAGGACTGGTAGGTCGAGATGCCCATCTTGGACATGACCTTCAGGATGCCCTTACCGACAGCCTTGATATAGCGATAGACGACTTCGTCTTCCGACACTTCCTTCGGGAATTCGCCATGCTTGTGCATGTCGAGCAGCGTGTCGAAGGCGAGATAGGGGTTGATCGCTTCGGCGCCGAAGCCCGCAAGACAGCAGAAGTGATGCACCTCGCGCGGCTCGCCGGATTCGACGACGAGGCCGACGGAGGTGCGTAGCCCCTTGCGGATCAGGTGATGATGCACGGCAGCGGTGGCGAGCAGCGCCGGGATCGCGATGCGATCGGGGCCGATCTGGCGGTCGGACAGCACGATGATGTTGTAGCCGCCACGCACGGCCGCTTCTGCGCGCTCGCAGAGGCGGTCGAGCATTTCCGGCATGCCCTCGGCGCCACGGCTCACGTCATAGGTGAAGTCGAGCGTCTTGGTGTCGAACCGGTCTTCCATGTGACCGATCGAGCGGATCTTTTCCAGATCGCCATTGGTCAGGATCGGCTGGCGCACTTCCATGCGCTTGGCATTCGCCATGCCTTCATGGTCGAGGATGTTCGGACGCGGACCGATGAAGGACACGAGGCTCATGACGAGCTCTTCGCGGATCGGGTCGATCGGCGGGTTCGTCACCTGCGCGAAGTTCTGCTTGAAATAGGTGTAGAGCAGCTTCGACTTTTCCGACATCGCCGAGATCGGCGTATCGGTGCCCATCGAGCCGATCGCTTCCTGGCCCGTGGTGGCCATCGGCGACATCAGGATCTTGGTGTCTTCCGTGGTGTAGCCAAAGGCCTGCTGGCGATCGAGCAGGGACACGTCGCGGCGAAGCGCGCGCGGCTCGACCGGCTTCAGGTCTTCGAGGATCAGCTGGGTCCGATCCAGCCATTCGCGGTAAGGATGGCTCTGGGCAAGGCTCGACTTCACCTCTTCATCCGAGATGATACGGCCTTCTGCCATGTCGATGAGTAGCATCTTGCCCGGCTGCAGACGCCACTTCTTGACGATCTTCTCTTCCGGGACCGGCAGCGTGCCGGCTTCGGATGCGAGAATGACGCGGTCATCGTCGGTCACGAGATAACGCGCCGGACGCAGCCCGTTACGGTCGAGGGTCGCGCCAATCTGCTTGCCGTCGGTGAAACAGACGGCCGCCGGGCCGTCCCACGGCTCCATCAGGGCCGCATGATATTCGTAGAAGGCCTTTCGCTCGGGGCTCATCAGCTGGTTGCCGGCCCAGGCTTCGGGGATCAGCATCATCACGGCATGCGCCAGCGAATAACCGCCCTGGACGAGGAATTCCAGCGCGTTATCAAAGCAGGCGGTGTCCGACTGCCCCTCATAGGAAATCGGCCAGAGCTTGGAGATGTCATCGCCGAACAGCGGCGAGGAGACGGACGCCTGACGCGCCGCCATCCAGTTGACGTTGCCGCGAAGCGTGTTGATTTCGCCGTTGTGGGCGACCATTCGATAGGGGTGCGCCAGCTTCCAGGACGGGAAGGTGTTGGTCGAGAAGCGCTGGTGCACGAGGGCAACGGCCGACTCGAAGCGCGGATCGGTAAGATCCTTGTAATAGGCGCCGACCTGATAAGCGAGGAACATGCCCTTGTAGACGATCGTCGAGGAGGACAGCGAGACCGGGTAGAAGCCGGTTTCCTGACCGCCATACTGATCGTAGATGCGATTCGAAACCACCTTGCGTAGCAGGAACAGGCGACGCTCGAAGGCCTGCTGGGTCGCGGCATCGCGGCCGGCGCCGATGAAGACCTGGATCTGACGCGGCTCGGTCGCGGCAATCTCGGGCGCCTTCGAGAGCGAGGAGTTGTCGACCGGCACGTCTCGATAGCCGAGAAGGTGCTGACCTTCGGCGGAACAGACTTCGGCAATCACCTGCTTGAAATGTGCGATCTGCTCTTCATCCTGCGGGAAGAAGAAGTGACCGACGGCATATTCTCCCGCCTTCGGCAGGGTGATGCCCTGGGCTGCCATTTCCTCGCGGAAGAACCGATCCGGGATCTGCACCAGGATACCGGCGCCATCACCCATCAGCGGATCGGCACCGACAGCACCGCGGTGCGTCAGGTTCTCCAGGATGAACAGGCCGTCCTTGACGATCTGATGCGACTTCTGCCCCTTCATATGGGCGATGAAACCGACGCCGCAGGCGTCATGTTCGTTGCGCGGATCGTAAAGGCCCTGTTTCGGAGGCAGACCGGCGCGCACGACGGCCGTCTTGGCGGTCGCTTCCGCACTGGCGGACCGGATGATCTCTTCGGATGACGTGATCTTCGTCATTGCCTTTACCTCCGTTTGAGCCGGACTTGCCGGACTTGTGGGAACCGTCTCCGGCGCCGACGGGCGCCAGCGGCAGCCTTGCCATCCTGCACGGATCGCTTGACCTCCCCATGACGCCCGAAAACATCTCGCCTTCGAAACCGGAATTAGGTCAACTAGTCTGACCTAATTTCTGCTTTTCCTATGACAGAAAGTAAACGCTCATGCAAGACGCGCCCGGGAAAATTAACCGGGCAAAGGACGCGAAATTACGACGGCCCGCATAGCGGTGAAATTTTATTGCGCCCGCTCCCATCATTCTGCCAGCTTGTTGCGGAGTTGCCTTCAATGGCGGTGTTTCCGACTGGGCCGGATTGATAGCGATGCGGAAATGCCTAAAGTCCTAGCACCCGCCCCTGCCTCAGGAATGATGCCATGCATTTTGCTTCAGACAACTGGTCCGGTGCCCATCCCAGGATCGCCGAGAGCCTCAACCGCCATGCGCAGGGTTTCGCCTCCGCCTATGGTACCAGCGATCTGGACAGGGCGATCGAAGAACGCTTCAGCGCCATCTTCGAACGCGAAGTCGCGGTCTTCTTCGTCGCTACCGGCACTGCCGCCAATTCCCTGGCGCTGGCCAGCGTGGCAAAGGCCGGTGGGGTGAGTTTCTGTCACGCGGATGCCCACGTCAACGCGGACGAGGGCGGCGCTCCGGAATTCCTGACGGGTGGCACCAGGCTCTTCGGCGTCGAGGGCGCGGAAGGCAAGATGGACCCCCGGGCGCTCGACGAGGCCATTTCACGTTATGAGCCCGCCTCGCCGCATCACGGTCGCGCTATGGCCGTGACGGTCACCCAGGCGACGGAAGTCGGCACCGTCTATACTCTCGACGAACTCGACGCGATCGCGGCTGTGGCCAAGGCCCGCAACCTGCCGCTCCACATGGATGGCGCACGCTTTGCCAACGCCCTCGTGGCACTTGGGTCAATCCCCGCAGAAATGACCTGGAAGCGCGGCATCGACATCCTCTCCTTTGGTGGCACCAAGAATGGCTGCTGGTGTGCCGAGGCGATCGTCTTCTTCAACCCGGATATGGCAGCCGAGATGCCATTCATCCGCAAGCGCTCTGCCCAGCTGTTCTCCAAGAGCCGCTTCATCTCTGCCCAGCTGGAGGCCTATCTCGACGCTGGCCTGTGGCTGGATCTGGCATCTCACTCAAACGCCATGGCGGACCGCCTGCGCGCCGGCCTCTCTGCCAAGAATACGGCGCGGCTCGCCTGGGAGACGACAGCCAACGAAGTGTTTGTTGTGATCGAGAAGTCGTCTGCCGATCGTGCACGAGAAAAAGGCGCGCGTTTCCATCCTTGGCAACCGCCGCTAGGCTGGCTGCCCTTGCCGAAGGAAAATGAGACCCTAATTCGACTGGTAACAAGCTTCGCAACGACGGAAGATGAAGTCGATCAATTCATAGAAGTCGTCTGAGCCGGCCGTTTCTTACAGTCGAAACTTACACGATTTCTACAAAAAACCTTGATTTTTCAAAGGCGGAACTTCTCGACATGATGCGTTTGCCAGCTCCGATGAGGGCTGGAACGACAACGCTTCACGATCCGAGGAGAAGCTTCATGAGCAAGACCACCATCAACACCGCCGCCCTCGCAGCCGCCGTTACCATGGCGATCGGCAGCGCCGCCTTCCTGTCGGGTCCGGCTGTGGCCCAGGAAAAGGAAAAGTGCTTCGGCGTTGCCATGGCCGGCAAGAACGACTGCGCCGCAGGCCCCGGCACGACTTGCGCCGGCACCTCCAAGGTCGACTTCCAGGGCAATGCCTGGAAATATGTCGCCAAGGGCACCTGCATGACCATGGCACTTCCCGATGGCCGCATGGGTTCGCTTGAAGCCCTCGACCGCGACCTCCCCAAGGCCTGAGCCGATACGGCATCTGCGGCCCGTCCGCAGATGCCGTCCCTTCGCCAAGCTCCGTCTCATGCCATGAGGAAAAGGCCATGCCCGCTCGCGCCGAGAATCAAGCGGTACAGTCAGACCTGGAAACCGCACCCCAGACCGGCCGCCTGCCGCGCCGCGCCGGCGCCGGCTTCAAGCCGCAACATGCCGATGCCATTCTGGCCGATGACTTCCGCATCGGTTTCCTGGAAGTACACGCCGAGAACTACATGGGCGCCGGCGGCCATCCGCACCGCATTCTCTCGCGCATGCGCCAGGACTTCCCGCTTTCGATTCACGGCGTCGGCCTTTCGATTGGCAGCCCGACGGGCCTCGACCCCGACCACCTCAAGCGTCTCAAGACCGTTGTTGATCGCTACCAGCCGGAACAGGTCTCCGAGCATCTTGCCTGGTCCACCCATGACACCCAGTTTCTCAATGACCTGCTGCCAGTGCCCTATGATGAGCCGACGCTGAAGAGGGTCTGCGACCACATCGATCAGGTGCAGGACGCGCTTGGCCGCCGAATTCTTTTGGAGAATCCCTCGACCTATCTCGGCTTTGAAGCCTCGACGATGTCAGAGACGGATTTCATCCGCGCGATCGCCCGCCGCACCGGCTGCGGCCTGCTGCTCGACATCAACAACGTCCACGTCTCCGCCACCAATCACGGCTATGGCGCGCACGGCTATCTGGCTGACTTCCCTCTTTTATCTGTCGAGGAGATCCACCTGGCCGGCCACGCCCAGGACACAGACGACGCCGGACTGCCGCTCCTCATCGACAGCCATGACCGACCGGTCGATGATCTCGTTTGGGATCTTTACGAACACGTTATCAGCAAGCTCGGCCCCCTGCCGACACTGATAGAATGGGACAATGAGGTGCCGGATTGGCCCGTGCTCAAACGCGAGGCGCAGCTCGCCGATGCGATCCTTGAGCGTCACGCCGTCTTCGACCTGGGGCTGCGCCATGCATCCTGATCCCGTCGCAAGCGGCGCATTCGCCGAAGCGCTTTTCGCACCGGAGATGCCATCGCCGCAGGGCCTGACCGGTCGCGGCGGAACCAATCCGACGCGCCGTTTCGCCGTCTATCGCAACAATGTCACCGTCTCGCTCGTCGATGCCATGGCCTCGATCTTCCCGACCGTGCAGAACCTGGTCGGCGAAGACTTCTTCCGCGCCATGGCCCGCCTCTACGTGACCGCTTATCCGCCTACATCTCCTCTGCTCTTCACCTATGGCGAGACGTTTCCGGCGTTTCTGGAGACCTTCCCACCGGCGGCCGACCTTCCCTTCCTTGCCGATGTCGCGCGCGTCGAACGGCTCTGGCTTGATGCCTTCCATTCAGCCGATGCTGCACCCCTTGATCCGGCTGCACTGGCGCACGTGCCGCCGGAAGAACTCGCAACCGTCCGGTTCCAGCCTCACCCGGCGACCCGCATTGCCCGCCTGAACCACGCCGCCGGGACCATCAGCCGCAACGACCGGGCTGGGCTATCGCTTGAAGGCGTGAACCCGATGTCGCCGGAATCGGTGCTTGTCACGAGACCCGCCTTCGAGGTCGGGATCGAGATCCTGCCCGCAGGCGGCGCCACCTTCCTCGAAACCCTGCTCACCGACGGAACACTCGGCGAGGCCTTTGTTGCCGCCGAGCCGGAAGGCGCCGACATTCCCGCCCTTCTCGGCCTGACCCTGACATCCGGCGCCTTCGCCGCTATCCGCACGCATTATGAAAGCCACAGCCCATGACCTTTGTCGTCTCGCTCATCGAATTCTATCGCCGGACGATCCGTCAGGTGGAAGCCATGCTCGACGGCTGGTTTCTCGGTCTTCTGGCGCGACTGGTTTTCCTGGCTGTGCTCGTGCCGTATTACATCAACTCGGCGCTCACCAAGTTCGACGGACCCTTCTCGATCGCCGATGGCACCTATTATCAGATCGCGCTGCCTGCCGTTGAAGCAGCCGGTGGCGATGTCTCCGCGGTCTCCTTCTTTCCCTGGGGACTGATGGTTTTCCTCGGATCCTACGGGGAGATCCTTTTCCCGCTGCTGCTCGTTGCGGGTCTTTTCACGCGCGCCGCCGCTCTCGCGATGATTGGCTTCATCATCGTGCAGAGCCTGACCGACATTCTCGTGCACAACGTCGATGCAACCACGATCGGCTCGCTCTTCGACCGCTTCCCCGACAGCGTCATTCTTGACCAGCGACTGCTGTGGATCTTCCCGCTCGTCTATCTCGCCGTTAAGGGTGCGGGCTGGTTGTCACTCGACAAGCTGCTTTGCACTGTCTGGACAAAACGTCACGCCGCACAAGAAAAAAGCGGTCGGCTTTCGCCGACCGCCTGACTGGGAGCTTGGATAGGCGCTGCTGCGCTTAGTTCACATGCGCTTCGATGGCCTTCGGGGCGGCGCCCACGGGCTCGGCGGCAATCGCGATCCGGCGGGGCTTCATGGCTTCCGGAATGTTGCGAAGCAGATCGATGTGCAACAGGCCGTTCTTCAGCGAAGCGGCGGTGACTTCCACATGGTCGGCGAGCTGGAAGCGGCGCTCGAAGGCGCGCTTGGCAATGCCGCGATAGAGGAATTCGCTCTGCTCGGCCTTCTCGTCCTCGGCCTTCTCACCCTTGACGGTCAGCACATGGGCATGAGCCTCGATCGAAAGCTCGCTTTCGTCGAAGCCGGCTACGGCCATGGTGATCCGGTAGAGGTTCTCGCCGGTGCGTTCGATGTTGTAGGGCGGATAGCTCTGGGCCTGCTCCGGCTGACCGAGGCTGTCAAGCATGGTGAACAGGCGGTCGAAACCGACGGTGGAACGGTAGAGCGGCGAAAAATCGACGTGACGCATAATGTCCTCCTTGAAGCGACGTTGGCGTTCTCTTGGGACCGCTGGCATCCCGCTTGGGGCGATGCTGGCGGCGGTTCACGGACCCAATTGGCGTCCGCAGCACCGATGTGGGAAATCGTTGCTTCGAATTCAAGATCGCTTTTCAGCCCTCCCAGCACGCCCGATGAACTGCATGTGAACGACTGGTTCAAGCCGGGTTCAAGCGTCTTTATCTAGGGTCGGACCATCGGTTGTCTCGACCGACCGGGCCGGAGATATCGTCCCTTCCACTCCGGCCGGACTTCGCCGGAACCGCAGCCCTCCGTCTGCGGTTCCGGCTTTTTTCTTTGACTTCCGCCGGGGTTCAGACCTATCCCGGAAAAGACGAGACGCGCTTCAACCGACAGGCAGTTCAGGCATGGATGCCATTCTTCACGCGACACCTGGCAACCCCATTCCCGGCACACCGCTCGTCGGCTTCTTCACCGGCCATCGAGGGGTGAAGCTGCGCTATGCGGTCTTCCGTTCGAGCGCTGCGAAGACCAAGGGCACGATCGTCCTGGTGCATGGGCGCAACGAGACGATCGAGAAGTACTTCGAGACGATCCGGGATCTGAATGAGCGCGGCTTCTGGGTCGCGACCTATGATTTTCGCGGCCAGGGAGGCTCCGGGCGCCTGCTCAAGGATCCGCGCAAGGGCCATGTCGGCCGCTTCGATCATTATGTTCGTGACCTCGAAATCTTCCTTGAGCAGATCGTCCTGCCGGACACTCGCTTGCCATTCTTCCTCCTCGCCCATTCGACCGGCGGCCTGATCGCGCTGAAAGCTGCACCAAGGCTCTCAAACCGCATTGAGCGCATGGTGCTGACGGCTCCTTTCGTCGGCCTCGGCGGACAGAAGACCTCGCCGGAGAACATCCGGCGCCTGGCAACGCTCGCCTCCTTCACCGGCTTTGGCGGCATCACGCTCAACAAGGATGAAGCTATCAAACCCTTCGAGGGCAATCCGCTGACGACGGACGAATACCGATTTGCCCGCAACCAGAAGATCCTCAAGGAACACCCGGAGCTGGCGCTGGGTCCCCCAACGGCCCGCTGGCTCTACGAAAGCCAGAAGGCAATCGACGACGTCAGGCGCCCCGGCCATCTTGCCTCGATCACCGTGCCCACCGTCATTGTTGCCCCGGGCAACGACCCGATCGTGCCCTTTCATTACCAGGAATCGCTGGCGCAATATTTCCGCGCCGGACAGCTCGTGCCGGTCCCCGGAGCCCGCCACGAGATCCTGCAGGAGCAGGACCGCTACCGCAACCAGGCGCTTGCGGCCCTCTTTGCCTTCATACCCGGCGGTGAGCCGGATGAGGCGGACCCGGTCAGCGAACTCACCGATTCCGCGCTCGAAGCGTGAGACAGCGCCTCAGAGGCGCTTCAGCATCTCCATCGCCTGCGCATGCACGGCCCTGGAACCCGCCGCAATGATCGAGCCCCCGGCCTCCGGTCGACCGCCATCCCAGGTGGTGATCACGCCACCCGCCTGCTCGATGATCGGGATCAGCGCGCCGACGTCGTAAGGCTTCAGAACCGTCTCGATCACGAGGTCGACATGACCGGCCGCTAGCAGGCAATAGGCATAGCAGTCGACGCCGTAGCGGAAGAGCTTCACCTTGTCCTGCACCGACTGGAAGCGTTCGACCTCCCAGTCCTTGAAGAGATGCGGCGAAGTGGTGAAGAGGATCGCGTTTTCGAGGCTGCCGCAATCGCGCACCTGGTTCTGGCGCTCGCCATCCGGGCCGAAGTACCAGGACCGATCGCCATCGGCATAGTAGCGCTCGCCGGTGAATGGCTGCTCCATCAGGCCCATCACCGAGCGCCCCCGCTCCTGGAAGCCGATGAGCGTGCCCCAGACGGGCACGCCCGAGATGAAGGCGCGCGTACCGTCGATCGGGTCGATGACCCAAAGCTGGTCGCTGTCGATGCGGATGTTCTCGTGCTCTTCGCCCAAGATGCCGTGGGTGGGAAACTCGGCCTCGATCAGCCTGCGGATCGCGATCTCGGCTGCCTGATCACCCTCGGTCACCGGGTCGAAACCCGCCTTCTCCTTGTTGACGACAGACAGCCCCGAACGAAAGCGTGGCAGGGTTTCGGCCCTGGCGGCATCGGCAAGGCGGAAGAAGAAGTCACGGTCAGGGCGCATGGAGAGTTCCGTCGTCTGGAGGGAGCATTCGTCTTAATGCCTGTCACACGGAAAGAAAACCTCCAGCCGGAACCGATGGCAGCACCGGCCGAGAGAACACGCGTAAAGCGCCGAAAGGTCCAAACTGCGTAAATTTTGGCCTTGCTCAAAAATGCACCAAGATTCGCCTTGACAATGGTGCAGCGCAACATCTAACGTGTCACTTACAGTCTTCTGACTGTAAATACCCTCCTTGGGTGTTTCCTCCCTAGACTTAACCGCGCCACGAGCGCGGTTTTTTTTGCCCGCCACGAAGCGGCGAACATGATCAGGACGTTTGCGGGAAAAGAATTACTCGGCGGCGAGCGCCCGATCACCAGCATAGTCGGCGACGAACTCGGCCATCTGCTCCATGAACACGGCAAGTGATCCGGCGAGCACATTGAAGTCGGCCCGTTTTTCGAGCGTCGCCTCGTCAATATAGATCGAGCGATTGACCTCGATCTGCAGCGCGTGAAGCCCGCGCGCCGGCCTTCCGTAGTGTTCGGTGATGAAGCCGCCGGCATAGGGCTTGTTGCGCACCGCCGTGAATCCGAGGTCTTCGAGGAACTGCAGGGCCGCCTGGCTGAGTTCGGCGGAGGCGCTCGTCCCGTAGCGATCGCCGACTATGAAGTCGGGCTTCAGGCCGCTGCCGGCGACCCGGATATTGCCAGGCATGGAATGGCAGTCAATCAGCACGCCGAAGCCGAACATCGCATGGGTGCGGGCGATAAGCTTTCTGAGGCAGGCGTGATAAGGCTTGTAGCAGTTCTCGATCCGCTCCATCGCGACCGTCAGCGGCATGCGGCGCTCGTAGATCTCCATGTTTTCTGCCACGATGCGCGGGATCGTGCCGAGCCCACCGGCAACGCGCGCCGAATTGCTGTTGGCGAACGGCGGCAGCGGATCGGAAAACATCCGGGGATCGAGCTCGTAGGGCTCGCGATTGACGTCGACATAGGCGCGCGGAAAATGGGCAACGAGCAGCGGCGCGCCAAAACCGGGTGCGGCCGAAAACAGCTCGTCCACATAATGGTCTTCCGAGCGGCGAATCGACAGCTCGTCGAGTCGCGACTCGTCCAGGAAGGCCGTGGGGTAGCGGCGACCGCTATGAGGGGAATTGTAGACGAAGGGAATGGTCTGGATCGCGGGCTCTCGAACCTCGAACAGCTCGAATTCGTTGGTCATCCGCTTCCCAGGGCCTCTTCTTTACCAAGTCACAAACTTGTTGCGTATGTCATGTTGCCAGTCGACCGCCACAAAGTCCATACTGCCGGAAATGGCGGAGCAGGCTCACTTTTTCGTTGTTCACCGGTTCTTTACTGAGCCGAACCTAAAGTGAGCGGCTGCGAGCTTCCCAATGCAATCGAGTACAGCGGTCCCAAATGACTCAGAAAATCCTTCTCGCCGAAGACGACAACGACATGCGCCGGTTCCTGGTGAAGGCACTGGAAAAGGCGGGCTACAAAGTCTCCTCCTTCGACAACGGCGCCAGCGCCTATGACCGCCTGCGGGAAGAGCCCTTCTCCCTTCTGCTCACCGACATCGTGATGCCGGAGATGGATGGCATCGAGCTGGCGCGCCGCGCCACCGAACTCGATCCGGACCTGAAGGTGATGTTCATCACCGGCTTTGCCGCCGTGGCACTTAACGCCGATTCGAAGGCGCCGAAGGATGCCAAGGTCCTGTCGAAGCCTTTCCACCTGCGTGATCTCGTCGACGAAGTGAACAAACTTCTTGCTGCGTAAGGCCTTCCGGAGGGGTTGAAAAAATCTCTTCACAAAACTGCAAAATGCCTATTGACGGGCGAACAGGTTTTGTGGTCTTAAGCCGCCATCGGATGGGCGTGTAGCTCAGCGGGAGAGCACTACGTTGACATCGTAGGGGTCACAGGTTCAATCCCTGTCACGCCCACCATTCGAATTCTTTCAAGGGCTTGCCGAAAACGGCGAGCCCTTTTTGATTCCGGCTTGCACAGCAATCACGTCAGCGAATCAGGGAACGCTTCACCCCTTCACCACCGAAACCTCCTCCCCCGAATAGACCACCACATATCCGCCCTCGGGCCTGAGCCTCCGCGCCCGCGCCTCAAGCTCCCCGCGATAGGGTGTCTCCTGCCAGTTCGAACTGGCGGCTGGCTCCACCAGCACCGTCAATTGCGGCCCTTGCGCATACATCATCATCCGGCTCACGCGCGGATCCCACTCCGCCCCCAGCGACGGATCGGTACGCCAGAGGCAGAAGAAGTCGCGGCATGTCGCAGGCCTTTGCGCATAGGCATCGCAGCCTCCCCCGGACAGACAGTGGCGACAGGGCTGGTTGGCGGGTTTGTCGAATTCTTCGATGTCGGGGAGAATGCAGCAGAGCGAACAGCTGCCGCAGTCTCTGCCCGGCACCAGTGCCGGGCCCTCGACCATGCCCTGCCTCATGCCAGCCATCTCAGCTCGCCGGACCGATGGCCACCGTGATCGGCGATAGCCCCTCGACCGCACCGTCCAGGCGATCGCCTGGCTGTAGCGCGCCGACACCAGACGGCGTGCCGGTGAAGATGAGATCGCCTGGCGTCAGGTGATAATAGCGTGACAGGTGGCTGATGATCTCGGGCACCGACCAGATCATGTCGGAGAGATGCCCTTCCTGACGCAGCGCGCCATTTACGAGAAGCGATATCCGCTGCGCCCCAAGTTCGAAGGCTGCAGCCGGCGTGATTGCGCCGATCACCGCTGAGTCTTCGAATGCCTTGGCGATATCCCAGGGCCGCTGTTTTTCCTTCATGGCATTCTGCAAGTCGCGGCGGGTCATGTCGAGACCAACAGCGTAGCCATAGACCGCACCCATCGCCGCTTCGGCGGAGACTTTGAAGGCAGGCGCGCCAATGGCGATCACCAACTCGATTTCATGATGGTAATCCTCCGTGCCCGGCGGATAGGCGATCGCCCCTCCTTCGACGACGAGACCGGTCGGCGGCTTGGTGAAATAGAAGGGGGCGACACGATCGACGGTATTGCCGAGCTCCGCGGCATGGGCGGCATAGTTGCGACCGACACAGAAAATGCGGTGGACGGGAAACCCCTCTTCCATGCCGGAAATTGGCACCAGCGGAGCGGTCGGGACGGAAAACAGCGGTCGGATATCGGACACGGATGAAGCACTTTCATGTTTCTTTGCGATGCGCGCAGCCGCATGTTCTGGCGGTGGCTGCGCCAGCATAGACGTGCACAACCGGCAATGCATCAGGCATGATGGCATCAGGCATGATGCCGGTGGCCCGTTTGCTGCTGCAGACTTGGAACTGTCGCTCAAACATGTAACAAAATCGCCGCGACTGCGTTGCATTCTGCGGATTGGGCCACTCGCCGGCGGCGAGGGCCGGAACGGGTTCGCCCGCGCAAGTATCGAAAGGCAAGAAGAAATGAGCATCAAGATCGTGCCGGTCATCATGGCTGGCGGCAAGGGAACCCGGCTCTGGCCGCTGTCGCGCGCCGCCGCCGCCAAGCAGTTCATCCGCTTCCTGGGCGATGAGACCCTGCTGCAGAAGACCATGGCCCGCGTCTCCGATGAAGCGATCTATGACGCACCGATCGTTGTCACCAACGAGGATTTCCGCTTTCTCGTGGCCGAGCAGGCACGCGAACTCGGCGTGAAACTCGACGGCATCGTGCTTGAGCCTGAGGCCCGCAATACCGCAGCCGCCGTCGCCGCCGCCGCCGTCATCGTCCGCCAGCGCCATGGCAGCGACGCCGTGATCCAGATCTTGCCCTCCGATCATGAAATCACCGTCGATGACACCTACCGCGCCTGCGTCGAAAAGGCGGCCCAGGCTGCCCGCAACGGCAAGATTGTCACCTTCGGCATCACCCCGACGGAAGCCGCCACCGGCTACGGCTATATCGAGATCGGCGAAGAGATCGGCAATGGCGTGCACAAGGTCTCGCGCTTCGTCGAAAAACCCAAGGCAGAGGTCGCCGAACAGATGCTGGCGAGCGGCAACTATGCCTGGAACTCCGGCATGTTCGTCTTCTCGGCCGGCCAGATGATTGCCGAATTGCAGGCGCTCGCGCCGGAGGTGCTTGCAGCCGTCGAGATGGCAGTCGAAAACGCCAAGGGTGACCTCGACTTCACCCGTCTGGACGCCGAAAGCTTTGGCCAGAGCCCGAGCATCTCGATCGACTACGCCGTCATGGAGAAGACCCCGAATGCCGCCGTCGTTCCGGCACCGATCACCTGGTCCGATCTCGGCAGCTGGGACGCGATCTGGAAGCTTGCCGGCGGCGATGAAAACGGAAACGTCGTCAGCGGCAATGCCACGGTTTCCGATACCACCAATTCCCTGGTCATGTCGCGTGAGGCCCATCTGGCGGTCCAGGGCATGGATGGTGTCGCGGTCGTCGCCTCCGAGGATGCCGTCTATGTCGGTCGTCTCGACCGCAGCCAGGACGTCGGCAATCTCGTGAAGCTGCTCGCCGCGAACAAGGAAACGGCGCATCTGACCGAGAACCACCCGACGGCGCTTCGTCCCTGGGGTGGCTATACCTCGATCCTCAACGGCGACCGCTTCCAGGTGAAGCGCCTCTTCGTCCATCCGGAGAAGAAGCTCTCCCTGCAGAAGCACCACCACCGCGCCGAACATTGGGTCTGCGTGCGCGGCACAGCGGAAGTGACCATCGACGACAAGGTGACCGTTCTGCACGAGAACCAGTCGATCTACATCCCGCAGGGCTCCGTCCACCGTCTCGCCAATCCCGGCAAGATCCGCCTTGAAGTGATCGAAGTGCAGACGGGCTCCTATCTCGGCGAGGATGACATCATCCGCCTGGTCGATGAATTCGGCAGGAGCTGACTTTCAGCACAATCGAAACCGGTTGGCCCGGCGGTTTCCACCGTCCGGGCCGCTTGCTTTATCGCGTTGCATTGCACAAGATCGATGCAAGCCGGAAAAAGCGGCAGGGCGAACAGCGAAGCGGTAACGAATGTCGATCAAGGCAAGCATCTACCATCTCACCCACTACAAGTATGATAATCCCGTTCGCCTTGGGCCCCAGATTATCCGGCTGAAGCCCGCTGCCCATTCCCGCACTAAGGTCATCTCCCATTCGCTGAAGGTCACCCCCGAAAATCACTTCGTCAATCTTCAGCAGGACCCCTACGGCAACTACCTCGCCCGCTTTGTCTTTCCCGACCCCGTGACAGAGCTGAAGATCGAGGTCGATCTCGTAGCGGACATGACCGTCTACAACCCCTTCGACTTCTTCACCGAGGAAGAAGCCGTCAAATGGCCCTTCGCCTATCCGGCCGACATCCGTGACGACCTGAAGATCTACATGACGCCGGAGCCATCGACGCCGCGTCTGGATGCCTTCATCGCCAGCATCGACAAGACGGAAGGTCAGGGCACGGTCGATATGGTTGTCGGCATCAATGCCCGCCTGCAGCAGGACATCGGCTACGTCATCCGCATGGAGCCGGGTGTTCAGACGCCCGAGGAGACGCTGACATCGGCGCGCGGTTCCTGCCGCGATTCGAGTTGGCTCCTGGTGCAGATCCTCCGCCAGCTCGGCTTTGCCGCCCGCTTCGTCTCCGGCTACCTCATTCAGCTGACCCCCGACTTGAAGGCGCTCGATGGCCCTTCTGGCACCGAGGTAGATTTCACCGACCTGCATGCCTGGGCCGAGGTCTATATCCCCGGTGCCGGCTGGATCGGTCTCGACCCGACTTCGGGCCTGCTGACCGGCGAAAGCCACATCCCGCTCGCCGCCACGCCGCATTATCGGAACGCCGCTCCGATCTCGGGCGGCTACATCGGCCAAGCCAACACCGAGTTCGCCTTCGATATGCAGGTGAAGCGCGTCGCGGAGCACCCGCGGATTACCAAGCCCTTTTCCGATGAGAGCTGGGACGAACTCAATCGCCTCGGTCACAAGGTCGATACCGAGCTGCAGGCCCGCGATGTGCGCCTGACGATGGGCGGTGAGCCGACCTTCGTGTCTGTCGACGACTTCCAGTCCGACGAATGGAACACCGCAGCCGTCGGCCCGACCAAGCGGGATAAGGCCGACCAGCTCATCCGCCGCCTGCGCGAGCGTTTCGCCCCCGGCGGCTTCCTGCATTACGGCCAGGGCAAATGGTATCCGGGCGAGAGTCTGCCGCGCTGGACCTTCTCCCTCTACTGGCGCCGTGACGGACTGCCGGTCTGGCGCAATCCCGAGCTCATCGCCGCCGAGAGCCGGAACTACAGCGTCAGCCACGACGACGCTGGGCGACTGCTGCAGGCCATCGCCAGCGAACTCGACATCCCGGCGGAAAACGTCGCGCCCGCCTTCGAGGATCCGGCCGAATGGATCATCAAGGAAGCAAGCCTGCCGGAAAACGTCGATCCCGCGAACTCGAAGCTCAAGGACCCCGAGGAGCGCAACCGCATCGCCAAGGTCTTCGGCAACGGGCTCACCAACCCGGCCGGTTATGTCCTCCCGGTCCAGGCCTGGCAGGGCCGCTCTGCCGGCCGCAAATGGGTGAGTGAGAAGTGGCGCACCCGCCGCGGACGCCTCTACCTCGTGCCCGGAGACAGCTCCGTCGGCTTCCGCCTGCCGCTCAATTCCCTGCCCTATGTTCCGCCGTCGATGTATCCCTACATCAACCCGGTGGATCCGACCGTGGAAAAGCCGCCTCTGCCGGACTTTGCCGCCGACAAGGGCCGTGCCATGCCGGAGCATTCGCTGAAAACCGAGACCGGCCAGCAGGTGCAGATGGGCCAGTCCTACGAGGAAATCGGCGGGCGGGTGCGAACCGCCATTTCCGTCGAGGTGCGAGACGGACGCGTCTGCGTGTTCATGCCGCCGACGGAAGCGCTGGAAGACTATCTGGACCTGATCGCCTCCGCCGAGCGCGCTGCCGAGGGCCTCAATTTGCCGGTCCACATCGAAGGATATACGCCACCACATGACGAGCGGCTAAACGTCATCCGTGTTGCTCCCGATCCTGGCGTCATCGAGGTCAACATCCACCCCGCCCATGACTGGGAGGATTGCGTCGCCACCACCACGGCGATCTACGAGGAGGCCCGCCTCTGCCGCCTCGGCGCCGACAAGTTCATGATCGACGGCCGCCATTGCGGCACGGGCGGTGGCAATCACGTGGTCGTCGGCGGTGCGACCCCGAACGACAGCCCTTTCCTGCGTCGGCCCGATCTCCTGAAGAGCCTGGTCCTGCACTGGCAGCGCCACCCCTCGCTCTCCTACCTTTTCTCCGGCCTGTTCATCGGTCCGACCAGCCAGGCACCCCGCATTGATGAAGCGCGCCATGATTCGCTCTACGAGCTCGAAATCGCGCTCGCCCAGATCCCCATGCCGAACCAGGGCGAGCTGCCGCCCCTGCCCTGGCTGGTCGATCGCCTGTTCCGCAATCTGCTCGTCGACGTCACCGGCAACACCCATCGCTCGGAAATCTGCATCGACAAGCTCTTCTCGCCCGATGGCCCGACGGGGCGCCTTGGCCTCGTTGAATTCCGCGGTTTCGAAATGCCGCCGAACGCGCGCATGTCCCTCGCTCAACAGCTCCTGATCCGCGCGCTGATCGCTCGCTTCTGGAAAAACCCGATCCGCGGCAGCTTCGTCCGCTGGGGCACGAGCCTGCATGACCGTTTCATGCTGCCGCATTACATCTGGCAGGACTTTCTCGAAGTGCTGGCGGATCTCCGCCAGAACGGTTTCGACTTCAAACCGGAATGGTTCGCGGCCCAGCTCGAGTTCCGCTTCCCCTTCTTCGGCGAGGTCGAATACGAGGCATCCAGGCTCGAACTGCGCGGTGCCTTGGAGCCCTGGCATGTCATGGGTGAGCAAGGGGCGATCGGCGGCACGGTGCGGTATGTCGATTCCTCCGTCGAGCGCCTGCAGGTGAAGCTGGAGACGGCCAATCCGGAGCGCTTCACGGTCGCCTGCAACGGACGCGCGGTGCCACTACGCAAGACCGATGTGAATGGCGTGGCCGTGGCCGGCGTCCGCTACAAGGCCTGGCAGCCCGCATCGGGCCTGCATCCGGTGCTACCTGTCAACACACCGCTAACATTCGATATCTATGATACATGGTCTGGCCGATCGATCGGGGGCTGCGTCTATCACGTCGCCCATCCCGGCGGCCGCAACTACGATACTTTCCCTGTGAATGGGAATGAAGCGGAAGCCCGTCGGCTTGCACGTTTCGAGCCTTGGGGCCATACAGCCGGCTCCTATCCTCTTTGGCCCGAGACCGTGTCGCCGGAGTTCCCGCACACTTTGGACCTGAGACGACCGCAAGGTATCTGATTGATGGCACAGAAGACGGCAGCGGAGCTTCCCCCGCCAGACGCGCCGACAAGCGAGGCCCGCACGGCCGGCTATCGCGCATTGGCGGGCGCTGCCGACGAAATGATCGACACACACGGCAACGTCCGGCCCGTGTGGCAGGCCCTTGTGTCCGCCATCGACACCATGCCCGAACAGGATCTGCATGAACGTTTCGCCCGTGCGGATCGCTATCTGCGGGATGCCGGCGTCTTCTACCGCGCCTATGGCGCCGGCGGCTCGAGCGAGCGGGCCTGGCCCTTCTCCCACATCCCGGTGCTGATCTCCGAGGCTGAATGGCAGGTGCTGGCCGAGGGGCTCGTGCAGCGCGCCAACCTGCTGGAGGCGGTCGTTGCCGACATCTATTCGGAAAACCGGCTGGTACAGGAAGGCTTCCTGCCGCCGCAGCTGATTGCGTCCAATCCCGAATTCCTCCGCCCCCTCGTCGGCATCAAGCCCGCCGGCGGCCACTACCTGCATTTCTGTTCCTTCGAAATCGGTCGAGGCCCCGACGGCAACTGGTGGGTTCTGGCCGACCGCACCCAGGCGCCCTCGGGTGCAGGCTTTGCGCTGGAAAACCGGGTCGCCACGGCGCGTGCCTTTTCCGATATTTACTCAGAGACGCATGTCCACCGGCTCGCCTCCTTCTTCGGCGCCTTCCGCAAGGCGCTGCAGGCGCGCACCCGCAGCAGCGACGAGCGCATCGCCGTTCTGTCGCCGGGTCCCGCCAACGAGACCTATTTCGAACACGCCTATATCGCCCGCTATCTCGGCATCATGCTGCTCGAGGGCGAGGATCTGACCATCGTCAACGGCCGCGTCATGGTCCGGACCGTGGCCGGCTTGAAGCCCGTCAGCGTCCTCTGGCGCCGCCTCGATGCCGCCTTCGCCGATCCGCTGGAACTCGATCAGAACTCCTATATCGGCACGCCCGGCATGGTTCAGGCGCTGCGCAACGGTGCGGTCACCTTCGTCAATGCACTCGGCTCCGGTATCCTTGAGACCCGCGCCTTGCTTGCCTTTATGCCGACGCTCTCGCGTCACCTGCTCGGCGAAGAGCTGAAGCTGCCCTCGATCGCCACCTGGTGGTGCGGTCAGAAGGCCGAACGCGAACACGTCGCCGCCCATCTCGACCGCATGGTCATCGGCTCGGCCTTCTCCCGCCTGCCCTTCTTCGACGACAATGGCCGGTCCGTCATGGGGTCCCGCTACAAGGACCTGCAAGGCCGGACCACGGCCGAATGGCTGGAAGCCGAAGCCGGAAACCTCGTCGGCCAGGAAGTGGTGACACTCTCGACCACGCCGGCCATGATCGACGGCAAGCTGACGCCGCGGCCGATGTCGCTGCGCGTCTTTGCTGCCCGCACGAAAGATGGCTGGCAGATCATGCCGGGCGGCTTCGCCCGGATCGGCAGTGGTTCGGATGTATCCGCGATCGCCATGCAGGCGGGCGGCAGTGCGGCCGATGTCTGGATCGTCTCGGACAAGCCTGTCGACCGCACCTCGCTTCTGCCGGCGGAAGAGACCTTTACCCGCAACATGCCCGGCAGCCTGCCGAGCCGCGCGGCGGACAACCTCTTCTGGCTCGGCCGCTACATCGAACGCGCCGAAGGCGTGTTGCGCATCCTGCGCGCCTGGCACGCCCGTTATGCCGAGAGCGCCAACCCGGATCAGCCGCTGCTGGCCTTCGTCAGCGAATATCTCTCCAACATCGACGTCGACACCAAGTCCGGCGTGCCGGAGAGCCTGCTGCGCAATATCGACAGCGCGGTCTATTCGGCGAGCAACATCCGCGACCGGTTCTCTCCGGATGGATGGCTGGCGCTGACCGACCTGTCGAAGACGGCCAAGCGCTTCCACGAGAAGGTGAAGCCGGGTGACGATGCGGCGCACGCCATGACGATCCTGCTGCGCAAGCTCGCCGGCTTTGCCGGTCTCGTGCATGAAAACATGTATCGCTTCACCGGCTGGCGCTTCCTGACCATTGGCCGTTTGCTGGAACGCGGGCTGCACATGACCCGTCTGCTCGGCCACATGACAGGACCCGACGCACCCGATGGCGGCCTCGATATGCTGCTCGAGATCGGCGACAACGTCATGACCCATCGCAGGCGCTACAACGTGTCTACGGCGCGGCTCACTGTTACCGATCTGCTGGCGCTCGATCCGCTCAACCCGCGCTCGATCCTCTTCCAGCTGAACGAGATCCGGATCGAGGTGGAGCAACTGCCCAACGCCATGGTCAACGGTCAGATGTCGAGCCTTTTCCGCGAGGCAATGCGCCTGCATTCGGGCCTTGCGGTCATGACGCCGGAAGCCATGAATGCCGATGTCTACACCAACCTGGAGCGGGAACTGGAGAAACTCTCCGACATCCTCGCCCAGTCCTATCTGAACTGACGCGATGCTGTACGACCTGTCGCTCCATATCGGCTATCGCTACGAGGTTCCCGCATCGGGCGCTCACCACATGCTGCGCCTGCTGCCGCTGTCTTTGCCCGACCGGCAGCGCCTTGTCGCCGGCGCGATCACCGTGTCGCCGGAACCGGACGAGATCTCAACCTTCAACGACTTCTTCCGCCATCCGACGAGCCATGCGATCCTGCGCGGCCCGCACGAGAAGCTCGACATCCGCATGCAGGCCCGCGTCATGGTGCAGGCCCAGCCGCTGGCTGCCGATTTCTCGCCGCTGCTCGACCGCCTGCCCCAGGAGATGGCCGAGACCTGGTCGCTCGACGCAGAATCCCCGCACCATTTCATTGGCACCAGCCCCCGCCTCCCGCGCGACAAGGCGATCGCCACCTATGTGCGCGATATGCTGAAGCCCAGCATGACGGTGCGCCAGATCGCCGAGACGCTCTGCAACCGCATCCACAAGGACTTCAAATACGACGCCGAGGCAACCACGGTGGACACCACACCCGCAGAGGCGTTTGAAAAGAAGCGCGGCGTCTGCCAGGACTTCAGCCATGTGATGATCGTGGCGCTGCGCAGCCTGGGCATTCCCGCCGGCTATGTCAGCGGCTTCCTGCGCACCATCCCGCCGCCGGGCAAGGAGCGGCTGGAGGGAGCCGACGCCATGCATGCCTGGGTCAGGGTCTGGTGTGGCAAGCTGACCGGCTGGCTCGAGCTCGACCCCACCAACGACATTCATGCAGGCACGGACCACATCGTCGTCGGTTACGGCCGCGATTATGCCGACGTCGCCCCGGTCATCGGCGTGCTCAAGAGCTACGGCTCCCATCAGACGGCACAGGCCGTCGACGTCATCCCGGTCCGACAATAGAGCATCGTTTCATCGAATTTTATCGATCCGCTTAAACGGATCGCAAGAGGCTGCAGGGTATATCGGTCCAAACGCTGATGTTGGATGGACATGATGACTAACCCTTGCAGCCGCACGAAATCTCTTCTCTCCCGCCTCTGGCGCGATCGAGCCGGCAATTTTGGTATGGTGACAGCCATCATTCTGCCGGTTGCCGCAGCCACGGCGGGTATCGCGCTGGACCTGAACAAGATGGTCCAGATCCGCGCCGCACTTCAGGAATCGGCCGACTCGGCCGTTTTGTCGGCTGCGAATGCTCTGGCTCGAGACGAGGCCATGACGGACCAGGAAGTCCTGGAGTTCGCTCGGAAGTTCATGAAGGCCCAGTTTGCCAATGTCGTTCCCTCTGCGGGCAGCGATGAGTCCGATGAAGCTGCCGAGGAGGATCCACTGGCGGGAGCCGTCGGCAACGTCGAACGGGAATTGGGCGAGAGCGGCAAGTCCGTCGAGGTTACGCTGTCGCCCTCATACACCATGCCGACCAATGGCATGACCGCTCTCCTGGGCTGGAAGGAGGTGACCTTGAGCGTCACGGCAACCGCCCAGTCGACCCCTGAAAGCGGTGCGGCCGTGTCGATGTATGTCGTTCTCGACCGCTCGGGCTCGATGTCCTTCGTCACGAACACGGTGGACACCTCGGTGGATAGCTGCGTGAACTACACCTCGTCGAACTGGGCTTACAAGGATGTCAAGCCGGGGAAGAGCGGGTACATCAAGCCCACAAAACCCTGCTACGTGAAGAAGATCCAGGCCCTGAAGACAGCCTCAGCGGTGATGATGAACGAATTGGTGAAAGCAGATCCTGAAGGCGATCTCATCCGAGTCGGCGCGGTCTCTTATAACGACAGCACGCAGAGCCCCTCGGGTATGGCCTGGGGTGTCACGACCGCCACGAACTACATCACCGCTTTGCCATCCGTCCCGACCGGGGGCACGAATGCCTCTGGTGGCATGAAGCTCGCTTACGAGGCACTGACAAAGAACAACAAGACCGAGGAAAACGCGCACTCGGCAGAGGGCAATTCGAGCTTCTCCCGCTACATTGTCCTGATGACCGATGGCGAAATGACCGGCAATAGCGCATCGTGGAATCCCAGCATCGATGAGGACGTCCTGGAACAGTGCACGGCGGCAAAAAAGGAAGGGATCCAGATCTTCACGGTCGCCTTCATGGCACCCCAAAGAGGCAAAGACCTGCTGCTGGCGTGCGCAACATCCAACGACCATTACAAAGCGCCGACCGATATGGCCGGTCTAGTCGCGGCCTTCGGCGAGATCGGCAAGGCAGCGGCCGCCGCCTCCACGCGCCTGACCAACTGACCTGATCCAAAACGTTTTGGATTTGACAGACGTTTCGACCGCAGCCACCAAGGCTGCGGTCTTATCGTTTCTTGATGATCAGCCAAAATAGAAGTCAATTCATTAGCTTGCCTGGGTTTCCAGACCCTTCGAACAAATTTCTGGCCGCAGCGCCACGCCTGTTGCAACTGTTTCATTTCGATGCGTAAACTGCCGTTCATGGGACCGGCGCCGGCAATCGCTTCGGAGCCGTCCGGAGACACGAACAACGCCAGGCGGACCGATGATCAAGACTCCCCACAAAGTCGACCTTCCCCTTCCCAAGCGCGAAGTTTCCGATCCGGAATCGCTGGCCGCCGAGATCATGGAGAAGCTGACCTACAGCATCGGCAAGGACGCCAAGGTCGCGACCCCGCATGACTGGCTGACGGCGACCGTCCTTGTGGTCCGTGACCGCATCATCGACAAGTGGATGGAATCCACCCGCACCACCTACATGAACAACGGCAAGCGAGTTTATTACCTCTCGCTCGAGTTCCTCATCGGCCGCCTGCTGCGCGATGCGATGTCGAACCTCGGCCTGATCGACGACATGCGCCAGGCGCTGTCCTCGCTCTCTGTCGAATTCGACGTGATTGCCGGTCTGGAGCCCGATGCAGCGCTCGGCAATGGCGGCCTCGGCCGCCTCGCTGCCTGCTTCATGGAAAGCATGGCGACGGTCAACATTCCGGCCTATGGCTACGGCATTCGTTACGTCCACGGCCTCTTCCGCCAGCAGATGGCAGACGGTTGGCAGGTCGAACTGCCGGAAAGCTGGCTCGCGCACGGCAACCCTTGGGAGTTCGAACGCCGCGAAAGCTCCTATGAAGTAGGTTACGGCGGCACTGTGGAGACCATCGACGGCCCGGACGGCGAGCCACGCTACGTGTGGAAGCAGGGCGAGCGCGTCATTGCAACGGCTTACGACACGCCGGCGGTCGGCTGGCGTGGCGAGCGCGTCAACACGCTGCGTCTCTGGTCTGCCCAGCCGATCGACCCGATCCTGCTCGACGCCTTCAACGCCGGCGACCATATCGGCGCGCTGCGCGAGAGCAACAAGGCCGAATCCCTGACCCGCGTTCTCTATCCGGCCGACGCCACGCCCGCTGGCCAGGAACTGCGCCTGCGTCAGGAATTCTTCTTCTGTTCGGCATCCCTGCAAGACATCGTCCGCCGTCACCTGCAGCAGGGCAACACGCTTGCCCAGCTGCCGGAAAAAGTAGCAATCCAGCTGAACGACACCCACCCCGCGGTATCGGTCGCCGAACTGATGCGCCTCTTGGTCGACGTGCATGGCGTCGCCTTTGACGAAGCCTGGGAAATCACCCGCCACACCTTCTCCTACACCAACCACACGCTGCTTCCGGAAGCGCTGGAAAGCTGGCCGGTGCCGCTCTTCGAGCGCCTCCTGCCGCGCCATATGCAGCTCGTCTATGCGATCAATGCCAAGGTGCTGCTCGACGCGCGCAAGAACCGCGGCTTCAATGACCACGAGATTCGCCAGATCTCGCTGATCGACGAAAGCGGCGACCGCCGTGTCCGCATGGGCAATCTCGCCTTCATGGGCTCGCACTCGATCAACGGCGTATCGGCCCTGCACACCGAGCTGATGAAGGAGACGGTCTTCGCCGATCTCCACAAGCTCTATCCCACCCGCATCAACAACAAGACCAACGGGATTACGCCCCGCCGCTGGCTGATGCAGTGCAATCCGGATCTCACCAACCTGATCAAGGAAGCGATCGGCCCTGATTTTCTGGATGATGCGACCCAGCTCAAGGGCCTTGATGCCTTTGCCGATGACGCGTCATTCCAGGAGAAGTTTGCCGCGGTGAAGTTCTCCAACAAGCAGAAGCTCGCGAGCCTCGTCGCAAGCCGCATGGGGATCAAGCTCGATCCGCATGCGATGTTCGACATCCAGATCAAGCGCATCCACGAATACAAGCGCCAGCTTCTGAACATCATCGAAACCGTCGCGCTGTTCGACCAGATCCGCTCGCATCCCGAGCGTGACTGGGTGCCGCGCGTGAAACTCTTCGCCGGCAAGGCAGCCCCAAGCTACCACAATGCCAAGCTGATCATCAAACTGGCCAATGATGTCGCCCGCGTCATCAACACCGACCCCTCGGTCCGCGGCCTGCTGAAGGTCGTCTTCGTCCCGAACTACAATGTCTCGCTCGCCGAAGTCATGGTGCCCGCAGCCGACCTTTCCGAGCAAATCTCGACGGCCGGTATGGAAGCATCCGGAACCGGGAACATGAAGTTCGCGTTGAATGGTGCATTGACTATTGGCACGCTCGACGGCGCCAATGTCGAAATGCGCGATCATGTGGGCGAGGACAACATTGTGATTTTTGGAATGACCGCAGACGAGGTCGGTCGAGTGCGCGCTGAGGGACACAATCCCCGCGCCGCAATCGAAGCCTCGCGCGAACTGCAACAGGCCCTGTCATCGATCGCCTCGGGCGTCTTTTCGCCTGATGACCGGGATCGCTACGCCGGCCTGATGCAGGGCATCTACCAGCACGACTGGTTTATGGTTGCAGCCGACTTTGATGCCTATGCCAAGGCACAGCGGCAGGTGGACGAGATCTGGACCGACACCTCCGCCTGGTATTCCAAGACCGTCCGCAACACCGCGCGCATGGGCTGGTTCTCTTCGGATCGCACCATCCGGCAGTATAACGCGGACATCTGGAGAGCCTGATGGCAAAATCACCGAAGAGGAGCGGTGAGGAAGCGACGCCGGACACACCGTCGGCAGCGGAAATCGAAGCGATCATCCAGGGAACGCATGGAGACCCCTTTGCTTTTCTGGGGGTCCATGAAGCAGGCGCGGGCCATGTCGCCCGCTGCTTCATCCCGGGTGCGGAAACCGTGGTCGCCTACAATCTGGCAGGCGAGCCGATCGGCGAACTCGTACGCCACCACGACGCGGGCTTCTTTTCGGGCCCGGTGAAGCTCGAGGGCGTGTTACCGGTTCGCTATCGCGCCACACGTGGCGACGCCGAATGGACGGTGACCGACCCCTACAGCTTCTGGCCAATCCTCGGACCGATGGATGACTACTTCATCCGCGAAGGCTCGCACTTGCGCCTCTTCGACAAGATGGGCGCCCATCCGATCAGGCATCAGGGCGTGGACGGCTTTCATTTCGCCGTCTGGGCGCCGAATGCCCGCCGCGTTTCCGTGGTCGGCGACTTCAACGAGTGGGATGGCCGCCGGCATGTGATGCGCCTGCGTCGCGACACCGGCATCTGGGAGATCTTTGCGCCCGATGTCCGCGCCGGCGCCACCTACAAGTTCGAAATCGTCGGACCGCATGGCGAGCTTCAGCCGCTGAAGGCAGACCCTTATGCGCGCCGCGCCGAATTGCGCCCGAAGAACGCCTCAGTGACAACGCCGGAGCTCGAACAGGTCTGGGAGGACGAGGCGCATCGCAAGCACTGGGCCAGCATCGACCAGCGCCGCCAGCCGATTTCGATCTACGAGGTTCACGCGGCCTCCTGGCAGCGCCGGGACGACGGCTCCATGCTCTCCTGGGATGAACTGGCCGCAAGGCTGATCCCATACTGCGTCGACATGGGCTTCACCCATATCGAGTTCCTGCCCGTCACCGAGCATCCGTACGACCCCTCCTGGGGTTACCAGACGACCGGCCTTTATGCGCCAAGTGCCCGTTTCGGCGAGCCGGAAGGCTTCGCCCGCTTCGTCAACGGCTGCCATAAGGTGGGCCTGGGCGTCATCCTGGACTGGGTGCCCGCGCACTTCCCGACCGACGCCCATGGGCTTCGCAACTTCGACGGAACGGCGCTCTACGAACACGCCGATCCCCGCCAGGGTTTCCATCCGGACTGGAACACCGCGATCTACAATTTTGGTCGCCAGGAAGTTCTGTCCTACCTGATCAACAACGCGCTCTACTGGGCCGAGAAATTCCACCTCGACGGTCTCCGCGTCGATGCCGTCGCCTCGATGCTCTATCTCGATTATTCCCGCAAGGAAGGTGAGTGGATCCCGAACGAGTATGGCGGACGCGAGAACCTGGAGGCGGTGCGTTTCCTCCAGCAGATGAATCACCATGTCTATGGCAGCCATCCGGGCATCATGACCATTGCCGAGGAGAGCACCTCCTGGCCGAAGGTCTCGCAACCGGTGCACGAAGGTGGGCTCGGCTTCGGCTTCAAGTGGAACATGGGTTTCATGCACGATACGCTGAGCTACTTCGCGCGTGATCCGATCTACCGCAAATACCATCACCAGGAGCTGACCTTCGGCCTGCTCTATGCCTTCTCGGAAAACTTCGTCCTGCCGATCTCCCACGACGAAGTTGTGCACGGCAAAGGCTCGATGATCGCGAAAATGCCGGGCGACGACTGGCAGAAGTTTGCCAATCTCCGTGCTTACTACGGCTTCATGTGGGGCCATCCCGGCAAGAAGCTGCTGTTCATGGGCCAGGAGTTTGCCCAGTGGGGCGAATGGTCGGAAGAGCGTTCGCTGGACTGGAACCTGCTCGACTACGCCCCGCATGAAGGCATGCGACGGCTCGTGCGCGACCTGAACTTCACCTATCGCTCCAAGGCCGCACTCCATGCGCGTGATTGCGAAGGCGAAGGCTTTGAATGGATCGTTGCGGACGACCAGGACAATTCGGTCTTGGCCTGGCTACGCAAGGCACCGGGCGAAAAGCCGATCGCCGTCATCTGCAACCTAACACCGGCCTATCACGATAGATACGAATTGAGCTTGCCTGCGGCCGGGCGTTGGCGTGAGATACTCAATACCGATGCCGAAATCTATGGTGGTAGCGGCAAGGGCAATGGTGGCCGCGTGGAGGCGCATGCCACGGGAAGCGGGTGGGCAAGAGCGGGTCTGACCCTGCCACCGCTCGCCGTGATCATGCTGGAATTGGAACAATAAGGGGAGGAACACATGACCGAAAAAATGGCAAAGAGCCTGTCGCGTGACGCCATGGCCTATGTGCTGGCCGGCGGCCGCGGCAGCCGCCTGAAGGAGTTGACGGACCGGCGTGCCAAGCCCGCCGTCTATTTCGGCGGCAAGGCCCGCATCATCGACTTCGCCCTTTCGAACGCCCTGAACTCCGGTATCCGCCGCATCGGCGTCGCCACACAGTACAAGGCCCACTCCCTGATCCGCCACCTGCAGCTCGGCTGGAATTTCTTCCGCCCTGAGCGCAATGAAAGCTTCGACATTCTCCCGGCCTCTCAGCGCGTCTCCGAGACCCAGTGGTACGAGGGTACGGCCGACGCGGTGTACCAGAACGCCGACATCATCGAGTCCTACGCGCCGGAATACATGGTCATTCTGGCAGGCGACCACATCTACAAGATGGACTACGAACTGATGTTGCAGCAGCACGTCAATTCGGGCGCTGACGTCACCATCGGTTGCCTCGAAGTGCCGCGCATGGAAGCCACCGGCTTCGGCGTCATGCATGTCGACCCGACCGACCGGATCATCGACTTCGTCGAGAAGCCCGCCGATCCGCCAGGCATTCCCGGCAACGAGGATTTCGCGCTCGCCTCCATGGGCATCTACGTCTTTCACACGAAGTTCCTGATGGAGCTGCTGCGTCGCGACGCCGCCGATCCGGATTCCAGCCGCGACTTCGGCAAGGACATCATTCCCTACGTGGTGAAGAGCGGCAAGGCTGTCGCCCACCGCTTCGCCCAGTCCTGCGTCCGCTCTGACTTCGAGCGTGAGCCCTACTGGCGGGACGTCGGCACGATCGACGCCTATTGGCAGGCCAACATCGACCTGACGGACATCGTTCCGGAACTCGACCTCTACGACAAGACCTGGCCGATCTGGACCTATTCCGAGATCACGCCGCCCGCCAAGTTCGTGCATGACGACGAAGGTCGTCGCGGCTCGGCGATTTCCTCGCTCGTCTCGGGCGACTGCATCATCTCCGGCTCCTCGCTCTACAAGAGCCTGCTCTTCACCGGCGTGCGCGCCAATTCCTATTCCCGCCTCGAAGGCGCCGTCGTCCTGCCGAAGGTGCAGATCGGCCGTCATGCGCGTCTCACAAACGTCGTGATAGACCATGGCGTGGTAATCCCGGAAGGGCTGATCGTCGGCGAGGATCCGGAAATGGATGCCAAGCGCTTCCGCCGCAGCGAAAACGGGATCTGCCTCATCACACAGTCGATGATCGACAAACTGGGTTAGCCAATCCGATGAAGGTCCTTTCGGTCGCCTCCGAACTCTATCCACTGATCAAGACCGGAGGCCTTGCCGACGTTGCGGGCGCGCTTCCCATCGCGCTGGCCGCCCATGGCGTCGAGACCAAGACGCTGATCCCCGGCTACCCGGCCGTGATGAAGGCGGTCAAGAAACCGAAAAAGGTCCATGAGTTCGACAATGTGCTCGACGAACGGGCAACCTTGCTCGAGGTTCGCCACGAGGGCCTCGATCTTCTGATCCTCGACTGCCCGCCGCTCTACGAGCGCTCGGGCGGCCCCTATCTCGACACCCAGGGTCGGGACTACCCGGACAACTGGAAGCGCTTCGCCGTCCTGTCGAAGGTGGCAGCGGAGATAGCAGCCGGAGCCCTTGGCGATTTCAAGCCGGATCTCGTGCATGTGCATGACTGGCAGGCGGCGCTCGTACCCGTCTACATGCGCTATGGCGAGGCGCCGGAAGTGCCGAGCCTCATTACGATCCACAACATCGCCTTCCAGGGCCAGTTTGGCGCGACCCTCTTCCCTTATCTCGGCCTGCCGGGACATGCTTGGCACGAAGCGCTCGAATATTACGGCACGATCAGCTACCTGAAGAGCGGGCTTGTTACGGCCCACGCGCTCTCGACGGTTAGCCCCTCCTACGCCGAGGAAATCCTGACGCCAGAATTCGGCATGGGCCTCGACGGCGTCATCGCCAGCCGTTCGGCCGACCTCTACGGCATCGTCAACGGCATCGACGCAGACGTCTGGAACCCGACCCTCGACCCGCTGCTGCCGAGCCACTACTCTGCATCTGCCCTGAAGAAGCGGGCCGGCAACCGCGCGGCCCTTGCCGAACGCTTCGCCTTCGACGGCGACCAAGGCCCGATCTTCTGCGTGCTCTCGCGTCTCACCTGGCAGAAAGGTCTCGACCTCCTGCCCGAAGTCATCGACGAAATCGTCGGTTCCGGCGGCAGGCTCGCGATCCTCGGCTCCGGCGAAAGCGGCATCGAAGCAGCCCTGCAAAACGCCGCCGCCCATCACCGCGGCCGTGTCGGCATGGTGCTCGGTTATGACGAAAAGCTCTCGCATGTCATGCAGGCTGGCTCGGATGTCATCCTGGTGCCCTCGCGTTTCGAGCCCTGCGGGCTGACCCAGCTCTACGCGCTGCGTTATGGCTGCATTCCGCTCGTCGCCCGCACAGGGGGACTTGCCGACACCATCGTCGACGCCAACGAAGCAGCTCTTGCTGCCGGTGTGGCCACGGGTGTGCAATTCGCGCCGGTGACGGCAGACGCTCTCCGCCGCGCAATTCGCCGCACATTGCGGCTCTACAGTGACCAGCGTCTCTGGTCGCAAATGCAGAAGCAAGGCATGAAGTCCGATGTCTCCTGGAACCGGAGCGCCGCAACCTATGCCGATCTTTATCAACGCCTCGTCTCGAAAGGCCATTAATCAATGATTTTGACCGTCTCCACGAAACCCTATGCGGATCAGAAACCGGGCACCTCCGGCCTGCGCAAGAAGGTTCCGGTGTTCCAGCAGGAGAACTATGCGGAGAACTTCATTCAGGCGATTTTCGACAGCCTGGAAGGCTTTGAAGGCCAGACGCTGGTGATCGGCGGCGACGGCCGCTACTACAACCGCGAGGTCATCCAGAAGGCGCTGAAGATGGCCGCCGCCAATGGCTTCGGCAAGGTCATGGTCGGCAAGGGTGGCATTCTTTCGACACCCGCCGCCTCGCATGTCATTCGCAAATACAAGGCTTTCGGCGGCATCGTGCTTTCGGCCAGCCACAATCCCGGCGGTCCGACCGAAGACTTCGGAATCAAGTACAATATCGGCAATGGTGGCCCGGCACCTGAAAAGATCACCGATGCGATCTTTGCCCGCACAAGGGTCATCGACAGCTACAGGACAGTCGACGCTGCCGACATCGATCTCGACACGATCGGCAGCTTTGATCTGGCCGGCATGACCGTCGAGGTGATCGACCCGGTCGCCGACTATGCCGACCTGATGGAAACCCTCTTCGACTTCCCCGCCATCCGCTCCCTGATCTCGGGCGGCTTCCGCGTAGTAATCGACTCAATGAGTGCCGTCACCGGCCCCTATGCCGTCGAGATCCTCGAAAAGCGCCTGGGCGCACCCGCAGGTTCCGTGCGCAACGAAGTCCCCCTGCCCGACTTCGGCCACCACCATCCGGACCCGAACCTCGTGCATGCCAAGGAACTCTATGACGATGTCATGAGTCCTGACGGTCCCGACTTCGGTGCCGCCTCCGACGGTGACGGCGACCGCAACATGGTCGTCGGCAAGGGCATGTTCGTCACGCCCTCCGACAGCCTCGCGATGATCGCCGCCGACGCCACCTGCGCCCCCGGCTACAAGAACGGCATTGCCGGCATCGCCCGCTCGATGCCGACAAGTGCCGCCGCCGACCGCGTTGCCGAAAAGCTCGGCATCGGCATGTACGAGACCCCGACGGGCTGGAAGTTCTTTGGCAACCTGATGGATGCCGGCAAGGTCACCGTCTGCGGCGAGGAAAGCTTCGGCACCGGCTCCGACCATGTGCGCGAAAAGGACGGCCTCTGGGCGGTGCTCTTCTGGCTCAACATCGTTGCCGCCCGCAAGCAGAGCGTGAAAGAGATCGTCGAGGCCCACTGGGCCGAATACGGTCGCAACTACTATTCCCGCCACGACTATGAGGGCGTGGATACCGAGAACGCCAACGCCTTGGTCGCAGCACTCCGCGCCAAGCTCGAAAGCCTTCCCGGCACTACGATCAACGGCCTGACCGTGAGCGCGGCCGACGACTTTGCCTACAATGATCCGATCGACCATTCCGTGTCGAAGAATCAGGGCATCCGCATCCTCTTCGAGGGCGGCAGCCGCATCGTCCTCCGCCTCTCCGGCACCGGCACCTCGGGCGCGACGCTCCGCCTTTACGTCGAGCGCTACGAGCCCGACGCCAGCCGTCACGGCATCGAGACCCAGGCGGCGCTTGCCGACCTGATCGCGGCAGCCGAGGAAGTGGCCGAGATCAAGCGCTATACGGGCATGAACGAGCCGACGGTCATTACCTGACGGAGCTGAGACCTTGTCTCAGACATCAAGCCCCGGCGTCTTGGACGCCGGGGTTTTTCTTTGCCACCGGGAACACCCGGATTGACTCCCACGATATATCCATTATTCTGGAAGTATGGATGAAAAACTGACGATCGCGGCGCTTGCCGCCTTGGCCCAACCGACACGCCTGCAGACCTTTCGCCTGCTGGTGGCGCATGAACCCGATGGCATTCCCGCCGGCGAACTCGCCCGCCTGATCGGGGTGCCGCAGAACACCATGTCGGCGCATCTGTCGACGCTGTCGCAGGCAGGGTTGGTGAATGGCGAGCGCCAGAGCCGCTCGATCATCTACCGCGCCGACCTCGACCGCTTCCGCGCTGTCGCCCTTTACCTGCTGAAGGATTGCTGCGGCGGCAATGCCAGCCTTTGCCAGCCGCTGATCGATGATCTCGCTTGCTGCAGCCTAACACTCCAACCGACCCGCCCCAATTGAGAGACCCGGCCATGTCCGACAAGATTTACAACGTGCTCTTCCTCTGCACCGGCAATTCCGCCCGTTCGATCATCGCCGAGGCGATCCTGAACCGACTCGGCCAGGGCCGGTTCAAGGCCTACTCGGCCGGATCCCAGCCCAAAGGCGAGGTCCATCCCTATACGCTACAGCTCCTCAAGGGCATGAACTACGACACCAGCTTCGCCCGCTCGAAGAACTGGGACGAGTTCGCCGTACCCGGCGCCCCACAACTCGATTTCGTCTTCACCGTCTGCGACAATGCTGCCGCGGAAGCCTGCCCGGTGTGGCCCGGCCAGCCGATGACTGCCCATTGGGGCGTTCCCGATCCGGCCGCCGCCGAAGGCACGGAGTCTGAGAAGCACTTTGCCTTTGCCGATGCCTATCGCATGCTCAACAACCGCATTTCGATCTTCGTCAGCCTGCCGATGATGAGCCTCGACAAGCTCTCGCTGCAGAAGCGGCTTGAAGAGATCGGCAAGGCGACTGACGCTGCAAGCTCCAAGCCCGAGGTCGCCTGAACATGTCAACCTTTGAACGTTACCTGACCCTCTGGGTCGCATTGGCAATTATTGTTGGCATCGCGCTCGGGTCCGTCTTCCCCGGCCTGTTCCAGCTGATCGGCTCGGCCGAGATTGCCAAGGTCAACCTGCCGGTCGCCATCCTCATCTGGCTGATGATCATTCCCATGCTGATGAAGATCGACTTTGCCGCCGTCCGCGAAGTTGGCACCCATTGGCGCGGCATGAGCGTCACCCTGTTCGCCAACTGGGCTGTGAAGCCCTTCTCGATGGCGGTTCTGGGCTGGATCTTTATCGGCTGGCTTTTTGCACCCTTTCTTCCTTCGGATCAGATCGACAGCTATATCGCCGGCTTGATCCTGCTGGGTGCCGCCCCCTGCACGGCGATGGTTTTCGTCTGGTCCAATCTCACCCGCGGCGACGCACCCTTCACGCTGACCCAGGTCGCCCTGAACGATGCCGTCATGGTGCTGGCTTTCGCGCCAATCGTCGCCATCCTGCTCGGCGTCTCCTCGATCATCGTGCCCTGGGACACGCTTCTGATCTCCGTTGCCCTCTTCATTGTCGTGCCGGTGTTCGTTGCCCAGATTCTACGCCGGATGCTTGGCGGCGGTGACGGCCGTGCCCTGCAGCGCTTCCAGGACAACATCCAGCCTCTGTCTATCGCGTCCCTCCTTCTGACGGTCGTGCTGCTCTTCGCCTTCCAGGGCAACCAGATCCTCGCCCAGCCGATCGTCATTGCGATCCTCGCCGTGCCGATCTTCCTGCAGACCATCTTCATTTTCGGCTTCGCCTATGTGGCGAACCGAATGACCGGCGAAGCGCATTGCATTGCCGGCCCTTCGGCTCTGATCGGCGCGTCCAACTTCTTCGAACTGGCGGTCGCCACCGCCATCAGCATCTTCGGCTTCAATTCCGGCGCCGCACTGGCCACTGTTGTCGGCGTTCTGATCGAGGTGCCGGTCATGCTGCTCCTGGTGGCCATCGTCAACCGCAGCAAGCCTTGGTACGAGGCCGGACAGGCCGTGACCGCCCGAACTGCCACGCAAGCAAAGGCCTGAACATCCATGAACGCCACCATCTATCATAACCCGGCCTGCGGCACCTCGCGCAACACGCTGGACCTCATTCGCCATGCCGGCATCGAGCCCACGGTCATCGAATACCTCAAGACCCCGCCGAGCAAGGAAGATCTGGCCAAGATGATCTCCGAAGCCGGGCTGTCGGTGCGTCAGGCGATCCGCGAAAAGGGCACGCCCTATGAGGAACTCGGGCTTGCCGATCCGGCCCTCTCCGACGAGCAGTTGCTCGACGCGATGATCGGGACGCCGATCCTGATCAACCGCCCGCTGGTGGTGACGGACATGGGAACCCGCCTCTGCCGTCCTTCCGAAGTCGTGCTCGACATCCTGCCATCAGACGCATTCACCTCCGCCTTCGTCAAGGAAGACGGGGAAGCCGTCCTCGATGCGGAGGGCAAGCGCATTGTCTGATGTGAATGTGGACCTGCCCGCCGCCGATCTCGATCACCTGCGTCTGCCGGACCTGGAGGCGCTTCGGCGCCCCTTCTCCACCCACAAGCCGCGCATCCTGATCCTCTACGGTTCGCTGCGGCAGGTCTCCTACAGCCGCCTGCTGGCCATGGAAGCCAAGCGCCTGCTGGAACATTTCGGCGCCGAGGTGAAGGTCTTCGATCCCTCCGGCCTGCCCCTGCCCGACGATGCACCGGTGAGCCATCCCAAGGTGCAGGAACTGCGGGATCTCTCGGCCTGGTCCGAAGGACAGGTTTGGGTGAGCCCTGAGCGTCATGGCACGCTGACCGGCATCATGAAGGCGCAGATCGACTGGATCCCCTTGTCCGTCGGTGCGGTCCGCCCGACCCAGGGCAAGACTCTCGCCGTCATGCAGGTCTCCGGCGGTTCGCAGAGCTTTAATGCGATCAATGCCATGCGGCTGCTTGGCCGCTGGATGCGGATGATCACGATCCCCAACCAGTCCTCGGTCGCCAAGGCCTATCAGGAATTCGATGCTGACGGCCGGATGAAGCCCTCGTCCTATTACGAGCGTGTGGTCGATGTCTGTGAGGAACTGATGAAGTTCACATTGCTGACCCGGGACATTTCCGGCTACCTCACCGACCGCTACAGCGAGCGCAAGGAAGCAGCCGTTAAAGCGGTAAACCTCAAGGCGATGTGAGCGCAACGGCTCTGGCCGAAGATCGCTCGCCTGCTATTGTTTTCCGAAGGCGAGCGAATCAACCGGACCACGAGGCGATCCATGACCAAGCCGATGCTCGGAGCCACCCTTGGCAAGACGGGTGCCGATTTCCGCCTCTGGTCACATCACGCAGATCGTGTCGAACTCTGCCTCTTCGATGAACGGGGCGGGGCCGAACGCGCCCGCTTCTCCATGACCCGCGGCGACGGCGATGTGCATCACGTCTTCGTCGACGGCATGAAGGAAGGCGCCCGCTACGGCTTCCGCATCCACGGCCCTTATGATCCGGCAGAGGGTCACTGGTACGATCCGGCCAAGCTGTTGGTCGACCCCTATGCCACCGAGCTCGACCGGCCCTTCGTCTATGATCCAAGGCTCGGCCAGTTTGGCGTCGATACGACCGACCTGATGCCGAAGACGATCCTGAAGGCCCATAAGCCGCTGACGCCCATGATGCCGCTCGGAGACCGAGCCGGCTTCATCTACGAGGTCAACGTCAAGGCCCTGACCATGCTGCATCCTGACGTGCCCGAAGCCCAACGAGGCACGCTCTCCGCCCTGGCCCACCCTGCGATCCTCGCCCATCTGCGCCGCATTGGCGTGGATATGGTGGAGCTGATGCCGATCACCGCCTGGATCGACGAACGCCATCTGCCGCCGCTCGGCCTGACCAACAGCTGGGGCTACAATCCTGTGGCCATGATGGCGCTCGATCCGCGCCTTGTGCCAGGCGGCGTGAAGGAGTTGCGAGAGACGGTCGCAGCCCTGCATGCCGAGGGCATCGGCGTCATCCTCGACCTCGTCTTCAATCACACCGGCGAAAGCGACGTCCTGGGCACCACGCTCTCGCTGCGCGGCATCGACAACCGCTCGCTCTTCCGACATGCCGCCAATGACCCCGGCACGCTCGTCAATGACACCGGCTGCGGCAACACGCTCGCCTGCGATCATCCCTTCGTCCGGCAACTCATCGTCGACACGCTCCGCCACTTCGTTCTTTCGGCCGGGGTCGACGGTTTCCGTTTCGACCTCGCCCCAATCATGGGCCGTCACTGGGACGGCTTTCATCGGGACGCCCCGACACTGCGGGCGATCCTCGACGACGAGGTGCTGGAGGACCGTATTCTCATCGCCGAACCCTGGGACATCGGCCCGGGCGGCTACCAGCTCGGGCGCTTCCCGCCCGCTTTCCTGGAATGGAACGACCGCGCCCGCGATACCTTTCGTCGCCACTGGCGGGGCGACGCCTGGACGACCGGCGATCTTGCAACGGCGCTTGCCGGCTCCGCCGATCTCTTCGCCCATGACGGCCACGGCCAGACCCGCAGCGTCAACTTCATCGCCGCCCATGACGGCTTCTCGCTCTACGACCTCGTGTCCTACACGCACAAGCATAACGAGGCGAATGGCGAAGAAAACCGCGACGGCCACAACGAGAACCACTCCTGGAACAACGGCGTCGAGGGTGAAACATCCGACAAGTCGATCCTGAAGAAGCGCCGGCAGGATGTCGAAGCCCTGCTCTCGACGCTGTTTGCCAGCCGCGGCGCCGTGATGCTGACCGCCGGCGACGAGTTCGGGCGAACCCAACGCGGCAACAACAATGCCTATTGCCAGGATAATGCATTGACCTGGCTCGACTGGGCCAAGGCGGACGAGGAACTGATCGAAACAACGTCCCGCCTCGCCGCCATGCGCCAGCGCTTCTCCTGCTTCATGGACACCAGCATTCTGAGCGGCGATGGCGACGTGGCCTGGCTGAACACCGATGGCCAGCCCATGACCATTGCGGACTGGGAGACCCCCGATCTCGGAGCCTTCGTCATGCTGCTGGCCGCCGTCGACCGCGAAACAGGCAAGGACTGCCATGTCGCCGTACTCTTCAATCGCTCGCCCAAGTCGAAGGACTTCACCCTGATCTCGCACGAAAAGCGCAAATGGCGCCGGCTGCAAACCGGTCGCAGCGCTGCCAGGATCAGCGTGAGGGCGCGTAGCGTGGATTTCTGGGTCGAGGCTTGAGTTTTTGTCCACCAGTGACATAAGGCTCTTCCGCATGACATGAAGCGGCTGTAGCTTGCGGGAATTATTGAAGGATCGGGTTCTTTTCATGCCGCAAGAGATTTCACTCAAGGACGTGCCTGGCCTCGTTGGAACCGTAGTGGGCGTGTCGGACTGGATCACAGTCGACCAGCCGATGATCAACGCCTTTGCCGGCGCCACCATGGACCACCAGTTCATCCACACCGACCCGGTGCGGGCAGCCGCCGAGACCCCCTTCGGCGGGACCATCGCGCATGGTTTCCTTACCGTTTCGCTGCTGTCGGCCATGAACTTCAACTGCCTGCCGAAGATCCGCGAACAGACGCTCGGCATCAATTACGGCTTCGACAAGCTGCGTTTCATGTCGCCGGTAAAGACGGGCAAGCGCATCCGTGGCAGCTTCAAGCTCGCTGCCGCGCGCTTCCGCGGCGCCGGCATGCTGATGAACACCTATGAGGTGACGGTGGAGATCGAAGGCGAGCGCAAGCCGGCCCTCACCGCCGACTGGATCACCATCTCCCAGTTTGACCCCAAGGACCGCCCGGAAGGCGTCTGAAACGAAAGGCGGATATGGGCATGAGCGACGAGCGCAGTGAACTGATCCGCCAGAGTTTCCTCCGCCAGGCGAAAGCCTGCGCCGATCTCGGCTCACCCTTCACCGCCCGCCTCTGCACGCTCGCTGCAGAGCGTCTGACCGACGAAACCCGTGTCGGTGCGACCATCCTCGCCTGGCCCGGCAACCCCGATGGCACGGGCGACGCGCTGGCACTTCGCCTGGCCGGCACACTGCACGCCTTGGTCCGATCCGGCCGCGATCCCGCATTGTCGGCCGTCTACCCGCCGCACCAGGTTGACGACGACACCCTCTGGGCCGCCATCAAAGCCGCCCTGCGCCGCGACGAGGCCTTCATCCTGGAGCGCCTGAAATCCGCTCCGCAAACCAACGAGGTGCGCCGCTCCTGCGCCCTGCTTCCAGGCTTCCTGACCATCGCGGCGCTGACCGGCAAGCCGCTGATCCTCTCGGAAGTCGGCGCCAGCGCCGGGCTAAACCTCCAATGGGATCGCTACAGCTACCACCTCGGGGATTTCAGCTGGGGCAAGGTCTCGGCCGTCGAACTCGCCCCGCGCTGGGAGGGCCCACCGCCACCGCAAGCCGCAATCGAGATCACCGAACGGACCGGCTGCGACCTGAACCCGCTCGACCCCGCCTCGGAAGACGATCGCCTGCGGCTCTTCTCCTATATCTGGGCAGACCAGCAGGACCGCCTCGATCGCACGGCAGCAGCACTCGAAATGGCGACCATAAGCGGTTTAAAGGTCGAGAAGGCCGACGCCATCGACTGGCTGCGCACGCGTCTGGCAACGACGCACCCGGGCACGACGCATGTGATCTACCACACCATCGCATGGCAATATCTGCCACCCGCGCTGAAGGCCGAAGGTGAAGCTCTTATCGCAGACGCCGGCCGCCGGGCCACGCTGGAGGCGCCGATCGCCCGCTTGCAACTGGAGGCCGATGGTAAGCCGGAAGGGGCCGCAATCCTGCTCACGCTCTGGCCGACAGGCGATACCCGCGAGATCGGCCGGGCGGATTTTCACGGGCGCTGGGTGAAATGGGTGGGGTGGGGAGGCCTGCACAGCGAGGACTGAAACGAAAAAGGCCGGGTCAACCCGGCCTCCTCAAACACCTTCAAACACCCCGCCCCTCAGAGCGAGGCATCCTCCGCGCCCTCGGCGAGCATACCGAACGCATACTCCGCAAAGGACCGCCAGCATTCGACGCGAAACGTCTCTTCCTCGACGCGGTAGAGGATGATCTCGATCTTGCCGAAGACGGTGCGCGTCACGGCACCGACCGGGAAAGCGGCGAGCGAGAGGTCGAGCGGGCAGGCGGCATTCAGAGTGTCCGCCGCTGCAGGTCCCGAGACAGTGATCGCCGTGTTGCGGTGCGAGATGTCGGTCGCCGAATGAACCACGCCGGAAGCGGCGCAATCGGCCATCAACGCGTCGCCCTTTTCGTCGATCAGGAACCATTCGTCGGGACCAATCCAGAAGGCCGTGCGGCCCTTGGCCGAGACGGACGTCTTAGGCTTTGTCGGAAGCTTCAGGCCGAGCGATCTCGAAAGACCGGCGACCGCATCAGCGCCCGCGCGCAGCGAAACGCGGGTGGCGGGAAGTGCCGGGGTCAGCCGCACCTTGGCGCTGCCGCCATGGAAGCCGGCGAGAACGGTTTTGCGTTCTGCAACAGACATATCAGCCATGGATGCGGCCTCCTTCCTTGTCAAAGAATACCATGTCGGTGACTTCCACCGCGATGGTCTTGTCCTTCATCGGTACGTAGAGCGTCTCGCCCATCCGCGCGCGGCCACCGGCCACCATGGCAATCGCAATCGAGCGCCCGAGGTTTTCCGACCAGTAGGACGAGGTCACATGCCCCAGCATGGTCATCGGCTTGGGCTGGTTCGGATTGGCGACGATCTGCGCGCCCTCTTCCAGCACTTCGTTCGGATCCTTGGTGAAGATCCCGACGAGCTGCTTTCGGCCTTCCTTGACGAGGTCAGGCCGCTTCATGCCGCGAATGCCGACGAAGTCGCTCTTCTTCTTCGACACCGCCCAGGAAAGGCCGGCATCGTCAGCTGTCAGCGTGCCGTCGGTGTCCTGACCGACGATGATATAGCCCTTCTCGGCGCGCAGCACGTGCATGGTCTCGGTGCCGTAGAGGCAGGCGCCGAGCGACTGGGCGCGCTCCCAGATCTGGCGGAAGACATCCGCGCCGAAATCGGCGGGAACGTTGACTTCGAAGCCAAGCTCGCCGGTGAACGACACGCGGAAGAGCCGCGTCGGCACGCCGCAGAACTTGCCTTCGGCCACACTCATATGCGGGAAGGCCTCGTTGGAGATATCGATGCCCTCGACGAAAGGCGCAATGATGTCGCGCGGCTTCGGCCCCTGGACGGCGATGACCGCCCACTGTTCCGTGGTCGAAGTGAGCCAGACCTTCAGATGCGGGAATTCCGTCTGCAGATAGTCTTCCATATGATGCATGACGCGCGGCGCACCGCCCGTCGTAGTGGTCACATGGAAGCGATCCTCGGCCAGACGCCCGACGACACCATCGTCATAGATGAAGCCGTCTTCGCGGGTCATGATGCCATAACGTGCCTTGCCGGGCTTCAGCGTGTCCCAGGCGTTCGTATACATCAGGTTCAGGAACTCGGCAGCGTCAGGCCCGACGACCTCGATCTTGCCGAGCGTCGAGGCGTTGAACACGCCGGCTGCATCGCGCACCGTCTTGCATTCGCGGTTGACGGCCGCATGCATGTCTTCGCCGGCCCTAGGGTAATACCAGGCGCGCTTCCAGTTGCCGACGTCTTCATAGACGGCACCCTGGGAGACTTCGTAGGCATGCATCGGTGTCTTGCGCACCGGATCAAACAGCGCATCGCGCGAATGGTTGATCAGCGTGCCGAAGGTGACGGGCGTATAGGGCGCACGGAAGGTGGTAAGACCGACCTGCGGAATCTCCTTGCCCAGCACTTCCGCAGCGATGGCGAGGCCGTGCATGTTGGAGAGCTTGCCCTGGTCGGAGGCCATGCCGTTGGTCGTGAAGCGCTTGATGTGTTCGATCGAATGCATGCCCTCGCGCACGGCAAGCCTGATATCCTTGGCGCAGACATCGTGCTGGAAGTCGACAAAGGCCTTAACGTTGTCTTCGCGACCAGCCCCTTCGGCAGCCCCGATCATGCCACCCGTCCAGGCATGGGCATTGGCACCCGACAGCGAGACAGCTGGCGTCTCGGTCGCCCCCGCAGCCTTGGCCGAGGAGAGACCGGCAGCGGTTGCCTCATCAAGCAGTGCCTGCAGATCGTCGGTGCCGTTGCAGCCGCCAACGCAGATGCAGTCCTGGGCATAGACGTCAGGCAGGAAGCGCTGGTTGGCGGCATCGAACTTCAGCTTGCCGCGCGACTGCGAGAACATGTGCACAGACGGCGTCCAGCCGGCGCACATCAGGAGCGAATCGACCTCGATCTTGCGGGTAGAGCCGCCGCCATTGCGGCGAACGGTGATCGAGCGGACGCGGAGGCGACCAGCGGTATCGACCACACCATGGCCGGTCAGCACTTCGATCCCCAGAGCCCGCGCCTGAGCAAGTACGCCCTCGCCCGGCTTTTCGCGGGCATCAACGATGACAGGCACGGAAACGCCCGCCTTCTTCAGATCGATCGCCGCTTCATAGGCCGAGTCATGCGCCGTATACACGCCGACCTTGGCACCGACGGCGACGCCAAAGTGGTTGAGATAGGTGCGGCCCGCCGCCGCCAGCATGATGCCCGGACGGTCGTTGTTGGCAAACACCATATGACGCTCGATCGCGCCGCTGGCGATGATCACGCGCTTGGCACGCACCTGCCACAGCCGCTCGCGCGGCTGGTTCTTGGACGGCTTGGCGACATGGTCAGTCACACGCTCGACCAGCGCCACGTAATTGTGGTTGTGATAGCCGAAGGCCGTCGTGCGCGAGAGCACGGTGACGTTAGACATCCCCTTGAGCTTGGCGACGGTCGCTTGCGCCCAGTCCCAGCCGCTCTGGCCGTCGACGGTGGCGCCTGTGTCGAAGTGGAAGGCACCGCCCATTTCCGGCTGTTCGTCAACGATCATGACGCGCACGCCCGTCTGGGCGGCAGCGAGCGCCGACGCGAGACCGGCAGCACCGCCACCGATGACCAGCACGTCGCAATGCGCATAGCGGTTGGCATAATGATCCGGATCGGCTTCCTTCGGCGCATGACCGAGACCGGCGGCGCGACGGATGAAGGGTTCATAAATCTGATGCCAGGCAGCCTTCGGCCACATGAAGGTCTTGTAATAGAAGCCGGCGGCAAAGAAGGGTGAGAGCAGGTTGTTGACCTCGCCGATGTCGAGCGACAGCGACGGCCAGCGGTTCTGCGTCTCGATCTTCATCCCGTCGAAGACTTCCTGCACCGTCGCCCGAACATTCGGCTGGCGGCGGGCAGCGTCACGCGAGACGTCGAGCAGCGCATTCGGCTCTTCCGGACCTGCGGTCAGGATGCCGCGCGGACGGTGATACTTGAACGAGCGGCCGGCCAGATGCATGCCGTTGGCGATCATGGCAGACGCCACGGTATCGCCTTCGTAAGCGGTCAGCGTGCGGCCATCGATGGTGAAGCGGGCGGTCAGCGCCGGCGTCAGGCGGCCCTTGCCGGGGATACGGTTAGCAGCGCTCATGCCTTCTCTCCCTTGGTGGCGGTTGCGGGCTGAAGCGTCGCGGGATCGGGCATGGGTTCACCGGCCTTGTAGGTCAGCAGGATCTTGTCAGAAACGGTGTCGCGGGCAGCGTTGAAGAAGCGACCACAGCCATGGATATGGCGCCAGCGCTCGAAGATGATGCCCTTCGGGTTGTCGCGCAGGAAGAAGTAGTCGGCGAATTCCTCGTCGGAAATCGCGGATATGTTGGCAGGACGCGCGATATGCGCTTCACCGGCGGCGCGAAACTCGAGCTCTGCGCGCTCTTCTTCGCAATAGGGGCATTTGATGACCAGCATGATGGACGATCCCTAATTCAGTGCGCCACGGCAGCGGCGGCTGCCTCGTCGATGAGGCGGCCGGTGCGGAACCGGTCGAGCGTCAGGCCCTGGGCCAGCCGATGCGGCTCTCCCTTGGCAATGAGATGAGCGAACAGGTTGGCAGACCCCGGCGTTGCCTTGAAACCGCCCGTACCCCAGCCGGCATTGACGAAGAGGTTCGGCACCGGCGTGACGCTCTGGATTGGCGAACGGTCGGCCGTGTTGTCGGTGATCCCACCCCACTGACGCATCATCTTCACGCGACGGAACATCGGGAAGAGCTCGCAGATGGCATCGAGCGTATGCGTGATGATCTGCATGCCGCCGGTCTGGCTGTAGGAGTTGTACTGGTCGGTACCGGCCCCGATGACCAATTCGCCCTTGTCCGACTGCGAGATATAAGCATGCACGGTGTTCGACATGACCACGCAGGGGAAGATCGGCTTCAGCGGCTCGGAGACGAGCGCCTGCAGCGGCGTCGAGTGAACGGGAAGACGCACGCCCGCCATGCCCATGACGACGGAGGAATGTCCGGCAGCGGAGACGCCGATCTTCTTCGCGCCGATGAAGCCCTTGGTCGTGTCGACGCCGGTCACTTCACCGTTCGGGCCACGGCGGATGCTGGTCACTTCGCAGTTCTGAATGATGTGCACGCCACGATCGGACGCCGCACGCGCATAACCCCAGGCGACAGCATCGTGACGTGCGGTGCCGCCGCGACGCTGCAGCGCTGCACCATTGATCGGGTAGCGGGCGGTCTTGGAGATATCGAGCGGCGGGCAGAAGGCCTTGGCCTGCTCCGGCGTCAGCCATTCATTGTCGATGCCGTAGAGGTTGTTGGCATTCACGTGGCGCTTGAACGACTGCATGTCATGCACATTGTGCGACAGCATCATCACGCCGCGCGGCGAATACATGACATTGTAGTTGAGGTCCTGAGACAAACCTTCCCAGAGCTTCAGCGAATGCTCGTAGATGTCCATGCTCTCTTCATAGAGATAGTTGGACCGGATGATCGTCGTGTTACGGCCGGTATTGCCACCGCCGAGCCAGCCCTTCTCGATCACGGCGACATTGGTAATGCCGTGCTCCTTGGCGAGATAGTAGGCCGCGCCGAGGCCATGGCCGCCGGCACCGACAATGATCACGTCATAGGACTGCCGCGGCTCGGGAGAGACCCATTGAGCCTCCCATCCCTTGTGGGCACGCATGGCCTCACGGACAACGGCAAAGACCGAATATTTGCGCATTCGCCTTAAACTCCTGTGGTTCAGGCATGTGGGTAGGATGATACAGGTCGCAGATCAACCCACCACATGACGTCCGTTTTGCGACGCATTGCCATCCGTCTTTCGACACCCCTCGTCATGGCTCGTTCTCGGGCTGAAAATTATTGGCGGGACCCGGTGCGGCATATGGACTTGGGCAGGTTGTTCTGCTATTTCGCACCCTAATCGCCGGACTCACGGGCCGCGCGAACCAATATGCTGTTTCCGTTGATGAGACCTCCGTCGGCGGAAGGACCAACCCTAAGAACCAAAGGAATGGGATAAACGTGCAGGTACTAGTCCGCGACAACAACGTTGACCAGGCGCTCCGCGCTCTCAAGAAGAAGATGCAGCGCGAAGGCATCTTCCGTGAAATGAAGATGCGCGATTTCTTCGAAAAGCCGTCCGAAAAGCGTGCACGCGAAAAGGCCGAAGCAGTTCGCCGCGTCCGCAAGCTGGCGCGCAAGAAGATGCAGCGCGAAGGCCTTCTGCCGGCTGCACGCGGCCGTTGATCTGCCCCGATTTGGGCGTTTTCCTGTGAAATGAGGGCGGGGGCGAGACGAATCGCCGCCGCTCTTTTGATATGCAACACGAACATGCGCTGTCCGACGCCCCATGGGCCTCTGTCAGCGGCCGGATGATGCGCCTCATGACGAAAACCTCCGTGTTCTTCCCTGCCTTGCCCGCCGCGCGCCGGCACCGACTGGCGTCCGCAGCCGTCCTGCTCGCCGCAATGACGCTGGCAGGCTGCGCCACGACAACGGAAACGACAGACGTCATCCGCCTGGATCGCGCCCAGGGCTCGGAAGAAAACATCGCCTCGCTCACTGCCGTGATCCAAGCCAATCCCCGCGACCCGGAAGGCTACAATGTCCGCGGCTCGGCATACGGCCGTGCAGGGCAGTTCAAGCAGGCACTCGATGACTTCAACACGGCGCTGCAACTGAACCCGCAGTTCTTCCAGGCTTACGCAAACCGGGCGCTCGTCTATCGCAACATGGGCAAGCCGGTCGAAGCCGCCGCCGACTACAATGCTGCGCTGAAGATCAACCCGAACTATGACGTCGCCTATATCGGCCGCGGCAACATCTACCGTCAGGCTGGCCGCATCGACGAAGCCTTTGGTGATTTCAACCGCGCCATCCAGCTCGACACGACGGACGGTCGCGCCTATCACAACCGCGGCCTGATCTACCAGCTGCGCGGCGATCACCCCAAGGCGATCGAGGACTTCTCCAAGGCGATTTCGCTCTCCTCGCGCGCGCCGGAACCCTATAACGGCCGTGGCGTCTCTTACATCGCGCTCAACGACGATGAAAACGCCTTTGCCGACTTCAACCTCGCAATCGAGCTCAACGGCAACATCGCCGAAAGCTGGGCCAACCAGGCGCTGGTTTATGAGCGCCGCGGCGACAAGGCGCGGGCTGCAAAGTCTTACAGCCACGCGCTGCGCCTCGATCCGAAATACGAGCCGGCCAAGCAGGGCCTCGCCCGCACCCGCGGCACGACCTGAGGACCGAACTCAAGCGACGGATTCCAACGGCGGGGAAACCCGCCGTTTTTCATTGTCGCGCTTGTTGGGAAGGCAGCCAAAAGAAAAAGGGCGATCCGTTGCCGGACCGCCCTTTTTTGCATGAAGCTCTTGCCGTCGATCAGCGCATCAGGAAGATGCCGGCCACCGTGAGGACGATCCAGATGAACAGGCCACCAAGAAGACCTGCACCGCCAAAGAAACCGGCAGCCATGGCGATCATCAGGGCAACCAGAATGGCCGTGCCATACTTCGTGCCGGCGATGAAGAGGTCGTAGGTCTTCTCGTGCTCCTTGTAGTCCATCGAAGCACCGGTTTCGACCGGACCGGAATGATGTTCGCTCATGTTCGATCTCCCAAATCGCAGGACTGGCGGCACCACTGCAGAATCACGCTGGACCCGGCGGTGGGCGAAATTACGTCTGTTTCCCGCATACACAAACGCCAGCCGGAGTGCAATCGCATCCACTCTCCGGGATCAATAATCCCGCCCGGCCACAGCGCCGACGATCTTTCCATCCGCGACCAGACGCGCCGAGGGCAGGATTGTCAGCGGCGTCGTCGGCAACCGACCCTCCCCGCGGCCGAACATCAGCCGCCGCTCGTGCACGCCCGAATCGAAGAAGGGATAGCGCGTGAGGAGCTTCGATCCGGTCGTATGCGTGTTGGTCGCCATGAGTGTGAGTTCGCGCCCATAAATCTCGGTCATTCTCCGATCGACCACTGTCTCGGCGTAGAAGACGCGCTTGTAGAAGGCGGCATGGGCAGGTCGGACCGGCTGCAAAACCCTGTCAGCCTTGAAATACGCGGCAGCGACAATGCTCGGTCTCAAGGTGATATACGGAAGAACCGGGACCTCCGCGGCAAAGGCCGGATCGACCGCGAAACGGGCCGGATCGATGATCATCAGGCCGGCATCCAGATAAGCTTCCATGATATCCGGGAAGACTTGCGCCGACTGCGAGAGCCTGTGATCGGGCGTGACGTGATGAAGCCGGATGGTGCTGACCAGCTCCTCGAAATAGTAGATCCCGAACACGTAGGCATGCGGATCGAAATCGGCTTCATCGATCATGCTGGGGGCGGAGCGAGGGATCATGTCCGCAGCCTTGTAGGTCTTGTAGCGAAGCTGCTCGATCTCTTCGAAGTCTTCTTGCGTCTCTATCCTGCGGTATTCGATGAAATCGAGGTGACGCATCAATCGCTCCGAAAAGCCTTCCAGTTCCATGTCCGACGCCCACTATAGTTAACAGCAGGTAAACCGGTACCACGCATTGTTCCCCCTCGCGCCCCCCAAAATTAATAAGAGATTAAAATGCCATAGATTAAGGTTAACGGTGACATCTGCAACAAATAGGCCGACGGCATTGGCCTTGGGCATGAATTCAATGTCGGATGATCGCGACGTCGCGCGAGGGAGTCAGGCGACGACAACCTGTTCAGCAAGGCCGTTGACGGCCGCCTCTTCTGCAAGCGCTTCGATTGCATGCGCGCCTATGGGCATGGAGAAGACATAACCCTGGATGAGGTCGGCGCAGTTGTGCTTTCTGAGCAGCGACAACTGTTCTCTCGTCTCCACGCCTTCGACCACGATGCCAATGTCCAGACCGCGGGCAAGACTGACGATACCGCGCAGCAGCTTGAGACGACGGGCATCCTCTCCGATGTCCCGCACGAAGGACCGGTCGATCTTCACGATATCGACCGGAAGGGTGTCGAGGTAGCTCAGGCTTGAAAATCCAGTCCCGAAGTCATCGATCGAAATGGTGATGCCAAGGTTCCGCAGCCGATCCAAGACATCACGAGCCGCCGAGAGCTCCTCGATCAGACTGCTTTCGGTCACCTCCAGATGCAGCCGTTTCGCGCTCAGCCCGGTATTTCTGAGGATAGCCTCGACTGTCGCGGCAAGATCTCCGTATCTGAGGTCGTGGACCGAGAGATTGACGGAAACGCCGATCGGTTCCGGCCAGCTCCGGCAGTCCGCACAGGCCTTTCGCAGAACCTGATGGGTGATATCGGTGACAATCCCCATCTCCTCTGCAATCTGGATGAAGATATTGGGTGCGACCGGGCCTTTCTCCGGATGATGCCACCTCGCAAGAGCCTCGCAACACGTGAGTACCCGGCCGTCGGGGGTGAACATCGGCTGGTAGACGACGGTAATGCCTTCATCGTCGACGGCGGCTCTGAGATCTGCCTTCAGCCGCTGGCGCTCCAGGTAACGTGCATCCATCTCTTTGGCGAACAGTGTGAACTGCCCGCGGCTGCGCGCCTTCGATTCGAAGAGTGCGATGTCGAGCTTGACGGGCCACTCCTCCATCTTGAGATCAGCGCTGTCGAGCAGGACCGCCCCGGCGGAGAAGCTCACGGCGATGACGGCACCTTCAACGTCGAAGTTGCTGCAGGCCGCCGCATGCAGGCGGCGCATCTCTTCATCCAGATCCTGACGCCCCTCGATATTGGGAAAGAAGCAGATGAAGTGGTCGCCGACCTGGCGTCCGACGATCGCCTTGCCGGCGGCAAGTTCAGTGAGCCGACCGGCGATCGCGATAAGCAGCTTGTCGCCGGTGAGATGCCCCTTGAGATCGTTGACATGCTTAAAGTCGGTAACATCAAGGATCATCATGCCCACGACAGGTCCGAATTCGCCCGGACGCTCCAAACGTTCTCGAACGAGTTCGGTGAAGTAGCTGCGCTGCGGCAGGCCCGTCAGGCTGTCGTAACGTGCCATGTGAAGGATCTTGCGATCGGCACGCACCCGTGCGGTGACATCTTCAAAGATCAACACCACGCCGCCTTCATCTCGCCGCTTGGCGGAGAACTCCAGCACCAGGTCTTCGGAAAAATGCATAACAGCGCGGCTTGAGAGACCTTGCGTTAGCTGGGCGAGTTGTTTCTGCAGCAGGCTCGGCATGGAGCCATCGACAAAGGTGTGGCGAACACCATAGCGTAGCACCACGTCCAGATCACAGCCTGTGAGCCGGCGCCGATCCCCGAGGTTCAAAAGCTCGCAGGCCTTGCGATTGACCACCTCGATCCGGTTGTTCGGATCGAGCATCAGCAGGCCATGAGTCATGTTGCTGAGCGCTGTGTCGAAGCGGTCGGCGATCTTGGCCATTTCCCGAGAGGCGATGACATTCTCGTAGAGGAAGTCGCGCACGCCATTGGCCATCGCGCGGGTCGTCAGCCAGAACGGGATCAGCATCAGCGACAGCAGCGACTTGAACATGTCCTGAGCCAGCAGGCTGCCGATCACCATCGGCGCACAGCATGCAAGTGTCTGTAGATCCACCGCCAGGCGCGAACCATAGTTGCGACCGACAATCGACACCATCGTCGCCATGGCGACCGAGATGCATGCGAGTTCCGCAAACGTGTCCTGGAAGGCCAGCATCGCATAGCCGCTACCGATCCCGAGGATGGCGGTCGTTGACGCACCGCCAAGCACATAGCGCCGCTCCCAGGCAGCGATCTGCTCGCGTGTCAGCTTCGCCTTGTCCTCGCGATCGAACAGGAAGAAGGAATGCAGCCGGAAGGAGAAGATCAGCACGAAGCAAGCGCAGAGCAGCAGGTAGAAGGCAGCACCCGTCTGCACATAGACGGTGACGAATGTCAGGATGTGGACAACCATGCCGGTGAACAGCGTGAAGCGGTTGTCGAAGAGAGAGCTCACGAATGACAGATACACATCCGTGGGCACATTCTGATCGTGCCCCTTGTCGGCCCTCATGATCTGCCCTCCCGGCGAGGTTGGACTTGAAACCTCAGATGTCAAATGATGTCTCTTCCAAATCCAGGGCCCGCTCTTGAGGGCGAAAAGCATGTTCTAAAACGTCACAGTAACGCGCAAAGCGAAGCAAATGCTAAAATGCACTGCTTCGAAGCGGGACGCAAACGACTAAGTCAGAACCTGTTAAAGCCGGCATAGGGAAACCGTTAAAATGCGATAAGTCACGGGGGCCGGAAACCTTGGCTCTCTGCTAAGCTGCGACCGCGCCTTTCGAGAAAACTGAGACTTTCGTATGCCCCTCAGGAGCTCACGTTCTGTCTAGTTGCGCGGGCTTTCCCATTGCTCTAAGCACGAAAAGACAAGGGGAGAACAAACACAATGACAATCCTGTTGGCTGTTTCCCGGCTGATCGACGCGATCAACGGGGCCATCGGACGCTGGGTTTCCTGGCTGCTCCTGGCCGCCGTTCTGATCAGCGCCGGCAATGCCGTTATTCGCAAGGTCTTCGACATTTCCTCCAATGCCTGGCTCGAGCTGCAATGGTACCTCTATGGCACCGTCTTCATGCTCGCCGCCGCCTATGCCCTGCTCCGCAACGAGCATATCCGCATCGATATCCTGTCGAGCGGATGGAAGAAGCGGACGCGCGACTGGATCGACCTGATCCTGCACATCATCTTCCTCGTGCCCTTCTCCGCCCTGATGGCTTATCTCGCCTGGCCCTGGTTCTGGCTGTCCTTCCGTTCCGGCGAAGTCTCGTCGAGCGCCGGCGGCCTGATCATCTGGCCCGCCAAGGCGGTGGTACTGATCGGTTTCATCCTCCTCACGGCCCAGGCCTTTTCCGAGATCATCAAGCGCGCCGCAGTGCTGATGGGGCGGATCGAGGACCCGAACGTCGCCCCGCCCGTGGCGGAAGGCAAGGAGGCCTGAGATGATCGACTTTATCGCCCACAACCTCGCGCCGATCATGTTTACCAGCGTCATGCTGATGCTGCTGCTCGGCTATCCCGTCGCCTTCACGTTGGCCGCCGGGGGATTGATCTACTTCGTCCTCGGCGTCGAGCTGTCGATCTTCTCCTCAGAGATCCGCCTGTTCTGGCCGCTGCTTCAGTCGCATCCGGAGCGCATTTACGGGATCATGTATAATGACACCCTGCTGTCGATTCCGTTCTTCACCCTGATGGGGATCATCCTCGAACGCTCGCGCATGGCCGAAGATCTCCTCGATACGATCGGCCAGCTGTTCGGCCCGGTACGCGGCGGTCTCGCCTATGCTGTCATTCTCGTGGGCGCCCTGCTTGGGGCGACCACCGGTGTCGTCGCAGCCTCCGTCATGGCCATGGGCCTGATCTCGCTGCCGATCATGCTGCGCTACAAGTATAACGGCCCGCTGGTCTCGGGCACGATCGCGGCGTCTGGTACGCTGGCCCAGATCGTCCCGCCATCGCTCGTGCTCATCGTCATGGCCGACCAGCTCGGTCGCTCCGTCGGCGACATGTATGTCGGCGCCCTCTACCCGGCCTTGATGATCATCGCCGCCTACTGCACCTACATTTTCGCCGTAACGCTGATCAAGCCGGAATGGGCCCCCGCCCTGCCCAAGGAAGCCCGCACGCTCGGTGACGGCGTCACCTCGCTGCTGGTAATGATCGCAGTCGGCACCGGCCTCTACTTCCTCGGCTATCACATATTGTTCACCGGTATCGCGAGCCCGGAATGGCAGCTGGTCGCAGCGCTCGCCTTCGGCGTCATTGCCGTCTACGGGTTTGCACTTCTCAATCGGAGCATGAATCTCAACGTCATCTCGCGACTGGCCCAGGAAGTCATCATCGTCATGGTCCCGCCGCTGGCGCTGATCTTCCTCGTCCTGGGCACGATCTTCCTCGGCATTGCAACGCCGACGGAAGGCGGCGCCATGGGGGCAACCGGCGCGCTGATCATCGCCGCCGCCAAGGGGCGCCTGAACCTCGCCATCCTGAAGAACGCGCTCGACGCCACCACGCGCCTTTCCGCCTTCGTCATGATGATCCTGATCGGCGCCCGTGTCTTCGGCCTGACCTTCTACGGCATCAACGGCAACGTTTGGATCGAAGACCTGATGTTGGCGCTTCCGGGCGGTGAATACGGCTTCCTGATCGTCGTCACGATCATCGTCTTCATCCTCGGCTGCTTCCTCGACTTCTTCGAGATCGCCTTCATCATGGTGCCGCTCCTGGTGCCGGTCGCCCAGAGCCACGGCATCGACCTCGTCTGGTTCGGCATCATCCTCGGCATCAACCTGCAGACCTCGTTCCTCACGCCGCCCTTCGGCTTCTCGCTCTTCTACCTGCGCTCCGTCGCGCCTGAAGGACGCTGGAAGGACAAGGTGACGGGTCAGATGCGGGATGGCATCAAGACCGTGGATATCTACAAGGGCGTCCTGCCGTTCATCGTCATCCAGTTCCTCATGATCATGATCGTCATCGCCTTCCCGGGCCTCGTGATGCACTACAAGGGCGACGCCGCTGTGCAGGATCCGAGCACTATTCAGATCCAGATCCCCCAGCCCGCGGGCGAAGGAGGAATCACGATGCCGTCCTTCGGCCTCCCGCCGCTCGGAAGCGAAGGTCAGGCACCGGCGGGCGATTCCGGCCAGCAGCCATCGCTGGGCTTGCCGCCCCTCGACCTCGGCCAACCGCCGGCTATGCAGGCCCCGGCGGGCTCGGCCCCGGCCGCCCCTGCCCCGGCACCGGCTCCGTCCATGGATTTGAGCCAGCCACCTGTCATTCAGTAAGGGCTTCCTCAACATGCAACCCCGGTCCTCGGACCGGGGTTTTTCTTTGCCCGTAGCAGGGCAAGATGCCGTGGCGGATACGAAAAGGGCCCCGGCGATGAAGCCGGGGCCCAGGAACTAGTCTGTCAATTCGATGTCAGCTTAGAGCTTGTTGGCCCGCTGCTGCATCATCATGAAGGTGTCGAAGGTGTAGTCCGGCAGTTGCATCCAGAGATAGGCGTCCTTCTTGAAGGCGAGCTGGCTGTCATAGATCTTCTTGAAGGCAGCATTCGACGCGTTGATCTCGGCATAGGTCGAGAGTGCAGCTTCATAGCACGCCGTCAGGATTTCCTGGCTGAACGGACGCAGAACGGCGCCGGAGCCGACGAGTTCCTTGACCGAAACCGGGTTCTTGACGTCGTATTTCGCCAGCATGTTGGAATTGGCGAAGGCACAGGCATCATGCAGGATGGCCTGGTAATGCGGCGGCAGGCTGTTCCACTTATCCAGGTTGACCATGGTGTGGAGCGCGGCCCCACCTTCCCACCAGCCCGGATAGTAGTAGTACTGAGCGACCTTGAAGAAGCCGAGCTTCTGGTCGTCATAGGGACCGACCCACTCGGTGGCATCGATCGTGCCCTTTTCGAGCGCCGGATAGATGTCACCGCCAGCGATCTGCTGCGGCACGACGCCGAGCTTCTCGATGACCTTGCCGGCGAAGCCGCCGATACGCATCTTCAGACCCTTGAGGTCGTCGAGCGTGTTGATCTCCTTGCGGAACCAACCACCCATCTGGGCACCGGTGTTGCCGGTCGGCAGACCATACAGGCCCTGCGTCGCAAAGAACTCGTTGAGCAGATCGTTGCCGCCGCCCTGATAGAACCAGGCATTCTGCAGGCGGGCGTTCAGGCCGAACGGGACGGCCGTTGCCAGCGCATAGGTCGGGTCCTTGCCCCAGTAATAGTAGTTGGCGGTGTGCGACATCTCGACGGTGCCGGCAGCGACCGCATCATTCGCCTGCAGACCGGGGACGATTTCGCCAGCTGTGAAAACCTGAATCTCGAAATTGCCGTTGGTGGAAGCCTTCACACGCTCGGCCACGTCGCTCGCAGCGCCGAAGATGGTGTCGAGTGCCTTCGGGAAAGACGACGTCAGGCGCCAGGTGATTTTCGGGTTCTCCTGCGCGATGGCGGGTGCTGCGAGCACCGTAGACGCCGCCGCGCCTGCACCGGCAACGCCAGCCTTCTTGATGAATGAACGACGATCCATGAACTACCTCCCAGTTGTTGCCCCACCGGCGGGCATCGTTGGCCCCTCCCGGCAGCGATGCGCGAGCTAATCATTTTGTCCAAAGCGTTTCAAGCGCTTGGGCTCTATTCTTTTGGATGAGACGTTTCACTTGAGCGTGCCTATTCGCTGCCAAATCTATGTTAGCGCGAACATGAGGATACTTGAGAAAAACGAGCTACTTCCCGAACAAGGTCGGTCGCGTCGCGGGCTATGTCTTCGCCATCGAGCAGCCCTTAAGGCAGCATCAGCAAAGCGAGGTCGGCGTCCGGAGCGTCTGTTGCTTCATAGGAGAAATGTCGGCCGCGAACGAGCGTAAGCACGGTTGCCCCACCCGCATCGCTGATCGTGACGCTGCCGTCCTCGTTCTGCGTCCAGTTGCTGGCGCGGGTAAGGCCGGGCCAGACCTGTTCGCAATCCGGTGGCGCGAAGAAATCCCGGCTGCGGCTGGTAAGTGCTGCTCCTCGTTCGACGAGACAGACCGTCTTGCGTGTGAAATTGGACACCGAAAAGATGGCTGGCGGCGAGACGGAACGCGCCTTCAAGGAGGCTGATAGAACGGAGGTCGCAGCCCCGGCAGTCGGGACGGTTCCCAAGACGAGCGGATCGGCCGTCACAGGATCTGCAGAGCGAGGCATGGCCCAGTAGCTCAGACCGGCAGCCGAGACACCCGCGCAGATCAAGGCAGTCGCCATGATGGTGAAAGAGGCGTTCATCGCAGCATCCTTCCGCTCGAAACCCCGTTTCGCAGCAGGATGCGGGTTCAAGCTTGCGGAAGGCTGGAGTGGCGAATCAGTCGCGGGAATGGGGCGTTTCCGGCACCGGGGTCAACGGCTGACCACGCTCGAACCAGGAAATCAGATTGTCGGCGACGAGATCGGCCATGGCATCGCGTGTCGGCACGGAAGCCGAGGCGACATGCGGCAGCAGCGAAACGTTCGGCAGGTCGATCAGCGCCTGCGGGACGCGCGGTTCATCGGCGAAGACATCGAGACCGGCTGCAGCGATGGTACCGTCCTGCAGGGCAGCGATCAGGGCAGGCTCGTCCACGGTCGAACCCCGGCCGACATTGATCAGCACGCCACTGGCCCCGAGTGCTGCCAGTATCTCGGCGTTGATCGCCCCGTTTGTCTGCGGCGTCGACGGAACGATCGAGATCAGGATGTCGACAGCCGATGCAAGGCCGGCGAGGCTGTCGTGATAGACGTACGGCACATCCGGGCGCGGCCGCCGCGTATGATACGCGATCTGCACCTTGAACGGGGCAAGCCGCGCGGCGATCTCCATGCCGATCCGACCGAGACCGTGGATGCCGACCTTCCGTCCCTTCAGCGACAGGGGCGACAGCGGAAAGGCGCCCTCCTTCTCCCAACGCCCCTCACGCAGATAGCGTTCTGCAAAGTGGAACCGGCGCAGCGTATTGAGCAGCAGCGCGATCGTCGTATCCGCCACTTCATCGTTGAGGACGTCAGGCGTATTGGTAACGACGATGCCACGCGCGGCCGCGGCCTTCACATCGACACCGTCATAGCCGACGCCAAAGCTGCCGATCACTTCGAGTTTTGGCAGGCGCTCGATGAGCGATGCGGGAAAGCGTCCAGATACAGCAGCCCCCCGCACGCGCGACAATTGCTCGGGCGTTGCTTCTGTGGCGGATGCATCGGCGACCTCTAGTAAGTCGAACCCGTCGGCGAGGCGGGAACGAACACGCGAGTGAATGCGGCCGGGGATCAACACAAGAGGGCGATCGGACATGACTGTCTCCTGGCAGGCGAGGATAGGGAGCGGCCGGGTTGAAGAACCGGCCGAGGCTCAGCGGCGGATCGGGCCCGTCGACTGGCGGATGCGCATCTCGGGCTTGATCAGGTGGATGCCGTCAGGCTCGTGGCTGCCGGCAAGCTTGTCGAGAAGCGCGCGCGCGGCAAGCCGCCCGACCTCTGCCTGACCGTTCCAGACGGTGGTCAGGGAAGGCGTCGCGATCGAGGCTTCCTCCAGGTCGTCATAGCCGGTGACGGAAATGTCCTGGCCGGGGATCAGCCCTGCGCGCGCGATGCCGTTCATCAACCCGATCGCGACGAGATCGTTCCAGCAGACGGCAGCGGTCGGCTTCTGCGGCAGCGACAAGAAGTTGACGGCTGCCTCGAAACCACCCTGCTTGGTGCGCGGACCTGGAATGCGCAGGCCCGGATCGACCTCGATGCCGGCCTTGCGCAGCGCGTTGACATAGCCCTGGTAGCGATCCCGGCCCGTCGACGTCTGGTCGGTACCGCCGATCATGGCGATCGAGCGATGGCCGAGGCCGATCAGGTGATTGGTCGCCAGCGAAATGCCATAGGTGTCGTCGCCGCGATAGATCGGCACGTCCAGCCCATCCATTGAGCGTGCAATGAAGATAGCCGGCATCCCGTTGTTCTCTGCCAGCAGCACATCTTCCGGCGGCGTCCCGATCGCCGGCGACATGATGACCCCGTCACCGCCCAGCTGCAGCAAGGTCTCGATGAACATGCGCTGCTTGTCGACGCTGTCATAGTGGTTCGAGAGAATGAAGGTATGGCGGCTGCGGTCGAGTTCGGTCTCGATCGCCTTCAGGATTTCCCCGTAGAAGGGGTTCATGATGTCATGCACGACAACACCGATGATGCCGGAGCGGGACGTGCGCAGGCTGGCGGCACGGCGGTTGTAGATATAACCGAGGGCGCGGGCCTGTTCCTTGATCTTCTCCCGTGTATCGGCAGCCACGAGCGGGCTGTCGCGAAGGGCGAGCGAGATGGTTGCGGTAGAAAGACCAAGCGACTCCGCAATGGTCGAAAGCTTTACCTTTTGCGCCACGTTTCCTCCCTCGCAGCAGGCCAGCGGGCGTTTCGTCGCCCTTAAAAACTTTAATTAAACAATTTAATGAGGAATTTCAATCGTCGTCGTCCTCAGTCTCCTGTGAGGATCTGACCCCGCCTTGACCGGCGAGATTGTCATCGATCGCTGATAACAGCTTCACCAGCGTCTTCAGCTCCTTGCCCGACAGGCCCTGGATCGCCTGTGCCTCGCAAGCTGCCATGGCTTCCTCGATACGGACGACACTGCCGCGCCCTTCGTCGGTGAGATAAACCTTGGTGAGCCGGCCGTCGCGGTCATCGGTGCGCCGCTGGACGAAACCCTGCGCCTCCATGCGGCCGATCGTGCGTGTCATCGTGGGCGCCTTGACGCCGAGCTGGTGGGCGAGAGCGCCGGGCGTCTGTCCGTCTTCCTGCGCGAGCAGTTGCACAACCCCATCCTGGCCGGGATAGAGGCCGCTTTGAGCCAGACCATGGGACAGCCGTGTCCGCATGGCCCGCGCAACCTGGGTGATGCTGGCACACAACACCCCGGAGCCGGGCGGCTGCTTCTTCTTGCGCTTCTTCTTTTCGCCGCGGTCCTTGTCGGCCTTGTCCTTTTTCGCCATGACTCTCCCCGGTCGACACACGCAGCGGGGGCCACTTCATGGCCGCTGCGACGGTTGCCATGCATAACGAAGATCAGGAGGTTAGACCAGATGGCGAAAGTCTCTCCGTGCTTTGCGGACAATGAGCCTACTCTGGCCGGCGCCGATCGGCGCGACTGGATCGCCGTGCTCCCGCTCGGCGCCCATGAACAGCATGGCCCTCATCTGCCCTTCGAGACAGACACGATCATCGCCTCCGGCATTGCCACGCGCCTGGCGGCCGCCCTCCCCGAACATCTGCCGGTCACCATTCTGCCGGTCGAACCTGTCGGCTATTCGATCGAGCACATGGATGTTGAAGGCACGCGCACGCTCGCCTTCGACGAAGCGGTCAGCCGCTGGCTCGGCATTGCCGGGGACCTCCATCGCCAAGGCATCCGCAAGTTGGTGCTGCTGAACGCGCATGGCGGCAACTCGCCGCTGCTGACCATCGTTGCGACGGAAGCACGCGTCCGGTTCGACATGCTGGTCGTTGCCACCAGCTGGACACGCTTCGGTCAGCCCGACGGCTGGATTGCGCCGGAGGAGAAGGCCATCGACATCCATGGCGGCGACATCGAGACCTCGGTGATGCTGGTGCTCGCCCCCGATCGCGTCGACATGTCGAAGGCGCAGAACTTCCCCTCGCGCCAGTCGGAATTCGCCGCCCGGTTCAAACACCTGCGCGCCTACGGCCCGCACGCCTTCGGTTGGAAGATGTCCGACCTGAGCCCTGATGGCGTCGCCGGCAATGCGGCGGCGGCAACGGCCGAGAGAGGTGAACAGCTGATCGCCCATGCCGTGCGGGGCATACTGGAATTGCTGGACGACGTGCACCGTTTTGACGCCTCGGAGCTTGCCGATCCCTGAACGCACGAAAGCCTTTGAACTGGCGGAGCGGAACGCCTATATGGGGGTAATACCATTACAGCCGCATCGCCCGGCGCCCCCTGACATCAGAGGCTTTCATGACCGAAGCATCCGCGAAACCGACACCTGTCACCGTGCTCACCGGCTATCTCGGCGCCGGCAAGACGACGCTCCTGAACCGCATTCTCTCCGAGAACCACGGCAAGAAATACGCCGTCATCGTCAACGAGTTCGGTGAGATCGGGATCGACAACGACCTGATCGTCGAGTCGGACGAGGAAATCTACGAGATGAACAATGGATGCGTCTGCTGCACGGTGCGCGGCGACCTGATCCGCGTCGTCGAAGGCCTGATGCGCCGTCCTGGCCGCTTCGACGGCATCATCGTGGAGACGACGGGCTTGGCCGATCCAGTCCCCGTCGCCCAGACCTTCTTCATGGACGACGACGTGCGCTCCAAGACCGAGCTTGACGCGGTGGTCACGCTGGTCGATGCCAAGCACCTGCCGCTGCGCCTGAAGGACAGCCGCGAGGCCGAAGACCAGATCGCATTTGCAGATGTGGTCGTCATCAACAAGGCCGACCTCGTCAGCCATGACGAACTGCACCAGATCGAGCACATTGTCCGCGCGATCAACCCCTCGGCCCGCATCTATTCGACCACCCGCTCCGGCGTCGATCTGGCCAAGGTCCTCAATCAGGGGGCGTTCAATCTCGAGCGAGCACTGGAAAACGATCCGCATTTCCTGGATCACGACGACCCGGAGCATGTCTGCGGCCCAGATTGCGACCACGACCATGGCCACCATCATCACGACCATGATCATCATCACCATCACCATCACCATCATGACCACGACCACCATCACGGCCATGATCACCATCATCATGACCACGGCCCCTCGCCGATCCACGATGTGACGGTGACCTCGGTGTCGCTGCGCGGTGGCGAGATGAACCCGGACCGCTTTTTCCCCTGGATCCAGAAGGTCACGCAGACGCAAGGGCCGAACATCCTGCGCCTGAAGGGCATCATCGCCTTCAAAGGTGACGAGGAACGCTATGTCGTGCAGGGCGTTCACATGATCGTCGAAGGCGATCATCAGCGTCCCTGGAAGGACGGCGAGAAGCGCGAAAGCCGCCTCGTCTTCATCGGCCGCGAGCTCGACCGCGAAAAGCTGGAAGCGAGCTTCAAGGCCTGCGAAGCCACCGCCTGACCCGGGGCCCTGCGCCCCCTCTCCGCCTCTACTCTGCCTGAAAGAAAGCCTGAACGTATGCCAACAGTCGCGCCGCTCGATATCGAAGGTCACGTTGTCTCGACCCATTTTCTCGGTGACATCCCGGTCTTCGCCGCAGCGAGTGGTGCGATCCACCGGCTGGATGGCGGTGAAAAGGTGACGGAGGCCAATGCCGGCCTTCTCACCTGCGTGAAGGACCCCGCGAGCCAGACCTTGCTCACCGGTGGCGAGGACGGGCGTGTGCTGCGTGTCTCTCACGACGGGACGGTGACGGAGCTCGCCCATGTGCCGCGCAAATGGATATCGGTTCTGGCGCCCGGTCCCCAGGGCGCCGTCGCTTATGCCGTCGGCAAATCCACCTTCGTGCGCCTCGCCGATGGCACCACGAAGGAATTCACCGAAGAGCGCACGGTAGAAGCCGTGGACTTCGCCCCCAAGGGCCTGCGGATCGCGGTTGCGCGTTACAATGGCGTCACCCTGCATTGGGTTGGGACCTCGGGCGCGCCCGTTGATCTCGACTGGAAGGGCGCCCACACCGGCGTCACCTTCTCGCCCGATGGCCGCTTCGTTGTGACCATGATGCAGGAAAGCGCCCTGCATGGCTGGAAGCTGGATGGCAAGGGATCAGACACCCGCCACATGCGCATGACCGGCTATCCCGCCAAGGTGAAGTCTCTCTCGTGGTCGCCCAAAGGCACGTGGCTCGCCTCATCCGGCGCACCAGCCGCAATCGTCTGGCCGTTTTCCGGCAAGGACGGCCCGATGGGCAAGGCACCGCTGGAACTTGGCACACGCGCCAATATTCTCGTCACCCAGGTTGCCTTCCATCCGGTGGAAGAGGTTCTGGCGATCGGCTTCATCGACGGCATGATCCTGGCGGTTCGCATCGCCGATGGCAAGGAGGCGCTTCTGCGCCGACCGGGCAAGGGTGCGATCACTTCGCTTGCCTGGAGCAGCACCGGTAAGCTGCTCGCCTTCGCCTCCGAAACGGGCGACTGCGGCGTCGTCGACATCACCGGCTGATTGCTTAGATAGCACCCCAAAGCGTTTTAGTTGCGTGTAAAGGCGTTAAAAGTCGGGCCTAGGGTCAATTAGTGCGAAAATTTGCACTAACTTGTTCACCAAATACCAACCTTAACCATGTGGTAGTAATTACCTCCCTAATTTGGGGGAGGACGAGCGAGAGACAGCACAGCCGCGCCTCGTCGGGAATGGGAATTATTCCACTGTAGCCTATTCAAATCCTCTTCAACCACGGCAGCCTGGCCGAGGGCGCAGTCGCGTGCGCCCGGTCTGCGCGCGCGTTCCAAACGGACGACACATGAACCTGAACCTCAAAATCGTGGTGACGGCAGCTGGTCTTGCCCTCGCCGCCGGCATCGTCGCGGTAGCCGGCGTCGGCGCCCAGACGCTGCAGACGCTCAAGGTCAACGGCCCGATCTACAAACAGATCGTCGATGGCAAAGATCTGATCGCGGACATCCTTCCGCCGCCGCTCTACCTGATCGAATCTTACGCGCTGGCGAATGAAGTCTTCATTCATCCCGACACGGCGGCCGTAAACCTGCCGCGCTTTGATCTGCTGAACAAGCTGTATGACGAGCGCCGGGAATACTGGAAGAACTCCACGCTGCCCGACAACCTGCGCGCCAAGCTCTACAACGAAGTGATTGCCAAGGGCGACCGCTACTGGATCACGCTGCAGAACGAGGTGAAGCCGGCTCTGATTGCGGGCGATGCCAGCGCTGTCACGCCAATCCTCGCAAAGCTCAAGCTTGAGTTCCACGATCATGAGACGTCGGTGAACGAGCTGGTCACCATGGCGACAGAATATCTCGTGGACCGGGAAGCCTTTGCGGCGGCAGAGTCGTCCAGCCGGGAAGCACTCGTGCTTACCCTCGGCCTGCTCCTGATCGCGACCGCCCTTGGCAGCGTCTATTTCATCCACCGCCGCGCCCTGAAACCGCTGGGCGAGATCACCGGCTTCATGACCCACATGGCCTCTGGTGATTTCACCGGCGCCGTGCCCCATTCGAACCGTCGAGACGAGATCGGCCACATCGCCGCAGCCGTCGAAGTGTTCCGGCAGTCCGGCCTGGAAAACCAGCGCCTGCAGACGGAGACCGAAGCGGCTCGCGCCGAGGCCGATCGCGAACGCGCCCTGCGCGACCAGGATCGCATGATCGAGGCTGAGGCACTGCGCTTTGTCATCGAAGCCCTGGGTGCCGGTCTGCACCGTCTCGCCGAGTGCAATATCCGCATCACGCTGGACGATGCCTTCGACGCCCGATTCGAACCTTTGCGCCAGGATTTCAACCACTCCATCGCCACCTTCCAGGCAACCCTGGAGAAGGTCATGGAGGAAACGCGCCGCCTGCTGGAAAACAGCCAGGAGATGCGCGAAGCCTCCGGCAATCTTGCCAGCCGCACCGAGCAACAGGCCGCAGCACTGGAAGAGACATCCGCTGCCCTGGAGCAGGTCACCGCGACGGTCAGGGCCTCCGCGCAGCGCACCAGCGATACCCGTGAACTGGTCAGGGAAGCGAAGAACTGTGCCGTCGCCTCCGGCAGCGTCGTCCGCTCCGCAGTCTCGGCGATGGAGCGGATCGAATCGGCATCTTCCGAGATCGGCCAGATCATCGGCGTCATCGACGAGATCGCCTTCCAGACCAATCTCCTCGCCCTCAATGCCGGGGTCGAGGCGGCACGGGCCGGCGAAGCCGGCAAGGGCTTTGCCGTCGTTGCCCAGGAAGTCCGCGAACTGGCTCAGCGCTCCGCCAATGCAGCGCGCGATATCAAGGGCCTTATTCAGAAGTCGAGCGTCGAGGTCTCCTCCGGCGTCCAGCTCGTCGGCGAAACCGGAAGCGCGCTCGACCAGATCGGCGACTTCGTCAGCCGGATCGACACCAATGTCGATGCCATCGCCACAGCGGCCCGCGAACAGGCCATCGGCCTGCAGGAAATCAGCGCCGCGATCAACAGCATCGATCAGATGACGCAGCAGAACGCCGCCATGGTTGAGGAAACCACCGCGATCAGCCACACCCTGGCCGAGGGCGCAGTGCAACTGACCTCGTTGGTCAACCGTTTCCAGCTCAATCGCCGCGCAGACATCCGCGATCAGGGCAAGCTGCAAATCGACCACCGCGCCGCATGACGGAGACCATAAAAAGAAAAAGCCCGGCTTCCGCGAGGAAGCCGGGCTTTTCCGTGTCAGATCAATCGGATCAGAACTTGACCGCGAGGCCGACGTTAACCGTGTGCTGGCTGAAATCGACGTCTGCACCGCCGAGGTCGCCGCTGCCGAAGTCGTTGTAACGATATTCGACGCGGGTGAACATGCGGTCGGTCAGGGCATAATCGACGCCACCACCGATGGTCCAGCCATGCAGCGTGTCGTCGAAGCTGCCAGCCGGAGTGTCGCCTTCGATATTGGTGCCCGTGTAACCACCGGCTACGTAGAGCAGAGCGCGATCCATGGCGTAGCCGACGCGTGCACGAGCCGACCAGTTCAGGCCGCTTTCAGCGCTGAAGCCTGCGACTGACTCTTCGTTCCAGTCGTAGTTAAGGTCACCCTCGAGACCAACAACCAACTGGTTGCCGAGATCCCAGTTGTAACCGACGAAGCCGCCGAAGCGAGCACCGTCGAAGTCTTCAGACCCGGCGATGCCTTCGATTTCACCGTCGCCCCAGCCGTAGCCGGTCAGGATACCTGCATAGCCACCTGCCCAGGAGAACTGCGGAACGGTTTCGACGGCAACCGGCGGTTCAGCCGGAGCTTCGTAAATGGCGTCAGCCGCGAAGACCGAGGTCGAGACCGCCAGAGCGGCGGCAGATCCGAGAAGGATGCTTTTGATCATGTGATAAACTCCTGTGTTACAAGATCGCTTATAGCGCCATCTGAGGTTCATGTATGTGATGATTATACAACATAACCATCGAAACCCATCCAGCGCTTTTGTTCCCGCCCATGCGATAATTTTCCGCACAGGACCCGCAGCAAGAAGCATCGAGCAGCAAAATGGTTCCTTCGTGTGGCGGAAAAATGGACGAGTGCGTCAGCAGTGCGTAAACAGTGCGTGAGATCTGCAACACCTGCACGTTCAGCAGCCGGCCTCGCGCGTCGGGCCGGAGCGGCCCAAGCCTCTGAAAACGTAGCATCAACATCGCGAAATCGACGGCAGGGAAATGAAAAAGGGGGCGCGCCATCGGCAACGCCCCCCTGCTTTAAATATTTTCGTTTCCCGATTCAGAAACGGTAGGTGACGCCAGCGCCGATCAGCCAAGGATCAAGTTTTGCCTTGCCGGAGTAATCGGTGCCGCCGATGGTCGCATCGAAATCAGCCTTCAGGAAGAGCTTCTTGACGTCAAAATTCACGCCCCAATGCTCGTTGACCATGTAGTCTGCACCGACCTGCAGCGCGGTCCCGAAGCTGTTCTTGACGTCGAGATCGCTCGCTGCATCCCCCTTCTGGCTGTAAAACATCGTGTAGTTCACGCCAGCACCCACATAGGGCTTGAAGGCGCCGAAATCGGTGAAGTGGTACTGCAGCGTCAGCGTCGGCGGCAGCACCCAGGTCTTGCCCAACTTTCCATATGGGGAAAGGACACCCTCGCCATAGATATTGGCATAGGTCGTGCCGAGGATGAGTTCGGCGGCAATGTTATCGGTGAGGTAGTAGGTGATATCGAGCTCGGGGATCACGCTGTCGCTATAGGACAGATCGGACCCGGCGACGCCATCGACCGAGCCGCTATCGTTCGTGATCACGCCAAGGCCACGCAGGCGGATCTGCCACGGGCTGACCGCAGCCACCGATTCCGTCGCCGCCTCCGGGGCCGGTTCCATGAGCGGCGCGATATCCGCCGCCGAGACTGCGGAGGCAAGCAGCATCAGTGTGGCAGTCGCGGCAAGGGCGCGGGTTGAGGCAGTCCGGACGGTGGTCATCATTCTCTCCTTGAAACAGGTACTGGCGTTCAGCCGAGGCCAGCTAGCAGCCCTGGAGAGGCGAACCGCTTGAGCCAGATCAATAGGTTAGAGCTTGGTTATAGAAAATAACGAACCGATGCAGAACTGTGACCGGCGCGACACAGCCAGACTTGACGATTGAAAAACACCGGCGCGACCGACACAATTGAACAGCCGCCAAAGGAAAGGGCCCGGCGCGAGCGATTCGCGACCGGGCCCTTCAGCGAGCATCCGGGAGCCTTGGTCAGGCTGCGCGGCGCAGGCCCGTCGGCTGCGACAGCTTGCGTCCGGACGCGACCACCATGCCGGCGGCTCCTTCGAGCCAGCCATGCACGAGTTCAAGCGCCAGGAAGCGGTCGCGCGCAAAGGGACCCGGCATCACCAGATGCTGCGTCTTGTCGGCAAAAAAGCCGAAGCGCTCGTAATAGGAGGCGTCACCAACAAGGAGCACGGCACCATGCCCACGCTTGCGGGCTTCGAGGAGTGCCGCACGCATCAGCGCGCCACCGATGCCCTTGCCCTCATGAGCTTGATCGACGGCCAGCGGGCCAAGCAGGAGAGCCTCGATTGCCTTGCCTTCGCGGCTGACACCGGCTTCGATATTCCAAAGGCGCACCGTGCCAATCACGTGACCGGCGGCGTCGCGGGCGACAAAAGCCAGCCCCTCGGCCGGAACCCGGTTGCGACGAATCTTCTCCGACGACTTCTTGCGGCGGTCCTTGCCCATGGCACGGTCAAGCAAAGCCTCGCGTGCCACGACGTCGGCCGGTGTTTCATGATCGATGACAAAGGCAGGCGCCGGCGCGAAAAGCGCGCGCATGCTGGTTAGAACAGCGGCCATTTTGGCCTCCCATCCCAAGCGATGACGATGATTGTGAGGGTCCGCGCCGGTTGTCCGGCGCGGGAGACGTCAGATGACGTAGGACTTCAGCGGATCAAACCCGTTGAACGCCACCGCCGAATAGGTGGTGGTGTAGGCGCCGGTGCCCTCGATCAGAACCTCGTCGCCGATCGAAAGCGAGATCGGCAGCGGATACATGTTCTTCTCGTAGAGCACGTCGGCCGAATCGCAGGTAGGGCCAGCGATGACGCAGGGTTCCATGTCATCGGCGTCACGAACGGTGCGGATCGGGTAACGGATCGCTTCGTCCATGGTTTCGGCCAGACCGCCGAACTTGCCGATGTCGAGGAACACCCAGCGATGCTCGTCATTGTCGGACTTCTTCGAGATCAGCACGACTTCCGCCTTGATCACGCCGGCATTGCCGACCATGCCGCGGCCCGGCTCGATGATGGTCTGCGGGATGTTGTTGCCGAAGTGCTTCTTCAGCGACGCGTTGATCGCCTGACCATAGGCCTCAGCCGACGGGATGTCGCGCAGGTACTTGGTCGGGAAACCACCACCCATGTTGACCATCTTGAGCACGATGCCCTGCTTGGCCAGCGAGTTGAACACGCGCTTGGCATCGGCAAGGGCGCCATCCCATGCATCGACCTTGGTCATCTGCGAACCGACATGGAAAGAGACGCCGAAGGATTCGAGACCGAGTTGGTGGGCATAGACGAGCACGTCGACGGCCATCTGCGGCACGCAGCCGAACTTGCGGGAAAGCGGCCATTCGGCGCCTTCACCATCGGTCAGGACGCGGCAGAACACGCGGGCGCCGGGAGCGGCACGGGCGATCTTCTCGACTTCCTCGTGGCTGTCGACGGCATAGAGGTTGACACCGAGTGCGAAGGCACGGGCGATGTCGCGCTCTTTCTTGATGGTGTTGCCGAAGGAGATGCGATCGGCGGTGGCGCCGGCATCGAGAGCCATCTGGATTTCGGCAACGGAAGCGCAGTCGAAGTTCGAACCGAGCGACGCCAGGAGCTGGAGGATCTCCGGCGCCGGGTTCGCCTTGACTGCGTAGTAGATGGCGCTGTCCGGCAGGGCGTGGCGGAAGGCACCGAAGTTGTCGCGCACGACGTCGAGATCGACCACGAGGCAGGGACCTTCGGGACGTCGGGTGTTGATGAAGTCGAGGATGCGTGCAGTGGTCATCGATGTAACCTTCCATATTCCAGCGATACCCGAAGCGGCCAAGCTTCGGATGGACAAAGGACGGCGAGACATCGCTCGAAACCAGTCGGTGGAGACACCGGTACCGTACGAACGCTCGACGCGCGAAACGATGGATGAACGCACTCTTGCCTGAGCGCATAAATCCGCTTTGTCTGCCATGGATTGGAGGGAGACCCTACCGCACTTCCGGCAATGATGGTGTGCCTCTTCAGTACCCCGGCTGATGGAAAGCCGGCAGAGAACCAGAAAGGCCCGCACCGTCGTTGCTTCAAGATGTCCTCGCATTTCCCGGTTGGCCGGAATAGCGACTGGAGGGGTTAGTTCCAGGTACCTTACCGATGACCTCACCTTAGGGATAAATCCCAGTTCGAGGGTCGGCGGACACCCACAGGCACGTGCGACTTTGGGCAAGCACGGAGATAAGAAAAGTGTCCGTCATAATCAAGAGGTTTTTTTGCCCCTGGTTAATTTTACCGAGACCCATGCTATTCATTGAACAATTACCTTCGTACGTTCACAATCCACCGACTGAACAGGGGGAGCGAGATGGACACGCTGACGAGGATCAGAGCCTTTATCGATGTGGTGGAAGCCGAGGGTTTTTCGGCGGCCGCCCGCAAGACAGGGCGATCGAAGGCGCTTCTCTCCAAGTATGTAAGGGAACTGGAGGATGAGCTGGGCGCCCTGCTGCTTAACCGTACCACCAGGCAGTTTTCCCTTACTGAGGCCGGCCACACCTATTATCGGACCGCAGCCGACATCCTGAAGGAGATCGACAACCTTGCCGACCTCGTCCGCGAGAACAATGCCGACCTGAAGGGCAAGCTGAAGGTCACCCTCCCCCGCACCTTCATCGATGCGGAGATCGGTCAGTCGCTGATTGACTTCGCCAAGGAAAACCCCGAGCTTTCGCTGGAGATCGTCGCCGAGGACCGATTCGTCGACCTGATCGAGGAAGGCTTCGACCTCGGCATCCGCATCACCAAGCTTGACGATTCCGGCATGATCGCCCGCAAGCTGTCCGACTTCCGCGTGTATGCATGCGCCACGCCGGCCTTCGTCGAGGCCCGGGGGCCGCTGATCCATCCCAGCGAGCTGTCGCGGGTGCCGTTTCTGATCGACACCAACTCGCGCTCGCACAACAGCCTGCGCTTCGTCGATACCGACGGCAGCCCGATCTCTGTGAGCGTCTCGGGTCCGATCGAGGTGAACAGCCCGCAGGCCACGCTGCGCGCCGCCCGTGCCGGCCTGGGCGTCGCTATGATCCCCGATTTCATCGCCCGCCCCTACCTGGCCACGGGGGAACTGGTTTCCCTATTCGACGAATACATCGCCAAGGACCGCGGCATCTATGCGGTCTATCCGCACCGCCGCTACCTGCCGGCCAAGGTGCGCGCCTTCGTTGACTATCTCCACGCATGGTTCAAGCGCTACTCCTGATCCGTGATTCGCGCCGGGTCCCACTTTTGTCCCATTCATCGGACAGGAGGGAACGCATGCTGGAATTTGGGAAGGGTCTTGAGGAATGCTGAGAAGCCTCGGTTACTGGGCGGCCGGAGCCGTCGCGGCGTTTGCAACGCCGGCACTCTCCCACCCTCACATCTTTGCCGAAGCCCGCCTTGAGGTCGTCGCTGCCGATGACGGCACGCTGAAGGAGCTGCGCAACGTCTGGCGCTTCGACGACATCTTCTCTTCAAGTGTGCTGATGGATTTCGACAAGAACAGCGACTTGAAGCTCGATCACGGCGAACTGAACGAGATCGCCAACACCATCCGCGACTCGCTGGGCGACTACAGCTACTTCACCTTTATCACCAAGGATGGCGCTACCTCCGAGATCGAAAGGCCCGAGGTCTTCAACGTCGACTTCAAGGACAACCAGTTGCTGGTCTTCTTTGTTGCGAAACCCAAGACACCGCTCAAGATCGGCGGCCGCATGACCATCGGCGTCTACGATCCCACGCTCTATACCGCAATCGACTTCGCCAAGGACGAGGATATGGCCGTCGAGGGCAAGGCCTTCGAGGCCTGCACGCACAAGGTCATCCGGCCCGACGCGGACGAGGTCATCGCCCAGAACCAGTTGAACCTGACCGAAGCCTTCTTCAGCGATCCCACCGGCAACGACATGGGCAAGTTGTTTGCCACGCGGCTGGAGGTGACATGCTGAGCCATGGACGGCGCGGACCACCTGTTCGGATTGCGCCAGCGACGCTCGCGCTGGTGCTTCTGGCCGGTCTTTCCCACGCAGCCTCCCCGCTCGGCATCGGCACCGCCGAGCCCAGTTACCAGCCGACTGGTGGTCCCTTTGCCGAACTGCTTGCCTGGATCAACACCCACCAGCAGGCCTTCTATCGTTCCCTGACCGATGCGCTGAAGGCGATGCGCGAGGATCCAGCGAGCCTCGTGACCCTGATCGGCCTCTCCTTTGCCTATGGTGTCTTTCACGCCGCCGGCCCCGGCCACGGCAAGGCCGTCATTTCGTCCTATCTGCTGGCCAACGAAATCGAGCTGCGGCGCGGCATCCTCGTCTCTTTCGTGTCCGCCATTCTGCAGGGCCTGGTCGCGATCGCTGTCGTCGGCACGGCCTATGTCGTCCTGCGCGGCACTTCGATCAGCATGACGGACGCGACGCGCACGCTGGAGATTGCAAGCTACGCGATGATCGTCGCATTCGGCTTCTGGCTGCTGGTCCGCAAGCTGAGAGCGTCCTTCGCTCATACGGCAACGGCTGCAGCGACAAGCAGCTTGTTCGACAGGACGGACACCCCCGCCAGTGGCAGCGTGACAGCATCCCTGTTTGCCGGCCCATCCGAAGCTAACACATCCGGCGACACCACCGGCTCGCGTTTCCGCGCCATGGCCGTTGCCCATGATCACGACGCCCTGGCGCCGGGCTCCGTCTGCCACGAATGCGGCATTGCCCATCTGCCCGATCCGAGCCTCGTCGGCGGCAGCAGCTTCAGCCTGCGCGACGCCTGGTCGGCGGTGATCGCCGTCGGCATGCGGCCCTGCTCGGGCGCGCTGCTGGTCATGACCTTCTCGCTGCTGAACGGCCTATTGCTTGGGGGAGTGTTGTCGGTCTTCGCCATGGCACTCGGTACCGCCATTACGGTATCGGCTCTGGCCAGCCTCGCCGTCGGCGCGAAGGGGCTGGCGCTCAAGCTCTCTGGCCCAGGCTCTCGCCGCGCCGGCATCGTCGCAAGCTCGATTGAGGTCGGGGCGGCGCTTCTGGTGATATTGCTCGGCGCCCTGCTGCTGGCCGCCAGCCTTAACGCTTGAAAGGTTCAGCCTTCGTCGCCACCATGGCTGCGCTGGTAACGTGAGCGGAGCCAGAGGATCAGGAACAGGGCCATCAAGGCGACGCCGCCGACCAGCGCCCCCAGTTCCGGCGAATACTTGCCGAGCCAAAGCACGACGGTCGGCACAATCAGCATCAGCCCGAAGATGACGGCGACCACGACGGCCGCCTGGGCTGCGGGAGATCGCTGGGAAGCAGGCGCGCCTTCGGATCGTGCAACCTTCTTTGGTTCCGGCAGCAGGCTGAAGCCATAGACCACGACGCCGATTGCCACGCAGATCCCGACCGACCAGGCGACGGTGGCGCTCTTGAAGCTCGCATAGGCCAGTGCGGCCGCGACCACAGCCGTGCCGACATAGAGAATGATGCTGAAGATGTTCGGCTTCACGGTGTCTTTTCCTGTCAGGTCTTTTTGGCCGCAAGTTCGGCCCGAAGCTCTTCCAGCCGGCGCCGCTGCCGACCGGTCTCGTCGAAATTCTCAGGCGCCAGCCAGGCCTCGAAGGTGGCCCGGATCAACGGCCATTCGCCGTCGATCATCGAGAACCAGGCGGTGTCGCGGTTCTTGCCCTTCGACAGCATGTGCTGTCGGAAGACGCCTTCAAAGCTGAAACCGTAGCGTTTCGCCGTCACCTTGCTAGGCTCATTTTCGTTGTGGCACTTCCACTCGTAGCGACGATAGCCGAGATCATCGAAAACATGGCGCGCGAGCAGGTAATGTGCCTCGGTCGCAAGCGGCGATCGGCGCATTGCTGGCCCATGGGCGACACCGCCCACCTCGACCACACCATTGGCCGGATCGGGCCGCATGTAGTTCGCCATCCCGACGACCTTGTTCGTCGCCTTATCGCGAAACACCTCGGTGACCCAGCCGCCCTTCTGCACCGCAGACAGCCAGGCATCGAAGTCCTCGATCCCCTTGAAGTCGGGCTGGGTGAAGTAGGTGAGCAACGGGTTGATCTCCATCCCGCCCAGACCCTCCCAGAGAGCCGTGAGATGGCTCGCCCGGTCATACGGCTCGATCACGACGAAACGCCCCTCCAGCCTGACGGGCTGGGGAGCCGGACATCCCTTGAATGTGGACAGGTCGCGCATGACAAAGCCTCAGGCAAAACGATTGCCGAGGCTTAAGTCACGAAGCCGGCAAAGGCAACCGCCGGGGTCGCTGCCGTCCCGGACCGGTTGCCGCAGCAGAAGATCAGAGGCTGACCTTGGCAGCCGCGACGGTCGCCTCGATATGGTCGACCAGCGCATCAGGAAGCCCCAGGCGACCGGCCAGCATGTCGAGATAGCCTCGCTCGGTGCGCGTATCGGGTTCGATGGTCAGGCGAGAGGCGGTGTAGATCTCGACCTTCTGCTCCTCGGTTTTGGCGGAGGCAACCAGCGCATCGAGATCGATCGGCTTGGCAAGCTCAGCCTCGATGAAGGCTTCTGCCTCGGCACCAAGACCCGAGAGATGGACCTTGTCCATGATGCGCGAACGTTCCTGCGCATCAATGTGACCGTCGGCCTTGGCAGCCGCGATCATGGCACGGACCAGAGACAGTGCGAAATCATTGGAGACGGCCTGAGGCTCGGTGCTGAAGGGCGAATCCTTCGGCGGCGGCAGGAGCTCCGGCAAGGACTGCGTCGGTTCAGGTTTCTGCCCCGCCTGGTAATTCTTATAGGCTTGGTAGCCGAGACCCGCGATCACGGCGAGACCGCCGAGCTTGAGCGCGCTGCCGCCGATTGAGCGACCGGTCTTGGTGCCGAGCAGCACAGCGGCCAGCGCACCGGTCTTCAAGGGGTTGTTCTTGGCGAGCCCCAGCAGATCGTTGCCCTTCTGGCCGAGCGATCCGGCGGCTCCCGGCATCTGTGATCCGAGGAATTGATCCAAGAGCTTCTTGGCGTCGAACATCGCGGTCTCCTTGTTGAAACAGTCGCTCCCTAGATAGGAAGCGACTATGACATTACAAAGAGCCCGGTCGAACGGCGGCGCCGATATCAGCCCTTGAGCGCTGCAGCTTCGCTGGCAAGCTTGGTGATACCCGCCCAGTCACCGGCAGACACCAGTTCCTTCGGCGCAACCCAGGATCCGCCGACGCAGACGACGTTCGGCAGGGAGAGATAGTCCATGGCGTTCTTCAGCGAGATGCCGCCGGTCGGGCAGAACAGCGTACCGGCGAGCGGCGAGGAGAGGGCCTTCAGATACGCGGCACCGCCGGCCTGCTCGGCCGGGAAGAACTTCAACACCTTGTAGCCTTCTTCACGCAGCGCCATGACTTCGGACGCCGTTGCTGCACCCGGCAGCAGCGGAATGTCCGACTGGCGGGCGACATCCAGCAGCTCCTGCGTCGTGCCGGGGCTGACAATGAACTGCGAACCGGCATCGACGGCAGCGGCATAATGGGCAGCATTGAGGATCGTGCCGGCGCCGACCACCGCACCTTCGACTTCCTGAGCCACGAGACGAACAGCCTCGAGCGCTGCATCCGTGCGCAGCGTGATCTCGATTGCCTTCAGCCCACCTGCGACAAGAGCGCGCGCCAAAGGCACCGCGGTCTTGGCATCCTCAACGATCAGAACCGGTACGACCGGCTGAAGCTTCAGGGTGGAGAGGAGCTTTTCGGTTTTGTCGCCCATGGCAGGACCCTCTTTTAAAACGATTAGATCGGGAAACTCACTAACGCGAGCCGGCCCCGATGTCGAGACCGACAGGTAGCACGGAATCTTTCGGGTTTCCTAACACCTCGGCCTCCGCTATGGTTCGGATGCGTAATTTTTCGGAGCGTGAGCGTATGGCGAAGGAAATCGAGCGCAAGTTTCTCGTCCGGACCGATGGCTGGAAAAGCGCCGTCACTTCGCAGACCCGTATCCGGCAGGCCTACATCGCCGCCGAAGCCGACCGCTCGGTCCGCATCCGCACCCGAAACGACCAGAGCGCCCAGCTGACCATCAAGTTCGGCAAGGGCATGTTGACCCGCGATGAGTTCGAATACCCTGTCCCGCATGACGATGCGCTGGAAATGCTCGCCTTCGCCATAGGCAACGTCATTGAGAAGACCCGCTACACTGTCGATTTCGAGGGGTTTACCTGGGAAGTGGATGTCTTTGAGGGCGCCTATCGCGGTCTGGTGACGGCCGAAGTCGAGATGGCCTCCGAAGACGACGCGCCTGCCCTGCCCTCCTGGCTCGGCCGCGAAGTGACCGGCGACAAGCGCTATTCCAATCAGGCCCTCGCCACCGAGCGCATGCGGCCGGAGTTGGTGCATGCCATATCGCATTAGGCCGGATCGCCCGCTCATCGCCGAGCTGCGCTCTGTCGCCCGCGGTGAGCTCGAAAAGGCGGTCGAGAGTTTGGAAGCGCGGCCGGAAGGACTGCACGAAGCGATCCACGCCGCGCGCAAGAAATTCAAGCGCCTGCGCAATCTCTATCGGCTCGTCGTGACTGGCGACAAAGATTTTCGCCGCCGGGAAAACGTGCGGCTGCGCGATGCCGGCCGCAGCCTGTCGCGGATCCGCGATGCCACGGCACTCATCGAGACCGTGAACCATCTCGCCGACTATGCCCTGACCGACGACGAAGCCGAGACGCTGGCCGCAACCCGCGGGGTGCTGGCCTTGCGCCGCGACGAAATCGCCGAAACGGAAAGCGATCTGGAAGCGAAGGTGAGCGCCGTCATCGGCGAATGCCGGGCCGCCATCGAGGCCCTCGACGACCTGTCTCTGCCGTCGAAATCGGGGCATGCAGCCCGTCTCGTTGCAAAGGGCTGGCGCAAAGGCCTCGACGAGGCCCATGAAGCACTGGAAACCTGCAAGGGCGAAGGTCATGGTGAGGCCTATCACGACCTGCGCAAGGCAGCCCAGGCCTACTGGATGAACCTCTCGCTGCTTCGCGACCTCTGGCCAAGCGCCTTGCGGGCCAAGCGCGACGAGGCAAAGAAGCTCGTCGACCTGCTCGGGCACGAACACGACCTGACCGTACTCACCACGCTCCTCGACCACGAGCCCGACCTTTTCGGCGACGGGGAAGGCCAGTCCTTCCTTCTGGCCATCATCATCCGCCGTCAGCAGGAGCTGCGGCGCCAGGCGCTGGCTCTGGCCGACCAGGTCTTCGCCGACCCCGCCAGGGACGAGGCCGGCATCATCGAGACACTGTGGCTGAGGGCAGCCGGGGAACGCCGGTGAACGCCGGCCGCCCAGTTTGAACCGGGCATCGCCATGAGCCGGTCCCAACGCCTTCTGTCGCTTCTTGAGGTCCTTCGTCGGCATCGCCATCCCGTCAGCGGAGCGGTGCTGGCGGCCGAGACCGGGGTCTCGCTCCGGACGCTCTACCGGGACATCGCGACGCTACAGTCTGGGGGTGCCGACATCGAAGGAGAGGCGGGCGTTGGATATGTGCTGCGCCCTGGTTACATGCTGCCGCCTCTGATGTTCACGGGCGAAGAGATCGAGGCGTTGATCCTCGGTTTTCGCTTCGTCGAGAAGCGCACCGATGCACCGATTGCCGCAGCAGCCCGCAATGCGCTTGCCAAGATTGAAGCCGTTCTGCCGGAGGAGCTTCGCCGGCAAAGCGAGAATGTCGGCCTGATGGTCGGCCCATCACCTCGCCTGCCCCTCGAGCGGGTCGACCTGACGCTGCTCAGGACAGCCCTGCGCCTCGAGCACCCGCTGACCATCCACTACCGGGCGCTCGACGAGACCCTTTCCACCCGTGAAGTCTGGCCATGCGCCCTCACCTACTTCGAGGGTGCCCGCGTCCTCGTGGCATGGTGCACACTGCGACACGATTTCCGGCACTTCCGCACCGATCGCATCGAAAAGGCAACGCCCGGAGAAAGCCGCTACCCCAAACGCCGCGCCACTCTGGTGAGGGAATGGAAGCGGCGACTTCCAGCCACCTCCTGATCACCAGAACCATGCTGACAATATTTGGCAGCATAGACTGCTAACGTCTCTTCATCGCCTCAGCCAAGGAGATGACGATGACCCCTTCGATGACGATTCTCTATGTCCGCAACGCCGCCGAAAGCGCCGATTTTTACGCTGATCTTTTCGGCCTGCAGCCCGTCGAGCGGGCCGACAGCTTCTCGCTCTTCGCCCTGCCCTCCGGCCTGGTTCTCGGCCTCTGGAGCGTGGCAGGCGTCGAGCCTGAAAGCAGCACAACGGGCGGCGGCTGCGAGCTTGCAATTCGTGCTGCGACGGCAAAGGAAGTTGACGAACTGCATGCGGCCTGGGCGGGCCGCGGTGCAACCATCATTCAGCCGCCCATGACCCTCGAATTCGGCCACACCTTCACGGCTGAAGACCCGGACGGCCATCGCATCCGCGTCTTCAATCCGCCGGCATGACCCTAACCTGCGAAACCGATGCGGCGGGTCTCAACCCGCCGCATCAATCTCCGTCGCCTGCCTCTCCAGTTGACGATTTTCAAACTTGCCCCGGGATGCGGAAATCCGTTGCGCCGCAGGGGTAGAGGCGGTATTTCGCAGGCCATGACAGAACACACGACAGCCCCACGCCCCGAGACAACCGGCGCCTTTTGCGTCGCCGCTCTCTATCACTTTGCCAAGTTTCCGCGCTTCGAAAGCTTCCAGGAGCCGCTGGAGGCCCTCTGCAAGGCGGAAGGCGTCAAGGGTACGCTGCTGATCGCCCATGAGGGCATCAACGGCACGATCGCCGGTACTGATGCCGCGATCGCCAGGGTTCTCGCCTTCATCCGCAGCCAGCCCGAATTCGTGGGCCTTGAGCACAAGGAAAGCCGCGCCTCGAAGATGCCCTTCCTGCGCATGAAGGTGCGGCTGAAGAAGGAAATCGTCACCATGGGCGTCGAGGATATCGACCCCAACGAGATCGTCGGCACCTATGTCGACCCGAAAGACTGGAACGATCTGATCTCGGATCCGGACACGATCGTCATCGACACCCGCAATGATTACGAGACCGCGATCGGCATCTTCCGCGGGGCGGTGGATCCGAACACAAAGACCTTCCGCGAATTCCCGGAATGGGTGAAGAACAATCCCGGACTGCACAACAAGCCGAAGATCGCCATGTATTGCACCGGCGGCATCCGCTGCGAGAAGGCGACGGCTTTCATGAAGCAGCAGGGCTTCGAGGAGGTTTACCACCTCAAGGGCGGCATCCTGAAGTATCTGGAGGAAGTGCCGGAAGAGCAGAGCCTGTGGGACGGCGCCTGCTTCGTCTTCGACGAGCGCGTATCCGTGACCCACGGCCTGAAGGAGGGCAATCACAAGCTCTGCCACGCATGCCGCAATCCGATCACCGCAGAAGAGCTTACCCATCCCCACTACGAGGAGGGGGTCTCCTGCAGCCATTGCTACGAGAGCCGCACTGAGGCGGACCGCGACCGTTATCGTCAGCGGCAATTGCAGATCGCGCTCGCCAGAAAGCGCGGGGAACGGCATATCGGCGGCTGAGCGCCGCCGATCACTCCTTCAAGTCGCGTCAGCCGGAAATCAGGTCACCGCGCTTCCATCCGCGGCGTCCCCAGTTGCGCAGCCGCATGCGCGGCGCAATGACGAGTGCGAAGAAGGGTGCCGCGGCAAAGGCGGCGATAACGACCAGCGGCAGCAGGATTTTGGCCTGGGCGGCGAGCGCCGGGATCGACAGCACGAGAATGGCCCCCGTGCCGAAGATGACGGCATTGATCATCATGCTGCAGACGATTCTGAGCCAGGTGTCGGTGGTGAACATCGAAGCTCTCCTTTCTCACAGGAGAAGGGTTGAACCCCGCGTTCGGTTCCGGAGCCTCAGACGAGCAAGCCGGTGTCGCGGCTCGCAGCAAAGGCCAATTCTGCCGCCTTGGCCCGCAATTCCATTGGCCGCAGCATCAGCGCGTCGATCTCTTGTGGCGACTGCGGGCGTCCGAAGAGATAGCCCTGCAACTGGTCGCAGCCGGCAAGCCTCAGGATCACCGCCTGCTGTTCGGTCTCCACGCCCTCGGCCGTGACGGGAATGCCAAGCGAGCGCGCCAGCGCCACCGTCGCCTGGAGCATCTCGACGGCGCGGTGCCCCCGATCAAGCGACTGGACGAGCGACCGATCGATCTTCATCCGGTCGAAGCCGAATTGGCTCAGATAGCCGACGCTGGAGAAGCCAGCGCCGAAATCGTCAAGCGCAATCCGCAGCCCCAGACCCTTGAGCCGCTCCAGCGCCTGACGCGCGCGATCAGGGCTCTGGATGAAATAGGTCTCGGTCATTTCCAGGACGACACGGCCCGGCTCGATCTTCGCCTGCCGGAAGGCATCAGCCACCCGATCGACAAAAGCCGGATCGCGGAACTGACCGGGGGAGACATTCACCGACAGCCTGAGCTCCGGCCAGTGGGACAACTGACGCAGCGCTTGGGCCAGGACGCAGAGACCGAGCTGGTCGATCAGCCCACTCGCCTCGGCGATGGGAATGAACACATCCGGAGAAACCGGTCCGTGGCCCTTGCGCGTCCAGCGCGCCAGCGCCTCGACGCTGACTAGCGAAAAGGTCTTGGCATCCACCACGGGCTGGTAGACGACTTCAATTTCGCCCCGCCCGATGGCCGCCCGCAGATCCACCTCCAGAATGTTTCGCGTTTCGCGCTCCTCATCCATCTGCGGATCATAAACGGTCCAGCGACCACGCCCGCCATCCTTGGAGGAATACATCGCCATATCGGCCCGGCGCGTGAGTTCCGCGCCATCGACGCTGCCTTGCGGTGATGTGCACAAACCAATGCTGCAGCCGACCACAACCACGCGCTCGCCCAGCGTCAATGGCTCGTCGAAGAAGCCCAGGATGGAATCCGCCAGCGCGATCGCCCGCGGCTCGATATCGTGGCCCGAAAGCACGATGGCAAACTCGTCGCCGCCGATGCGGGCAAGCGCGGCATCCGGTCCGACCAGCACGGAGAGGCCGGCGGCCACCGCCCGTATCAGGCTGTCGCCTGTGGCGTGGCCGTAGGCATCGTTGACCTCCTTGAAGCCATCAAGATCAAGATAGAGCAGAACCACATCGGTGTGGTTCTCCCGCGCGTCGTCCACCCGTTCCTGCAGCAGCACCCGCAGGCCCTCACGGTTTGCAAGGCCGCTCAGCCTGTCGCTATGCGCAAGCTCAATCGCCACCGCCTCGTCCGCCGAAAGGCTTCGGAAGATCCTGTGTCCGACGACGAGCAGCAACAGGCAGTAGACGGCAACCAGCGTCATGGCGGATGTGACGAGCGGCTGAACCTGGCTGCGGCTGACATCACCCGGAGCGCGGGGTGTCCAGGCAAGGGCACCGATCGATTGCTTCGACGGCGACAGGATCGGGACCAGATGGGTGGCGCGGGTCGATGACGGCACAAGCATCAGCCCCGGCAGCACATAGGCATTGCCGATCCGGTCCACGGTGGACGTGAAGAGGTGTCGGATGAAGATCAGATAGGATCGTTCATTGAGGGGTACATCGATCTCTCCGGATTTCATCCGGATCAGGGCAACCCCCGCGGCACCAATGCCCTTGTGTGTCCGGATAAAGCCGCTCGCCTGGGGGATCTGGCCATCGGGTGTGTTCTTCACCGTATCGAGGAGCTGCATGAGGTCCGCGCGCAGGAAGCCTTCCACCTCACCGATGATCGGCTGGCCATCCGAATAGGCCATGCTGACTTCGCCTTGCTGGTCGATGACGATGGCGACGTCGAAGAGATCGCTGTCGAAGGTCATGTCGCCGAAATTGCTGTTGACCCAGTCAATGTCTCGCAACCGGTAGACATTCTCGGCAGCATCGTCCCAGGCGGCGTAATCGTTGAGCGTCGCCCCCAGCTGGTGTTCAAAGGTTTCCACTGCCCCAACCAGGGTCTCCCGGGAGCGTTCCTCGTCGAGATGGTTCGCATAGATGGCAACGCGGTCGAGCGCGGTCAGAACGGTGAAGGTAACCAGGACGGCCACCGCCGCGAATACCAGCAACAAGGCGCCGACGGCGATACGGCGGTCCTTGATCGGCCGAAGCCGTCTATCTGTTTTCGGTAGCCGCATACTTTACACCCTGGCTTGGCCAGCACGGTGCCGCAGAATTGTTCAATTTAACTTAACATGCTGACGAAACAGGAATTTATCAGAGTACTATGGAATCCCGCTGAACAGGACGCGGCAACAAAAAAGGGGCTCCCTGCGGGAGCCCCACTCACCAGCCGGCCTGGAGGCACCGGCCAGGCATAGGTCTATCAGGCAACGACGGAAACGAACTCCTCCTTGGGGCGGCGTACCTTTTTCAGCGGGGCGAGCCAGTCGCCTTCAGCGGCGCGATAACCGAGCGGCAGGATCGTCACGGAACGCAAGCCCTTTTCGCGCAGGCCGAGGATCTCGTCGAGCTTGGCGGCATCGAAGCCTTCCATCGGCGTTGCATCGACGCCTTCAAAGGCGGCAGCGGCAACGGCCATGCCGAAGCCGATATAGGCCTGGCGGGCGGCGTGTTCGAAATTCACATCCGGCTCACGGCCGGGATACATGCCGAGCAGCATCTGGCGGTAGTTCTCGAAGCCCTCGTTCTTGAAGCCACGCTCCTCATTGGTGAGGTCGAACATGTGGTTGATGCGCTCGGCGGTGTAGTTGTCCCAGGCGGCGAAGACCAGGAGATGGGATCCCTCGGTCACCTGTGCCTGGTTCCACGCGATCTCCTGAATGCGGGCGCGAACTTCCTTGTTGGTCACCACGATGACTTCGAAGGGCTGCAGGCCACTGGAGGTCGGGGCGAGGCGCGCGGCCTCGACAATGCGCTCGACCTTGTCTTCGGATACGACCTTGGACGGATCCATCTTCTTGGTGGCATAACGCCAGTTGAGCTTTTCGATGAGTGCGGACATGGTCTCGCTCCTGGTTGGACCCGCGCGGCGCCCTGGGAGTTGGCAGGAACGGCGAGCTCTGGTATCAATTAGTAACCAGGCCTAGATATGTAACCAGCAATATTGTGCAAGAAGGCACATTTTTGATACCAGGTTACAGCGAGTGAACAAACGGACCCGCCATGTGCGACAACTACGACCCCGCAAAATGCCAGACCGTCAGCGAGATGCTGGCCAGATTGGGCGATAAATGGACGGTTCTGGTCATCATGATGCTCGGGGATGGGCCGCAGCGCTTCTCTGATCTGAAGCGCTCGGTGGTCGGCATCTCGCAGCGCATGCTGACATTGACACTGCGTTCACTGGAGAGAGACGGCATCGTGGAGCGCACGGTCCATCCGACCGTGCCGCCCAAGGTGGAATACGCGCTGACCGACCTCGGCCGCTCCTTCGGCGAGCCGATCCGCGCCCTCGGCGGCTGGGTTTTTACCCATCACGAACGCATCCAGTCCGCCCGCGCGGACTTCGACCGACGCAACGAGATCGACGCCGGCAACAAGCTGATCAAGCTCGGTTGAGCAGATTACGGTGGGGCGCGATTGCCCCCGCCGTATCAATCCGGCTTGAAGTTTCCCTTCGGGAACTCGAGCGCCAGATCGCGATACCACTTGCCACTCTTCTTGATGGTTCGGACCTGTGTGTCGTAATCGACATGCACCAGGCCGAAGCGCATCTTGTAGCCTTCGGCCCACTCGAAATTGTCCATCAGCGACCAGGCGAAATAGCCCTGCATCGGATAGCCCTCGGCAATCAGGTCGGCGACCTTGTCGAGATGTTCGGCGTAGTAGTCGAGCCGCGGCTGGTCCTCGACCTCGCCTCCTTCCACTTCCATATTGTAGCAAGCGCCGTTCTCGGTGATGTAGCAGGGTGGCAGTTCGTAGCGAGCATAGAGCCGTTCGACCAGCGACTTCAGCGCCGGGGCATAGACCTCCCAGCCAATATCGGTCTTGACCTTGGAAACCGGCGGCGCACCCACCGTTGCCGGGAATTCGGCACCGGGCGTCGGATCGTCGGCGACACGCATCGGCGTGTAGTAATTGAGCCCCCACCAGTCGAGAGGCTGGTTGATGATCGCGAGATCGCCCTCTTCAATTCTAGGCATGCGGCTGCCCAACGCCGAGAGGAATTCGGTCGGATATTCGCCCTTGAACACCGGATCGAAGAACACACCGTTGTGGAACTGATGCGCCCGCTCGGCGGCTGCGAGATCGGCGGCACCGTCGGACCCCGGTAGGGTCTCGTGGGCATTGAGGACCAGCCCGACCGGCACCTTCGGCGCTACATCGCGGATCGCCTGTACGGAAAGCCCGTGCGCAAGATTGGTGTAGTGCAAGGCATGCAGGGCAGCGTCCATGCTGCGCTCGCCCGGCGCATGTACGCCGTAGAGATGGCTGAGCCAGACCGAGCACCAGGGCTCGTTGAAGGTGGCCACCGCATCGAGCCGGTCGCCGAGGCGCTCCATCACCACCTTGGTGTAGCGCTGGAAGGCTTGTGCCGTGGAGCGCGCCGTCCAGCCGCCCTCGCCCATCAATGCCAGCGGCAGATCCCAGTGATAAAGCGTTGCATAGGCCTTGATGCCGCGCGCCTTCAAGCCGTCGACCAGCTTGTCGTAGAAATCGAGACCCTTCTCGTTGATCGGACCCGTGCCCTCCGGAATGATGCGCGGCCAGGCGATCGAGAAGCGATAGCCGGTGACGCCCATGTCCTTGATCAGGTCGAGATCGCTCTCCCACCGATTGTAATGATCGCAGGCTACATCGCCATTGTGCCGCCCGAACACCCGGCCCGGCATGTTGGAAAAAGCATCCCAGATCGACGGCTTGCGGCCATCCGCCTTCGACGCCCCTTCGATCTGGAAGGAGGCAGTGGCCACACCGAACAGGAAGTCACCGGGGAAGCGCGAGGCGAGAGCCTTGGGATCGATCATGAAGTAAGTCCTTCGTCATGCAAGCGCGGGCACCGCCGCCGCTTATCCGTCGCTCAGCGGTTTAGAGCAAAGCCAAGACGGGGTGAAGACGGCCGAAACAAAAAACTGCAACGTTGCAGAAAATCCACCCTGCCCTTGAGAGGGAGGGTCGGAGCGAAGCTCCGGGGTGGGGTGATGGGGAGAATGGGTCGAGTATCATCTGCCCCGCCCTTCGGGACCTAGGCCCCTCATCCGCCCTTCGGGCACCTTCTCCCCGCATGCGGGGAGAAGGCCTCCACCGCTGGCCAAGCATTCCCCCTCTCCCCGCTTGCGGGGAGAGGGTAGGGTGAGGGGCAAGTTTGCAGGTGCCCCCCCACCCGCGCGTGCCGCGCGACCTCCCCCCTCAAGGGGGAGGTGGAGTTACACCTTCACCCAACCGCCATTCTGCTTCGACGATGCGATGCAGGCCTCGACGAAAGCCACACCCTTCACGCCGTCATCCACCGTCGGATAGACCACCGCCGCATCGACAGCAGTCCCGGCCTTCGCCGCATTGATGGCAGCAGCGGCCTCCGTGTAGATCGTCGCGAAGGCCTCGAGATAGCCTTCCGGATGGCCAGACGGAATGCGGGTGACACGGGCCGCGGCGGCATTCGCCCCTGCCCCGCCACGCGTGATCAACTGCTTCGGCTCGCCGAGGCGCGTGAACCATAGATAGTTCGGATCGGCCTGCGTCCATTCGATGCCGGCCTTGGTGCCGTAGATGCGGACCTTCAGCCCGTTCTCGTTGCCCGTTGCTACCTGGCTGCACCAGAGCATGCCCTTGGCGCCACCCTTGAAGCGCAGCATCACATGGGCATTGTCATCAAGACGACGGCCCGGCACGAAGGTGTGCACGTCGGCCGCGAGTTCATCGAGTTCGAGGCCGGAGATGAACGAGCCGAGATTATAGGCATGCGTGCCGATGTCGCCGGTCGAACCGCCGGCACCCGACTGTTTCGGATCGGTGCGCCAGGCGGCCTGCTTCTGGCCGGTCTGTTCGATCGGCTCCGCCAGCCAATCCTGCGGATATTCCATCTGCACTAGGCGGAGATCGCCGAGTTCGCCTGAACGCACAAGCTCCCGCGCATGCCGCACCATCGGATAGCCGGTGTAGTTGTGGGTGAGGATGAACAGCGCCTTCGCCTTGTCGGCAACAGCCTTCAGCGCCTTGGCGTCTTCGAGGTTGGAGGTCAGCGGCTTGTCGCAGATGACGTGTATGCCACGCTCCAGAAAGGCCTTGGCTGCGGGGAAATGCACATGGTTCGGCGTGACGATCGACACCGCCTCGATGCCATCCGGACGCGCTTTTTCCTTCTCCGCCATCTCTTCGTAAGAGCCGTAGCAACGCTCAGGATCGAGCCCGAGTTCGCGACCGGAAGCGACCGACTTCTCGGGCGTGGAGGACAGCGCGCCGGCAACGAGATCATACTGATCATCGAGCCGCGCTGCCATGCGATGGACCGCGCCGATAAAGGCGCCGGCGCCGCCGCCGACCATGCCAAGACGGATCTTCGGTGTGCGTTCGCCCGATTTGCTTGCTTCGATCGCCATATGCTTCCTCCTTGAAACAGCGGTGTCTGGAGTTCGGCCTCCAGATCCGTTAAACTGACATCCGTAAAGAAGGATGCCCTGACAGTGAACACCTGAGATCCGCCTCTTCAGAGGCAAAGCAACCGAGCCGGTGTCAGCGATCGACGCGACGCCATAACTCCGCCTTTGCAAGGATCTCGACCATGCCTTTTCTCGACCCGAGACAACCCTATCCCATCACGCTTGCCGACGGCACGCCCTACCGGCAGACCGTTCAGCTTGCCGCCGTCATAGATCATCCCCGCATGGAGATCGGCGACTACAGCTACTTCACCCATTCTGGCACCGCGGAAGAAACGGCGACGATCCTCGCGCCCTATCTCTATCCCTTCAGCCAGGAACGGCTGGTCATCGGCCGCTTCGTGCAGATTGCCCGCGAGGCGATCTTCATCACCAGTTCGGCCAACCATGCCATGTCGGGTGTGACGACCTATCCCTTCCGCGTCTTCAGCCCAGACACCATCGACGGCTATCAGGACCTGCCTTTTCAAGACACCATCATCGGCCACGACGTCTGGATCGGCCATGGCGCAACGATCATGCCGGGGGTCACGATCGGCTCCGGGGCCATCATCGCCGCCCGCGCCGTGGTTACCCGCGACGTGCCGCCTTACACCATTGTTGGCGGCAATCCCGCAACCGTGCTGCGCCAGCGCTTCTCGGATACCGAAGTCGCCGATCTGCTGTCGCTTGCCTGGTGGGACTGGCCGCTCGACACGATCGAGCGCGCCCTGCCCCACCTCGAGAGCGGCGACATCGCCGCCCTCAAGCAGGTCTAGACCTCAGAGCCCCAGCATCCGGCGGTTCGCCGCATCATCCGTGCCGCCGGAAGCAAAGTCGTCAAACGCCTTCTCTGTGACGCGGATGATATGCGCCCGAACGAAATCGGCCCCTTCGCGGGCACCGTCTTCCGGATGCTTCAGCGCGCATTCCCATTCGACAACGGCCCAGCCGTCGAAATCGTTTGCCGCCATCTTGGAGAAGATCGCGCCGAAATCGACCTGGCCGTCGCCGAGCGAGCGGAAGCGTCCTGCCCGCTGCACCCAGCCCTGGTAGCCGCCATAGACGCCCTGCCGGCCGGTCGGATTGAACTCCGCGTCCTTGACGTGGAACATCTTGATCCGGTCCTTGTAGATGTCGATGTTGTCGAGATAGTCGAGGCACTGCAGCACGTAGTGCGACGGGTCATAGAGCATGTTGGCTCTGCTGTGGTTCTTCACGCGCTCGAGGAACATCTCGAAGGTCACGCCGTCATGCAGGTCCTCGCCCGGATGGATTTCGTAGCAGACGTCCACACCCTGCTCCTCGGCATAATCGAGGATCGGCAGCCAGCGCTTTGCGAGTTCGTCGAAGGCGGTCTCGACAAGGCCCGCCGGACGCTGCGGCCAGGGATAGATGAACGGCCAGGCGAGCGCGCCGGAAAAGGTCGCATGCGCCTTGATGCCGAGATTGCGCGAAGCCTTTAGAGCATATTTGACCTGCTGCACGGCCCATTCCTGGCGGGCTTTCGGATTGCCGCGGACTTCCGGTGCCGCAAAGCCGTCAAAGGCTTCGTCATAGGCCGGATGAACGGCCACCAGCTGGCCCTGCAAATGGGTGGAAAGCTCGGTGATCTCGACGCCGTTCTGGCGTGCGACACCGGCAAGCTCGTCGCAGTAATCCTTGGACTCGGCGGCCTTCTTCAGGTCCATCAACTGGCCGGCCCAGGTCGGGACCTGCACGCCGACATAGCCCTTTTCGGCCGCCCATTTGGTAATCCCATCCCAGGTGTTGAACGGTGCGGCATCACCCGCAAACTGGCCGAGAAAGATCGCCGGTCCCTTGATCGTCTTCATGAATTCTCCTCCCTGAGTATTCCTGCAACGTTTCCGTAAACGATTACAGGAGATGGAATTTCGACACAACCGCAATGATGTTCACAGCGGAAATCTGCCCGGGAAAAGCCCGGGCAGAGCATAGCGTTGACGTCCTGCGGATCAGAAGGGCGAATCCGGGAAGTAGTAGTTCTTCGCGTTGTCGGCCGTGATCAGCGTGGCATCCAGGGTGTAGGTGCCATGGACCGGAACTGCGTCGTAGAGGGCAGCAGCGGTCAGTTCCATGGCGGTGCCGACCATCGACGGCGGATAGAGAACGTTGACCGGCACCATCTTGTCGCCATCCATGACCTTCTTGATCATGTCTTTCGAACCGGCACCGCCGATGATGTACTGGATGTCGGTGCGGCCGGCCTGTTCGATGGCCTGGAGCACGCCGACGGCCATGTCGTCATCCTGGCACCAGACCACGTCGATCTTCGGATACTTGGTCAGGTAGTCCTGCATGACCTTGAAGGCGTCGTCGCGGTTCCAGTTGCCGAACTGGCGGTCGAGAACCTTGACGTTGGAGCCCTTGATGCCCTCATCAAAGCCGTCTTGGCGCTGCTGGTCGATCGGGATCGGCAGACCGCGGATGATGACGACTTCGGCATCCGGCGAGTTCTTGGCGATGTATTCGCCGGCGACCTTGCCGAGAGCCGGATTGTTGCCGGCGACATAGAGGTCGCGCACGCTGTTGTCGTTCACCGAAGGCGCACGGTCGACGATCGTGACGAAGTGGCCCTTGTTCTTCACTTCCTTCATCGCGTTGACCAGCGGATCCGGATCGGTCGGCAGGATGACGAGAGCGTCGATGCCCTGGATTTCGAGGTCCTGCACAGCATTCGCCTGGGTGGCCGGATCGGCCGAGGTCTTGACGATGACGTTGAGGCCCGGATGCTCCTTCATCAGGAGTTCGGCGACACGGTTGGCGTGATAGACGACGCCTGCGGTCCAGCCATGGTCGGCGGCCGGAATGGAGACGCCGATCGTCTTCGTCTCCTGCGCCTGCGCAGCCGTAAAGAGCGAGGTGAGCGCCGTCATGGCGACGGCAAGCCCGAGCAGTTTCTTATGCATTGGTTTCCTCCCAAAGTGACTAGGGTCGAGTTCGAACGGACCGGGCGACCCTCCTGCCCGGTCGCGCGTCACGCCTTGCGCGCCAGCGACCGCTGGACGAGCATCGCGATGATGATGATCGTGCCCTGAATGGCACCGATCAGATATTCGGAGATGAAGTTCGACAAGAGCATGATGTTGCCGACAAGCTCGAGGATGAAGGCGCCGCAGATCGTGCCCCAGACGCGGCCAGCCCCGCCCTTCAGCGCCGTACCACCGACGACGACGGCGGTGATCGCCTGCAGCTCCCACAGAATGCCGGTGGTGGCCGAGGTGGAGCCGAGGCGCGGGACGTAGAGCAGTACGGCAATCGCCACACAGAGCCCCTGGATGACGAAGGCGATGGTGCGCACCCGGTCGACGGCGATGCCGGAATAGCGCGCGACGTCACGGTTTGATCCGACGGCGACGACATGCCGGCCATAGCGCGTGCGATAGAGAACGATGGCGGCGATCGCGGTGACGACAAGGATGATGACGATCGGCACCGGCAGGCCAAGGATCGATCCGAAATAGACCGGCCGGTAGATTTCCTGCTGGGCCGGATCCCGCAGCGTGATCGCGCCGCCCTGAGACAGCCAGGTGGTCAGGCCGCGATAGATGCCCATGGTACCGAGTGTGGCGATGAACGGCTCGATCTTGCCGACGGTGGTGATCAGGCCGTTTGCCAGGCCACAGAGCGAGCCGATGATGATCGCAAGCGCCATGGCAGCGGCGATCATCAGGCCGGGATCGGCGATCGCGCCGGAATTCATGAACAGGATCATCAGGCTGGCGACAAAGGCCACCATAGAGCCGACCGAAAGGTCGAGGTCGCCGGACGAGATGACGAAGGTCGCGCCGACCGCGATGATGGCGATGAAGGCCGAACGCGTCGCGACATTGGCGAGGTTGGTGAGGCCGATGAAATTCGGGTTCACCAGCGCGCCGACGATCAGCAGGATCAGCAGCGCTGCAAAGGGCGCCACGGCGCGCAGATCCACATCGCGCCAGGTGCGGCGGCCGCGGCCAGGGGTGGTCGTTTCAGTTTCGGCAGTCATGGTCTTCCCGTCTCCTCCCGCGCCCCATCCCGAGGTCGCGCACCCTGAAATCTTCGTTTCAAGCCCGGTCTTGCCGCCGGGATTTGCAGTAGATCAGCCCGCCATCTGCCGTTTCAGGCCGGCGGCGTAGCGCATGATTGTCTGTTCGTTGATGTCCTCACCCTCGAGCAGGCCGACCATCCGGCCTTCGCGCATTACGGCGACCCGTGTGCAGAGCCCGATCACTTCGGGCATCTCCGAGGAGATCACGATGATCGAGCGTCCCTCGCGGGCGAGTGCTGCGATGAAATGATAGATCTGCTGTTTGGTGCCGACATCGATGCCGCGCGTCGGCTCATCGATGATGATCACGTCGGGCTCGACTTCCATGATCTTGGCGAGCAGCAGCTTCTGCTGGTTGCCACCGGACATGCGCCCGACCCTGACCTTGTCGTCACGCACCCGGATGTCGAAGCGACGCTTGGCGCGGGCCATGGCCTTGGCCTCGCTGCCCGGATCGAGGTAGCCATGGCGCACATGATTGTCCATCGACTGCAGCGTCAGGTTCGCCGTCATGCCCTCGCCGAGCAGCAATCCCTTACCCTTGCGGTCCTTGGTCATATAGGCGAGCCCGCGCCGGTTCGCCTCGCGGAAGTCCTGCTGATCGAGGATCGCCCCCTTGAGCCGGACTTCCCCCGACAGTCGCGGGCGCAGGCCAGCGACGGCCTCCATGAGTTCTGTACGCCCGGACCCGATGAGGCCCGAAAAGCCCAGCACTTCCCCGCGTTTTAGGTCGAAGCTGGCATTCTTGACGAAGCCGGTCGTCAGATCCTTGACCGACAGCACGATCTCTTCGTCGACATCGGGCTCATGTTTGTTGGGATAGAGGCTCGACAATTCGCGGCCCACCATAAGTTGGGCAATGGCTTCGCCATCGAGCGCAGACGTCGGCGCGGTCTTCACCCACTGACCGTCGCGCAGCACCGTCACACGGTCGGTGAGTTCCATCACCTCGTCGAGCTTGTGGGACACGAAGACGAAGCTCGTGCCCCGGGCGCGCAGCTTGCGAACCTGATCGAACAGCACTTCCGTTTCATCGCGAGACAAAACCGCCGTCGGCTCGTCCATGAAGACGATGCGCGCCTTGCGGCTGATCGCCTTGGCGATCTCGACCATCTGCTTGTCGGCCACCGCCAGCGAACTGATCAGGGCATTTTCGTCGATCTTCGACCCGAGCTGGTCAAGCACGCGCCGTGCTTCGGCCCGCATGACCTTGCGGTCCAGCATGCCGAACCGTGTGACTTCGCGGCCGAGAAACAGGCTTTCTGTTACGGTCAGATGGTCGGCGAGATTGAATTCCTGGTGGATGAGCACGATGCCGAGCGCCTCGGCCGCCCCATTGGCCGGCAGCGTCACCTGCTCTCCGTCGAGCAGGATGCGGCCGGCGGTCGCCTGTTCGAAGCCCGAGAGTATCTTGACGAGCGTCGATTTGCCCGCACCGTTCTCGCCCATGAGCGCATGAACCTCGCCCGGCAACACGTCAAAATCGACGCTGAACAGCACCTGGACATCGCCAAATGATTTCGAGATACGCTCCGCCACGAGCACGGGTGTCCGTGCTTCGCCCCCAACCGATGTCATGCAGTCCTCCCGGCGGTTCCTCCACCGCTGTGGCATTCTGTGTAAACCTTTACATGGTGAATGTAAAGGTTTACATCAGTCATTCATGGGGACAATTTGCTCCCTCTCGGCTTTCGCAGTCGCAGCACTAAATGTAAGGTCTCCAACGATTCCAGACGGATAGGGGATGAAGCCGCGTGCCGGAACAAGCACCAGCGACGATCGAGGACGTGGCGCGCATCGCAGAAGTGTCGATTGCGACGGTTAGCCGTGCGATCCACACCCCCGACAAGGTGGCGAAATCGACCCGCCAGCGTGTGAACCAGGCGATTGCCATCACCGGCTACACGACCAATGCCATGGCGCGCTCGCTGCGTATGGGCCGGTCGAACATGATCCTGATTCTGGCCCCCGACATCGGCGACCCGAATTTTTCATCAACGCTGATCGGTCTCGAAAACGAAGCCCGCGCCCATGGCTACGGCGTCCTCATCGGCCACACCCAGAACGATCCGGAGCGCGGCCTCGAATACCTGAAATTCCTGAGCTCCGGCCAGGCGACCGGCCTCGTGCTGTTCACCGGCCACGAGCCCTTCGGCCATCAGGTCATCGGCCAGCGCCTGCCGCCATCCGTTGCCGTCTTCGAACCGGTCTTCGGCTCCAAGATCTCCTACGTCGGCGTTGATGATGTGGCAGGAGCCCGCAAGGCAGCCGAACATCTGCTCTCCGCCGGTCACCGATCCATCGCCTTCATCGGCGACAGCAAGACGCGGCTCGGCCACCAGCGCCGCCGCCAGGGCTTCGACAAGGCACTTGACGCCGCGCGCATCCCGCCAAACCAGCGCTTCGTGCTGGAAGGCGAAGGCACGATCGAAAGCGGCCGCCTCGCCGTCGAGCAGCTCTTCATGCGCGACACGCTGCCCACCGCCTTCATGTGCGTCAACGACGCTACCGCCGTCGGCGTCCTGAACGGCCTCACCGCCCGCGGCTACGACCTCCCGCACGACTTCTCCGTCATCGGCTTCGACGACGTGCCCCAGGCGACCTATGTGAACCCCGCGCTCACCACCATCCGCCAGCCCCGCACCGCGATCGGCCGTCAGGCCATGTCCCTGCTCATCAAGTCCCTCGCCGACCGGCCCACGGAGCGCCAGGAAATCCTGCTGATGCCGGATCTGATCGTGCGGGGGTCGGTGACGGGGCCAGCGAAGCGCTGAGCCTTTAGCTCCCCTTCCCTGCCAATGGATGCACTTGGCCTGCCGCCGCCGGAGGCCTATCTTGCCCTGATGATTGACAGGAATGGAATCCCCCGATGAGTGTTGCCTTCACCAAGGAAGAGAGTTCGGAAACCGCAGCAGAAACCCATTTGCCGGACCGACCGATGTCGCCCCACCCGAACCTGGTGACGGCGGAAGGCTTGAAGCTTCTCGAAGCCCAGGCGGAAGAGGCACGCGCCGCCTATCTCTCGGCGCAGGTGATCGAAGATATCAACGAGCGCCGCCGGCAGTCGGCCGTGCCGTATCGCGACCTGAAATACCTGACGGAGCGATTGCGCACCGCGCAGGTCATCCCGGAGCCCGAAACCAATGCCGTCGTCGCCTTCGGTAGCAAGGTCACCTTCGAGCGGGACGATGGGCGAGTCCAGACCTACCGCATCGTCGGCGAGGACGAAGCCGATCCGAAGACCGGTTCGATTTCGTTCGTTTCGCCCGTCGCCGCGCGGCTGATGGGCAAGGCGGTCGGCGATGTGGTGACGGTCGGCGACCAGGAGTTGGAGATCACGGCGATCGGGTGAATGACTGCCGGACGAAACCGCCCGACGCTCGTCATCCTCGGGCTCGTCCCGAGGATCTACTGCCGCCGGCAGGCGTTCGACGCTTGCGGTGGAGATCACGCAGTCCCACAGACTTCCGTCGACCGCCTCACCCGCAGCCGTCTTGGCAGATCCTCGGGACAAGCCCGAGGATGACGGCAATTCAGGAACGCATAAGGCCGGGACGCTTTCGCGCCCCGGCCCATTTTTCATCGAAAAACCCACTAATCAAACGTAGCGGTTGACTACGTTTTCCAGCAGTTCCTGCTTGCCGGAGACCGGCTGCGGATTGACGTTCTGGGCTTCGACGCGGGCGGCGATTGCATCGAGGCTTTCTTCGCCGCGCAGCATCTTCTGGTTTTCGGGCTTGTCCCAGCCGGCGTAACGGCTGCTGAGCGGTGCCGAAAGCGCCTTGTCTTCCACCATCTTGGCCGCCGCCTTCAGGCCACGGGCGCAGCAGTCCATACCCCCGACATGGCCGATCAGCAGGTCTTCCGCATCGAGCGACTGGCGGCGCAGCTTGGCGTCGAAGTTGGTGCCGCCGGTGGTGAAGCCGCCGGCCTGCAGAACCTGATAATAGGCCAGCGCCATTTCCGGAACATTGTTCGGGAATTGGTCTGTATCCCAGCCGGACTGGTAGTCGTTGCGGTTCATGTCGATCGAACCGAAGATGCCGAGCGCATTGGCGAGCGCCAGCTCGTGCTCGAAGGAGTGGCCGGCGAGGATCGCGTGGCCCTGCTCGATGTTCACCTTCACTTCGTTTTCAAGACCATAGCGCTTCAGGAAGCCGTAGACGGTCGCGACGTCGTAATCATACTGGTGCTTCGACGGCTCCTGCGGCTTCGGCTCGATCAGGATCGCGCCCTTGAAGCCGATCTTGTGCTTGTATTCGACGACGAGATTGAGGAAGCGGCCCATCTGGTCGAGTTCGCGTCCGAGGTCGGTGTTGAGCAGGGTCTCATAGCCTTCACGGCCGCCCCACAGCACATAGTTTTCGCCACCCAGACGCTGGGTCGCATCCATGCAGGTCTTCACGGTCGCGGCTGCGAACGCGAAAACGTCCGGATCCGGATTGGTGGCCGCACCCGACATGTAGCGGCGATGGGAGAACATGTTCGCCGTGCCCCAGAGGAGCTTGACGCCGGTCTCTTCCTGCTTCTTGGCGAAGTAGTCGACGATCTCGTTCAGATTCTTGGTGTTTTCGGCAAAGCTGTTGCCCTCGGGGCGAACGTCCGCATCGTGGAAGCAGTAATACGGCGTGCCGAGCAGCTGGAAGAATTCGAAGGCGACATCAGCCTTCAGCTTCGCAGCATCCATCGTGTCCTTGAACCAAGGGCGCTCGAAGGTATTGCCGCCGAACGGGTCGGTGCCCGGCCAGACGAAGGTGTGCCAGTAGGCAATCGCAAAGCGCAGATGGTCTTCCATGCGCTTGCCGAGAACCACTTCGTCCGGATTGTAATGGCGGAAGGCCAGCGGATTGGTGCTGCCTTCGCCTTCATATTTGATCTTCTGGATATTGCCGAAGAAACCTGTGCTCATGGGTAGTCCTCCTTGTTGTGTGTTCGTTGAATTGTGATGGCACTGGGTGGGGTTCCCCCTCACCCTGCCCTCTCCCCGCTGGGGAGGGGAGAATGTCGGCGCGCACCGCGTGTCTCTTCTCCCCAGCGGGGAGAAGGTGCCGGCAGGCGGATGAGGGGCGTCAGCTGCCGAGGGAACGGATCGCCGGATAAAGTGCCCGGTAACGCCCGTAAGCCGTCTCGTATGCACCCGTGAGCGCGCTGACCGGCTCCACCGTTTCCGCCGTCTCCGGCGCCGTGCAGACCGACAGCGGATCCGCCCCGGTCGCCGCAATCAGTCCAAGACGAGCCGCCCCGAAGGCTGCGCCGAAATCACCATCGGCGGGAATGTCGACCGGCATGTCGAGCGCGGTCGCAATCGAGGACAGCCAGTAACGGGAGCGCGAACCGCCACCGATCGCTGTGACGCGGCTGATCGTGGTTCCCGCAGACTTCAGCGCTTCAAGGCTGTCGCGGATCGCGAAGGTCACCCCTTCCAGTACCGCCTGCGTCAGCACCGCGCGGTCGCTCTCATGGCCAAGCCCGATGAAGGCACCACGAATCTTCGCATCGTTGTGCGGCGTGCGCTCGCCCGAGAGGTAGGGAAGGAAGGTGACACCCGTCGGCGCCTTGAGCGCGTCGCCCAGTTCGCCGGTCAGCTCCCCGGCCGATTTGCCGGTGACGGTCGAATGCCAGTTGAGCGCATCGGTCGCGGAAAGGATGACACCCATCTGGTGCCAGGTCTTGGGCAGCGCATGGCAAAACGCATGCACGGCACTTTCCGGCTTCGGCAGATAGGAAGCATTGGCGGCAAACAGCACGCCCGAAGTTCCGAGCGAGACGAAGGCCTGACCCTCGGCGACCGTGCCCATGCCACAGGCCGAGGCCGCATTGTCCCCTGCCCCGCCGGCAATTACGACGTCGGATCCAAGACCCCATTTGGCCGCAAGTTCGGCACGCAGCGTACCGGCGCGATCGGTCCCCTCGACGAGACCGGGCATCTGCTCGATCGTCAGTCCCGTGGCGTCGAGCAGTTCCGTCGACCAGGCCCGCTTGCCCGTATCGAGCCAGCTGGTGCCGGCCGAATCCGACATGTCGGAGAGATATTCACCCGTCAGCCAGAAGCGCAGATAATCCTTGGGAAGCAGAACCTTGGCGACCTTGGCGAAGGTCTCCGGCTCGTTGTTTTTCACCCAGGCGAGCTTCGGTGCGGTAAAGCCGGGGAAGACGATGTTGCCGGTCAGCGCCCGGAAGCGCGGGTCGGCATCGAGGGCAGCCGCTTCCGCATGGCTGCGCGTATCATTCCAGAGAATGCAGGGCCGAAGCACTCGACCCTTGGCATCGACAAGCGTCGCGCCATGCATGTGGCCGGAAAGGCCGATGCCCCGGACGGCTGACAGCTCCTTGGGATGCGCCACCTTCAGCGCTGCGATCGCCTCTTCCGTCGCATGCAGCCAGTCGCCCGGCGCCTGTTCCGACCAGCCGGAATGCGGCCGCTGCACGGTGAGACCAGCATGACCAACGCCAATCACCTGCTGGGCGTCGTTGATCAGCATCGCCTTGATGCCGGACGTGCCGAGATCCAATCCGAGATACATGGGTGTCCTCCATTCCTCTGCCTTCAGGGCAGATTGTCCTTCAAGAATATGTCGATCCGAATGCGCTCCTGGGCGGCAACCACCGGAAGCCCGTCGGCCTTCGCCTTCAGCACGCGAATGGCACTGCGCACCTCGTGTCCAGCATCCTGGTTGAGCACGGCGTCGATCAGCCCCGACTGCAGCGCGCCGCGCGTCGTCTCGGTCAGTTCATGCGCGATGACCACCGGACGGCGTGCGGCGGTCACGTGATCCAACGCCTTGATAAGACCGCGATTGCCGGCTCCCAGGCTGTAAAGCGCGACGATGTCCTCGAGGCCGGAAAACAGCGCCGTGACCAGCCGCTCGACGATCGCAGGATCGTCGCGACCCTCCAGCACCGGCAGAAGTTCGAGCGCCGGAAAATCCCGCGCCATGACGGCGGCGAAAGCCTCGCAGCGCTCGCGGTGGTCGCGCACCAGCATGGAACCGGCAAGCACCGCGACCTTGCCAGAACGACCGCCTGCGAAACGGCCAAGCAGGCTTGCGGCCGTGCGACCGGCAGCGGCATTGTCGATGCCGGCATAGTGATCGCGCTCGGCACCGGAGAGATCGGAGACCAGCGTGACGAGCGGAATGCCAGCGGCCGTCACCTCGGCTGCAGCAGCTGCAACTTCGGGCGCATCCACGGCGACACAGGCGATCCCGGCCGGCTGCTCGGCTGCGGCCTCCCGCAGCGCCCGTGCAAGGGCGGCCGCATCGAAGGCCGGCACGTCGATGAGCCGGATGACGATACGTTCGACGCCGGCACGCTCCCGCGCCTCTTCGAGCGCAAGGCGCAGGCCCCGCATGAAGGAATTGTCATTGGAGGGAATGAGGAAGGTCAGCGGATAGGTCCGACCCTTCGCGAGATTGGCCGCAGCCACATCGCGCACGAACCCCAGTTCGTGCACCGCCTTGTCCACCTTCTCGCGGGTGCGCGCGCTGACCCCCGGCCGCCGGTTCAGAACCCGGTCGACGGTGGCAAGGCTGACGCCTGCACGGCTCGCGATGTCATGGACTGTAGGCTTCATTCTCTCCTCCGGCGCCTGTCCTACACCAGAGTCTGAGGTACGTAAATCAGAATTCTGACGTACGTACCTCTTTGGCGGGCAAAAAAGTGGCCGCCCCAACGTGGGACGGCCGAGCTTTGGAGATGATGCGAAGCCTGAACCGCCAGGCTTGTGGCACGGAGAAGTCAGTGACCGGCGCCTGCGGGTGCGGCACCCTGTGGCTTCTTCAGCAGCATCGCCAGGAAGACCAGGGCGGCGAACAGCACCGTCAGCCCCATGAACACATCCATGAAGGATAGGAGCCAGGACTGCTGGGTAACGACGCCGGAGAGTTTCTTGATGGCCACCGCCGTCCCGTCGAGATCATAGCTGTCATAATTGGCGCCGACACTGGCGAGCCAGTCGAGTGCTGCCTGATTGCTCCAGGAGAGCTGCTCGGAAAGCCGGGCGTAGTGATCGTCAGAGCGCTGCGTCAGCATCGTGTTGATGATCGCAAGCCCCACGGCCCCACCGAGGTTGCGGGTGAGGTTGAAGAGCCCGGACGCGTTCTTCATGCGGTCCGGCGGCAGCGTGCCGAGCGCAAGGTTGTTGATCGGCACCATGCAGATCATCAGCGAGCAGCCACGCAGGATCTGCGGCACGAGCAGCTCGTAGAAGTCCCAGTCCGCCGTGATCCCGGTCATCATGTAGGTGCCGAGGGCAAAGCCCGAAAAGCCGATCATCATCATCACGCGCGGATCGAGCTTGTTTGAAAGCGCGCCGGCAACCGGCGCCGTGAGGAACATCGCGGCACCGGACACGAACATGGTCTCGCCGATCATCAGCGAGTCATAACCGCGGATACGCCCGAGATAGAGCGGATAAAGATAGGTGAGCCCGTAGAGCCCCACCCCCATCACGAAGGAGAAGAGCGAGCCGAAGGCGAAGTTGGCGTTCGAGAAGGCCCTGAGATCGACCACCGGCAGTTCGACCTTGAACACGCGCCAGAAGAAGAACGCGCCGCCGATGACCATGGCGATCGTGCCCATGACGATGTGATGGTCGTTGAACCAGTCCTTGTTGTTGCCCTCTTCGAGCACGAATTCCATCGTGCCGAGGAAGACGGCCATGGAGACGAGACCCCACCAGTCGAACTTCTTCAGAAGCTTGAGGTCCGGCTTGTCGAAATCGATCAGGCTCCAGGCGGCCGCAGCCACCAGCACACCGGGAATGACGTTGATCAGGAACAGCCAGTGCCAGGACATCGCATGGCTGATGTAACCGCCGATCGTCGGTCCGATCGTTGGCGCAAGTGTTGCCACGAGGCCGACCATCGGCGAGACGATGTTTCGCTTGGAGGGCGGGAAGATGGTGAAGGCCGCGGCGAAGACGGAAGGGATCATGCCGCCGCCGATGAAGCCTTGGATCGCCCTGTAGACGATCATCTGTTCGATATTCGTCGCCGTCGCACAAAGCGCGCTCGCCAGCGTAAACCCGGCGGCACAGATCGAAAACAGCACGCGCGTCGACAGGATGCGCGCCAGCACCCCCGACAGCGGGATCATGATCACTTCAGCGATCAGATAGGAGGTCTGCACCCAGGCGATTTCGTCGGAGCCCGCCCCGAGACCGGCCTGGATCTCAGAAAGCGAGGCCGAGACGATCTGGATGTCGAGGATGGACATGAACATCCCGAACACCATCGCCAGGAAGGCGAGGACGCGTCTGGGATCCATCCGCTCCTCGGCAGGAGCCGAGGCAGCGATGTCATGTGTAGTCACTGCGGCCATGACACGGCCCTTTCGATAACGTCAGCCGGTGGTTTACTTCGCGGCAAGCGCCTGGCCCTCGGGGGCCGTGCGGGTGTCGACGTCGACGATGACGCTGAGACCGGCGCGCAGATGGCCACCGGCAAGCGCGTCCTTGGGCAAGGCGATCCGCACAGGCACACGCTGCACGACCTTGGTGAAATTGCCCGTCGCATTCTCGGCCGGAAGCATCGAGAAGATGGCACCGGAAGCCGGGGCGATCGAGGTCACGGTGCCCTCCAGCGGCTGGTCGCCATAGGCATCCACATGGATCGAGACCTTGGAACCCGGCACGAGATCGGCGATCTGCGTCTCCTTGAAATTCGCCTCGATGTAGAGTTCGCTGGTCGGGACCAGGGCCGCGAGCCGCTTGCCGGCGGATACGAGATCACCGGCCTGGACCGAGAGATTGCCCACCACGCCGTCGTAAGGCGCCTTCAGAACGGTGAAGTCGAGATCACGCTTCGCCTTGTCGATGGCCAGCTGCTGCAGACGCACCGTGCTCAGCGCCTCTTCGCGCTGGGCCTTCAGAAGTGCCAGATTGGCTTCAGCGGAGGAAACGGCCGCCTGCCCTGCAACGAGGTTGGCCCGCGCCTGATCGAGCGCAACCCTGGCATTGTCCAGATCGGCCGTGGTGCCGACGGACTTGGAGGCGAGTTCGCTCGCGCGGTTGGCGGTGATTTCCGCCCCACGGACGGCAGCTTCAAGCGCTCCAAGCTGCGCCGTCGCCTGCGCAACGCTGGCCTGGCCGCCAATGATCTGCGCGTCGATCCGCTTGACCGAGAGCTCCGCACTCTCCTTGGTCGCAACTGCCTGCTCATAGGCAATCTGATAATCGCCACCGTCGAGCGTCACGAGCGGGTCGCCGGCATGCACGACCTGGTCGCTTGTCACATTGACCTTCTCGACATAACCCGAGACCTTCGGCGAGATGATAGCGATATCACCCTCGATATAGGCGTCTTCGGTCGACACCATGAAGCGGCCCTCAGTCCACCAGCCGTAACCATACCACCCGGCACCAGCGAGCAGAGTGGCGAGTATCACGGGCAGGACGGGGCTGCGCTTTTTGACCTTGGGGGCCGCCGATGGCGCCTGGATGGGTGCCCCGGTATCCGTTTCATTCACGGGCGCGGCCTCATTCCGGTCGACTGGAGTGGAAGTGGAACGAAGGGCGGTGGATCTTTGCGTCGCTGACATGATAGGGACCGGGGATAGGTTGGAATTATTCGAACTGAACCGTTCGGTTCGATTGACATAAAGCCTTTTTTACCCCATATCAAGAGCCGGAAACGGGCTTCCATGCGCGAGCCGGTAAATGAGTTAATGCTTTTCGGTCAGGAAATGTCGAAACAATCCGATGAAATCGCAATGACGCCTCCATGCTACCCCGTCGCGGGCGTGGGCCGCTTTGCCGCGGGGTCGGATCCGGTCAAACGGGGACAGATCCTCGACGGCGCGCATCGCGTCTTCATGAAGATGGGCTACGACGCCGCCAGCATGAACGATGTGACCCGCGAAGCCGGCGTCTCGAAGGGCACGATCTACGTGTACTTCCAGAGCAAGGAAGAGCTTTTCGCGGCCCTGATCGAGCGAGCGAAGGGGCTCTTCACCGAAAGCGTCCGCGAGCTTCTCGCTCAGCATCCCGACCCGGAAGAAGGGCTGCGTCTCTTCGCCTACGCCTTCGTTGATCAGATCTTCAATTCCGAGATGATACCCGCAATGCGTATTCTTCTCGGCGTGATCGATCGAATGCCCTCGCTCTGTCAACGCTTCTTCGCCGGCTCGCCCAGCAATGCGAAGTCGGTGCTGAACGATTATCTGGACCAGCAGGTCGCGGCCGGTCGGCTCAGTATAGAAGACACGAGCCTTGCTGCCGCGCAGTTCATCGATCTCACCGTCGGCGGCTATTTCAAAGGCAAGCTCTTCAATGATATTCCGAGCCGACCGGAGGACTCCGAACTCGAGCGAGTCATCGGCGGCGGCATGAAGGTCTTCTTCTGCACCTACGGGCCGAAGAGCGAGACAGTCTGACGGGCCGGCGTCAGCCGGCCCTTGCCAACTGCGCCATTTTGTCCCATCTCCTGCCTGTCCCCTCCCCATCCACGGAAGCCATTCATGCAGGATATTTTAGCTCTTCTCCAAGACCCCGCAGCCTGGGTCGCTTTGGTGACCCTGGTCGTCATGGAAGTCGTCCTCGGCATCGACAACCTGATCTTCATTTCCATCCTGACCAACAAGCTGCCGGCTGAGATGCGCGAAAGGGCCCGCCGCATCGGCATCGGGCTTGCGCTCGTCATGCGCTTGGCCCTGCTCGGGACCGTCGCTTGGATCGTACAGTTGACCACGCCCGTCTTCGAGGCGTTCGGCCATGGCTTCTCCTGGAAGGACATGATCCTGATTGCCGGCGGCCTCTTCCTCGTCTGGAAGGCCACCAAGGAAATCCACCACAATGTCGACCCGATCGACCAGGAAGAGGACTTCATCGCGTCTTCCGCCTCGACCACCTTCGCCAGCGCCATTGGCCAGATCCTGCTGCTTGACCTGGTCTTCTCGATCGACAGCATTATCACCGCCGTCGGCATGACCCCCCATCTGCCGATCATGGTCGTCGCCGTTCTCGCCGCCGTGACGGTAATGCTGGTTGCCGCAACGCCTCTGGCCAACTTCATCGAGAGGAACCCGACGATCGTCATGCTGGCGCTCGCCTTCCTGCTGATGATCGGCACCACTCTGATTGCCGAAGGTATGGGCTTCCACGTGCCTAAGGGTTATGTTTACGCTGCGATGGCCTTCTCGGCCCTGGTCGAAGTGCTCAACATGTTCGCCCGCCACAAGCGGGAGCGTGACCGGAAGGCCAAGGCGGCAGCCCACTGAGGCGCTGCTGATTTCTTGAGAAAGGCCTGTCGCAAGATGGGCCTTTTTTATGGTGGAGCCGATATCGCCGGAACTGAACACCTCTTGCCGGAATTGCAGCTAGCGCCTACGCCTTCATCGAACATCCGCATCGTCGCCGGAGCCCCATGACATACGAGCAAATCCTTGCCTTCAGCCTCATCGCGGTGATGATGGCTGCCTTCCTCTGGGAGAAGTTTCGCTACGACGTGGTGGCCTGCGTGGCTCTCGTCGCGGCAGTCGCGCTTGGCCTTTTGCCGGCGGAGAGGGCCTTCTCGGGCTTCGCGGACGACCTCGTCATCATCGTTGGCAGTGCCCTTGTGGTCAGTGCTGGTGTGGCCCGCTCGGGCGTCGTGGATCTGGCCATCAAGCGCTTCTTTCCCGCCCTCACCTCGCTACACGGCCAGATGCTGCTGCTGCTGGTCACGGTGACGATCCTCTCGGCCTTCATCAAGAATATCGGCGCGCTCGCCATCATGATGCCGGTCGCGTTCCAGTTCGCCCGCCGCTCCGGCGTGCCGCCCTCGGTGTTCCTGATGCCGATGGCGTTTTCAGCGCTGCTTGGCGGCTTGATGACACAGATCGGCACCTCGCCGAACATTGCCGTCTCTCGCCTGCGCGAGGAATTGACCGGCCAGCCCTTTACCATGTTCGACTTCACGCCGGTCGGCGCAATGCTCGCCGCCGCTGGCATTGTGTTTCTGATCTTCTTCTACTGGCTCGTGCCGCGCCGCGAGAACCAGAACCCGTCCTTGCAGGAGGCACTGGAAGCCTCGAGCTTCGCCACGGAAGCCATGATCACCCGCCAGTCGCCCTTCGTCGGCAAGACGCTGCACCATCTCCTGCAGACGTCCCACGGCGAGGTAACGGCGACCGCCATTCTGCGCGGCCACACCCGCCTGTCGCCCTTCCCGGACGTTCTTCTCCACGAGGAGGACACGCTTTTGCTGGAGGGGCCATCCGAGGCGCTCGACCGCATCGTATCCCAGGGCAATCTCAGCCTCTCCGGCAGCACCGATGGCGACCGCAAGCGCCGCGGTGACATCTCCTCGGTCGAAGCCGTCATCGGACGCGGCTCGCCGCTGATCGGCCAGACCGCCAGTGAGCTTTCCCTGGTCCACACCTACGGCGTCAACCTTCTGGCCGTCAGCCGTCAGGGCAAGCGCATCCGCGAGCGCCTGGGCCAGTTGACCCTGCGCTCGGGCGACGTGGTGGTGCTGCAGGGCCTGCGCCAGCAGATGCCGGCCATCCTCACCGAGCTCGGCTGCCTGCCGCTGGCGGAACGCGAGATCCTGCTGGGTACCAGCCGCAATATCTTCATCCCGCTGGTGATCCTGGTCATTGCCATGGGCGCCACCGCGCTTGGCATCGCACCCGTCGCCATTGCCTTCTTCACGGCAGCCCTTGCCATGGTTGCCTTCGGTGTCCTTCCGGTCAGCGAGGTCTATCGTGCCGTCGATGGGCCAATCCTGGTTATGCTGGCAGCGCTGATACCCGTTGCCGATACCCTGCGCACCTCAGGAGGCAGTGATGTCATCGCCGGCTGGCTGAACGCCGTCGCGGGCGGCTTGCCCGTCTGGGGCGCGGTCGCCATCATCCTGCTGACGGCGATGGCCGTGACGCCCTTCCTCAACAATGCAGCCACCGTTCTTGTCATGGCACCGATTGCCGCGAGCTTTGCGACCGGCCTTGGCTACAAGCCGGAAGCCTTCCTGATGGCGGTTGCCATTGGTGCTGGCTGCGACTTCCTCACGCCCATCGGCCACCAGTGCAACACGCTGGTCATGGGTCCGGGCGGCTATCGCTTCTCCGATTATCCGAGGCTCGGCCTGCCGCTCTCGATCCTGATCGTGCTGGTGTCTGTCCCGGCTCTGCTGATGGTCTGGCCGGTGCAGTAGCGCCGGCGCCTCAGACCACGCAAAGAAAAACCTGCGTCGGCGGGACGCAGGTTTTCCTTGGGGCGGGGACTTGGGGGAGAACGCAGACCGGACGGTTAAGGGGCTCGCCTGCCATTTCGTTGGCCACGGGAAGAAACCGGAAAAATTCCCGTGTTCCCCTTGATCCGTCGCGTCCGGTTGGCACGGCCTGCGTTCTGCCATAAGAACGCGTGGCCCCGCACCGGGTTCCGGCCTTTCGCAAATTTTTTTGAACTTTCTTCATCACGGCTGCAGATGCCGGGTTTCCGCGGTTTTTCTTGACGCAAGGCTGTGAATATGGCCTAAGGCCACCCGGTGGAACAGGCGGTTCATTTCAGGCCTCCGCCGTGTCCGCGCAGCCCTCACAGGCAGTCTCACATTCATGTCGATCCGGCGCATGGCGCCAGGTCACCCGCACGCACCACGAGCTTTACCCATGACCAAGTCCGGCGTCCGCGTCCGCATCGCACCCTCCCCGACCGGCGAGCCCCATGTCGGCACCGCCTATATCGCGCTGTTCAACTACCTGTTCGCGAAGAAATTCGACGGCGAGTTCATCCTGCGCATCGAGGACACCGACGCCACGCGTTCGACTGCCGAGTTCGAGCAGAAGGTTCTGGATGCCCTGAAATGGACCGGCCTCACCTGGTCCGAAGGTCCCGATGTCGGTGGCCCGTATGGTCCCTATCGCCAGTCCGAGCGCAAGGACATTTACCGTCCCTTCGTCGACCAGATGCTGCGTGACGGCGGCGCCTTCCGCTGTTTCTGCACGCCCGAGCGGCTGGAGCAGATGCGCGAAGCCCAGCGCGCTGCCGGCAAGCCCCCGGGTTATGACGGCCTCTGCCTGCATCTGAAGGCCGAGGAAGTGACCGCCCGCGTCGAAGCCGGGGAGCCGCATGTCGTGCGCCTCAAGGTGCCGACCGAGGGCTCCTGCGACTTCCACGACGGTGTCTATGGTGATGTCTCGATCCCGTGGGAAAGCGTCGACATGCAGGTCCTGCTGAAGGCCGACGGCATGCCGACCTACCACATGGCCAACGTCGTCGACGACCATCTGATGAAGATCACCCATGTCGCCCGCGGCGAGGAATGGCTCGCTTCGGTGCCGAAGCACATCCTGATCTACAAGCACCTTGGTCTCGAGCCGCCGGTCTTCATGCACCTGTCGCTGATGCGCAATCACGACAAATCGAAGCTGTCGAAGCGCAAGAACCCGACCTCGATTTCCTATTACTCGGCTCTCGGCTACCTGCCGGAAGCGCTGATGAACTTCCTCGGCCTTTTCTTCATCCAGATCGCTGAAGGCGAAGAACTGCTGACCATGGAAGAGCTGATCGAGAAGTTCGACCCCGAAAACCTGTCCAAGGCCGGCGCCATCTTCGACATCCAGAAGCTCGACTGGCTGAACGGCCGCTGGCTGCGCGAGAAGCTGACACCGGAGGATTTCGTCGCCCGCGTCCTCGACTGGTCGATGGAAAACGGCCGTCTGGTCGAGGGCCTGAAGCTCGCCCAGAGTCGTGTGACGAAACTCGGCGAACTGCCGCCGCTCGCCGGCTTCCTGCTGGCCAACGACGTCGGCCTGACGCCCGCCTCCTTCGGCGGGTTGAAGACCAGCCCGGCAGAAACGCTCGAAATCGTCACCACCGTCCAGGCGGATCTCGAAAAGATCCTCGAATGGAACGTCACGACCATCGAGGAAGAGCTGCGCGCGATCTCCGATCGCATGGGCAAGAAGCTCCGCGTCGTCACCCCGCCCCTCTTCGTCGCCGTATCCGGCAGCCAGCGCTCGCTGCCGCTGTTTGACAGTATGGCGCTGCTCGGCCGCTCGGTCGTGCGCCAGCGTTTGAAGGTGGCAATCCAGGTACTGACCGCGATGGCGGGTTCGCAGAATTGAGGGAACCCCTCTCCCCTTGACGGGGTGAGGCCGGGAAGGGCTTTTGCCCGAGCAGGACGTCTGCCCTCTCCGTCGCTTCGCTCCGACCCTCCCCGTAAGGGGGAGGGTTGACCGAGCCAGCCGCACCGGCGAAATGAAACGAACACAGCCCCAAAAGGCAACCACACGATGACCGAACAGAAGACCGAAACCGCCCTTTCTTCCGATCCGACCGAGGTCCGCCGCCAAAAGCTCGACCAACTGCGCAAGACCGTCGGCGACGTCTATCCGGCGCATTTCCACCGCACGCTGACCAATGCGGAATTCGCCGAGAAATACGCCGGCCTCGAGCCGGATCAGGAGTCGGAAGACATCGTCACGGTCGCCGGCCGCGTCTATTCCTCGCGCAATTCCGGCATGTTCATGGACATCCATGACGCCTCCGGCAAGATCCAGATCTTCTCGCACAAGGACACGACCCCGGAAGAAGCCCGCGCGTTGCTGCCGATGATCGACCTCGGCGACATCATCGGCGTCAAGGGCCAGGTCCGTCGCACCAAGCGCGGCGAGCTGACCATCAACGCGCATGAAATCACCATGCTGACCAAGACGCTGCTCCCCATGCCGGAAAAGTATCATGGTCTTGCCGACATCGAACTGCGCTACCGCAAGCGCCATCTCGACATCCTCACCAACGAGGAATCCAAGCTCCGCTTCCAGCAGCGCTCGAAGATCGTCTCCGGCATCCGCCGCTTCCTCGAGGGCGAAGGCTTCCTGGAAGTCGAGACGCCGATGTTGCAGACCGTCTATGGCGGCGCGACGGCCGAGCCCTTCAAGACCCACCACAACACGCTGAAGATGGACATGTATCTGCGCATCGCGCCGGAACTGTTCCTGAAGCGCACGCTGGTCTCGGGGCTCGCCGACAAGGTGTTCGAGGTCAACCGCAACTTCCGCAACGAAGGTGTGTCGACCCGCCACAATCCCGAATTCACCATGATGGAATGCTACTGGGCCTATGCCGATTACGAGGACATGATGGGCCTCGTCGAGCGCATGTTCGAGACGCTCGCGATCGGCATCCACGGCACAACCGACCTCACCTTCGGTGACAAGCAGCTGTCCTTCAAGGGCCCGTTCAAGCGCGTGCCCATGCCCGACGCCGTCAAGGAAGCAACCGGCATCGACTTCCTCGCCATGAAGACCGACGAGGAAGCCCGCGCCGCCGCCAAGGCTGCCGGCTTTGAAGTCGAGAAGGACTGGACCTGGGGCGAATGCCTCGCCTTCATCTTCGAGGAAAAGGTCGAGGGCACGCTGATCCAGCCGTCTCACGTCACCCACTTCCCGAAGGACATCTCCCCCTTCGCCAAGGAAGTCCCGGGCGAACCCCGCCTCGTCGAGCGTTTCGAGACCTATTGCAACGCCTGGGAGGTCGGCAATGCCTTCTCCGAACTCAACGACCCGGAAGAGCAGCGCAAGCGCATGGTCGAACAGCTCGAACAGGCCCATTCGCGCGGCGAGAAGGACAAGCAGCTCGACGACGAGTTTCTCGATGCCATCGACCAGGGCATGCCCCCGGCTGGTGGCCTCGGCATCGGCGTCGACCGCCTGATCATGTTGCTCACCAATGCGCCGTCGATCCGCGACGTGATCCTCTTCCCGGCACGCCGCAACCGCAACGACTGACGAGAAGATCGTTTTCAGACGCAAAAGCCCCGGTCACAGGCCGGGGCTTTTGCGTATCTTGGTCACGAGAGCTCGGTGTTGCCGCAAGCCTCTCCTGATGAGCGGCCCGGGCTCAGGCGCACTCGTCAATGTCCGGCCTTGGCGTGCTCATCACCCTTGGCCTTGGCCTTCGGCGGCAGGATTGCCTCGTCTTCGGCCGGCACCTCTGGTTGGGTCGCGGCACCATGCTCTTCCGGCTTGGCAGCAGGCTGTGCGGCACTGCTTCCATCCGGCGTGATCGGCTGCGCGCGCATCTTCTCAAGCCAGGCTGCGCCATGGTCGGCACTGGCGGCCCCATCGGCAGCCTTCGGTTCCTCGGCCTTTGCCGTAGCATCCTCGGAAGGCGCCTCCACCTCCGAGCCGAGCCCGACCATACCCTTCAGGGAGGCAAACCAGCCCTCGTCGCCAGCCGGCGCCTCCTCGGCAGTTGCGTCATTCGCAGGCGCACCTTCGGCCACGTCCCCATGGCCCGCGGCCTGATCGGCCGTTTCGGCATGACCACCGGCATCTGCGCCATGCGCGGCTTCGTCAGCAGCGGTAGGTTTCGTTTCCGTATGCACCACCTGCTCTTCTACATGAGCAGGGGTTTCTGCATGGGCAGCTTCGGCAGCAGGTTCCTCGTCATGCGCGACGGGAGCGGTTGCGGCATGCTCGGCCCCGGCATCGTGTCCCGCATCATCATGCGCTTCAGCCGGTGCCGCAGCACCATGGGCGACATCAGCCGGTTCCGCGTGATCGTCCGCCGGCGCATCGTGTCCGTCCGCAACGGCACCATGGCCATCGGCGGGTGCCCCATGACCATCGGCGGGTGCGTGACCGTCTTCCGCTGCGGCATGTCCCTCGGCGGGCGCTTCGTCGCCACCAAGGCCAACCATGCCCATCAGCGAAGCCATCCAGCCCTTGCTTTCCTCGGCGCCGTGTTCGGCAACTGGCGTCTCCTCGCCGTGCTCGCCGGCAGGTGTCTCTCCATGGCCCTCGGCCTCACCGTTGCCGCCCTCGGCCGCGCCATGGTCTTTCGCTTCGCCATGCCCCTCGGCCGGCTTTTCGCCATGTGCGTCTTCCGCGCCATGGGCCGGCGCCTCTCCGTGACCATCGGCGGCCTTTTCGCCGTGCCCTTCGCCCTCCGGCACGAGCACTTCAGGCTTCACGCAATCGGTCTGGTCGTTCAGCTTGGCAACCAGGGCCTGGATGTCGTCTTCAAGCATATCGACGCGCTGGCCGAAAAACTCGCCATTCGCGGCGGCCAAACCATCGACATAACGCGCCGTCAAAACCCGCGCGGACACTTCCTCCGGAACATGGCTCGGATCGGGCACGTAGATGACATCTGCCCCGACCGCGCGGCCGCGCATGCCGGAGCGATCCTTCGGCCCGTTCGCGTCGAGCACGACGACCTGCACGAGGTCAGCCTTTTTGCTTTCCTGCAACGCCTTGGCCACGCGCAGCGCCGTCTTGACGCGCGTCAGACCATCGCCGGGTTCATTTGTCGTGATGAACTTGCGCACCCAGAAGCGATCCTTCTTCTGGATCTCGACCGTCTTCACTTCGGTGCATTCGAGGCCGTTCAATTCGGCATAGGAGGGGCCGAGCAGCTTGTCGGCGCCAATGTAGACGGCAGCGGCACCCGTGCCGCCCAGGGTGACCAGCACCCCGCCCAAAACCAGCATGAGCTTTCGTGAAAGGTGGATCTTGGGCACCTTCACGCTTGAAACTCCGCCATGACACTGTCCCGACTGTTACGCAATACTGGCGGCCACCATACGCCCCTCTCCTTGCAGAACCTTTAACCCCGTGCATCCAGTTCCGGCACATGTCTCGCGATGCTTTTTGCAAATGATTTGCAAAAGCGTTGACAACGGCGCGAAGCGCTATAGATTTTAATGAGAATGACTTGCAAGAACAGGAATGGACCATGGTCTTAAAGCTTGCCTGCCGTCTCCTTGCCCTGGCGCTGCTGCTGCCGGGGACAGCCCTTGCCGACGACAAGCCGAAGGTCGTCACCACCTTCACCGTCATTGCAGATATTGCCCAGAATGTTGCCGGAGATGCCGCAACCGTCGAAAGCATCACCAAGCCCGGCGCCGAGATCCACGGCTACCAGCCGACCCCGCGCGACATCCTGAAGGCTCGTGATGCCGACCTCGTGCTGCGCAACGGGCTCAATCTCGAAGCCTGGTTTGAAAAGTTCCTCGCCAATCTCGGCGACGTGCCGACGGTCACCGTCAGCGATGGTGTCGAGCCGATCGGCATTGCCGGCGGCGCCTATGACGGCAAGCCGAACCCGCATGCCTGGATGTCGCCGGCAAACGCGCTCATCTACGTCGAAAACATTCGCAAGGCCCTGACCGATCTCGACCCCGCAAACGCCGCGATTTACGAGGCCAATGCGAGGACCTATTCCCGGAAGATCAGCGCCGAGATCGAGCCGATGAAGGCAGAAATCGCCAAGATCCCGGAAAACGAGCGCTTCCTGGTAACGAGCGAAGGCGCCTTCTCTTATCTCGCCCGTGATCTCGGCATGAAGGAACTCTACCTCTGGCCGATCAATGCGGACAGCCAGGGCACGCCGCAGCAGGTCAAGGCCGTCGTCGACCAGGTGATCGAAAACAAGATCCCCGTCGTATTCTCTGAGAGCACCGTCTCAGACAAGCCGGCCCAGCAGGTCGCCGCGGAAACCGGGGCACGCTACGGAGGCATCCTTTATGTGGACTCCCTCAGCGAGCCTGATGGCCCGGTCCCGACCTATCTGGATCTCTTGAAGGTGACGGTATCGACCATCGTGAAGGGATTTGCCGGATGATCATGGGATCGGGCGCAAGACGCAATCGCGAAGGGATCGCCGCAGAGGATGTGACGGTCACCTATCGCAACGGCCACACGGCCCTGCGCCATGCAAGCTTTGCCATCCCCCCCGGAACCATTACGGCCCTTGTCGGCGTCAACGGCGCCGGCAAGTCGACGCTTTTCAAGGCGATGATGGGCTTCGTGCCCGTGGCCTCAGGTGAGATCCGCGTGCTCGGCATGAGCGTCAAGCAGGCACTCAAGCAAAACCTCGTCGCCTATGTGCCCCAGGCGGAAGAAGTCGACTGGAACTTTCCAGTCCTCGTCGAAGACGTTGTCATGATGGGCCGCTACGGCCACATGAACTTCCTGCGCATCCCCTCGAAACGCGATCACCAGCTGGTTGACGAAGCGCTCGCCCGCGTCGGCATGGGCGATTACCGCAAGCGCCAGATCGGCGAACTCTCCGGCGGCCAGCGCAAGCGTGTCTTCCTCGCTCGCGCTCTTGCCCAGGAAGGTCAGGTGATCCTGCTCGACGAACCCTTCACCGGCGTCGATGTCACCACCGAGGAGCAGATTATCGGCCTGATGAAGGATCTGCGCGCGGAAGGCCGCGTCATGCTGGTCTCGACACACAATCTGGGCAGCGTGCCCGACTTCTGCGACCGGACCGTCTTCGTGAAAGGCACGGTCATCGCCTCGGGCAAGACCGAGGATACCTTTACCGAAGACAACCTCAGAGCCGCCTTCGGCGGTGCGCTGCGCCATTTCGTGCTGGCCGGCCGGGATCTGCACGACGACGATGACGGCCGCGAGGTCACCGTTATCACCGACGACGAACGCCCCTTCGTCATCTATGGCCAGCCGAAATCGGGAGCATCCGATGTTCGCGACGCTGGTTGAGCCCTTCACCTACGACTACATGCGCAACGCCATTCTGGTGTCTGCGCTGGTCGGCGCCGTCTGTGGCTTTCTCTCGGCCTATCTGATGCTGAAAGGCTGGTCGCTGATCGGCGACGCGCTCTCCCATGCCATCGTGCCCGGCGTCGCCGGCGCCTATATGCTTGGCCTGCCCTTCGCCTTCGGCGCCTTCCTCTCCGGTGGCCTCGCCGCCCTCGCCATCCTCTTCCTCAACCAGCGCACCAAGCTGAAGGAAGACGCGATCATCGGCCTGATCTTCACCTCTTTCTTCGGCCTAGGCCTGTTCATGGTGTCGATCTCGCCCGTCTCGATCGACATCAAGACCATCGTGCTCGGCAACATCCTCGCCATCACGCCCGCCGACACCCTGCAGCTCATCCTGATCGGCGGCATCAGCCTCCTCGTCCTGACGTTGAAGTGGAAGGACCTGATGGTCACTTTCTTCGACGAGAACCATGCCCGCTCGATCGGCCTGAAACCCGAACGCCTGAAGGTAGTCTTCTTCACTCTGCTCGCAGCCTCCACGGTTGCCGCCATGCAGACTGTCGGCGCCTTCCTCGTCATTGCCATGGTCGTCACCCCTGGGGCGACCGCCTACCTCTTGACCGACCGCTTCCAGCGGCTGATCCTGATGGCGCTCGGCATCGGTGCCGGCACCAGCTTCATCGGCGCTTATGCGAGCTACTTCCTCGATGGCGCGACCGGCGGCATCATCGTCGTCCTGCAGACCGTCATCTTCCTCACAGCTTTCCTGTTTGCCCCCAAACACGGCCTGCTTGCCGCCCGCGGCCGCGCACGTGAAGCGCTGGAGCCATCGGCGCCGGCAACGACCGCAGAACCGCCCCGCCTTCCCGAGGAGCGCCCCGCATGAGCGAAACCCTCGAACTCGCCCTTCTGCCCTTCCAGCTTCCCTTCATGCAGTCGGCGTTCGTCGTCACGCTGTTGATCGCCATCCCCATGGCGCTCCTGTCTTGCCTGCTGGTGCTGAAAGGCTGGTCGCTGATGGGCGACGCGGTTTCCCATGCCGTGCTGCCGGGCGTTGTGATCGCCTATATTGCCGGCATCCCGCTGGCCATCGGCGCCTTCGTCGCAGGCCTAATCTGTGCGCTGCTCACCGGCTTCATCAAGGAAAACAGCCGCATCAAGGAAGACACGGTGCTTGGCATCGTCTTTTCCGGCATGTTCGGTCTCGGGCTGGTGCTGTACGTTCAGGTCGAAAGCGCAGTACACCTCGACCACATCCTCTTCGGTGACATGCTGGGCCTGTTGCCCTCGGACCTGATCGAGACTGGTCTGATTGCCCTCTTTGCCACTCTCTTCCTGATCGTTCTGCGCAAGGACCTGCTCGTCCACGCCTTCGACCCGCAGCATGCCCAGGCCATTGGCCTCTCCGTCCGCCTGCTGCATTACGGCCAGCTCGCCGTGCTCTCGCTCGTCGTGGTGGGTGCCCTCAAAGCCGTCGGCATCATCCTGTCCGTCGCCATGCTCGTCGCCCCCGGCGCCATCGCCTTTCTGCTGACGAAACGCTACGGCGCCATGCTGATCACCGCAGTTACGGTCGCGGTCTCGTCCTCGTTAGCTGGCATCTATCTGAGCTTCTTCATTGACAGCGCGCCTGCCCCGACGATCGTGCTGATCATGAGCGGCATCTTCATCCTCGCCTTCGTCCGCACCCTCTGGCAGGCCCGGGGCGTGAACCGCATCGCCGCGGCAGAAGACATCTGACCTTGCGTCACTTGGCATGGATCAAGTCGATGGGGCCGATCGCGCACTAAGGTCTCCTCATCAACGCGAGGATGGATGCCCATGTCGACGATGAAACTGCTTCAGAAACCCACCCGCCACCTCTTCTTCACCGGCAAGGGCGGCGTCGGCAAGACATCGCTCAGCTGTGCGACCGCCATTGCGCTGGCGGATCAGGGTCTGAGGATACTTCTCGTCAGCACCGATCCCGCCTCCAACCTTGACGAGATGCTGGGCGTTAACCTCGGCAGCGATCCCACCCCCGTTCCGGGTGTGCCTCGCCTATTCGCCATGAACATCGACCCCGAAACGGCAGCCGAAGACTACCGTCTGCGCGTGCTCGGCCAGATGGGACCGGAGGCGAGCGACAAGGACCGCGCCACCGTTCGCGAACAGCTTTCCGGCGCCTGCACCACGGAGATTGCCGCCTTCGACGAATTCGTCGGCCTGCTGGCAGACGACGGCCCGCGCTTCGACCATATCATCTTCGACACGGCCCCGACCGGCCACACTCTGCGGCTTCTCAGCCTGCCCAAGGCCTGGACCGGCTTTCTGGAAGCCAATGAACGCGGCGCCTCCTGCCTTGGGCCCCATTCCGGCCTTAAGATGCAGGAAGACCGCTTTCGCACGGCACTGGAATGCCTCGGCGATCCCGCCCGAACGACCATCGTGCTGGTGACACGCGCCGACCGCGGCGCGATCCGCGAAGCCGCCCGCACGGCCGGCGAGCTCTCCGAACTCGGCCTCTCCAACCAGATGCTCGCCGTCAATGGTCGTTTCACGCCAACCGACCCTGACGACCACGTGGCCGCGGCCTTCGCCGCGGAGCAGACAAAGGCACTTGCCGAGCTTCCGCCCGCCCTGAACTCCTTGCCCCGCGACGAGGTGGCTCTGAAATCCTTCGACATGGTGGGGCTTACCGCCCTGCGCGGACTTCTGTCCGAACCGGCCCCCGGTCCTTCCGTCGATACAGACGACGAAACCTTTGCGAGCCCCGACCTACCGCGCATCTCCCGTCTGGTCGATGAAATCGCCACAACTGGCAAGGGCCTCGTGATGGTCATGGGCAAGGGCGGCGTCGGCAAGACCACGGTTGCGGCAGCGGTCGCCGTCGGGCTTGCAGCACGCGGCCACAGCGTACACCTCACCACCACCGACCCGGCGGCCCACCTGTCCTTCGTCGTCGGCGCCGGCGCCATGCCCGGGCTGACTGTGGACCGGATCGATCCCGAGGCAGAGACGGCCCGCTACATAGACAAGATCATGGCGAGCAAGGGACGGGATCTGGACGAAGCGGGGCAGGCGCTGCTGCGCGAGGATCTCGCCTCCCCCTGCACGGAGGAAGTTGCCGTCTTTCACGCATTTTCCCGCGTGGTCGGAGAAGCGCGCACGAGCTTCGTTGTCATCGATACCGCCCCGACAGGCCACACGCTGCTGCTCCTCGATGCGACAGGCGCCTACCACCGTCAGATGACGCGTCACCTCGACGACAACGCGCCGGGGCGAATGATTACCCCCCTGATGCGCCTCCAGGATCCAACCTATACGCGGGTTTTGCTCGTGACGCTGCCGGAGACGACGCCGGTTTCTGAGGCCTCAGCTTTGCAGGACGATCTGCGCCGGGCCAGCATCGAGCCCTATGGCTGGGTGATCAACAAGGCGATGGCAATGTCAGCAACGCGCGACCCGCTCCTGCGCGCCCGCATACGGCGCGAGAAGGCGCAGATCGAACGCGTCAGGCGCGATTGCGCAAGCCGTGTCTTTGGGCTGGATTTCCGGCCCGTTGCCCCGGTGGGCCTGGAGGAGTTGCGAAAGATTGCTGAGGAGGAATGACACCGCCGCAGCATCTCAGACCCGCGCCTCTTCCTCGGCACGCTTGGTCCGCCTCGACACCACCCATTCCCGCCAGACGGTGAAGAGCCCGGCCCCGACGACGATGATGGCGCCGACCACCGTGTTCCAGCGCAACACTTCGCCGAATACGGTCACGGCGATCATCGCCCCGAGCACCAGCTGCCAGTAGGAAATCGGCTGGACGATGACCGCATCGAGATTCTCGTAGGCCTTGATGAGCGAGAGATGGCCGATGATGCCGGTGCAGCAAAGCCCGATCATCAGGCCCCAGCCGGCAGGAGAGAACGGTGTCCAGAAGAAGGGGCCGAGCAGGTTCGAGCCGATGAAGCCGACGATCGCCAGGTAGAAGAAGCTGGTGGAGGGCTGATCGTCGCGGCTGACGAGCCGCGTGGCGATGCCGTAGACCGCGCCGAGCACGGCACAGATGAGTGGCAGCCAGATGTAGGAATTGAAGCCGTCGCCGCCGGGCGACAGCATGATCACCACGCCCACGAGACCGAAGAGGATCGCCGTCCAGCGCCGCCAGCCGACCTTTTCCCCGAGAATGGGCATCGAGAGGAGCGCGACGAAGATTGGCCCGGCTGCGAATATCGCCTGGCTCTGGGCAAGCCCCACCTGGGTAAATGCGACGATCGAGATCAGGATCTGGGAGAAGAGAATGAGGCCTCTGAGGATCTGCAGAAACGGTCGCTTCGTGTTGACCGCCGCTTGTAAACCGCCGGACGATCGCATCGCCAGAAACAGCGCGAAGGCGACGAAGGCCCAGTAGCGCACCATGGCCACCTGCACCGGCGAGTGGGTTTCACCGAGGTGTTTGGAAAGGCCATCCTGGACGGCGAAGACGGAAAAGGCGAGAAACGTGAAGAGGTAGCCGAGCGGCGTCGATTTCATGGGGCGATGAGGGCTTTGCACGAGGGAGGATCCGTGGACGAACCAACGGCGCGGGCAAATTGATCCTACACCCTGACCACGCGTTGCCTAGTGCAGTTTTGCACAGCTGCCCTGCAACCTGACAACCTCTCACACTGGCGACGCGGCCGCGCCTTGCCTCACGACGGGCGCCGTGCTTCAAAAGGCGATGGCCTTCACCCTTCGCCAATTGCAGTATTTCGTTGCCGTCGCCGAACAGGGATCGGTCACGCGTGCGGCCCAGAACCTGTCGATCTCCCAGTCTTCCGTGACCGAGGCGATCAAGGAACTCGAGGGCGATCTCGGCGTCGAGCTCTTCGAGCGCCACCCGCGCGGCCTGACAATCACCTATAACGGCCACCAGTTCCTCCGCCACGCAACGAAGATCCTCGCCGACGTCTCGGATGCCCGCAACGTCTTCACGGAAACCCAGAACAGCACCGGCGGCACGCTCAACATCGGCGTCACCTCGCTGGTCGCGGGTTACGTGTTGTCGGATCTTCTCGCCCGCTATCGCCGCGCCTGCCCGGGCGTCGAGGTCTCCGCCATCGAGGACAACGGCTCCTATCTCGAACATCTGCTGATCGGCGGCGAGCTGGATGTCGCCGTCATGGTCATCTCCAACCTGCGCGACAGACTGGCGCTGCAGGCCGAGATCCTGGAAACCTCGCCCTACCGCCTCTGGCTCCCCATCGGCCACCCGCTGGTTTCGGCGGATATCATTTCCGTGCAGGATATCGCCCGCGAGCCGCTGATCATGCTGACGGTGGACGAAATCGAGGAGAACACCGGCAAACTCCTCTCGGCGCTCGGCGCCCGCCCCCATGTCGCCTTCCGTACCCGATCCGTCGAAGCGGTCCGCAGCCTGGTCGCAACCGGCGCTGGTGTGGCGCTGTTGCCAGATCTCGTCTACCGCCCCTGGTCGCTGGAAGGCGACCGCATCGAAAGCCGTGATGTTTCGGGGGCGCTGCCCGTGGTGCAGGTCGGCATGGTCTGGCGCAAGGGCTCAAGCCTGCCGCAATCCGCACGGGATTTCGTGGGGATCGCCGAGGCGAGCCGCAGTGGGCGGGTCAGGTAGCCTGTAGTAATTGCCCCTCATCCGGCTACCGCCGCCTTCTCCCCGTGAACGGGGAGAAGGCCGATGCGGCAGCGTCGTGCTCCCTTCTCCCCGCCTGCGGGGAGAAGGTCCCGGCAGGGGGATGAGGGGCATCTCCACGAACCAGGAGAAAATCCGCCGCCATCGGAAAAACCGATACCGACATTCTGACGAATGAATTTGCGAATGCGGTTAATTCGCGGCAACTTTCTCGCCGGGAACATATGGCCGCAAAAACGCGGCTTCAAAAACGGGAGACCTCGCGATGAAATCTCTTCTGAAGTCTTGCACTGTCCTTGCCTCTGTATTGAGTATGACCACCGCCGCTATCGCCCAGGAGCCTTTGCAGGCACTCGGAGCCGGCGAAGGTGCGCTGTCCATCGTCGCCTGGGCCGGCTATATCGAGCGCGGCGAAACCGACAAGAATTTCGACTGGGTCACCGAATTCGAGAAGAAGACCGGCTGCATGGTCTCGGTGAAGACCGCCGCCACCTCGGATGAAATGGTCGCCCTGATGAACGAAGGCGGCTTCGACCTCGTCACCGCTTCGGGCGATGCGTCGCTGCGCCTCGTCGCCGGCAAGCGCGTCCAGCCGATCAACACGGCCCTGATCCCCTCCTGGAGCACCATCGACGAGCGCCTTCAGAACGCCCCCTGGCACACCAAGGACGGCGTCCACTACGGCACGCCTTACGTCTGGGGCCCGAACGTGCTGATGTACAACACCAAGGCCTTTGGCGACAAAGCCCCTGATAGCTGGAACGTCGTCTTCGAAGAAATGACGCTTGCCGACGGCAAGTCCAACAAGGGCCGCGTCCAGGCCTATGACGGCCCGATCCACGTCGCCGATGCCGCCAACTACCTGATGTTCCACAAGCCGGAGCTTGGCATCAAGGATCCCTACGAGCTGAACGAAGACCAGTACAAGGCAGCCCTCGATCTGCTGCGCGGCCAGCGCCAGCTCGTCAGCCGCTACTGGCACGATGCCTTCATCCAGATCGACGACTTCAAGAACGAAGGCGTTGTCGCATCCGGTTCCTGGCCCTTCCAGGTCAACCTGTTGAAGGCCGACCAGCCCGTCGCCTCCGTCTTCCCGAAGGAAGGCGTCACCGGCTGGGCCGACACGACCATGCTGCATGTCGACAGCGAGCATCCGAACTGCGCCTATATGTGGATGGAGCATTCTCTCTCGCCCAAGGTCCAGGGTGACGTCTCTGCCTGGTTCGGCACGGTTCCCTCCGTTCCCGCCGCCTGCAAGGGCAATGCGCTGCTCGGCGACGAAGGCTGCAAGAACAACGGCTACGAGAACTTTGACAAGATCAAGTTCTGGAAGACCCCGGTCTCCAAATGCGAAAGCCAGGGCGAGTGCGTGCCGTACCATCGCTGGGTTTCCGACTACATCGGCGTGATCGGCGGACGTTGATCACTTCCCCTTCTCCCCAGCGGGGAGAAGGTGGTCCGCAGGACCGGATGAGGGGGAGGCGAAGCCTCTAGCCTCTCGTGGGGCATCGTGGCCCTCGCCCCCTCATCGCCTCGCTATGCTCGGCACTTCTCCCCGCTGGGGAGAAGAGGCCGCCTGTCGGCGGCACACGTCACATACCTCTGGAGTCCCCATGACCGCAGCCGTCTCCTTCTCGAAGGTCTCGCGCCATTTCGGCAGCGTGAAAGCCGTCGATGCCGTCGATCTGACCGTCGAGCCCGGCGAATTCTTCGCCATGCTCGGCCCTTCAGGCTCTGGCAAGACAACCTGCCTGCGCCTGATTGCAGGCTTCGAACAGCCGACGGCTGGCCACATCGAGATCTTCGGCGAAACCGCCGAGGGCGTGCCGCCCTATCGTCGCAACGTCAACACGGTCTTCCAGGACTATGCCCTGTTCCCGCACCTAAACATCCTCGACAACGTCGCCTATGGCCTGATGGTCAAGGGCGTCGCCAAGGCCGAGCGCCACCGCGAAGCCGAGAAGGCGCTGGAGATGGTGAAGCTCCCCGGCTACGGCACCCGCAAGCCCGGCCAGCTCTCGGGCGGCCAGCGGCAGCGCGTGGCGCTGGCCCGCGCCTTGGTCAACAAGCCGAAAGTACTCCTGCTGGACGAACCGCTTGGCGCACTGGACTTGAAGCTACGCGAACAGATGCAGGAAGAGCTGAAGACCCTGCAGCGCTCGCTCGGCATCACCTTTGTTTTCGTCACCCATGACCAGGGCGAAGCACTCTCCATGGCCGACCGCGTTGCCGTCTTCAACGACGGCAAGATCGTCCAGGCCGGCACCCCGCACGAGATTTACAACCGTCCCCGCACCCGCTTCGTCGCCGATTTCGTCGGCTCCTCCAACGTGATTGCGCCCGACGCGATGAAGGCACTGGGCGGCGAAGCCCGCTGGACGAGCCTCCGCCCAGAAGCGATCCGGATCGTCTCGGAAGGCGGTGTCGAGGCGACCGTGCGCTCGACCAGCTTCCTCGGCGCCTCGACCAAGCTCTTCGTCGAAACGGCTGTGACGGCCCTCACCGTCTCGCTGCCCGCCGGCCAGGCCGCACCGCAGGCCGGCGAAAGCATCCGCATTTCCTGGTCGGCCTCCGACCCGCACTACATGGAGGAGGCCGCATGACGGCGATCTCCGCACCCGCCATCACCCCTGGCCGTCAGGGCCTGATGGGGCGGCTCTCGGATCTGCTCTGGCGGCGGCCCAACCTGCTGCTGGTCCTGATGCTGGTGCCGCCCCTGCTCTGGCTCGGCATCATCTATGTCGGTTCGCTGGTGGCGCTGCTCCTGCAGAGCTTCTTCTCGATCGACGAGTTCTCCGGCCTGATCAATTACGAGTTCACGCTGGCAACCTATGGCGAACTGCTCCGCCCGGCCAATTTCGACATCATCCTGCGCACGCTGCTGATGTCGGCGGCCGTCACGCTGGTATCGGGGGTGATCGCCTTCCCGATCGCCTACTACGCGGCCCGTTATGCGAAGGGCCGCTGGAAGGCCGTCTTCTATCTCGGCATCATGCTGCCGCTCTGGTCGAGTTATCTGGTCAAAGTCTACGCCTGGAAGCTGATCCTCGCCAAGGAGGGCATCTTGACCTGGATCTTCGCCAAGCTTCACCTCACCTGGTTGCTCGACGGCATCCTCGCCATCCCCGTCATCGGCGGCAACTCCCTGTCGATCAGCTATCTCGGTACCTTCATCGTCTTCGTCTATGTCTGGCTGCCTTTCATGATCCTGCCGATCCAGGCGGCCCTTGAGCGCGTGCCCGGCAACCTGATTGAGGCGTCAGGCGATCTCGGCGCCGATTCCGGCCAGACTTTCCGCCATGTGCTCTTTCCCCTGGCCCTGCCGGGCATTGTCGCCGGCTCCATCTTCACCTTCTCGCTGACCATGGGCGATTACATCATCCCCCAGATCGTCGGCACCTCGCGCCTCTTCATCGGCCAGGCGGTCTATGCCCAGCAGGGCACCGCGGGCAACATCCCGCTCGCCGCCGCCTTCTCGGTCGTGCCGATCGTCATCATGGGCATCTATCTCACCATCGCCAAACGCATGGGGGCCTTCGATGCACTCTGACCGCTCCCAATCCGCAGGCCTTTCGCTCAAGATCGCTGCCGGCCTCGGCCTTGCCTTCCTGCATCTGCCGATCCTCTTGATCTTCGTCTATGCCTTCACCACGGAGGAAAAGAGCTTCCAGTGGCCGCCACCGGGCTTCACAACCAAATGGTTCGCCGTCGCCTGGAACCGCCCGGACATCTGGGAAGCGCTCACGCTGTCGGTCAAGGTCGCGAGCATCGCCACGGTGATCGCGCTCGTGCTCGGCACGCTCGCTGCCGCCGCCGTGGCCCGCACCAAGTTCTTTGGCCGGGAAGTGATCTCGCTGCTCGTAATCCTGCCGATCGCCCTTCCCGGCATCATCACCGGTATTGCGCTGCGCTCGGCCTTTTCGCTGGCCGATATCCCCTTCTCCTTCTGGACGATCATCCTCGGCCACGCCACATTCTGCGTCGTCGTCGTCTACAACAACGCCGTCGCCCGCTTCCGCCGCACCTCCGGCTCGTTGATCGAAGCCTCGATGGATCTCGGTGCAGACGGTTTCCAGACCTTCCGCCATGTGATCCTGCCTAACATCGCAACGGCCCTTTTGGCCGGCGGCATGCTCGCCTTCGCGCTCTCCTTCGACGAGGTCATCGTCACGACGTTTACAGCCGGCCAGCAGTCGACACTGCCGATCTGGATGCTGGAGGAACTGATCCGCCCCCGCCAGCGCCCGGTCACCAACGTGGTTGCGATGGTTGTCGTGATCGTCACTTTCCTGCCGATCCTGGCAGCCTACTATCTGACCCGCGATACCGACCAGATCGCGGGCAGCGGCAAATGAACCACCGGACCCGTGCGGCCTCACCACACGGTCTCGCAATTGAAGTCTGATAAAAGGGAGAACGACATGGACACCCAGATGCTGATCGGCGCCAAGTTCGAAGCCGGCACAGAGACGGACGAAAAGATCCTGAACCCCAAGACCGGCGAGGTGATCGTCGATCTCCCCGAGGCCTCGCTCGCCCAGGTCGAGGCGGCCGTCGACGCCGCCGAAGGCGCCTTCGTTTCCTGGTCACAGACGACTCCCGGCCAGCGCGCCGGTTACCTGCTCGCCATTGCCGATGCGATCGAGAAGGATGCCGCCGCCTTCGCCGCGCTCGAAAGCCTGAACTGCGGCAAGCCGATCAATGCCGTGCTCAACGATGAAATCCCTGCGATCGTCGACTGCTACCGCTTCTTCGCCGGTGCGATCCGCACGCTGCAGGCACCCGTCTCGGGCGAATACCTCCCGGGCTTCACCTCGATGATCCGCCGTGATGCCGTCGGCGTCATCGGCTCGATCGCGCCCTGGAACTATCCGCTGATGATGATGGCCTGGAAGCTCGCACCGGCGCTTGCCGGCGGCAACACCATCGTCTTCAAGCCCTCCGAGCAGACGCCGCTGACGGCACTCAAGCTCGCCAAGGTCATGGCTGATATCCTGCCCGAAGGTGTGGTCAATGTCGTGCTCGGTCGCGGCGAAAGCGTCGGCAATGCACTGATCAACCACCCGAAGATCGCGATGGTCTCGATCACTGGCGATATCGCCACCGGCAAGAAGGTGCTGACGGCCGCTGCCAAGACCGTGAAGCGCACCCATCTCGAACTCGGTGGCAAGGCCCCGGTCATCGTGCATGACGATGCCGATATCGACGCCGTCGTCTCGGCGATTCGCACCTTCGGCTATTACAATGCCGGCCAGGACTGCACCGCCGCCTGCCGCATCTACGCCGCCGACAAGATCTATGATCGCTTCGTCGCCGATCTCGCCAGCGCCGTCTCGACCATCAAGTTCAACCAGGCCGACGACGCCGAAAACGAAATCGGCCCGCTGATTTCCAAGCGCCAGCGCGACCGCGTTGAAAGCTTCGTCACGCGCGCTGCCGAACACAAGCACATGGAAGTTGTCACCGGCGGCAAGCTCGGCTCAGAGAAGGGCTTCTTCTACACGCCCACCGTCATTGCCGGCGCGACGCAAGACGACGAAATCGTTCGCCGCGAAGTCTTCGGACCCGTCGTCTCCGTCACCCGCTTCACCGAAGCCGAACAGGCGGTCGCCTGGGCAAACGACAGCGATTACGGCCTTGCCTCCTCCGTCTGGACCAAGGACATCTCCCGCGCCATGCAGACCGCAGCCCGCCTGCGCTATGGCTGCACCTGGATCAACACCCACTTCATGCTCTGCAACGAAATGCCCCATGGCGGCATGAAGCAATCCGGCTACGGCAAGGACATGTCTCTCTACGCGCTGGAGGACTACACGGCCGTCCGCCATGTGATGATCGCGCACTGAGCTTCTGAACCTTCGAATTCTGAGCCAGGCATGGCAAATGCCTGGCTCGCTTTGCTCGTGAAGCCGCGTTTACCCTGACAGATCAAACCGGTGGCACCCCGCCTGTCTCCTTCGTATCATGATGCGGAATCAGGAGAGCGATATGCGCGGCACCCGAACGGATGAAAGACAGAACAGGCAAAAGACCATCATCGTGTTTTCGGTCCTGATGTCTGTGATGTCGTTCCTTGCCACGCCTGCGAGTGCCCAAGACCCCCAGGTCATCCCCGCCCCCGACGTCGGCGGCGCCCTGATGACGGATACCTATCTCTGGCATGTCAGGGGCCTGCCGCCCGGCCAGCGTCTGCCGGTCTACTCCGGCGCCGGGCCGAACTTCCGCATTATCCATGCACTTAACGAGGGCACGCCGATCGAGCGGCTCTCCTGCAAGGACAGCCGGGGCGGCTACTGGTGTCGCGTCGCGACTGTCGATCTTCCCCGTATCTCCGGCTGGGTCGACGGGCGCTTCCTCCTAGAGGAGCCAGGCTTCGCCCTACCGGACGACCTGCGCAACCCGTCTTTCGAACCCGAGATCATCATCGATCCCTTCCCAAGGCCGAGAAGACCCTGAGGAACAGTCACAATTATTGGGGCTAGATCGCCTGGTAGGCTGCAAGGACAGCCGCGAGCTGGAAGTCGTTCATCGCCTGAACCTGCGGCGTCGTCAGAGCGAGGAGCTGCGAACTGCCGAGATCACCGATATCCTCGGTCGACAGACCGGCAATCGCCCCCGTGGCAATGGCGGCTAAGTCGGCGGTTGAAAACAGCTGCAGGTCTCCATCCTCCAGCGCACGGATCGCTGCCGAACCGAGTGCGCTGACCTGTGTCGCTGTCAACGCTTCGATTTGCGCCGTGGTCATGGCGACCAGCTGCTCGGTGGAGAGCGCACCAATGACCCGCGAGCTGAGCGCCGCGACCTGAGCGGTATCAAGAGCAACGATGCTGTTGGTCGACAAATTGCGGATCTGCGTCGATGTCAGAGCGGAAAACTGGCTGCTCGACAGGCTGGCGACCTGATCCGACGTCAGCGCCTGGACCTGGGCTGTCGTCAGCGCACTCATCTGCGCCGTGGTCAGTGCGGCAAGCTGAGCGGTGTCGAGGGCAGCGACGTTCGCCGTCGACAATCCGACGATCGCGCGCGCACTGATGGCGGCGATGTCGCTCGGATCGAGCACGTCAAGGTCTTCCGTGGTGAGGCCAGAAACGGCAGCACTCGAAAGCAAGCCGAGCAAGGCGGTCGTCAGAGAACCGATCTGCTCGGAAGACAGCGCCCGGATCTGAGCGGAGTCGAGGCCGGCAAAGGCGCGGCTGTTGATCGCAGCCACCTGGCTGGTGGAGAGCGAGGCGAACGTATCGGTGGCGAGGGCCCGCAGCTGCGCGCTGGTCAAGGCACCGATCGCGGCAGTCGTCAGACCGTCGAATTGTTCGCTGGTCAGGCCGGCGAGCTGCGCGGTGGTCAGCGCGGCGGCCTGAGAGGATGTAAGCCCAGCCAGCTGGGCCGTATCGAGTGAAGCGAAGGCGGACGGGGTGATGGAGGCAATGGTCCGCGTGCTCAGTGCGGCAAGTTCCGACGAGGTCAGGGTGTCGAGCTGGGCGCTGACCAATGGCGCGCTGCCGAGCGCTGCCAGCTGCGAGGTCGAGAGAGCTGCAAACTCTGCGCTGCCGACCGCAGACCACAGCGTGCTGCCAAGGTCGGCAAGGGCGCGTGTGCTCAAGGACTGCATCTGCCCCGTAGACAGGGAACTGAACTGCTCGGTCGTCAGGGACCGTAGCTGGGCACTGGTGAACCCGGCGACGGCAGCCGTGGAAAGCGCATCAATCTGACTGCTGGTCAGAATGTCGATTTGCCCTGTTGTGAGCGCGGCGACCTGGCTGCCGGTCAGGCTCGAAATCTGATCAGTACTGAGTGCGGCGATACCGCTGGTCGAAAGCGCGCCGATGACCCTAGAAGGCAAGGCGGCGATTTCGGACGATGCCAAGGTACCGATAGCACCAGCCGTCAGGGCGCGGATAGCCGAGGAGCTTAGCGCGCCCAGTTGTACGGTCGTCAGGGCATCGAAGGTCGCGGTACTCAGGGCAGACACCTGCTGCGATGTGAGAGCGGCAATGCCACGGGTGCTGATCGCCCTGATCTGCGCCGTGTCGAGCAAGGCAAGCGCAGTGTTCGACAGCGCTGCGATCTGGCTGGATGACAGCGTGGCGATCTGGCTCGTGGTCAGGGCATTCAGCTGAGTGCTGTTCAGCGACCCGATGATGGCGGTCGATAGGGCGGCGATCTGGGCCGAGGTGAGAGCGACCAGTTGGACCGAGGTCAGGCTGGTGAAGGCGCCGGTCGTCAGTCCGGCAAGCGAACGAGATTGCAGCGCGGCGATGTCTGCGGAATCGAAGGTCGCGAGGTCATCGGCCCCGAGTGCCGCCACCGAGCCCGAAGTCAGTGCTGCAATCTGCGCGCTCGACAGGGCGGCGACCTGTGCCGAGGTCATGGCTGCGACCTGCGCCGAACCAAGTGCTGCAACGGCGCGCGTGTTCATCGAAGCGATCAGCGCGGTCGCGAGATTGCCAATGACGGCAGTGGAGATGCCAGGGATGGCGGCGGAGCTGAGTGCGGCGAATTCGTCGGTGGTGAACGTCGCCAGGTCACCGGAAGACAGGGCCGCGACGTCAGTCGACGACAGCGCTGCAATCTGTGTCGACGTCAGCGCCTCGATCTGCTCGCTGGTCATGGCATCGAGTTGAGCGCTGGTGAGCGCACCAATGGCGCGGCTGCTCAGTGCCGCAATCTGGCCCGTGGAGAGCGTGGTAATATTGACGCTGCCGAGCGCAACAATCTGGGCGGAGCTGAACCCCGCGACCTGAGCCGTGCTCAGGCCGTCGATCTGCGTGCTGTTGAGTGCGGCCACCTGAGCCGTCGTCAGGCTAGCGATCTGCCCCGAGGAAAGGGCGGTCAGCTGTGTCGAGAGCAGGCTTGTGATTTGGGCTGTGGAGAGCGCCTGCAGCGCACGGGAATTCAATGCTGCAAGCTCGGTTGAGGAGAAGTTCGCCAGATCGTCTGTACCCAGCCCGGCCACGCCCGCCGAGGATAGGGCGGCAATCTGCGAGGTCGAGAGGGCCGCGACCTGCGCGCTGTCAAGCGCAGCGATCTTGGCTGAACTGAGCATGGCGATCACGCGGGTGGTGAGACCACTGATCTGCAGAGTGCTGAAGGAGAGCAGCGTATCGGGATTGAGCGCGTTGACTTGAGCGCTGGACAGACCGGCCAGCTGGGCAGGGGTGAGGCCGTCGACCTGATCCGAGGTCAGCGACGCGATCTGCGCTGTGGTCAAGGCAGCGATCTTGGCTGAGGTGAGGCCGGTGAGCTGGGCCGAACTGAGCGAAGTGAAGACGTCAACCGAGAGGCCAGCCAGGGCTCGCGTCGCAATGGCCGCGACATCCTCCGCGGACAGAACATCGATGTCGTCAGAACCGAGGCCCTTGATCGCGGCGGAGTTGAGCGCGGCCAGCTGGGCGCTAGTCATAACCTCGATCTGCTGGGTCGAGAGTGCCGCAACCTGCGCCGACGACAGGGCCGAGACCGCGCCGCTCTTCAGGGCGACGATCTGGTCGTTCCCGAAGGAGGCAAGCTTGTCGGCGGTGAGCACGGAGATCTGGCGCGAGGTCAGACCCGAGACCTGCAGCGCGGAGAGACCGTCAATCTGACTGCTGGTCAGGCCGGCAATCACAGCGGTAGATAGAGACGCGATTTGGGCAGTGGTCAGACCGGAGAGCTGATCGCTGGTGAGCACGGCGAAATTGGCGGGTGACAGACCGGACAGCGCGCGCGTGGACAGAGCCGACAATTCGGTGGAGGTAAGGGTTGCGATATCCTCCGTCCCGAGACCGGCAAGCGCAACGCTGGTGAGCGCACTCAGCTGGGACGTCGACAGGGCATTGAACTGGTCCGCCGACAGCGCTGCGATCTGGCCGGAAGACAGCGCGCCGAGCTGACGGCTCTCCAGCCCGATCATCTTGGCACTGTCTATGGCGGCAAGCTGATCGAAGGTTAGGCCGCGCACCGCAGCAGCCGAAACCGCGCGCAACTGGGTGGATGAGAGCGCATCGAAGTCATCTGTCTGGAAGGCGGAGATCTGCTTCGACGACAAAGCGGCGATTTGCGCGGAGCTCAGCGCATTGACGTCTTCGCTGGAAAACGACGCAATCGTCGATGTCGCCAGCGTCCTGATCTGATTGATGCTCATCGAAGGAATAATCGTAGCCATCAATGTCCGCCCTAAAGACTGTGCTTCAAAAATGCATTGCGGCCAGATACAGGGCTCGCGCCTCCTCCCGGGAGGAGACGAGGGCCCGGCAGCTCCTGCGAGGCGCGCGAAAAGAACGGCGACATCTTGCAGTACTATTGCGGACGCAATTTCAGTGGAAACATGGCTCTGTTGAGCCTGGTGTTGGATTGGGCATCATGCAGCAGAGCTGGTCTCTGCTTCCCCCACCATGACAGACGACCTGAGCCGGGAAACCCGACTTTCGCCACCGCGAATCCGATGCAGATTCTGAGGCGCGTCATTGATGCGATATGACGCAGAAATTAACGTTTCGTCAATCATTAAGGCAGCACATTCTGCAGCCTATAGTCGGATTTCGTCACCACCACCCGCGATTGATGCGGTGGGATAGATTGCAGCAGCAGGCGGACTGCACGGATTGCCATACTTCTGCTTGCGAACAAAGCGCTGCTTTATGTCTCCCTACGGCCCTCCCCGGGGCGATCCCGCTCGTATCGCTGTTCCACCGGAAACTGTGGCAACCAGCCTTCCCGCCTGATCGTCCAGAGTTCGTAGCTCGGCTGAAACACATTGATGTCGTCGAGAGCACCAAGATGAACCTCGACCTCGTCGCCGCTGCGATTGAAGACGCGCGACCCGCAGGTCGGGCAGAAATAGCGGCCGTCATACATCTGCGCCTCGCCCGTGATTGTGACACGGGCATCCGGATAGATCGCCGCCGCATAGAACAGTGCGCCGTGATACTTCCGGCAATCGAGACAATGGCAGATACCGACGCGGTCGGGCTCCCCCTCTGCCTCGAACCGCACCTTGCCGCAGGCACAACCGCCCGTGATGATGGCCATGTCGGTCTCCCTTCAAGAACTCCAGCAGTCTGGCACCAATGAAAAATGGCCGCAGCTTTCGCCACGGCCATTCCCGAACTCGATAATGGCGGATCAGTTGCCCGATCAGGCAGCGAGCGCCTTGGCGATCTGGCCTCGCAGAGTATCCATATCCTTGGCGAAGCCGCGAATGCCCTCGGCAAGCTTTTCGGTCGCCATCGCATCCTGGTTCATCGCCCAGCGGAAGGACTTTTCGTCGAGCGAGACGAGCGGCTCGGCCTTGACCGTACCCGGCGACAGCGCGCGGGCCAGCGTGCCCTCGTCCGCATTCAGCTCGTCGAGCAGCTGCGGGCTGATCGTCAGCCGGTCGCAACCGGCCAGAGCCTCGATCTCGCCGGCATTGCGGAAGGAGGCGCCCATGACGATCGTGCCGACGCCGTTGGCCTTGTAGTAGTTATAGATCGAGCGGACGGAGACGACGCCCGGATCGGTTTCGGCGGTATAGTCCTGACCGGTCGACTTCTTGTACCAATCGAGGATGCGGCCGACGAAGGGTGAGATGAGGAAGACCTTGGCTTCGGCGCAGGCGATCGCCTGTGCCTTGGAGAAAAGCAGCGTCAGATTGCAATCGATGCCTTCCTTCTGCAGGATCTCGGCAGCGCGAATGCCCTCCCAGGTGGAGGCGAGCTTGATCAGGATTCGATCCTTCTCGATGCCGCGCTCCTTATAACCGGCGACGATCTGATGCGCCTTCTCGACAGAGGCCTTGGTGTCGAAGGACAGGTCGGCATCGACTTCGGTCGACACGCGGCCCGGAACGAGCTCGGCAAGGGCTGCACCGACCGAGATCGCCATGCGGTCGGCGATCGCGCCGATCACCGCCTCGTCCTTGCCGCCCTTGGCCTTGCCCCAGGTAATGGCTTCCTGGAACGCATCCTTGAACGCGTCGGTGCCGAGCGCCTTAAGGACGATCGACGGATTGGTGGTGCAATCGACCGGCTTCAGGCGGCGGACGGCCTCGATGTCACCGGTATCGGCGACCACGGTCGTCATGGAACGAAGCTGTTCGAGTTTCGAGGTCATCGCATTTTCCTTCGGCTCAACATGGCACAAACCGGCAGGCAAGAATGCCAGCCTTCATGAAAAGACTATCGCCATCCGAAGAAGGCAAAGTCAAGACATTTGCCCAACCGATTTGACATAAGTTTCACATTTCGGGATAGTGGCACCAGATCTCCAGCAGACGGGACATCCCTTGGCGAAGCTCAGACGCGAACACCACACGACCTTGTCGGACGCGAGCGCCCTGCGCATCCGCGCGGCTTGGCTCTACTACAACGAGGGCCTGACACAGAAGGACGTGGCGGACCGGCTCGGCATCAGCCGCTCGACCGTGATCCGCATGCTGGAGGAGGCGCGAAAGCGCGCCGAGGTGCAGATCTGGATCAGCGACGGGGTGGCCGATTGCGTCGATCTCGCCGTTCGCCTTGAGAAGACCTACGGCCTGGACGAGGCTGTGGTTGTGCCTTCGCCGGATAGCCAGGATGCCGCCGCGATCGCCAAGGCGGTGGGTCTGGCGCTCGGCCAGTTTCTTACCGAGGTGATCACCAACGACATGACCATCGGCGTCGGCTGGGGTCGCACCATGACCGCCTCGCTGTCAGGTTTTCGCCCACCGAACCGCGAGAACTGCAAGGTTGTCTCCCTGCTCGGCGGCATTGTTGCCGTTCACCAGACCAATCCGATCGACTATACTTGGCGGCTGGCAAGCCAACTCGGCGCCGAGTGCTACATGTTCCTGGCCCCGCTGCTCGTCGATTCTGTCACCACCAAACGCGCCCTGATCGAGAAATGCGGGCTGAAGACGATTTACGATCTCGCCGAAAACCTGGACCTCGCCATCGTCTCCTGCGGCGACATCGGCCCGCATTCCACCTCGCTCTCCGAAGGCTTCATCAGCCACCAGACCCTGATGGAACTGGTGGATGCCGGCTGCGTCTGCGACACCATGTTCAACTTCCTCGACGCGGAGGGCCGCTCGGTCGCCCACCCGATCAACGAGCGGGTGATGTCGGTCGATCTGGACACGCTGAAGAAGGCAAAACACATCGTCCTGTCCTCCGGTGGCGCCCACCGCGCCAAGGCCATCCGCGCCACGATAAGGCGCATCGGCTGCAATACGTTGATCACCGATGAGGCGGCGGCGCGGGAGTTGCTGGCGTTGGGGGGGGTGAAGAGCGTTTGACGACGGACGCTCCGCCAACTAGGAGGATGCATCGTCACTGCCTTGGGATACGATCTTGGCTCAGCGTCTTCTTCGCCACTTCCGATACGGGAAAACCTTCGCCTTCCTGCGCCGCCTGACCAGCAGTCGCTCGAAAAGTATTAACGCGGTTCGCCGGCTGTACCGGGAGTATGGGCTCGATAACCGTTCCTGCGTTTTATGTGAAGGAAACGACTTCACCCTGATCTGCCAGGGGGATCGCTACGGCTTCGATCTGGACAAGCGGATCTGCGACCACTGCGGCCTTGTGCAGACAAGCCCGGCGGTAAAGAAGGACTTCCTGAACTTCTTTTACCGGGATCACTACCGCCGTCTCTACACAAAGCGGATGGACGTGGACCACGCCCGGCTCGTAGACGAGCAGCATGAAAAGGGCGAGCGCTTTCTTGACTTCCTGAAGAACACGGAAGTAGCCGACCAGTTGGCCAATCTTGCAGCCATCGAGATGGGCTGCTCCTCCGGCGGCATCCTCGACAAGTTCAGACCCCATTGTCGCAGAGTTCAGGGATGTGACCTGGATGTCGAGGCGATCCGCTACGGTAAGGAGACACTAGGGCTTGAGCTCGAGGTATCGGAATTCCCCTCACATCTGCCGGAAGGACCGCGCCTGTTCATCCTGTCGCATGTGCTGGAGCACACCCATGATCCATTGGCGTCACTCAGGCAGATCAAGTCGCTGATGTCAGCGCAGGATTTTCTCTTCGTTGAAGTGCCTGGTATCAACATGGTGGCGGAGGGTGCCTACAAGAACGACCTCAAGTCCTATTTCCACCTTGCCCATGTCTGCGACTTCTCAGAAGGCACCTTGCGGGCGATTGCCGCGCGCGCAGGTTACACGGTGCTAAGCTGCAACGAGACCGTGACCGCGCTTCTTCGCCCTTCGAGCCAGGCGGAATTGCCGTGGCGGCGCAGCGAGAAGGATACTCCCGACAACATATTGCGCATCGAGGCGACGCGTAGGAGGCGCTAAACCTTCCTTCGCGCCGTGCGTCACCCCTTCCCCGCCTCCCAGCCCAGCATCGCGCGCTTACGCGTCAGCCCCCAGTGATAGCCGGTCAGCGCGCCGCTCTTGCCGAGCGCCCGGTGGCAGGGCACCACGAAGGAAATCGGGTTGCGGCCGACGGCGGCTCCCACGGCTCGGCTCGCGGTCGGCTGGCCGATCTTCTGCGCGATGTCGGAATAGGTGACGGCCTTGCCGAGCGGGATCTCCAGCAGGCTTTCCCAGACGCGGATCTGGAAATCGGAGCCGATCAACACGACGCGCAGGGGCTCATCCGCCGACCAGCGCTCGGGGTGGAAGACGCGGGCGGCATAAGAGGCCGTCGCACTGGTATCCTCGACGTAATGCGCATTGGGCCAGCGGCTTGCCATGTCGTCGAAACAGGCGACCTCGCCGCCGGGATCGGCAAAGGCGAGACCCGCCAGCCCGCGATCGGTGATCATCACCAGCGCCAGGCCAAAGGGTGACGGATGGTAGCCGTAGCGGATGGTCAGCCCCGCGCCGCGCGCCTTCCACTCGCCGGGGCTCATCGCCTCATGGGTGACGAAAAGATCATGCAGGCGCCCCGGACCGGAAAGGCCGAGCTCCAGGGAAGTCTCGAGCAGCGGCATTTCCTCCCGACCCAGGAGCCGCTTGGCATGGTCGAGCGTCACGGCCTGCAGGAAGGCCTTGGGGCTGAGCCCCGCCCAGCGGGTGAACGTCTTCTGCAACTGTGTCGGCGACTGGCCGAGCCGCTCGGCGATCAGTTCCAGCGACGGCTGGCTCTGATAGTCGAGCGTCAGCATCTCGATCACCCGCCGCACGGTCTCGTAGTCGGAGCCGTCTGGCGTGATGTCGGTTGAACGGGATAGGTCGATCTGTTGGGCGAGCGTCATGGCGAAATCCTCATCTGCCGACGACTTCACCATGGGCAGCATTCTCGCGCCACCCGTTTCTTGCAGAGAGGGACGGGGAGTCAGATCCGCTGCTTCGCCGTCGCCAGAGCGCCCTTGAACGCCTTGGCAAAGCTTTCGCGATCGTCAGGGTTGAGAAACGAGCCGACATCCGTCCGCCGCCCCTCGCCCGTCACCGCCATGGAGGTGATGCCGAATTCCTCGTGCCGCTGCACGAAGAAGCGCGCCCAGAGCGTCTTGAAGGTATGTTCGGTCATGCGGCCCGCCGGCGTGAATTTGCGGATGGAGAGCTCGGTGCGCGAAACGGTAACCTCTTCGCGGGCACGGGCGGCGCGGTAGTTCAGCCAGAAAGCGCCGTAGAGCAGCAGGAAGTCGAGCCCGAAGAACAGGCCGATCGGCCAGGCCCCGGTAGCCATGAAGAAGACTGCATGGACAAGACACACGGTCCCGGTGACGGCAAAGAGGATGCGATACCCCTTCCGGCCAAGCGACCGGTAGGGCGTCAGTTCCGCTGCGAAAATCGGCTGGTCCGCCGCCTGCTCGAGATTGCCTTCCATCACCGCGCCCGACTATAGGTTTTCCATGACTGAAGCGAAGCCGAAATCCAGCACCCAAACCTTGAAAAAGTCAAATCCGGCGACCCGTCGAAAGCCAGCGGCACGCCGTCGCACGGCCTATTCGAGGGCCGAACTGGAAGAGATTTTCCGCCGCTTCTCGATCCAGAGGCCGGAGCCCAAGGGCGAGCTGGAACACGTCAACCCGTTCACGCTTGTGGTTGCCGTGGCGCTTTCGGCCCAGGCGACCGACGCAGGCGTAAATAAGGCGACCCGCGCCCTCTTCAAGGTGGCAGACACGCCGGAGAAGATGCTGGCACTGGGGGAGGAAAAGGTCCGCGATTACATCAAGACGATCGGGCTCTATCGCAACAAGGCGAAGAACGTCATCGCGCTGTCCCAGAAGCTGGTCGACGACTTCGGCAGCGAAGTGCCGCGCACCCGCGAAGAACTGGTGACGCTGCCCGGTGTCGGCCGCAAGACCGCGAACGTGGTGATGTCCATGGCTTTCGGTATCCCGACCATGGCCGTCGACACGCATATCCTCAGGATAGGCAATCGCATCAAGCTCGCGCCGGGCAAGACGCCGGACGAGATCGAGGACATCCTGATGCGGATCATCCCCGAACAATATCTCTTCCACGCCCATCACTGGTTGATCCTGCACGGGCGCTACTGCTGCAAGGCGCGGCGCCCCGAATGCGAGCGCTGTGTCATCGCGGATATCTGCAAGTCGCCGGAAAAGACCTGTGATGTACCAGCCCCGTTGGTGGAACTACCACCGCAGGTCTTCAACGCGAACGAGGAATGAGGCCATCGATCAGGCGGGCGATAGCGCCCTCATAGACGGCGCGGTCGCCGCCCCGCTCGATCTCGAGGACAGCCCGGTCGAATGCTACAGAGATAAGGTTTGTGAGCGCCCGTTTCTCGTGGTCAGACGCTGTCGCACCGAGATAATCCGAAACCCCCTCGAGCAGCCGACCTTCGGCATTCCCGCGCTCGATTTCGGCCACTCCCTCGATACCCAGAACAGCCGGCGCCTCCAGAAGCATCAGCCGGGCGCGACCCTCCACCGCCATCGCGGAAAAATACGCTGCCGCGCCCGATAGCAATGCATCTCGCGGCGTCGCGGCAGGCGAAGAGGACGTGTCAATCTCCGCCGCAACCGCGGCAGCTTCGTGCTGAACAACGGCCCGGAAAAGAGCCCGCTTGTCTGCGAAGTGATGGTAGAGCGCGCCTCGCGTCACGCCGGCGGCGGAGACAATGTCAGGCGTCGCGGTCTCGGCATAGCCCCTCTCGACGAAAAGCTGCCGTGCAGCTGCGATCAGCGCCAGACGTGTCGCCTCGGTGCCCTCTTTGGTATTGCGAGCCATGCCACCCCTTTACATACAATCAGAATGTATGTTTAATGCAGAAATACATACTGCTTGTATGTTAAACTTCAGCGGAGGGAAAGATATGAAGACGACGAGCTACTAGCCGGTCATCATGACCAACGATTTGCCAACCACGGTGACCTTCTACCAGCGCCATTTTTGCTTCGAGCCGCTCTTTGCGGCAGACTGGTATGTGCATCTGCAATCGACGGAGGACGAGAAGGTGACGCTCGCCATTCTCGACGGCAGTCACAACACGATTCCGGTCGGGCATCGGGGCAAGGCCTCCGGCCTCCTGCTAAATTTCGAAGTGGAGGATGTGGACACGGTCTACAGCAGACTGAAGCAGGCTGGGCTGCCGATTCTGCTCGACATCCGCAACGAGGATTTTGGCCAGCGGCATTTCATTACCGCCGATCCGAATGGCGTGCTGATCGATGTCATCAAGCCCATCCCGCCGAGCGCCGAATTTGCCGCCCAGTACGGGCCATCAGCGCTGCCGCAGTGACGCTGCCACCGCCCTGCCCGTCAGTGCCTTGTGCAGATGCACCATGAGGCCGGCGGCGAAAAGCGGAGTCAGCAGGTTGACGATCGGCACCGCCAGGAAAAGCGCGATCACGAGACCCGCCATGAACACGGTGCCGGAATGCTGCGAGCGCAACAACTTCGCCTCTTCCGCACTCCGGAAGCGCATGGCGGCGAACTCGAAGAACTCTCGTCCCAGCAGGTAGCCGTTGACCAGGAAGAAGGCGATGATGTTGATGCCCGGGATGAAAAGCAGCATCAGCGCGAAAAGGTTGCCGACGATCACAACGCCAAAGAACTTGATCGATGCGAAGACCGCCTCTCCCATCGGCATGGCCTTGCCCGGCGGGTCGTTGGGATAGTCGCGCTTTTCCACGACCTCCGCGACATCATCGAGAAAGAGACCGGCGATGATGGCGGTGACGGGCGACAAAAGGAGCGCCAGCCCAAGCGCAAGCCCGATGCTGGCCAGGATGCCGAAGATGAAGGTGAGCCACCCCGCCCAGTCCGGCAATTCCGGGATGAAGCCCTGGATCATCGGCATGACGAAGGCGATGAAGCTCTCGCGAAGGCCGAACCAGAGGCCAATCAGCACCAGGATCGTCAGCCCCAGCGTCTTCCAGAAGACGTTGCGTGTCTCCGGAGCGAAGAGGTTGCGCAGGGACAACGCAGCAGCGTCGAAAATCATTGGGGCCTCCTTCAAACTGTTCCCGTGATGTAGGAGGCCCAGGCGCCCGCTGCAATGCGGGGATCAGCCGAGGCGATAGAGGCCGGGCCGCCGGTCGACAAGATAGGGGTTTTGCGCCTTGGCATCATCATAGGCCGTGGGTTCGATTTCCGCGACCAGCAAGGTCTCACGCATGCCGGCGCGTGCCAGCTCGTCACCATCAGGACCGAGGATCACCGACCGGCCACCATAGGAGAGCCCGTTCTCCACCCCGCACAGATCCGCGTAAACCAGGAACACGCCGTTTTCGAAGGCGCGAGTCGGAACGACAGTGTCGGCGATCCGCCGGCTGATGATGCCCTGCGGCAGTGCCGTGGGCACCAGGATCAGTTCGGCACCGGCCAGCGCCAGCGTGCGGACATTTTCCGGAAACTCGACATCGTAGCAGATGAGCATGCCCGTCTTGATGCCATTGAGGTCGAAGACATGCGGCGGCTCGGCGCCCGGCACGAATGCCGCCCGCTCGCCGTCGCCGTAGAGATGGCTCTTGCGGTAGTACTCGCAGCTTCCATCCGGCCGGATCAGCACCGACGAATTGAATACCTGGTTGCCGTCACGCTCGGGAAAGCCTGCACAAATCGCAAGGCCGCAGTCGGCCGAGATCTCCGTAAGCGCCCCGATGATCGACCCGTCACGGCCCTCCGCAACCTCCTCGAACTGCGCACCGAGCGCATAGCCGCTGGTGCCCAGTTCAGGTGTCACCAGAAGCTCCGCCCCCATCTCCGCCGCGGCCATCGCGGCCTGGGCGATCTTGCCGATATTGCCGGGAACGTCGCCGGACAATGGCTGCATTTGGTAGAGGGAGATCAGCATCAAATCACCTGTTGGCCTGGTGGCGGGAGACGGAGGTTAGAGCCGCATCCCTAACCAAGGCAAGCGGCAACTCCAAGGCAGGACGTTGCTCCGTTGCCTTTCGCGCGGCGCACCTTATCTTGTCAGATATGAAACCTGCACTTGCTACCGACAGGTCGTGATGGCCTTTATCGTTGTCGCAGCACTGGTCCTGTTGCTGATCGAACTTTTCCTGAGGAAACGTCCCTGGGCGATTGCGCTTGCCGCAGCGATCGCTGCGGTCGGGGCTGTCGTCTGGATCTTTTCCGAATACCAGTCGCGCAGCCAACGGAACGCCGTGTCCGCCGTGACCGTGGAGGTTGGAGCTGACGGTAGGACCTGCGTCGACCCGGCACTGCCGCTGGCTGCGACATTCACCAATAACTCGGGCTCATCCGTCAACCGTCTGGCCTTCGATCTGATCGGGCGGGAACCGGGGCGAACGAAGGTTGTCTACCGCGGAACGCTCCGCCATGATCGTGCACTTGGTCCCGGCGAAACATTCACCCGCTGCTATCCATTGCTGCATCATGGATTTGCCCATCCCAGACCGCAGATCGTCGATGCCACGGCCTACGAGTGGACCGGCCATGTCTCGTTTGTCGGCTTCGGCAACGCGCCGCCCGAATGACGGAGCAGAGGGTAAGGGAGTTCCGACGCCCCACCCTCGCCTCAGACCTGCACGAGATGCCCCTCGGCCACCTCACGGTACTGGCGCACCGGCGGCTGGAAGCCGACGGGCCGGATCGGGCTCTTGATCTCGTCAGTCGCCAGATTGCGCTTGAGCTTGCGCCGCGCCGGATCCGGTACCGGGACGGCCGCCATCAGCTTCTTCGTATAGGGATGCTGCGGATTGTCGAAGACCGCCTGGCGCGGCCCGATCTCGACGATTTCGCCCAGGTACATCACCGCTACCCTGTGGCTGACGCGCTCGACGACGGCCATGTCATGGCTGATGAACAAGTAGGCGAGATTGAAGCTCTGCTGCAGGTCGAGAAGCAGATTGCAGACCTGCGCCTTGATCGACACGTCGAGCGCCGAAACGGCCTCGTCCGCAACGATGATTTTCGGATCGAGCATCAGCGACCGGGCGATGGCGATGCGCTGCCGCTGCCCCCCGGAGAATTCATGCGGATAACGCGGCATCATGTCGGCCGAGAGCCCGACCCGTTCCAGAAGGTCGGCCGCCTTGTCGCGCGCTTGCGCTTTCGAACCGAGCTTGTGCTCGACGAAGGGTTCCATGACCGCCTGACCAATGCTCATGCGCGGATCGAGGCTGGCGAAGGGATCCTGGAACACCATCTGGATGCTCCGGCGCATGCGGCGCAGGGACGACTCATCCAGCCGCCCGACATCGTAACCATCGACATTGATCTGACCGTATGTCGGCTGCACCAGTCGGGTGATGGAACGTCCCGTCGTTGACTTGCCGCAGCCTGATTCTCCCACCAGAGACAGCGTTTCACCGGGCTTCAATGTGAAGGAGACATTCTCCACCGCGTGAACGGCGCCGCTCTTGCGCCCGAACAGACCTGAACGGATGTCGAAGCGCGTCGTGAGGTTCTTCACCTCGAGCAAGGGCTGGCTGGCCTTCTCGGGAATTCCCGCTTCCGCCTCCGGCACCAGCGTTGCCCCCGTCTTAATATCGATTACCGGGAACCGCATCGGCCGCTCGCGCCCACCCATGGAGCCGAGCTTCGGAACGGCCGAAAGCAGCGCGCGGGTATAGGGATGCTGGCCGCGGTTGAAGATGTCGTCCGTCGTCCCGGTCTCGACCGCCTCGCCGCGAAACATCACGATGGTGCGATCCGACACTTCGGCCACCACCCCCATGTCATGGGTGATGAAGAGGACCGCCATGCCCTCCTCGTCCTGCAGCGTCTTGATCAGATCGAGGATCTGGCCCTGGATGGTCACATCGAGCGCCGTCGTCGGCTCGTCGGCGATCAGAAGCTTGGGCTTGGACGCGAGCGCCATGGCGATCATCACGCGCTGACGCATGCCGCCGGAAAACTGATGCGGATATTCGTCGAACCGGTTCTTGGCGTTCGGGATGCGCACGCGATCGAGAAGCCGCAAAACTTCGGACTTCGCGTCGGCCGCAGAGATGTCGCGATGGCAGGTGATGGCCTCGGCAATCTGCTTGCCGATCGGGAAGATCGGATTGAGCGAGGTCATCGGCTCCTGAAAGATCATCGAGATCTGGTTGCCGCGCACCTGCCGCATCTGCTCGGCATCGAGCGTGAGCAGTTCGCGGCCCTCGAGCTTGACGCTGCCCTCGATGCGGCTCGACATCTGCGGCAGCAGCCGCATGATCGAAAGCGAGGTGACACTCTTGCCAGAGCCGGATTCACCGACGATCGCGACCGTTTCACCGGCCGCAACGTCGAGGTTCATGTTGCGCACGACCGAGCGCCATTCCGTGCCGATCCTGAACGAGGTCGTCAGTCCCCGCACCGAGAGCACCGGCGCCGCGCTCGCCTCTTTTCCCTGTTCCACCGCTGCCATATCCCGTTCCCCTTTTTTGTCTGTGTCGAGATGTGGTCGTTTGATCAGGCGGCGAGCGCCGTCTCGGCAAGTGTCACCCAGTAGCTGATGCCATAAGGAATGACCTCGTCATTGAAGTCATAGGCAGAGTTGTGCAGGTTCGCGGTGTCACCATTGCCGATGAAAACGAAGGAGCCGGGCCGAGATTCCAGCATGTAGGAGAAGTCTTCGGCACCCATTGTCGGAGGGAAGGCGTCGCTGACGGCGTGATCGCCGGCAACCTTGCGCATGATGTCTATGGCGAAGTCTGTCTCCGGCGCATGGTTGAAGGTGACGGGATAGCCGCGGTGATAACGCAGCGTCGCCTTGGCACCCATGGCCATGGCAACTCCCGAGGCGATCTCGCCGATGCGGGTCTCGGCCATCTGGCGCATTTCCGGCAGCAGCGTGCGCACCGTGCCCGAGAGCTTCACGACATCAGGAATGACGTTATACGCGTCGCCGCCGTGGATCTTGGTGACAGTGATGACGACCGAGCTCAACGGATCGGCCTCGCGCGATGCGATCGACTGCAGGGCGACGACCACCTGGGAGGCGGCTAGAACCGGATCGACGCTCTTGTGCGGCTGGGCGGCATGGCCGCTGCGACCCTCGATCTCGATGTCGAACTGGTCGGCGGCTGCCATGATCGATCCCTTGCGGGTGGCAAAAGTGCCGACCGCCATGCCGGGGTGATTGTGCATGCCGTAGACTTGTTTGATGCCGAAGGTTTCCATCATGCCGTCGGCGACCATCTCGCGCGCACCGCCGCCGCCCTCTTCGGCCGGCTGGAAGATGACGGCGATCGAGCCGCGGAAGTTGCGGGTCTCGGCCAGATACTTCGCCGCACCCAGCAGCATGGCGGTGTGACCGTCATGACCACAGGCATGCATCTTGCCCGGTGTCTTGGAGGCCCAGGGCTTGCCGGACATTTCATGGATCGGCAGCGCATCCATGTCGGCACGGAAGCCGACGACCGGACCGTCGCCGCGATTGCCCTTGATGATACCGACCACGCCGGTGCGGCCGATCCCCGTCTTCACCACGTCGCAGCCGAACTCCTTGAGCTTCTCGCTGACGAAGGCTGCTGTACCATGCACGTCGAACAGCAGTTCGGGATTCTGGTGCAGATGGCGGCGCCACTCAGCGACCTCGGGCTGAAGTTCGCTGGCGCGGTTGAGCACTGGCATGAATGACCTCTTTTTGTCGTTGTTCCCCGCAGGATTTCGCGCATACTGTGCCGCGATGCGCAGCTTTGGCAAGCCGCAAAATTGCATCTTGCATGGAAAATAGGCTTGTGTTTACATGGCCTAAATTTTAGCCAACCCGACAGAAGCAGGGCTGTCCGGGAACGCCCATCGCGACTCCGAAAAAATCCGATCGCGCCAAATTTTTCCTGAAATACCAAAAAGATAGGTGGTTGACATTTGTTGAATGCGCTGGCCACATCGCGGGTCGGCAGATCGGGTTACCATCATGCCTGCAAACAAAAAATAATGGGGAATGAGCACATGAATACTCGCAAACTGATGCTGGCGGCGTCTGCTGCCGCCTTCGCGCTGACAGGTGCACCGGCCATGGCCGAGCGCGGCACGGACGGCGACCTGAAGATCATCTTCTGGCAGGCCGTATCGACGATGAATCCGTATCTCTCGGGAGGCACCAAGGAAGTCTACGCCGCCTCGATGGTCATCGAACCGCTCGCCCGCTATGACGAAACTGGCGCGCTGGTACCGATGCTGGCCAGTGAAATTCCGACCGTCGAAAACGGCGGCGTAGCGGCCGACTTCAAGAGCATCACCTGGAAGCTGAAGCCGGATCTCAAGTGGTCCGACGGCTCGGCCGTCACCGCCGAAGACGCCATCTTCACCTGGAAATACTGCACGGCGCCGGACGGTGGCTGCGCCCAGGGCGCCTATTTCGAAGGCGTGAGCAATGTCGAGGCCATCGACGCCTCCACCATCAAGGTCTCCTTCTCAGAAGCCAAGCCCTATCCCTACAGCGCCTTCGTCGGCGCCCAGTCGCCGATCATCCAGGCGGCCCAGTTCAAGGATTGCCTCGGCGCCAAGGCACCGGAATGCACGACCGCCAATTTCGGCCCGATCGGCACCGGCCCATTTGTCGTCAAGGAATTCAAGCCCAATGACGTCGTGACTTTCGAAGCCAACAGCAACTACCGGGACGCTTCCAAGCCGGCATTCGCCTCGGTCACCCTGAAGGGTGGCGGTGACGCCGCTTCTGCAGCCCGCTCGGTTCTCGAGACCGGCGAATTCGACTATGCTTGGAACATGCAGGTCGAGCCCGAAATCCTCGAGCAGATGATGGCCGCAGGCAAGGGCAAGATCGAAGTCGCCTTCGGCACCCAGGTCGAACGTATCGACATCAATCCGTACGGGGTTGATCCGTCGCTCGGCGACAAGCGCTCGACGAAGGAAGCGGGCCCACATCCGGCGCTGTCCGACCCGGCCGTCCGCCGCGCGCTCTCGATCGCCATCGACCGCGAGATCATCGATGAAGCCGGCTACGGCCCGAACGGTCAGCCGACCTGCAACATTCTGCCCGCTCCGGACATCTATGTCTCGACCGCCGTTGACTGGTGCCTGAAGCAGGACATCGAAGGCGCCAACAAGCTGCTCGAAGATGCCGGCTGGAAGATGGGCTCGGACGGCATCCGCGAGAAAGACGGCGTCAAGCTCTCCTTCCTCTACCAGACCTCGACCAACTCCGTCCGCCAGGGCACCCAGGCCCTCATCAAGGACATGTGGAGCCAGATCGGCGTCTCCGTCGAACTGCGCAACATCTCGGCCAACGTCTTCTTCGGCGGTGACCCGGCTTCTCCGGACACATTCCAGAAGTTCTATGCCGACGTTCAGATGTACACGAACAACTTCGACGGCACCGACCCCGAGAAGTACATGGCCGGCTGGATGTGCGACAAGATCCCGAGCCCGGCCACCGGCTGGCAGGGTGAAAACATCGTCCGCTACTGCAACCCGGAATACGATGCTCTCGTGAAGGAACTCGGCAAGACCGGTGAGCTTGAAAAGCGCGCCGAGATCGCCAAGAAGCTGAACGACATGCTCTCCAACGATGTCGCCCAGATCCCGCTGATCCACCGCGGTCAGCCCTCGGCCGTCAACAACACGCTGCTTGGCGTGAAGATGAACGCCTGGGATTCGGAACTCTGGAACGTCGCCGACTGGTCGCGCGCCAAGTAATGCCATCAGTGCCGGGCCTGCCCTGACGGGTAGGCCCGGCACTCGCATTTTTGCCGACAGTCTGGAGACCAGCCGATGTTCACCTTCACCGTGCGGCGACTGCTGTTCGCAGTCCCGACGCTACTGGCCATCAGTTTCATAATTTTCGCCTTGCTTGATCTCGCTCCGAGCGACCCGCTGAGCGACCTGCCGCTGACCATACCGCCTGAGGTGCGCGAGCAGATCCGTGTTGCCATGGGCCTCGATCAGCCCTTCATCATCCGCTATCTCAAATGGCTGCAGCAGTTCTTCATCAATGAACCGCTCAACATCTTCGAACAGATCACCGGCATTACCGTCGGCTCCGGCGAGCGCATGCGCGTTCTTTCCTGGGCGACCCGCAGCCCCGTGGTCGACCTGATCGTCCAGCGCCTGCCGCAGACGCTCTGGGTCGTCGGCCTCTCCTATCTCTTCGGCGTCCTGATCGCGATCCCGATCGGCGTCATCTCCGCCTATCGCCAGTACTCCTGGTTCGACCAGATCGGCACCTTCATCTCGATGGTCGGGTATTCGGTGCCCACCTTCTTCACCGGCGTGCTGCTGATCGTCATCTTCTCGTCGTGGCTCCAGTGGTTCCCGTCGATCTACGACACCACGCTGGTGGTCAACAGCTGGGACAGCTTCGTTCTCCAGGTGAAGCAGATGTTCCTGCCCGTGCTGGTGCTGACACTGTTCAACGTCTCGCAGATCAGCCGCTTCGTGCGCGCCTCCATGCTCGACAACCTGAACATGGATTATGTCCGCACAGCCCGTGCCAAGGGCGTCAAGGAAAAGGTCGTGCTCTTGGTGCATGTCCTGCGCAACAGCCTGATCCCCGTCGTCACCGTCATCGCGCTCGGTGTGCCCACGATCTTCTCCGGCGCCATCATTACGGAGCAGGTCTTCCGCGTGAACGGTCTCGGTCAGTTGCTGATCACCGCGATCCAGGGTGCGGACATTCCGCTCGTCCAGACACTGACCTTCATCTTCGCGATCCTGATCGTGCTCTTCAACCTGATTGCCGACGTTCTCTACGGCATACTCGATCCGAGGATCCGCTATGAGTGATGCCGCCCTCGCCACTGTTCCGCAGACCAAGCCCGTCAGCGGCGGCTTCTGGTCCCAGCTCTGGCGCCAGTTCCGCAACCATCCGGGCGGCGTCGCCGGCTTGTTCGTCTTCACCTTCATCGTGTTCGCGGTCTTCATCGGCCCCTACATCCACACGATCGATCCGAACAAGATCGACATCCGCGCCAAGAACCAGGGACCATCCTGGGAACACCCCTTCGGCACCGACAATCTCGGCAAGGACATGCTGGCCCAGGTGCTGGCAGGCGGCCAGATATCGCTCGCCGTCGGCATGGCCGCCATGCTGCTGGCTCTCGTCGTCGGCACGCTGATCGGGGTGCTCTCAGGCTATTCCCGCAAGCTCGATGGCCCGCTGATGCGCCTGACGGACCTGTTCCTCGCGCTGCCGCTCCTGCCGCTGCTCTTGGTCATCATCATGCTCTTCCGCGACACGCTGCGCGCAGCCTTCGGACCGGAGACCGGCATCTTCATCCTGATCGTCTTCGTCATTGGCATCACCAGCTGGATGCACACGGCCCGCATCGTTCGCGGCGATGTTCTGGCGATCAAAAGCCAGGAATTCATCCTGGCGGCCAAATCGAGCGGCATGCGCGAATACCGCATCATCATCAAGCACATCCTGCCGAATGTCATGTCCTCGATCATGGTCTCGGCGACACTCGGCATCGCCACCGCCATCATCACCGAATCCGCGCTCTCGTTTCTGGGGTTAGGCTTCCCGCCCGACTTCCCCACCTGGGGCCGCCTGCTCTTCGACGGCGCCAACTTCCTGCAGATCAACCCGTCCCGCGTCATCTGGCCGGGCCTGGCGATCTCGCTGACGGTGTTGAGCGTGAATTACATCGGTGACGCCATCCGCGATGCGCTGGATCCGAAGGCGTTGAAACATTGAAACAGCTGCAGCGGACGCTCTAGCGCCCGCTCGGCCGCCCCAGCATCCACCGCGCCACAAACCAGCTGCCACATGCCCACACGGTCCCTGCCGCCCAGCCGCCGAGCACGTCGGTCGGATAATGAACGCCGAGATACATCCGGCTCGAGCCGATGAGCAGCGTGAGGACCACGGCAACGAGCGGAAAGAAATAGCGCAGCGAGGGCTGCTCCTCGATGCGCGACAACATGGCGCCGAGCGTGAGATAGGTGATGGCGGACAGCATGGCATGGCCGCTCGGAAAGCTCATGTCCGAGACTTCCACCAGATGCTGCACAACCTCCGGCCGCGGCCGGGCAATTCCGATCTTCATCGCGCTGCTCAAGGCCCAGCCGCCGAGGATCGAGACGGTGACGAAGGCGGCGGTGCGGAATTTGCGACGCAGCGCCAGATAGACGACGACGAGGGTGACGATCAGCGTCAAAACGGTGACGCCACCGAGCGCGGTGATATCGACCATCACCTTGGTGAGCCAGGCCGGCCCCGCCGGCATGGAGGGATCCGCAGCGTCCCGCAGCATCAGCAGCACACTCTCGTCAAACGCCCGCGTCTCGCCCTCCAGCACTTCGCCGGTGAGCTCGAACAGGAAATAAGTTACCATCGCCGCCACCAGTGCGATCAGCCACACACGCAGTTCTGCCGCCGAGGCGATGCGGGTGAGATGGTGCTTGATGCGCTGCATGAGCTGGTTCCTGATCCGTGGTGTTGGAGTACATTGCGTCGCAAGGCGAGCGCGTCAACCGCGACGCGTTGGGCAAATGTGGGCGGGTCGCGGTTGTTCCATGAGGCGCCTCAAACCTTGGTCGAAGGCGCATTTTTTTGCCGCTCACCCTACCCTCACCCTGGAGACGCGGAGAGGGAGTGTCCCGCGTTGGCCGGTCGGCCTTCTCGCGGCCCGCAAGGAAAGTTGCCGGCAGGCGGATGAGGGGCAAGGACCGGGCGCAGCGATGCCGACCGCAAAGCGACATGAAACCACACGCTTGATCTTCTCGCCCGCCCCCGCCACTCTCCGCCCACCATCTGGAGACAGCCCATGCCCCACGGCCCCCTCAACCTCCTGACCGACATCGATGGCCTCGCCGTCGGCCATGCGACGGACCTCACCCTTGGCTCGGGCGTCACAGTCATCCTCTTCGACGAACCGGCGACCGCCTCGGGCACGGTGCTCGGCGGCGCGCCGGGTGGACGCGACGTGACGTTGCTCGATCCATCCATGACGGTGCAGCAGGTCGATGCCTTTGTCCTTTCGGGCGGCTCGGCCTTCGGGCTGGATGCGGCTGGCGGCGTGCAATCCGGCTTGCGTGCTGCGGAGCGCGGCTTTGCCGTCGGGCCGGTGCGCGTGCCGATCGTGCCGCAGGCGATCCTGATGGACCTCTTGAATGGCGGCAACAAGGACTGGGGCCTGCACGCGCCTTATCGCGACCTCGGCTATCACGCCTATCAGAATGCCGCCAAGGGCGCTTTTCCGCTCGGCACCGTCGGGGCGGGTACCGGCGCTACGACCGCAAATTTAAAGGGCGGCATCGGCTCGGCAAGCGCCATCTCATCCTCGGGCCATACGATCGCGGCGCTGGTTGCCGTCAATGCCATGGGCTCGGTGGTCATCGGCGACGGCCCGCATTTCTGGGCGGCCCCGTTCGAAGAGGGACGGGAATTCGGCGGGCTCGGCCAGCCGCCATATGTCGCCGCCGAAGATCAGGCCATGTGCATCAAGGGTTTGCGGCTGACGGCAACGACCATCGGTGCCGTGGTGACGGACTGCACGCTCTCCAAGGCCGAGCTCCACCGCCTGTCGCTTTGCGCCCATGACGGGCTGGCGCGTGCCGTGCTGCCTGCACATCTGCCGCTGGATGGCGACACGATCTTGTCCGCCTCGACCGGCAAGCACGACTGCAATGGGGCGACGGACTTGCTTGAGCTTTGCCATCTGGCAACCCTGGTGACGGCCCGAGCGATCGCCCGCGGAGTGTTCGAGGCGGTAGCTCTGCCCTATGCGGATGCACAGCCGGCCTGGCGGGATCGGTGGGGGTGATACTTCCTTCTCCCCCTCATCCTCAGGTGCCGACGACGTCGGGCCAACCCGGGCACCTCAGCATGATGGGGAGCCACCGCTCCAGCGGCTTCCCGGCGAGGGAAGAGGTCCCGTGCCCCCACTTTCGTCCCATCGCCTCTTGACCCAAGTCAAGGACAGCCCACCCTCATCCCTAGAGATTGCCCGTCAGGGTTGGTCATGCGCATGACGCAGACGAACCGCAGGATAAACGGATCGGGGGAGGACGGTTCGAGCATGGAAGACGAAAGCGAAATGGAAAGACCTGTCCTCACCAACCGCACCTTCGACGAGCTGAAGCTTGGCGACGCCGCGAGCTTGACCCGCATCATCGGCCCCGATGACATTGAGCTCTTCGCCGCACTCTCCGGCGATAACAACCCGGTGCCGCTCGGTCAGTCGCTGATCCCGGCCGGCATGATCTCGGCAGTACTCGACACCCGGCTGCCGGGGCCCGGCGCGGTCTATCTCGGTCAGGATCTGGAGTTCTGGAAGGAGATCGAGACCGGGGACAAGATCACCGCAACCGTCACCCTGATGAGCAAGGAAAGCGACGGCCGCACGCTGGTCTTCGACACGCGCTGCGTCAACCAGCAGGGCGAGCCTGTGCTGGTTGGCAAGGCCCGTGTGCGTGCACCCATTGAGCGCATCAGCTGGACGGAAAACCTCCCGCCCGATGTCTCCGTGCAGCGCCATGACCGCTTCGACGCCATCGTCGCCGAAGCCCGGAGCCTGCCGATGGTGAAGACGGCCCTCGTCCACCCCTGCTCGCCGGAACCGATCGAGGCAGCCGTCGAGATCCGGGACGAAGGCCTCTTGGAGCCGATCCTGATCGGCCCGGAGATGAAGATCCGCGCGGCCGCGGCTCAGGCCGGCATCTCCATCGAAGGCTTCGAGATCCTCCACACCGAACATAGCCATGCGGCAGCCGCCCTCGCCGTCGAGCTCGCCGTCGCCGGCAAGGTCGGCTCCGTGATGAAGGGCAGCCTGCATTCCGACGAAATCCTCGGCGCCGTCGTCGGCAGCGGATCGGGCCTGCGCACCGAACGCCGCGTCAGCCATGTCTATGTCATGGATGTGCCGGCCTATTCGAAGCTATTGATCGTGACGGACGCCGCGATCAACATCGCCCCCACCCTCGAACACAAGCGTGACATCTGCCAGAACGCCGTCGATCTCATGCATATGCTGGGCGTGGCAGAGCCCAAGGTCGCAGTGCTCGCCGCCGTCGAGACGGTCAACGACAAGATGCCCGCCACCTTAGAGGCGGCGGCCCTCACCGTGATGGCCGCGCGTGGCCAGATCAAGGGTGCCAAGGTCGATGGGCCGCTTGCCTTCGACAATGCGATCAGCATGGAGGCCGCCCGCACCAAGGGCATCGTCTCGCCCGTGGCGGGTGACGCGGACATCTTGCTGGTGCCGGATCTCGAAGCCGGCAACATGCTCGCCAAGCAGCTCCTCTATTTTGCCAATGCAGATGCAGCCGGTCTCGTGCTCGGCGCCCGTGTGCCCATTATTCTCACCAGTCGTTCAGACAGCCTACGGGTCCGCATCGCGTCGGCCGCACTGGCGAAGCTGGTGGCCGCTAAACGCGCGGCAGCACTTGGACCAATGGCATGAGCCCAAAACTGCTGCTCACCTTCAACGCCGGTTCTTCAACGGTGAAGATCGGCATTTTTGCTCGCGAAGCGGACGGGGCAAAACGCATCGGCAAGGGTCTCATCGACTTCCGCGCCGAGCCTTTGACCTTCCATCTGGTCGAAGGCCCCTCGATTTTCGACGTGCGTCTGGTCGCCAAGACGGACGACTTGCTCCACGATGTGCTGGAAGAGGTCTTCGACTGGCTGTCCGCCCATTATGATCTCGACGCAGTCTCTGCCGTCGGCCACCGCGTCGTCCATGGCGGCGATCTCTTCGCCGATGCCGTCAGGGTTGATGCCACCAGCCTCGCCGGCATCGAGAAGCTGGTGACGCTCGCCCCGCTGCACCAGCCACAAAACCTGCGCCTGATCCGCGCGATCACTGAACTCAAGCCAGGTCTGCCACAGACCGCCTCCTTCGACACCGCCTTTCACCGAACGCAGTCCGACACCGTGCGCCGCTTCGCAATCCCGCGAGACTGGTTCGACAAGGGCGTCAAGCGCTACGGCTTCCATGGCCTTTCCTATGACTATATTGCGAGCGCCCTGAAAACGCTTGAACCGGACACGGCCGGCGGCCGCGCCGTCGTCGCCCATCTCGGCTCAGGCGCCAGCCTCTGCGCTCTGGAGCATGGATTGAGCCGCGAGACCTCCATGGGCTTTTCCACCATCGATGGCGTTCCAATGGCCACCCGCTCCGGCGCCATCGATCCCGGCGTGCTCTTCCACCTGATCGAGGCGCATGGCTTGAGCGTGAAACAGGTGGAGGAGATGATCTACAAGCAGTCCGGCCTTCTCGGTCTCTCCGGCATCAGCGCCGACAGCCGGGTGCTGCTGGAAATGCCTTCCAAGGAGGCATGCGAAGCGCTTGACGTCTTCACCTTCCGCATCGCGGGCGAAGTGGCGCGGCTGGCAGCCACCTTGGGCGGCCTCGATACGCTGGTCTTCACCGCCGGCATCGGCGAAAACCAGCCGACGATCCGCCGCTCGGTCATCGAGCGCCTGCGTTTCCTCGGACTCCTGATCGACCGCGAGGCGAACGACCGAAACGAGGCCGTGATCTCGCGCGAGGAAAGCCGGACGAAGATCCGTGTGATCGCAACTGATGAGGAACAGGTAATCGCCGACGACTGCCTGAGGCTTCTCGACTGAGAAGATCCGCCGCCGCTGACACCAAAGCGTCATGAAACGCGCCTAGAGACGCCTCGACAGAAGCGGATGGAGATGACGGTCATGCTGCGACAGACGGATGCGACGGGTGAAGCCCTTGATTCGGCGCGGGGCGAGGTGCTTTTCATCTCAAACGCCCGCGTCGTGACCCCGGGTCATGTGCTGCATGGTTCGGTGGTGGTCGAGGGCGGCCGGATCGTCGAGATCCACGAAGGCCCGTCGCACCATGGCGGCGCGCTCGACTTCGCCGGGGACTATCTCCTTCCCGGCCTTGTCGACATCCACACCGACCATTTCGAAAAACACCTCTACCCCCGCGCCCATGTACGCTGGGATTTCATGCGCGCCGCCCTCGCCCACGATGCCCAGATCATCGGCGGCGGCGTGACCACCGTGTTTGACAGCCTCTGTGTCGGCGCGACCACCGACAACCCGGAACGCGCCGAGATTCTGAAACCGATGATCGAAGCGCTGGAACAGGCGCAGGCCGCCGGCATGTTGCGGGCCGAACACCTCGTCCACCTGCGCTGCGAACTGACCGACCCCGTGACGCCACAGCTGACCGCCGACAACATCGACCGCGAGATCGTCCGCGTCGTCTCCGTGATGGAGCATCTGCCCGGCATCCGCCAGAGCCGCGACGTGGAAGCCTATGTCGCCCGCGCTGCCAGATCCACCGGTGAGAGCCCGGAGCTGGTGCGCGAGAAGATCAAGTTGCTGGTGGCAGAGAAGAGTCATTTCGCCGCCACCACTCGGCCCGAGGTCGTTGCCCTTGCCCGCGCGCGCGCCATGCCGCTGATGAGCCACGACGACACCGATGTCGCCCATATCGAGGAAGGTTTGGCAGAGGGCGTGTCGATCTCGGAATTTCCCTGCTCGCTTGAAGCGGCTGAAGCGGCCCGCGAAGCAGGCATGATGATTGTCGCCGGTGCGCCGAACCTGGTGCGTGGCGGCTCACAATCCGGCAACATCGCTGTTCGCGATCTGCTCGCCAGAAAGCTGGTCGACATTCTCGCCTCTGATTACGTTCCGCGCTCGATGCTCGACGCTGCCTTCATGATCGCAGCCGATCCGGGCCTCGACTATGACCTGCCGACTGCGGTCGCCATGGTCACGCGCAATCCGGCGCTCGCTGGCAACCTCGCTGATCGCGGCGCGATCGAGACCGGCCTGAAGGCGGACCTGATCCGCGTCGACCTGCAGGACGGTCACCCCTTCGTCAAATCCGCCTGGCGTTCCGGCCACCGCGTCGCCTGACCGCCGGGGGAGACAGGCTCACTCCTGCCAGGCGGAGGCCAGCACGCGAAGCCAGTTCTCCCGGCAGATCTTGTCGAGATCGGAAGCGCCGTAGCCGCGCTCCTTGAGCGCCGTCACGAGCCGCTGGTTGCCTGCAGCATCGCCGATGACCGTCGGGATCGTCGCACCATCGAAATCGGAACCGAGTGCCACGCAGTCGATCCCCATGCGGTCGACGAGATAGTCGATATGGCTGACCATGGTCGCAAGCGAGGTCTCGGCATCGTCGCGTCCGTCCGGCCTGAGCATCGTGACCGCATAGTTCAAACCGACCAGCCCGTGGCTCGCCTTGATCGCATCCATCTGCCGGTCGGTCAGATTGCGCGCGACGGGTGTGAGCGCATGCACGTTCGAATGGCTGGCGATCAGCGGCTGGTCGCTCAACCGCTCGACATCCCAGAAGCCCTTCTCGGTGATATGGGCGAGATCGATCAGGATGCCGAGCCGGTTGCAGGCCCGGATCAGGTCCTCTCCGGCTTTCGTCAGGCCCGGTCCGGTATCGGGCGAACTCGGATAGGCGAAGGGCACGCCGTGGCCGAAGATGTTGTTGCGGCTCCAGACCGGCCCGAGCGAACGCAGTCCGGCGGCGTAGAAGACCTCGAGCGTTTCAAGGTCCGCATCGATCGCCTCGCAGCCTTCCATATGCATCACGGCAGCAAAGACGCCGTCAGCCATCGACTGGCGGATCTCCGAAGTCGTCCGGCAAAGCCGCCAACAGCCGTCCTGGTCGAGCCTGTGGGCGATTGCCGCCATCTGCAGCGCGATGTCGAGCGAGGGGAAGCGCTCCAGCGGCGGATCGAGCGGTGTGGAATAGTGACCGTTCGCGTCCGGCTCGCGCAGGGCAAAGTCGTGCGGCGATGGAATGTAGATCGCACAAAGCCCGCCGGCGAGCCCGCCCCGTTTGGCGCGCGGCGCATCGATATGCCCGGCACTGGTGCCGTTGCGGAATTCGGCGACGGGATTGCGGCCCTCATTGCGGCTGCGCCAGAGGCGCAGGAGGACATCATTGTGGCCGTCGAAGACTAAGTTCATGTATTGAGATCCAGATGTGGCATGCGGGCCTTCGGCCCGGACGAGGAGAAAGGCGCAAAGGGGCGACTGTTTCGGAATCGTTGGACCAAATCATGTCGCGCTTCAAGCCCGCGACGATTTATCCCGCTGTCGCTATGTCAACCGGCGGCATGCGGGTGAGCCAGTCGGTGGCTGCCTCATAGGCACTCGCCACCGAAAGCACGGCCTCATCGGCCCGCGGCCTGCCGATCAGCTGGAAGCCGTTGGGGAGCCCCTGCGACGAGAAACCGGCCGGCAGTGCCGCGACCGGCAGACCGGCCATGCTCGGCCCGATCACCACTTCCATCCACCGATGATAGGTGTCCATGTGCTTACCCGCAATTTCGCGCGGCCAGGGGATATCCGCATCGAAGGGGAAGACCTGCGCCGCGGGTGCGATGAGGTAGTCACATGTCTCGAAGACCTTCATGACAGCCAGATACCAGGCCGTCCTGACTGCCGAGGCCTCATAGACATCCGCGGCGGCGATCCGAAGACCGGAGCGGACCTCGTAGAGGATCTCCGGCTTCAACGAGCCGCGCCGGCCGGGATCTTCGTAATAATCGCGCATGCTGCCGGCGGTGAAGAAGCTGCGCAGCGTCGTCCAGGCCCACCAGAGCCTGTTCATGTCGAAGTCGATTTTGGCGGGTGCAACAGTGAAGCCGAGCGTTTCGAAGACGCCGAGTGCCTGTTCATTGAGTGAAAGTACGCCCGGCTCGAAAGGTAGATGGCCGCCGAAATCGCCAAGCCAGCCGATGCGCCCGCCCTTCCTTGCAATTTCGCCGTCCAGCCGGACCGGTCCGCTCTCGAAGGATGATGGATCCCGAGCATCGAAACCCGACTGGACGTTGAGGAGCGTCACCACATCCTCGACGGAGCGCCCCATCGGCCCGAGCGTCGCGAGCTGGTTGAGATAGGCATCGCGCCCCGGCAACGTCGGGATCCGTCCGAAGCTCGGGCGGAAACCGACCACGTTGTTGAAGGCCGCGGGATTGCGCAGCGAGCCCATCATATCGCTGCCATCGGCGACCGGCACCAGCCGCGCCGCGAGCGCCGCCCCTGCCCCGCCGCTCGATCCGCCGGCGGAACGGGTCAGATCCCAGGCATTGCGCGTCACGCCGAAGACCGGATTGTAGCTATGCGAGCCGAAACCCCATTCCGGCGTGTTGGTCTTGCCGATGATGATCGCACCGGCGGAGCGGATGCGCTCGACCTGAATCTCGTCGAAATCAGGCACATAGTCGTGGAAGAGCGGCGAGCCATAGGTGCAGAGAATGCCCTTCGCCTCGCTCAGGTCCTTGATCGCGATCGGCACGCCGTGCAGCGGACCGCGGCTGCGTCCCTGCTGCCTTTCCGCGTCCCTGGCCCTCGCTTCGACGATCAGAACATCGCGCGGTCGAAGACTGACGATGGCGTTGATCTGCGGGTTGAGCCGCTCGATCCTGTCGAGATAGGATGCCATGACGACCTCCGAACTCAGGCTGCCGGTCTCCAGTGTCCGGAGAAGGTCGATTAAGGACATTGCGGTGGGATCGGACACGCGGTGCTCCGCAGAAGGAGTTGGGACATGGCAGACGGCGACGATGGTCCCCGGGACGGAGTGCTGTCAAGCATCCGGCCGAGCGCCTGGCGCAGGCCAGCCATGCAGATCCAGAAATCTTTGGAACTGCCCAAAATAAAAATGGTCAAACGACCAAATTAGAGGCAACATGCGCCAAAAGAGGATGAGGCAGCCACGTCGAACTGCTTCTCCGAAACACGGGAACATCGACGAAATCAGGCGAAATCCAGCCTTTTGCCCGCCAACGGCACCGGTCTGGACCAAGCCGCAAGGGGAGAGATCAGCATGCCCAGAAGCTGGCACGTCACTTGCGTGACACCACTTGCGCCACCCTGCGATCGGCATCTTCTGCCGCATCTGGGGTTGACCGAAGCACTTCGCGCATAACCGAACGCCAGGGGGCACGGCTTGAGTTCCGCATCTGACAAGGCAGCCATCGAAATCCGCGGCGTCAGCCGCATTTACGGAACCGGACAGGACAAGGTCACCGCGCTGGACGGGATCTTCCTCAAGATCAGGGAAAACGAGTTCTTCACGCTGCTGGGTCCGTCCGGCTGCGGCAAGACCACGCTACTTCGTCTGATCGCCGGCTTCGATTTCCCCACCACGGGCGAAATCCTCCTGCACGGCGAGGACATCGCACCGCTGCCGCCCTTCCGGCGGCCGGTCAACACCGTCTTCCAATCCTACGCGCTCTTCCCGCATATGACGGTTGCCGACAATATCGGCTTCGGCCTGAAGATGCTCGGCAAGCCCAAGGCCGAGATCGAGGCGCGCGTCGCCGAAATGCTGGAACTCGTGCACATGACCAAGATGCGCGACCGCCAGGTGAGCCAGATCTCCGGCGGCCAGCAACAGCGCGTGGCATTGGCTCGCGCACTTGCCCCGAAGCCCAAGGTCCTGCTGCTCGATGAGCCGCTGTCCGCGCTCGACTACAAGCTGCGCAAGGAAATGCAGATCGAGTTGAAGCGCGTGCAGGCAGAGACCGGCATCACCTTCATCTTCGTCACCCACGACCAGGAAGAGGCGCTGACAATGTCGGACCGCATCGCGGTCATGTCGACGGGCAGCCTGCGCCAGGTCGGCTCTCCCTGGGACATCTATGATCGCCCGGCCGAACGTTTCGTCGCCGACTTCATCGGCGAGACGAACTTCCTCGAGGTCGAGGTTGCATCCGTGGCGGGAGACAGGGCCCAGGTCCGCCTGCGCTCCGGCCGTGAAATCCCGGCGACCTTCCCGGACAACACCACGCCCTCCGGCAAGGTGACCATCGTCATCCGCCCCGAACACGCGGCCATCGTCGAGCCGACAGATGCAGCGACCCTCAAGGGCACTGTCGAAAGCGTCGTGTATCTCGGCACCGACACCAACATCAACGTCCGGCTGGAAGGCGGGTCGCTCTTCAGCGTGCGCCAGCAAAACAGCCGCAGCGGCAGTTGCGGGGTGACCGAGGGTGAGACGGTCGGCATTCTCGTCAGCGACGATGTCGCGCAGATCCTGAGGGATTGATCATGAGCGCGATGAAAACGGCCCCCGAAACTGCCAGATCGCGCGATGTCAAAAAACGTTGGTTGCTCAGCCTCCCGGCCCTGGCGATCATCTTTGTCGCGGCCCTCGGCCCGCTTCTGGTGATGGTGCTCTATTCTTTCCTGGAAAAGGGCGACTACGGCGACGTGAAATTCGGCACCTTCTCGCTCGAAGGCTGGACGTCCGTCTTCCTGCAGCGGGACATTTTCGACGATACGCTGGGCATTGCCGACGCGCATCTCGCGATCTTCTGGCGCTCGATCACGCTGTCGCTCTACACGACGATCCTCACCCTGATCCTGGGTTTCCCGACCGCCTATTTCATCGCGACCCGACCGGCCCGCTCGCGCGAGATCTGGGTCTTCCTGATCACCATCCCCTTCTGGACGAACCTGCTGATCCGCACCTTTGCCATGCAACAGGTCATCCGCAACGAAGGCATCCTCAACAACATCCTGATCTGGCTCGGCATCATCGATACCCCTCTGCAGATCATCTACACCGACACCGCCACACTGCTCGGCATGACCTATGTCTATCTGCCGCTGATGGTGCTGCCGCTCTATGCCTCGATCGAGAAGCTGGATTTTCGACTGGTCGAAGCCGGCTACGACCTCTACGCCAATCGGCTGCAGGTGCTCTGGCGGATCGTCATTCCCCTGGTGAAGCCAGGCCTGATCGCCGGCTCGATCCTCGTCTTCATCCCCTCGCTCGGCGCATATGTCATCCCGCGCGTGCTGGGCGGCGGCAAGAACCTGATGCTGGGCAACCTGATCGAACTGCAGTTCGGGGCCGGCCGCAACTGGCCGCTGGGTGCTGCCATGTCGATCACTCTGATGGCGCTCGTCATGATCGCCCTGCTCTTCTATGTCCGCAACGCCGCGAAATCGGGGGTGCGTCATGGCTGAACGTCGCTTCGACATCCGCTCGCAACCAGGCTTCGGCACGATTGCCCTCTTTACCTTCTTCGCGCTCTACCTGCCGATCGCGACCCTGGTCGCCTATTCCTTCAATGCCAGCGACTCGCTTGCGAGCTGGGGCGGCTTCTCCTTGCGCTGGTTCGCCTCCGCGATGGACAATGGCGCCGCACAGGAAGCCGCACTGCGTTCGGTCATCATCGCCCTCTGGGCGGCAGGACTGGCCACGATCGCCGCCACCATGGCAGCACTGGCCACGACGCGCACCGAGCCTTATCGCGGCCTGACCGCGAAATACGCGATCATCAACCAGCCGCTGATGATCCCGGAAATCGTCACCGCGGTGGCGCTGCTCATTGTCTTCTCGCGCATCAAGGTCTGGACCGGCTATTCCGGGCTCGGCTACCTGATCCTCGCGCACACGGCGTTCTGCATTCCCTTTGCCTATCTGCCCATCCGGGCACGGCTGGAAAGCATGGACTTGACGCTGGAGCGGGCAGCCGCCGACCTCTACGCGACGCCCTGGCAGGCCTTCCGCTTCGTCACCCTGCCGCTGCTCAGGCCCGCCATCATCGCCGGCTTCATGCTCGCCTTCGTCATTTCGCTCGATGACGTCGTCATCACCGAATTCGTCAAATCCGGCGGGCAGGACACGCTGCCCACCTACATGCTCGGCCAGATCCGGCGCGAGACGACACCCGAGATCAACGCCATCGCCACGATCTTCCTGGCCGCCTCGACGGTGCTGATCGTGATCTTCTTCTTCATCAACCGGCGCAAGCCGCAAGCATAAGAGCAACCAACAGAGAGGAACGGAAATGACCATGAAATGGATGACGACCACGGCAATCGCCGCCATCTCGGTGCTGGGTTTCGCGGGCGCGGCCTCTGCCGCCGGCGAGCTCAACATCTATAACTGGGGCGATTATACGAGCCCCGAACTCATCAAGAAGTTCGAGGAGCAGTTCGACGTCAAGGTGACCATCACCGACTATGATTCCAACGACACCGCGCTTGCCAAGGTCCGCGCCGGTGGCCACGGCTTCGACATCGTCGTGCCCTCGGCCAACTACATGCCGATCTGGATCAATGAGGGCCTGCTGCTCGAAGCCCGCCCGGACCAGATGGAGAACTTCAAGAATGTCGACCCGCGCTGGGCCGATGTCGAATGGGATCCGGGCCGCCGCTATTCGGTTCCGTGGCAGTGGGGTGTGACCGGCATCGGCGTCAACACCAAGTTCTACAACGGTGACATCAACACGTCTGCGATCTTCCTCGACCCGCCGGAAGAGCTGGTCGGCAAGCTGAACGTCACGCCCGAAATGAACGACGTGCTCTTCGCCACGATCAAGTATTTCGACGGCGACTGGTGCACGACCGACAAGGAAGTGCTGAAAAAGGTGCGCGACAAGCTGGTGGAAGCCAAGGCCAAGTGGCTCGCCATGGACTACAGCGTTACCGACAAGCTGCCGACCGGCGACTATGCCGGCGTCTACTACTGGAACGGCGCCATCATGCGCTCGCGCCTGCAGAACCCCGACGTCAAGTTCGGCTATCCGAAGGAAGGCTACCCTGTCTTCATGGACAGCGTAGTCATCCTCAAGGACGCCAAGAACGTCGACAATGCCAAGGCCTTCATGAACTTCATCATGGCCCCGGAAAACGCCGCCATGCTCTCGAACTTCGCCAAGTATGCCAACGGCATCAAGGGTTCGGAGCAGTTCATGGACAAGGAGATGCAGGGCGCGCCGGAACTGGTGATCCCGGCCGAACTGGAAAGTGCCGGCGAGTTTCTGCTGAGCTGCGAACCGGACGTGCAGCAGCTTTACACCCGCATCTGGACCGAAGTGCAGAAGTAAGACCGAACCAAAAACAGATGAGACCGACACGGGAGGGCGACACCGCCCTCCCGCAGGAGGAGCATACCCTGATGACGACGCAGTTTGCCCAAGCCTTCGGTTTTGAAAGGCGGGATGTGACGCTGGCCAACTGGCGCACGGCCCCTTACAGCCGTTTCAGCTTTGGCCACGCCGACGAGATTGTCCCGAGCGCCTCAATTCTGGCCATGGCCGAGGCGACCGAAGAAGCGCCTGTGCAATCGCCGTTGCTCACTCAGCACTTGCCGGAAGGGTTGGCCGGGCAGCTGAATGTCGGCGCCTATCTCGATTACGCCCATACCGACGCCTTCGTGCTGATGAAGGCGGGCCGGATCGTCGCCGAACATTATGCGCCACATGCCGGCGTAAACCAGCGCCACATCATCTTCTCGATCAGCAAATCGCTGACCGCCCTCGTCATCGCCACATTGGAAGCCGATGGCTTGATGAACCCGGATGCCCCGGTCACCAACCTCCTGCCAGAAGCAGCCGGCTCCGCCTATGGCGACTGCACCATCCGCGATGTACTCGACATGCGCGTCAGCCTCGCCTTCGACGAGGCCTATCTCAACACCGACGGCGCCTATGCCCGCTATCGCCGCGCCACGCTCTGGAACCCGGCCGATCCGAGCCAGCCGAGCGAAACCTTGCTCGCTTTCCTTCTGACGCTTCAGAAGGACGCCCATCCGCACGGCGGCGCCCACTTTTACGCATCGCCCAACTCCGACCTGCTCGGCATCCTGATCGAGCGCGCAACCGGCGAGCGCTACGCCGATGTCATGTCAGCGCGCCTGTGGAAGCCGCTCGGCGCCAAGAACCATGCCAGCGTGACGGTCGACGCCGAAGGGACCGCGCGTACCGCAGGTGGCATCTCGGTCACCGCCCGCGATCTCGCCCGTGTGGGCGAGATGCTGCGCAACGGCGGCACCATCGATGGAAAACGGGTTATCCCCGAAACCTGGCTCACCGACATGCTGAAGGCGGGTGACCACCAGGCCTGGGTCGATGGCAAGTCCAATTTCTTCCCCAAGGGTCGCTATCGCAGCCAGTGGTACCAGTCGGGTGAAACGGATGGCGCCTTTTGTGCCATCGGCATCCACGGCCAGTGGCTCTATGTCGATCCATCCACAGAGACCACCGTCGTCAAGCTGTCCTCCCAGCCCAACCCGCTGGATGACGAGCTGAAACACGACAACTTCGCCTTCTTCCGTGCGCTCAGCGCCTGGAACGCATGACACCAAAGGACTCCGTCATGGCCACGATTGCAGACATCATCATCACCAACGGCCCGGTCCTCACCATGGATCCGGCAGCCCCCCGCGCCGAAGCCGTCGCGCTTTCCGGCAACCGGATCCTCGCCGTCGGCACGCGATCCGAGATCGAGGCGCTGGCCGGTCCGAAAACTCAGCGGATCGACGCCCAGGGCGCGACCGTCATGCCGGGCTTCAACGAAGCCCATATGCACATCTTCCCCGGCTCCGTGTCGCTGCGCCAGCTGAATCTGCATGGGGTCCAGGGATTCGAGGCACTGAAGTCCGCAATTCTCGACTACGCGGCCAAGAACCCCGGCGAGCCGCTGCTGATGGGCTTTTCGGCCGATTATTCAATCATCTCGCTGACCGAGCCCTGCACCCGACATCACCTGGATGCGATCCTGCCGGACCGCCCCTTCATGATGTTCGCGCCGGACCACCACACCGCTTGGGCGAACACGGCAGCGCTGGATAAAGCAGGTATCTTACATGGCAAGGATGTCGGCATCGGCAATGAGATTGTCATGGGGCCCGACGGCCTGGCCAATGGAGAGCTGCGCGAGGGCAATGCCTTCGGCCCCGTCTCGGCGCTCGCCTCCACAGGCGGCCGCGAGGAACTTGGCATGGTCACCGGCATGGACCCGGAAAACGTCACGCCCGAGCAGTTTGCCCTCGACCGGGCGATCCTGAAGGCCGGCCTCGACTACTGCGCCTCCTGGGGCGTCACCTCGATCCAGAATTTCGACGGCAATCACTATCAGCTGCGGCTGATGCGTGACCTGGAGCTTTCGGGCGAACTCTCCTGCCGCATCCGCATCCCCTATCACATGAAGAACTTCATGGCGCTGGAGGACCTCGACAAGGCGGCCGCGTGGAAGAAGGAGTTCGCCACCGACATGCTCCGCGGCGATTTCGTCAAGGTTTTCATGGACGGCGTGCTCGACAGCCAGACGGCCTATATGCTCGATGGTTACGGTGACCGGCCGGGCTATACCTATGAGCCGCTGTTCACCCCCGAAGCCTTCAATGCCATCGCCACCAAGGCCGATGCACTGGGGCTCCAGGTTGCTGTGCACGCGATCGGCAGTGCCGCGATCCGCCAGACGCTCGACGGCTACGAGGCAGCGGTGAAGGCGAACGGCAAGCGCGACAACCGCCACCGAATCGAGCATATCGAGATCATCCATCCCGACGACATTCCGCGCTTTGCCACCCTCGGCGTCGTCGCCTCGATGCAACCGGTGCACTATCCGGGCGGCACCTGCTTTCCGGCAGAGCCGACCACGGCGAAGATCGGCGAGGATCGTTGGGACTATGCCTATGCCTGGCGGACGATGAAGGAAGCCGGCGCCCCCGTCGTCTTTGCCTCCGACTGGCCGGTCTCCCCGGTTTCACCCTTCCAGTGCATTCAGGATGCACTGACCCGCAAGCCATGGAAAGAAGGCCTCAAGGATCAGCGCTTCTCGCTGATGGAGGCGCTTGAAGCGTATACCGCGATCGGTGCCTGGGTGGAGTTCATGGAAGACCGCAAGGGCATGCTGAAGCCCGGCTACCTCGCCGACGTCGTCATCCTGAGCAAGGACATCGAATCCGTCGCGCCGGACGAGATCATGGAGACCGTACGCCCGGCCGTCACCATCTGCGACGGCCGCATCACTTTCCAGGCCTGAAGAAAGAGGTGTGCCATGAGCGCTGACATCATCATCCAAAATGCCCGCATTCTCACCATGGATGACGCGCATCCGCGCGCGGAAGCCATAGCGCTCACCGGCAACCGCATCATGGCCGTGGGCAGCGATGACGAGATCCTGACACAAGCCGGGCCAGCCACCCGGATCGTTGACGCAGGCGGTGCAACGGTGCTCCCGGGTTTCAACGAAGCCCATATGCATATCTTCGGCGGCTCGGTTGCGCTGGGTGAACTCTCGCTTTTCGGCGTGAAGGGCTTCGACGCTTTATCAAAGGCCGTGCGCGACTATGCGGCGGCCAACCCGGACCTGCCGCTACTCGTCGCCCAGACGGCTGATTACACCATCCTGTCGGAAACCGAGCGCGTCACCCGCCACCATCTCGACCGGATCATACCAGACCGCCCCTTCATGATGGTTGCCCCAGACCGCCACACGGCCTGGGCCAACACGATCGCACTCGAAAAGGCGGGCATCCTACAGGGCCGCGATGTCGGCGTCGGCAACGAGATCGTCATGGGCGACGACGGCCTTGCCAATGGCGAGCTGCGCGAAAGCAATGCCATGCGCCCTGTCGCGTCGATGAGCGTGACCGGCGGTCGCGAAGGCCTCGGCGTCGGTACCGGCGGTGATCCCGAACATGTCACTCCGGAAGAGCGTGCCGGCGACATCGCGGTGCTGAAGAAAGGACTGGCCTACTGCGCCTCGCTCGGCATCACCTCGTTCCAGAACATGGATGGCAATCTCTACCAGCTCGAAATGTTGGACGAGATCGAGAAAACCGAGGGCCTGCCGGTCAGGGTGCGCATGCCCTACCACATGAAGAACTTCATGCCCCTCTCCGATCTTCAGGAAAAGGCCGCCGCCTGGAAGGCCCGCTTCGATACGGACAAGCTGCGCTGCAATTTCGTCAAGCTGTTCATGGACGGTGTGACCGAGGGCGAGACCGCCGTTTTCGTCGACGACTATGCCCACAAGGCCGGATGGAAGGGCGAGCCACTGTTCTCAGGCGAAGCCTTCAACGGTGTCGCGACAGAGGCAAACCGCCTCGGCCTCCCCGTGGCCGTCCATGCAATCGGTGACGGCGCCGTGCGTATGGTGCTCGACGGCTACGAAGCCTCGATCAATGCCAATGGCCGAAAGGACATGCGCAACCGCATCGAGCATATCGAGGTCGTGCATCCCGATGACATCCCCCGCTTTGCAGAAACGGGCACCGTCGCCTCGATGCAGCCAACGCATCCGCCCGGCTCAGCCGGACTGCCGCTGGAACCCTATCTCACCTATATCGGCCGTGAACGCTGGCCTTACGCCTTCGCCTGGAAGACCCTCGTCGATGCCGGAGCAAGGATCGTCTTCGCCACCGACTGGCCGGTCTCCCCGCTTCCGCCCCTGAGCTGCATCGGCGATGCCCTGACCCGAAAGCCCTGGGCAGACGATATGCCGGACCACCGCCTCACCCTGCACGAGACACTGGCCGCCTATACGCGCACCAGCGCCTGGGTCGAATATATGGAAGACCGGAAGGGAGTCCTAAAGCCGGGTTATCTCGCTGATGTCGTGGTCCTCTCGGGTGACATTGAGGAGACCGAAGCGGGGAGCATTGCCACACTTTCACCTGTGCTCACCATCTGCGACGGCCGTGTCACCTTCGATGCCGGAGGAGGCCGATGAGCAGGGCTGCGGACACGACGCATGACAAACCGGTGATTGCTCCGGCCCGTGGCCGCCCCGCGGGGGCCACCCGCAAGGGGCTGGAAACCCGTGTCCGCATCATCAAGGGCGCCCGCGAGGCCCTGGAAGACGGGGGGATGGAGGCGTTGACAACCCGGCGCATCGCCGCCTCCGCCGGCGTAAAGCTCGCGACGCTGCATTACTACTTCGACAGCAAGGAAAGCCTGCTGCTCGCCGTTCTCGAAGACCTGATCGCCGACATGGACGAAGCCTATCGCGCCGATGTCGCCCTGCCGCCAGAGCCCGAGGATCGGGTCGAGGCGCTGATCCGGGCCAGCTGGCGCTATATTCAGCGTACCCGCAACAAGCAGATCGCCCAGACCGAGCTGACGCTCTATGCGCTCCGCACCAAGGGCTCCGAATGGCTCGCGGCGAAACAGTACAACGCCTATATCGATTTCTACGGTCATCTCGTCTTCGAGGACGACAGCGATGAAGACCTTCGCCGCATCGGTCGCGCCGTCGGCCGACAGATGCTGATTGGCATCGACGGCATCATTCTGCAGAGCTATGCGCTGCAGGATCTCTCGGCCTCGAATGACGATATCGAGGCCTTGATCATTGCCATGCGCGGTTATCTCCGCCGTCTCATGGCAGAGCATGGCAAGGCGCGTTAGTCGAGCTGCCAGATCCCTCGGGCATTGCCCGAGAAGAGCCTGTCCTTCTCTTCCGTCGTGCATCCATGCAGGAGCGCCTGCGTCGTCGCAACCCAGGTCGAGAGCCCACCGCCCAGCGTGCAGACCGGCCAGTCCGACCCCCAGATGACGCGATCGATACCGAAGGATAAGATGGTATGCTCGAAATAGGGCTTGAGATCCTCCAGCGTCCAGTTCTCGAGATCGCCATAGGCCGGGATGCCGGAGATCTTCACGCGGATATTCTCGCGTTTGGCAATGTCGGCGATCCCTGTCTTCCAGGTGTCATAGCCATGTCCCTTGATGTCGGGCACCCCACAATGGTCGAGGATGAAGGTGACCTCAGGCGCGAGGTCAACAAGCGCCTTGGCCTTGTCGATCTGATGCGGCAGCATACAGAGATCGAAGGTGAGCCCCGTGCCGGAGAGCCGCTTCACATTCTCCCGAAACAGAGCCCCCTCGGACACATCATCGGGCACCACATGCAGCACGCGGCGAAATCCCTTGACGAAGGGATTGGCAAGCTGGGTCTCGAGATAGGCGGCAAAACCAGGATCTTCCGGCCGGCACGAGGCGATGACCCCGCGGATCAGGTTATCCGGCATTCGCGATAGTTCCTGAACCATCGCGGTTTCCGAGGGAATGTCCTCGGGCGCGACATCCACCTCCATATGCAGCACGGACGAGATCCCCAGCCGCCGGGCCTCCCGTGAGTAGGTCTCCCAGCTGAAATCGGCATCGAGGGCCGGGACGTCCTTCAGCCAGGGATAAGCGAGCCGGTCTCGATAGATCAGGTGCAGGTGGGTATCGATGATCATGTGCGGCCCCTCCCAAGGCCTTGGAATCTTAATTCGTCTCGATCGCATCCGCTCCGAGACCGGCACCCGCTAACGCGGAGATTTGCCGCGCTGTCTCCGTCAGCGCTTCAATCGTTCGGGCGATGTCGGGCGCCTCAGGCGTGTTGATGAGGGTGATATAGGGCACCGTGAGCGCGCCCAAGGCCTCACCATCGGCGCTCACGATGGGCGCTGAAAGGTTGATGACACCGGCCGTCTGCGCGCTCGGCATCATCTCGTAGCCGCGCGCCCGGATCTGCTCGAGCCGCTCAACGAAATCTTCGGTCATCCGTCCGTCCGGCCCGCCGCTTGCGACATGTTCGGCCACCATCATCGCCCGCACCTCCGGACTGCGGAAGGCAAGCAGCACATGGCCGGAACCAGTGTCGAACAGCCCCATGCGCGAGCCGACCCGGATCGAGATGCCCCAATAGCCCGGCGCCTCCAGCTGGGCGATGACGACAGGATGGCCGCGATCATAGACGACGATGTGGTTTTCCTGCCGGGTGATCTCGGCCAGTTCCCGCATCAGCGGCATGGCGAGTGAGGCAAGCCGACGTGTCGGGGCATGCAGCTGTGCGAGACCAAAGAGCTTCAGCGTCAGCACGTAGCGGTCCCCCTCCAGCCGCGCGACATAGCCGCGTTTCACCAGCCGGTCGAGCATCCGGTAGAATTCATTCGGGCTGCGATCGAGCTTCTTGGCGATCTCGGCCTGGCTCAAGCCTCCATCCACGCCTGCCAGAAGCTCGATGATATCGAGCCCCTTGTCGAGCGCTGGCGCCCGATAACGGTCCTGGTCGAGGTCATTCACTTAATTTCTCTCCTTGAAGCCCGAGGACCGACCTTGACGTTCATGAATAAATGTTTTGCATATGAATGATGCTCGCATCGACGGTGAGAATATGCAAGGGTCGAATGGCGAGGGATCGGCTGGAGGAGCCAAGAGCATGAACCTTGAGAACAAGCATGTGCTGGTGACGGCAGCCGGTCAGGGCATCGGTCGCGCCAGCGCGCTCGCCTTTGCCCGCGCCGGTGCAACGGTCGTGGCGACCGACATCAACGAGGATGCCTTGGCGACGCTGGATGGCGAGGCCGGAATTACGACACGCAGGCTCGATGTCCTGAACGACGAAGCCGTCAAGGCGGTGGTCGCCGAGACCGGCCCCTTCGACGTGCTCTTCAACTGCGCCGGCGTTGTGCATGGCGGCACGGTCCTGGACATGGCCGACAAGGATCTCGACTTCGCCTTCGATCTCAATGTGCGTGCCATGATCCGCACCATTCGCGCGGTCCTACCGGCCATGCTGGAGCGCGGCGAGGGGTCGATCATCAACATGGCCTCGGTCGCAAGCTCGATCAAAGGCGTGCCGAACCGCTTCGCCTACACGGTTACCAAGGCCGCGGTGATCGGGCTGACCAAGTCGGTCGCAGCCGATTACGTGACGCAAGGCATTCGCTGCAACGCGATCTGCCCTGGCACCGTCGAAAGCCCTTCTCTGCAGGACCGCATGCGTGCTCAAGGGGACTATGAGGCCGCCCGCGCCGCCTTCATCGCCCGCCAGCCCATGGGGCGGCTTGGCACGCCGGAAGAGATCGCCGACCTTGCCGTCTATATCGCAGGCGCCACTTACACCTCGGGCCAGGCCTTCGCCATCGACGGCGGCTGGACGATTTGAGCAGTGCGAGGAGAAGTGTGAATCACTTTTCCATCCGGCATTGCAAGCAGGAATACACAGAGCGGTTCAGCCGCGACCTTCAGGAAGGAAGAAGACCATGAAACTCATGCGCGTCGGCCCGCTCGGCCAGGAAAAGCCTGCGATCCTCGACAAGGAAGGCAAGGTTCGTGACCTCTCGGGCCATGTCGCCGACATCGGCGGTGCAGCGATTTCCCCGGAAGGCCTGGCGAAGATCGCCGCCATCGATCCGGCCTCGCTGCCGGAAATCGCCGTTGACCGCATCGGCGCCTGCGTTGCCGGCACCGGCAAGTTCATCTGCATCGGCCTCAACTACTCGGACCATGCCGCCGAAACCGGTGCTGCCGTGCCGCCGGAACCTGTCATCTTCATGAAGGCGACGTCGGCGATCTGCGGCCCGAACGACGACGTGCTGATCCCACGCGGCTCGGAAAAGACAGACTGGGAAGTGGAACTTGGGGTCGTCATTGGGAAGACTGCAAAATATGTCTCGGAAGCGGATGCCATGGATTATGTTGCCGGCTACTGCGTCTCTCACGACGTCTCCGAACGCGCCTTCCAGACGGAGCGCGCAGGCCAGTGGACCAAGGGCAAGTCCTGCGACACCTTCGGCCCGATCGGCCCCTGGCTCGTCACAAAGGACGAGATCGCGGACCCGCAGAACCTCAAGATGTGGCTCTCGGTCAATGGCAAGATGATGCAGGACGGCTCGTCCAAGACCATGGTCTACGGCGTCGCCCACCTCGTTTCCTATCTCAGCCAGTTCATGAGCCTGCATCCCGGCGACGTCATCTCCACCGGCACACCCCCGGGCGTTGGCCTCGGCATGAAGCCCCCGCAGTTCCTCAAAGCCGGCGACGTGGTCGAACTCGGCATCGAAGGGCTCGGCACGCAGAAGCAGACCTTCAAGGCGGATGCTTGATCGACCTCCAAAGCAACGGAACCCCGCCGACATGGCGGGCTTTCTGTTTTGAGGTCGTGAGCAATCTCAGAACCTGTAATTCACGCCTACCCGGAACAGATGGCTCGAAGGGTCCGACTTGTAGCTATCGAGTGGGCTGACCGTGCCGAGCGGGGACGTGCGCTTGGCGTAATCGGTATAGAGGTATTCGGCCTTGAAGCTCAGCGCGTCCGTCATCGCATACTCTGCACCAACACCGGCGACATAGCCAAAGTAGGTTCGCTTGTCCTCGCCCTCGATCGCACCGCTGACCGGGTCAACGCCCCCCTTGCCCTCGGCGACGGCGAGGCCGCCGGTCACGTAAAGCAGCGTGCGGTCCATGGCGACGCCGATGCGGGCGCGCGCAGTTCCCTGCCAACCGAGTTCGTAACGGCAGGTCTGCGACGGGAAGCCCTCACAGGCTTTGTCGCCCTTGATCTTCGCCCATGACACATCGGCCTCGACACCGTAGACCATGTTGCCGGTCTGCACGTTGTAGCCTGCCGCCACGCCGGCAAGCCCGCCCCGCAACGGCGTCTCGGAAAATAGGGTCCCAGATCCGGTCTCGGTTTCGACTTCACCGGCCGCGCCACCACCGACAACACCGACATAGCCGCCGCTCCAGTCGTGGATAATGTCGGCAACCGCGCTCTGCGGCGGGAGCGGCTGGGGAGCGTCGACGGAGCCGAGATCGGCGGACGTTGCAGCCGTTGCGATGAAACCAGCGGAAATGCTGGCAAGAAACAATCTGGTGCTCACGAAAACTCCTGCAGTCACACTGGCCGAATTCTAGGCTGGACATGGTTAACGCGCGGTTTTCGTCGGCAACCGCCGGAAGAAGAAAAGCCGGGCGTTACCACCCGGCTTTAAACATCAGATCTGATCCGAAGCTTACTTGATCAGCGGCAAAATACTGTCGATCGACTTCTTCGCGTCCCCGTAGAACATCCGCGTATTCTCCTTGTAGAACAGCGGGTTTTCGATGCCGGAATAGCCGGTGCCCTGGCCGCGCTTGGAGACGAAGACCTGCTTTGCCTTCCAGACCTCCAGAACCGGCATGCCGGCGATCGGCGAGTTCGGGTCTTCCTGAGCAGCCGGATTGACGATGTCGTTCGAGCCAATGACGATGACGACGTCCGTTTCCGGGAAGTCCTCGTTGATCTCGTCCATTTCCAGAACGATGTCATAGGGCACCTTGGCTTCGGCCAGCAGCACGTTCATATGGCCGGGCAGACGACCGGCGACCGGGTGGATCGCGAAGCGGACGGTCTTGCCGGCAGCGCGCAGCTTGCGGGTGAGTTCCGAGACCGACTGCTGCGCCTGTGCGACCGCCATGCCGTAACCCGGCACGATGATCACGCTGTCGGCATCGTTGAGCGCATTGGCAACGCCGTCGCCATCGATCGCAATCTGCTCACCCACGACTTCCATCTGCGGCCCCGTCGTTCCGCCGAAGCCACCAAGGATGACCGAGATGAAGCTGCGGTTCATCGCCTTGCACATGATGTAGGAGAGGATCGCACCGGACGAACCGACCAGCGCGCCGACGACGATCAGAAGATCGTTGGACAGCGAAAAGCCGATGGCCGCGGCCGCCCAGCCGGAATAGCTGTTGAGCATCGAGACGACGACCGGCATGTCGGCGCCGCCGATGCCCATGATCAGGTGGTAACCGATGAAGAGCGCCAGCAGCGTCATCAGGATCAGCGTCCAGCTGCCGGCACCATTGAAGTAGAGCACCAGCAGGATCAACGAACCGAGAGCGGCACCGGCGTTCAGCATATGACCGCCCGGCAGCTTCTTTGCCTTGCCGTCAACCTTGCCGGCCAGCTTGCCATAGGCGACGACCGAGCCGGTAAAGGTAACTGCGCCGATGAAGACACCGAGGAAGACCTCGATCTTCAGGACGGCGATTTCCGCACCGGTCTTTTCGGCGATCTTCAGAGCAAATCCGGTGAAGTCCTTGAAGAGATCGGTATGGCCGGTCTGCACGGCACAGGCGACCGCGTTGACGGCCGGGTCGCAAAACGCGATGCCGGCATCAGCGATCGTGCTGGCAATGCGCCACATCTCGATCTCCGCGTTGAAGCCGATAAAGACGGCGGCAAGACCGACCAACGAATGCATGGCAGCGACAAGCTGCGGCATTTCCGTCATCTGGACGCGCTGGGCGACGACCCAGCCGATTGCGCCACCGATGGCGATCATCACGACCGAGACGAACCAGTTGCCGGCGCCGGGCCCGTAAAGCGTTGCGACGACGGCGAGCCCCATGCCGACAATGCCATACCAGACGGCGCGCTTGGCGCTTTCCTGACCCGAGAGACCGCCGAGCGACAGGATGAAGAGAACGGCTGCGACGACATAGGCCGCTGTGGTGAATCCGTATTCCATGTGTGTGTCCCCTCCCCTAACTCAAGACTTCTGGAACATGGCGAGCATGCGCCGGGTGACCATGAAGCCACCGAAGATGTTGATGCCGGCTATCAGGACCGACAGCGCGGCGAGGATGACCACCAGAAAATTTCCTGATCCGATCTGCATCAGGGCACCCAGAATGATGATCGAGGAGATGGCATTGGTGATCGCCATCAGCGGCGTGTGCAGCGAATGGCTGACATTCCAGATGACCTGGAAACCGACGAAACAGGCGAGCACGAAGACGATGAAATGGCTCATGAAGCTGGCCGGCGCATAGAGCCCGGCAAGAAGGATCAGCGCACCGCCGCCGGTGAGCATCGCGACCTGATTGCGGGTCTGCATCTTGAAGGCGGCGATTTCCTGGGCCCGCTTCTCCTCGGGCGTCAGTTCCTTCACCTTTTCCTTTGGCTTGGCAGCAGCGATCGCCTGGATCTTCGGCGGCGGTGGCGGATAGGTGATCTCACCATCCTTGGCGACGGTCGCGCCACGGATGACGTCGTCTTCCATGTTGTGTACGATGACGCCGTCCTTGGCCGGCGTCAGGTCCGTCATCATGTGCCGGATGTTGGTGGCATAGAGCGTCGAGGACTGCGCCGCCATGCGGCTCGGGAAGTCCGTGTAGCCGACGATGGTCACGCCATTGTCGGAGACGATCTTCTGGTCGGCGACGGTCAAATCGCAGTTGCCGCCACGCTCGGCTGCAAGGTCGACGACGACAGAGCCCGGCTTCATCGCGGCAACCATGTCGGCGAGCCAGAGCTTCGGCGCGTCACGACCAGGGATCAGTGCCGTGGTGATGACGATATCGATCTCGGGTGCAAGCTCGCGAAACTTGGCGAGCTGCTTCTCGCGAAACTCGGGCGACGACGGAGCGCCATAACCGCCGGTCGCGGCACCGTCCTGCGTCGGTTCAAACTCCAGGAACACGAACTGCGCGCCCATGCTCTCGATCTGTTCGGCCACTTCAGGGCGAACGTCGAAGGCATAGGTAATGGCGCCGAGCGAGGTGGCCGTACCGATGGCTGCAAGACCGGCGACACCCGCACCGATGACCAGCACCTTGGCCGGCGGCACCTTGCCGGCAGCCGTCACCTGGCCGGTGAAAAAGCGGCCGAAATTATTGCCGGCCTCGATGACGGCGCGGTAGCCGGCAATGTTGGCCATGGACGACAGCGCGTCCATCTTCTGGGCACGTGAAATGCGCGGCACCATATCCATGGCAACCACTGTCGCGCCCTTGTCCTTGGCCTGCTCGAGCAGCGCGGTGTTCTGGGCCGGATAGAAGAAAGAGATCAGCGTTTTGCCAGGACCCAGGCGATCGACCTCGGATGCTTCCGGCGGGCGAACCTTGGCGATGATATCGGCGGTCTCGTAAAGCGCCGCGGCCGTCTCGACGACCGTCACACCAGCGGCACGATAGGCGTCGTCTGACAAGCCCGCGGCCTTGCCGGCGCCACTTTCGATCACGCATTCATAGCCGAGTTTCTGCAACTGCGTGGCGCTGTCCGGCGTCATCGCGACGCGGGCCTCGCCGGCGTAAATCTCCCTTGGCGATCCGATCTTCAATCCCATCTCCCAAACTCCGTTCGAACGGGTCCTACCTACTGTCCCCCGCCTAAAATCGAAGGACACTCCGACCGCGGACACGAGCAGAAGCGAGGCGCGATGTCTAGTCCAGCGACTGAGACATGTGACGGTTTTGCGCGTTAAGCGCATTCCTTAAAACGATTTTTGTTGCACCGCACAGGCGAGCGACGTCACGCCGAAATGGAACAATCGCGGCGGATTCCTGTTTCCTCGTGGAACAATGCAAGGGAGACCCAAATGCTGCAATGGATCCTCATCCTCCTTCTTATCGCCGCCGTGGCAAGCCTTCTCGGCTTTCGCGGTGTCGCCGGCGCGTCTGCAGGGGTCGCCAAGATCCTCATTTTCATCGTGCTGATCGTGATGATCATCGCGCTGTTCACCGGCGTGATCATCGTCGCCTGATCGTAACCGAGCTACACTGAAAAGCCCGCCGCTGAGATCTCGCGGCGGGCTTTGTTTTTGCGTGGCGCAGCGTGATCAGATGAACGGGCGGATGCGCGGCTCGCCGGGTGTCCAGCCGGCGATATCCTCAAGTCCTTGAGCATCCACGATCTCACATCCACGATCACGCCACAGGATGAGGCCTCGATCCGAAAGCTTCTTCAAGGTCTTGTTGGTGTGCACGATCGACAGGCCGAGCGTATCGGCCAGATGCGTCTGGGTAATCGGCACATGGCGCCGTTCGTCGGTCACGATGCCGGCAACGCGCCCGCGTTCGTACAGAAATGCCAGCAGATACGAAGCCCGCTCCAGAGCCGACCGCCTGCCGACGCTCAGCAGATGTTCATCGAGGATCGTCTCCTCGCGCGAGGCGAGCCAAGTGAGGTCGAAACCGAGGCCGGCATGGCGTTCGAATAGCGAGAAGAGCCGACTGCGTTCGAAGACGCATAGTGTCATCGGCGTCAGGGCCTCGACCGAGTGCTGCATCTCCGCCATCACGGCGCCCTGCAGCCCGATCATGTCTCCGGGCACGACGTAGTTCAGGATCTGCCGCCGTCCGTCCTCCAGGATCTTGTACCGAAAGCCCCAGCCTGCGAGCACGGTGTAGAGATGGGCGCTACGCGCGCCCTCTACCAGCACAGTGGTACCGGGGTCGGCCTGTAGCTCGCCGCGCTTGAAATTCGCGACGAATTCCAGCTCGCCCTCGGTAAATGGCCGAAACTGTTTCATCCGCCGCAGCGGACATTCGTAGCAACTGACTCGGGTGGGGTTGTGGCGCGGCTCCAGTGCCATGCGATCACCTCGTTTGGCTGTCAGACTGTTCCCGAGCGGAACAACCACAGCACCGACATGTCTTATTTAAATGACGTCCATCAGGGGCAGTCCCATAAAGCGCCCTCGATAGAAGGAATTTCCATGAACACTTCGCCGCCCCGCGTGCTCGTCGCCGACAACCAATACCTGATCGCGATGGAGGTGGAGCGTATCCTGCAGGAGACTTTGCATTGCGATGTGAAACTCACACCGATTTCGGGTCTCGCGGTAGAATTGTCTGTGGGGGGATACGAGGTCGTGGTGATCGAAGCCGCACTCGCTGAACCGCTCAATGTTGAGCGGGCGACGCTTATTCTTGCGGCCGGTTCCATGCCGGTCTTCCTGTCGTCCTATGATCATTCCCCCGATACCGGCACGATCGTCTCGTCCTACCCCCTGGTCTCGAAGCCGCCGCAGGCAGATGAACTGGCTGCGGCGGTTTTGGACGCGTTGCGTCGCAGGTCGTTACACGGCAAAGGCCTTCTTGATGACCGCTGAACTGTGGGCGTCCGGGCCGTAATCGCCCTCGCCGCTCACGCCCAGGATCTCCTGCAGCTTGTTGCGCGCGCGGTTGATCCGGCTCTTGATCGTTCCCACTGCACAGCCGCAGATCTCGGCTGCCTCTTCATAGGCAAAGCCCGACGCGCCGACGAGGATGATGGCCTCGCGCTGGTCACTCGGCAACTGGTCTAGTGCGCGCTTGAAGTCCTGCAGGTCGAGCGACCCGTACTGCTGGGGATGAGTGGAAAGCTGGGACGTGAAGATGCCGTCGGTGTCTGACACCTCGCGGCCACGCTTGCGCATCTGGGAATAGAATTCGTTACGCAGGATGGTAAACAGCCACGCCTTCATGTTTGTGCCCGGCTCGAAATGGTCCTGCTTGGCCCATGCCTTCATAATCGTGTCCTGCACCAGATCGTCTGCCACATGGTGGCGACCGGTCAGCGACACGGCAAAGGCACGCAGATTCGGGAGAGCGGCCAGAAGCTCCCGCTTGAAAGATCCGTCAGTCGACTTATCGCCAACAGTCATCGAGCAGTATCCTTGATGCGAGTAGTTTCGCCGGCGCGGCGCTCTGCCATGTCCAGCTGCTCAAGAAGCTGGAGAAACCGCTCGGGTATCCCCTCTTCCTGCACCGATTGATAGTATTCTCGCAGTTGCGCCGAGACTCCGGGGTGAAAGGCGGCCATTCCGGGCTGCCCGTTCGTAACCGGCGCTTTCTTTGAATGTTCTGTCATTGGGTCCAACGGGTTTGAAACAGTGTCGCCTGACAACGCCGCGTCTCAAATAAGGTTCCGTGCTTCGCAATATTTTTATCCGCCCTTCCATGAGCTTTCGGGACGCTCCCGAAACCGTGATCCCGATGGAACAAAGCTATGCACCCGACGTTCTTCCGCCATCGAAACAGGGAGAACCTATCATGCTATACTACGCTCTCGTCTTTCTCGTCGTGGCCCTCATTGCCGGTGTTCTTGGCTTCGGCGGGATTGCTGGCGCTTCCGCCGGTATCGCCAAGATCCTCTTCGGCATCTTCATCATTCTCTTCCTGATTTCCCTCGCGATGCGCCTTTTCCGTCAGGCATGACGGCAAAGCCGGGAGCATGAAGACAAGGCCGCACCGAATGGCGCGGCCTTGTTTTTTGTCGTTCACTTAAGTCACGAAGACGTCCGCTTCCTCAGAGCATGATCCAGATCAGGACGGTGATCAACAGGACAAGAATGACGCCAAGCGTCGTGACGGTGAAGGAGCCATAACGCGGAGGAACCTGGGATTCGAGATCCTGGTCGAGCCCGGCCTGCTGCGCCACGTGCCGGTTCTGCGCGTCGATGTCGGATGAAGATGGGCGGGCGGGGGCCGGAGATTTCATCGGGCTACTCCATAACGTTCTGCCGGAACTGGGGCCACCAGGGCCTGCGCCTCGGCAGGACCCGCGACGGCGATCGGCGCGTCGAGTGCGGCTAGCTTGCCGGGATCGATCGTCTGGCGGATATCACGACCCGCGACCAGATCGGCGCTCACGGGGAAGCAGTCGCCATAGATGACGTCCGTCATCGCGCGCGCGCGCCGAAGTTCTTCCGGCAGCGCCTGATAGCAAGCTTCATCCGTATCGTAGGAAATGACAGCCACCGGATCTTGCAGACACGTCGTGTCTTGCGGATGGCAGGCCACGATGACCAACAAGGCAGCCATACTGTTCATGATCAGTCTCCGTGTTACTGGAAGGTTAACGCGGAGACTTGAGCGAGGTTCCGGCAATTCGGGCGTTCCTGGGCCTGAATGCAAGATCAGGAGCGGATCAGTGCATGAATATAGTGAAGCTTGGCAATTACCGGCTCCGACAGCACGAACGGATAAAGGTCCGGCTGCCCCATGCTGCGGTTGATGCTGTTGATCGCCAGGGTGAGCGGAACCCACGCGCGGATCAGTGTCTGGGCGCTGCCAACGCTGTAGCTGTCGAAGGTTCGCTTCAACTCGATGGCAGGGACATCGGCCTCCACGTCGGGACTTGTTCTGAGACCGAAGGCGTCGGCCGTATCCAGCGCGTCCACCATGTGGAAGTAATGGGCGAAGGTCTCGGCAAAGTCTTCCCATGGGTGGCTGGCCGCATAGGCGGAAATAAAACTGTTCTCCCAGCCCGGAACTGGCCCTTCGGCGTAATGCCGCTTGAGAGCGTCCGCGTAGTCTTCGCGCTCGTCGCCGAAGACGGCGCGGAAGTCGTCGAAGGCTCCGCGATCCCGCACCAGGACATTCCAGTAGTAGTGGGCCACCTCATGACGGAAATGGCCGAGCAGCGTGCGGAAGGGCTCACCGAGTGCCACCCGCCGCGCCTCCCGCTCCGCGTCGGATCCCTCGGCGATGTTAAGGGTGATCAGACCCTCGTCATGCCCCGTAAGCACCGGACCTCCATCCTCTGCGGCTGGATCATCCGCCAGGAACTCAAAGCCGAGCCCCCTCTCCGGATCGGCGGTCCGCGTCACGAGCGGCAACCGGAAGCGCAGGATCGAGTAAAACAGGCCTCGCTTGGCCAGCTCGATCCTCTGCCAGTTCTGCAGGTTCTCGAGGACGGAGAGATCCGGGATCGTCACATTGTGGCGGCAGGCGACGCAGAAGCCACTGTCGTCACCGTCTTCCACCAGCCAGTTGCAGCCGCCGAGAGCTGCATTGGCGCACGGGCTGACGGCTATCGGCTCGGTCTGCCCATGGTCGAGTACACGCGTATCGGACGGATCAAGCGCAACCATATCAAGGCTTCGCGACCTGAACGCCAGCCGAGCGCCGCAGGTCACGCAGCCGTCATTTTCGAAATGCACGACATTCGAACAGTTGCTGCAACTGAACAGGCGCATGATCTCGTCTTTCTGTGAGGCGGCAACATGTAGGTTGCCGAAGGGGTCAGTCGAAGATCTCGAGCGGGAAGCGCAACTCGTAGCGCACCTCTCCGTTTTTCAGTTCGTGCTTCGCCTCTCCGCTGACCGAGGACGGAACGACGCGCTCAAGCACGGTGCTGCCGAAGCGCGCGGCCTTCGTCTCCTCGCTGTTTCGCGCCGTGAACGGCTCGGCCCAGACGATTTCGACGACGGGTCCGCCGGGTGTCTCGAGCTTGCGGCAGCTGACTTCGATCGGCAGGCGCCGCTGCAGAAAGTCGCCGTGGCTGACGGCGTTCACCACAAGCTCGTGGAGTGCGAGCCCGATATGCAGCGATGCGTTCGGCGTCAGCAGCACGTCGTCTCCGGAGACACGAACCAGATCGCCGTTTTCCTGCACATAACGATCGACCTGTTGTTTCAAAAGGTCCCGGAAATAGGCCCCACGCCAGCTCGAATCCGTGATCAGGTCCTGCGACTGCGACAAGGCATGCAGCCTTCCGCGGAACTTGCCGAGGAACATGTCAAGCGTGCCCGAATAACGGGCCGTCTGGGAAGCGATGCTCTGGATGATGGCGAGCAGGTTCTTCGATCGGTGACTCACCTCGCGCAGCAGAGCCCGCAAAAGACGCTCGCGCCGACGATCCTCGGTACGGTCGATCACCACGGTGATCAGATGCAGGTCGTGATCGGCCATTTCCACCATGCGGCAGCGGAACTCGAAGAAGGTATCGTCACCGGCTTCGATCTCCAGTTCGGCACGATCACCGGCATTGACGAGTCCGGACTTCAGCTCCGCAAGCTTCTCCCCGATCTCCGGTCCAAAGATCGTGTCGTCGGAGGGGGTGGTACCCGGAGGCAGGCGCCAGCGCGCCGGCAGCGAGGTGATGCAGACATAGGTGCAATCCTTGTCCTGCAGGATCAGGCTGGCGCCCATGTCAATGAGCGCGGTTATGAAGAACTCACGCAGCTGCTCGTCGCCGCGCTGAGGTTCAAACCATGTCAACCGATGTACCAATTGCCCTGCTCCGCCGTTTATCGGCACCTTCAGACCGGCTCGGCCCGCCGGTCCCATTCCTGCTCCAACTGATGCTCAACTGAGCTGGGTCAGACTTGTTCGGCGACACGCTCATTAAAAAAGAGCGCTTGGCTGATCAGCGCTTTCACCATGTCCGGATTGAACGGCTTGGTGACGAGGAAGGCCGGCTCCGGACGTTCACCGGTCAGCAGACGTTCCGGGAAGGCCGTGATGAAGATGACCGGGATGGTATCGACCTTCAGGATGTCGTTCACCGCGTCGATGCCCGAGCTGCCATCCGCAAGCTGGATGTCGGCCAGAACCATCTTCGGGTTCGTGCGTTTGTAGAGATCGACGGCTTCCGCATGGGTCCGCGCAATACCGGTGACGCGATGGCCCAGATCCTCGACCATCTGCTCGATGTCGAGCGCGATCAGCGGCTCGTCCTCGATGATCATGATGTCGGTTGCGACCTGGCGGGAAATTTCGGTCGAAGCCTCGTTGAACAGGTCGTTGAATTCGGATTCGCCGACGCTGAGCACGTTGGCCGCCTCTGCCGTGGTGAAGCCTTCGACTGTGATCAGAAGGAAGGCATGGCGGGCACGGGTGGGCACGGCTGCGAGATTGGCGGCGGCACGCTTTTCCCAGGCGAATGGCGAGGTAATCGGCGGCAGCTCCACCTTGGTGGAATCATAGATGGTGACAAACAGCTTGTAGAGTGCGACGCGGTCATCGCCCGTATCCGGGAATATCGAGATATCGGCGATCAATGCTTCCAGAACCGCTGCGACATAGGCATCTCCGGAGGTCTGCGAACCGGTGACGGCGCGTGCATATCGCCTGAGATAGGGAAGGTGGACGGCAACGCGGGCAGTAAGGGACATGCAGTTCTCCAATCAGTATGGAATTCGGTGCGGACTCGGCTGAGAACGCGGCGCCTTCAAAAATGTTCCATGCAGCTCGGAACTTTTTTGCATCCGGAATCTTATAGGAGTAATTGTCATTTGGCCTGGGGAAACGATGGAATTGGACAAAAATGGCTGAAGGCCCTGCGGACAAGCCGGCTAAACCGAAAAAGCTCTCTGAAGCGCAACGTCAGAATGACAACGCGCTGATCGCAAGCAAGCTCCGCGGCTATTACGACAGCATTATCGAAGAGGGCACTCCCTCGCATTTGCTCGACCTCCTGGAGCGCCTGCAAGAGGCAGAAACCAACGGCAAGAAATAGATCCTGAAAGGAAAACCAGTGCCTTACGGCACTGGTCAGTCTTGCAGATCAAGGGTGATCAATCGTCTCGGCCATCCCGTCCGACGCCCTGAGCCTTCGCGACACCAAAGACGATCGCCGCAATGGCAGCCGTGGTGAGCAGAGAACGCCCCTTCATCATGGCCGGAACGCCGGCCAGCAACTGCAGCGTCATGGGATCCGGAAGCCGAGCCTTGGCTGCGCGACGCCGTGCCTCCATGCGCCGCTCGGTTGCCTTGTTCATCGACTGGACCGACACGACGACGATGACGGCGCAAACCGCCGTCAACACCGCCACGATCAGCGCGGCGTAGATGGGCCCGAGTTCGCTCGACAGATAAAAGCCGAGTGCCAGCAGCAGAGCCACATAGGCCGTCAGACCAAAAACGCCTGCAACCGCGCCCCCTATCAGGGAGCGCGTCAGACGCGTGGCTGTCGGGCGCACCTTGCCGAATGCGACGACGCCGAGATGTCTGAAGAGAGGCAGCATGATCAGCGCCGGCTGAGCAGCGCGAGCACGTAACCGATACCGGCCGCCATCGCGAGCGACTGCAACGGCTTGGCGCGGACATAGGCCTCGATATCCTCTTCGGCATTCATGAAGCGCTCGCGTGCGCTGTCCACGTACTGCTGGGAAGTCTCGCTGGCCTGACGGATCTTGCCGCTGCCGAAGGAGGCGACCGTCTGCGTGAGAGAGGCGATGTCGCGGCGCAGGGCCTCGAGATCCGCCTGCACGTCACCCGTGGTAGCGCCGCCGTCCGTGCTGCTGGCACCCATCGTGCTGCTGGTGCTGCCCGCAGAGCTGCCTGCTCCGAGAGCGCTCGTGGTGTCGTTCGCCATATTCTCGGCCTTGTTCTTCGAGGCACTCGGTACCTGCGCCATGACTGGTCTCCTTTTGTCGGATGGGTCGTTTGGTTCCCAGTCAGAACGTCACAAGCGGGCGAGTGTTCCACCCCGCGCGGCGAAATCTTGGCGAGCAACGGAACCCGTTCGGGATGATGATGTCATAGATGAAGAAGATGGAACCCGGCCGGCACCCGTCACGTTGTTCCGCCCGAGGACGATGAGCCTCGACCAACACCAGACACGGGAGTTATCCGATGAATTGGAATCAGATCGAAGGCAATTGGGAACAGTTCAAGGGCAAGGCCCAGAGCCAGTGGGGCAAGCTGACGGGAGACGATCTCGACGTCATCGCCGGCAAGCGCAAGGAACTGTCGGGCAAGATCCAGGCTGCCTATGGCAAGACCCAGGAAGAAGCCGATCGCGAGATCGACGACTGGATGACCCGCGCCTGAGCCATCAGGTCTTAAGACCCCAGAAACCCGGAAGCCTCGCTTCCGGGTTTTTTGTCGCCGTCAAGCCGCAGCCGTAGTCGCGCCGTAGGTCACGCCCTTCTCCTTCAGCCAGCGGCGATAGGCGATCGACGAGGCATCCGCACGGGTCGGGATTTCCTTGCGCGGTTCGAGGGGCAGAAGCACCGGCCGTTGGTTTTCCAGGATGATCCGGTCCTGCAGGAAGATCATCTGCTGGAAATGGATGAGCTCCGTCGTGGTGGAGACATCGTCGATCAGATACATGATCGGATGCGCGCGGCAGCGGCCGGGATCGAGCGGCTGGACGAAGAGCCCGATGACATCCCAGCGATTGGTGGCGTTGGGACATGTCTTGTAGAGGATCGTCGTGAACGGCGTCATCACCCGGTACATGTATTGCGTGGTGATCCCGTCCTGCGCCGACAGAGCCGCCTGCGGCTGGAAGAAGGTGCAGTTTGTCGCCCAGACCTCGTCCTCCTCGCGCCTGATCTCGACATCGTAGCTCTGCACTTCCGTATGCGGTTCGGCGCCTAAAACATCCGTATGCACGAAGGGGAAATGCGCCATGTCGAGAAAGTTCTCGACGATGCGAAGCCCTGACGCCTTCACGGTCACGACACCGCAGGGCACGTAGCGGCGATCCGGCTCGTCGGCCTCCGGCAGCGGAAAAATCTCGCTCTTGGGCTCACCCAGCGTTGCCCAGAGAAAGCCGAAGCGATGGCGAAGCGGCAGTGGCTCGGCCCGCCCCTCGGCAAAGACTTCGATCGCCCCATCCGCCTGCTTGACGACGGTGAGATCCGTCCCGAGCAAGCGGTTCTGCGATCGACCTACGGGGATCACCGCCTCGGTATCGAGCACATACCACTGATCGAGCGACGCCTTGTCGATACCGTTCTGCATAGTCCGTCTTTCCTTTGGAGCATGGGAGAAACCGCTTGAAACCCAATCGCGCCCGCCGCTAGATTGCCTAAGAATTAGAGCGCGCACAATTGCAAGGCAACACTGATCCCCATCCGATGACGGCGAAGGCCGACCATATGACCGTCGGCTTCACCTTTTCCGGAAGGCTGGAGCCGCAGGGCTTCATCGCGTTCGCCGAACATCGTGCAGCGCGCCTGTCAATCGGCCTGAACATTGCCTCCTGCGACCATGATCGCTGTCGCCTGACCCTGTCGGGACCGGAAGCCCTGATCGATGCCTTCGAAATGGCTGTTAGCCTCGGCCCCTATGACAGCATCGTGCTCGACGTATCAAGATTTCAAACAGACGAAGACCTGCCCGCAAAGGCCGCATCATGACATCAGCCCCTCCCTGGATCCCCGTTGCCCTCTCCGCCGACATAGAAGCCGGCACCTCTGCCGGAACGCTCATCAACGGGGAGGAGCGTGTTGTCTGGCGTGACGACAAGGGCGCGATCCATGTCTGGGAGGACCGCTGTCCGCATCGCGGCATGCGCATGAGCTTCGGCTTCGTGCGCGGCGACCACATCGCCTGCCTCTATCACGGCTGGCGCTACGACGCCGGCGGCCAGTGTCGCTACATTCCGGCCCATCCCGATCTCGAGGTGCCAAAGACGATCAAGGTCCCGACCTTCGCCGCAACCGAACGCGCAGGCATCGTCTGGATGGCACCGGAGGGGGCAGATGCGGCTGAGCTCTCCGCAATTCCGGAGACGGCCGACCCTGTTCGCAGCCTCTTCCTCGACCTGTCGACGAACGCGGCTTTGCTGGCGCTGACGGCAGCGCCACCCGAGGGGTATCATCCGGTTCCCGGTGCACCTGGTACGGTTACCTTCCAAGGTAACGACGTGACCGTCCTGATCGCAGCCCAACCCCGCGAGGCCGGCCGGACGGCCTTGCACCTCACGGTGACCGGAAACACCTCCGCAGCCATCCGCCGCAGCCTCGCGCTCTGGGCCACCGACCTCCGCAATCGCCTCGAAGCCCGCTCGATGGAGGCCGCGTGATGATCAAACTCTACGACTACCACCTCGACGAAAACGGCTTTCGCGTCCGCCTCCTCCTCTCCATGCTCGGCCTCTCCTTCGAGACGGTTGCCGTCGACAAGGCGCCCGGCCGCGAGCAGGAAAGGCCGCATATGCTGGCGCTCAATCCGACCGGCACGCTGCCCATCCTCGAAGACGGCGACGTCAGGCTGTTCGGCACGGCAGCCATCCTCGCTTATCTCGTCCGCGCCCATGCGCCGGACAGTCCCTGGCTCCCGAGCGATGCCGCGGACTTTGGACGCGTCCAGCAATGGCTGGGCTTTTCCGGCCGCGAGTTGAAACCCGCCGTCGATGCCCGCGAGGCCGCTCTCTTCACCTCTGAGGGCGCCAGCGAGACGGATTTGAAGGCAGCCCGCAAAGCCTTCCGCAACATGGAAGACCACATGACGCTCCGGCAGATCGAAGGTTCGGACTGGTTCGTAGGCGACACCCCGACGCTGGCCGATCTGGCACTCCTGCCGAGCTTCGCGCTTTCGCGTGACTGCGGCATCGACCATGACGAATACCCGGCCCTTCGCCGCTGGCTGCGCCGTTTCCGGGCGCTTCCGGGCTTCATCACCATGCCGGGCGTACCGGATTACCACTGACCTGCCTTGCTGGCCGAAAGCCGCTCGGCTAGGTCGATGGCAACGCAGGGAGGTCCGCCATGATCCGCATCGTCTTTCTCGACCGGGACACGCTGTCGCCGGAAACCGTGGTCCGCGCGCCCTCCGTGCCGCATGAGATGGTGGTCCATGCCCGCACCGCTCCGCATGAGGTTGCGAAGCGCATCCGCGACGCCGACGTCGTGATCACCAACAAGGCCCCGGTCCGCGCCGAGGCGCTGGCCGGCGCCACGAAGCTCAAGCTGATCGCGGTCTCCGCTACCGGAACCGACATTGTCGATCTCGCGGAGGCCAAGGCGCGCGGCATCGCCGTCTGCAATATCAGGAACTACGCCAAGCATACGGTGCCCGAACATACCTTCGCGCTGATGCTGGCGCTGCGCCGCTCCATCCTGCCCTATCGCCAGTCGGTCATCGAGGGCCGGTGGCAGCAGGCCGCGCAATTCTGCTATTTCGATTATCCCATTGCCGATCTCGGCGGCTCGACGCTCGGCATCATCGGCCATGGCACGCTTGGCCAATCGGTGGGCAAGATCGCCGAGGCCTTCGGCATGACGGTGCTGGCCGCCGGTCGTCGCGGCGCAACCGAGCTCAAGCCCGGCCAGACGGCTTTCGACGAGGTCCTGAAGCGCTCTGACGTGATCACGCTGCACTGCCCGCTGACCCCGGAAACGCGCGGCGTGATCGGCGCCCGGGAATTCGCGTTGATGGAACGCAAGCCGCTCCTGATCAACACCGGCCGCGGCGGCCTCGTCGACGAACTTGCGTTGGAAAAGGCCCTCGATGCCTGCCAGATCTCCGGCGCCGGCTTCGATGTCACCGACGGCGAACCGCCAGCCGCCGACAGCCCGATGATGCGGATTGCGACCAGAGAAAACGTCATCCTCACACCGCATGTCGCCTGGGCAAGTCGCGAGGCAATCCAGGCGCTGGCTGACCAGCTGATCGAGAATATCGAGCTCTTTTTCGCGGGTAAGCCGCGCAATCTCGTGACCTGATCCGACCAACGCAGCCCTTGCCCTTTGGCCGCGACGCATATCTAACTCTTTCAAAAGACAAGGGAGGACGGCATGCGCTATCTGGAAGCAGACTATCAGGGCGAGGAAATCCTCACGGCAAAAAGAGGCGCGCTGGGGCTGATCGCCCTCAATCGGCCGCGTGTGCTCAACAGCCTCAGCCACGAGATGGTCCTGGCATTCGGCAAGGCGCTCGACACCTTCGAGGCCGACCCACAAGTGGCAGCAGTCCTCGTCACCGGCGAAGGCGAACGCGGGCTTTGCGCCGGCGGCGATATCAGGATGTTCTATGAAAGCGGCAAGGCCGGCGACGGCAAGGCTTCCGAATTCCTCAAGGCCGAATACCGCCTGAACGCTCGCATCGCCCGTTTCAGGAAACCCTATCTCGTCGTGATGGACGGCATCACCATGGGCGGCGGCGTCGGCATCTCCAGCCACGGCAGCCACCGCATCGTCACCGAAACCACGAAACTCGCCATGCCCGAAACCGGCATCGGCTTCTTCCCCGATATCGGCGCCACCTGGCTGCTCTCCCGTGCATCCGGCGAACTGGGCACCTGGATGGGGCTATCAGGCGAGGCGGTGAACGGCGCCGACGCGATCACCGCAGGTTTTGCCGACTGGTATGTTCCGCAGGACCGTGTGGCCGAACTCCTGAAGCGGATCGCAGCCCTGCCCGCTCCCGCCCTTGGGGGAACGATGGCCTCGACGATCCGGGACTATACGGTCGATGGCCCGACAGGCATCTTCTCCGAAGGGCGCGACATGATCGACCGCTGCTTCGCCTTCGACACGGTAGAGGAGATCATCGCCGCCCTCGAACAGGAACAGGGCGATCTCGCGACCAGAACGCTTATCGCCATCAGCTCAAAATCGCCGACCAGCCTGAAGGTGACGCTCAGAATGCTGCGCGAGGCCCGCCACTCCAGGGACCTCGAGACCTGCCTCGAACGCGAATTCGCCGGCACCCTCCAGGTGGTGAAAGTCCCCGACTTCTACGAAGGCATCCGGGCTGCGATCATCGACAAGGACAGGAACCCGAAATGGGCGCCGGCGACGCTGGAGGATGTGGCACCGGAGAGTGTCGAGGCGTTCTTTGTAGCACGGGATTACCGGTTGTTTGGGTAGGGTTGGAGGGGCCTAAGGTTCGCGACCGACGGCGAGTCCATATGCTCGCGGACAGAAGCGTTAAGCCGAGCCAACTAATCCGCGCCAACCAACCGCTCGGCCAAGGCAGCCCCACAAGGGGCCGTGAGGATCTACCGCGTTGCTCTGGGCGGTCATCATTGCTGCTATCACCATCACGATGACTTGCGCAGGATCAACGCGCGGACGTAAGGACTGATGTACCTCGGTGGGAGACAAACGAGAAGGTTGAACGATCGTGGCTGTTCCACAGAATAAGGACGAGTTGCTAAAAGCGATAAGCGAGAATTTCGATAAGCTGATGAAAGGCTTGCGTGCAGTCCCGTTGGCGATTGTCGATGAATGCAGCCTGGAGGGCCACGCCAAGGGCACGGAGATGAGTGTGGCGAACCTTGCCGCCTATCTTTTGGGGTGGAACGAGTTGGTGCTAAAATGGCTTGATCGATACGCAGCCGGTGAGCCAATCGATTTTCCCGAAAGCGGATTTAAATGGAACGAGCTTGGCCGCCTCGCGCAGAAATTCTATCGCGATTATGAAGCACTCTCGTATTCACAGCTCCTCGACCGGCTGGAAACCGCTAATCATCGGATCATCGCGGAGATCGCGGCCCGCAACAACGACGATCTCTATGGGCGACCCTGGTATGACGGGAAATGGACGATGGGACGCATGATCCAATTCAACACGTCATCACCCTATGCGAACGCGCGCGGCCGTCTGCGCAAGTGGATGAAGGTTCAGGGCGTCTAACTGCGCCCGACGCTCGAAGTTGTCGCTCTCAAGACCAACAAATATCCTCGCTCTGCAGTGGCGAAAATCGTACAGAGCGTCCGATTTCTCCGGGTGCCAATGCCCACTTCGGGCCGAATTCAGCCGACGATACGCCCGATCCCAACCGAGAAATACCTCTCACTCAATCTCATACGGCATCGGGTTCCGCACCCGATGATCCACCACCAGCTTCCTTTTCAGCGGCGGCACGGCGCGGCTGGTGCATTTGACGCGCTCGCAGATGCGGCAGGAAATGCCGATCGGGTCGAAGGCGCCGCGGTTGGAGAGGTCGAGGTCGTCGGCATAGACGAAGGCGCCGGCATAGGAGATCTCGCAGCCGAGCGCGAGCGCATAGCGCGGATTGGCGGCGCGGAAGCCGGCGGAGCCTTTCGACACTTGCGTCGCGATGCAGAGATAGCGCACACCGTCAGGCGTCTCCGCCGTCTGGCGGATGATCCGGCCCGGCGTCTCGAAGGCCTGATGCGCATTCCACAGCGGACAGGCAGCACCAAAGCGGGCAAATTGCAGGCGCGCCGCACTGTGGCGCTTGGTGATATTGCCGGCCCGGTCGATGCGGGCAAAGAAGATCGGCACGCCCTTGAGGCCCGGCCGCTGCAAGGTCGAGAGACGGTGGCAGACCTGTTCGAGCGAGGCCTCGAAGCGGGCGGCGAGCAGTTCGATGTCGTGGCGGAGATCCCGCGCGGCGGTGAGGAAGCTGCGATAGGGCAGGATCAGCGCGCCGGCGAAATAGTTGTAGAGCCCCATGCGACAGATCTCGACCGCCTCTTCGCTGCGGAAATTCGCCTGTTTCAGCACCTGGTCGATCTTGGTGGCGGCAGCGAGTTGGGCGATCTGGATGGCGATCTGGAAATCGCGGGTGGGGGCAGAGGCATAACGGCTGACGGTCAGGATCCGCCCCACCGGATCGAAGCGGCGGATCGCCTCGTCGCCCGCCTCGCCGCGCACCACGCGCACGCCGTGGCGCGCTTCGAGATGGCCTGAAAGGGCCGCGTAATTCTCGCCCTCCCCGAGCTTCAGCTCTGTCGCCAGTTGCTCGGCGGCGAGGTCGAGATCGTGGATGTAATTGTCGACGAAGTGGAAGAAGTCGCGCACCTCGTCATAGGGCGTCACCTCCTGGCTGGGGGCTGCCCCCAGCCGATCGTCGAGGCTCGCCAGCTGCTCATTGCCGCGCCTGTAGGCTTGGTGGGCTGCAATCAGCGCATGGGCGAAGCCGGGTGCATTCTGGGTGACGAGCTTGAGCTCCTGGAGGCTCGGCGAATAGGTCTCGAACAGCGGATCAGAGAGCGCCTCCGTCAGCGCCGAGAGCAGCCGGTCGTTTTGGCCGGAGGAAAGCTCGGTGATGTCGATGCCGAACTTTTCCGCCAGCGACAAAAGCACCGAGGCCGAGACCGGGCGCTGATTGTTTTCGATCTGGTTGAGATAGCTGGTGGAAATGCCGACCATGTCGGCAAACTGCGCCTGGGTGGCCCCGTTTGCCTGGCGGATGTCGCGGACCTTGCGGCCGATGAAGAGTTTCCCGATGGCCATTTCGCAAATTCGCAATTTTCACTTTGCAAATTCCTAAATCCACAGATGCACCTGTTCAACCGTTTTCTTCTGCGGCACAGTGGAATAGGTGTCACACAAGGCTTGAAGCCATCAAGATCATTCCGGAGGAAGCATGTCGACGATCCTGGACCAGCTCGAAGCGCGCCGCGCGGAGGCCCGCCTCGGCGGCGGCGAAAAGCGCATCGTCGCCCAGCACGGCAAGGGCAAGCTGACGGCCCGCGAGCGCATCGAGGTCCTGCTAGACGAAGGCTCGTTCGAAGAATACGACATGTATGTAACCCACCGTTGCGTGGATTTCGGCATGGCCGAACAGAAGGTGCCGGGTGACGGCGTCGTCACCGGCTGGGGCACGATCAACGGCCGCCAGGTCTATGTCTTCTCCCAGGATTTCACCGTGCTCGGCGGCTCGCTGTCGGAAACCCATGCCCAGAAGATCTGCAAGATCATGGACATGGCGATGAAGGTCGGCGCACCCGTGATCGGCCTCAATGACTCGGGCGGCGCCCGCATCCAGGAAGGTGTCGCTTCGCTCGCCGGCTATGCCGATGTCTTCAAGCGCAATGTCGATGCGTCAGGCGTCATCCCGCAGATCTCCGTGATCATGGGCCCCTGCGCCGGCGGTGCCGTCTATTCGCCCGCCATGACCGATTTCATCTTCATGGTGCGGGACTCATCCTACATGTTCGTCACCGGCCCCGATGTGGTGAAGACCGTCACTAACGAGATCGTCACGGCGGAAGAACTGGGCGGCGCCTCGACGCACACGAAAAAGTCCTCCGTCGCCGATGGCGCCTATGAGAACGACATCGAAGCCCTGGAACAGGTTCGTCTGCTCTTCGACTTCCTGCCTTTGAACAACCGAGAAAAGCCGCCGGTTCGCCCATTCCATGACGATCCCGCCCGCATCGAGATGCGCCTGGACACGCTGATCCCCGACAGCTCCAACAAGCCCTATGACATGAAGGAGCTGATCTACGCGCTCGCCGACGAAGGCGACTTCTTCGAAATCCAGGAAGCCTTCGCGAGAAACATCATCACCGGCTTCATCCGCATGGAGGGCCAGACGGTCGGCGTCGTCGCCAACCAGCCCATGGTGCTCGCCGGCTGCCTCGACATCGATTCATCGCGCAAAGCCGCCCGCTTCGTCCGCTTCTGCGATGCCTTCTCGATCCCGATCCTGACCCTGGTCGACGTGCCCGGCTTCCTGCCGGGCACCGCCCAGGAATATGGCGGCGTCATCAAGCATGGCGCAAAACTGCTCTTCGCCTACAGCCAGGCTACCGTGCCGATGGTCACGCTCATCACCCGCAAGGCCTATGGCGGCGCCTATGACGTCATGGCCTCCAAGCATATCGGCGCCGACGTCAACTATGCCTGGCCGACCGCCGAAATCGCCGTGATGGGCGCGAAAGGTGCTGCCGAAATCCTCTACCGTTCGGAACTGGGCGATGCCGAGAAGATTGCCGAGCGGACGAAGGACTACGAAGTCAACTTCGCCAACCCCTTCAAGGCGGCAGAACGCGGCTTCATCGACGAAGTCATCATGCCGCATTCGTCGCGCCGCCGCATTGCCAAGGCTTTCGCGAGCCTCCGCAACAAGCAGGTCGGCACGCATTGGAAAAAGCACGACACGATCCCGTTGTAACCGCGGAATGAGAGTGGGCAAGGACAACACGGAAGGCCTATATAACTCTCGGCGCGCCCGAGGCGCTTCACCGAGAAAGGATCCGATTTCATGACCGAGACAAAATTCCCGCCCGAGAAGAATCTGCCCGCTGGCTATCAGCCCCCGAAGGTCTGGACTTGGGAGCCCGGCAATGGCGGCGCCTTTGCTAATATCAACCGCCCGATCGCGGGCGCGACACATGACAAGGAGCGCCCGGTCGGCAAACATCCGCTGCAGCTCTATTCGCTCGGCACGCCGAACGGCCAGAAGGTGACGATCCTGCTGGAGGAGCTGCTGGCAGCCGGTCACGAAGGCGCCGAATATGATGCCTGGCTGATCAATATCGGCAAGGGCGACCAGTTCTCCTCGGGCTTTGTCGAGGTGAACCCGAATTCCAAGATACCGGCCCTGATGGACCATGCACCCAAGGATGGCGGCGAGCCGATCCGCCTGTTCGAGAGCGCCTCGATCATGACCTATCTCGCGGAGAAATTCGGCGCCTTCCTGCCGACCGAGACCCGGGCACGTGCTGAAACGCTGAACTGGCTCTTCTGGCAGATGGGCTCCGCTCCCTTCCTCGGCGGCGGCTTTGGCCATTTCTACACCTATGCGCCGATGAAGATCCAATATGCGATCGACCGTTACGCCATGGAGGTGAAGCGCCAGATGGATGTGCTGAACCGCCACCTCGCCGACAACGAGTTCATGGCCGGCAAGGATTATACCATCGCCGATATGGCGATCTGGCCCTGGTATGGACGTCTGGCCCTGCACGGCGCCTATGACGATGCCGGCACCTTCCTCTCGGTCGATGAATACGAACATGTCCAGCGCTGGACGAAGCAGCTTGCCGCCCGTCCGGGTGTGAAGCGTGGCGCGATCGTCAACAAGACCTCCGGCCCGCTCTCCGAACAGCTGCATGAACGCCACGATGCCTCCGACTTCGATACGAAGACGCAGGACAAGATCGCTGCGGCGTAAGGAGAGACCATGCCAAGCCTCCCCGACATGACCAAACATCGCGGTTTCCCCGGCGGCATGCCGGGGACCGGTGTGCAGTTCACCATCCGCCGCGCGAACCCGCGCGGCGTCACCCCCATCAAGGCCCTGCCCCGCAAGGCGCGGCCCGGCACCAAGGAACACCGCATCGACGCCGCCTTCCTGCATGCGCTCTGGCACCATTTCGGCGCGGAACCTTTCGAGCGCGGCAATCTCGATGCAGCACGCTTGAGTCTGCTTTTCGGTCGCGAAGTGGTGCCCGCCACCAAGGATTTCGATCCTCTGTCCTATGAGGCGATGCTGGTCATCGACGAGAAGGTGGCACGGAAGAACTTCCCCGAATCCTTCGAAGACGTGTTCGAGGTGTGAAGCCATGGCAAAAGATCCGCTGATGCCGAAACACCAGGGCTTTCCGCTCGGACTGCCCGGAACGCAGTGGCAATATAAGATCCGCCGCGCCAATCCGAAGGTGACGCCGGTGACCAACTGGCCGCGCCACCGCACCATGGACCAGACTGTGGCGCTCGCCGACCTCGGCTTCATGCAGGCGCTCTGGCAGTATTTCGGCACCGAACCCTTCGAGCGCGGCAATCTCGACGGCGAACGCCTCTGCCGCCTCTTCGGCCGCGAAGTCATCGCCGCCGAGCGTGGTTTCGATCCGCAATCCTATTTCGCCAAGCTGAAGATCAACGAGCCGCTGGCCCGCAAGAACTTCCCGGAAGCCTTTGGCGAGGTGAAGGACGAGCAGAGCGTGGCCAAGGGCTTGAAGAAGAAGGTGCGGGAATAGCGGGCAACGGAATGTAGGTCTGGGAGGAGGCATGGAATGACCACTTTGGACATTGATGAGCGGCAACTGCAAGTCCGCTCCGTAGACGTCACGGATGACAGCATCATCTTCGACATGATGGATGGGCGCAGGATCGTGGCGCCGCTCTGGTGGTATCCGCGCCTCGCCAAGGCTTCCCCCGAGCAGCGTGCCAAGGGTGAAATCCTCCCCTTTGGTGATGCCGTTGGCTGGGAGGAAATCGACGAATACATCAGCGCCAAGGCGCTCATCATTGGGGGTGCCGCTCCCGGCGCCATCCCGCCTGCTCAAGCTGCCGAGTGACAACAATGATCCAGAAAATCCTCATCGCCAACCGGGGCGAAATTGCCTGCCGGGTCATCAAGACCGCCAAGAAGCTCGGCATCAAGACGGTCGCCGTCTATTCGGATGCCGACCGCAATGCGCTGCATGTCGAGATGGCCGATGAGGCGGTGCATATCGGCCCGGCGCCGTCGAACCAGTCCTATATCGTCATCGACAAGATCCTCGATGCGATCCGGCAGACCGGCGCCGATGCCGTGCATCCGGGCTACGGCTTCCTCTCCGAAAATGCCGCCTTCGCCGAAGCCCTGGAAAAGGCGGGCGTGACCTTCATCGGCCCGCCGGTTGGTGCAATCCAGGCCATGGGCGACAAGATCACCTCGAAGAAGCTGGCCGCCGAAGCCGGTGTTTCGACCGTGCCCGGCCATATGGGCCTGATTGCCGATGCCGAAGAGGCGGTGAAGATCTCCGATCAGATCGGCTATCCCGTGATGATCAAGGCGTCTGCCGGCGGTGGCGGCAAGGGCATGCGCATTGCCTGGACTGCCGAAGAAGCCCGCGAGGGTTTTCAGTCGTCGAAAAACGAGGCGAAGAACTCCTTCGGCGACGACCGCATCTTCATCGAGAAATTTGTCACCGAGCCGCGCCATATCGAGATCCAGGTGCTCGGCGACAAGCATGGCAACACGCTCTATCTCGGCGAGCGCGAATGCTCGATCCAGCGGCGAAATCAGAAGGTGATCGAGGAGGCCCCCTCGCCCTTCCTGGATGCCGCGACCCGAAAGGCCATGGGCGAACAGGCGGTCGCGCTCGCCAAAGCCGTCGGCTATCACTCCGCTGGCACGGTGGAATTCATTGTCGATGGCAAGCAGAACAAGTTCTACTTTCTCGAAATGAACACCCGCCTGCAGGTCGAACATCCCGTGACCGAGCTGGTGACCGGCCTTGATCTCGTCGAGCAGATGATCCGAGTCGCCTCGGGCGAAAAACTCAGCTTCGGCCAGGACGACGTGAAGCTTGAGGGATGGGCGATCGAGAGCCGGCTTTACGCCGAAGACCCTTATCGCAACTTCCTGCCGTCGATCGGCCGCCTGTCGCGTTACCGCCCGCCGGCAGAGGGAACGACGGCGGACGGCACGGTGGTCCGCAACGATACCGGCGTCTTCGAAGGTGGCGAGATCTCGATGTATTACGACCCGATGATCGCCAAGCTCTGCACTTGGGCTCCGGATCGTCTGACTGCTATTGACGCGATGAGTGCTGCCCTCGACAGCTTCGAGGTCGAAGGCATTGGCCACAACCTGCCCTTCCTCTCGGCCGTCATGAACCAGGATCGCTTCCGCTCCGGCAAGATCACCACGGCCTATATCGCCGAGGAGTTCAAGGACGGTTTCACCGGAGTGACGCCGGATGTCGCATCAGCCGAAAAGCTCGCCGCCATTGCCGCCGTGATCAACCATCGCCTGCAGGCCCGCGCGATCCAGATCTCGGGAACGATCGGCAACCACACCCGCAAGCTCGGCAAGGACTGGGTCGTCAACCTCGCCGGATCGGACCATGCCCTTGAAATCAACGAAGGCACCGGCAACACCCGTGTCTCGCTCGCCTCCGGCACAGAGCTGGTGATCGCCACCGACTGGCTGCCCGGCCAGACGCTGGCAACCGTGGACATCGGCGGCGACACGCTCGCGGTGAAGGTCGACCTCAAGGGCCCTGCCATTCGTCTGCGCTGGCGCGGCATGGATTTAACCGCCCGCGTCCGCTCGCCGCGTGTCGCAGCACTTGCCAAACTGATGCCGGAAAAGCTGCCGCCGGATACCTCGAAGATGCTGCTCTGCCCCATGCCGGGCGTCATCACCGGGGTCGCGGTGAAGGAAGGCGAGACTGTCGAGGCCGGTCAGGCGCTCGCCACCGTCGAGGCGATGAAGATGGAAAACATCCTGAAGGCCGAACGCCGCGGCACCGTGAAGAAGATCGTCGTCAAGCCGGGCCAGAGCCTGGCGGTGGATGAGCTGATCATGGAGTTTGAGGGGTGAAGACACCTTCAACCGTCGCGGTTTGGGTACCCCCCTCTGTCGGCTATGCCGACATCTCCCCCACATGGGGGGAGAGTGGCCGCTCGCGTTGCGCCTGTCTCACAAATTCCAAGTTGAACTTAGGGCGAGAGGCCGGCCCTGCCCCGCTCTCCCCCCTTGTGGGGGAGATGTCCGGCAGGACAGAGGGGGGTATCCACGCGGCACGTCAGCAGACGAAGCAAAACCGCCTAGGACAGACGCTTCAGCATGTGCCGCTGATGGTCCTGCCCGCCGAAGAAGACGGCGAGGACGAGAACGACTTTGGCAGTCTCGTCGATTCGGAAATAGAAGACCGCATTGTTCTTCGTGAAATGACGAAGACCGAACCCAAGGCCGGCATCCAGCGTCCCGCGATATGGATAGGCGGCCAACGAAAACATGTCAGCCGTTATTCCGCGAACTCGCTTCCCTGCCCGCTCATAAGCAACCGGCAATTCGTCGCCAAAGCCAACATAGGTGCTTACCAAGTGGTCGAAGATGGCATCGAGATCTTGGATGCTGTCTTTGGTACGCCTGATGTCATAGGCCATACTCGACCTTCTTGCGCGCTATCATCTCTTCGACCTGCACCCGGCTCTCTTCTTCCGAGAGAAACGGACCTTCCATGCGTCGCAGAAGGAGAGTACGCAACGCCTCCTGATCCTCTTCCCGCATCTCCGTCTCCTCACGCACCAGATCAAGCCCACGCTCGACGACAGCGGCGAGGCTCGGGAAATGGCCGTCCTCGACCAGCTTGCGGGCAAATTCTGCCTGCTGCGGCGAGAGCGAGACAGAGGCTTTCACAGTCATGGCAAGGCGCTCCGGTTAGGCTCACAAGAATAGCCCCGACCGGAAACCCCGTCAAACTGACTTCCCTCGGCGAAACGCCGAACCGCGCAGCCTTCAGATAAGGATCGCATCGATGACCAAGAAAACCATCGCCGACTGGCAGGCGCTTGCCGAGAAGGAGCTGAAGCGTCCGGCAGAGAGCCTCGTCTGGAACACGCCGGAGGGCATTCCGGTGAAGCCGCTTTATACGGCGGACGACATCGCCGGCATCGGCCATCTCGACAGCCTTCCGGGCTTTGCTCCCTTCGTGCGCGGACCGCGTGCCACCATGTATGCCGGGCGCCCCTGGACGATCCGGCAATATGCCGGCTTCTCGACGGCAGAAGAGAGCAATTCCTTTTATCGCAAGGCGCTCGCCGCCGGCCAGCAGGGCGTCTCCGTCGCCTTCGACCTTGCCACCCATCGCGGTTACGATTCGGATCACCCGCGCGTCGAGGGCGATGTCGGCAAGGCGGGTGTGGCGATCGACAGCGTCGAGGACATGAAGATCCTATTCGACGGCATTCCGTTGCAGGATATCTCGGTGTCGATGACCATGAACGGTGCGGTCATCCCGATCCTGGCGAATTTCATTGTTACGGGTGAGGAGCAAGGGGTATCGCGCGACAAGCTGTCCGGGACCATTCAGAACGACATTCTCAAGGAGTTCATGGTCCGCAACACCTATATCTACCCGCCCGAGCCCTCGATGCGGATCATCGCCGACATCATCGAATACACGGCGAAGGAGATGCCGAAGTTCAACTCGATCTCGATCTCCGGCTATCATATGCAGGAGGCGGGCGCGACGCTGGTGCAGGAGCTTGCCTTTACGCTGGCGGACGGTCGCGAATATGTCCGTGCAGCCATCGCCAAGGGGCTGAATGTCGATGAATTCGCCGGCCGCCTCTCCTTTTTCTTCGCCATCGGCATGAACTTCTTCATGGAAGCCGCGAAACTGCGCGCCGCCCGCCTGCTCTGGACCCGCATCATGCAGGAGTTCGAGCCGAAGAAGGCGTCGAGCCTGATGCTGCGCACCCATTGCCAGACCTCCGGCGTGTCGCTGGCCGAACAGGATCCCTACAACAACATCATCCGCACCGCGTTTGAGGCCATGTCGGCAGCGCTCGGCGGCACGCAGTCGCTGCACACCAATTCTTTCGACGAGGCGATCGCCCTGCCGACGGAGTTTTCCGCCCGCATCGCCCGCAACACGCAGCTGATCCTGCAGAACGAGACCGGCGTCACCAAGGTCGTGGATCCCCTCGCCGGCTCCTACTATGTCGAAAGCCTGACCAACGAACTCGCAGAGAAGGCCTGGGCGTTGATCGAGGAGGTCGAAAGTCTGGGCGGCATGACCAAGGCTGTCGACGACGGCCTTCCGAAGCGCCTGATCGAGGAGGCCGCCACCCGCCGCCAGGCCGCCATCGACCGGGGCGAAGAGGTGATCGTCGGGGTCAACAAGTTCCGGCTGGAAAACGAAGAACCCATCGACATCCTCGAAATCGACAACACCGCCGTTCGGCTGTCGCAGGTCAAGCGCATCGAGCAGACGCGCCGCCAGCGCGACCCCAAGCGGGTCAGCGAAACCCTCGCGCGCCTCACCGAAATCGCCCGCACCGGAGAGGGCAACCTGCTGGAAGCGGCGGTAGAGGCGGCCCGTGCGCGTGCGACCGTTGGCGAGATTTCGGATGCCATGCGCGCCGTGTTCGGCGACCATGCGGCAACGCCGGAAGTGGTTCACGATATCTACGGCAAGGCCTATGAAGGCGATCCGGAAATGGAGACGCTGACCAATCGCCTCAAGGACTATGGCAAGGCGGCGTCCAAGCCGCGCATCCTGATCGCCAAGCTCGGCCAGGATGGCCATGACCGCGGCGCCAAGGTGATTGCATCCGCCTTCGGCGATATCGGCTTCGATGTCGTGGCAGGCCCCCTCTTCCAGACGCCGGACGAAGCCGCAGATCTCGCCGTCGCCAACAAGGTCCAGGTCGTCGGCATGTCCTCGCTCGCCGCAGGCCACAAGACGCTCGCTCCGCAGCTGGTTGAAGCGCTGAAGGCCAAGGGCGCAAACGACGTGATCGTCGTCGTCGGCGGTGTCATCCCGCGCCAGGACTATGACTTCCTGCTGGAGCATGGCGTCTCCGCCGTCTTCGGTCCCGGCACCAATGTGATGGACGCCGCGCGCTCCGTGCTTGACCTGCTGGAAGGCCGCCTGCGAAACAGTTGAGGCTGACGGCTCGGGGAGGAGCATGGAGACCTACGATTACATCGTCATCGGCGCCGGCACCGCCGGCTGCCTGCTAGCCAACCGGCTGTCCGCCGATCCCACGCGCCGTGTGCTGCTGCTCGAAGCCGGCGGCAGCGACAACTACCACTGGATCCATATCCCAGTCGGCTATCTCTATTGCATCAACAATCCGCGCACAGACTGGTGCTTCAAGACTGAGGCCGAGCCGGGCCTGAACGGTCGCGCCATCGGCTATCCCCGCGGCAAGGTGCTTGGCGGCTGCTCCTCGATCAACGGCATGATCTATATGCGCGGCCAGGCGCGCGACTACGACCAGTGGCGCCAGATGGGCTGCGAAGGCTGGGGCTGGGACGATGTGCTGCCTCTGTTCAAAAAGACGGAGGACTTTCACAGGGGGGCCGACGACAAACACGGCGCCGGCGGCGAATGGCGCGTGGAAAAGGCGAGGCTGCGCTGGGATGTGCTGGAAGCCTTTCGCGAGGCGGCCAAGCAGGCGGGCATTCCCGAGACCGACGACTTCAATCGCGGCGACAACGAAGGCTCCGGTTTCTTCGAGGTCAACCAGCGCTCCGGCATCCGCTGGAACACGGCGAAGGCCTTTCTGAAGCCGATCCGCCACCGCAAGAACCTGACCATCCTCACGCGAGCCCATGTCAAGCGGCTGACCATCGAGGGCGACCGCGTGACCGGCGCCGAGGTGCATCACGAGGGCGAACTAAAGCGGTTTGACGCTCGCCGCGAGGTGGTGCTGTCATCAGGCGCCATCGGTTCACCGCAGATCCTCGAACTGTCCGGTATTGGCCGCGGAGTGGTCCTGCAAAATGCCGGCATCGAGACAGTCCGCGATGTACCTGCTGTTGGCGAAAACCTGCAGGATCACCTGCAGCTCCGCCTCGTCTTCAAGGTCAAGGGCGTGCCGACCCTCAATGAGCGTGCGTCGAGCCTCTACGGCAAGGCGATGATCGGGCTGGAATATGCGTTCCGCCGCTCAGGCCCGATGTCCATGGCGCCGAGCCAGCTCGGCATCTTCACCCGCTCCGGCCCGGACAAGGAAACCGCCGATCTCGAATACCATGTCCAGCCGGTCTCGCTCGACAAGTTCGGCGACCCGGTTCACCCCTTCCCGGCAATGACGGCGAGCGTCTGTAATCTGAGGCCCGAAAGCCGGGGCTCGGTGCACATATCCGGGCCGGACTTCGCCGCTCAGCCGAAGATCGCGCCGAACTATCTCTCGACGTCTGGCGACCGCGACGTTGCCGTCCGCTCGATCCGGCTTACCCGCCGCATCGCCGCCCAGCCCGCCTTTGCCCGCTATCAGCCGGAGGAGTATCGCCCCGGACCTGATCTCGAAAGCGATGCGGAGCTGGAAAAGGCGGCTGGCGATATCGGCACGACGATCTTCCACCCCGTCGGCACCTGCCGCATGGGAGCGGATCCGGATAGCGTCGTCGATCCGCGCCTGCGGCTCCGCGCCTTGAAGGGCCTGCGCATCGCCGATGCCTCGGTCATGCCGACGATCACCTCAGGCAACACGAATTCCCCCACCCTCATGATCGCTGAGAAGGCGGCGGCGATGATCCTTGAGGACCACCGCTGACGCGAGACCATCAGCTGCGGTCGTCGGCATTCGCGCCGAGCAGTTTCGGCAGATCGCCGAAGCGGGCGACGAGACCGAACACGGTGGCGGCCACCGCCACGAACAGGATCGTCACCGACGCCATGACAGGCGTATAACCGTAGCGCAGCGCGTTGAAGATCTTGATCGGCAGCGTTTCCATCACGAAACCGACCGTCATGTAGGCGACGATATATTCGTTGAGCGAGAGCACGAAGGCAAAGGCATAGCCCGAGACCAGGTAGGGCGCGATCAGCGGCAGAACGACCGTGCGGAAGATGGTACGGTCATCGGCTCCCATGGTGGCCGCCGCCTCGACCAGCGAGCGGTCGATCGCCGAAAAACCGAGCGAGAGCGTCACCAAGGGCAGTGTCACGAAAAAGATCGCGTGGCTGATGATAGCCGTCCAGGGCTGACCGTAGAAACCGGTCGCGGCCCAGAAGGTCAGGAGCCCCAGCGCGGTGATGACGGGCGGCAGGGTGAAAGGCGCAATGCCCAGCAACTGGAAGACCTGCGCCCAGGGCGCGTAGCGCCGCCACAGGAACCAGGCAAGCGGCAGCGCGATGGCCACCGCAAGCGCCGCCGCGCATAGAGCCAGGATGACCGAGGCGAAGAAGGCCGAGCGCCAGCCGGGATCGGTAAAGATCGCGCTATACCAGGAGAGCGAAAATCCCTGCGGCGGGAAGTTGAGGCTCTGCTTGGCATTCACCGACACCCCGGCGACAACGACGATGGGGGCGGCCAGGAAGATGCCGATCAGGGTGAAGTAGAGACGGGTCAGAGCCTTGTTCATGCTGCCTCTCCCTTGCGACCGATGAGCAGCGTCAACGCCACCATGCCGAGCGTGACGAGCACGAGGAACACGGCCATGGCCGCCGCGAACGGCATGTTGGACTGGTAGATCGCCTGGTCGGTGATCAGCACCGACAGCGTCCAGTGCGAGGGGCGACCGAGGATCTGCGGCAGCAGATAGGAGCCCAGCGCGAAGATGAAGACCATGATCAGTGTGGCAATCAACGTGTTGCGCAACGCCGGCACGACGACCGTGAAGAAGGCCTTGAGCGGCGAGGCCCCGAGCGTGCGGGCCGCTTCCGTCAGCGTCGGGTCGAGCCTGACGAGCGCGGGATAAAGCACCAGCACCGTATAGGGCAGGGCCTGATAGGCCATGCCGGTCAGAACAGCTCCGAAATTCGGCATCAGCGCGACAGGCTTTTCCATCAGCCCGATCATCACAAGCAGATTTGTTATGCCGGCGGTGCGCGAAAACAGCGTCGACCAGGCGAAACCGATGATCACCTCCGAAAGCGACAGGATGGAGAGGAGCGCGACGAGCCAGATCACCTGTGCTTTGCGAGACATGCGCGCGAGCAGATAGGTGAAAGGCAGTGCCAGCGCCACGCAGACCACGGCAACCGCAATTGCCAGCATCAGCGAGAAGCCGAGCACGCCACCGAAGAAGAAGGATAAGAAGCGAGCGTAATTGTCGAAGACGAAGTCTGGTGAATAGAAGCCGGTCGGATCTCGTTTGAAGAAGGAGACGGCTATCATCGTCGCGAAGGGCACGACGAAGAACAGGATCAGCATTCCCGCGGGAAAGGCGAGCGGCGCATAATCGAGCGTGGTCTTGGGCGGTTCGCGTCTCATGCCGACAGCACCACGGCGGTTTCGGGATCGATGACGATGCCGACATCCTGGCCGACGGTCACCACAGGCCGCTCGCGCGGGGTCGAGACGGCGACGACTTCGGTGCCAGCGACATCAAGGAAGGTCTCGATCGTGCCGCCAAGATCACGGATGAACGTGACCTTGCCGGTAATGCGGCCTTCGCCGGGGGCCGCGAGCTTCACGTCTTCAGGGCGAACCGAAAGGCTTGCCTGCCCCTGCCCTGACGGTGCCGAAATGCCGGCGACGGTCTGGCCGAGCACGAGCGCTGTGCCGCCCTGCGCGGTCAGCGGCAGGAGATTGGTAGACCCAATGAAGTCGGCCACGAAGCGGTCGGCCGGCTTGCGATAAATCTCGATGGGGCTCGCCGCCTGACGGATCTTGCCGCCGCTCATGACGACAACCGTATCGGCCATGGTCATCGCCTCGCGCTGGTCATGGGTGACGACGATCGTGGTGATGCCGAGCTGCTGCTGCAGCTTGCGCAGCTCCACCTGCATCGCCTCGCGCAGCTTGGCATCGAGCGCCGACAGCGGCTCGTCGAGCAGGAAAAGTTTTGGCGAAATAGCAAGCGCCCGGGCAATCGCCACACGCTGTCGCTGGCCGCCTGAGAGCTTATGCACGGGACGGTCGGCATAGCCGATGAGGTGGATCATCGCGAGCAGCTCGTCGACACGCTTGACCTGCTCCTCACGACCGATGCCCCGGATGCGCAAGGGATAGGCGATGTTTTCGCCGACGGTCAGATGCGGAAACAGTGCCAGCGACTGGAAGACCATCCCGAGCTCGCGCTTGTGCGTCGGGACCTGCGTGATGTCGTTGCCATCGAGCACGATGGCGCCAGCCGTCGGGCTGTCGAGACCGGCGATCATGCGAAGCAGCGTGGTCTTGCCGCAGCCGGAGGGGCCGAGCAGGCAGACAAAGGTGCCGTGCGGCACGGCGAGCTGAACATTGTCGACGGCGGTGAACGTGCCGAACTGCTTGGTAACGGAATTGAGCGCGAGGCCGGACATCATGTCTCCGAAATTACTGGTGCAGGTTTGAAGCCCTTTGGCGCGGGCCATAGCATCTCGCACCTCAATTGTCTTGCAACGTTGAGCAGCCGGATGAGGCGCAATACGCGTTTGGGGCTGCGATTTCGCTCGCCCCGAAAGCCGGGAAAGGGAACACCCGCGCCGGGCGAGCCGCTTCTAACCTTCTCCCCGCATGCGGGGAGAAGGTGTCCGGCAGGTCTGATGAGGGAGCGAGCCCCCACCAAGCGATCAACCGACGATGAGCTCGGTCCACTTCTGGTTCAGCCAGTCGGACTTGGTCTGGTAGAGGTCGTAACGCGGGATTATCGGCTCGATGTCGGAGGAGACGGCAGCGAATTCTTCGGCCGTCAGATCGAGCAGTTCGCGCTTGACGGTCGGGGCGGTGCCGACCTTGCGCGACAGGGTCGCCTGGATGGACGGCTGGCACATGTAGTCGATGAAGATGTGTGCTTCCTCGGTCTTGGTGGAGGCACGCGACAACGCCCAGCAACCCGAGTCCTGGATGCCGCCTTCCTTCGGGAAGGTCGAGCGGACCGGCTGGCCGTCGGCGGCAGCAAGACCCGTGACATCGTGGTAGTACTGACCCATCGGGATTTCGCCCGACTTCAGCGCCTGCTCGAACTGCGCTTCGTCACGATACCAGAGGCGCACGTTCGGCTTCACTTCCGCAAGCTTCTCGAAGGCCTTCAGGATACCTTCCTCGGTGTCGAGCGCATTCGTGCCGCCGAATTGGGTCTTGGCCGTCACTTCCAGCAGGAACGAATTGGAGACGAGTGCCAGCAGGCCGAGCTTGTCGGCATTCGCCGGATCCCAGAGCGCATTCCACGAGGTGGGCGCCTCCTTGAAGACATCGGTATTGGTGACGAGCGTGATGTACCAGGCAACGGCGCCGACACCAGCCACGCGACCATCCGGATACTTGTTGACGAAGCGGTCGATCAGGCCCGAGGCGTTCTTGATCTTGGCCATGTCGATCGGCGCCCAGAGCTCGGTCGCCTGACCTTTCAGCATGGCGACCTGCGACATCATCGAAAGGTCGGCCGGTGCCTGGCCGGCCTTGGCGGCTTGTTCCAGCTGCACGAGCCAGGCTTCACCGGTCGGCTCGGCGATCGATTCGACGGCGATGCCGGTCGCCTTGGTGAATTCCGGGAAGATGTTCTTGTCGAAACTGTCCTTGAAGTAGCCACCATAGACGCCGATCTTGATCGACTTGTCCTGGGCGCGCAGGATCGACGGCATGGCAAGCGTACCGGCCGCTGCAAGCGAGCCGGCAAGCACGCCGCGGCGGCTGACGGAGGTGGAGAGAATGTCTTTCATGGTCCTGTTCCCTTGTTGTGGTTGAGGCGTTTTCGCCCGTTCGTCTGTATCGGCAACCGGAGGGCACAAGCCGTCCGGAATTGGAGGCTCAGCGCGCCTTGATGGCCGGACTGTAGACCATCACGCTAAGGATTTCGAAGAGGATTTGTGCGCCGACATGGGCCGTATTGAGGTTCGCGTCATATTGCGGCGCGACTTCGACCACATCCCCGCCAATCAGATTCACGCCTTTGAAGCCGCGAATGAGTTCCAGCGCCTCGCGTGACGTCAGGCCACCGACCTCAGGCGTACCGGTTCCGGGTGCCACGCTCGGATCGAGGCTGTCGATGTCGAAGGAGAGGTAGGTCGGGCCATCGCCGATCACGGCCCTGGCCTTCTCGATGATCGCCGGAATGCCGAGACCGTTGATCTCCTCCGCATGGATCACGGTCATGCCGGACTCGTAGGAGAACTCCCAGAGGTATTCGGCCGGGCCGCGGATGCCGATCTGGATTGTGCGCGTCGGATCGAGCACGCCGTCGAGCACGGCGTTGCGGAAGGGACCGCCGTGGTGGAATTTCGTCTGGTCGAAGGCGCCGCCGGTATCACAATGGGCATCAATGTGGATCATGCCGACGGGACCATGTTTCTTGGCGATCGCCTTCATGATCGGATGGGTGATGGAATGGTCGCCCCCGACGGAAAGCGGCAGCACGCCCTGGTTCACCAGCTTGGTGTGATAGGCCTCGATGTCGTCATGGCTCATCTCCAGGCGGTAGCGGCTGGAAAACGGCACGTCACCGATATCAGCGACCTTCAGATCGAAGACTGGGGCACATTCAAGAACATGGTTGTAGGGGCCGATGCGGTCGATGGCCCGCAAGGCGCGAGGCCCGAAGCGCGAGCCGGGCCGATTGGTGACGCCGAGATCCATCGGGACGCCGACGATCGCGACATCGAGATCACCGACATCCGGATTGCGCTGATCAACCTGACGATAGGGAGCAGACACGAAAGTCGGAACGCCGGCATATGGGGCAGCGCGCGTACCGTTCGAGAAGATCTTCTCGCCGACTTTGGCAAACTTTGGATCGAAAATCTCGCCGGCCTTGTCGTTTCCGTATTTCTCGCGCAGCGCCGCGAGGCGCTTCTCATCGAAGGTCATCTGACGTTCCCTGTTTGTGAACGACAGTACGACCGTCGTCCATTTTTGCGGCACGACCTGTGCATGCCTTTATTGTGAGCATTAACCCGCAACACACTTGGAAAATCAATTCACGATGTTATAGCATTCGATGTGAGAAAAATTCACGGATCCTGAACCCGTCATGGCAAGCCGCCTGCCCCCGCTCAACCCTCTGCGCGCCTTCGAGGCGGCCGCCCGCCGTGGCTCCATCTCGGCGGCAGCACGGGAACTGAGCGTGACCCACGGTGCGATCTCGCATCAGATCCGCAGCTTGGAGGAGACGCTGAAGACGGCGCTCTTCGAGCGCGGCGGCAAGCGTCTGAAGCTGACGCCGCAGGGCGCCCTTCTCCTGCCCGCTGTCACGCAGGCTTTCGATGGCATTGCAGCGGCAACCGCGCTGATGAACCGCCCCTCGACCAGCGGCAGCCTGCGCATCTCCTGTGTGCCGGCGCTCCTCTCGCTCTGGCTCGTGCCCCGCCTCGGCTCCTTTGTTGATCGTTATCCCGAAATCAGCGTGACGTTGACCTCCAGTAATGATCCGAACCTCATCTATTCACCCGACGTCGACATCGCGATCCTCTATGGCGCTGGCGGCTGGAAGGATTGCTGGACACGGCTCTGGAGCACCTTCGAGCTTTTCCCCGTCGTCAGCCCGACACTGCTCAATACACGGCCGCTGCGCTCCGTCCGCGATCTGCGCGACCACGTGCTGCTGCATGGGGACGACGGCCGCGAATGGCGCAGCTGGCTTGCCGCCGCCGACCAGCTGGACATGCCGAAGGCGCGCGAGCACTTCATGGGTGACGCACGTCTCTCGACCGAGGCCGCCCGGCATGGCCAGGGCGTTGCGCTCGGCGACAGCATCACCGCCTCCAGCCTGATTGCAGCCGGAGAACTCGTGATCCCCTTCGATCTAGCCGTCCCGGCACCCGACGCCTTCTACGTTGCCGCCCGCAACGATGTCCGGGCGGCGCCGATCGCCAAGGTTTTCATCGACTGGATCTTCGACATGATCGAAACCGAGCGCGCCGCCCAGCCACGCCCCGCGAGCCGCCCTTCGGGACGCGGCCTGCCCTCGGCCCGCAAACGCACCCCCAATACCACTGCCCCGCTCTTGGAAGAGAGCTGACAACATCCCGAGGAACCTGCCATGCCCGCCGCCCCCTTCAACCCGCTCGTTGCAGATCTCTCGGCCCCGCCCGTACCTTCAGTCTTCGCCTGGGCGCGCGCCTATGACTGTGCAGCCGGCCCGATGATCGACTTGAGCCAGGCCGTGCCCGGCTACCCGCCGCATCCCGATCTTTTCGGCTGGCTCGCCGAGGCTGCAGCCGCCCGGGCGAACGCCGGTTACGGCCCGATCGAAGGCGAGACGCCGCTGCGCGAGGCTTATGCGGCCGAGGTTGCTGCCGTCTACGGCGCGCGTGTTACCGCTGAGAACATCCACATCACCGCCGGCTGCAACCAGGCCTTCATGGCAACGGTGCAAGCGATTGCGGCGAGCGGCGATGCCGTGGCACTGACGGATCCCTTCTACTTCAATCAGGAAACCACGCTGGCGATGATGGGCATTCGCCGCGAACTGATCCCGCTTGATCCCGCGACCGGTTTCGTACCCACAATAGAAGGCATCGAGGCGGTCCTGGCGAAGGGCGTCAAGGCCGTGGCGCTGGTCTCGCCCAACAATCCGACCGGTGCGATCTATCCCCCGGATCTGCTGCATCAGGCCTTCGAGGCCTGCCGCAAGGCCGGCGCCTTCCTCATCCTCGACGAGACTTATCGCGACTTCCTGCCCGGCGAAGGTCGCCCGCATGACCTGCTCTCGATCGAAGGCTGGGAAGAGAACCTCATCCTCCTCTATTCCTTCTCGAAATCCTTCTGCATTCCCGGCCATCGTCTGGGCGCGATCACCGCTGGCCCACGCGCGGTCTCGCAGATCGCCAAGGTCATGGATAACCTGCAGATCTGCGCCCCCCGCGCACCCCAGGCGGCCGTCGCCAAGGCTATCCCGGCGCTTAAGGCCTGGCGCGAGGACAACCGCATCGAGATTCTCAAGCGCGCCGAGACGCTGAAAGGTGTGATGCAACAACTCCCCGCCTGGAAGATGGACTCGCTCGGCGCCTATTTCGCCTTCATCCGTCACCCCTTCCCCGGCAAGAACTCCGCTGATGTTGCCGAAAGGCTGGCGAAGAAGGCCGGCGTGCTCTGCATCCCCGGCGCCTATTTTGGCGACGACTGCCAGGACTACCTGCGCTTCGCCTTTGCCAATGCCGACAGCACGACGATCGAAGGTCTGGTCTCCCGCCTCTCGACCTTCACCCTGGACTGATCCACGATGACGAAGAGCGTGGCGATCATCGGCGGCGGCCCGGCGGGCCTGATGGCGGCGGAGCATCTCGCCGGCACGGGCCATCGCGTCACCGTCTACGACGCCATGCCGACAGTGGGTCGCAAGTTCCTGCTCGCCGGCAAATCCGGCCTCAACATCACCCATTCCGAGGACTATGCGCGCTTCGTGACCCGCTATGGCGCGGCGAACGAAAGACTGCGCCCCGTGCTCGACCTGATGACGCCGGAGGCCATCCGGATCTGGGCAGCCGACCTCGGTACGGAAACCTTTGTCGGCTCCTCCGGCCGCGTCTTCCCAAAGGTGATGAAAGCCTCGCCGCTGCTACGCGCCTGGCTGAAGCGGCTGGAAGGCGCGGGCGTGACCATCCTCACCCGCCATCGCTGGACGGGATTTAACGGAGAGGCTCTGCTTTTCGAAACGCCAGACGGCCAGAAACGCGTGGTGGCGGACGCAACGCTCCTAGCGCTCGGTGGCGCAAGCTGGCCGAAGCTCGGTTCAGATGCCGCCTGGATGCCACTGCTGGAAGCCCAAGGCGTCGACATAACGCCGCTCCGCCCGGCCAATTGCGGCTTCGACTGCGATTTCTCCGAAGGTTTCGACACGCGCTTCTCCGGCCAGCCCGTGAAAGCGGTCAAGGCCACTACGGCAGCCGGCACCACCCAGGGCGAGTTCGTCATCAGCCGTGGCGGGATCGAGGGCAGCCTCATATATGCACATTCGGCAGCACTCAGGGACGGGCTCGACAGGGACGGCCATGCCGCGCTGATCCTCGACCTCGCACCTGGGCGAACAGCGGAGAGGCTTGCCACAGACTTCGCGCGGCAGGACCGCAAGGCGAGCTTTTCGACACGGTTGAAAAAGGCCGCCAATCTCGACGGCGTGAAGATCGCGCTGCTGCGGGAAATCGATCCGGCAGCCAACCAGCGCAACGCGAGTAGCCTCGCAAACCTCGTCAAGGCCCTGCCGCTCCCGGTCAAACGCCCTCGCCCTATCGCCGAAGCGATCTCGACCGCAGGTGGCGTGGCCCTCGACGCTATCGACGGCGCTTTCATGCTCAAAAAGCGACCGGGCACGTTTGTGGCCGGCGAAATGCTCGACTGGGAGGCGCCGACAGGCGGCTATCTGCTCACGGCCTGTTTTGCAACCGGCATTGCCGCCGCCAGCGGCATCGACCGCTGGCTCGCAGCACATAGCCGGTAGGTCTCAGCGGCTCGCCGTCTTGTGCGAGTAGCCCGGCTTGCGGAACTCGACAGTGGTTTTCGCAACCGGGATGCCGAACTTGGTGACGAGCGCCGTGTTCAGCACCGTGCCGTCTTCCCGCAGCACCATCTTGTCCCAGAAGCGCACCTTGTTGCTCTGCGTCTGGGGGCTCAGATAGACGAGATAGTTGAAGCGGGCGACGGCTCCGTTCAGCCGCACCGTCGTCTCGCCGATCACATCCTCCCGGGTGCCGCTATAGGTGGTCGGGCTGGTCTTGGTGAATCGCCAGGTCTTGCGGTCCTTAGTGCCGTCGTCGAAGACAAAATCCTCGCGCAGCGTCAGCGTCTTGCCATCCCAGTTTCCGGTCAGATCGACGGTAAAGGTCCGCTTCACGCCGTTGATGGCGCTGAACGAACCGACGGCTTCCGTGCGACCCGTGAAATAATCCTCGAACGTGAACTTGTCGGCCGCCTGTCCGGCGGACGGCAGCAGGCTCAGGGCAAGCCCGACAAGGGCCAAGCTGAACTTGGGCATGGGTGCGTCTCCATCATTGGCGCGTTGTGCTCCCACTACGGCGCCAATCGATGAATGGATTTGGAATTGTTCCAGGAAACGCATTCGTGAAGGCGATGGCTGGCCTTCGCCCAAGCTTACTTGCTGTCGCGCTGATAGATCCAGTCGTGATCCGGATGGTTCCGGAAGCGCCATTTGCGCAAGGGGCCAGCCATGACGTTGAGATAATACATCTCGTAGCCATGCGGCACACCACAGGGATGGTGCCCCTTCGGCACCAGCACCACGTCACCGTCCGAAACGGCCATGGTCTCGTCCAGTGAGCCGTCCTCGGTGAACACGCGCTGGAAGCCGAACCCCTGTGCCGGGTTCAGTCGGTGATAATAAGTCTCTTCGAGATAGGTCATCTCGGGGAAATTGTCCTCGTCATGCCGATGCGGCGGGTAGGACGACCAGTTGCCCGAGGGCGTGAAGACTTCCGTCACCAGCAGGCTGTCGGCGACATCGCGGTCTTCCATCGCGATCGGATAGATATGACGGGTATTGGCCCCCTTGCCCCGCTCGACGAAAGAGATGCCTTCGGGGCCGATTTGCTGGGCCTCTCGGCCGGGCATGGCGGGAGCGGTGCAGACGGCAAGCACGCAGTCTGTCTTCGCGACCGCAGACCAGTCGGCACCTGCCGGCACATAGACGCAATGCGGCGGTGTCTTCTCGAAGACCGACATACGGTCGCCAAGTTCACCGAAATCCTTGCCGCCGCCGGAGATCGTGGCCTTGCCCTCGACGAGAACGAGAATGACTTCCGTCTCGCCGGTTGGCTCGGCAGCGCGTTCTCCCGCCTTGAGGCGATAGAGCCCGAAGCCGACATAACCCCAGCCAGCGCTGGCCGGCGTGATGTCATGCACCTTGCCGGATGTGCCCGAGGGCTTGCGCAACAGGTCGGTCATTCCACGTCTCCCTTATTCGGCGTCGGAGCGTTCGGTCTCTGCCGCGATCCTCGCCCGCTCGGCTTCCGCCTTGCCTTCGGCCTTCTTCATCGTGTGGTCGTACATGAACAGCAACTCGTAGCCCGCATAGAGCCCGGCCACGACGAAGATCATCGCCCAGCCGGTGGCACCGTTCCAATACTCCACCCCCGCCCAGGCCAGTGGCAGCACGACACAGAGGATTCGGCGCCAGAGCGGCTTGAAGAAGGGATGGGTCGGATCGAGGATCTGGAACTTCAAGGCTTTGCTCCCGGCAGTCTTGTGAATGGGTCGCCTGCAATAGAGCCCAAATCCCTGTGCTGTCAAAACACGGGGCGGAGAGAAGTCCCCGCCCCGGCTGCAATTCAGATAAGGCCGGCCTCCTTAGCAAAGCCCTTGAGCGATTTCAGGCCGAGGCTCTGATACTCTAGGGGGTTGCGCACGTCTGGGTCCTGCTCGGCCTCGATGACGATCCAGCCTTCATAACCATGCTCGGCCGCAATCTCCAGCACCGGCGGGAAGTTCACGCCGCCTTCGCTATCGCCGGGAACGGTAAACACGCCGCGACGAACGCCTTCGAGGAAGGAGAGCTTTTCGCTACGCACCTGATCGGCGATCGCGGGGCGGACGTTCTTCGCGTGGATGTGGCCGACGCGGTTCATGTATTTTTTCGCAACCGCTTCCGGATTGCCGCCGCCAAAATAGCAATGGCCGGTGTCGAGCAGCAGCTTGGCATGCGGGCCAGTATGCTCCATCAGCTTGTCGATCTCGGCCTCGGTCTCGACGACCGTGCCCATGTGATGGTGATAGACCAGCGAGATGCCCTGGCTTGCCGAGAATTCGGCCAGCGCCTCGACGCCGGCACCGAACTTGGCCCAATCGGCATCGGACAGAACCGGACGGTCGGCGAGCGCCGTGCCATCGGCGCCATGGATGGCGTTCGAGGTTTCGCAGACGATGATGACCTTGCAGCCCATGGCCTTCAGCACATCGAGGAAGGGCTGCATGGCGGCCTTTTCTTCCTCGATCGTGTTGGTGAGCAGGTTCAGCGAATGCCAGCCGGACACGAATTTCAGGCCGCGCGGCTCGAGAACCGACTTCAGTCCGGCCGGATCGGTCGGCAGCTTGTGGCCCTTCTCGATGCCGTCGAAACCGATCTTGGCGGTTTCGTCCAGGCACTGCTCAAGGCTGATATGAGCACCGAGACGGCGGTCGTCATCGTTCGACCAGGCGATCGGGTTGGTTCCGAAAAGGATCATGATCAGGTTCTTTCCTTCAGAGCCGCTTCATAGGCTGCGCGGGCTTGATTGACTTCGGCGCGGGCCGAGACTTCCGGCACCGCGACATCCCACCAGTAGCCGCCGGCTCCGGTAGTCGGATAAGGATCGGTATCAATGACGATCACCGTCGTCTCGGTCGCCTCGCGGGCGGCATTAAGCGCCGTTTCCAGCTCCGATATCGAGGACACCTTGTGAGACCGCGCGCCCATCGACGCGGCATGGGCTGCAAAATCGATGGCGATAGGGCTGACATTCGAATGGGCATAGAGGTTGTTGAACTGCGCCCCGCCGGTGCCCATCTGCAGCCGGTTGATGCAACCGTAGCCGCGGTTGTCGGTGATCACGACAGTGATCTTCACGCCCATACCGACAGCCGTCGCGAGTTCCGAATTCATCATCATGTAGGAGCCGTCGCCGACCATGACGATGACGTCGCGGTGCGGTTCCGCCATCTTGATGCCGAGACCACCGGCGATCTCGTAGCCCATGCAGGAGAAGCCGTATTCCATGTGATAGGAGAGCGGCAGCTTTGACTTCCACAGTTGATGCAACTCGCCCGGCATGGTGCCGGCAGCACACATCACGACCGTGTTGTCGCGCGAGGCGCGCTGCACGGCGCCGATCACCTGCATGTCCGTCGGCAGCGCATTGCTGTCCTTGGGGGCAGCGGTGACGGCATCCGCCTTGGTAAACCAGGAGGCCTTGAGACCGGCATCGGGTGCGGCATACGTGTGATCGCCGAGCGCTGCCGAGAGCTTTTCAAGGCCGATTTTCGCGTCAGCCACCAGCGGGATCGCATCATGCTTGGCACTGTCGTAAGGCTGCACGTTGAGCGCCAGAATCTTGCGGTTGGGGTTCTTGAACAGCGCCCAGGAGCCCGTGGTGAAATCCTGGAAGCGCGTGCCGACGCCGATAACGAGGTCGGCCTTTTCCGAAACCACATTGGCGCTCTCGGCACCGGTGACGCCGACGGGGCCGAAATTCAACCCGTGGTCCCAGGCGAGCGCCGACTTACCGGCCTGCGTCTCGACGACGGGGATCTGGTGCTTCTCGACAAAGGCCTTCAGCGTGTCGGTGGCACCGGAGAAATGCACGCCGCCACCGGCGACGATGACAGGGTTCTTCGCAGCCTTGAGCGCCGCAACCGCTGCTTCGAACTCGACGACGTCAGGCTCGGGCCGACGGAAGCGCCAGGTCTTGCTTGCAAAGAAGCTCTCAGGATAGTCATAGGCCTCGGCCTGCACATCCTGGCAGAAGGCGAGCGTGACCGGGCCGCAATCCGCGGGATCGGTCAGCGTGCGCATGGCGCGCGGCAGAGCGGTCAAGAGCTGCTCCGGGCGCATGATGCGGTCGAAATACCGGCTCACGGGGCGGAAGCAGTCATTCGCCGACATCGTGCCGTCGCCGAAATCCTCGATCTGCTGCAGCACGGGATCCGGGCCGCGATTGGCAAAGACATCGCCGGGGATGAAGAGCACCGGCAGACGGTTGACATGCGCGAGGGCAGCAGCCGTCACCATGTTGAGCGCGCCAGGGCCGATCGAGGAGGTCACCGCCATGGCCCGGCGACGGCCAAGCTGCTTGGCATAGGCAATCGCTGCATGCGCCATCGATTGCTCGTTCTGGCCGCGATAGGTCGGCAGTTCCTCGCGGATGCCGTAGAGCGCTTCGCCAATGCCAGCCACGTTGCCATGACCGAAGATCGCCCACATGCCCGCAATATAGGGAACGCCATCCTCGTTCATCTGGTTCGCGAGGTAGCGCACCATCGCCTGGGCGGCGGTCAGCCGGATCGTCTTCATGCTTTTCCTCCCTTGGCGGAAACCGCCTTCTGCCGTGCCGAGTCCCAGATCGCGCAGAGGCTCTGGTAACGGGCCGCCATGTCCTCCACGGCTTGGGCGTCATTAATGCTGCCGGCGAGCCACTTGCGCGCAGCGTCCCCGAAGATGGTGCGGCCGACGGCGAAACCTTTGACCAGATCGAAGCCGGCAGCAAGCTGGAAGCTTTCCTCAAGCTCCGCCTGCGGCGCATCGAGACCGAGCACCACGATGCCGCGGGTGTTCGGGTCGTTGCGTTCGATGGCATTGCAGGCATTGGCCCAGGACGCCACCGTCTTCATCGGCTCGAGCTTCCACCAGTCGGGATAGACGCCGATTTCGTAGAAACGCTCGATGATCTTGGCCACCGTCTCATCATCGCACGCGCCGACCTTGGAGGGGATGAGTTCCAGCAGGAATTCGAGGCGATTGCGGCGCGCGGCATGGAAGAGCCGCTGCACGGTCTTTTCCTGCTCGGCCTTCATCTCTGCGGTGTCGTCGGGATGATAGAAGCAAAGTACCTTGACCACGTGTTCCAGCGGCCATTCGACGAGGCCGCCGAAATCCGGGCCGATTTCCGGCTCCAGCGTCAGCGGACGCGAGCCCGGCCATTCGACGGGACGACCGATCCAGAGGCCGGTGCCGGCAGCGCGATAGAGCGCCTCACGACCGAGACGGCTATCGCAGAGCAGGCCGTAACCGGAATTGCCACCGGACACGTGGAGGGCGGCATCGAGGCACAGGTTCTTGAAGGCACCGATCTTGTCGTCGGCAACACCGGCATCCTTGGCCATGGCTTCAAGCTGCATGCGATGATCGAAGGCGAAGACCCGCATGGTCGACCAGTCGTTCTTGCGGTTGGTCGACCAGTGCACCTGCTCCAGCGCTTCGTCCTTGCGTAGCGCCTTGTTCTTGATGCCGGTCTTGAAGAAATATTGCAGCTCGTCCCAGCTCGGATAGGCCGGCGTGCAGCCGTGACGCGAGACGGCAAAGGCGCCGCAGGCATTGGCGAATTTCAGGCTGGTCGGCCAGTCCTGGCCGGTGAGCCAGCCTTTCAGCAAGCCAGACATGAAGCCATCGCCGGCGCCGAGCACGTTGAAGACTTCGATCGGGAAACCCTGGCCGGTCTGGCCGGCATCGAGACTATCAGGGATAGCACCGTCAAAGACCACGGCACCCATCGGGCCACGCTTGCAGACCAGCGTCGCGGACGAGACCTTGCGAACCGCCTTCAGCGCCTCGATCGTATCGGTCGAGCCGCCGGCTATGTGGAATTCCTCCTCCGTGCCGACGATCAGGTTGAAGAGATGCAGCGTCGACTGCAACTTGGCCGTCACATCAGCCGACTCCACGAAGCGGCTTTCGCCGTCGCCGTGACCGGCAAGCCCCCAGAGGTTCGGACGGTAGTCGATATCGAGCGCCGTAAGCCCGCCCTTCTCACGGGCGATCTTCAGCGCCTTCAAGACGGCAGCTTCCGTGCGCGGATGCGACAGGTGCGTGCCAGTGGCGCAGACGCAGCGTGCCTGGGCAATGAAATCCGGATCGATATCGTCTTCCGACAGCGCCATATCAGCACAGTTCTCGCGGTAGAAGATCAACGGAAATTGGTGTTCGTCGCGAATGCCGAGCAGCACCAGCGCGGTCAGCCGCTCCTTGTCCGTCTTCACCCCGCGCACGTCCACGCCCTCGCGCACCAGCTGCTCGCGGATGAAGCGGCCCATATGCTCGTCGCCCACGCGCGTGATCAGCGCCGATTTGAGACCAAGCCGCGCGGTACCGGCAGCGATATTGGTCGGAGAACCACCGATATACTTGTTGAAGGAGGCCATGTCCTCCAGCCGACCGCCGACCTGGGCCCCGTAAAGGTCCACGGACGAACGACCGATCGTGATCAGATCGAGCAAAGCCAAACGATGTCCTCCCTGTGATGCGAGTTCTTTCGCCCCGCCTCGAAACCATTCCACGATTTGGAATGGCGATATCTAGAAATGGACTATAAATTCTATTTTCTAGAATTTCAATACGGACGTTCAGGCCTCCTGTCGCGCGGTCCCTACGGCAACGGAAAGCGTGATGGCGAGACAGAGCGTGGCAGACAGCGAACGGAATGCACCAAAATCGACTTCGGACACCGCGAGCAACGTGGCACCCATCCGGCGCAGCGGGCTGACGACCGTGTCCGTGACGGCAACGACCGGAACGCCGCGCGCCCGCACCTGCTCAACCAGATCAAGCGTCTCGGCGGAATAAGGCGAGAATGTCACGGCAAGTAGGGCATCGCCTTCCCTGATAGCATGGTGATTATCGAGTCGCCCGACGACGCTGTGCAGCATGGCCGGAACCCCCATCTTCTCGAAGGCGTAGGCCATGTAGCTCGCCACCGGGAACGAGCGGCGCAGGCCCATGATATGGATCATGCGCGCCTCCGAGAGCTGTTTCACGGCAACCTCAAGCGCCTGAGGATCAACGGTTTTGACCAGGTTCTCCAGCGAGAGCCGCCCCGCTTCGACGAATTCCGCGAGCAGTGCGGACGGCGAACCTTCGGCCTTTTCCCTCAGGTGCTGGAGACGCGTCGAATAATCGGGCCAGCCGCCAACGAAGCTTTCGCGAAACAGCTTCTGCATCTCCGAAAAGCCGGAAAAGCCCATGATCTGGCAGAAGCGCATGAAGGCCGAAGGCTGCACACCCGCCCCTTCCGCCATCTCGGCGACCGTGGACACCGCGATGCGATCTTTGTTGGCCGCCACGTAGTCGGCACACTGCTTCAGGCGCTTCGGAAGACCGCTGGAGACCTCCAGGAGTCGATCCTCGAAGTCCTTGATCGTCTGCGGTCCACCGCTCTCGCCCATGACATCTCCCCTACCCTTGTCCCGACACATCGTGACGCTTGACAGATACTGTGTCACGATCTAGCAAAATAGAACATATATTCCAAAACGCGGCATATGCCAGCGCCAAATGGAACAGCGGTCAAGTGCCTCCCGAAGGGGCGCACAAGCACATCACAATCGCCTCCTCTTGACGAGAGACCAGGGCGAACAGGGAGGAAATGAACATGGTCACGAGACTGGCACTTCTGGGCGCCGGCCGCATCGGCAAGGTACACGCTAAGGCCATTGCCGAAGACAAGCGGGCGAAGCTCGTCGCAGTCGCCGATGCCTTTGCGGACGCCGCAAACGCCATCGCCGCCCAGACCGGCTGCGCGGTGAAGACGATCGAGGAGATCGAGGCCGACAAGGATATCGACGCGGTCATCATCTGCACACCGACCAACACCCATGCCGACCTGATCGAGCGCTTTGCCAAGGCCGGCAAGGCGATCTTCTGCGAAAAGCCGATCGATCTGGATGTCGCCCGCGCCAAGGCTTGCCTTGAAACCGTGCGCGCCGTCGGCGGCAAGGTCATGCTCGGCTTCAACCGCCGCTTCGACCCGCATTTCCAGGCCGTGCGCAAGGAAATCGACAAGGGCTCGATCGGCAAGGTCGAGATGGTGACGATCACCAGCCGCGACCCGGGCGCGCCGCCTGCCGAATACATCAAGGTCTCCGGCGGCATCTTCCGCGACATGACCATCCACGACTTCGACATGGCCCGCTTCCTGCTCGGCGAGGAGATCGAAACGGTCCAGGCTTCGGCATCCGTTCTCGTCGACCCCAAGATCGGCGAACTCGGCGACTACGACAGCGCGTCCTTGATCCTGACGACGAAGAGTGGCCGCCAGGCGATCATCTCCAATTCGCGCCGCGCATCCTACGGCTACGACCAGCGCATCGAAGTCCATGGCTCGCTCGGCTCGGTTTCGGCCGAGAACCAGCGCCCGGTCTCGATCGAGGTCGCCAACAAGGACGGCTATACTCGCCCGCCGCTGCACGACTTCTTCATGACCCGCTACACGGCAGCCTATGCGGCCGAAATCTCCGCCTTCATCGACGCACTCGACAATGGCACGCCGATGGCGCCGTCAGCCGAAGACGGCCTGATCGCGCTGGCGCTCGCTGATGCTGCAGTTAAGTCGGCCAAGGACAAGTCCGCCGTCACCGTCACCTACTGACGGAAAGAGCTCCCGCGCTGCCGCAAGGTGGCGCAGAATGGAAACGCCGCCCGAACCTCCTCGGGCGGCGTTTTCGTTTTGTAATGCAGCGAGATGGTCAGACCGCCAGTTCTCGACGCTCCACCTCGGTGAGCATGGCGAGATCGAGGACCTTCTGCAGGTTCGCGGCGTGCCGGAAGCTCGGCTCCTGTGCATAGCCGGAGCGGATCGCGGTGATGAACTTCTGATAGTTCGTTTCCACCGGATCGACCTCGATTTCCCGCCAGACAGCCTTTTCCACATCCTCCTGCAGACAGGCACGCAGCTTCGAACCGTCAAGACGATGAATGACCTCCAGCGCGCCCTTGTCGCCATGCACCCTGAGCCGCAGCTCGTTCAGGTGGCCGGTGGCCCAACGGCTCGCATGGATCACGCCCATGGCCCCGTTGGTGAACTCGGCGGTCATGGTGAAGCTGTCATTGGCGTCGAGATCATATTCACCGATCTTGTTGCCCGGCGCTTTCTCGAAGGTCTTCAACCGCGCAAAGACATGGTCGATGTCGGTCGCTGCGCCATAGCCGGCGAAGTCGAGAATGTGGATGCCCACATCCCCGAGCACGCCGTTGGAACCGTGTTTGGTCGAGAGACGCCAGAGCCACTGGCTCTCCGTCGACCAGTCGCCCCAGGCCTTGGAGACGAGCCAGCTCTGCAGGTAGGAGGCTTCGATGTGGCGCACCTTGCCGATCTCGCCACCAATCACCATCTGCCGGGCCTTCTGCACCTGCGCCACGTTGCGGTAGGTGAGGTTTACCATGTTGACGAGACCCGAGGTTTCCGCCGCCGTCGCCATCTCGTCGGCCTTGGCGTAGTTCTCCGCCAGCGGTTTCTCGCACATCACATGCTTGCCGGCGGCAATCAGTTTCAGCGTCGTCGGGTGATGTACGCGGTCGGGCGTCACGTTGGTGACGGCATCGAACTCGCCCCACGCCAGCGCCTCATCGAGCGAGGTGAAGGTATTGGGGATGTCATGACGGGCGGCATAGGCACGAACCTTGGCCAGATCGACATCCACGGCCGCCACCAGCTGCACGTCGGTGATGGTCGAGAAGTTCATGGCATGGGAATTCGCCATGCCGCCGGTGCCGAGCACCAGCAGACGAATGGGGGCAGTGCTCATTTGTAGCCTTCCTCACCGGCCTGGTGCAGGCGCGGGCCGCGCTCGGTGATCGGTTCCAGAGCCTTGTCGACCGGAACATTCGGCGCGTCATGCACGGCCGAATAGCGCGGGATCGGATTATAGGCCCATTTCACGCCATTGCGGATGACCTGCTGGACGGTCGGATTGTGATAGGTCGGATAGGTCTCGTGACCGGGGCGGAAGTAGAAGATGTTGCCCGCTCCGCGGCGCCAGGTGAGGCCGGAACGGAAAATCTCGCCGCCTGCGAACCAGGAGATGAACACCGTCTCCAGCGGCTCCGGCACCGAGAAGTACTCGCCGTACATTTCCTCGTTTTCCAGCACAAAATCCTCCGGAATGCCGGCAGCGATCGGGTGGCCCGGGTTGACCGTCCAGACCCGCTCGCGCTCGCCCGCCTCCCGCCATTTCAGCGCACAGGGCGTACCCATCAGCCGCTTGAACGGCTTCGCGAAATGTCCGGAATGCAGGACGATGAGGCCCATGCCTTCCCAGACACGGCGTGCCACCCGCTCGACAACCTCGTCGGACACCTCGCCATGGGCCTTGTGACCCCACCAGAGGAGCACGTCGGTTTCCGCCAGCCGGTCCACGGACAACCCGTGCTCCCGTTCCTGCAGCGTAGCCGTGGTAGCCTCGATTTCAGGATCCTCGTTCAACGCCGCCGCGATCGTCGTATGCATGCCGTCGGGATAGACCCCGCGGACAATGGCATTCTCGCGCTCGTGTATGTTTTCACCCCAGACAACCGTTCTGATCGTCACCTGCATTCTCCTTGGTTCCGGCTCCCCGCCATGGGGAGCCGCATGTCGTTGGTGGCGCTCATGCGGCGCCTTTCATCAGGCCGCGGCCGATGGCGCGGCCATCGCGGTCGAAACGGTGCAGTTCTTGGTCATCAGGCGAAACGCGGACGGTTTCGCCGGGCCGAAGCGTGGCCGTGCCCTCCTGTCGGACGACCAGAGGCTCGGCGGTGCCGATGTCCACGTACACATAGCTGTCCGAGCCCAACATCTCGGAATGCACGACGGATCCCTGCCAGCGCCCCTCTGCTTCCACCACAAGGTGCTCGGCGCGGATGCCGATGGTATGGGCACCGTGTGGCTCGGAGAAGCGACCGTCGAGAAAATTCATCTTCGGCGAGCCGATAAAGCCGGCGACGAAGAGCGAGTTCGGGCTTTCATAGAGTTCAAGCGGAGTTCCGATCTGCTCGACCACGCCGTCGCGCAGCACGCAGATCCGGTCTGCAAGCGTCATGGCTTCCACCTGATCATGGGTCACGTAGATCATCGTCGTGTTGTGCATGCTGCGGTGAAGCTTGGCGATTTCGAGGCGGGTCGCCACGCGTAGCGCCGCATCGAGGTTGGAGAGCGGTTCATCGAAGAGAAACACCCGAGGATCGCGAACGATCGCGCGACCGATCGCCACACGTTGCCGCTGGCCACCCGAAAGCTGCCGCGGAAGCCGTTCGAGATAAGGCGTCAGCTGCAGCATGTCTGCCGCCTCCCGCACCCGCCGGTCGCGTTCCGCCTTGTCCTGGCCGGCGAGCTTCATGCCGAAGGCCATGTTGTCGAACACGGTCATATGCGGATAAAGCGCATAGGACTGGAAGACCATGGCAATGCCGCGCTTGGCGGGCGCCAGCTGGTTCATCACCTCGCCATCGAAGGCAAGCGTGCCATGGGTGATGTCTTCGAGCCCGGCGATCAGACGCAGCAGGGTGGACTTGCCGCAGCCGGAGGGGCCGACAAAGACCATGAACTCGCCGGAGCGGATTTCCATGTCGACACCCTTTATGACCTCGAGGGCACCGAAGGACTTGCGGATATCGGTGAGTTGAATGTGAGCCATGGGTTTTCCTCCTATCCCTTGACGCCGCCGGCGGTGAGGCCGGAGATGATCCGCCGCTGGAAGATCAGCACGAGCACGACCAGCGGAACGGTGACGATGACCGAGGCGGCCATGATGCTGCCCCAGGGGATTTCGAACTGGCTGTCGCCGGAAAGCAGCGCTATGGCGACCGGCACCGTCCGCTGGCTGTTCGACGAGGTGAAGGTGAGCGCGAACAGGAACTCGTTCCACGCCGCGATGAAGGCGAGTAGCCCTGTGGTGACGAGGGCTGGCCACATCAGCGGCATGAACACCTGTGTCACGATCACCCAGGACGACGCGCCATCGACGATCGCCGCCTCCTCGATCTCGATCGGCAGATCCCGCATGAAGGTGGTGAGCACCCAGACGGTGAACGGCAGCGTGAAGATCATGTAGGAGAAGATCAGCGCGAAGGGCGTGTTGAAGATCCCGACGAAGCGGATGAGTTCGAACAGGCCGGCAAGAACCGCGATCTGCGGAAACATCGAGACGCTGAGGATGGTGAGCAGCAGAAGCCCCCTGCCCCGGAACCGCACGCGTGCCAGCGCATAGGACGCGGTGACCGCTAGAACCAGCGAGATGGCCACCACGATGCTGGCAATCATGACGGAATTGCCGAGATTGCGCAGGAAGCTGCCGCGTGACAGCACACCCTCGTAGTTCGAGAAGGTCACCACCTTGGGCCAGTAACTGATGTCGAACAGCGAACTGCCCGGCTTCAGACTGGTGATGATCGCGTAGTAGAACGGGAAGACCGCGATCACTACGATGACGGTGACCAGCGCGTAAAAGAGGGACTGTTTGAGGATCGTCGGCATCAGCGGTCCCCTCCCGACAGGTTGACCCGCCCGAAGACGATGTAGATGACCGTGATCGAGGCGATGATCAGGAACAGCATGGTGGACGCCGCTGCCCCATAGGCGAACTTGTCGAATTCGAAGAGGTTCTCGCGCGCCATGACCGACATGGTCTTGGTCTGCGAATTGTTCGGCGTCAGCACGTAGATGAGATCGAAGATGCGCAGCGCATCGAGCATGCGGAAGATCACCGCCACCATCAGCGCCGGCCGGATCAGCGGCAACGTGATGCGCCAGAACACCTTGACCGGATGTACACCGTCGATCTTCGCAGCCTCATAGATATCCTGCGGCACCATCTGCAGGCCGGCGAGAATGAGCAGCGCCATGAACGGCGTCGTCTTCCACACATCGACGATCAGCACCGCGACCATCGCCGTATCGGGGTTGGCCGTCCACGCGATCTTCTGGCTGATCAGCCCGAGATTGAGAAAGATATCGTTCAGAATGCCGAACTGGTCGTTGAGCATCCAGGCCCACATCTTGGCAGACACGATCGTCGGGATCGCCCAGGGTATGAGGATGGCAGCCCGCACGATGCCCCGACCTGGGAAGCTGGCATTGAGCACCAGCGCAACGACGAGGCCGAGCACGGTCTCGATCGAGACCGAGAGCAGCGTGAATCGCAGCGTATTCCACACCGCTCCCCACCAGGCCGGATCGACGAGCAGGCCGCGCCAGACGGTGCGCCCGCTCTGCAGCGTGATCCAGCTAAGGTAGTTCGAGAAGCCGATGAACTCGGCACCTTCGAGATTGTTGAGCGTGGCATTAGTGAAGCTGAAATAGATCGTCCGGATGAGGGGCCAACCGGCCACCATGGCGAGGACGAGAAGCGTGGGGGCGAGAAAGATCCAGGCGGAGCGGGTGCGCTGTGCGCTAAGATCTGAGCCGGGTGCCGCCTTGGCCGGCAAGGGCCGGACGGTGCTCTGCATGCTGATGTCGGTCATGGGCGTTCCTCCCTGCAGGTGACGGATAGCCGGGCGGCACGAAGGCCGCCCGGCGCCGGCATCACCAGCCGCTGCCCATGAGTTCGTTCAGCTCGATTTCGAGCAGCTCGAGGTTTTCGGCTGCAGTGCCAGAGCCCGACAGCGTATTGTGCACAGCACCCCAGAAGCGCGAGGAAACCTCGTTATACTTGACCTTGGTGGTGGCCGACGGACGCGGTACGGCATCCTGGAAGATCGGCTTCCACTGCGGCATGAAGGGATGCGCCTCGGCAATTTCCGGGTCGTCGTAGAGCGCCTGCAAAGTCGGCAACTGCGACTGCTCGATCGCGCGGCGCTTCTGGGATTCGGCCGACGTGAGGAACTTGACGAGCTCGATCGAGGCCTCCTGCTCCTCGGAATACTTGGAGACGGCAAGGTTCCAGCCGCCGAGCGTCGAGGAAGGCTTGTCGCCGGCTGCCGCAACCGGCAGGGTCGTGACGTCGAACTTGCCCTTCACGGCGCTGTCTTCGCCATTTCCGAGTGCATAGGCGTAAGGCCAGTTGCGCATGAAGACGGCATTGCCGGTCTGCCACACGCCGCGTGACTCTTCCTCCTGATAGGCAAGCACGCCCGGAGGAGAAATGGTGCCAATCCAGGACTTCGCCTGATCGAGCGCTGCTGCCGCCTTCTCGTTGTTGACCGAGATCGTGCCATCCGGCTCCACGATCTGCCCGCCGCCCGAAGACTTGATCCATTCGAGCGCATTGCAGGTCAGCCCCTCATAGGCATTGGCCTGGAAGACGAAACCCCACAGATCCTTCTGGCCCGCCTCGCGCTCCTTGTCCTGGATCTCCTTGGCGACCGCCGCCATGTCGGCCCATGTCTTCGGCACTTCCTTGCCATGTTTCTCCAGAAGGTCCTTGCGGTAGAAGAGCGCCGGCGCATCGGTGAACATCGGCATGGCGACAAGCCGCCCGTCCACGGTCTGGGATTCAATGATCGACGGGAAGAACTGGTCGATGACGTCGCTGGCCGCATCCTTCAGGTCGACAAACTGCTCGGCGAGTTGCGGCGCCCAGATGACGTCCGTCTGGTAGACGTCGACATCGGTGTTCCCGGCCGCCAGCCACAGGCGATACTGGGCGAACTGCTCGGAGCTCGACGGCGGCATGGTGACCAGCGAGACCTTGTGTCCTGTCTTCTGCTCGAATTCGGCAAACATCTTGCGCAGGAAATCGAGATTCTTGCCGGTCGAGTTGGCCGCCACGGCAATCTCGGCGGCCTGCGCCGTTCCGCAAAGCGCGGTGGCGGCAATGAATGCGGCAGTCAAAAGCTTCTTCATGGATATCTCCTCCCAAAAAACAGCCAATCCGTTTGCTCTCCCAATAAATTTGAAAACGGTTTGGTTCCGGAAAGCTGGCAAAGATTCCCATGCGAGTCAAACGAGATTCCGGATCGCCCGGGGGATTTCAATCATCCTATTGAAATATATGGGTTGCATAACTTGCATCCGGTTCGAATGGACGGATCCGCTGAAGCGAACGTGGAAAATCGGACAATCCGAATATCGCGATATTGTAATCGCTTTGGACGCCTGTGACAGAATCTTGCCAGACCGTGTCCGCGCATGGGATAAGCGCGGGCGGGAGGACACGGGCGACAGAGACCTGAGCGTCCGGCAGGGGACAACGCACTCGCCATGAAGCTGAAGGATTTCGCCAGAGAGATCGGACTGTCGCCGACAACGGTGAGCCGCGCCTTGAGCGGTTATCCGGAGGTGAACGAGGCGACGCGCGCAAGGGTCATGGAAGAGGCAGCCCGTCTCGGCTACCGGCCCAACATCAACGCCGTGCGCCTGGCAACGGGACGCGCCGGTGCGATCGGCGTCGTGATGACCAAGGCCGGCGATTACCAGTTTTCCGAATTCATGAGCGGCATGGCCGACCGGCTGAGCGGCGAAGACATCGACATCCTGATCACGCCGATGGCAGAACATGACACCGGCGATGAGATCCAGCTCTACCGGCGTCTCGCCGAAAGCCGTCGCGTGGATGCCGTCGTCATCCACTCGCCGCGGCCGAAGGACCCGCGCATCGCCCTCCTTCACCAGCTGAAACTGCCCTTCATCGTGCACGGCCGTTCCGCAACCGACGTGCCCCATGCCTGGCTCGATATTGATAACGAAGGGGCCGTGAAACGGAGCACCGAGCACCTTCTCGATCTCGGCCATCGCCGCATTGCACTCCTGAACGGCCGCGAAGGCCTGACCTTCACGCTGCATCGGCTTGCCGGCTACAAGGCAGCTCTTGCCGAACGGGGCGTCGAATTCGACCCCAGGCTCGTGACCCACGGTAACTTCACCGACGAAATCGGTTTCCGCTTCGCCCGCTCCGCACTGGAGCAGCGCCCGCGCCCGACGGCCTTTGTCGCCGGATCGATGATGACAGCGCTTGGCGTCTATCGCGCCGCCCGGTCGAGAAACCTTGTGATCGGCCAGGATATCTCGGTCATTGCTCATGATGACGTCTTCCCCTATCTGACCGCCGAGAACATGGCACCATCGCTTTCCACGACCCGCTCGTCGATCCGAGCAGCGGGCACCCGCATCGCCGACCTCTTGCTCCAGATGCTGGGCGGTCGGGAGGCAACCGATGTCCGGGAACTCTGGCCGGTCGAGTTGATTCTGCGTGAGACGACCCGTCCGGCACCGAGGGAGCAGGCAGAATGACGGGCCCGCGGCAAAGTCGGGTCGTTGTCATCGGCCATATCAATCACGATCGCATCTGGCGCCTGACGGAGCCCCTGCGTGCGGGTGGCCGCATTGCCTGGTCGACGCGGGAAACCCGCCTCGGTGGCGGCGGATATTTCACCGCCAGACGATTGCTCGACTTCGGCCACGACGTGGCCTTGCTCTCCAACCTGATGCGTGACGCCCATGGTGATTCAGCCCTTGCCGAACTTCGTGCCTCAGGCTTCGACACCACGCTGATTGCCCGCCACCAGGGCGAGACCGACTTCGCCGATATTCTCCTCGACCCCACCGGCGAGCGCACCATACTCTCCAGCGAGCGAAGGCTGTCGCGGAGCTTTCTGCTCGAACACCCGGTCGAGGCAGATGGCTTTTACGTCAACGCGCCGAAGCTGCCGCAGGCGATCCTCGCTTCGCTGCAAAAGGCGCCCCTTGTCGTTTCCCAGTTTCCGCTGCGGGAAGGAGAACCCCGCCCAACCGATGTCATGGTTGGCTCCAAGGCGGATCTCCCCGGTGTCGCCCTGGCTGGTGCCTGGCAAAGGGCATCAGCACTCGGAACGCAACGCCTGGCGCATCTGGTGATGACCGACGGACCAGCGGCCATCTCCATCTTCGATGGCAAGACCGAGCACACGGTGAACCTCGACCGCGTCGTGCAGGTCCGCGACACCATCGGAGCCGGCGACAGCTTCAGCGGCAGCCTGCTCCACGCCCTGCTCGGCGGGGCAGATGCCGTCGAGGCGAGCCGGACCGCCGGCAATGAAACGACTGCCTGGCTGGAGAGCCGCGAGGCGCGATCGAAATCTGCAACAGAAAAATCAACGTCATAACAGTTTTATTTGAGCCGCCTCCGGGAACATGCTCGCCCTGCTCCGAGTTGGTGGGGCGCCAAACGGAGGAAGGCATGACTGAAGCCGATTTCACCTGGAACGTACCCGTCGAACTGGAACTGCACTGTGGGCTGACGCGGCGCTTCCTGAATGCGTACGATGCGCTCGATTTTCTTGATGCAGAATGGCCGACCCGGCGCGGGCCGGCCTATGAGCGAGCCTTGCGCTTGTGCCGCAATGCTCTGCGCGGTTTCCGCGCTGCCGAACTCGCCCGTAGCGCCTTTATTGCTGCTGCCGAAGAGGCTGGCATGCCACAATGCGCCAATCCGCAAAGCCTCGTCAGCTTCCTGCCGCGCGCCAGAACAGCCGTCGCGTGACCGCTGGTTCCCCAGACGCTGCAGGCGTCTGAAACATGCCGATGGCGCTCGCCGCCATCGTGCAAAACAATCCTTTTCAAGACAAACACGCCCGGGCTTGGGTGAGCGCCGCAGGCAAGCGTTCGCCCCGCTCGGCTGCGCTGCTTTTCCAGAAAGGCCGAAGCTTGCCCACCCGCAAGCTGCCGCTTGCGGGTGGGCAGCACCCGATATCATCAGGTGTCCGACACCAGAAGCGCGACCGTCTGCCCGTCCATGAGATCGCGCAGCAACAAGCCGGCACCGTTCTGGATGGTGCGGCCCGTCAAAACGTCGGTGGAGCGCTTGCCGGCAAACTCCGGGCTCAGTTCCACCACGGTGTCACCCCAGAACTCGGCGGAGGTCTGTCCCTCCCCTGCCTTGAGCATGGCGATCGGCAGGCGGCAGGCAACCGTGATGGCAGACAGCCCGTCCTTCTCACGGGCAAAGGCCACCGCTTGCGCCTGGCGGGTCCCCGAAACCGTGAGCGGGACGTAGCGACCGCGCAGGAAAAGGTCCGGATGCCGGTTCCGCAGCGAGAGCCCCCGGCCGATCAATGCCTGCTTTAGCCAGCCCTCTGCCAGCGCGCGCTCATCGACGAAAGAGAGTGGTGACTCCGGGTCAAAGCTAGAGAGAGTTTCGAAGGCGGGCAGCCTGCGATTGTCGGGATCGACGAAGCTCAGATCGATCGCCTCGCTGCCCTGGTAGATGTCGGGAATGCCGGGCGCGGTGAGCTTGATCACGGTCTGCGTCAGACCATTGATGAGGCCCGCCCAGATGAGCGGCTGGATCTCCCGCACGAAATCGGCAACGAAATCGTGACGATCGAGCAGGAAGCTGCGGACATAATCTGCCGCCGCCGCTTCGTATTCGGCATTGACGTCATTCCAGTCGGTGCGCAGCTTTGCCTCGCGCAGGGACTTTTCAAGGAAGGCCGCGACGCGATCGGCGAAATCCGAAACGCCCTCCCGGTCGTCGGCGTCCAGATCGACCGGCCAGTGGCCGATCAGAGCCTGGTAGATCATCCATTCGACCTCCGGCTCCGGGGCCATCTGTCCGTCGAGTTCAATCACGGCATCTTGCCGCGCCATTCTCCAGTTCGCGATGAGTTGGGCGAAGCGTGGCACGTCTTCGGCGAGCGCAAAGAGCCGCGCGCGTGCGTCCTCGCCACGCTTCGTGTCGTGGGTGGAGGAGGCGGAAAGCCCAAGCGGCTGACGCTCGGCCCGGCGCTGCATCTCGGCGTGAAAATGCTGCAGACCGCCCTCTTCCGGTTCGAGCTCCCCCCCCACCTCGTTGAGCGCCAGGAACTCGACATGGCGGAAAAACAGCGTGTCCTCCAGTGATTTCGCCATCAGCGGACCGGTGAGCTGCTGAAAGCGCCGACGGAAGGTCGCAACCGAAAGCCGGTCCTCCTCGGGGATGCCCTCTGCCTTCAGCAGGTTGACAATATCCTCGGCAACGGCCTGCGCATCACCGCCAAGCCTCTCGGTCGCGGTCGCCAGCACTTCGTCCAGCAAGCTGCGGTCAGAGACTGGCATCTCCTGCTCGGTCCCATAGGTTCGGTAACGGGGAAAGGCCAGCAACAGCTCTTCAAGCGCCCTGCGAACGGTCTCCGCCGGTTGCCCCCTGAGACGCGAGGCCTGGTCCACCAGGGCCTTGACTTCACCCGCGAAATTCACGCGGATCATGCGAAGCTTCGCTTCACGCATCTTCTGCGCGACGGAGGCCTGTGGGCCGGCAATCTCCGAGTAAGCCTGGCGCATGGCGCGGAAGCCGGCAGGATCGAGAAGAACCGGAACCTGGGCGGCGATGAACTCATAGCCCGTCGAGCCCTGGACGGGCCAGCTCTCGGCAAGGTCTTCTCCCGGAGCCAGGATCTTCTCGACGAAGATCGGGATCTCCTTGCCGACCGCGGCCCGCAGCCGCTCCAGATAACGGGTCGGATCGGCAAGCCCGTCAACGTGGTCGATGCGCAGCCCGTCGACATGGCCGGCCCGGACGAGCTCCAGCACGGTGCGATGCGCATCCTCGAACACGTCCTCGGCCTCGACCCGCAAACCGACAAGTCCGGCAATCTCGAAGAAGCGTCGATAGCTGAGGCCCTTGGCAGCTTCAGTCCAATGCATGAGACGCCACGGCTGAAGATCGTGCAGGTAAAGCAGGAACTCCCGCTCGCCCGCCTTCTCGTTCAACTCGGCGATCAGCCGGTCACAACCCTCTTGGTTGCAGAGGTCGAGCACAGCCTGGTGGAAAGCCTCCTCGTCCTCCGCCGTGGCGTCACGCCCGAGTTCAGCCAGGGGAGCGGCCATCGGATTCTGGCAGCCCTTGAGTACGGCAGGATAGGTGGAAGGGTTGAGCGGATAGGAACTGTCGAAATACCTCAACGCCAGCCCGCCCTGGCCGCGGTCGAGCGTCACCGAGATCTCTCCGTCGACCACCGCCTGGTCGAACGACTTGCCGAGGAAAGGCAGCGTCAACCGTTGGCTCCAGTCGATATCAAAGTAATGGCCATAGCGGCTTTGCTCGCCCCACTCGATTACGCTGCGCCACCACGGATTTTCGAGGCTGGCCGCCATGTGGTTCGGTACGATGTCGAGGATCAGGCCAAGGCCCTGCGCCTTGAGCGCGGCTGCGAGCCTCTCCAGCCCGGCCCGGCCGCCGAGCACGGGGTCGATGACGTTCGCATCCGTGACATCATAGCCATGGGTCGACCCGGAAGTGGCGGCAAAGACGGGCGAGGCGTAAAGATGCGTGATGCCGAGCCGCTTCAGATAGGGCACGAGCCCGATGGCGCGGTCGAAATCCATGCCGCCGCGAAACTGCAGGCGGTAAGTCGAAACGGGAAAGGGCATGCTGATATCCTTGGGCCTGGCGGTGTCCGACCCGAGCTAACGTCGTCATGCCCCCCTTGTTCCGCGCGCAGCCGGGATATCGGGCCTCAGTGAAGCTTGAACTCGCCGTCCACCTTGCGCCACTCGTTGGGGCCGATCAGCCGTTTGTGGCTGAAGCGTACCGAATGCAGGTCGCCATCGAGATTGGCGCGCCAGAAATCCAGAAACTTCGTCATCTGCGGGAAGTCCGGTGCCAGATCATAGTCCTGCCAGAGGAAGGTCTGCAGCACGGAGCGGAAGTCGGGCATGCGATAAAGGATATGCGCGGTGGTGAGGCCATAGCCCTCCATCTGGAGGGTGAAATCATGCGATGAATTCATGCGGATTCCCTCTTGGTCACGAACGATAAAAAGTTTGACAAAAATTCTCCGAGAGGCAATAGGCATCTGAAAATTTATTGGAAAAACAGATTGTTAGCAGCAGACCCACGAGAGTGCTGATTTTTTCGCAAGTCCCTCTTGAAACGGAAAATCGGAAAAACCAAATCTTCGCGCGCCGGATGCCGTGGAAGGGTCCGGCAACCCGTCCGGACCCCTATCCGGTCCGGCCTTTGGGGACGTTCCATTTTGTTTGTCCAGGAGGAAAACATGAAGTTCCGTCCGCTGCACGACCGCATCGTCGTCCGCCGCGTTTCGTCCGAGGAGAAGACCAAGGGCGGCATCATCATCCCCGACACTGCCAAGGAAAAGCCGCAGGAAGGCGAAGTCATCGCCGTCGGCCCGGGCGCCCGCAATGAGCAAGGCCAGATTGTCGCCCTCGACGTGAAGGTCGGCGACCGCGTGCTCTTCGGCAAGTGGTCCGGCACCGAGATCAAGATCGACGGCGAAGAGCTGCTGATCATGAAGGAAGCCGACGTGATGGGCATCATCGAAGCCCAGGCCGCCGAGAAGAAAGCCGCCTGATCGGTACCGGTCATCATTTGCTTTTCAAGGAGTGAACCATGGCTGCAAAAGAAGTCAAATTCCACACCGATGCCCGCGAAAAGATGCTGCGCGGCGTCGATATCCTCGCCAATGCCGTGAAGGTGACGCTTGGTCCGAAGGGCCGCAATGTCGTCATCGACAAGTCCTTCGGCGCCCCCCGCATCACCAAGGACGGCGTCTCGGTCGCCAAGGAAATCGAGCTCGAAGACAAGTTTGAGAACATGGGCGCACAGATGCTGCGCGAGGTGGCCTCCAAGACCAATGACCTTGCCGGTGACGGCACCACGACTGCCACCGTTCTCGCTCAGGCGATCGTCAAGGAAGGGGCAAAGGCAGTCGCCTCCGGCCTCAACCCCATGGACCTGAAGCGCGGCGTCGATCTCGCTGTCGAGGCGGTGGTCGCCGAACTGAAGGCCAACGCCCGCAAGATCTCCAACAACTCGGAAATTGCCCAGGTCGGCACCATCTCCGCCAATGGCGACACCGAGATCGGCCGCTACCTGGCCGAAGCGATGGAAAAGGTCGGCAACGACGGCGTGATCACCGTCGAGGAAGCCAAGACCGCCGAGACCGAACTCGAAGTGGTCGAAGGCATGCAGTTCGACCGCGGCTATCTCTCGCCCTATTTCGTGACCAACCAGGAGAAGATGCGCGTCGAGCTCGACGATCCCTACATCCTGATCCACGAAAAGAAGCTCTCGAACCTCCAGGCCCTGCTGCCTGTCCTCGAAGCCGTCGTCCAGTCGGGCAAGCCGCTCCTCATCATCGCTGAAGACGTCGAAGGCGAAGCACTGGCCACTCTCGTCGTCAACAAGCTGCGCGGTGGCCTGAAGGTTGCCGCAGTCAAGGCTCCGGGCTTCGGCGATCGCCGCAAGGCCATGCTGGAAGACATCGCCATCCTGACCGGCGGCACCGTGATCTCCGAAGACCTCGGCATCAAGCTCGAGAACGTCACGCTCAACATGCTGGGCCGTTCGAAGAAGGTGTCGATCGAGAAGGAAAACACCACGATCATCAACGGCGCCGGCTCCAAGGCCGAGATCGACGGCCGCGTCGCCCAGATCAAGGCGCAGATCGAGGAAACCTCCTCCGACTACGACCGCGAAAAGCTACAGGAGCGTCTGGCCAAGCTCGCCGGTGGCGTTGCCGTCATCCGTGTTGGCGGCTCGACTGAAGTCGAGGTGAAGGAGAAGAAGGACCGCGTCGACGACGCCCTGCATGCAACCCGTGCAGCCGTCGAGGAAGGCATCCTGCCCGGTGGCGGCGTCGCGCTGCTCCGCTCGGTCAAGGCACTCGACAACTTGAAGACCGCCAATGACGACCAGCGCGTCGGCATCGACATCATCCGGCGCGCTATCGAGGCCCCGGTCCGTCAGATCGCCGAAAACGCCGGTGCAGAAGGTTCGATCATCGTCGGCAAGCTGCGCGAGAAGTCTGACTTCGCCTATGGCTGGAACGCCCAGACCGGCGAATATGGCGACCTCTTCGCCCAGGGCGTTATCGATCCGGCCAAGGTGGTCCGCACCGCGCTGCAGGATGCAGCCTCCGTTGCAGGTCTCCTGATCACCACGGAAGCGATGATCGCCGAAAAGCCGAAGAAGGAAGCCGCACCCGCGATGCCGGCTGGCGGCATGGACTTCTGACATCAGCGTACGCGCGAACAACGGGAGGGCCGTCCGACGGGCGGCCCTTTTCTGTTGGCCGGGAGATCTCAGGCTGCCAGCGAGATCGGGCTCAAGCCTTCGAAAGTCGGGCGTGCAATGTAATAACCCTGGATGAGATGAACGCCGAGACCGGTCAGCACCTGCAGCTCACCGGCCGTCTCGATCCCTTCGCATACGACGGTCACACCCAGGTCGTGCAGCATGGCGAGCGTATGGCGCACCACCACCTGCTTGACGCTATCCGTATCGATCCCACGGATCAGGTCCATGTCGAGCTTGACGATATCGGGCTGGAAACGGGTCAGAAGGTTGAGCCCCGAATAACCCGCACCGAAATCATCGATGGCCGTCTTGAAGCCGATTTCCCGGTAGCTCCTGAGAATGTTCAAGAGATGCGCGGTGTCGAGCTTTTCCACCTCGGTGAACTCGAAGATGATCCGGTCGAGCGGAAAATCCGTCCGCCTGGCCGTCTCCAGCGTCTGACGGATGCAGGCCCGTGGCTCGTAGACGGCATTCGGCATGAAGTTGATCGACAGATGTGGCATGTCCTCGCGCGGAAAGAGCCCGCTCGCCAACTCGATGGCGCGCACCCGACATTGCTGGTCGAAGCGGTATCGATTGTCGGCATCCACCAGCCCCAAAACGCCGGCAGCCCCCTGGCCTTCGAGCCCACGCACAAGCGCCTCATGCGCAAATGTCCGCTTCGCGCGGACGTCGAAGATGGGTTGAAACGCCATCGAAAAAGCCAGATCGGTTTCCGAATTGCTACGGCAGCCCTGACAGGTCATGAAATCCTCGTCTTTGCGAAAGTCGAGAGAATAGCCGACCGGAGCTAACGAACAATTGACCCCGACCACCGGATGCAACTATCCGGATCAGGCCTTAATCCGCGCCATAGCCGGATCCAACATCGGACCGAGATGCAAGTCCGAGGCGACCTGCCCTCTTCGGATTCTGCCGAGACCATGACGGTCGCAGAGGTCGAAATCACGCTCGCATGTCACACCGCGCCGGGTTGTTTCGCATACAATCCGGGTTGTTTCGCATACAATAATGTTCAGTTATCATGAGAAACGAGGCTGATTCGAGAAAGCCTCGCGGGCTAAATGACTTAGCTGGGGATGCGGACATGCAGGAACAGATCGATATCGAGACCTGGGCAATGGTCAGGGCTCAGCAGATCGTAATGCAACACGGTGCCAATCTGGTGGTCGCCGCCCAGAGACTGGACCATAAGAAGACCACAGCCAACACCTATGCATTGCGCACGGCGATCATGGCATCGCTGATCGAAGCGCTGCAGGCGCCGCCGGTCGAGCCAACGACCTCTGTGCAGGCGCAGGCAGCCATGCACCCGGCCTGAGATCAGTCCGGCCTACCCTTGATGGGCCACTTGTCGCCGATGAGGCGATCATATTCCGGCGGCTCGAAGGCTTCGAAGCCGCCGCCAGGGTAGAGCGTGAGTTCACCGACATAAAGCGCGTCCCCGGTATCGAACAGGTCGACGCGCACGAAATCCAGATCACGTCCCAGCGTTTCCGAAAGAGAGACCATCAGGTCGAGCTGTTCCGGACGCGGTATCTCGTTTGGATAAGGCGGATAATAGTCGGGATCGTAAAACGGCAGCCGCTCCCATTCGCGCGAGTAGGTGGCTGAATAACCCTGGTCATCGGTGCGTGTGTCGATGATGATATGGGACAACCGCCCGCTAAAGACGAAGCAGCGATAATCCCATGGAATGCCGCCGTCCTTGCTCAGCATCTTCTCGATGACCACCTTGCGCTCGACCTGCGAATAGGCCCATTCGCGATTGTAGCGAGCATGGTCGATCGAGAGCCATTCACCGAAGGGATCATTAGCCTTCAGGGCTTCGACATCTTCGGCTGTGTAGAGGAATTCCCCAAGCCCACTCGCGTGGTTCGGCTTGACTACGGCCGGCAGCGGGATTTTCGACCAGTCGACGTCGGAGAGCCTCGTGCCGGCCCAATAGGTTGGGATCACATGGTCCGCGCCGACCTTTTCGGTGACGTAATCCTTGACCGCGAGCTTGTCGACCAGCTTGCCGTAGAGAGGGTTGCGGTCATGGATCTTGCGGTACTGCACCTTCTCCGAAAACGTCTTCGGATTATCGACATCGGGCCATTCGCCCTTGATGCTCCAGAACTTCAGCTGAACGTAGAGTTTGTCCGGTAGCGGAGCGATCAGCCGCCAGAAGATGCGTTTCATCAGATATCGGAACGAACTCTGGTCGTAACCAGCCCGGATGAAGCTTTCCTTCTGTTCCTCTGCCAAGACCGCATCTCCGTTTCCCGTTGCGGCGCACTGTAGAGACCCCGGTTTATCGTCGAGTTAACCGCATGCCCTGAATACGGGCTTTCCTCCAGCTTGATCGCAGACGTCAGACATGCGAGCGTCCGGCCATGCGCATTCTGCTCGTGGAAGACACGCTCGACGTCGGAGAGGCGATCTCCCGCCGCTTTGAAACCATCGGCCATACGGTCGACTGGCAGACCGACGGCCGTGCGGCAGCGGAGATCCTCGATTTCACCGAATACGACCTCGTTATCCTCGACGTCATGTTGCCGGGCCTGGACGGGTTTTCGATCCTGAAGCGGCTGCGCGACGGCGGCAGCACAGTGCCGGTTCTGGTGTTGACCGCCCGCTCCGAAATCGACGATCGCGTCGGTGCGCTCGATCTCGGCGCCGACGACTACCTCGTGAAGCCCTTTGACTTTCGCGAGCTCGAGGCTCGTGCTCGCGTCCTGATGCGCCGCCGCGCCGGCGGCGAGGCGACCAATGTGATTGTCTGTGGCGATGTGCTGCTCGACCGCTCCCAACGTTCGGTGAAGGTCGGTAATCGCGAGGTCCCCTTGAAGCGCCGCGAGATGACGCTGCTCGAGATCCTCGCCAGCCGGCCGGGGCGCGTCTTCAGCAAGGACCAGCTTCTCGACCAGCTCTTCGGCTTTGACGAACCGGCAGGGCCGAATGCGATTGAGCTTTATGTCGGGCGCCTGAGAAAAAAGCTCGAAGGGGCGAAGGCTCGGATCGTGACCGTCCGCGGCGTGGGCTACCAGCTGGTGTCCGATGCAGAGAACTAGGCGCTCCCTCTTTGCCCGGCTGGTCATCCGCGTCGCCGTGGTTCTGGCCGGCGGAGCCGCAATCCTGATGACCGCCGCCTGGCTTTACGCGCGTGCCGCCGCTGACGAAGCCTATGACCGTCTTCTCCAGGGCGCCGCGATCCAGATTCTCGACAGCCTGGTGGTCGAGGAAGGACGGATAACGGTCAACCTCCCGCCCAGCGCCTTCGAGTTGCTGGGCCTTGCCCCCAGGGACCGCATCTTCTACCGCGTCGTCGGGCCCGACGGCTCCACATTGACGGGGTACGAGGATCTCCAGTTCCCGGCGGATGTCGCCAACACCCGTAGCGAGGCCCTGTTCCGCACTGCGAGCTTCCGCGAGCAGCCGGTCCGCATGGTGGCCGCAAGCCGCGCCATCGCCGACCCGGCTGTTGGCGGCTGGGCAAACGTCCTGATTGCCCAGACGACCGATGCCCGTCAGGAACTGACGACGGAACTGACCACCCGCGCTTTTGCCCTCGTGGGTGTCATGAGCCTGCTTGCGCTCGGCGGCACGGTGCTTGCGGTGCGCTATTCGCTGCGCCCGCTCGATGCACTCGGCGATACGTTGCGCCGCCGGGATAGCCAGGACCTCACGCCGCTTGCGGTGGATGTGCCGCGCGAACTCTCGCCGTTCGTGGAATCGATCAACCACTTCATGCGCCGCCTCGATGATCGTCTGCAGCTGCTGCAGCGCTTCATCGCCGACAGCGCCCACCAGATGCGGACGCCTCTGACGGCACTGTCGGCCCAGGTAAGCCTGATCGACGAGCAAGCCCTGTCAGAGAATGACCGCCGGCACCTGAACCGGGTGAAGAACCGCGCCTCGGAGCTTGCCCGCTTCACCACGCAACTCCTCAACCATGCCATGGTGATCCACCGCTTCGATTCCGTGCAACTGTCGCCGGTGGACGTCGTCGACGTAGCCCGCAAGGCCTTCCGCGCAGCCGTCCCGATTACAATCGATCCCGATATCGTCGTTTCCTTCGAAGCGCCGCCGGAAGCCTTGACTGTTATGGGCGACGGCTTGAGCCTGCGTGAAGCGATCGTCAACATTATCGACAATTCGCTGCGCCACGGCGTCGTCGCAAGCCTGGCTGTACGGGTCGTGAGGCGCGGCAATTTCGTGCTGGTGGAGGTCGAGGACGATGGACCGGGCATCCCGGCCCAGGACTGGGCGCAGGTGACCCGCCGATTCGTTTCCTCGAAGACGGGCGAAGGAAGCTCCGGCCTCGGCTTTGCTATTGCCTCTGAAGTGGCAACAACCCTGAACGGCGCGCTAGCCTTCCGCGAGCGCACCCCCGAGATGGGCTTCACCGTTTTCCTCGAACTCCCCCTGATCGCTGCGAGGCCTGCCGCATGAGACTGTCGAGCAAGATCCGCTCACTCGTCACGGGCCTTGTCGCAACCGCCCTCTCGGCGACGGGCGCGCCGGCACTCGAAGGCGACCGCTCGGTCTTTCCGGCACCGGCTGAAGAGCGGACACGGCTGGTCATCAACGGGGTCACCGATGCCGATGTCATCGCGCCGCTCATCCGCGACTTCCAGGCGACGGCACCGGATGTGACGGTCGAGTTCAACGACTATGTGAGCAACGACCTCTTCCGCGAAGCGGAGATGGCCTGCCGGCAGCAGCGCAGCCATGGCGACCTCTGGATTTCCTCTTCCGTCGACCATCTGGTGAAGCTCGCCAATGACGGCTGCGCCCGCGCGCATCGATCGGCAGAAACCGATCGCGTCTCGGCCTGGGCCAACTGGCGCGACGAGATCTTCGGCTTTGCCTTCGAACCGGCCGTTATCGTGTATGACGCCTCGCAGGTGCCGTCGGAAGATATACCGCGCTCGCATGTCGAGATCGCCGAACTCTTGCGCCGCAAGCCGGACGAATACTGGACCCGGATCGGCACCTATAACGTCCAGCTCTCGGGCGTCGGCTATCTTCTGGCGTTCCACGACGCGCAGCAGGCGCCGACGAGCTATGGTCGGCTGTTGGAAAGCTTCAGCCGAGCCCAGGTGGTCACCAGCTGCTGCAACAAGGAGGTGCTTGATCTCATCGAGACAGGCCGGCTGAAGATCGCCTACAACATCCTCGGCTCGTATGCCTATGCGCGTTACCTGCGCAACAACGACATGCGGGTCGTGGTGCCGCGCGACTACACGCTGATCCTCACCCGCGGCGCGATGATCCCGACCCACTCACCCCAGCCGGAGCTTGCCGCCCGTTTCGTCGACTATCTCGTTTCCGAGCGGGGACAGAAGGTGGCGCGCGAAAAAGCGTTCTATTTTGCCGAAAACGCGCCGCTGCCGCCGGGTGTCGATGGCCCGATCTCGCTCATTGAATCCGGCATCGGCCGCCCGATCCGGGTTGGCCCCGCCCTCCTCGCCGCGCAGGACAGGGCCACACGGGAGGAATTCATCCGCAACTGGACCTCCCTCTTTGCTCCGGGCGCGCCTCAACAATAAAAGAGGCCGGCGTCGCCGCCGACCTTCGAGGTCACCTGGATTGCAGACCTCAGTCCTCTTCCTGGAAAACCTCCTCACGCTTCTTCTTGACGCTCGGGAGGAAGACGATGACCAGAACCGCAAGCGCGATCAGAAGCAGTGTCAGGCTGATAGGGCGCGTCACGAAGGTCGACGGATCGCCGCGCGACAGGATCATGGCCCGGCGCAGGTTCTCCTCAAGCAGCGGCCCGAGCACGAAGCCGAGCAACAGCGGTGCCGGCTCGCAGCGCAGCTTGACCAGCACGTAGCCGATCAGGCCGAAAAAGGCGACGGCATAGAGGTCGTAGATGTTGCCGTTGACGCTGTAGACCCCGATCGAGCAGAAGGCCATGATGATCGGGAAGAGCACGTAATACGGGATCGTCAGCAGCTTCACCCAGAGCCCGATCAGCGGCAGGTTGAGAACCAGCAGCATCAGGTTGCCGATCCACATCGAGGCGATGATGCCCCAGAACAGCGCCGGCTGTTCGCTGGCAACGTTCGGGCCCGGCACGATGCCCTGGATGATCATTGCCCCGACCATCAGCGCCATGACCGGATTGGCCGGAATGCCGAGCGTGAGCAGCGGGATGAACGAGGTCTGCGCGCCGGCATTGTTGGCCGATTCCGGACCCGCCACACCTTCGATCGCTCCATGGCCGAACTCCTGCGGGTTCTTCGCCATCCGTTTTTCGACCGTATAGGAGGCAAATGAAGCCAGGATCGCGCCGCCACCCGGCAGGATGCCAAGCGCCGAACCTATGCCCGTACCGCGCAGCACCGGCCCGATCATCCGCTTGAAGTCCTCACGCGTCGGCATGAGGCCGCTGACCTTGGTGATCAGTACGGTGCGATTGCGATCGCTTTCGAGGTTGCGCAGGATTTCGGCGACGCCGAAGACACCGACCGCGACCGCGACGAAGTTCAGGCCGTCGGCATACTCGGTGATCCCCATCGTGAAGCGCGGCGTGCCGGAATAGATGTCCGTGCCGACAAGCCCGAGCAGCAGGCCGAGCGCGACCATGGCGAGCGCCTTGATGATCGAGCCATGAGCGAGCGCGATCGACGAGACGAGGCCGACGATCATCAAGGAGAAATACTCCGCCGCGCCGAATTCGAGCGCGATGGCAGTCAGCGGCGGGGCGAAAATCGCAACCAGGAAGGTCGAGACCGTGCCAGCGAAGAAGGAGCCGATCGCAGCGATCGCGAGGGCTGCCCCGGCCCTGCCCTTGCGGGCCATCTGGTAGCCATCGATCGCGGTCACGGCAGAAGACGATTCACCCGGCATGTTGATCAGGATCGCCGTGGTCGAGCCGCCATACTGGGCACCGTAATAGATGCCCGCCAGCATGATCAGCGACGAGACGGGTTCGAGCTGGAAGGTGATCGGCAGGAGCATGGCGATCGTCGCCGTCGCACCGATGCCAGGGAGCACGCCGATCAAGGTGCCCAGGATGACGCCGATCAGGCAGAAGAAGAGATTTTCGATAGAACCGGCCGTCGAGAAACCGAGCGCGAGATTGCTTATGAAATCCATGGCTTTGCGTCCTCAGAACCGGAACCAGGGGCCGAAGCGTTCGAACGGCAGGCCAAGGCCATAGCTGAACACGAGGACCGAGAAGAAGGTGATGCCAGTCGCAAGCGCCAAGGCCGCCGGAACGCGGAGCCGCTCGGAGGCGAAGCTCGCGATGAAGGCGGCAATGAAAAGCGCGGGTACGAAGCCAGCACCGCGCACGAGCAAGCCGAAGACGATTGGCGCCGGCAGGATGAACAGCATGCCGCGCCAGGCGATAGCGCCGATCACCTCACTCGTGACCTTCACGGACTGCACGAGGATGACGACACCGAGCAGGGTCAGCACACCGGCGAGCACCAGCGGGAAATAGCCTGGCCCCATGCGGAAGGCGGTTCCAAGCTCCAGCGACAGTGACTGAATGACGAAGAAGAGGCCGAGCCCGATGAACAGCAGGCCGCACAGCAGGTTTGCCGTGTCGAAGCGTAAGGATTTCATGATGTCCCCCGACAATAGACGCGGGCGGCCGAAAACCAGCCGACCGGCACGACGAGTCGCGGACCCGGTCGCAAAACCGGATCCGCGCAGATGTGGATGGATCAGTCGGCGTACTGGCCGGCGGCCTCGATGACGGGCTTCCAGCGGGCGATCTCACCTTCAAGTTTGGCCTTCAGGGCCTCCGGCGTGACATCGGCATCCGGCGACGGAGCCGTGCCGAGCTCGGCGAACCGCGCGACAACGTTCTCGTCCTTCAGTGCCTTCTTGAGCGAGGCGTTGAGCTTGTCGATCGCCTCAGCCGGCGTGCCCTTCGGCACATAAACGCCGTGCCAGATACCAACCTGGAAGTCGTTGAGCCCACCTTCCGCGGCAGTCGGCACATCCGGCAGAACCGGCAGACGCTCGGCGGATGTCACGGCATAGGCCTTGATCGTGCCGCCCTGAATCTGCTTCGTCGTGTTGGTGGTCTGGTCACACATGATGTCGACCTGGCCGCCGAGCAGATCGGTCATAGCCGGTCCGGTACCCTTGTAGGGAACGGTGACGAGCGGGGTCTCGATCTGGCTCATGAACAGCATGCCGCAGAGATGCGAGGCAGCACCGATGCCGGCATTGGCGACCGTGACCTTGTCCTTATTGGCCTTCACATACTCGACAAGACCCTTGAGGTCGGTCGGCTCGAAATCCTTTCGGGCGACGATGGTCATCGGGACATCGGTGACGAGACCGACATAGTCGAAGGCATTGAGCGGGTCATAAGCGAGCTTGCGGTAGAGGGTCGCGCTGGTGGCCATGCCGATGTGGTGCAGAAGCACGGTGTAGCCATCCGGCTCGGAACTTGCGACGCGACCGGCACCGAGCGTGCCGCCGGCACCGCCGACATTTTCCACCAGGACCTGCTGACCGAGATCCTTGGACATGGATTCGGCAACGAGACGCGCAACGGTATCCGTCGGGCCACCGGCCGCGAAGGGAACGACCATGGTGATCGAGCGCTCGGGATAGGTCTGGGCAGATGCGGATGCCGCGATGAATGTTGCCGCAATGGCGGTCGCGCTGAAGAGCGACTTGAAGAAAGTCATGAAAGCCTCCCGGTTCAATTGATCCTGCCGGTTCGGCTCCTCCCGCCCGGCATTGGATGGCCTGATCTTCTTCAGGTGAGCCCGGCTCACAATCGCCCGGTGGCGAGACTGTTCAGGTTTTATGACCTGTCGCGCTGCAACATGGGTGGGATTCTGCCCAACGGGGGTCGATGATGTGTGGATTTCCACCCATCACCACTCACCGACAGCAGTTGCCGGCGGCTCAATCGCGCGGATCGAAGGCGAGGCTTTTGTCGAGATCATGTTTTTGCATCTTCTCGTAAAGCGTCTTGCGCGAGATACCGAGCTGCTCATAGACCGGCCGAAGCGCTCCGCCATGGGCGGTAATTGCATTGGCAATCAGCTGCTTCTCATAGGCCGCCACCTTGTCGGCAAGGCGCGTATTGGCCGTCTCCAGTGCGGCCGCGCTGTCGAGACCCGTTTCAAGCCCAAGCACCAGCCGGTCGGCGGCATTTCGCAATTCCCGCACATTGCCCGGCCAGTCGCGCTCGGCGATCTCCGACAGGATCTCCGGCTCGACCTCCATGTCGTCGCGGCCGTACCTCGCACAGGCTTCGCGGACCAGATGCAGAAAGAGGAGCGGGATATCGGCCCGCCGCTGTGCAAGCGAGGGAACGCGGAGCGTTACGACATTAAGCCGGTAAAACAGGTCGGCCCGGAACCGCCCGGCCGCCACCTCCCCTTCAAGGTCCACCTTGCTGGTGGCGAGAAAACGCACGTCGAGCGGCACCGTCTCGTTTGATCCAAGGCGCGTGATCGTTCTCTCTTGCAAGACGCGCAGGAACTTCGCCTGCAGATCGAATGGCATGGAACCGATTTCATCGAGGAGGATCGTGCCGCCTCGTCCATGCTCGAACTTGCCGTATCGCGCCCGGATCGCCCCGGGGAAGGCTCCTGCCTCGTGCCCGAAAAGCTCGCTCTCGATCAGCGTCTCGGGAAGTGAAGCGCAGTTAATGGCAAGAAACGGCCCTTTTGCCCGGGCGCTGACATCATGCAGACTGCGGGCGACCACCTCCTTGCCGGCTCCCGTCTCGCCGATGATCAAAGCATCAGCCTCCGTCGCGCCGATTGCCCGAACCCGATACCGAAGATCGACCATCACGGGCGTGCGCCCCGGAAGGCGCGTCTCGATGTCGTCCCGCTTGCCGGCCACTGCCCTCAGGCGCCGATTTTCCAATACCAGAGAGCGGCGGTCCAGCGCATGGCGCACGACGCCGGCCAGCGCCTGGCTGGCGAACGGCTTTTCAATGAAGTCGTAAGCGCCTTCGCGCATCGCCTTAACCGCGAGCTGCACCTCGCCGTGACCGGTGACCAGGATCACCGGGATCTCGTGATCGAGTTCGCGGATCCGGTGCAGCAGGGTCATTCCGTCCATGCCGGGCATGCGGATGTCGCTCACCACCACTCCATCGAAGCCGAAGCCGACCCGTGCGAGAACCTCCTCGCCCGAGCCGAAAGCCTTCACCTGGAGGCCATGCAGTTCCAGAGCCTGACTGGTGGAGAAGCGCAGCTCCTCCTCGTCATCGACGAGCAACACCAGACCCGAACTCATTCCGCCGCCTCGTTCATTGCTTCCGCTTCCAGGAGTTCGATCCGGAAGAGTGCGCCACCGCCCTCTCTTTGCCCAACCGTCAGGCTGCCCCCGAAATCCTTGATGATGTTGTAGGAAATGGAAAGGCCGAGACCAAGCCCCTTGCCGACGCCCTTCGTCGTGAAGAAGGGATCGAAGATGCGCTCCATGATCGCTGGCGGCACGCCCGGGCCCCGATCCGCGATCTCGATCACAACCTGTCCCTGCTCACGCCGTGCCGAGAGTTCGATCCTGCGATCACCGAGACCCTCCACTGCGTCGCAGGCATTGGTGATGATGTTGACCAGCACCTGCTGCAGGCGCACCGAGCCTCCCTGCACCAACGGCAAGTCGGGCTGGAATTCCAGATCAAGCGTTGCATCGGCCGTAGCAAGCCGGGCGGAGACGATTTCGAGAGTTTCCTTGACCACCTCCTCGATCGAGATCGGGCCGAGTTTCTCGTTCGGCTTGCGGGCAAAATTGCGCAGGTGCCGGGAGATCGACGCCATCCGGTCGATAAGGTTGGAAATGCGCCCGAGATTGTCGCGCGCCTCCGGGATACGGTCGCGGTCGATCAGCATGGTGGCACTGTCGGCATAGGTCTTGGCGGCGGCCAGCGGCTGGTTGAACTCGTGCGAAAGGGCTGCCGACATCTGGCCGAGGCCCGCAAGCTTGCCCGCCTGGATGAGATCGGCCTGTGTCTGGCGCAGCTGCAGGTTGACGCGTGCCAGATCCGCCGTCCTCTCCTCGACCCGTCGCTCCAGCTCTGCCTGGGCCTCGATCTGCATGTGCATCCGCTCCTGCAGCCGCGCGCGGCGCTGGATGACGACCGCAAGACCCAGGCCGAGGAGACAGAGAGAGAGCAGAATCGCGACCAGCATGGTCCGTGCCTGGGCATGGATCGTGCCGGTATCGAAGAGAACCTTCACCGTCCAATCCGCATCGGGCATGTATTGTTCGAGTACCAGATATTCGCGCGTTCCAGTCCCCTGGCTGACGGTCATCAGGACATGGTCATCGACCACGCTTCGCCTGATCGGCAGCTCGCGAAGGACGGCATCTGAATAACGGCGAGAGGCCGACGTGCGCTCGAGCCGCTCGGGTGTCAGCGGCAAGACGGAGGCATAGAGCCATTCGGGATTGCCGGTCATGAAGATGATGCCTTCGGGGTCATGCACGAGGATCTTGTATTCGCCGCCGCGCCACGAGGTCTCAATGCCCTCGATATCGACCTTGAAAGCGATGACGCCGCGGACGGTCCCATCCACCACGATCGGAGACGAGAAATAGTAGCCGCGCTTGGCCGATGTCGTGCCGAGCGCATAGAAGCGCGCCTGCTTGCCCTGGGCCGCCTCGTAGAAATAGGGGCGATAGATGAAATTCTCTCCGACGAAGCTCGCTTCACGGTCGAAATTGCTCGCCGCGATCGTGTTGCCGTCCATCGTCATCACATAGATGTCGGAGGATTCGAGCAGCGTGTTGATCTCCTTGAGATAGAGATTTGCCGCCTGTCGAAGCCCCGGATTGCCCGGATCTGAAACCAGCTCCTTCATGTCCTCGTGGTCGGCGATCAGCGCAGGCAGCGTCTCATAGCGGCTCAGGTGGCCGGCAAGCGCCGAGGTCGCCAGCCTGAGCGCGCTGTTCGCCTGCAGCGACGCCTCCTCCATGACGTTTTGCGTCAGCAACCGGTTGCCGAACGTCAGGAGGGCGATGCTCGCCACGGCGAGCAGGAACAACAGCGCGATGATCATCCGCCGTGCCACGGCCAGACGCCGCGCGGGTGGTACCGTTGTTGCCGTCACGCTGTTCCTCCTCCACGGACAAGGATAACTGCCCGACCGTCGCTTTCCAAGGTGGCAAGCAGCCACCGCCATGAAGTTGAAAAGCCGCCGTTCCCGAGGGAACGACGGCTCTGGAATACGGCGAAGTCTTCGACTGGCTCAGGCCGCGCGGCTGTGCGAATGCGCGACCGGACGTCGACCTTCCGGTGCCAGCTTGAACTGGTTGACGAGCTGCATCAGCGCATCTGCCTCGTCGGCCAGTTGCCGGGTCGCGGCATTCGTCTCTTCGACCATCGCGGCATTGCGCTGGGTCATCTGGTCCATTTCGTTGACCGAGGAATTCACCTCTGCCAACGCATTCGACTGGTCGCGGCTCGCCATGGCGATGACCGAGACGCGGTCGGCAACGGTGATGATGTTGGCCGAGATTTCGGCAAGCACCGCACCCGTCTGCTGCACCAGTTTGGCGCCGGAAGAGACTTCCGTGCTCGACTTGTGGATGAGGTCCTTGATCTGCTGCGCGGCACCGGCGGAACGCTGCGCGAGTTCGCGGACTTCCTGGGCAACGACCGCAAAGCCCTTGCCCGCTTCACCCGCACGCGCCGCCTCGATACCGGCGTTGAGGGCGAGAAGGTTCGTCTGGAAGGCGATCTCATCAATGACATCGATGATCTGCACGATCTGGCCCGAGGCATCCTCGATCCGGCCCATGGCATCAATGGCATTGGCGACGACGGTGGACGAGGTGTCCGCACGGTCCTTGGTATCGGCGACGATGGTATTCGCCTCCTCGGCACGTTCGGCAGACGACTTCACCGTGACCGTGATCTCGTCGACAGCGGCAGCCGTCTGTTCAAGCGATGCCGCCTGCTGCTCGGTACGCTTGGCGAGCTGGTCGGCGGCGCTGCTCATTTCGGCGGCGTTGCGCTGGATCATGTAGGTGTTCGAGCGGATCTGCGTCATCGTATCCTGCAGGTGCTCCAGCGACTGGTTGAAGTCGTTGCGCAACTGCTCGAGACGGCCGTGGAACGGCGTGTCGATTGTCTCCGAGATATCACCCTTGGCCAGGCGGCCGAGACCAGAGGCGAGTGCGTTGACGGCGAAGTCGATCTGACGGTCGATCTCCTGCTTTTCGAGATCGTTGCGGCGACGCTCCTCTTCCGCCTCGGCGCGCTCCGCCTCGCTGCGGCTTTCGATCTCGATCTTCGACAGGGCATTCTGCTTGAAGACGCCGAGCGCCCGGGCCATCTCCCCAATCTCGTCGACGCGGGCTTCGCCGTTGATCTTGGTATCGAGCACGCCTTCCGCCAGACGACGCATGGCGCTTGTAATCTGGCCGATCGGTCCCTTGAAGGTCAGCACGAGGCCGATGCCGGCGAAGATCGAAATCAGGATGCCGATCCCGGTCGCGCCGATCGAGATGGAATTCGCCTCCTGGCGTTCCTGGCCTGCGGAGACCTTCTGCATCTCGGCAAAGGTGGTCAGCTGCTTCCAGATGACATTGAGTTCGGCGCCCGCCTGGTCATAGCTGACCTTACGGTTTTCGCTGACCTTGACGAATTCGGCACTGGCCGCCGTCATCTGATCGATGACGGGTGCGAGCTCCTGGGCAGCTTTTGCCAGATCCACCTGGTCTGCGGCAGTCTTTTCGAGCGCCGCCATGGCGGACTTGAGAGCAGTGAACTGCTTTTCGAGCAGGGCACGGTTCTCTTCCGTCGGCTCGAGCAGGAAGCGGGCCATCATGATCTGCAAGCCATAGCCGGCCGACTGCAGGGTGCGGCCGTCGGCGATGAGGGCCTGTGCCTTGGCAAGCGGCGCGTCCAATTCTCCGAACTTGATCGTGGCTTCCTTCATCTTCTGCTGGGCGGCAAGGCCGAGATAGGCGTTGAGCTGCGTGAAGTTGCGCAGCTTGCCCGCGACGTCGGTGACGGCGGCATCAGAGCGGTCGCCACCGGCAATGGCGGTCTTGAGTTCGCCACCGATCTTGTCGAGCGTCTTGGCCGCCGACTGGTTCGCCTTCGGCAGAACGGCCGCGAGCACCTGCTGGCGCGCGATGATTTCGTCGATCCGGCCGGCGATCACGGCAAACTTCTCGTCCGGGGTCTTTGCCTTGGTGAAGGCGGAATTGGTTTCGGTGAGGAACGTTCCGGTGCTGCGGATGCTTTCGGCATCGCGCAACATGGTCTTTGCCGCCGCGTCATCGGCCTGGACGGCTTCATCGAGCGCCACCATGGCCGTCGCGATCTGGTCCTGGAAGGCAACGATCTTGCTGGTGCCTGTCTGCAGCGACTGCACGATGCTCGTCTGCGATGCATGCAGGGTCCACAGGTTCTCGATATGGCCAAAGACCTGGTCGATCAGCTTTTGCGCCTGCTCAAGTTCGCTGCGGCCATCCGCGTCTGCGGGCAACTGTGCCAGCGTGGCTTCCAGATCGCGCTTCTGCTGCTCGAGACGGCCGGTGAGATCGGCCTTGGCCGCATCGGTCGTGTCGGCGAGGAAGCTGGTCATGGATGCCGAAACATCACGAAAACCGCTGAGCGACTGCAATACGCTGTTCGAGATTTCGATCCGGCCCTGCAACAGGCCCGAGGCATAAAGCCCGGTAAAACCGACGGCGGAAATGCTGATGACGAAGGGCAGGATGAATATCAGCACCTTCGTCTGAATGTTGAATCGCGACAATATGCGGTCAATGAACACGGTTTGGTCTCCTCCGACATTGACGAAGCGCAATTCTGCGCTCGTCGACGTCCATGCATGAATCTTGTGGAGCATGGGCAAGGAAGACTAATATGAACTTAATGAGACAGATCTGATTGAAGCCGCAGAGCCGATTGAACCACCGTCCGAGCCTCGTCGAAATCCACAACCCGGAGTAGTAGAATCTTCATGCTAAAGGGCATGCGGGATGGACAATTCCGCATGCTACGACAGCCGGTTCACTCCTCAGGGGCGGAGCTGAAGTCAGCGCATATCCTCGATCGCCACCAGGTCGACATCTGTATAGTCGACATTGTCGCCGGCCATGGCCCAGATGAAGGAATAGTTGGCCGTTCCGGCACCCGAATGGATCGACCAGCCGGGCGACAGCACGGCCTCCTCGTTCTTCATGATGATGTGGCGGGTCTCGTCCGGCTCTCCCAGCAGATGGAAGACGCGGGTCTTCTCGGCCATGTCGAAATAGAGATAGACCTCCATCCGGCGGTCATGGATGTGGCACGGCATGGTGTTCCAGACGGAACCCTTGGCGAGGCTGGTCATGCCGACCACCAACTGGCAAGTTTTCACGCCTTCAGGGTGCACGAACTGGAAGATGGAGCGCTCGTTGCTGGTTTCCTGCGCCCCGAGATCGAGCCGCTTGGCATCGCCGATGCCGATATGGCGCGCCGGATAGCGGGTATGGGCCGGCGCACTCAACAGGTAGAACTTCGCCGGCTGCCCGGACGACACAGATGAGAAGCTGACCGACGATCCCATGCCGGCATAGACCATGTCGCGATTGCCGGTTTCGAACCGTTCTCCATCGACCGTCACAATGCCAGCGCCTCCGATGTTGACCGCAATCATCTCACGTCGGGCAAGGAGTTCCGGCGTACCAGCCGGCTTGATCGTCTCGAGCGACAACTCCGAAGTGACCGGCACGGCGCCACCCACGATCATGCGGTCATAGTTGGTGTAGTGCAACTGGATGCGTCCAGGCACGAAGAGGGGCGGCAGCAGGAAATTCGACCGCAATTCGTCCGTGCCGAAGCCGGCAGCGGTCAAGGGATCAACGGCGAAGCGATTGGTGAAGTCGGTGTGCGACATCATTCCTCCCATACATGTTATTTGAATTTATCATACATGTTGGACGTTGCGCGGCAAGGACAAAATCTCTACACGCTGGTTGCTCGCCGCCGTTGGGACGTATTTCGCTGCAACTCATAAGACAGGTTTCAGGGGCGTGGCAGCGGATAGACGACCTGCCCGTCCTCCTCGCCGCGCGGGAAGGCACCCTCCCGGTTCCGCCGTTCCGCCTCGCGGTAGCCCTGCGGGCTGATGCCGATATAGCGCTTGAACATGCGCGAGAAGTAATAGGCGTCTGTATAGCCGGAAAGGGCGGCTGCCCGCTTCACCGTACACCCGCCGGCCAACAGCCCCATGGCGCGCTCCATGCGCTTGAACTCCTGGTACTTGTCCATCGTCCAGCCGACCCGCTTGCGGAATTCCCGCTTGAAGTAGTCGGGATTGTAGGGCGCGGCGGCGAGCACCTGCTCCGTTATCGTTTCGTTGAGGGGATCGGCCGCGATCTGGCTGGCGGCGACCATGATCGCCAGCGACAACTGATCGGGATTGGCGACAGTGCCGACAGACTGCTCGCGCCATGCAATGAAGGCCTGCTCGATGAACTCGATCAGCAGGAACATGAAGACATGATGCTGCTGCAGCGTCGTCGAATAAGGCGGCGCCGTCTCGCGAAAATGCCGAACCACCTTTTCCAGCATGTCCCAACGGGCAAGCTTCACCGAAAGCGCCAGGTCCATCTGCGCAACCAGGTCGAGGCGGCCGAACAGGTCGAGCGTGAAGTGTTGCGCAATTCCCGTATAGGGCTCCGCGGAGGCCGAACGGCCGACAAACCGCGTGCCGGCCGTGAGGAGCATGGCAGAGCCCGGCTCCATCTCCACCGTCTGGCCCTCCACTTCGTAGATGCCACAGCCACTGAGGCAGATGACGAGATCGTGTACCCGGTTCGACTTGTCGATCGACCAGGTCTGCGAATGCTGCATGCGGATGGTCGACCGGGTCAGGTTCAGCGCAAGCGCCTGCATCGGAATGCCGGCCAAAACGCTTCCTTCAGTTTCGTCCATCATTTTTCCCCTATTTGTCGATTTCCGCAAAAGACGACAGGCGGGATATTAGGCACAGGACCGGTCCTCTTGGGAAGACCGGGGAGGATATCAGGAGGAGAAGGGAAGACGGCGGGACAGGTCACCTGTGTTGACCGGTCACGCCGCCGTCACCCTTGGATGTTGCGATGCAGAAAACGGAATACACGCGCCCGGTCACCATCGCCTATGTCGGCGGCGGCTCGCTCAATTGGGCGACGAAACTGATGGGTGACCTCGCCCAGGATGGCACGGTCCCGGCAACCGTCCGGCTCTACGACCTCGACCATGCCGCCGCCGAGCGCAACGCCCGCATCGGCAACCGCTATGCCACCCGCAGCGATGCAGGCGCACCCGTCACCTACTCAGCAGAACGGACGCTCGAAGCCGCCCTTACCGGTGCCGACATCGTCATCATCTCGATCCTGCCGGGCTCCTTCGAGGACATGGCAAACGATATTGCGATCCCCGAGCGCTACGGCATCCGTCAGTCGGTCGGCGACACCGTAGGCCCAGGCGGCTTTGTCCGCGCCATGCGCGCAATCCCGATGATTGTCGAGATCGGCCGCGCCATCGCCCGCCATTGCCCTGAAGCCTATGTCTGCAACCTTACAAATCCCATGTCGGTGCTGACGGGCACGCTCTATGCCGTCTTCCCGGAGATCCGGGCTTGGGGCTCCTGCCACGAGGTGATCAAGACCCGCAAGATCATGGCCTATCTCGCGAACCGTCGGGCCGGCGAGGTGCTTTACGGCTATCGCGACGCCCAAGTGAACGTGCTGGGGATCAACCACTTCACCTTCGTCGATCAGGCGGCAGTTGCCGGTGTCGACATGATGCCAGCCTATCTCGATTTCGCCCGCGAGCATCTCGCCACCGGCTGGCGGGAATCCCCTCTGGATCCGGCCAATGAACACGACCGCTACTTCACCGACAGTTTCCGGGTGAAGTTCGATCTCTCTCTCCGCTTCGGTATCGCCGCGGCCGCCGGTGATCGCCATCTCGTCGAATTCCTGCCCCAGGCGTGGTATCTCGATGATCACGCCGCATGGAAATTCGGCCTCACCCCCGTGGAGTTCCGCATCCGCGAGCGCAAGGAGAAGGTCGAATATGCCGAAGCGCTGGACAGGGGCGCCGAGTTGCCGCCGGCTCTAGCCTCCGACGAAGCCATCGTCGAGCAGATCAAGGCACTCCTGGGTGGCCCTGAGCATGTGAGCAACGTCAACCTGCCGAACCGGGGGCAACTGCCCGGTTTCGCGGAAGGCACCATTGTTGAAACCAATGCCCGTTTCAGCCCTCTCGGCATCCAGCCCATCGTCGCGGGGCGATTGCCGCAGGCGATTGAGCTGTTCGCCCGCCCCCATGCCGACAGGCAGAACGCCCTTGTCGCAGCGGTCCTTTCCGATGACGTCGACGCTCTTCTGCCACTCTTCGTCTCAGACCCGCTCGTCGCCGCCCTGCCCCAGGACAAGGCGACCCGCCTTTTCCGCGAGATGGTGACGGCCACCCAGCATCGCCTGCCCGAGACGCTGAGCAGAGCCGGAGGTGCCGCATGAGCGGAGACAGCCGTTACCTCGGGCTCCTCTACCTGGCGCCTTACATCATCGGGCTGCTGATCTTCACGGCGCTGCCCTTCGTCGTCTCGCTCTATCTGAGCTTCACCGACTACAATCTGATGAGCGCGCCGATTTTCACCGGCTTCGACAACTATGTCAGGCTCTTCACCGGCGATAGGACCTTCCGCAAGTCGCTCTGGGTGACCCTCATCTACGTCTTCACGACGGTGCCACTGAAGCTGATCTTCGCGCTCTTCGTCGCGGTGATCCTGAACTACAAGCTGAAGTTCATCAACGTTTACCGCACGGCCTTCTACGTGCCCTCGATCCTCGGCGGCTCCATCGCGATCGCGGTGCTCTGGCGCTACATGTTCGCCGATGTCGGCCTCGTCAACATGGGACTGGCGATGGTTGGCCTGGAGCCGGTCAACTGGTTCGGCGACCCGACCAATGCGCTCTTCACCATCACCCTGCTGCGCCTCTGGCAGTTCGGCTCCGCCATGGTGATCTTCCTCGCCGCCCTCCAGAGCATCGACAAGAGCCTCTATGAAGCAGCGGCGATTGATGGCGCCGGCAAATGGAAGAGCTTCGTGCACATCACCCTGCCGCTGATCACGCCTGTCATTTTCTTCAACCTGATCATGCAGATGGTCCAGGCCTTCCAGGAGTTCAACGGCCCCTACATCATCACGCAGGGCGGCCCGCTGAAGGCCACCTACTTCCTGCCGATCTACATCTATGACGAAGCCTTCAAGCGCTTCGACATGGGTTATGCCTCGGCCATCGCCTGGGTGCTCTTCGTCATCATCATGGCGCTCACCCTCATCGCCTTCTGGTCCTCGCGCCACTGGGTCTACTACGCCGGCGACAAGCGGAGCTGATCATGACCGACCACGCCCTCACCCCCTTTGCCACAGGCGTCGATGAAGTCGACAAGGCCCATCGCCGTGATCTGCGCCGTCAGAAGATCACCACTGTCTTCCGCTATGCCGTGCTGACGCTGGTCGGCCTGATCATGATCTATCCGCTGGTCTGGCTGATTGGCGCCTCGTTCAAGACAAACTCCGAGATCTTCGCCAATCCGGGCTTCTGGCCGGAAAACCCGACCGCGGACGGCTATATCCGCGGTTGGCAGACCTCCACGCCCTATTCCTTCGGCACCTTCTTCCTGAACACGCTGTGGATCGTGCTGCCGAAGATCATCGGCACGGCGATTTCCTGCACGGCGGTTGCTTACGGCTTTGCCCGCTTCGACTTCCCCTTCAAGAAGCTGCTCTTTGCCACCCTGATCGCGACGCTGCTGCTGCCGAATGTCGTCACCCGCATTCCGCAATACCTGCTGTTCCGCGATCTCGGCTGGCTCGATACCTATCTGCCGCTCTGGGTCCCCTCGGCCTTTGCCGGCGACGCCTTCTTCGTCTTCATGCTGGTACAGTTCCTGCGCGCCATCCCGCGCGACATGGAGGAGGCCGCCCGCGTCGACGGGGCCAATACCTGGCAGGTGCTGGTTTTCATCGTGATCCCGCTCCTGATGCCGGCCCTGATCTCGGTCTGCCTCTTCCAGTTCATGTGGACGATGAACGATTTCTTGGGACCGCTCATCTACATTTCCTCGGTCGACAAGTTTCCCGTCTCACTGGCGCTGAAACTCTCGATCGACACGACGGAGGCCTTCGAATGGAACCGGGTGCTGGCCATGTCGGTGCTGACGCTGTTGCCGGCCCTCACCGTCTTCTTCCTCGCCCAGAAATACTTCATCGACGGCATCTCCGCCGGCGGCATCAAGGGATAAAACAATGGCCCGGTTGCAACTGAAAAACCTTGAAAAAGACTATGGCGCCTTCCGCGCTGTGCATGGCATCAACCTCGATGTCGAAGACGGCGAGTTCATGGTCCTGGTTGGCCCTTCCGGCTGCGCGAAATCGACGACGCTGCGGATGATCGCCGGCCTCGAGCGCATCACCGGCGGCGAGATCCGCATCGGCGGAGAACTGGTCAACGACCGCGCCCCCGGAGACCGCGGCATCTCGATGGTCTTCCAGAATTACGCACTCTATCCGCACATGAAGGTGAAGAAGAACCTCTCCTTCTCCATGCGACTCAAGCGGCGCCCGCAGGCGGAGATCGACGAAGCGACCGACAAGGTGGCGGGCACGCTGGAGATCGGCACCCTGCTGGACCGCTTGCCGAAGCAACTGTCCGGCGGTCAGGCCCAGCGCGTCGCCGTCGGCCGTGCGCTGATCAAGAAGCCGCAGGTCTTCCTCTTCGACGAGCCGCTCTCCAACCTCGACGCCAAGCTGCGCGCCTCGATGCGCGTGCGCATCACCGACCTGCACAAGCAGCTGAAGGCCGACGGCATGGCGGCGACCGTCATCTACGTCACCCACGACCAAACGGAAGCCATGACCATGGGCGACCGGATCTGCGTCATGAAGGACGGGCACATCATGCAGGTGGCCGATCCCGTAACGCTCTACAACCGCCCGGCCAATGCCTTCGTCGCCGGCTTCATCGGCAGCCCCGAAATGAACCTGATCGCTGCGGAACTGACCGGAAACGGGGAACTCGTCACTGCCGGCCAGACGCTCTCGATCATGGATGGCCTTGCCCAACGGCTGCATCGCGATGCCGCGCGTGAGGTCACGATCGGCATACGCCCACAGCATCTGACGATTGCGCCGCCCGAAACGCCGGGCACGCTGTCCGGGCGCATCAGCCATGTCGAGTTCATGGGCCACGAAGTTTATCTCTATGTGGATATCGGCGGCGAGCGCGTCATCGCCGTCGTCCCCTCCAGCCAGTACGACCGGTCCGCGATCCGCGACAACCGCGTCTGGCTGAGCCCGGACATCCGTTCCACGCACATCTTCAACCGCATGACGGGCGAGAACATCTCGCTCGCCGACTGAAAGCCGTCATCGTTCTAACTTGGGAGGAGCCAGAATGAGAACCTTGATCATGACCGCCGCACTTCTTGCGGCAACCAGCCTGAGCACTGCCTATGCCGCCGATTTGCGCATGTCCTGGTGGGGCAGCGACGACCGCCACATCGCCACGCAGGAAGCCTTGAAACTCTGCGGTGGCAAGTTCGGCCATACTGTTTCGCCCGAGTTTACCGGCTGGACCGGTCATCAGGAAAAGATCACGACGCAGCTCGCCGGCCGCACCGAAGCAGACATCATGCAGATCAACTGGCCCTGGCTGCCGATTTTCTCGAAGAACGGCGACGGCTTTGTCGATCTCAACCAGTTTAAGGACGTGATCGACTTGAGCCAGTGGTCGGAGACGGACCTGAAGGGCGGTACAGTCGAGGGCAAGCTGAACGGCCTGCCCGTTTCGACCACCGGCCGCGTCTTCATGTTCAACAAGACCACCTATGACAAGGCGGGCCTTGCGATCCCAACGACCTGGGACGAACTGCTCGCCGCAGCCCCGGTCATGAAGGAAAAGCTCGGCCAGGATTACTATCCCTTCGAAGGCACAGCCCTCGACGCCCGCCTGGTCGTGATCCTGCGCACCACGCAGAAGACCGGCAAGGACCTGATCGACCCGGCGACCAACCAGGTTGCCTGGACCGTGGAAGAACTGGCCGATGGCCTGAAGTTCTATCAGACCATGGTCGACAACGGCGTCATCAAGTCCTGGAAGGACGTAGCCGCCGGCGGCAATGCGCCACTGCATGAGAACCCGGCCTGGGCCAGCGGCAAGATCGCCGGCACCTATCAGTGGGACAGCACCTACGGCAAAATTTCCGGTCCTATGGAAGAAGGCCAGCAACTCGTGCCCGTCAAGCTCTTGCAGATCGAGGGCGCAACCACCGAGGGCGTCTACCGCAAGCCATCCATGCTGCTCGCCATCTCCAAGAACAGCAAGGAGCCGAAGGCGGCCGCCGAGATCGTCAACTGCCTGCTGAACGATCCGGAAGCGATCAAGATCCTCGGTGCGACCCGTGGCGTGCCCTCCAGCAAGGTGGCACTCGACGAACTGACCAAGGCCGGCTCGATCAAGCCGGTGCAGGTCGAGGCCAACAAGATCGTGCTGGACAGCACGGGCGTCGGCGTGTCGCCGCTCAACGAGCATCCCCGCGTGACGGAAGCCTTCGACAGCACCTTCGAGGCCTTCGCCTATGGCCAGGCCTCCGCCGAAGATGCAGCCGCCGAGATCATCGACGGCATCAACAGCGCGCTGACCGGCATTTGAGGAAGACGATCTTGACCGACGGCCCCATCCAGCTGCTGCACCTGTCATCAAGGACGGCAACACTCACGATCGAGGCGGACGCGCATCTGTTCGCCCTCGACCGGGCGTTGCCCTGGGTGGTGCAGCTGGGTGACGGCACGACGGTCAAGACAGGCAGCGCGACCTCGGTCGTGCTGTCCCTCGACGGTCTCGAACCTGACAGCGAGTACCGATTCTCGACCGCGATCGGTGGCATCACCTTTCGAACACGCGACGAGACGGCCATGGTCGATATCCGCGACCACGGCGCGCGACCAGACAGCAAGGACAATACCAAGGCGATCCAGTCCGCGATCGCCGCGGTGCCGGCGGGTGGAACACTCCGGCTGCCCGCCGGCTCCTGGATTTCGGGCCCGCTTTTCCTGAAGAGTGACATGACGCTGCTGATCGAGGGGGGCGCTGTCCTTCAGGACATCGGCACCCGCGAGGGGCGCCGCATCTTGCCCGCCCGCCATCCGGACAGACGCGTGCTCGGCACCTGGGAAGGGGTCGCGGAGTCCTGTTTCGCCAGCCTGCTGACCGCCATCGATTGCGACAACCTGACCATCTGCGGCAAGGGCGTCGTTGATGGAGGCGGCGACCGTGGCGACTGGTGGACCTGGCCGAAGGAAACCCGCGATGGCGCCCGCCGCCCGCGGACCATTTTCCTGTCCGGTTGCAGCCAGCTCACCCTGGCTGGCATCACGGTGCAGAATTCCCCGTCCTGGACGGTCCATCCGGTGCTTTGCGAGGACGTTCTCGCGGCGGGACTGACGATCCGCAACCATCCTGACAGCCCGAACACCGACGGGCTGAACCCCGAATCCAGCCAGAACATCCGCCTTGTTGGCCTCGATATCTCCGTCGGCGACGACTGCGTTGCGATCAAGGCCGGCAAGCGCGATCCGCGCGGCGGCCCGGATCGGCCAACCCGCAATGTCGAGATCCGCAACTGCCTGATGCAGCGCGGCCATGGCGCCGTGGTCATGGGCAGCGAGATGAGCCAGGGGATCAGCGACATCACCATCAGTCGCTGCCATTTCATCGGCACAGACCGGGGACTTCGGATCAAGACCCGCCGTGGCCGTGGCGGAAGCGTCTCGAATATCAGAGTCCACGACTGCCGCATGGAGCAGGTCGCGACCCCGATCGCCGTCAACGCCTTCTATTTCTGCGATGCCGATGGCCGCTCTGACTATGTCCAATCCCGGATCGCCCTGCCCGTCTCGGCCACCACGCCGAAGATAGAGGGCATCGACATCCGCAATCTCGAGGTTTCCGGCGCCGAGACGGCGGCTGCCGTCTTCTACGGTCTTCCGGAATCGACCATCGACGCTGTGTCGATCGACGGCATGCGCATCGCCTACAGCGCCGATGCGAAACCCGCCGTGCCGGAGATGGCCTGCCATCTTCCGGCTCTGCGCCACGCCGGCATCATTGCCGAAAACACGAGGTTCAGTCGTCTGACGCGCCTCTCACCCGCTTCCATTCACCCGGACCCATGAAGACCGATGCTGATCCCCTATTTCGACGACTACGCTCGCGACTACGAACCCTACAAGGCCGGTGCCTGGTGTTATGAGGACGGCTGCCTGTATCGCGGCCTGATCACGCTGCATGAGGCGACGGGAGACCGGCGCTGGCTCGACCACCTGACCCGTCTGGTCGATGCGCAGGTGGATGCCGACGGCGGTCTCGCCGATTACCGGATCACCGAATTCAACATCGACAACATTCTGCCAGGCCGGGCACTGTTCTATCTCCATCGCCTGACGGGACAGGCCCGTTATATGGAGGCCGCCAAGCTGCTTGGCCGGCAACTCACCCACCATCCCCGCATCGGCAGCGGCCCCTATTGGCACAAGCTGCGCTACCCGCATCAGGTCTGGCTGGATGGCCTCTACATGGCCATGCCGTTCAAGATAGAACTTGGCCTGGCGCTGGGTGATCAGCGCCTCGTGGACGAGGCGATCGCCCAATTCACGACGGCGCTCAATCTGACATTCGACTCAGCCTCCGGGCTCTACCGCCACGGCTATGACGAGTCGCGCCTGCAGGACTGGGCAGATCCCGATACCGGCCTGTCGCCAGCGCATTGGGCGCGCTCCATCGGCTGGCTCGCCATGGCCTTTGTCGACGTGATAGAGCATCTGCGGGAGGGCGATAACCGCCGCGTCCTGTCGGCCCGGCTGGCAGCACTCAACGATCGCCTGGCCGCGCTGGTGACCAAAGATCATCGCTGGCTACAGGTGATTGATGCACCGGACGCCAGCAACAACTACCCCGAAAGCTCGGCAACGGCCATGTTCGCCTACGCCCTCCAGAAGTCCGAACGGCTGGGTATCGACCGGCACGGCGATCTCGGGCGATCCGCGCTGCAGGCGCTTGCCGATTATGAGGTACGACCCGTCGAGGGCGGACGGCGGCAGTTGCAGAACATCTGCTGCGTTGCCGGCCTCGGACCCTTCCAGGGCATCTATCGCGACGGAAGCATCGCATACTATCTCACCGAAGCCATCCGACCGGATGACATCAAGGGTGTCGGCCCACTGATGATGGCTGAGGCCGAGCGCCTGCTTGCGAGCAGCAACACGGCATCGCACGTGTCGGAGACGTCGCGGCTCCAGACCGCCAGCGCTGTCTGACAGGTAATAGTCGACCGCCGGCGCAAAGGCCGGCGGCTTTCACTTTTCCCAATTCAGCTCGCGGCCTTCTGCTCGACGTCAGATGCCGCACCCTGCCGGACATCCGTCCAGCCGAGATAGCCAGTGTAGCGCCAGGCCATCTGGCCCTGTTCATCGAGTGCAAACAAGCTTAGCCAGCCATTGTCGAACAGCGCCCGTACCTGCGCATGCCGCTTCAGGATGTCTGATATCGCCTCCTTCGGCGCCTCGACGGCGACCGTCAGCCGAAGCGGTTCATGAACGAAGGTCTCGCCGTCATGCACCGACTGCCAGGGAAGCCCGGCGCGCAGGTTTCCGCCATTGCCCTCGACGACACCGATGCCACCGACGACATTGTGCAGGAGCTTGTTGCCGGCACCGAAGAGCGAGGGCGCAACGCAGGAGCCGAAATACTGCAGGCTGATCCAGCTCGCGACGACGACGGGAGCCGTCAGGATGAGTTCGAGGATCTTGAAGCCCTCGTCCTTCTTCCAGACATAGTCGTGCAGGAAGGCCTGGCCTTCTAGCGACCGGCCCGCAGTCCGCGTGCGCGGTGCCGCGATAAAGGCGCGGCAACCGGCAAGTCCGAGCTCTGGCCGGACTTCCGACCAGTCACGGCTGCGCGCGATAACGCTCTCTGCCGTCGCCCGCGGCAGCCGCCGCGCCCGCTCGGCCCGCGTCAGGCGGCCAGCCTGGGCGAGCCATTGCCGGATACGGACGATATCCTCCGCTGCGATGTCGTTCTCCAGGTCGTCTTCGAACAGCGTCACGCTGTCCGTCGTCGTGTCATGCAGGCCACCGAAGAAGACGGTGTCTGCCGGGATGTTGATCCCGTTCAACGCCAGCTTTTCCCGCACCGCGCGATCGTTCAAGAGATCGGCCAGCAGACGCGCGTTGACGTCACCCGCATACCCGCCACAGGCGCCGCAGTGCAGTGCGCTGGCATAGGGGTTGTTGACCACATTCGCCCCATGACCGGAGATCAGCACGAAGCGTCCGAAACCTTCCGTCAGCGACATCGCCTTGAGCACCGTTTCGGCGACCACGGCACGGGTATCCAGATCGATGCTCGGCGCAAAGCGCGGCTTGGCGGCATCCGGTCCCTTGCCCTTGCCGAAGCCCAGACCGTCGCGCATCAGCTTGCCGGCGTAAACGGGGCCCATCGCCTCGACAAAGGCGAAGGAGGAGACGGCTGCGAGCTTAAAGCGACCCCAGGCACGGGTGGCGCGCGCGCTGAACCTGGCCTGCTGATCGGCATCCTCGTCGTGATCAACAGCACTGCAGCTGAAGACGGAGGGCTTCAGGAGAACCGGCAGACGATGTTCGGCAACGTCGGAGGCAAAACCCTTGTGGCTGGCGCCGAGGCCGAAGAAACCGGCGAAGCCGAGTGTGCGAACAGCAGGATCGACGCTTTCGAGCGCGCGGCGGAAGACTTCCGAGCGTACATCGATGCAGAAGGCTGCCTGCAGGAATGGGCGCAATTCGGCGACCTTGATCGGCGAGGGTGCAGCAAGCGTGGCCGCAAGCTTCCGCTGCGCGGCGCGTTCAGCAGCGACCTGCAGCAAGCCGTCGATGACGGTATCGAAGTCAGGGCTGACCGGCTCGACATGGCTCCGCCGGACCTGCTGCCACTCGTTTTCGATATCACCCTTGTGGCGCGCATAGAGCGCCTCTTCGAAGACCAGCCGGATCGCCAGCAGTTCAAGCGCCGTGGTATCCGTGCGACCTTCGACCTCGGCCTTGAACTGGATGTGGCGCGCATACTGCGCCCAACCGCCGACAGTCAGCAGAAGCTGGTGGAAATAGGTGCCGGGTTCGGCGCCAAGGCCCAGCGACACGGCCGCCCGTTCGATCGCCCCATGCGGGGTCTCTGGCGTTTCATCGACATGGATGCTGAAGCCCTTCAGCCCTAATATCTCCGGCGTCAGGTCATGGGTCGCAAAGGCGCGCCAGGCGGCGTAGAGACCGTTGCGCCGGGAAGCGGCCCAGAGGGCCTGCCCCTGATCGAAGAAGCCGGCAGCAAAGGTGCCGATCCGCTCGGAGACGAGCCCCGGCCAGTCCTTGCCCGTCGCCCACGCGGCAAGCTCCGCGATCGTCGGGAGTGCGGCCACCGGCTGCGGCTCCTTGGCAACGGCAGCCTTGAGTGCCGGCGGGTCGATGCGGTTGAAGAGTGTGCTCGACTGGAGTGCCGCGCTGAGGTCATCATCCGTGATCTCGCCCTTGGCGATCTGGTCGGCATAGTGCTTCCGTGGCAGAGCCAGCCGGACGCCACCGATCCGGGCGAGCCGGGCTGCGGTGTTGTCCAGCGTTTCGCTGATCTGGCCGAGGAAGGGATTGACGGCAACGGTCGCTGTCAGCGGCCAGGCCGGCGGGATCGCCCGCACGGCCTGATCTGCGGCCCGGGCAAGCGCTTCGCCATGCAAGGTGTCGATTGTGGTGGTCATCTCGGTCATCGGTTCACTCCTTCACGGAAGCAGGCGTTGCGGAGGTGGTGCGCGGAAGCGTCCAGCCACCGAGCAGGCGATCGAAGAGGGCATTCACATAGAGGCCGTTGGCGAGATGGACGCGCAGGCCCGCAGCCGCCGGATGATAGGCCCAGAGCGGGAAGAGCGACTGGGCAACGGCGACCACACCGAAGGTGACGACGGCGAGCAGCATCAGCGTCCATTCGAGCGGCCCGGGCTGTGGGGTCGCCGGCAGCGTGCCGAGCATCAGCTTGTCGGAGATGCGCTGCAGGGCGAAGTAGGCCGTGGCCGCAGAGATCGAGTAGAGCGAGGTGCGCCAGGTCAGAGCCCGGGGTGCTGCATCCGCCAAGCCTTGTGCGATCAGATAGGCGACGCCGAAGATCAGGATCGCACCAAGTGCGAGCGCCTGCGGCGGCTTGTCGGCAAAGCCGAAGAGCACACCGATGACCGCATAGATGGCAAGCGCCAGCAGGAAGGCGCGCCCGACCGCCTTGGCATTGGGGATCGCGACCGGACCGGGGCGCCGGATCGACGCGACCGTTTCGATGGCCGAGCCGGAGGCGAGGAAGGCATGCGCCTTGTATAGCGAGTGGGCGACGATGTGCAGCAGCGCGATCGGGAACAGTGCCAGACCGCATTGCAAGATCATGAAGCCCATCTGCGCGACCGTGGACCAGGCAAGCGAGGTCTTCACGGCCGACTGGGTGAGCATCACGAGACTGCCGAAGAGCGCCGTGAAGCCACCGACCATGACCAACACCGCAAGCACCACCGGCGCCTGCAGCATGACATCGGCAAAGCGGATCAAGAGGAAGCCGCCGGCATTGACGACACCGGCATGCAGCAGAGCCGAAACCGGGGTCGGCGTTTCCATCACTTCCGTCAGCCAGCCGTGGGTCGGGAACTGGGCGGACTTCAGAAGCGCGGCAATTGCCAACAGGGCTGCGGCGGCAATCGTCAGCGGCAGGCCCTCGCCCTCGCGGGCAGCGGCAAGAATGGTCGCGATATCGCCGGTGCCGAAGGAGATGGCGAGCAGGATGACAGCGCCGATCAGGGCGGCATCACCCGTGCGCGAAACGATGAACTTCTTGCGCGCAGCGCGCTGGGCAGCGATCCTGTCAGGATAGAAGAGCAGCAGCTGATGCAGGAGGAGGCTTGTCGCAACCCAGCCGATAACGAGTTGCAACAGCGTGCCGGACTGGACGAGCAGAAGGACGGCGGCCAGTGTCGCCGTCATCCAGCCGGTGAACAGGCCCTGCCGCTCCTCCCCGTCGAGGAAGGTGCCGGCATAGCGCAGCACCACCCAGCCGATGAAGGAGACGAGCAGCAGCATCACCAGGCTGACGAGGTCAAGCCGCGAGGCAAGCGCGAAGTAGCCGTAGCCAATTGCGGGGCTGGTTCCCTGCCCCTGCAGCACGAGGACGACAGCGGAAAGGACGGCAACAAGGACAGAGCCGAGGGCAGCGAATTCGGCAACGCGGATCGCCTGACGCGGGCGAAGGCCCGGCGCCCGGAAGGCATAGAGCGAGGCACCGGCCAGCAGGAGCGGTGCAAGAAGCGGCAGCATGTGGATCACGGCATGTCTCCGGTCTGGGCCGCTGCTTGGGAGGAGGCAGCGGCGATCTCACAGACCTGTTATCAGCGGCGTGATCGCAATAAAAATTCATTGTTTCTCTAATTTCGTTCTATAAAATAGAAGAATGTCCGAACTGAACTATCACCACCTCCGCTATTTCCGCGCCGTTGCCCATGACGGCAACCTGACGCGCACGGCCGAGCGGATGAATCTCTCGCAATCAGCGCTTTCCATCCAGATCAAGCAGCTGGAAGAGCGGTTGGGCCACGCATTGTTCGAGCGTCGCGGCCGGCAACTTTACCTAACAGAGGCCGGCCGTATCGCGCTCGATCACGCCGACACGATCTTTTCGGCCGGCGAGGAACTGGTCGAGACGCTGAAGGAAACCGGAAGAACCCGCCGCGCCATCCGCATCGGCGCGCTCGCCACCCTGTCCCGCAACTTCCAGATGGAGTTCCTGCGCCCGATCCTGGGGCGCTCCGACGTCGACATGATCCTGCGCTCGGGCAGTACCAGTGAGTTGTTGGGCGCGCTGGAAGCGCTCAACCTCGACATCGTCCTGCTCAACCAGGCGCCGATGGCGGATTCCGTCACGCCCTTCATCGCCCAGCACGTCTACCAGCAGCGGGTCAGTCTCATTGGCAAGCCGTCTTACGGCAAACCAGGCGCGAAACTCGCAGACCTGCTAGGCGAGCATCCCGTCATCCTGCCGACGCTTGAGAGCGGCGTTCGCTCGCAGTTCGAGGCACTGGTGGCAAGGCTCGGTATCACGCCGCAGATCGCCGCCGAAGTCGACGACATGGCGATGATGCGTCTTCTCGCCCGCGAAGGAGCGGGCCTTGCCGTTCTCCCGCCGATCGTCGTCAAGGGCGAGCTTGAAGCCGGCACGCTGGTCGAGTTCGACGCCCTGCCCGGCATGATCGAATCCTTCTACGCCGTGACCGTGAAGCGTCGCTTTCCGAACCCGCTCATCCGGCCACTGCTGGAAGCGAGCGAAGACGGCAAATCCACCACCGCCTGAATCGCGTAAAGCATAGGCGCGCCAAGCGCTTGAGAGAGGGATTGCGTGAAGACGTCAATAGCCATCATCGGAGCCGGCATCGCTGGTACCACGCTCGCGCGCGCGCTTGCCCCATGGGCCGATGTCACCATCTTCGAAAAGAGCCGAGGCCTCGGCGGCCGCATGGCAAACCGGCGCCGGGAGGTTTTCACATTCGATCACGGCGCGCAGTATTTCACCGCCCGCTCGCCGGCTTTCCGCTCCGTTGTAGAAGGTGCGGTCGATGCCGGTCATGCCGGCTTCTGGCCCAAGGCCGTGCATACGCTCTCTGCAGATGGACTGGTCGCCGATACCCGCCCGCCGGAACCGCGTTTCATCGGCCTGCCCGGCATGAGCGGCCTGGCAAACGGGCTGGCCGAGGGTCTCCCGATCCGAAAGGAAACGACAGTGGCGGGGCTTTCGGACATCAGCGGTGGCTGGTTGCTCACCGGCAGCGATGGTGCGAACCTCGGCCGTTTTGATCTGGTCGTCTCCACCGCCCCTGCCCCGCAGACGATCCGGCTGATGCCGGACGCCTTCTCCGGCCAGGCTGCCATGAAGACCGTAAAGATGAGCGGCTGCTTTACCCTGATGCTTGGCCTCAACAGACCCCTGGACCTTGGTTTTGAAGCCGCGCGCATCGAGGACCACATCCTGAGCTGGATTGCCGTCGAGGGCAGCAAGCCTGGCCGCGGAGAGATGACGGCGCTCACCATCCACAGCCGCAACGATTGGGCCGAGGCAAATCTGGAGCGCGACCGAGACACGGTGAAATCCGAGATGCTCGCGTCCCTGGAGCGGCTAATCGGCCAGGATCTTTCCTCGTCCGCCTGGCTTGACCTTCACCGCTGGCGTTATGCCAATGTGGAACAACCCGCCGGCCAACCGTTCCTCTTCGATGAGGCTCTCGGCCTTGGCGCCTGCGGCGACTGGTGCCTCGCCAACCGGGTCGAGGCGGCTGTCGAAAGTGCCACCGCCCTCTCGGAACGGCTGCTCACTCGCCTGCAAGGAGCCTGAAGCCATGTATCGCGCGCCCTCGATCACCAAGATCCTGACCTATGCCGGCGCCCTGCCCTTCTGGGCACTCGCCCTGGCCCAGATCCTGGACTACCAGCCAGTATTTGCCGCAGAGGCCTTCATCGCCTATGGCACTGGCATCGCCTGCTTCATGGCCGGCACGCTCTGGAGCCAGGCACAGATCCGTGCTCAAGATCCGAGCCTCATGCTGATCGTGAGCAATGTCGCGGCGCTTGCAGCCATCGCCGCCTTGCTGGTCCATGCTCATATTCCGGCTTTGACCATGGCGCTTCATATCGCGGTCTTCCTCGCCCTGCTTGCGGCCGATCTCGGTATCCACCGGAACGGCGACCAGCCGGCCTGGTATCTAGCCCTTCGTCGCAACGTCACGCTTCTGGTAATCGCGGCCTATGCCTTCGTCATGATCCTGACATGAGATTTTTTTGTTCCATGCTGTAAGATTGCCCCTGGAACCTGCGACCAAGGGGAGCGTGCCATGTGGCGCGCGGGGTCTTGGCAGGCGCGGACTATGTCCCGGGGATCATGATGAGGAATGTGGGTGAGCACGAACTCAACGGCGCGAACGGTGCGGCGGCACCTTTTCTTGCCGATGCAATTTATATGAGCGAGTTACGCGAACGGATGCTGAAATTTGCTCGCCTCCAGCTTGCCGACCCCGGCATGGCCGAGGATGCCGTTCAGGAGGCACTGGCGGGCGCTTTGCGAAACGCCCAGGCTTTCGCCGGACGCGCCGCCTTTCGTACCTGGGTCTTCGCCATCTTGCGCAACAAGATCGCCGACCAGATCCGCCACAAGCGGCGGCAGTCGCAACTGATCGCCATGCCGCTCGGTAATTTTCCGGATGAAGAAGAGCCCCGATATTTCGATGCGAAGGGACATTGGGCCCCCGAAAACCGTCCGAGCGACTGGGGCAACCCGGAAGTCGAACTTCTCGGCAAGGATTTCTGGCGGGTCTTCGAGGCCTGTCTCGATCATCTCCCGCCCGACCAGGGCCGGGTCTTCATGATGCGTGAGTTCGTCGAGATGGAAACGGCAGAAATCTGTGCCGAAATCGGCATTACCACCACCAACATGCATGTCCTGATGCACCGCGCCCGCCTTCGCCTGCGCAACTGCCTGGAAGGACATTGGTTTGCACCGAAGGACAGCCTTTCATGATGTGTGAGAATGCCACGAAACTCGCTTCGGACGAACTAGATCGCCGCCTTTCCATCAGCGAAAACGTCGGCCTGCGGCTACATCTTCTGAAGTGCGGTGCATGCTCCGGTTTCGCTCGGCAGATCCGCCTGATGCGCAGAGCAACCCGGCAATACATCGCAACGGACGGCTCCGGTCCGAACGAGAATTGATCAGCGCTCGCCAAGATCCTCGATTGACTGCAGAAGGTCGTTTGCAAGACGCGTAGCCGCACCCGTGGCGATCACCATCTGCGGCAGAATCATCCACTCGAGCGTCCAGGCAGCCCCCGAACGCTCCTGCTCGTGAACAAGGGACTGATGCAGGCCGGAAATCTGCACCGCGTTGAACCGGGCGAGTGTGACGAGCACTTCGGCCTTCACCGGATTGCGCTTGTGCGGCATGGCTGACGAGGCGCCGCCACCGCCGATCAGCGCTGAGCCATTGTCTGCCATCAGGGCAAGATCCTGGCCGATCTTGCCGAGACTGCCGGTGATATGGGAGAAAAGGCCGCCGATCTCGGCAATGACGGATCGCCGACTGTGCCATTGCGGCTGGTCGGAAAGCTGCAGGAACTCGGCGAGCCTGGTGCGGACGGACGACGCCTTGTCGCCCAGCTTCTCAAGCGTGCCGGCCGCACCGCCGAACTGCAGAGGAAGGGCGACTTTCAGCCTCTCCTGCACAGCCGCTCTATGGGCGACGATCGGCGTCCTCCAGCTTGATAGGCGATCGGCAACCGCTATCGGGATCGCCGCCTGCATGCGCGTCCGGCCCATCAACGGCCTTGTACCAAAACGCCCCTCCAGATCGTGCAGCGCCGAACCGATGGCACCAAGGCGCTGATCGAGTATCGACAGCACTGCCGTCAGGCGCAGCATCAAGCCGGTATCGATGGCATCCTGGCTCGTCGCCCCGAAATGCAGGTGACTGCCGGTTTCACCGAGCGAGACCCGCCATTGCCGCACGAGATCGGGGATGACCACGCCGTCCCGACCGATCGCCTGCTTCAGGGCGTCGACATCCGCCACGAATTCTTCGGGTAAAGCCGAGATCGCCGCGACCGCCTCGACAGGGATCACGCCCTCGGCGGCTTCCGCCTCTGCGAGCGCCACCTCGAAACGCAGCATGGCCGAAAGCTCGGCAGCAGCCGAGAACTGCGCCCCGATCTCATCGTCGCCCATGAGGCCGGACAGGATCGGATGGTCGAAGACGGAAGCGGTCATGCGAATCTCGGCTCTTGCTTCAGATGTCGAAGAAGATCGTCTCCTTCTCCCCCTGCAGGTGGATCTCGAAGTGATAGGTCGAACCGTCCCGCTGCGCAATCAGGGTCGGCACGCGCACCCGATGCTCGATACGCGTCAGGATTGGGTCTTCGGCATTGGCCGCTTCCTCTTCGGCGAAATACATCCGTGTATTGAGGCCGAGATTGATGCCGCGGGCGACGATCCAGAAGGAAATATGCGGTGCCATCAGGCGGCCATCCCGGAACGGCACGCGGCCAGGCTTGATCGTCTCGAACCGGTATTCGCCGGTCGAGAGGTCGCAGGGGCAGCGTCCCCAGCCGGTGAAGTTCGGATCGGCGCTGCCACGTGTCTCTGACGGGCTGTTGTAGAGCCCGTCAGAGTCGGCCTGCCAGATTTCGATGAGCGCATCCTTGAGCGGCGTGCCGGAGCCGTCGATGACGCGCCCTGTGATCGTGATCCGCTCGCCGCGGGTCTTGTCATTGACCATGGTCGTCCCAAGATCGACCGGGTAGACACCCTTGATATCGGCAAAATTCGGCGTAAGGCCGATATGCACGTAAGGCCCCGCCGTCTGCGACGCGCTTTCCTTGAGGTAGCCGAGATCCTGGACCATCAATTTCCCTCCATCCGGTTTTCGAACAGCGTCGAGCGACGCCCCCGCAGGATGATGTCGAACTTGTAGGCACGCGCGTCCATCGGGATCGTCGCCGACCAGTCGAGCGCCGCAACGAGTTGCTCGATCGCCGCCCGGTCCGGGATCGTCAGCACGATTGGACATTTCCAGATCATCGGATCGCCTTCGAAATACATCTGGGTGATCAGGCGCTGCGAGAAACCGTGACCGAAGATCGAAAAATGGATATGCGCCGGGCGCCAGTCGTTGACGCCGTTCGGCCAGGGATAGGGTCCGGGCTTGACGGTGCGGAATGCGTAATAGCCGTTCTCGTCGGTGATGGTGCGCCCGCAGCCGCCGAAGTTGGGATCGAGCGCTGCCAGATAGCTTTCCTTCTTGTGGCGGTACCGCCCGCCGGCATTCGCCTGCCAGAACTCGAGAAGGGCTCCCGGGACCGGGCGCCCGCGCTCGTCGAGCACGCGCCCATGCACGATGATCCGCTCGCCAATCGCGCTCTCGCCAGGCTTCGCGAAATTGTGGATCAGGTCATTGTCCAGTTCGCCGAGCATGGAGTGGCCGAAGACCGGACCGGTGATCTCCGACTTGGTGCCATCGAGCGACAGCAGTGCTTTCTGAGGCGAGCGCAGGACCGACGTCTTGTAAGGTGGCGTATAGGCCGGCGGATGCCAGCTGCGGTCGCGCGCGAAAAACGCGCCCGTTTCCGGCTTCTTGTTCGAAAGGTCAGTCATGGCTCCCTCCCCCGGTCTCGCCCGCATCCATCTGTTCAAACACGTGTTTGGCGATCTTGAAAGCCCTGTTGGCGGCCGGAACGCCGGCGTAGACGGCAACATGCATCAGGGCCTCGGTGATATCCTCGCGGCTGGCCCCTGTATTGGCGGTGGCGCGCACATGCATGGCGACCTCCTCGTCATGGCCAAGGGCCGCGAGCAATGCGATGGTGATCATCGAGCGTTCGCGTGGGCTGATGCCGGGACGTGACCAGACGGTGCCCCATGCGCCCTCGGTGATCATCTCCTGGAACGGCTGATCAAACGGCGTGGCAGAGGCCGAAGCGCGATCGACATGGGCATCACCCAGCACCCGGCGACGGGTCGCCATACCCTGTCGATAGCGATCAGATGGACTGCGGGCATCAGCCATGGGCTGCCTCTCCTGAAATGACGGGCGCGAGAAAGGCCTCGATGATGGTGGTGAGCATTTCCGGTTGCTCCACACAGGGAATATGTCCGGCGTCCCTGATAACCTCGTAGCGCGAGCCGGGCACAAGCCTGGCAAGCGACAGCACAAGATCTGGCGGGGTTGATCCATCCTGGTCACCGACGACGCAGAGCGTGGGAACGCCAATCTGGCGGGCAGCAGCCGTATAGTCGGCATCGCGGATCGCCGCGCATGTTCCGATGTAGCCGTCGACCGGCTGGCGGAGCATCATGTTGCGATAGCCCGGGAAGGCGGGATCGCCGTTGCGGAAGGCGAGCGTGAACCAGCGCTCCATGACGCCATCGACGATGCCGGACAGTCCTCCCTCCTCGATGGCTGCGATGCGGGCCGCCCACATCTCCGCCGATCCGATCTTGTGGGCCGTGTCACAGAGAACAAGCGCCTTCACCATGTCAGGGCGACGGGCATAAAGCCCCTGGGCAATCAGTCCGCCGACGGAGAGCCCACAGATGACGGCATCGCTGACCTTGAGATGTTCGAGCAGCCCGATCAGATCGTCGACATGGTCGTCGATCGAATAGGGCGCTTGGCCAACGTCAGACAGCCCATGGCCGCGCTTGTCATAGGTCAGCAGCGGATAGCTGCCGGCGAACCGGACGATCACGTCACGCCAGATGCGGAAATCCGTACCGAGCGAATTGATGAAGACGATGACCGGCTTGTTGCCTGGCCCACCGATGATCTGGTGATGCAGGCTGACGCCGTTGACCTGAACGAACTGCACGGGTTCCTCCTCCGTTGCCTCCATATTGCTCATGCGATTTGGTTAGGTAAAATGATGTTTTCCACGAAACACCTAACCGCAGGGTTATGTTTTCCATGATCGACAACCGCGTCAAGTTTCGCCACCTGCAAACCTTTGTCGAAGTGGCACGCCAGAAAAGCGTGATGAAGGCGGCGGAACTGCTGCATGTCAGCCAGCCTGCGGTGACCAAGACGATCCGCGAACTTGAGGAAGTACTGGGCGTTGCGGTGTTCGAAAAGGACGGTCGCGGCATCCGGATCACCCGCTATGGCGAAGCCTTCCTCAAGCACGCAGGCGCTGCGTTGACAGCGCTGCGTCAGGGTTTCGACTCCGTCTCCCACGCCCTGCATGCCGACGCCCCGCCGATCCGTATCGGCGCCCTGCCGACGGTTTCCACGCGAATCATGCCCCAGGCCATGACCCTCTTCCTGAAGGAGGATGTTCCTGCCCGCATCAAGATCGTCACCGGGGAAAATGCCGTCCTCCTGGAACAGCTGCGGGTCGGCGACCTCGACCTGGTCGTCGGTCGCCTTGCAGCCCCTGAACAGATGGCCGGGTTTTCTTTCGAACACCTTTACTCCGAGCAGGTGATCTTCTGCGTTCGCGCCGGACACCCGCTCTCGTCAGCCGGTTCCGACCTCTTCGGCGAGCTCGAGCGCTATCCCGTGCTGATGCCGACGCGCGCCTCGATCATCCGTCCTTTCGTCGAGCGCTTTCTAATTGCCAATGGCATCTCCGGCCTGCCGACCCAGATCGAGACGGTCTCCGACAGCTTCGGTCGTGCCTTTGTCCGCCAGACGGACGCGATCTGGATCATCTCGGCAGGCGTCGTGGCAACCGATCTTGCCGATGGCACGCTGGCAGCCCTGCCGATCGACACCAGCGAGACGAAGGGACCGGTTGGGCTGACAGTACGGGCAGACGCCGTTCCCTCCATGCCGCTGGCTCTCCTGATGCGCACCATCCGCGAGGCAGCAGCCGAGGCGGCGAAAGCCTGAAGCTCAGGGCAGCAGAGGCTCCAGCGTTGCCTGCATCTCCAGCATCGCAGGCAAGCAGTGCGCAGGCAGATCGGCGGCCGGCAGAATGGCAGCTGGCGCGCCGACATTGATGGCAGCCACCACCCGGCCGCGATCATTGCGGATGGGAACCGCTATGGAGCAGAGGCCAATTTCGAGTTCCTGATCGATGACGGCATAACCCTGCTCGCGCACTCGGGCGATTTCCGCCTTGAGCGATACGGGATCGGTGAGCGTGCGAGGCGTATGCGCCTTGAGTTGGGACGCCGATAGCACCGCGTCGATCTCCGGATCGGACAAGGCGGCGAGCAGCACGCGCCCCATGGAGGCGCTATAGGCCGGCAGGCGGGACCCCGGCATCAGATTGATCGACATGACCCGCTTTTGCGCAGCGCGGGCGATGTAAACGATCTCGGTATTGTCGAGGATCGACGCCGAAGCACTGTGACCCACCCGCTCCGACAATTGATCGAGATGCGGCTGCAGCAGAACCGGCAGCGGCGTGGCGGAGAGCCAGGCATGGCCGATGCGCAGGATCTTCGGGGTCAGCGCGAAGAACTTCCCGTCATAGTCGGCATAGCCGAGCTCCGAGAGCGTCAGCAGGCATCGCCGGGCAGTCGCCCGGTCAAGCCCGCTGATCTCGGCAGCTTCGGTGATGCTGAGCCGCTGGCGTTCCACCCCGAAGGCTTCGAGCACCCTTAATCCTTTGGCGAAACCGCCCATCAGGTCTCGCTCTCCAACAACCATGCTCACTCCGATTTTGTGCGGATAACGAACAAATATCAAATATCGCACAAACTGCTTGCTGTCGAGGCGGGTGCGGACGTATTTGTTGCCGTGAAGATGCGGCTTGGCCGCTGCCTGAGGAAACGGGAGTTCCCATGGACAAGACAATTGCAAGCCTGGCGGAAGCCGTGGCCGGTATCGGCGATGGCGCAACCGTTATGATCGGAGGCTTCGGCGGCTCCGGCGCACCGATCGAGCTCATTCATGCTCTGATCGACAAGGGTCCGAAGAACCTGACGGTCATCAACAACAATGCCGGCAACGGGCGCTTCGGCATCGCCGCCATGATCGACGCCGGCCTCGTTAAGAAGATGATCTGCTCCTTCCCCCGCTCGTCCGACCCCCGCGCCTTTACCGACCGCTATCTCGCCGGTGAGATCGAGCTGGAACTTGTGCCGCAGGGAACCCTCGCCGAGCGCATCCGCGCCGGCGGCGCCGGCATCCCGGCCTTCTACACCCCGACCGGCTTCGGCACGGAACTGGCCGAAGGCAAGGTGATTGCCGAGTTCGATGGCCGCAAATATGTGCAGGAGCGCTGGCTGAAGGCCGATTTCGCCATCGTCAAGGCGCATCTCGGCGACACCATGGGCAACCTCACCTACCGGATGGCCGGCCGCAACTTCAATCCGCTGATGTGCATGGCCGCAGCCAAGACCATCGCCCAGGTCTCGAAGATAGTGAAGCCCGGCGAGATCGATCCCGAACAGGTGATCACCCCCGGCATCTTTGTCGACGGCGTCGTCGAAGTCGCCAACCCGCAACAGGAAGAAGAGCTCATCCGAGCCGGAGTGGCCTACGCATGACCGACGCACCTGCTATCGACACCCGCGAGGACATCAAGCTCTCCAACGCCCAGATCGCTTGGCGCGCTGCGCAGGACATCGCAGATGGTGCCTATGTGAACCTCGGCATCGGCTTTCCGGAAATGGTCGCCAAGTTCCAGCCGGAAGGACGTCAGGCAATTTTCCACACCGAAAATGGCGTGCTGAACTTCGGCGAAGCACCGCCCGCCGGCGAGGAAGACTGGGACCTGATCAATGCCGGCAAGAAGGCGATCACGCTGAAGCCCGGAGCCGCCTTCTTCCACCATGCCGACAGCTTCGCCATGGTCCGCGGCGGCCACTTGGACGTGGCCATTCTCGGCGCTTACCAAGTGGCTGAAAACGGCGACCTCGCCAACTGGCGTGTCGGTTCCAAGGGCGTTCCGGCCGTCGGCGGCGCCATGGACCTCGTGCATGGCGCAAAACAGGTCGTCGTCATCACCGAACACGTCACCAAAGACGGCAAGCCGAAGCTCGTCGAGCGCTGCTCGTTCCCTCTGACCGGCGTTGGCTGCATCACCCGCGTCTATACGAGCCATGCCGTGATCGACATTGTCGATGGCAAGTTCGTCGTCCGCGAGAAGCTCGCCGCCATGACAATGGATGAGCTTCAGGCCATGACCGGCGCCAAGCTGCATACCGACGGTCCGGTTGCCGACCTCGTCGTGCCCGCGCTTTAAGGAGTACAAGCCATGACCGAAGCCTTTATCTGCGATTACATCCGCACGCCCATCGGCCGTTTCGGTGGTTCGCTCTCCTCCGTCCGGGCCGACGACCTCGGCGCCGTGCCGCTGACGGCGCTGATGGATCGCCATGCCGGCATTGATTGGGAAGCCGTCGAGGATGTGATCTACGGCTGCGCCAATCAGGCCGGCGAAGACAACCGCAACGTTGCCCGGATGTCCGCCCTGCTGGCCGGCCTGCCCGTCTCTGTGACGGGCACGACCATCAACCGCCTCTGCGGCTCCGGCATGGATGCCGTCATCACCGCCGCCCGCGCGATCAAGTCGGGCGAGGCCGAGCTGATGATCGCAGGCGGCGTTGAAAGCATGAGCCGTGCCCCCTTCGTCATGCCCAAGGCCGACACCGCCTTCTCCCGCAATGCCGAGATCTACGACACCACGATCGGCTGGCGCTTCGTCAATCCGCTGATGAAGAAGCAATATGGCGTCGATTCCATGCCGGAGACCGGCGACAACGTCGCGATCGACTTCAAGGTCTCCCGCGAGGATCAGGACGCATTTGCTGTGCGCAGCCAGGCCAAAGCGGCAGAAGCGCAGGCCAATGGCAGACTGGCCAGGGAAATCACGCCTGTCACCGTGCCGCAGCGCAAGGGCGATCCCGTGATCATCGACCGCGACGAGCATCCGCGCGCAACCGCGGTCGAGGCGCTCGCCAAGCTGAAGCCGGTCAACAAGATGGAAGGCGCCACCGTCACCGCCGGCAATGCCTCAGGCGTGAATGACGGAGCCGCCGCCCTGATCATTGCCTCCGAAGCCGCCGCGAAAAAATACGCCCTCACCCCCATAGCCCGCATTCTGGGTGGCGCGACGGCTGGCGTCCCGCCGCGCATCATGGGCTTCGGCCCCGCACCGGCATCGAAGAAGCTTCTCGCCCGTCTGGGACTGACGCAGGAGCAGATCGACGTGATCGAGCTGAACGAAGCCTTTGCATCTCAGGGCATCGCCACGCTACGCGATCTCGGCATTGCCGACGACGACCCGCGCGTCAACCGCAATGGCGGCGCGATTGCACTGGGCCACCCGCTCGGCATGTCGGGCGCCCGCATCGCCGGAACGGCGGCACTGGAGCTCAAGGAGACCGGCGGGCGCTATGCGCTCTCCACCATGTGCATCGGCGTCGGCCAGGGCATCGCCATTGCGCTTGAGCGCGTCTGACACCCAATCAAAGGCGCTCCGACCCGGGCGCCTTCTTTCATTTCAGGGATTAAGGAAATTCAGGATCAACTGATGCACCGCGCCACCCGGTGACATCTCGACCTGATCGTACTCGCTGTGGCGCGCGACATGCGCGTCCGAGATCGGCTTCAGCTGTGCCTGCAGGGCCGCCCGCACCTTTTTGCAGCCCGGATCATTGTCCTCGCGAAGACCGATCGACACGTCCTGGATCTGCTGGGTGAGGTCCTTCATGAACTGCCCGTGAAGTTTCTCATGCTCGACGATGCCGTCATAGAAGTTGTCCCACTTGGCCGCAACGTCGGGCGCAAGCTTTTGCGCCGGCTTCGGCAATGTATAGGTGATTACAAGCTTCGGCTTTGCCGTCGCCAACACGCAGGCCGCGCCCTGCTGCTGATAGTCTCGCTGCCAGGTGAGCTTGAAGGTCGTATGGGCAATAACCCGACCAAGGCTGAGCTTCGGGCCCCGTTCGCCGATCGACTGGTAGAGCTCCATCGGCGCCGTTCCGCTGATCTTGTAATGCTCGACCCTTTCGGTCGCCTGCCATTCCTGGGCCATGGCGGGGGAAATCATCACCATGGAGAGTGCGAGGCAACTGAAGAGGCGGAAGATGGATGTCACGGACAGACTGGCTCCCTGGGTCTGGCATCCTGATACCGACGGACCTGTGGAACCGCAATGACCATCTGAGAACTGCAATCAAACATACTGCAATTTGGTAACCTGCGCTTTCCGTAATTTTAACGGAATCTCATATAGAAAATTCAGCTGGGGAGACACGAGGAGAGCGGATAGGCGTGGCAGAAACACCGACATTGCATGGTCTACGGCACCGTCTGGGAGGGTGGCTGGACCTGCTCAAGGTCCCCCACGGCAATCCTGCACTTACGGCCGCCCAATTCGAAGCCTTTTCGAAGCAGGTCCCGCTCCTCTACTTCATCCTCGCCACCAACATGATCTCGCTGGCCTGGACCCACCAGGGTGTGGCGCCGGATTACCTGGTGGTCTACCTGCCAGCAGTGTTGACCAGCCTGTTCGCCCTGCGCTCGCTGATCTGGCTGCGCGGCAGGAAGCGCCAGAGGACACCGGAGCAGGCCTACCGGCAGCTGCGCGCAACCAATATCCTGACCTTCCCCATCGCGGTCTGCTGCACTGCCTGGTCGGTGGCGCTTCTGCCTTATGGCGATGCCTATCAGCGCGCCCATGTCGCCTTCTTCATGGCGATCACCGTCATCGGCTGCATCTTCTGCCTGATGCATTTGCGATCTGCCGCCTTGATCGTAACGGCGACGGTCAACCTGCCATTCCTTGTGGTGATGTGCCTCTCGGGCGAACCCACCTTCATCGCGACCGGCGTCAACGTCATCCTGGTGACGATGGCAATGATCATGATCCTCGTCTCGCACTACCGGGACTTTCGCCAGCTACACGAATCCCGCAACGTCCTCATGCTGCAGCAGGAGGCTCTGCAGGAGCAGAACAAGGCGATGCAGGTGCTCTCGGACGAGAACCTGCGGCTTGCCAACCTCGACAGCCTGACGCTGCTCGCCAACCGCCGCAGCTTCTTCCAGATGCTGGAAACAGCCTTTGGACGGGCACGCAACGACGGCGCGATGCTCGCAGTCGGGGTCATCGATCTCGACGGCTTCAAGCCGGTCAACGATCTCTACGGACACTCTGCCGGCGACAAGGTGCTGATCGAAATCGGCGCGCGCCTTTCGGCAATCGACGACAGGAACCTGTCGGTCTATCGCCTCGGCGGCGATGAGTTCGGTCTTCTGCTCGAGGGTGAATGCAGCGAAGCCGAGGTTATGACGCTCGGCCAGAGGGTCTGCGAATTGATCGCCGAACGCATCAATATCGGCAGTGGCATGGTGCAGGTCACAGGCTCGGTCGGCTTCGCGGTCTACCCCGACGTCGGCCAGACAGGCCAGGAGATCTACGAACTCGCCGACTATGCCCTCTACACTGCCAAGCGCCACCACCGCGCCGGCACGGTGATCTTCAATGCCGTTCAGGCCAATGAACTGAACCGCCAGAAGGTCGTTGAGGAGGCGCTGGTCGCCGCTGACCTCGAAAAGGAGCTCTCGATCCTCTTCCAGCCGATCACCTGCGTCGATCGCCGCATCTGCATCGGGTTCGAGGCGCTGGCGCGCTGGGAGAGCCCGCGCATCGGCCACGTCTCACCCGCCGAATTCATTCCCGTAGCCGAGCACAACGGCCGCATTACCTTCATGACCCGCATGCTCCTGGAGCGCGCACTCAAGACGGCCGCACTCTGGCCGGATGACGTCTATCTCTCTTTCAACCTGTCTCCGCATGATCTGACATCGCCGGAAAACACCCTGAAGATCGTCTCGATCGTCCTGAAGAGCGGCTTCGATCCCCGCCGTATCAATTTCGAGATCACCGAGACAGCGGTCATGCACGACTTCGAGCAGGCGAGTGCCTCGATCCAGATGCTGCGTGAACTCGGCGCCGGCATTTCGCTCGACGACTTCGGCACCGGCTATTCGAGCTTGAATCACGTCCACAAGCTGCCGCTCACCAAGATCAAGATCGACGGCAGCTTCGTGCGCAACATCCACACCCGCCGCACCAGCTTCAACATCGTCAAATCGGTGCTTGCGCTCTGCGCCGAGATGGAGCTGGAAGCGATCGTTGAGGGTGTCGAGACCGAAGAGGAACTGCGCATCCTCGAAGGCCTCGGTGTGCGGGCCGTGCAGGGTTACTATTTCGGACGACCGATGACGGCAGAGGAAACGCTGAAGCGGCTTGCTCTGCAGGAGACCCAGGCGCTGGCCTCCTGAAGACTACATTGCGCCCTTGAGCATGCGCGCCTTCAGGGCACGCACCGTGTCCGCATCCGTTCGCCGCGTAGTTTCGCTGGAGAAGCCGAGTGCGGCGAGACGTGCCTCGCTCACACTCACCACGCTGCAGGAAGCATGCAGTTCCCGGATCCCGGGTACCGCCAGCAGGCGCTCTGCATTACCGGGCCGAACCCCGCCACCGGGCATGATGGAAATCCGACCGGCGCTCAGACTCGCCAGCCGTGCCAGGGTCTCGATCCCTTCTTCGGCATGGCGCGCACCGCCCGATGTCAGGATACGGGAAAAGCCGAGTTCGACAGCAAGGTGGAGTGCCACATCCATGTCCGCGACCACATCGATCGCCCGATGCAGGGTGAGGTCCAGCCCCTCTGCCACGCTCGTCAGCCGGCGTATCACATCGATGTCCAGTGTCGCATCGGCGGTGGTAGCGCCGATGACCACACCGGTGAGCCCCTGAACTCGAGCGGCGGCAATATCGGCCTCCATCACCACGATCTCTGTTTCGGAATACGTGAAATTCCCTGCACGCGGACGGATCAGGGCGTACACAGGGATCGGGGCCCGCGCCGCAAGGGCCATGAAGCCGCGCGAAGGTGTAAGACCGCCCGAGCCGAGCGCCGAGCAAAGCTCGATCCGGTCTGCGCCGCCGGCAATCGCGGCATCGAGCCCCGCAACGTCGTCGACGCAGATTTCGAGCAGCGGTCCAGAAGCCTGGTTACGAGATGTCACGACCACCTGATCCTCATCCATGCGCACTCAGTTTCGGCACCCGATCGAGCAACCACAGCAGGCAGACGCCGATGAACCCCGCGATCGAGGCAATGATCGCAGTCCCTGCATAGTCGCTGATGCTGGTGCCGAGCGCAAACATCAGCGAGGCCATGCCACCGCTGAGGAAGATGTTGACCGCAATCAGCGAGCTGCCGAGGCCGGCCCGGTCCGCGATCAGGTTCTGCAGATAGGTAATCGGGATTGCGATGATGCCTGCCGCTCCAAGGCCTGCAACGACAGTCAACAGATAGACGTCCATCGGTCGGTCAGCGAGGCCGAGGAAGACGAGATAGCTGCAATAGATCAGCGCAGCCGTCACCATCGCGAAGAGGATGGAGGTTCGGGCTTCGACCCATCCCCAGAAGAGGATGAAGATGATCTCGAGAAAGGCGACGATCCCGACGATGACGCCGACATCGGCCGGTTGCCCGCCGGCCTTGCCGGTAACGATCAGCGGCAGCACGGTGCCGTTGGCATGAAGCATGGCGGAGATCAGCGAGATTGCCAGAAGCCTTGGCAACACGCTTGCCGAGCCGATCTGGCGGATGGAACGGAAGAAGGAATAGTGCTGCCTCTCTCCCTCCTGCACCGGCGGCAGACGATCGAGCCCGAAGACGAACAGAAGAAGACAGACAAGGCAGGCAAGGCTCGCGAGCAGGAAGGCGGGCAGCATGCTGGGCTGCCCGACAAGCAACGCGCCCACAATGCCAGGCACCAGGACCCACGAGGCGGAGAGAATGGCGCGGACGGCAGAATTCACCGCCATCAGCTCGCGCACGGCCATGCCGGTCGAGACCGCCCGGATATTGGCGAAGATCAGCGAGTTGATCGTCCCGAAGACCGGGATCAACAGCAGCGTCGCGATGGCAAACATGACAGGCGTTGGCACCACATACACCAGCCCGAAGCCGACGATGCCGAAGATGGCGGCGAGGATCATCGGCGACCGGAAATGGCCGAGCCTGTCGGCGATGATACCGGCGGTCACGCTGGCGCTGACATTCACCACCGCCGCCAGGAAGATCAGCACGGAATAGACGGCGTCCGAAAGTCCGAGTTCGCGGATGCCGATCAGCGACATGTAGGGCGACGTCGCAGCGCCAGAGAAGCCGAAGAAGAAGATCGCGGCCGCACTGACCCGGATCGGCTTGTGGCGATAGACCACCGAAAAGGAGGACAACATCAAGGGTACAATCGGGTTGGGGATCGTGCCGCCGGAGGGGCGGCACCGACATCAATGTCTCAAGGGAATCGCGTCGAGAAGAAGACCTTTGCCGTATAGCTGAAATCCTTGACGAAGGGATAGCTGGGCTGGTGGCGGCGATGGCTCGGCAGGTTCTCGATGTCCTGGTTGATCACGCCATCCGTCAGCGCCATCAGGTTCGGATTGGCGATCGGCGCAAGCTCCGGCGAAAGATAGCCAGACTTGACGACGAGCAGCCGCACCTTGGTCGGGTCGAGACCGAGCCGGGTGAAATCCGCGATGTTGTGATAGGGCCGACGTCGCGCCGCGAGCACCAGCGTGATGCCGCCGATCCTGACGACCGCCTGTTGTTCGGCAGCCGGACCCGGATTGTCCAGGAAGACGACATCCGCCTCCACCTCGACGGAGGGGCTTGCCGGATCGAGCGAACCACCGACCTTCAACGAAACCCGCGCGCCGGCACCGACGGCAAAGCAGCGTTCGACCGCGGGTCGGTCGGTAATGCCGGCGATCAACACATCATCGATCGACCGCGCCAGAAGCGCCTTGAGCACATCTGCCCGATCGCCAACGCCACCCCCGGTCGGGTTGTCGCCGGAGTCAGCGAGAATGATCGGCCGTGTCTCGGTGCGTTCAGCAATATCCAGCATCTCAGCCAACGGACCCGTAACCGGTCCAAAGCGGAAGCCTTCGCGGGCATCCCAGTAGGACTGGGCTATTGCAGCCGCGACCTTTTCCGCTGCCTCATTGTCGACAGCCGTGACGACGGCGCAGGCCGTCCCGCGCGGCTCGTCCGCCCAGACATAACCAACCATCAAGTTGGCGTCCCAGATCCCGGGCACGGCGTCGTGCTCCGGCAGCTTCAGATAGAGGCTCTTGGCCGGCTCGTCCTCGGTGGACGTCCGTTCACCGGGCAGGAGCACCGGAACCGGCGCCCAGGCAACACCCGGCTTCTCGCCGGTCGTGAGCGCGCGAACCAGCATCGACCAGGCCCGCACCATAGTTTCCCGCACATCGATATGCGGGGCGGTGCGATACCCGGCGAAGATATCCAGCTGATCGATAATCTTCTGTGTGACGTTGCCGTGCAGGTCGTAGCTCGCAGCAACTGGCACATCGGGCCCGACGACTCCGCGCGCCGCCGAAATCCAGTCGCCCTCGGCATCGTCCATGCCCTCGACATTCATCGCGCCATGCATGGCGAGATAAAGCCCGTCGATCGGCAGTGTGGCCTTCAGCCGCTCAAGGAACTCCGCCTTGAAGCCCTCATAGGTGGCGCGTGCGAGCGGTCCACCGGGGACCGCGCGCGCATGCAGCAGCGGCAGATGTTCGACACCCTCCGCTTCGAGGAAGTCGAAATACTCATGCGCCAGCAGATCCGGCCCGCGCAGCACGCGAAAATCCTCCGGCTGCATCAGGACGGGAGACGAGGTCGAGCATTCGGTATGGATACCGCCAACGGCGATGCGGAAAGTCATGGTGCTGAAATCCTCAGTAGCGCGGGCTCAGTCGGACGATGGCGGCAAACCGCAGCCAGTCCTTGTTCTCCTTTGGCGTCCAGGCGGCCTCTGCGATGGCCGGAAGCCGCGGGAAGACGAGGTGATTGAAGTAGTCACGGGTCAAGAAGTGTTCGCACCAGATGCAGGCCTGAACGCCGCGCATGTGGGCCGCGAGCTCGGCCGGAAACTCGGCGACTGCCTCATAGGTGTAGGTATGCTTAGGTGGCACGGTGCCCGCCCAGCTCGCACCCGGCTCCTGGAAGGCCTCGTCCTGCACCATGTCGAGATAATAGGCTTGGCCCGGTGTCATGACGACGTCGTAGCCCTGTTTCGCCAGCTCCAGCCCGACCTCCGGCTTCTGCCACGCCATCAGCAACGTGCCCTCGGGATCGACACCGCCGCCATGGCTGACTTCGTCCCAGCCGGCGAGCTTGCGGCCACGCTCGGCCAGCATCTTCTGGATCCGCTTCATGAAGTAGCTCTGCAGCCCGAAGGTGCCTTCGATGCCTTCCTGCTCCATCAGCTTCCGCGCGAGCGGCGATGCCATCCAGGTATTGGCCGCCACTTCATCGCCGCCGATATGGATGAGCGTCGACGGGAAGAGCTCGACCATCTCGTCGAAGACTTTGCCCAGCACCTCGTAGGTGTATTCGATCGCCGGGTTCAGCGCGTTGTTCGGATAGCCCTGGACCGAGCGATAGCTATCCGGCGCTTCCTGCCCATCAACGAGCTCCGGCAGCGCCACCAGCATCGCCGTGCTGTGGCCGGGGATGTCGATCTCCGGCACCACCTCGACCTGAAGAGCCGCCGCATGGGCGACGATGTCGCGCACTTGGTCCTGGGCATAGAAGCCACCGACAGGCTCGGCCCCATTACCGAGCTGCGGCAGGAGCGGCTCGTCGGGTCCACGCAAGACGCCAAGGGTCGTCAACTGCGGGAAGGCCTTGATTTCAAGACGCCAGGCTTCGTCGTCGGACAAATGCCAGTGGAAGGTGTTCATCCGGAACCAGGCGAGGATGTCGATCAGCCGCTTGACGTCGGAAACGGGGAAGAACTGGCGGGAGACATCGAGATGGCAACCGCGCCAATCGTAGCGCGGCTTGTCGGAGATCGTGCCTGATGCGGGGAAGCGGAACGTCTCCGGCTGGGTGCGCGCGCCATGCAGCATCTGGGCAAGCAAGGTCAGTGCATATTGCAGGCCCGCGACATCGCCATAGGTGAGCGTGATGCCGTCAGCGGCGAAGTCCAGCCGATAGGCGGAGGCACCAAGCGCCGCGTCGGACTTGAGAGCGATCGCCCGCCCCTGATGCACCGGTGCGAGAGACAGCGGCGCATGCCCGACAGCAAAGAGACGGTAGAAGAGACGAAGCACGTTTTCGACGGCGCGCAGTTCGACCAGCGACGCGCCTTCCGCCGGATAAAGCGCGACGGGGAAGCCTTCGCCGGCCACAAGCTCTACCGAAGCCGGCCAGGGGAGCATGGCGAAAGGCTGCGTCACCTTGCCCTCAGGCAGCAAGGCCGGAGGCGGCGCACTATGACCACCGCCCAGCATCAGATCCGCGACCGCGACGGCGGCATGCTGGCCGGTGGAGAGGGTGATATAGGCGGATTTCGCCCCATCTGTGCGGTGTTTTGCCGGGCGCCAGAGACTACCGACCCGGAAGGTCCAGGATGCACCCGGCTGCAGCACGAATCCTGCCGGCGGCCCGAACTGGTGGAAGTTGGCATTGCGCTTCAGGAAGACGGCGTTCTCAAGGAGCGGCTCTTCCTGATCCTTCACGCGGGTCAGCGACGTATAGGCCAGCTTGAAATCGGAAAGCGCCACGTCGGAGAGATTGACCAGCGTGAAGACGAAGGCGCCGCAGTCGTCGTCTTCCACCGGATGCCATGAATTTTCGAGACGGAACTGGACTTCTGTTGCCATGGGGGGAATGCTCCGGGCTTTCGGTATCAATAATTGTCGGATTGCGAAAAGGTTCGCGCGAGCTCGGCCTGACCGGCCGTCAAACCGCAGTCGACGGGCAGGCACACGCCCGTGATGGCCGCCGCCTGATCGCTCGAGAGGAAGAAGACAGCATTGGCAATGTCTTCCGCAGTCGCGATCCGGCGCAGCGCATACCAGCGCTTGGCTTCCTCGAAGACCTGCGGATTGGCAGCAGCGCGCGCCTCCCAGGCCTGGGTGCGCACAGTGCCGGGTGCGACCGCATTCGAGCGGATGCCGTATTTGCCGTATTCGACGGCAATCAGCTTGGTGAGGTGAATAAGGCCGGCCTTGGCGGCGCTATAGGCCGGGTGACCGAAAACGGCCATGCCATTGACCGAGGAGATGTTGACGAGCGCCCCCTTGGATGCCTTCAGCGCCTCCTCAAAAGCGCGGAAGCAGAGGAACGGCGCTTCGAGATTGAGCGCATTGTCCTTGCGCCAGATCTCGCCGTCGGTATCGCCGAGGCTCACGGCCCGCGCCGCTCCAGCATTGTTGACGAGGGTGTGCACGAGCCCAAGCTCAGCCACCCGCGCGGCAGTCTCGGCAAGCGAGGCCTCGTCCGTCACATCGCAGGTGAGCGGCACGAAACGCGGATCGCTCCCGAGTTCCACGATAGCCTTGTCCAATGCCGCAGAATCCAGATCCAGCAGCACGACCACGTCATGGCTATCAGCCAGACGCTTGGCGATCGCCCGACCGATATCTCCGGCAGCACCGGTTACAACGGCAACCTTATGCGTCACGGCGGATCTCCGACAAGGATGCGGGCATGGGATCAGTCTCCGAGAAGTTGCCGGTCGTCCCCGCCATCGCGGTGCTCGACCAGCTGTTGCTTGATATGGCGCAGCGTGACCTGCGACTGCTTGCGATTGCGATAGGCAACGAGGCTCGCGATCACGTCGACGACCGCGAGATAGGCAAAGCGCGTCGAGGTCGGCCGGAAGATGTTTTCGCCCTCCGGCAGATCGATGCCGATGACGAGTTCGGACGCCTCGGCTACCAAGCTGTTGCTCTGGGTCAGCGCGATCGTGGTGATGCCGTTCTCACGGGCGAGCTTGAAGCACTTGACCAGCTCGGCGTTGCGACCCGAAAACGACGAACCGATCAAAACGTCGTTGGAGCGCGCAGCCGCCGTCAGCATCAGTTGCATGTTGTGGTCGGCAGAGGCCGTCACCCGCGACCCCAGTCGGAAGAGACGGTTCTGGATCTCGCCTGAAATCATCGACGAATTGCCACCGGACCCGAAGGCATAGACCATCTCCGCTCGCGCCAGCCGATCCGCCACCTTGTCGAGGACAACAGGATCGAGCGCCCGATGCACCATGAACATGGCGTTCTGCGCCTTGGTGATGACATCGGTCGCGACATCAGCCGGCTCGGTGCTCTGGGCCTCGGGGTTGAGATAACGCACCCCGACATAGGCCGTGCGCGCCAGGCTCACCTTGAAATCGGCGAAGTTCTGGCAGCCGAGACGACGGCAGAAGCGCGTCACAGTCGGCGGCGACACCTCTGCCTTCTCGGCCAGCTCGATGATCGAGGCATTGACCGCGAAGTCGAAGGAGTTGAGCAGGATATCCGCGATGCGTTGCTCGGAGGCCGAAAACTGCCCTGCCTCTTCCTGAATGCGCGCGAAGATATCCAATGCCCTGCCCTCTCTCTTATTTCGAAGGCTTGAAGGCTACGCAGTCGATCTCGACCTTGCAATCGACCATCATCGAGGCCTGGACGCAGGCCCGCGCCGGCGGATGCTCGCCGAAATACTGCTGGTAGATCTTGTTGAAGGTCCAGAAGTCGCGGGGGTCATCGAGCCACACGCCACAGCGCACGACATGCTCCAGCCCGTAACCTGCCTCCTCCAGAATGGCGATGACATTGGCGATCGTCTTGTGGGTCTGCTCGATAATGCCGCCCGGAATGATCTCGCCGTCTTCCATGGCCACCTGGCCGGAGACATAGAGCCAGCCATCGGCCTCGACAGCCCGGGCAAACGGCAAACGCTGACCACCGGCCCCCGCCTTCTCGGCCCCGTAACGCTTGATCGTCATGGATACCTCTCATGCAAATTATTTTCTTCGATCGTTGACAAGCGACCACAAAAAACGGATTTTGACCAGACAAAATCGTCATTCATGAAAAGAATTTAAAAGCGGGGAAGAAATGCGCGACCCATTCCAGAATCCGTTTCCGGCAGCGGACGAAGCCCGCCACGCCATCTGGGAGATGCTCGTCCCCCGCGATATCGATGCCTTCCTCGCCGCCGATTGGAGCATGGTCGCCCATGACTTCGTTGAAGACGGTTTCATCGGCATCAGCGGCAATCGTGAGGACAATCCGGACAAGTGGACGCTGGCCTTCCCCAATCTCGCCGCCTATCGCGACGAGTGGCTGAAGCAGGCCAAGGACTTCGCTGCCCAGACCTATGGCGAGGACCCGCGCACCGCGATCTTCACCACGACGACGCTGGAAGAGATCGAGATTTCAGGCGAGACGGCGCTTGTGCGCAAGAAGTTCGACGGCGGCATCAAGAAGACGGATGGCACACTCGACGTCATGCGCTGGCAGACGCTCTATTATTGCCGCCTGCATGAAGGCCGCTGGAAAATTTCGGGCTTTACCGGTTATCTGCCCAATCCGATGGGCAAGCGCTGAACCGCCCTCAAACCCTTGAACCCGGAGGTCAGCCTTTGCGCATCTTCACCGCCGCGCTTGCAACGGAAACCAACACCTTCTCCCCGATCTGCATCGACCGGCGCGCCTTCGAGGATTCGCTCTATGCACCTCCGGGACAACATCCCGCGACACCCACGCTCTGCACCGCACCGATCACCGTTGGCCGCAAGGTCTGCGCTGAGAAGGGCTGGATGCTGATTGAGGGCACAGCGACCTGGGCGGATCCGGCAGGCCTCGTCAACCGGCAGACATTCGAGAGCCTGCGCGACGAGATCCTCGACCAGCTGCGCGCAGCCATGCCCGTCGATGCCGTCGTGCTCGGCCTGCACGGCGCCATGGTGGCCGACGGCTATCTCGACCCGGAAGGCGATCTCTTGACCCGCATCCGCGAGATCATCGGCCCCGATATTCTTCTCTGCGCTGAGCTCGATCCGCACAGCCATCTGACGGCAAAACGCGTCGCAGCCGCCGACTTCTTCGTCGTCTTCAAGGAATTCCCGCATACGGATTTCGTCGACCGCGCCGAAGATCTTTGGCGGATCGCTGTCGACACGCTGGAAGGTCGGGTGAAGCCGGTCATGTCGGTCTTCGACTGCCGGATGATCGATATTTTCCCGACCTCGCGCGAGCCGATGCGTAGCTTTGTTGACAGGCTTATGGCCATTGAACAGGTCGATCCAGAAGTTCTGTCGCTCTCGGTCATCCATGGCTTCATGGCAGGCGACGTGCCGGAGATGGGCACCAAGACAATCGCGGTGACCAACGACAATGCCGACAAGGGCGCTATGCTCGCCCGCGACCTCGGCCTTGAGCTATTTGCCAAGCGCGGCACCTTCATGATGCCGCAGATCGACGAGAAGACCGCCCTCGACCAGGCGCTCGCCTACCCTGAAGGCCCCGTCGTCATCGCCGACATGTGGGACAATCCGGGCGGAGGAACGGCGGGAGACGCGACCGTGATCCTGGAGGAAATGCTGGCGCGTGGCGTCACCAACGCTGCCGTCGGCATGATCTGGGATCCGATCGCCGTACAGATCTGCATGGCGGCCGGTGAAGGCGCTGAGATTCCACTCCGGTTCGGCGCGAAATCGGCCCCCGGCACCGGTCATCCGGTCGATGGGCTGGTCAAGGTGGTCAAGGTCGTGCCAAGTGCGGAAATGCGCTTCGGCGACAGCATCGCTCCCTTCGGCGATGCCGCCCATATCCGGCTTCAGGGCATCGATATCGTTCTCAGTTCCGTTCGGGTCCAGAGCTACGACCCGTCGCTCTTCACGGCACTCGACATCGACCCGACAAGCAAGCATCTCCTCGTGATCAAGTCGACCAACCACTTCTATGCGGCCTTTTCGCAGATCGCCTCGGAAATCCTCTACTGCGCCGCCGGCACGCCCTACCCCAACAATCCAGCCAAGACCGCCTATCGCCACGTTCGCCGCGATATCTGGCCGATCATGGCGAACCCGCATGACACGCCCGAAGGCAGCGAGGCCGCATGATGGAACTCCCCCGCCCCAAACCCGGCCAGCCGATATCAGAACTCTCCACACCGCTCCCGCTGATTGACGAGCAGACGTTCACCGCCAACATCGCCCGCGTCCAGAGCTACATGGACGGCCATGGCCTCGCCTTCCGCCCGCATATCAAGACCCACAAGATCCCGGCCATCGCTGCCGAACAGGTGAAAGCGGGGGCGAAGGGCATAAACTGCCAGAAGATCACCGAGGCCGAGGTCTTCGCCGATGCCGGCTTCGAGGATCTGCTGATCACCTTCAACATCCTGGGCTCGGAAAAGCACAAGCGTCTCGTCGCACTGAATGCCCGCATTTCGGGCCTCAAGGTCGTCGCCGACAGCGAAACGACCGTGCGCGGTCTCTCCTGCGCTTTCTCCCAGACCCGCCCGCTGACCGTTCTCGTTGAATGCGATACGGGTGGCGGACGCTGCGGCGTCCAGAGCCCGGAAGAGGCCGTAGTGCTTGCCGAGACAATCGCCGCCGCCCCCGGCCTCAACTTTGGCGGCATCCTGACCTACCCCAAGGCCGATACCGAAGAGGCGGTGGAAGCCTTCTTCGCCGCAACGATCGCCGGCCTCTCCGCCCGCGGCATCCCCTGCCCAATCGTATCCAACGGCGGAACGCCCAGCCTCTTCTCTGCGCACAAGGTCACCTCGGCCACCGAGCATCGGGCCGGCACCTATGTCTATAACGATCGCGCCATGGCAAGATCGGGCCATTGCAGTCTCGACGACTGCGCCATGCACATCCTGGCGACCGTCGTCTCCCGCCCGACAGAGGACCGCGCCATCCTCGACGCAGGCTCCAAGGCCCTGACCTCGGACCTTCTGGGTTTCTCCGACTACGGCATGATCGTTGAGTATCCGGACGCGGTCATCACCGGTCTTTCCGAAGAGCACGGCACGGTCGACCTGTCGAAGGTTCAGGGACGGCGACCGGAGATCGGCGAGAAGGTCAGGATCATCCCGAACCACACCTGCGTCGTCTCGAACCTCTTCGACATCATGACCTTCCACCGCAACGGGCTCGTTACCCGCGTGGAAGAGGTCGCAGCCCGAGGACTCGTCTGGTAGCGACTTGCACATCATGGCCTTGGGCGCCAAGGTTGGCGCGGGAGGACGATGATGGACAACAAGACTGAAGTTTCCGGAACACGCAGGCTCCACGGAGGCTGCATGTGCGGGGCTGTGGCGTATGAAGTCGCCGATCGCTTCCTCTACGCGATGAACTGCCACTGTTCGAAATGCCGCCGCACGACCGGTTCGGCCTTCAAGCCGATTGCAGGCGTCACCCCTGACGAGTTCTCTGTCATGTCGGGCGAAGACAGCCTCTTCCGCCACGGCGACCCCAATGGCATCCACGACATGCATTGCCGCACCTGCGGCTCGCTCGTCTATTCGTGGATCGCCGAAAACGGAACAGTGAAGGTGCATATCCCTATGGGCACGCTCATCGATCCGCCCTCGATGAAACCCTCCATGCACATCTTCGTCGGCTCAAAAGCGCCCTGGTACGAGATCCTCGACGACCTGCCACAGTTCGACGGTTTTCCGGACTGAAGAGTGTGGAAGAGCCCACGGCTATCGTGCATGTCGAGGTCCCGCCGTTCTTTTTCCAAACCGCGGGGCATTTCCTCGAGGAGATGGATCGTCCGTCAGGGAATGAGTGCTGCGATTAAGTCAGTCTGGCCGAAGATCAGAACTATTGCCACAACAGCGATGGCAAAGGGACCTTTCGCCACCATTTCAGCGGCAGCGATCTTCAATCGAAACTCATTCTCAGGTTCTTTCATTCGGTACCTTTCGTTGCACCTTATGACATCGATTCATTTCGATGACGCTTAAATGTCCACGACAGGACAGGGGGAAAGCAAGAGGCTCCAAGGTTTTCCACGTTCGCACCAGATGTCTACAGTTCCCTGGCACTGCCGCAAACTAATGCAAAGACCAGCTATGCCATCCCCAAACGAAAAAAGGTCCGCCCGAGGGCGGACCAGGGGATTGGCCTTTGGCATGGCCGGGAGGAGCTTTATTCGGCGGCCGTGACGGATGCCGGAAGGTCCAGGGTGCGCCAGTCGATCCGCCGCTCGAGCGCCTGACCGTTGGCGTCGAAGAGATGGCAGTCGGAGGCCATGATGCCCGTGGTCATGGGCTGTTCGGCGCGCACCGGCGCAGAGCCGGGCAGAAGCGCGCAATAGGGCTCGCCGTTCGGCAGCGCCGCATAGGCGATGGTGTTGATGCCGAGACGCTCGATGACGGACGGCGTCACCAGGATGTTTAGATCGCCATCGCTGAGGCGCGTATGCTCAGGCCGGATGCCAAGCGTCAGCGTCTGGCCGACGAGATCGGAGCGTCCGTCGACCGGGATAAGCGCTGTCTGCCCTTCATAGGAAATCGTAACGCCGATTGCATCGACGCCAACGCAGGTGACCGGAACGAAATTCATCTTCGGATTGCCGATGAAGCCAGCGACGAAGGTGTTCTGCGGCTTGTGATAGAGCTCCAGCGGCGCCCCCACCTGTGCAATGCTGCCGGCATTCAATACCACGATCCGGTCGGCCATGGTCATGGCTTCGATCTGGTCATGGGTAACGTAAATCATGGTGGCCGCGAGATCTCGATGCAGCTTGGTGAGCTCGATGCGCATGTCGGCGCGCAGCGCCGCGTCGAGGTTGGAGAGCGGCTCATCGAACAGGAAGATCTTCGGTTCGCGCACAATGGCGCGGCCGATCGCGACACGCTGGCGCTGACCGCCGGACAGCTGGCCGGGACGCTGTTGCAGACGCTGGTCGAGTTGCAGGATCTTCGCGACAGCACCCACCTTCTCGCGGATCTGCTCTTCCGGCAGCTTCTCCACGCGCAGCGGAAAGGCAATATTCTCGAAGACCGACATATGCGGATAGAGCGCGTAGGACTGAAAGACCATGGCGATGCCGCGTTCGACCGGCGGCTTGTCGTTGACCCGGTCGCCATCGATGACGATGTCGCCGTCGGTCGTGTCGTCAAGGCCCGCGATCATGCGCAGCAGCGTGGACTTGCCGCAGCCCGACGGTCCAACGAAAACGACGAACTCGCCGTCCTTCACCTCGAGATCGACACCCTTGATGACCTCGAAATGTCCGTACGACTTGCGCACCTTTTTCAGAAATAGCTGACCCACGACCCTCAGTCTCCATTGCCGACCTCAACAGTCGGCCAAACCCGCTTGATGAATTCCGCGGGCCGAAAACCGGCCCGCGGAGCCTCGGTTGCCCGAGATTACTTGTACTGCTCGAGTTCGCCGGCAGCCTTCTTCAGGGCATCGGCCGGCTCGGCCTTGCCGGTGACGACAGACTGGACCATCTCGATCATGACGTTCTGGAAGCCCTTGTAATCGGTAAAGAGGGGCTCCGGACCACCATAGGCGATACCGTCGATGAACGGCTTCCAGAAGGGCTCGTTGGCGACGAACTGGTCGACCACGGCGCCCGGACGCAGCGGGGTAAGGCCAGCGCCGCCCTGCAGTTCGTATTCATGCTGGATGTCGGTGGACGTGATGTACTTGGCGAATTCGATCGCCTTTTCCTCGACGCCCGAGCCCTTGAAGATGGCAAGGCTGTCGGTGATCAGGAGCGTGCCTTCACCCTTGGCCGACGGTCCGAGCGGCAACGGAGCCACGCCCCAGTTGATCTTGGTGTCCTTCAGGCGATAGGCGGCGCCCGAACCGGCCTGGATCATGCCGACCTTGCCATCAAGGAAGATGGCGCGGATTTCGTTCTGCTCGTAGGCGGTCGCACCTTCGACGGAATAAGGCGTGATGTCCTTGTAGGCCTGCAGGGCAGCAAGCACTTCAGGGCTGTCGATGACGATGTTTTCGCCGTCGATGACCTTGCCATTGTTGGTGTACACCCAGTGCATGAACTGGTGCATGGTATTGTCGAAGGTCTTGGCCGGCAGGCCGTAACCGGCAGTGCCGGTCTTTTCCTTGATCTGCTTGGCGAATTCGATTTCTTCAGCCCAGGTCTTCGGCGGGGTTTCCGGATCGAGGCCGGCAGCCTTGAACAGATCCTTGTTCCAGTAGAGCGCCTTGGTCGAGAAAGCCACCGGAACGCCCCATTGCGTGCCGTCGAAGGTCACGGTGTCGACGATGTTGGGATAGTAGGATGCCTTTTCCTCGTCCGTCATCGGCACTTCGACGATGAGGTCGTTCTGGGCGAATTCCTTCAATGTGCGCGAACCGACATAGGCCATGGCAACAGGCGTTCCGGCGACGGCAAGCGTCGTTGCCTTGTCCTGGCACTGCTCCCAACCGACGACTTCAGGCTTCACTTTCCAGCCGGCATTCTTGCCTTCCCATTCGGCGATGTACTTCTCGTGGATCGGGTCGATCTTGTCGCCGCAATAGATCCAGCTGATCTCCTGGTCGGCGGCAAGCGTGGTGAGCGCCGAGCTTGCGAGCAGGGCAAACGAGCCTGCGAGCATGGTCAGTTTTCTTGTCATCGGTAGTTCCCCTTTGTTGACAGGTTGAAAGCGTCCGGTTGGCCCGAATTTTGGTTGGCAGCCTTTATTTCACGGCACCAGCGGTCAGCCCGCTGACGAGGTAGCGCTGCAGGAAAAAGATCACGATCATCGCGGGAGCAATCCCGACGAAGCTCGCTGCCATCAGTTCATTCCAGATGACCTCCTGGCGACCGAAATAGGCAAACAGCCCGATCGGCAGCGGCATGTATTCGGTCTTGGAATTGAAGGTGAGGGCAAAGATGAACTGCTGGGCATAGGCGCCGATGAAGGTGGTGATGGCGACGACAGCGATGCCAGGCGTCGCGAGCGGCAAGATGACCCGGCGGAAGGTGTAGAAGTAGCCAGCACCATCGACATAGGCCGCTTCTTCGAGTTCCCTCGGGATGCGCATCATGTAGGTGCGCAAGAGCCAGATGGCCGAGGGGATGAGAAAGGCGACACCCGGCACGATCATCGCGAAGTAGGTGTTCAGCACGCCCATCGACCGCATCAGCCGGAAGAGCGGGATGAGCAGCACGGCGCCTGAGAACATGTTGACTGCGAGGAAGGCTGCAAGAAGCTGGCCGCGGCCGCGGAACTCGAAGCGGGCAAAGGCATAGGACGCCGGCACGACGAGCAGCAGTACCACGAGCGTTGCGATCGTCGAGATGAAGAACGAATTGAAGATGTAGCGGGCAAAGCCCGGCACGCTGTCCCACATGGTGATATAGGCATCGAACGACCCATTCTCCGGCCAGAAACGATAGGGCGAGGAGAACAGCTGGCTGAGCGGCTTCAGCGACACCAGGAAGCCTTCGACGAAGGGCGCGAGCACGAAGGTCAGGAAGAGCGCAATCCCCGCATAGATGCCGACCAGTTCATACCAGCGATAGCGGTTGATCAGGGCTGTCTTGTCGTAGCTCATCGGGCATGCTCCTGAGAGAGACGGCTGGTCACGCGGAAATAGGCGACGCAGAAGATCGAGAGGAAGATGCAGATCAGGACAGCACGGGCGGCACCCTCCCCGTATTTCTTCGAACCGATCGCGGTGTGATAGGTGTCGATGATCATCGTGGTGGTCTCGCCGCTCGGACCGCCGCGCGTCAGGATCCAGATGATGTCGAAGGAGTTGAAGGTTGCGATCAGGGACAGCATCGACATGGTGATCATGGCCGGCAGGATCAGCGGCAGGGTGATGTGGCGGAAGCGATAGAAGCGACCGGCGCCATCCGTCCAGGCGGCCTCGTAGAGATCCTGCGGGATCGCCTGCATGGCAGCGAGCATGTAGAGCGTCACCATCGGCACGCCGATCCACACATCGGTGAAGATAGTCGCCCAGAAAGCGGTCGAGCCATAGGCGAGGAAGGCGACGGGGCCGTCGACCACACCCATACGCTGCAGAACGCCGGAAATCATCCCGAACTGGCCGTTATACATCCAGCCCCACATGAAGATGCCGATTGCCATGGGCACGATCCACGGCGGCATGGTGAGCACGCGGAAGAGCGTGCGACCAGGTACGGCAGCGTTCAGCATGGCCGCGCCGAAGGTGCCGATAATCATCTTGATCGACACCGAGAAGAAGGTCCAGATGAAGGTCCTGACGATGACGGTCGCGAAGGTATCGTTGAAGATCTTCTCGTAGTTCACCCAGCCCACCCAGTTCGTCGTCTTCTTGAGCGACGCGTCGGTGAACGACAGAATGAAGGTCTGAACCAGCGGGTAGGCGACGATAACGGCGATATAGAGAAGGGCCGGCGCAATCAGCACCCAGGCAAAAATAATAGCGCTTCGGCGAGCTTGCATCCGACCGCTCCTTTACGCCGACCGAACACGGGCGGAAGCATCCGACGTGCCGTGCAGGCAACCGTCGAACTTCTCCCAGACCGGCTTCAGATCGACGACCTTCCGGCCAAGGCGCGCCTCGTCCATGGCGAGCGCCAGGATGCCGGCTTCGAGCGCATCGATGGCGGACACCGGCTGCTTGGCGCCGGTCTGCACGAAGGCGAGCACGTCCTCGGCCATCTGCTCGTCGGCGCCGTAATGCTGCGAAAGCGCTGATGGCGCCTTGTAGGTATTCGCGATCACCTTCTCATTGGTGCGGGCGTCATGCACATCCATGAACCCACGCACGAAATCACCTTCCGCCATGCCCTTGGAGCCGATGACGCAGAAGCGGCGGAACTCGTCCGGGACATTGAGATTGGTGTGGAAGGTCATCGACACGCCGTTCTCGTATTCGACGATCGCGGTCTGGTAGTCGATGATGTCACCGTCGCTGTCGAACACCTTGTCGGAGCCCTGCCAGCCGCTCGGCTTGCGGTGATAGACATTGAGGTCGTTTATGCCCTCTGCTTCCGGCGCATTTTCTGGAACGAAGCTCTTTCGACCGCCGAAGCTCGCAACGAAACGCGGCCGGGCACCGACCACGCCGTTGTAGAGGTCGAGGTCGTGGCAGCACTTCTCCAGCATGAAGCCGCCGGCATAACGGCCGTAACGGCGCCAGTCGCGCATGAAGAAGGCACCATGATAGGGCTGGATATGCTCGGACGCCTCGATTGAAACGACATTGCCCAGCCGACCCTCTTCCTGCGCCTTGCGCAAATCGCGATAGAGCGGGGAGTAACGCAGCACCAGACCGACCAGCAGACGGTCGTGGCCATAGGTATTGAGCTGGGAGGCAAGCGCGTAGCTTTCCTCGATGCTAGTCACGATCGGCTTCTCGGTGAAGACCGTAAGGCCAGCCTCAAGGCCGATGCGGATGTGATCGAGATGCAGGTGGTTGGGCGAACCGATCATCAGAAGATCGAAGCTTTCGCCTGCGATCAGAGCTTCAGGTGTCTCATAGACCTTGCCGGCAGAGATGCCATGCTCATCGAGCGTTGCCATGCCAGCAGGCGCCGGATCGACATAGCCGACGATCTCGAAATTCGGGTCGATCTCCTTGAACACCCGACCCAGATAACCAAGACGGAATCCGAGTCCGATAATCGCGACCTTCATGATGCATTCCCCTGCTTTCGTAATTATTTTTCGCAGACTGCGTCAATTTTCCATCATCGTCAACACGGGAAGCAAAAATCCCACGGTTGATGAAAATAGTTTTCATGACTGCCTACGATATCGGATGAAGAGCCGAAATGCCGGGGCCTGCAGTCGCAACTCATCCCATTGCGGAAGAAGGCGCAGAGGCTTTGGATTGGGCTCCTCTCCAATCGTTAATTTAAGATACCAAAACTAGTCCAATCGTAAAGCGGGTTATGCCAAAATCGACTTCAAAACATCCAAATTGCTGTTTTTCCGGCGAAATTTCTTCACATCAACATTCATGCGCACATCCTTTTCAAAACCATTTGCGAAATAGGTTTCTGGTTGGTATTGTTTTGAGAAAGACCACCGAGGGGATGGAAGCATGCAGACACCGAAGACGGAATGCGCAATTGCCCTCCGCTTGCGGTCCGTCCACACCTGGGGCAGAGGAAACGCATGAGCACACCCCTACCCCTTGAGCAGCTCCAATCGGTTCGCGGCGGACCGCTTTACGTCAAGCTCCGCAAGATGATCGAGGATGCCGTCGCCTCGGGTCGCCTTAAGCACGGGGACGCCCTGCCGGCGGAACGCGACATTGCCGATGCAGCCGACATCAGCCGCGTCACTGTGCGCAAGGCGATCGACGAACTGGTGGAAGAAGGCCTGCTCGTCCGCCGACGCGGCTCCGGCACCTTTGTCGTCAAGCCTGTGCCCCGCATGCAGCAGCCGCTGAGCCAGCTGACTTCCTTCACTGAGGACATGCGCCGGCGTGGCATGGTCGCAGGCTCCCGCTGGCTGGGACGCGGCCTGTTTTATCCGACCGCGGAGGAGACCATGATGCTCGGCCTCGTCAGCGGCGCGCGCGTCGCCCGCATCGACCGCCTGCGAACCGCCAACGACATGCCGATTGCGCTGGAACGTACCAGTCTGCCGGACGACCTGCTACCGGATCCGGACAAGATAGAGGACTCCCTCTACCTCTGCCTGCTGGACGCCGGCATCCGCCCGGTGCGGGCCAACCAGCGCATCTCGGCCGTCCTGCTGACGGACGAAGAAACCAAGCTGCTCGGCGTCCCGCCCGGCTCGGCCGCGCTCTCGGTGCAGCGGATTGCCTATCTCGAAACCGGCCGCGTGATGGAAATGTCGCGCGCGCTTTATCGCAGCGACGCCTATGACCTGGTTGCCGAACTCGGCATCGGCTCGCCCATGAAGCCTCAAGACTGAAAGCGCGTGACATGACCACGAAGATGCGTGAGGAGATCGACGAGATCCCCGCAGCCGCCGCCCGATTGCTGGACAGCTCCAGGACCGTGATATCTGAAGCAGCGAACGCGCTGCAAAACAAGGAACCCGGCCTCGTCGTCACCATCGCTCGCGGCTCTTCCGATCATGCGGCCCATTTCCTGAAATATGCGATCGAGCTGCAGATGGGCCTGCCAGTCGCCTCGCTCGGTCCGTCGCTCGCCTCGATCTACGAGACACCAATGAAACTCGGCAAGGCCGCCGCCTTTGCTGTGTCGCAGTCCGGGGCAAGCCCTGACATCGTCGCCATGGCCAGAGGTGCCCGCGATGGCGGCGCGACCACGGTGAGCCTGGTCAACACACTGCCTTCGCCGCTCGCCGAGGCCGCGACTTTCGCCGTCGACATCAAGGCTGGGCCGGAAATTGCAGTCGCGGCCACGAAGTCCTTCGTCAATTCGATTGTCGCAGGCTTGGCTATCCTCGCAAGCTGGAGCCGTGACGACGCACTGACCCGCGCCGTGAACGCGCTGCCCGAGCACTTCGACAAGGCGCTCCTGCTCGACTGGAGCGCACTGCTCGAGCCGCTGAAATCGGCAGACTCCCTCTACATGCTCGGCCGCGGACCCGCGCTCGCCATCGCTGCCGAAGCCGCACTCAAATGCAAGGAAACCTGCGAACTGCATGCCGAGGCCTATTCTTCCGCCGAAGTGCTGCACGGCCCGGTCTCGATCGTCGGTCGTGACTTCCCCGTCGTCGCCTTTGCGGCCAGAGACAAGGCCGAAGCCTCGATCGCCGGCACCGTCTCGAAGCTCGCGGCCAGCAACGCCACTTGCTTCATCACCTCGGATCAGGCAACGGCCGGTCACAAGCTGCCTTTCATCGCAACAGGACATCCGATCACGGATGCGCTGGCCCTGATCGTTCCCTATTATGGCTTTATCGAATCCCTCTCCCGTGCCCGCGGCTTCAACCCCGACAAGCCGGTCGCACTGAAGAAAGTTACCGAGACCCAATGAGCCAAGCCTTCGCCATCACAGCAAGCCGCATCTTCGATGGGCACACGTTCCACGAAGATGCAGCCGTCCTGGTCGACAACGGCCGGGTGAAGGCTGTTCTCGCCAGAGCCGACTTGCCCGCCGGCATTGTCAGGCAGGATATGGGTGATGCACTGATTGCCCCCGGCTTCATCGACTTGCAGGTGAATGGCGGCGGCGGCGTGCTGTTCAACAACGATCCGACCGTCTCCGGTATCCGCACGATCTGCGAGGCCCATGCCCGCTACGGCACGACAGCTCTGATGGTCACGCTGATCACCGATGCGCCCGAGATCAAGCGGGAAGCGATCACCGCTGGCGAGGCCGCCGCCCAATCCGGCGAGCCAGGCTATCTCGGCCTGCATCTCGAGGGCCCGCATCTCTCGATCGCCCGCAAGGGTACCCATGATCCGGCCCTGATCCGCCCGATGGCGCAAGTCGATCTCGACTATCTCGTCGAACAGGCATCGCGTTTCGGCATCCCGATGATCACAGTGGCTCCCGAAAGCGTCACACCGGATCAGGTCAAGCGCCTGGTTCAGGCCGGCTATCTCGTGAGCCTCGGCCATACCGATACGAGCTGCGCCAACGTCGAGGCCTATGTTGCAGCGGGGGCGACGCTCGTTACCCATCTCTTCAACGCCATGAGCCCGCTCGGCAATCGCGAGCCCGGCCTCGTGGGTGCTGCCCTCACCTCGCCGGTTCTCCATTGCGGCCTGATCGCCGACGGCTTCCATGTCGATCCGGTCACGATGAAGATCGCACTCGCCGCCAAGCACGGCCCCGCTCACATCTTCCTCGTCACCGATGCCATGTCGACCATTGGCTCTGATGAGACAAGCTTCGACCTGAACGGCCGGACCGTCTACCGCCGCGACGGCCGCCTGACGCTTGCCGATGGAACGCTTGCCGGCGCCGACATCGACATGCTCTCCTGCGTCCGTTACGTGCACGAGAAACTCGGCCAGCCATTGGAGGAGGCGCTGCGCATGGCATCGCTCTATCCCGCTGAGGCCATTGGCGCAGCGACCAAGGGAAGCTTGACCGCTGGTCAGGATGCCGACTTCGTCGTGCTGAGCCCCGATCTCGACATCCACTCGACCTGGATCGCAGGCGCCTGCGTCCATGGTGCCGACACCGCGCCGAGCAGGGCCTTCGCATGATCGTCTGCTTCGATATCGGCGGCACCGCCATCAAGGGCGCACTGGCAGTGAGCCCGGAAGACATTCGTCCCTTCCCGCGCCAACCGACCCCGATCCACGATTTCGACGCCTTCGTCGCCACACTCGCCGACGTGATCGCCGAGGCCGAAGCCATCGCCGGTGAGCGAGCGGCCTGCATCGCGATCTCGATTGCCGGCGTCATCGATCCCGATACGGCCAACGCCGTTGTCGCCAATATACCCTGCATTCACGGTCGACCGTTGAAGGCTAATCTCGAAGCTGCCCTCAACCTGCCGGTCATCGTCGCCAATGATGCCGACTGCTTCGTGCTGGCTGAAGCCGGCATTGGCGCGGCGCGCGGCCACCGGGTCGTCTTCGGCATCATCCTCGGCACGGGCGTCGGCGGCGGCCTCGTCATCGACGGTAAGCTGATCAACGAGAGCGGCTTTGCCGGCGAATGGGGCCATGGGCCGATCCAGCCGACGGAAGCCGGCAATCCACCGATGCACGTGCCACGCTTCCAATGCGGCTGTGGTCAGGTCGGCTGCATCGACGCGATCTGCAGCGCGAGAGGCCTCGAAAAACTGCACAAGCATATTCACGCCGAACAGCTGACCAGCGAAGAAATCATCACCCGCTGGCAGAACGGGGACGGAAAGGCCGAACGCACAATCGGCGTCTATGTGGATATCCTCACCGATCCGCTCTCAGTCGTGGTCAATGTCACCGGCACCACCATCCTGCCCGTCGGTGGCGGGCTTTCCAATGTGCCGCAACTGCTTGCGCGGATCGACACGGCATTGCGCAAGCGCATCCTGCGCAAATTCAAGAACCCGATCGTCGTTCAAGCCGCTTGCGGCGTTGAACCGGGCCTGATCGGGGCTGCGATCCTCGGACTGGACTTTGCCAAAGAGCATCAGGGAGCCTGACATGGCAGCGGACATGCTGGTGAAACTCTACGAGCTCCAGACCAACCCCGATCTAGACCGGCGGATGAAAGAAGAAGGGGTCACGATTCGGCGCGCGCTCGTGCCCGAACTCTCCGGCATCTGCGCCTGGATCGAACCGCGCTTCGGCGCCGGCTGGGCATCGGAAGCGACGGCGGCGGTCATGCGCCAGCCGGTCACCTGCTGGATTGCCCATGAAGGCGAGACGCTGCTTGGCTTTGCCTGTCACGAGGCGACGATGAAGGGTTTCTTCGGCCCGACCGGCGTGGATGAGAAGGCCCGAGGCCGGGGCATCGGTCATGCACTCTTGATCCGCACGCTCCTCGATATGCGCGACCAGGGCTATGCCTATGCGATCATCGGCGGGGCTGGGCCAATGGGCTTTTACGAGAAGAGCGTCGGTGCCATCGTCATTCCCGGTTCCTCGCCCGGCATCTACAAGGACATGCTGCCGCTTGCCGCACCGTCAGGCATGGCGGACTGAGGCACCTCAACCGAGCTCCAGTGTGGTGATCGAATAGACTCCCGTCTTCTGCGCTTGAGGCGGTTCGCCTCGATACATGCGCGACGTCTGGAACCCCCGTTTGAAGCCGAGACGGCCGAGCAGGTAGCGAAAGCCTTCCTAGTAGTCCGGCACATCCAGATGCACTTCTTCGCCCTTGAGGTTTGCAAGACAGATCTTCAGCAGATCCTCAGCCGTTCGCCCATCCATGGCAAACAGCGGCCCGATCTTGTAGCCACCAAGGCAAGGTCGCATCACGGCATAGCCCGCCACCACACCCTGCCGACGGCAGAGGAAGGCACGGCGCGGCGACTTCAGCCATTCCGAGAGGAAGTCTTCTCTCGGCGCGGGGAAGAATGCCCGATCAAGCGCAAGGATCCCGGCGATATCGCCCTCAGCGATCGCCTCACACCGGGTAAAGCTCGCAGGCAGAGCCGGCATGCGATCGATGCTCCAGCGCACGGTGTCATAGGAGGACGCAAAACCCATGCGGCCATAATTCGCCTGCTGCTCGACAACCCCGTCGAGGCCGATCACGCGATCCGCCAGATGCGCCATTCCTGCATCCCACACCTGCCGTCCGAGCCCTTGGCCCCGAAACTCCGGGTGGCAGATATAGAGCCCAATGAAGCCGAATCCGTCGCCGTAGCGCACCGCCGAGATCCCGGCAGCCAGCCGCCCTTCGACAAAGCATCCGAGAAAGCCCTCGGGATCGGCGAAACGGAAGGCTGCGGCATCGCCATGCCCAGGGTTCCAGCCTTCGAGCGCAGCCCAGCCGACGAGGTCCTCGACCTCGCCAGCCGTCAGGACCCTGATCTGCACCTCTTCCGCCACGCTCATACGCCCATGGCAGCGGGAGAGAAACGTGCGAGGTCACCGTGATAGGTCTTGGAGACCGGCGTCGCATAAGCGCCGCGTTTGGCGGTCGACAAGCCTTGCGCAACCAGGCTTTCCGCCTGCTTCACGGCCGCCGCCACACCGTCGATCACGGGCACACCGAACTCCTGACGGAGCGATGCCGTCAGGTCCGCCATGCCGGCACAGCCGAGCACGATCGCCTCGGCCCTGTCGTCCTTCAGTGCTGCCGATATCTCGCTGCGCAGCCGGTCGCGGGCGTTGGAGTTCGGGTCTTCGAGCGAGAGCACCGGCACATCCGCTGCCCGCACCTTGCAGCGACTGCCCATGCCGTAGCGGTGCACGAGATGTTCGACGGGGAGCCGCGAGCGCTCCATGGTGGTCACGACGGAAAACCGTTGCGCGATAAAGGAAGTCGCCGAAAGGGCCGCCTCGCAGATACCGATGACGGGGATGCCCGCCAGCGCGCGAGCGGCATCCAGCCCGGTGTCGTCAAAACAGGCAATCACGATTGCATCTGCCCCTTCGCGTTCGGCCTTGACGATTTCCACCAGCAGGCCGGGCACCGCGAAGACCTCGTCATAATAGCCCTCGATCGAAACAGGCCCCATCGACGAGGTGATCGCCAGGATTTCGGTTCCGTCATGGGCGACCCGCCGCGCAGCATCGGCAATGGTCGCAGTCATGCTGGCAGTCGTATTCGGATTGATAACGGCAATTTTCATACGATTACGCCCGCCCCCGACGGCGGTTCATGGCCATGATGATGCCAAGCGTCCCCGCGATCACCAGGAAGGAGAAGAGCGTGGTCACTGTGCCGAGCGCATAAAGCACCGGCGTCGTGACATTGGTTGTCATGCCATAGATCTCGAGCGGCAGCGTATTGTAGGTGCCTGACGTCATCAGCGTGCGGGCAAATTCGTCGTAGGAGAGCGTGAAGCCGAAGAGCCCGACCCCGATCAGCGGCGGCGCGATCATCGGCAGTACGACATGCCGGAAGGTCTGCCAGGACGAAGCGCCAAGGTCGCGTGCGGCTTCCTCGTAAGCGGGCGAGAAGCGGTTGAAGATCGCAAACATGATCAGCACGCCGAAGGGCAGTGTCCAGGTGAGATGTGCACCGAAACCCGAGGAATACCAGGCCGGCTGCAGGCCGAGCTGGCTGAACAACACGCCGATGCCGAGCGAAATGATGATCGAGGGAACGACGAGACTGGCAACCGAGAGGTAGAAAAGCGCCGTTGCCCCGACGAACTTGCGGCGGAAGGCGAGGCCCGCCAGCAACGATACCACCACCGTCACCACCATAACCATGATGCCGAGCGCGAAGGAGCGCCGGAACGAGCCGCCGAAATCACCCACCGCCTGCTGCTCGAAGAGATTGCCGAACCAGTGCAGCGAGACCCCGTTGAGCGGAAAGGTCAGGCCCCCGTTCGGTCCCTGGAAAGAGAGGATCAGGATCGCTGAGAGCGGTCCATAGAGAAAGAGCACGAAGAGGGCGAAGAAGGCGGCGAGAACGTAAAACTCGCGCGGGCGCTTGTCGGAATTCATCTTTAGAGCTCCTTCCGGATATCGACGACGCGCAGGATAGCGGCGACCATCAGGAGAACCAGCGCCAAAAGCACCACGGCATTGGCGGCAGCGGCCGGATATTGCAACAGCGACATCTGGTTCTTCATCATCAGCGCAACCGAGGCGCTCTGCCCGCCGGACATGACCTGCACGGTGGAGAAATCGGCCATGACGAGGGTCACGACGAAGATCGTGCCGATCGCCATGCCGGGTTTCGACAGGGGAATGATGACATTGGTCAGGATCTGCCAGCCGCTTGCTCCCGCGTCACGCGCGGCTTCGAGCAATGATCGATCGATGCGCATCATCGTGTTGAAGATCGGGGTGACCATGAACAGCGTGTAGAGATGCACCATGGCAAGCACCACGGCGAAATCGGAGTAAAGCAGCCATTCGATCGGCTGCGGCACGATCCCGGCATTGACCAGAGCCGTGTTGATCAACCCGTTTCGGCCGAGCACCGGGATCCAGGAGATCATGCGGATGATGTTGGATGTCAGAAACGGCACGGTGCAGACGAGAAAGAGTACGCTCTGCATCGCCGAAGTGCGGATATGGAAGGCAAGGAAATACGCGACCCAGAAACCGACGAAAAGCGTGATTGCCCAGACGATGAAGGCGAATTTCAGCGTGTTGAGATAGGTCTTCCAGGTCACCCAGGACCCGAGTGTCTCTGTGTAGTTGAAGGTGACGAAGTCGGGATACATCTGGGCGAAGTCGTAGTCCCAGAAGGAGACCGTCCCGATCATCAGGATCGGCAGCAGCAGGAACGCGCCGAGAATGAGCATGAGCGGCATCGCCTGCAGATAGGAGACAAGCCCGAGCGGCACACGGATGACGCGTTTCGGCTTCGGCTCGCCGACCCCCAGAAATCGCACTGTGTTCATAGTTGTCTCATCCTCATGGTCAAACGAATGAAAGGCCCCCTCTGGCCTGCCGGCCATCTCCCCCACAAGGGGGGAGAGACCGTGCTGAGACCTGTCCTCTCGTCCGCAAAGTGGCGGCAGGGGGAAGCCCCTCCCCCTTGTGGGGAGGGGTTGGGGAGGGGTGTTCCCTTCAAGCCGCGATGAACTCGTTCCAGCGGCGGACCATGTAGCGGTCTTCGTCCATGACGGAGTTCCAGCAAGCGACCTTGCCCATGCGCTCTTCGAAGGAGCCGCCGTCGCGGACCGCACCGGCCTTTTCCATGACCGCACCTTCCGGAGACATGATGTCACCGGTCGCGGCCTTGCCTTCGATCCAGTAGCCCCACTCGTCGGCAGACATGAATTCCTTCGCGGTTTCCATGCAGGCGGAGTAGTAGCCCTGACGGTTGAGGTAGCCGCCGACCCAGCCGGATGTGTACCAGTTGATGTATTCATAGGCCGCGTCGAGCTGCGCGCCGGTGAGGTGGGCGGCAAGACCGAGACCACCGCCCCACGAACGATAGCCTTCCTTGAGCGGCTGATACTTGCAGGCGATGCCCTTGGAGCGAACGGCAGCAACGGCCGGCGACCACATCGACTGGATGACGACTTCGCCTGAGGCCATCAGGTTGACCGACTCGTCGAAAGACTTCCAGAAGGCGCGGAACTGGCCGTCCTGCTTGGCCTTGATCAGGAAGTCGATCGTCGTGTCGATCTCGGCCTTCGTCATGTTGCCCTTGTCGGCATATTTGATGATGCCCATGGCTTCGCAGATCATCGCGGCGTCCATGATGCCGATCGACGGAATGTTGAGGATCGAGGTCTTGCCCTTGAAGGCCGGATCCATGATGTCGGCCCAGGAGGTGATTTCGCGACCGACGAGATCCGGACGAATGCCCAGCGTGTCGGCATTGTAGATGGTCGGCATCATCGTGAAGAGTTCGGTTTCTCCGGATGCGAAGGTCTTCGCATCCTTGCTTTCGACATAACCAACCGTGTGCGGTGCCGTACCCTGTGCGATCACGCTGTCGGGCAGCAGCTTGCCGGTTTTGAAAAGCGGCACGACCTTGTCGTAATACTTGAGCCGCTTGGTTTCCATTGGCTGAATGACGCCGGTCGGATAGACCTTCTTCAGGATCCAGTATTCGATATCGGCGATGTCATAGGACATCGGCTGGGTCACGGCGCGCTGGGCGGCCGCATCCGAATCCGTCGCCGTCATCTCGAGCGTGATGCCGAGGTCGGCCTTGCACTTCTCAGCGATGGCATTGATGTTCGACACGCCGGTGCCGAACTGGCGCAGCGTGATCGGGTTCTGCGCCCAGATCGTTGGGAAGCCGGTGATCGCGCCCGAACCGGCGGCGAGGCCGACCGCGGCCGATGCGGTTTTCAGGAATGTACGGCGGGATACGCCCTTCTTGGTCTTGCTGCTGTCTGACATTGCGCTGTTCTCCTGGCTTGTTTGTTGTTTGCTCATTTCACGATGCGTCCGAGGACGATCGAATCCGGTTGTTCCCATGACAGGGTGACGCCCTCCCCGACGCGAACCGGGGAGGCAAAGAAGGCCGCGTCCGAGAGAACGGCGGTGAATTCGTCGGTAAAGGCGGTGGTGACGGTCAGCTTCACCTTGGCGCCGAGATATTCGACGTTGGAAACAATGCCGTCGAAGCCGAGGCCGTCTGCTGGCGCTGGCCCAAGCCGCACATGGTCGGTGCGAACAGCGATATCGGCCGTGTCGTCTGCCACCGGCGCCGCGCCGAGCGCGAAAAAGCGTCCGCCACCAACCACTTCGATGAAGAGCCCGTCAGCCGTGCGCTCGACGATGCGGCCTGACAGAACATTGTGATCCCCCATGAAGCGGGCGACAAAGGCAGTCGCCGGGCGCTCGAAGACGGTGCGCGGTGTATCTGCCTGCTCGATCCGGCCCTCGTTCATGACAACGATGAGGTCGGCCAGCGCCATGGCCTCTTCCTGGCTGTGCGTCACATGCACGAAGGTGATGCCGAGCGAGGTCTGCAGCTTCTTCAGTTCGGCACGCATGCGGATCTTCAAGAAGGGGTCGAGTGCCGACAGAGGCTCATCGAGCAGCAGCGCCTCGGGCTTGGTGATCAGGGCACGGGCCAGTGCCACGCGCTGCTGCTGGCCACCGGATAACTGCGCAGGACGGCGGCTCGCATAAGGCTCGAGCTGCATGAGCTTGAGCATTTCCAGCGCTTGCGCACGACGCGTCTCCTTGTCGACGCCCTTCATCTTTAGGCTGAAGGCAACATTGTCGACAAGATCGAGATGCGGGAAGAGCGCGTAGGACTGGAACATCATCGCCGTGCCCCGCTTCGCCGGCGGCAGGTCGGTCACGTTCGCGCTGCCGAAGACGACATCGCCGGAGGAGACGCTCTCATGCCCCGCGACCATCCTGAGCGTCGATGTCTTGCCGCAACCGGACGGCCCGAGCAGGCAGCAATAGGTACCGGCCGGGATCTTCAGGCTGATGGCATGAACCGCAGTCGACGTCCCGTAGGTCTTGGTAACGGCGGCAAGTTCGATGTCGGCGGCTTTCGTCATGGCGGCTCCTTGGTGTCGCTCAAGACGATGCATATGCCGTGCCAACTGCGTGGTGTCGCAGCTAACTGTTTGAATCAGAACGAGGCAGATGCTGCACCGCAAAAACAATGAGCAGCCGACACAACTGCATGCACACGAATTAATCGATTGGCGCCAATTCAGATGAATGATTGTATGCAATGTAAGATGGGTTTGGTGTGCCCGGCATCTTTCGCAAATGCCTTCTCCGAGCTAAAAGAGGTCTAGACACCGGATGGATCCATGAACGCCAAGAGCTCGCTCCGCAGGCAACTCGACCCAAACCTGGAAGATCGCGCCCGGGCGATCCGCGACTCCCTGCGCGACGCCATCGTTGACCGCCGCCTCGCCCCCGGCACCAAGCTCTCGGAAGCTGAAGTCGGCACGTTGTTTGATGTCAGCCGGACGGTTGTCCGGGACGCATTGCAGATGCTGGCCTTCGAAGGATTGGTCAAAACGGAGCGGAACCGCGGCGCCTTCGTCTCCAACCCGAGCACGGAGGAAGCGCGGCAGGTTTTTGCCTCACGCCGACTGATCGAAGCCGGCATCATCGCCGCCGCCGCCGAACGCATTACGCCTGATGAGATCGCCGCATTCCGTGAGCATCTGAAGGAAGAGGCCCGCTACCGTGCCGAACGCGGTGCGAACGCAAGACGTGCCGAGATCAAGGCGTCGGGCGATTTCCATCTGATGCTGGCAAAGGTGGCCGGCAACCAGGTGCTGGAAAAATTCATGGACGAGCTCGTCGCCCGCTCGTCCCTCGTGATCGCGCTTTACGGTCGGACCGGCATTTCCAGTTGCGGCCATGACGAGCACGACGAAATTCTGAATGCGCTGGAAAAGGGCGATGTCAAAAAGGCGACCCATCTGATGCTGCATCACATCGATCACATCGAGGCCGACCTCGATCTGTCGGTCGCGGAAGCCCGGACCTTGAAAGACGCCCTGGCGCTCTAAGCCCCGTCGCCGGAAGGCTGAGCCGCCATTACCGCACGGCGGCCGCGATCACCCTGTCCTGCTCGATCGAATCCAGCATAGCCTGCCGAGCCCCCGCCTCGTCGCCATATTCGATGCGGTTGACCAGCAACTTGTGGCTCTCGAGGATTTTGTCGAGCACACAGGGATCGGGTTTGTCGATCTGGGTCTTGTAGGCGAAGGCATGCGCCAGTTCGATCAGCCCGTAGAGGGCGCGGACGAACGGGTTGTGCGCGGCATCTGCGATGATGCGATGCAGTTCGAAATCGGCAAGCGCGAAGTTCTGCAGCGAACCGAGCGAGGTCTCCATCTGGTGGATCCAGTAGAGCATAAGACGGATCTGGTCTGCCGTGCGCCGCCGCGCAACTTCGGCAGCGGCCTGCGGCTCCAATGAGCGCCTGACTTCGTGCAGCCCGGAGAGAAACTCCGGATCGAGCGGTGCCTCCAGATGCCAGGCCAGCACCTGCGGATCATAGAGGTTCCAGCGGCTTTTCTTGGCGACCTTGGTGCCGACCTTCGGCCTTGCCTCGAGCAGACCCTTGGCTTCCAGTGTCTTCAAGGCCTCCCGCAACACCGTGCGCGACACCTCGAACTCTTCCATCAGTTCCGCGTCGTTCGGCAGTGTGGTCCCAATCGCATAGCGGCCGGAGATGACCCCGGCCCCGATCTCGTTGATCACATGCGAATGGTAATTGCGCGCCGTCGACCGCCCGGACAGGGAGCGAAGAAGGCTCCCCGGCTCACTCATGCAGGGGCCTTCTTCAGGCGTGTACGCCCGGTCTGCGCGGTAAACACCAGCTTCTGAAGCAAGATGAACATGAACAGCAGGAACCCGATGGCGATTTTAGTCCACCAGCTGGAGAGCGTCCCATCGAAGACGATGTATGTCTGGACAAGGCCCTGCAGCATGACCCCGATCAGGGTTCCGAAGATGAAACCATAACCGCCCGTCAACAGGGTTCCGCCTATCACCACGGCTGCAATCGAGTCAAGTTCGATGCCGACAGCCGCCAGCGGGTAGCCGGCCGACGTATAGAGCGAATAGACGATGCCGGAGAGACCTCCGAGGAAAGACGAAAGAGCATAGATGCCGATCGTCACGCGTCCCGTCGGAACCCCCATCAACGAGGCGGAGGTCGTATTTCCGCCGATCGCATAGACATAGGAGCCGAAGCGGGTCTTGTGGGCGATGAAGCCGCAGACCAGGAAAGTCGCCAGCATCAGAAGGCCGATCGCACTGAGGCGCCCGCCACCCGGCAGCCGGTAATAGAGGCTGGAAATCGTCCGGTAGAATTCGTGGTCGATCGGAATGGAATCCTGGCTGAGCACGGACGCGAAACCGCGCGCCAGGAACATGCCGGCCAGCGTCACGATGAAGGGTGGCACCTGCAGGAAGTGGATCACGGCACCCATCGACGCCCCGAAGGCAGCGGCAAGAGCCAATACAATGGCAAACACTGCCAGCGGATGCATGCCGACCCAGGAGATGAGGATAGCGGTGATGACACCCGTCAGGCCGATCACCGCACCGACCGAGAGATCGATGCCACCGGAAATGATGACGAAGGTCGCGCCGACGGCAGCAATGCCGAGGAAGGCATTGTCGGTCAGGAAATTGCCGAAGACGCGCGTCGACCACATGCCCGGATACTGGGAGATGCAGATGGCATAGGCGATCACGAAGATGAGGGTGGTCGCGGCGAGAGGGCGATAACGCGGGTTCATCGTGCCTGTCCCGAAGTTTGGGTCTTGGTCTGGGGCGGTGTCGTGGCGGGTGCCTGGCGCGGGCCGAACTTGCGGCCGAGCACCTGGGCGATCCGGGCCGATTGCAGCACCAGGATGATGATGATCATGCCGGCCTTGACGATCAGGTTGAATTCCGGCGGGAAGCCCGAAACCAGGACGCCCGTATTCATGGCCTGAATTATGATGGCACCCAGCACCGACATCGGGATCGAGAAGCGCCCGCCGAGCAGCGACGTGCCACCGATGACGACCGCAAGGATCGCGTCGAGTTCAAGCCACAGACCGGCATTGTTGGCGTCCGCTCCGCGAATATCGGCAGCGGCAATGATTCCGGCGGTCGCAGCACAGAAACCGCCAAAGGCATAGATACACAGGATCACCACCTTGCTGCGCAGGCCGGTATAATTGGCGGCCGACAGGTTGATGCCGATCGCCTCGATGAAGAGACCAATGGCCGTACGGCGCATGAAGAAATGCGCGACGATCATGAGAACGATCGCGATCACAGCCGGCATCGGCAGACCGAGGAGATTGCCCGTGCCGACAAAGATGAGAGCTGGATCGGAGAAGGTCACGATCGACCCCTCGGTGATAAGCTGCGCCACTCCTCGCCCGGCCACCATGAGAACTAGCGTCGCGACGAAGGGCTGAATGCCGAGGTAGGCGACCAGAATGCCATTCCACAGACCACAGAGGATGCCGATCGCTAGCGCTGCGACCAGCGTTACGATCAATGGCTGACCGGCGACTGCACAGGTCGCGGCAACCGCCCCGGCAACCGCCATCACCGCACCGACGGAGAGGTCAACGCCCTTGGTCGCGATGATCGCCGTCATGCCGATTGCAAGGATCGCCACCGGCGCGCCGCGATTGATGACGTCGATCAGACTGCCGAAGAGACGGCCATCCTGCCAGGTGATGTTGAAGAAGCCGGGAAAGACCAGCCAGTTGAAGAACAGTACGCCGGCAAGTGCCAGCAACTGCGGGGAAATTATGCGGGACATGGAAAGCCTTTTCATGCCTCGACCTCCGCCGGCTGGGCGGCAATGGTCTGGACGATGACGCCGGGGGTGATGTCGGCGCCATGCAGCTCGGCGACCATCTTGCGGTCGCGCATGACGACGACACGCGAGGAATAGCTGACGATTTCGTCGAGTTCGGACGAGATGACGACGAGAGCCAAGCCGTCTTCACGCAGCCGGCTGATCATGCGAACGATTTCGGCATGGGCGCCGACATCGATGCCACGCGTCGGCTCGTCGAGAATGAGGAAACGCGGATCGGTGGCGAGCCATCGGGCAAGGATCACCTTCTGCTGGTTGCCCCCCGATAGCAGCTTGACCGGGAGCTCGGCTGAAGCCGTGCGGATGTCGAGCGCCTCAATGAAATTGCCGGCAATCTCCAGCTGTTCGTCGCGGTTCAAGGCCTTGAACCAGCCGAGCCGCGCCTGCATCGCGATCACGATATTCTCTCGCACGGAGAGGTCGCCGAAAATGCCGTCGATCTTGCGATCTTCCGGGCAGAAGCCGAAGCCGAGTTCGACTGCTTCACGCGGATTGCGCACCTGACGTGCCGCCCCGTCGATCTTGAGCGAGCCGCTATCGGCCTGATCGATCCCGAACATCAGCCGCGCCATCTCGGTTCGCCCGGAGCCAAGCAGACCCGCAACGCCGACGACTTCGCCGCGATGGATCTTGAGATCGAAAGGTTGAACGCTGTTCGACAGGCCGAAGCCTTCGAACTCCATCAGCGTCTCGCCCACTTCGCCCTCTTCGCCGAGAACATCGGGATGATGGAAAGCGAGATCCTTGCCGAGCATCATGCGCACCAGACTGGTTCGGTCAAGCGAGGCAATCGCCTGCGTGCCGACAAGGCGTCCGTTGCGCAGGACCGTCACCCGGTCGGAGAGCTCGAAGACCTGATCGAGGAAATGGGTAATGAAGACGATGGCAAGCCCGCGATCGCGCAACTGCCGGACAATGCCGAACAGCTTCTCGACCTCGGACCGGTCAAGGCTTGCTGTCGGCTCGTCGAGGATCAGCACCTTTCCGGAGAGCTCGACGGCGCGGGCAATCGCAATGATCTGCTGGACGGCGACCGAGAACGTGGAAAGCTCCGCCTTCACGTCGATATCGAGACCGTAGGTATTCAGAATTTCGCGGGATTCGCGCTCCATCCGGCGCTTGTCGACCAGACCGAAGCGGTTGGTCGGCTGGCGACCGATGAAGAGGTTGTCGATCACGGTCATGTTCGGCAGGAGGTTGACCTCCTGGTAGACCGTACCGATCCCGAGCGACTGGGCCTGCTGCGGCGTGGTGAAATTCACGACCTCGCCGTCAAGCGTGATCGTCCCGCCATCTGGAATATAGGCGCCCGTCAGGATCTTGATCAGCGTGGATTTACCGGCACCGTTTTCGCCGAGAAGTGCATGCACCTCGCCCCGATGAAACGCGATATCGACGCCGTCGAGCGCCGTATGATTGCCGAATGTCTTGGTGATGCCCGCCGCCGCAAGCACGATCGATGGATGCTCGGTCATTGCCTCTTCCCCCTCTCCCATAAAGCTATCCCCGATCAAAGCCGGGAGAAAGCGACAGAGACCCCGCCACCAGGGTTGGGCGGGGTCTCGGCCGGGAGGGTTACCTTAGTAACCGAGGCCCTTCCGATTGTCATACTCGGCCTGCGGATTGTCGGCAGGCGTGTAGAGCTTCGATTCCGTGATGATGAACTTCTCCGGCTGCTTGCCGTCCTTCAGAAACGCGTCGAGCGCATCGAAGGCCGGACCTGCCATGTTCGGTGTCAGTTCCACGGTCGCATTCGCTTCGCCGGCAACCATGGCAGCGAAGATATCCGGAACAGCATCGATCGAAACGACCAGAATGTCGGTGCCCGGCTTCAGGCCAGCATCCTTGATAGCCTGGATGGCGCCGACAGCCATGTCGTCATTGTGGGCATACATCGCGCAGATGTCCTTGCCCCCGTTTTCAGCCTTCAAGAAGCCTTCCATGACTTCCTTGCCCTTGGCGCGGGTGAAATCACCGGTCTGGCTGCGTGCGATGGTGATGTTCGCCTTGCCGGCAATGGCTTCTTCGAAGCCCTTCTTGCGGTTGATCGCAGGCGTCGAACCGACGGTGCCCTGCAGTTCGACCACCTTGCACGGCTTGTCGCCAACGGTATTGACCAGCCATTCGCCGGCAACGCGGCCTTCCTTCACCTGGTCGGAAGCGACCGAGGTCAGGTAGAGATCCTGCGGAGCGTCAACACCGCGGTCGAGCAGGATGACCGGAATTTCGGCTTCCTTGGCTTCCGTCAGAACGTCTGCCCAGCCGGTGGCGACGACGGGAGCCACGAGGATGGCGTCAACGCCCTGGGCGATGAAGCCACGGATGGCCTTGATCTGGTTTTCCTGCTTCTGCTGGGCGTCGGCGAACTTCAGTTCGATGCCGCGCTTCTCAGCTTCCAGCTTGGTGACGGATGTTTCAGCCGCACGCCAGCCGGATTCCGAACCGATCTGCGAGAAGCCGACGGTCAGGTCTGCTGCGAGTGCCGAAGAGCAGCCGAGTGCAATCACGCTTGCGCTGAGCGCAAGCTTGCGAAGAAATGTCATGATGTCCTCCCTTGAAAAGACACCGCCTCCACGGTGTCTGCCATTATGCATAGGCAAAGGAACACAACCTGTAAAGTCCAAAAGTACTATTATATGTTGTGCATTGCAGCATGATCTTTTTCTACTTTTGGCATCACTTGAGATCCCCGCTTTTCGCCAGAAGGTTAACATGAGCTGCCCGCCGCTGCCGAGTATAGGGTAAGGCAAACCCCGATAAATCCCTGAAATCCGGGGGCCCCGAAGCTGCCTCCCCAATTCTCGTAATTTCCTGTTAACCAGATTTCTTTATATTTGCCGATGCACGATGTCCTGTGCCTCCGCATGAGCGATTCCGGCTCCCGCTTCACGAAACAGGAATACCCGATGGCAGTGATCACCTTTGCGAATACGAAGGGTGGCGCAGGCAAGACGACTGCGGCCCTCCTCCTGACCACCGAAGTTCTCCATCGCAACTACCGTGTTTGCGTCATCGACGCCGATCCTCAGCGCTGGTTTTCCAAGTGGTACGAAGGTGCAGCATTGATGCCGAGGCTATCGGTCGAGACGTATGTTTCGGCACCGACCATTCAGAAGATCGTGCACGAAAGGCGCAGCCAGTGGGACTTCGTCATCGTTGACCTCCCGGGTATTCAGTCGCCACTTCTGGCATCGGCCGTCGGCCTGTCGGACCACGTCCTTGTGCCTATCCAGGGCTCTAGCATGGATGCACAGGGCGGAGCACAGGTACTCGACCTTCTGAGATATCTGGACCGCAAGGCGGGCATCCGCATCCCGCATTCCGTTGTCCTCTCGCGCGTCAATCCGGCCATCACCACCCGTTCGATGCAAGCGGTGAAGCGACTGTTATCGGAACAGCAGATCCACGTGCTCGACACGCCGATCGCCGAACGCGGGGCATTCCGCGAGATGTTCGACATGCATCGGCCGCTGCGCAAGCTTGAAGGTGTGCAGTCCACCGGCGGAGAAAAGGCGATCGCCAACGCTCAGGCCTTTGCCAGCGAAGTCCTGGCGATCGTCGGCACAGGCGCCGCACAACCACCGGCCTACACCTCGTCCCGCGAACTGGCGGTTCTCGAATCCGCCGCCTGAACCCGATCAGACACAACCATTAGAAGCACAAGCACGACCGGAACGTCGAGTTTGAACGCTCGGCGCCTGGTGTCTGGCCTTGTCATTTTGCGACAAGTATGTCGCTGCTGCATTTTTGCCTGATAGCTTCTTTAGCCTTCGCCGCATCACGATTCTGTCAGGGATCGTGATGACGAAGAAGGAGTGCACGACATCGTGGATGACGAAACACCGCAGGCGGGTCGATCTTTCCGCCACAATTTCGCCCGACTTCGTGGAGGCCGCGAGCCGGTCCATAACGGAATTCTCATCCGTCATTCCTTATAAAGAGACTATTGGAAGGATCCCTGGTGACCCAAAAACTGACAGTTTTTCGCATCGCAAAATTGCAACAGTATCGCCTGCAACCAGTGAACTGCGCAGGGATGATGACGCTAGTTTATTGAAACTGATGATTTTATTTTCTTGAAAGTGATGCGCGCCGCTAAACCTTGATTTTGCAGGCCAACAATTTGTCTAGAATTTTCGCGGCACTGCAACATCTTGACACCTTGCACGTTCTCCCGGACCATTCTGGTGCTGGCTAGGTGAGTGACACTTGTTCAACCGGTTGTGACCGGAGGGGAGTTTTGTGGCGTTGTCGAAAGATTGGAGCTGCAATGGATTACACTAGCAAGATCAGGGTTCTCGTTCTGGACGACAATCCGGTCCTTGTGGACGGGTTGAACTTTCTGATCAACTCGACGCGTCAACTGCATGCAATCGTCCTGGCGCATCGCGATCAGGAGTTGTGTGAGGCCATCAAGAGACTTGAGCCAGATGTGATTGTCGCGGATCCGAACTTCCTGGACCGCACGCTCGCCGAATGCGGCCTGCAACTGCAGGACCTGCGAGCAGGAGCAAAACTCATCGCCTATTGCGATGCCCGCGAGACCCAGTCGGGGGAAACCTACATCAACCGCGGCTACAGCGGCGTGGTGACGAAAACGGTGGCGAGCCCGAGGCTCTTGCGCGCCATTAAGAGTGTCCATGCCGGCGACGTCGTGATCGACGAGACAGTCCTGGCGCTTTCAGATCGTTCGCTTCAGCCCTGCGAGATGGACCAGCGAAAACTGTCAACGAAGGAAGAGTTCGTCCTTCGCCACGTTGCGCTCGGCAAGGCGATGAAGGAGATCGCCGCAGATATTCAGCTGAGCGCAAAGACGGTTGAGACCTACAAGTATAGAGCAATTAAAAAGCTTGATCTGAGAACCCGATCAGACATCGTGAATTACGCGATTAGCGTAGGCTGGCTGCAGCATTAGTAAATCTAAATAGAATTTGATGAAGCCGCAGTCTTTTGATTGCGGCTTTTTTTCGTTTCGACGAAGGCCAATCGACACATTTCTGAAATACACTACGGAGCAGTCAGGATTTTCCTGACAAATATCGTATTTTCCTGACTTTGTTCGCAGGTGCAATGCTGCCAATCCTACAGCCGACATTAACGGATGTTAACAAACGGCTGGCCCTGATCGGGTCTCGCCGCCAGGAAGAGGGCAGCAAATGGCTAGGATCAGCGTATTTGGGATTGGTTATGTCGGCGTGGTCGCCGCGGCATGCCTGGCAAAGGACGGACACGAAGTGGTGGCCGTCGACATCGACCCCGCCAAGGTCGACACGATCAATCGCGGCAAGACGCCGATCGTCGAAAGAGGCCTGGAACCCCTGATCGAGATGACGGTTGCCAATGGCAGCCTGCGCGCCACGCTCGATATCGACGAAGCGATCGCCGCCACCGACCTTTCCTTCGTCTGCGTTGGCACGCCGAGCGCGGCCGATGGCTCCGTCGGTCTCACCTATGTTGTTAAGGCCTGCGAGGCGATTGGCGAAGCCATTGCCCGCAAGAAAGCCTTCCACTCGGTCGTCGTTCGCTCGACCATCGTGCCGGGCACCATGGACAAGGTCTGCATCCCGGCGCTCGAAGCAGCCACCGGCCTGATCGCCGGCAAGGACTTCGGTGTCGGCTACTATCCCGAATTTCTGCGCGAAAGCACGGCCATCGAAGACTACTACGACCCGGGTCTGATCGTCTTCGGCGCGATTGACGAAACGACGGACAAGATCCTGCACGAGATCAATGCCGGTCTGCCCTGCGTCTGCCATTCCGTGCCGCTCGCCACTGCCGAGATGATCAAATACACCAGCAACTCCTGGCGCGCGGTCAAGGTGACCTTCGCCAACGAGATCGGCAATATCGCCAAAGCCTGCGGTGTAGACGGCCAGCAGGTCATGAAGATCCTGTGCTCGGATTTGAAGGTCAACATCTCCCCCTACTTCATGCGTCCGGGCTTTGCCTTCGGTGGCTCGTGCCTGCCCAAGGATGTTCGCGCGCTCCGGCATCTTGCCAAGGAAGCCCATGTTGAAAGCGCTTTGCTCGATGCCGTCCTCGAGGCGAACGAGGCCCAGATCGACCGGGCCGAGACCATGGTCTCCCAGATGGGCGGCCAGACCGTCGGCATGGTCGGCATCAGCTTCAAGACCGGCACCGACGACCTGCGCGAAAGCCCGCTCGCAAGCCTCGCCTCGCGCCTGATCGCCAAGGGCTACGATCTGAAGATCTATGATCCCTTCGTGCAGCAGGCCTACGCCGAGGGCATGAGCGGTGCCGGACGTGGCAACGATACGGCCATCGACCTGAAGAACCGGCTGGTTGGCGAGCTTGGCGATCTGATCGAGACGTCCGACGTCATCCTCGTCGGCAACCATTATGCCGAGGCCATGCCGGTTCTCGACGAGTCAAGCGACAAGATCCCGATGGTCGATCTGCTGCGCATCCGGCCGGACATCCGCTCGTCCGGCACCTACCAGGGCATTTGCTGGTAAGGAGCGACAAGATGCTGGCCCACGTCATCTACATCCTTTCCATGACGATCCTGGCGCTGAGCGTGCCACACCCGACCGTCTCGGCGGTCTCCGGCACCCTGATCACCGTCGGACTGATTGGCGCCTGGCGTTATGCCTGGGCCGGGATCAACCTGGCGCGGGCCGCCTACTTCCTCAAATTTGCCTATCCTCGGCGGCAGCGTCTCGCCGCCGAGGCCTATACCGCCCGAGGCCTCAAGGACCACGCCTACTTTCTGGTCACGACCTACAAGATCGCTCCTGAGATCTCGACCCGCGTCTACCGCTCGATTTTCGAGGCAGCCTTTCGGGCAAATGGCGGCGCAACCATTGTTGCCTCCATCGTCGACGAAGCCGATGCGCGCCTCATCCGCCGGGTGATGGCCTCGGTCGCGCTTCACCATCCGGGCCGGGAAGCCATGGTCGGGCTGAAGATCGACAAGATCGCCGGCACCGGAAAACGCGATGCGCTCGCCACTTCGTTGCGCTCGATCGCAAAGCTCAATCCGGGACGCAACGATATCGTGGTCTTCGTCGATGGCGACAGCTGCGTGCCCCATGATGTCGTCGACCGCAGCATTCCGTTCTTCACCGATCCGACCGTCGGCGCAGTGACCACGGACGAACTGAGCGACACCCAGGGTGGCCGCTTCTTCCGCGACTGGTTCGACCTCCGCTTCTCGCAGCGCCACGTGATGATGTCGTCGATGTCTTTGGGCGGACGCGTGCTGACGCTGACAGGCCGCATGTCGATCTTCCGCGCCAGCCTCGCCACCGACCCCGGCTTCGTTGATCTCGTCCGCAACGATTTCATCGACCACTGGCGCCTCGGCCGCGTCCACTTCCTGACCGGCGACGACAAGTCCACCTGGTTCTGGCTCCTGCAGCGCGGCTACAAGATGCTCTACCTGCCGGACCTCTGCACACTTTCCATCGAGACACAGCCCAAGGACGGCTTCTTCGAATCCGCCACCACGCTGATGACCCGCTGGTTCGGCAACATGCTGCGCACCAATGCCCGTGCACTGGCCCTGCCCGCCTCCCGCATCGGCTATTTCACCTGGTGGTCGATCCTCGACCAGGCGCTGTCGATCTGGACGACGCTCGCCGGCCCTGCCAGCATCCTGCTTGCGGCGTTCTTCGTCAGCCCGTGGATCCTGCCGATCTACCTCGCCTGGGTCATGTTCACCCGCTACATGTTCTGCACCGTGATCATGGCCTTCAGGGGCAAGAGCTTCCCGATCACCTTCCCCTTCCTGCTCTACTTCAGCCAGGTGGGCGGCGCTGTCGTCAAAAGCTTCATCCTCTTCCGCCTCGATCGCCAGAGATGGACCCGTCAGTCGGGTTCCGGCTCGGCCCGGGCGATCCCGCTCGGCCAGCGCTGGCGCGCCATGAGCTCCACCTACATGCACTGCCTCGCACTCGGATGGCTCATCCTCGGCGTGGCCTATGTCGGCAACATCATCTAACCCCCGAAGGACGTAACCATGGATATCGAAACGAAGGCCGCACGCGACACCGCTTCCCAAGGCTACACCGGTCAGGCCGAAAGCTTCCCGGTCCTCCTCGACACGGGCACCGAACATCCGAAGACCAACATCCCCTTCGTGACAGTTATCGACGGTCGGCAGTTCACCGGTCGCAGCCTCTCCCTGGTTTCCGCAACGGTATCCGGCCTCGCCGGCCCCGAACTTGAGGGCAAGGAGCGGATCGCCGTCCTGCGCTTTGATTTCGACGGATACACGATCTCCCTGCAGATCGATGTCCGCATCAGCCGCACCCATGCCGAGACCGGCGAAGTCCGCCTCGACTTCCTCGAGCCGACGGGCGAACACCTGCCGACCCTGCGTTATCTGCTGAACAGTTACATCGCCGGCGACATCACTTCCGTAGACGGCATTATCAGCCTGAGGGAACGTGCAGTCGTTTCCGGCGGCAAGAAGCAGGCCGGCCAGACGAGCATCGGCGGCATGCTTGGCCGAGGTCTGCGGACAGTGGCAACCGTCGCCGTCAGCCTGGCGCTTGCCGGCATTGCTGCAAATCTCGTCTATGAGCGCGTCTTCTCCAAGGAAGTGAAGCAACTTGCAGTGCTCTCGGCCGGCGGTCAGCCCCTGCGCGCGATTGCCAGCGGCCAGATCTCGTATCTCGATCTCGGCGCGACCCGCGGCGAAGTCCTCTACACCCTGCAATCGGTCTCAGGCACGACGCTCAGCGTCAACATGCCCTGCGACTGCCGTATCCTTCCGACGCGCGCTGGCGAAGGTTCGACCGTCATGGCGGGCGACCCGATCGTCGAGGTCGTCGATGAAACCGCGACGCCGGTCGTCCAAGCCGTTGTTTCGTCTGAGCAGGCCAAGCAGCTCGTCTCCGGCGACATCGCCGAACTGCGATTCTCTGATGGCAAGGTCGTCTTCGGTAACCTTGCCCAGAACGCCGAGGCCCTGACCGCGGTCGGCAACGAGGGCGAGATGCGGGCCCTGATCGAGCCGACTGCCGATCTCGGCAGCGAAGCGGCCGGCTCCCCTGTCTCCGTCCGCATCATCAGCCAGCGCATCTTCGCCCTGCGCCAGAAGCTCGGCCAGTGGTTCAACGAAGGAGCACCCACCTGAAGAGCCCGTCCAGGCAGACTATCCCGCGTAATCACTCCAACGGATTCACAGGAGCAGCCATGCAAGACGTTCACCCCCTTATCCTCTGCGGAGGTATCGGCACCCGGCTTTGGCCCTTGTCGCGCACGGAACACCCCAAGCAGTTCCAGCGCATCGACGGCAACTCGGAAACCACCTTCTTTCACGCGACCGTCGAGCGTCACCGTGCGCCTGGCTTCGCAGATCCGATCGTCGCCGTCAGCAGCGCCCATGTGGCAACCGTGCTGCGCCAGCTGAGCGACATAAAGTGCCCGGCGCGCGTTCTGGCCGAGCCGATCTCGCGCAACACAGGCCCGGCCGTGCTTGCCGCAGCCCTGACGCTGGCCAAGACCGATCCGGCTTCCCTCATCTGCGTGATCCCCTCAGACCACATCGTCAAGGGTGATCTGCCAGCCAACGTTCTCGCCGCTCGCAAGGCTGCCGAGCAGGGTCACATCGTGCTGTTCGGCGTACCGCCGGAATATCCGGAAACCGGCTACGGCTACATCGTCGATGGCGGCGCCCTCGAGGACCTCACCTGCGCCCGCAAGGTGTCGAGCTTCATCGAGAAGCCGCCAGTCGAGGTCGCAACGGCGCTCATCGAGGCCGGCGGCGCCTACTGGGCCTCGGGCTTGAGCCTCTTCCGTGCCGATGTCCTGATCGCCGAGTTCAAGCGCCTCGATCCGAAGACCTTCGATGCGGTGAAAAATGCGCTCGACCACGGCTTCGAGACCGAACACGCCTTCTACCTGAATGCCGAAGCCCTGCAGCCGGCGGCCAATCTGCCGACCGAGTCCATCGTCTTCGAACATTCGCCGCGCACAGTGGTCGCGCCGCTTCTCGTCGCCTGGAGCGATGTCGGCGCCTGGAACGCTCTGCACCACATCGCCGAGAAAGACGACGACGGCAACGTGCTCAGCGGCGACGTCATCAGCATCGATACCCGCAACTCCTATGTCCGCGCCTCCGGCAAGCTGGTTGCCGTTGTCGGCATGGATGACGTGGTGGTCGTCGACACTGACGATGCGCTGCTGATCACGACCCGTGATCAGGCCCAGCAGGTCAAGCAGATCGTCAAGAAGCTGGAAAGCATCAAGCGCCGCGAGCTCGCCCAGCACATGCGCAACCAGATGACCTGGGGCGAAGTGCGCCGTGTTCAGAGCGGTCCGGGTTATGAACTGCGCATGATGACCCTGCGGCCCGGGACCATGCTGCCGATGAACGAGGATCTGTCCTCCCATCGCATGGTCACCGTCACGTCGGGTTCTGGCCTCCTCAAGACCGGCGCTGTCACCCGGCCATTGCGCATCGGCGACAATTTCGAGGTTCCAGCCGGCGATACGGCCTCGATCTACTGCGGCCCGGAAGCCGAGATGCAGCTGGTCGAAGTGGTCTGCGAAGTGGTCGTCGAGACGACTGAGGCAGTCGCCACCCTTCAACTCGTACACAGCTGAGGAATGGTGATGCGCAAGGGCCTCCCCCTTCTTCTGGCACTGCTCATGACGTCGACCGCTCCCGGCCTGCGCGCCGAGAGCCTCGACCATGCGGAACTGGCCAGGCTGACCCGGACGGTCACGGAGATCAAGGCGCGGTTGGGTGCCCCCGATGCCCGCAAGGACGATGCCCGCGCGCTTCTCACCGGCCGTTTTGCCGTTGTCGATCAGGAAGGTGCCCAGAAGCTGCCTGCGCTCGACCGCATCGCCGCTACTGGCCAGCTCCATACGGTGCCGATCGATTTCATGCTGGCGCAGTTGCGTTTGCAGACCGGCCAGCAGTTCGACAGCGAGATTGAAAAGGCACTCGCCAACCGTGCGGCACCGGCCCTTTTCATCCGCGGTGGGGCGATGACCCTGAACCAGCTGGTGGATGAAGCAACCAGGGTGCATCCGGGGGCCCTGGAGCGCAGGGCGGGCAAGATCCTTGCCCGTTGGCCGATCGTCATCTGGTCGGATTCAGCTCTAGTCATCGAACCTCAACAGGCACTGGAGCTCTCTACTGAAGACGGTGCTTTCCTCCTGAATTCCGGCCTTCTGACGGTGGATCATGGAGAACTCGCCGCCTCGGAAGGTACCAATCCCGGCTTGAAGCCCTTCCGACCCTTCGTGGCAACCGCCATGACCGGAGCCGTACAGGCACAAGGCGCCCGCTTCAGCCGCCTCGGTTACAACGGTGCAGGCTCAACCAGCGGCCTCTCCATCCTCGGCGCGGCACTCTTCCCGTCGAAGATCGCGTCGCATGTCACCGACAGCACCTTTGACAACGTCTCCGGTGTCAGCCTCGAAAACACCCATCGCTTGGTCATTTCCGGCAACCGCTTCTCCGGCGGAGCGGGTCCTGCAATCGCCCTCAAGGGCGTCACCGGGGCGGAAATCCGCGACAATGTCATCACCGGACTGACCGAAGCCCAAGCGATCGACGTGCAGAATACGAGCTCATCGATTGCCGTTACCGGCAACATTCTGCTCGACAACCGCGGCAGCGGCATCTTCGTCGCAAATGACACACGCGACGTGACGATCGCCGGTAACCTCCTGTCGGACAATCGCCGCGGCGGTGTCTCGGTGGTCCGTAGCGCCTGCGTCACCATCGCCGACAATGTCGTGCTGTCTAACAGCCAGGTCGGCATCAAGCTGCGCGCGAGCAATGAGGTCAGCCTCTCTCACAACGACCTCATCGCCAATGCGGGCGCCGGCATCTCGATCATCGACCAGCAGGCCAATGCCCGCGTGGTCGTCGAGCGCAATTCCTTCTCCGCCAACAAATCCGGCATCCACGGCGGATCGGCCAGCGAAGTGGCACTGAAGGCCAATGACTTCGCCGGCCAGTCTCCGATCCTGCTCGATGGCGAATTCGCCCCTTACGTGCCTGCCCTTCTGCAGACCGCCGCATCCTCCGATACGGCCGAAAACGCACTCACCATTCACGCCAACACCTCGTCTGCCGCACCGGTGGACTGCAAGACCGGGAGCTGACCATGGTCTTTTCTTCCGAGACTTTCCTGTTTCTCTTCCTGCCCCTGTTCCTGGTCGCCTACTACCTCACGCCTGACCGGCTGAAGTCGTGGACCATCCTGATCGGCTCCTACATCTTCTATTGCTGGTGGCGGCCGGACTTCCTCATCCTGTTCGTCGGCGTCACGGCCTGGGCCTATGGCTGCGGCTTGTTGATCGAACGCTGGGAGGGCCAGGCGCGCGCGAAAATTCCGCTCGTCCTCGGTGTGGTCGGCTGCCTGTCAGTCTTAGGTGTGTTCAAGTATCTGAACTTCTTCATCGACAGCTTCGCGGCTTTACTCGGCACGACGCCCGATGAACTCGGTGTGCACTGGCGCCTGATCCTGCCAATCGGGATTTCCTTCTACGTCTTCCAGGCTGTTGGTTACGTCATCGACGTCTACCGCAAGGACACGCCAGCCACCCGCAACTTCGTGGACTTCGCCGCCTTTATCGCGCTCTTCCCGCAGCTGATCGCAGGCCCCATCCTGCGGTTCAAGGATCTGGCCGACCAGTTCCACGAGCGCACCCACAGCCTCGCGCTGTTTTCGACTGGCCTTGGCATCTTCACCATTGGCCTTGCGAAGAAGGTGCTGCTGGCAGACTCGATCGCGCCGGTCGCCGATGCGGCCTTCGCATCTGGCAACGTCACCTTTGTCGAGGGCTGGCTCGGTGCCGCAGCCTATACCTTGCAGCTCTATTTCGATTTCTCGGGCTATTCCGACATGGCCATCGGGCTTGGCCTGATGATGGGCTTCAAGTTCATCCGCAACTTCGACACCCCCTATGTCAGCGCCTCGATCACCGAATTCTGGCAGCGCTGGCACATCAGCCTATCGACCTGGCTGCGGGACTATCTCTACATCCCGCTCGGCGGCAACCGTAAAGGCCCGCTGCGCACCTATCTCAACCTCTTCCTGGTCATGCTGCTTGGCGGCCTCTGGCACGGTGCCGCCTGGACCTTCGTCCTCTGGGGCGCCTGGCACGGCAGCTGGCTGGCGATTGAACGCTACACCGGCTACGCCCGCGCCGGCCTCAGCAAGGCTTTGACCGTCCCTGCGACCCTCCTTCTCGTCGTGATCGGCTGGGTCATGTTCCGCGCAGCAAGCGTGGGTGAGGCCTTCTCCGTCTATGCCGGCATGCTCGGACTGAACGGCATGGCGCCGAGCCTGGAATTCCTGGCCAGCGTCAACCAGGAGCACCTGGTCTTCGTCCTGCTCGCCGTCATCGCCGTGGTGATGGAGCCGCGCTTCAAGCATCTGACTGATCCGGACCGCGTGCCCCTGGCCGGTCAGCCGCAGGTGGCAGCGGACGGCTCGGTGATTGCCGCTCCATCCATCGCCTATCCGCTCGCGATGACCGCACTTCTGGCCGTGACCATCGCGCGGCTCGCCGAACAGTCCGCCTCGCCTTTCCTCTACTTCCAGTTCTGACAGGAGCAACGCCATGCCCAGTCTGCGCCAGTACACAGCCCTATTCCTTCTGCCGAGCGCCTTCTTCGGCTACGCGCTCTATGCCAACTCGGCCCTGCTGACGAGTGCAGCATCGCCGGCAGCCCAGGCCTCGGAGGCGAAGGATCTGTCCCTTTCCTACGTCATCGACGGGGGGGCCACGCGCGATCTCGACACGCTGTACAAGAACGAGCTCCCGCATCGCGAAGCCTCGGTCGGCCTCTTCGGCAATGCGCGCTATGCACTTCTGGGAGCCGGCCGCAAGGGCGTCATCGTCGGCGAGGAAGGCTGGTTCTTCACTGCAGAAGAATTCAAGGGGATCCCGACCAAGGACATCGACGACGCGGCCAACCGCATTGCCGAGGTCCGGAAAAACCTTGAGGCCCGCGGCATCAAGCTGGTTCTGGCGCCCTTGCCGGCAAAGTCTGACCTGTATGCCGAAGAGGTGCCCTCGCTTGTCCGCAGCTCCGCCATGGCCGACGCCTATCGCGACTTCTCGGCTGCCCTTCTTCAGCGGGGCATCACGGTCGCCGATACGCGCGCAGCCTTGCTCACCGCGAAGCCCTTCGGCGAAGTTTTCCTGAAATCCGATACGCATTGGTCCCCCGCCGGCGCCAAGGCGACAGCCGAGGCGATCCAGTCGAGCTTGCAGAAGAGCGGCATCGTCTTGCAGCATCAGGAACTGACGGCCCAGTGGCAGACGCCGGTGTCGTTCTGGGGCGACCTGACCAAGTTCGTCACCTCGCCGGACTACGCGCCGAGCGTCGGCCTGGCCCAGGAAAGCGTGCCGATCTACCGCACCTCGGTGAATGCCGAGGCCAGCGGCACCGACATCTTCGGTGACGACACGACCGTCCCGGTCATGCTGGTCGGCACCAGCTACAGCGCCAACGAAACCTGGTCCTTCGCCGATTTCCTGCGCCAGTCACTGCGCGCCGATGTGGTCAACGTAGCGAAGGAAGGCCTTGGCCCGGGTGTCCCGATGATGGACCTGCTGGCCGGCACGGCGCTCGACGAGAGCACGCCAACCGTTGTCGTATGGGAGTTTCCGGTGCGCTATCTGGGCACCAAGACGCTATGGCAGCGCGAGGGTGAGAACACGGCGGAGGGCGGCGATGTCTGATCGTTTTGTCCGCCTGCTCTGCGCCACCATGCTTGGCCTGCCTCTGATGGGCTTATCCCCCGCCCATGCGGTGAAACCCTTCTTCCCGCGCAATCCGCCGGAAGCGGTCGAACCCGCCAAGCCGGTGAAGCGCAAGACCATGGGGCCTGCCTCGCATTTGCCGATTCCGTTGCAGGAAGCGCGCAAGCGACTGCTCGATGGCAAGCGCGTCTCCTATGGCGAGCTACAGGCGCTGGCCGATGCGAAGGACGGGATCGGCGCCTTCAAGCTGGCCGAGCGTATCCAGAAGCAGGGCAACCCCAAGCTCGCCTCCGATGCGCTGCATTACTTCGCGATCGCCGCCTATCAGGACCGCGGCTATGCCGTTCGCCACATGATGGCGATCCTCAACGACGGCAGCCTCGAACTGCAGCCCTCGCACCTGCAGAGCGCCGAAGCCGCCCTTCGCCTTCAGGCCCGCAAGGGGAACGAACAGGCCATTGAAGGTCTGATCCGCCTCTACAGCGAGGGTCGGCTTTTTGGCGACAAACGTGGCGAGCTCGAAACACTGCTCGCCTCGGGCACCGGCAAGAAGAACGGCGATACCGCCTTCAAGCTCGCCGTGCTCCTGCTGTCTGACCGCGAGCGCACGCCCGAGCAGACCAAGCAGGCGACCCGCTTGCTAGAGATCGCCGAAGAGAACGGCAGCATCGGCATGAAGGCGGCGGCCAGCAATCTTCTGGCCCAGCTTCAGACGACGTCCAGTGAAACAACCGCGGAGGTTCAGCAATGACCCCAGTTCGCAAGACAAGCATCCTCGCCGGCACCGCCCTTGCCGCCATCATTCTGGCAGCAGGCAGCCAGGCCCGAGCACAAACTGCAGGTGACGACTCGGCCTCCGCCTATGGCTGCCAAAGCCTGGAGGAGATCGCCGAACTTCAGATGATCGAGGGCAAGGACGGCATGTTCTTCCGAATTCTCGCCGATCTGCGCCTGCAGCATGCCTTCACCGACCAGACCGTCGACAATCTCGCTGCCATGGCCAAGGCCCTGGAGAAGAATGGAACGACGCTCATCTACGTGCCGCTTCCGACCAAGTCTCAGGTGCTTCCGGAACTGGTCCCGGCCCGCGCCTCGCTCTATGGCTTCGATGCCGGAATCGCGACCGAAATTTATGACGATGTTGTCCGCCGCCTGAACGAGAAGGGCGTGGCGGCAGTCGATATCGCGACGCCGATGCGGGAGAACAATCGCAACAGCTTCGGCGAGTACTCCTTCTTCCAGGCCGACTTCCACTGGACGGCCCATGGCGCCGACGTCGCGGCGAAAGCGATTGGCGATAAGCTGAAGGCGTTGCCGGCCTATGGCGACGTGACACCTGCGCGCTTCGAGATGAAGGAAGTCCCGCCGCCGGAGGAGTTCTCCAGCATGCGCGAACTGCTGCAGAAGCACTGCGTAACGCATGTCCCGACGGTCACGGCCCACACCTACGAAGCCGTCCGCGCCGAGGACGCCTCGGCAGAAGCCGGTTCGATGGACATCTTCGGCAGCGGCGACGAAGCCACCATCGCCCTGATCGGTACCAGTTACTCCGACAAGCCGATCAGCAACTTCTCCGGCTATCTCGAACACTGGACCGGCATACCGGTCGAGAACTACTCAATCTCGGGCGGCAATCAGTTCGGCTCGATCCTCTCCTACATCACCTCCCGCGAATTCCAGGAGCGCCGCCCGCGCTTCCTGATCTGGGAGAACCCGATTTACAACAATCTCGGCCAGTATGGCGGCGCCCCCTGGGCCGAGATCGTGGCGGCTTCGCTGGGCGAGTGCAGCCCCGCCATTCCCGCCGAGACCAACGGCGAACAGGCGATCGAAGCTGATCTTTCGACCACGAAGCTCGGCCATGACGACGTCATCTTGGCCGATATCGGCAGCGACACAAGTCGCAAGGCCACCTTCACGCTGACCGGCGCCGACGGAACGGTGCGCACGCGTTCGATCGAGCGCGGTGACCGACTGCGCTCCACGGGCCGCTACTTCTTCTCGCTTGGCGGCTTCCCCGACGGCGCGCTCGACAAGATCTCCGTGAACTTTGACGCACCGGTCGGCGAGACCACCACCCTGTCCATCTGCAAGACAACAACTGGAGAACAGTCATGATGACCAAGACCCCGATCCGCTTTGCTGCCGCCTCGCTTGCGGCCAGCCTCGCCTTTTCGGCAACAGCCTTCGCTGACGACGGCGGCCTTTACGAAAAGCCTCTCGATCCGAACTCCGCCTTCGTCCGCGTGATCGCACCGGGCGCGACGACCGCATCGGTTCAAGACAGCGCCTTCAATCAGCTCGAAGACGGTGTGTCGCCCTATGTGGCGGTTGCTCCTGGCGACATCCCGGTCTCCTCCACCTTCGGTGAAGGCAGCGTCAAGGCGAGCGCCGGCAAGTTCTACTCCGTGGTCGTCACCAAGAACGGCGCCACGACGGTGGTCGACGACATGACCAAGAACCCGTCGAAGGCGACGCTCTCGCTCTATAACTTGACCGAAAAGGCCGCGATCGACCTCTTCGTGCCGCAGGCCGGCGCCGAGGCAGTCTCGGATGTCGACAGCGGCGGCTCGAAGTCCGTCGCACTGCGCGCACCGCTGGCGGTCGACCTCGTCGTCCGTGATGGCGACAAGGATCTCGCCAAGCTCGACAGGGTCGAATTCAAACGCCTTGCCGGCGTGACCATTGTCGTCACCGGTGAAGGCGACAAGGTCGACGCCGTCGCCGTTCCCAGCACCATTGCCCGATAATTGAAGACAGGTTCCGGAGGTTTATCATGACGATTGCAAGAATGGCGAAATCGCTGCTGATGGCAGGCGTGATGACGATGGCCGCCGGAACACCCGGGCGCACTGCCGCCATTGACGTCCGGTTTGCGCCACCGGACGTCGAACTGCCGAAGACGGCCGTCTGCACCCCACGGGTGCGCGACGAGGACATGATCGCCGAATGGACCGCTTGGGACCAGAAGGCACTGCCGAAGCGCGCGACCTTTGCCATTACCCGCGACATGAACCGCATGCGCGACCTCGATGCCCGCCGCTTCGAGCCGATCATCACCCGCATCCAGGCGTTGATGCCGACGGTCAAGAAGGACTATGGCGAAACCGACGCGCTGTTCGACCGGGTGAAGCTGATGCTGGCCAAGGGTGAAGGCGACCGGGTGCGCGAGGAGGGCCTCGTGCAGAAGCTGATCGACACCGGCGGTCATCCGGCAGGCTCGCTCAACACGCTGGCCGACTACCTGATCGACGGCAGGGGCATAACCCAGGACAAGCAGGCCGGCTTTAAGCTGAAGGTGCAGGCGGCCTATGGCGGCAATGCCGATGCGATCCTCGACCTTGCGCGTCTCACCAAGGATGGCGAGACCGTCGAAGGCTGGGAGATCGAGCCCGAACTCGCCGTCAACATGGCCTTCGGCTCACTGGTCGGCGTGCTCGACGAAGGCATCTGCGACCGCATCAGCCGGGTCGCCCGCGAATATGATGATGGCGAAGTCGTCGTGAAGGATCCTCAACTGAGCATGGCTTGGTATCGCTTCGCCGCAGATCTCGGCGACACGGCCGCCGCATGGGAGGTCGCCGAGCTCAACCTTCTCAGCGAGAAGGTGGTCAAGGACAACGATGTCCTGCTGAAATACCTGAAGAAGGCCGCCGACGGCGGCAACATGGCAGCGATCCTGGAGATGGGACGCCTTTATGCCGAAGGCGCTCTGGTACCGCGGGACCGGGAGAAGGCCTTCGACTATTTCAAGCAGGCGGAGGCCGCCGGCAATCAGGCCGGTGTCATCAAGCAGGCACAACTCCTGGAGCAGACGAAGGATACCTCGCCGGCCGATGCGGCTGCCTATGAAGACCTGCTGCGCCGGCTGATCGCCCGCAACGACCCGCCACCATGGGCCTTTACCCGTCTGGCGCGCGTGATCCAGGCCCGGGACGGTATCTGGAAATCTGCACCCGAGGTGAAGCCGCTGCTGGAAGAAGCGGTCAAGCGCGGCGATATCGAGGGCGGCATCGATCTTGCCGAGCTCTTGATGAGGGAAGACCTCTCGCCCAGGACGATTGCACGCTCCACCGACCTTCTGTCCGGCGCCATCCACATCAACGGCGAAATCAACGCGATTGCCAAGCTGCAGCGGGTTTATCTCTGCATGGACCCCGCAGGTCCAGACACGAAGGCATCCGACTACTGGGCGAATATCGAGGCGGGCGCCGGCAACAAGACACTCGACCTCGCACCAGAGCAGATCGATCAACTTCCGGCGCTGAAGGATCCGATGGTGATCGCCGCGATCCAGACCCAGGCGCTCTATGGCCGCGCCAGCGCGCTGGCGCTCTACCAGCGTTACCTGAAGGGCGCCGGATATTCCGATCAGGTCCTGCGCTTTTGGGCGGAGCGCGCCGAAGTGCGCCGCGGCGCAACGGTGGAAGCCGCCCTCCTCGAATTCAAGCAGAACCTCGAAAAGGGTCGCATCAACGATGCCAAGCGCAGCATCCAGATGACCGGCGAAGGCATGACCGTCGATGCTGGCCTGAGCTTCGCCCGCTTCCTGGTCGACAACTACGCGACAGACCCGGAGAGTGTGGCTCTGGCCAAGGAGATCCTGCATCCGCTTGCCGAAACCGGCTCGGGTCGCGCCGTTCGGCTGCTCCAGGAGCTGGAAGGCCCGGATATGGACCCACAGTCGTCCCCGCTCGCGCGTTTCGGTGACGTCATGCGCGACCGCGGCGACATGTCGGCCCAGCTTCTGCTTGCAGAGAACGCCGGCACCGTCGAAGACCGCACGCGTCTCTATCACCAGGCGATCAGCACGCAGCGCTGCGACTATGACGACACGATGGCGCTTGCAGAATTTGCCATCCGCCACCACCGTCAGGATGCCGAGCGCTGGCTCGCCATTGCGAACCACATCGCTGGCGAGGATGCCTGGCGCAAGGTCAAGATCGCCGATGTCTACATGGCACTCGGCCGCCGCGACACGGAACAGCGCGCGCTGGCGCTCTACGAGGAGGCGCGCGCCGGTGGCGAAGCCGCAGCCTTCTATCGTCTGGTCAAGCACTACGCCAACAATGCCAGCGAAAGCTACGATCCGAAAATGGCGAGCGATATCTTCGTCGATCTTGTCGAGCGCTCCGACCTGGAGACCGTGCCCGAAAAACTCCTCATGCTGGCCAACATGAAGCCCGAAATCCGGGTTCAGGTATCCCAGCGCATCGACATCAAGGGGCTCTATCAAAAGTCGGCGGAAACCGGCCAGCCGGTTGCCATGCGCGAAGTGGCGAAGCTCCTGCGCGACGACGCGAGAGACACCAAATCCATCCTCGCCTCCTTCACCTGGCTGAAGAAGGCGGCGGAAGCCGGCGACGCAGAGGCGATGTTCCTCCTGTCGCAATCCTACGCCTACGGACTGGGCACGCGCCCGGCCCTCGACGACGCACAAGCCTGGATGGCAAGGGCCGCAGAAGCCGGTTACCCCGCCGCCACCCAGGTCCTGAAGCTCAACAACGCAGGAACGGAGGGTTGATCATTGGCCGATCTCACCAGATGGACACTGAACCGCCACATCGCAGCCTCGCTGCTCGCCATCACCGCCGCCATGGCAATGACGCCAGAGGCACAAGCAGCCGAGGAGACCTGCTTCAAGACACCAACGCCGGTTATGAGCCTTGGCTTCGGCAGCCGTTACCAAGCCGAATCCAAGACGCGTTCGGATATCGATGAAGACTCGGATGCCGCCGTCACCAAGGCGCTTAAGCCGATCGACCAGTTCATCCAGAACCTGGCCAAGGTCGTCTCGAAGGCGCAGACAGAGAAGGACGTGGCAACCCGTCGGGCCTATCAGCGCTGCGTGGTGGATTCGATCTACGCCTGGGCGAACGCGGATGCGCTGAACGACATGCGGACCTTCAATGCAAAGCTTTCCGTCCCCTCGCGGATCGGCGGGCTCGCCATTCTCTACGCGGAGAGCCGTGATCAGGTGCCGGGCCTCCATGACCGGGAACGGATCATCGAGAAATGGCTGCAGAAGCGCGCCAGGGAGATCGTCTACTTCTTCGAAAATGAGGCGACCAAGGGGGCAGCCCGCAACAACCTGCGCGCCTGGGCCAGCATGGCGGTCGGCGAGGTCGGCGTGCTAAACCGCGATCGGGGCCTCGTCGAGTGGTCCATCCTCAGCAACGACACCATGATTACCAATGCCGCAGCGGATGGCAGTCTGCCACTGGAGATGAACCGCCAACGATACGCCCTGCACTATCAGCTGCATGCCATGACCCCGCTCGTCACCTCCGTCGCGAGGCTGTGCGAGGCGGGTTACGGCAAGGGTGGAGCGGATCTGGAGAAACTCCGCACCATGGCGCACTTCTCGATTGCCGCCGTTAAGGACCCGAAGATCGTCCAGAAGATCAATGGCAAGAGCCAGACGGTGAAGCCCGGGCTGAAGAACAATCTCTCAAACATTGCCTGGCTGGAGCCCTATGTGGCCGTGACCAACGATGTGGAGATGGTCAAGGAATTTGAATCGCTCAGGCCTCTGTCCAACTCGAAGCTGGGCGGCAACCAGACGAAACTCTATGAGGGGCAGCGCATCAGCTGCACCATCACGGTACAGAACTGACGGGGATCAGTCTGAAGAGAGCCGGATGCGATGACCGATCAGGGGCTGCTCGCTACGGGCAGTCCCTGCGCGGCTCTCGTCTGGACAGCGGTCGATGTTCCAGTCCTGGACTTCAAGCTGGACGAGCGACTTCACGGCGTCGAGCGAGACCTCACGTCCGTGGGTACCGGCCAAGGCTTCGCCAAGACGGCTCAGAAGGTCTTCGGTCAGGTTATGCGGGGACTGCGTCACCTCGGTGCTCCTCTGACGACATCCTGCTACAAAGATGGGAATTGCGGAAGCCGTTCGCCACCGAAGCTGGGCTTAAACACTTAAAAAAGTCGCAATTCTCCGTGAGCGGCACCCCGACGGCACAACTCTTTCGAGCGCAATGGCAAACAAAGTGTGACGAAACGAGAGCGGCACGAAAGCGGGCAGGAAGGCTGCGCCCCCTGCCCTGCCGTCTTGGAGGATCAGGCCGCCATGCCCCAGGAGGACGGATCGTCCTCGCCGAACATGCGCTCGAGGCTGAGGAAGCAGATCATGCTTTTTTCGTGGGCGATGATGCCGTCGGAGAAGGCGGCACTCGGCCCGGTCGCGGCGGGAAGCGGCTGCAGCGTGCTGCCGGACACCGTGAGGATATCCGACACGCCGTCGACCAGCAGCCCCACCGTCATGCCGTTCACTTCCGTGACGACCACGGCGCTGCGCTCGGTTGCCTGGGCAGCCGGCATGCCGAGCTTGACGGCGAGATCGACGATCGGGATGACCGTGCCGCGCAGGTTCATCACGCCCAGAACCTCATACGGAGAATGCGGAATGGGAGTGACCGGCGCCCAGCCGCGGATTTCGCGGATCGATGTGGTCTTCACGCAGAATTCCTGCTGGTGGAGCCGAAAGGCGATGATTTCGAGGGCATCGGCGGTATTCGACGTCGTATTCATCTGCGTTTTCTCCTGCTGCAAGCCTGCTGCGGCTGGCACCTTGTCACGATGTTGATCGGCCGGAAATGCCGGCGGGCAGAGTCAGATTCTGCAATCAGAGATCAATTTAGCCCACCAGTACTTAAAGAATATCTAAATCAAATCGGAGAATCCGCGCCGCCGCCTCCCATCAATCCGTCACTGGGCGAGCATGGTGAAATGCGCCATCTGGCCGGCGCTCCACCAGGAGAATTCACTTAGCAGGTGCGGATCGACATCGCCGATGCGACCGCTCTGGATCGTCAACAGTCCCCGACTGGTTACCATTGCCAGGACATTGCCGACATGTTGGCGCGAGACCTGAAACCTCTGCGACAACGCATCATAACTGAGAGGCAGGTCCCAGCTCTCGCCCATCAAGCGTGCCAGATGGGCCCCCATGACCGCGCAAAGCATGAGATAACCACTGTCGCGGCCAGTGAAATCGACCACCGTCTCGAACGGAGCGAACAGGACATCCATGGACTGGAATGCCTCAGTCGACCGGCCGATGAGGCTGCAGAGCCGGGAGGTGTCGGCGCGCAGAGCCTCGTGAAGCGTATGATGTTCCAGCATTGCAGATGACGCCAGAAAGGCCAGAGGTGACCGGGCGATCTCCAGCACGAGCGGCGGGGTCGGCTGCAGTCGGATCTCGCGCCTGTCACGCGCATTCTGCTGGGCAACCACATATCCCCCGGCCCTCAGGCCCGAGATCAGGTCGCTGACCTGGCGGGAACTGCCCGGAACCACGGTCTGCAACAGTGTTATCGTCGGTGCCGGCCCCGTTCCTTCCTCGAAACGGGCCGCCAGACCGATCAGCATATAGCAGGTGATGTAGCGCATCTTCTGGGCGAAGATCTTGTTGGCCGGCCAACGGAAGGCGCTCGGTTCGACCATCCGGCGGCAATAAGCGAGCATCGCCGGATCGAAACCCGGGTGGGCCAGGTATCTGCCTGCCGTCTGCCAGACGGGCTCCCCGACATAGGGCTCGACACCGGGGTAAATCACCGATCGCCGATCCCGGCCAAGTTCGGCGCGCAAATGATCCATGGTCCCTGCTCCAGACATTGGAGCCCCATAGAAAGTCAAATTGCCAGAGGCGTCGATTGTTAATTCTTGCAGTCGCCCCTACTGGAACAGCTCCTCATCAAAGAAAAGGCGAGCGCCGCGCAGCCTCACGGCACACGCTTCGCCATGTCGTAAGCCGCAGCACAGCGCTGGCCGGAGGCACAGTAGGCGAGGATCGGGCCGGATTGGCTTGCGAGAATGCTCTTCAACTGTCGTGCCTGTTCAAGTGACAATGAACCCGGGACAACAGGCACGTAATGGGCCTTCAGTCCGGCTTCGCGTGCAGCAATGGCCACTTCATCAAAGGACGGCTGCATGAAGCCTTCCTTGTCCGGTCGCATGCAGACCACGGTCTTGAAGCCGAGATCGGCGATCTCACGCAGTTGCGATGGCCTGATCTGGCCGGTGACGTGGAAACTGGGATCGATGCTGCGAATGCTCATGGACGGTTCCTTTGACACGGTCTCGTAGGTTCGAACGAAAAGACATATGATTTTTTATATATTTGTGAGCACATCCAGCATGTCAACACTTGCCACCGCCTATTTCCACGATATATTCGTATCTATGAAGATTGATCCAGAACAGATGAAGGCTGGCGCCGACATGGCCAGCGAACTCCTGAAGTCGCTTTCGAACAGATATCGACTGCTGATCCTTTGCCGTCTCGCCGATGGCGAGCATTCGGTCGGGCAGCTTGCGGAGTTCCTCGGCATTCGCGACAGCACGGTCTCGCAGCATCTGGCGCTTCTGCGCCGGGAGAAGATCATCGCCGGCCGGCGGGACGGGCAGACGATCTGGTATCGCATCGAAAGCGAACCGGCACGCGCCGTGATCGGCACTCTCTACAACAGCTTCTGCAAGACATCTGACTGCGCCGCCTGAAGACCATTTGAAATGCTTCAACGAAGGACGAGCTACGCAGCTTGACTTTCATTTGCCCAATATCTACGTATTATCGTAGGTATGTATCTAAAGGAGAAAAACATGTCGATTGATCGCGCCGTCCTCCTCTTTGCTGGTTTCATGATCCTGGTGTCCTTGCTGCTTACGCAGTTCGTGCACCCGGGCTTCATCTGGTTCACCGCCTTTATCGGCGTGAACATGATACAATCCGCATTCACCGGCTTCTGCCCGGCTGCCATGATCTTCCGCAAGCTCGGCTTGCGTCCAGGCACCGCATTCTGAGGAACCTCGCCATGCAAAAGCCCGCCCTCATCGCCCTGTTCGCCGCCATCACGGCTACGGGTGTGAACGTCGCCGGAGCGACGGATCTCACACTCGCGACCGTCAGCATCCCGGAGATGAAGGCGGTCTATGGCCAGATCCAGCCGCGCAACACCGTTCTTGCCCGCGCAAGGCTCGGCGGCACGGTGGCACGCCTCACCGTCACCGAGGGTGACATCGTCAAGGCCGGCGATGTGATCGCAGAGGTGAAGGACGACAAGATCGACTTCCAGATCAAGGCGGTTGATGCCCAGCTCCAGGGGCTGAACGCGTCCATGAAGGATGCGCAGGTTGAACTCGACCGTGCCGATCGTCTGGTCCGCAGCGGGGCTACGAGCACCCAGCGCCTCGACCAGCTCCGAACCCAGCTCGACGTGATCACCAATCAGGTCCGCCAGGCCGAGGCACAGCGCTCCCTGCTGGTGCAGCAGGCTTCTGAAGGTGCCGTTGTCGCCCCCTCCGATGGTCGCGTCATCTCGGTGCCCGTGACGCGTGACGCAGTCGTGATGGCCGGGGAGACGGTCGCCAGCATCGCCGGCGGCGGCTTCTTCCTGCGTCTCGCAATCCCCGAACGGCATGCAGATGAACTGACCGAGGGTGCGCCCATCCGCATCGAGACCGGTGGCGAAAAGCTCGATGGCGCGCTCGTGAAAATCTATCCGCTGATCGAAGGCGGCCGTGTCACGGCCGATGTCGAAGTCGAAGGCCTCGACACCGACTTTGTCGCCGCGCGGGTTCTGGTCGAACTGCCTGTCGGTGAGCGTGAGGCCCTGCTGGTCCCTGTGGCAAGCCTCACCAACCGGGCTGGCGTGGATTTTGTCGCCGTCCGTGAGGGCGAAGCGGTGGTGGAACGCGCCGTAGTGACCGGCGAACCCGTGAAGATCGACGGTATCGAAAAGATCGAGATCCTGTCCGGCCTCTCCGCCGGGGACATCGTGGTGACGAAATGACGGATCATATCGACAAGACCCCGAAGACAGGGGAAGCCGACGACGATACCCCGATGGTCAATCTGGGCATCGCCGGCAATCTGACGCGCGCCTTCATCAAGTCACCGCTCACACCGCTTTTTCTGATCGCCGCCTTCGCCTTCGGCCTCGTCGCGCTGCTCACCCTGCCCCGCGAAGAAGAACCACAGATCTCCGTGCCTATGGTCGACATCCTCGTCCAGACACCGGGCCTGCGCGCCGATGATGCGCAGAAACTGATCACCGAGCCGCTGGAGACCATCGTCAAGAGCATCAACGGCGTCGAGCATATCTACTCCCAGTCCATGGACAACATGGTCATGGTCACTGCCCGCTTCCTGGTCGGCACCTCATCTGATGCCGCAGTGCTGCGGGTGCACGACAAGGTGCGCGCCAACATCGACCGCATCCCGGTCGGTATTGCCGAACCAAAAGTGGTTGGACGCGGCATCGACGACGTCGCGATCGTGACCCTGACCTTCTACCCGACAAAGGAAGCGAGCGGCCATATCGGCGCAAACGACCTGACGCGCATCGTCCGCGAGGTCCGCAACGAGATCGCCAAGGTCGAGGACGTGGGCCTCACCTATGTCGTCGGCGAAACCAACGAGATCATCCGCATCTCGCCACAGCCGGAAAAGCTTGCCCTCTATGGCATCACCCTGCAGCAGCTTGCCGGCAAGGTCGGCGGGGCAAATACGGCGGCGCCCGCCGCGCAGGTCCGCGAAGGCGGTCGCCAGATCGACGTGATCGCCGGTGAAACGCTGGCCACTCCGGCCGAAATCGGCAATCTCCTGCTCACCGCCCGCGACGGCCGACCGGTCTATGTCCGCGATGTAGCAACCATCGACTTCGCGACCGACACCAGTGAATCCCTTGTCTCGACGCTCCGCAAGGATGGCGAAAGCGTCGATCGCGTCCCTTCGGTCACGCTCGCCATCGCCAAGCGCGCCGGCTCGAATGCCGTCGTTGTCGCCGAAGCCATCCTCGAGCGCGTCGAGGCCCTGGAAGGGAGACTGATCCCGGAGGATATCCATGTCGAGGTGACCCGCGACTACGGGGAAACCGCCAATGAGAAGGCGAACGAGCTCCTCTACCACCTCGGCCTCGCCACAGTCTCGATCATCGCTCTTGTCTGGCTGTCCATCGGCCGCCGCGAAGCCCTGGTGGTCGCCATCGTCATTCCCGTGACGATCCTGCTGACGCTGTTTGCCTCGCGTCTGATGGGCTACACGCTGAACCGCGTCTCCCTCTTCGCGCTCATCTTCTCGATCGGCATCCTCGTCGACGACGCGATCGTCGTCATCGAGAACATCGCCCGCCACTGGGGCATGGGCGACAAGCGCTCGCGTCGCCGCAGCGCCATCGAGGCCGTCGCCGAAGTCGGCAATCCGACTATCGTCGCGACCCTGACCGTGGTGGCGGCCCTCCTGCCGATGCTCTTCGTCTCCGGCATGATGGGCCCCTATATGAGCCCGATTCCGGCCAATGCCTCGGCTGCGATGATCTTCTCCTTCTTCGTCGCGGTCATGGTCACGCCCTGGCTGATGCTGAAGGTCGCGGGCAATGCCCATGTGCATGCCCATGCCGACCACGAGACCGGCGGCATGCTGGGTCGGATGTATGCGGCAACCGCTCGCCCCATCCTCGCCACCAAGACGCGCAGCTGGATCTTCTTGATCCTGGTCGGCCTGCTCACTCTCGGCTCGCTCAGCCTCTTCTACACCAAGCATGTCACGGTGAAGCTCCTGCCGTTTGACAACAAGTCGGAACTGCAGGTGACGATCGACCTGCCGGAAGGCTCTTCGGTGGAGGCAACCGACGCGGTTGCCCAGGCCGTGGGACGCAAGGTGCTGGAAATGCCGGAAGTGGTCTCGGTCCAGACCCACGCCGGAACCGCAGCCCCCTTCAACTTCAACGGCCTGGTCCGCCACGCCTATATGCGTGCGGCTCCCTATCAGGGTGACGTCGCGATCAACCTGACACCCAAGGCCGATCGCGACCGTACGAGCCACGATATTGCACTCGACATCCGCCAGCAGATCGCTGGCATCGCGATGCCCGAGGGCACCAGCTTGAAGGTCGTCGAGCCCCCGCCGGGCCCGCCGGTCATGGCGACGCTGTTGGCTGAAATCTATGGTCCGACGCCGGAAATTCGCCGCGCCGTGGCAGCCAAGGTCGAAGCCGCCTTCCGTTCGATCCCCTTCATCGTCGATGTCGACAACTCCTACGGCGTCGAGGCCCCGCGCAAGCGGCTGGTGATTTCGACCGACGACGCGGAATTCTACCGCGTCGAGGAAGGAGACGTCTTCGACACGATCGCGATCCTCTCGAACGGCAAGACCATTGGCTACTCCCATCGCGGCGAAGGCCGACCCCCGATTCCGATCCGTCTGGAACGCGCCAAGGGTGAAAAGGTGATCGACGAGCGTTTCCTGTCGACGCCGATGCCGGCCAATGTGCTCCCGGGCGACAAGGGCGTCGTCGAACTCGGAGACGTCGTGCGGGTCGTCGACGAACAGACAACCTTGCCGATCTTCCGCCACAACGGCATCAATGCCGAGATGGTGACCGCAGAGCTTGCCGGTGCTTTCGAAGCCCCCCTCTACGGCATGCTCGCCGTGCAGGAAGCCATCGATGCACAGGACTGGACAGGCCTGCCGAAACCGGTGATTTCACTGCACGGTCAGCCGACGAACGAGGATCAGGCGACACTGCTGTGGGATGGCGAATGGGAAGTCACCTGGGTGACCTTCCGCGACATGGGCGCTGCCTTCATGATTGCGCTCCTCGGCATCTACATCCTCGTCGTCGCCCAGTTCGGCTCGTTCAAGGTCCCGCTGGTAATCCTGACACCCGTGCCGCTGACCTTCATCGGCATCCTTGGTGGTCACTGGCTCTTTGGCGCACCTTTCTCGGCCACCTCGATGATTGGCTTCATCGCGCTTGCGGGCATCATCGTCCGCAACTCGATCCTGCTCGTCGATTTCATCCGTCACGCCGATCACACCGGCAGGACCTTGACGGACGTGCTGATCGAGGCCGGTTCGATCCGCTTCAAGCCGATCCTCTTGACGGCGCTTGCCGCCATTATCGGCGCAGCCGTGATCCTGACCGACCCGATCTTCCAGGGACTGGCGATCTCACTGCTCTTCGGCCTGATCTCGTCCACCCTGCTGACAGTACTCGTCATCCCGGCGATCTACCGCGTCCTCAGAACCTGATCGCCTCACGCCGACGAGCACGATGGCCGCACCACGAGTGCGGCCATTTTCGTTTGCGGCAATATTCTGAAAACACCCTCTTCAAAGGGACATTAAAAAGTGTAAACTAAATTTGACACAGCATCAGAGGCGGGACCCATGGCCCAACCATTCCCATTCGCCGCCATCGTCGCACAGGAGGACATGAAGAAGGCCCTCCTGATGGCTGCAGTCGAACCTTTGCTGGGCGGCGTCCTGATCTTTGGCGACCGCGGCACCGGAAAATCGACGGCGGTGCGCGCTCTGACCGAGCTACTTCCGCCGATCGAGACCCGCACCGGCTGCCGCTACAACTGCCTGCCCTCGGAGCCGCAATCCACCTGCCCCGTCTGCAATCCAATGACCGGACTGAAACCGCCCGCGATCGTCAGGCACCGCGCCCCGATGATCGACCTGCCGCTTGGCGCAACCGAGGATCGCGTCTGCGGCTCCCTTGATATCGAGAAGGCGCTCGTGGCGGGCGAGAAGCATTTCGAGCCTGGACTGCTGGCCGCCGCCAACCGAGGCTTCCTCTATATCGACGAGATCAACCTCCTGGAGGATCACCTCGTCGACCTCCTGCTGGATGCTGCAGCCTCCGGCGTCAATGTCGTCGAGCGGGAAGGACTGAGCATCCGCCACTCTGCCCGCTTCGTCCTGGTCGGCAGCGGCAATCCGGAGGAAGGCGATCTTCGTCCGCAACTCCTCGATCGCTTTGGTCTCTCGGTCGATGTCCGCACCATCGATGACCTGGAACAGCGTATCGAGGTCATTCGGCGCCGCGACGCCTATGAGACCGACCCAATCGCCTTCGGCAAGCTCTGGGCCAAGCGGGATGCAGCCATCGGCCGACGCGTCGTTGCCGCCCGCAAGATCCTGCGCCAGGTCGAGATCCCCGATCAAGTGGTGATGCGCATGTCGCAGCTCTGTCTGCGGCTCGGCATAGACGGCATGCGCGGCGAACTGACCCTGATGCGCGCCAGCCGAGCGGCGGCCGCGCTTGCGGGCAGAAACCTCGTGACTTGGGAGGACGTATCCGAAATTGCTCCCATGGTGCTGTGCCACCGTCTGCGCCGCGACCCGCTCGACGATGCCGGTTCTACGCCACGGGTCGAGCGTGCGCTGGCCACGATCAGCGACAATCACGCCCATGGCTGAACTCGGCGCCCACGAAGCCTTCGAACAGGCCATGGATGCGAGAGGTGCAGAACTCTGGGCCGACGCCATGCTCGCAGCGGAGCTCCTCTGCCTCGGCAGGGCTGGCATCGGTGGCCTCTGGCTGAAGGCACGCGCCGGCGGCGTTCGCGACCTCTTCCTCGCCAGGCTGCAGCGACGCCTCGGCACTGCAACCGCCTGGACACGCCTGCCGCCGGGGGTGTCCCTGTCGAACCTGCTCGATGGCATCGATCTCGCGGCAACGGCAAAACGCGGGCATCTGGTGCGCCAAGAGGGACTGTTGACCAGAGCCGAGGGCGGCATTCTCATGATACCGATGGCCGAGCGGCTAGATCCCGCCGTGACGGCTATCGTCGCGAAGGCAATGGATGTACCCTCGGCATGCGGCTATCTGGTCATCGCGCTGGATGAATCCCTGGACGACGAGGCACCCCTGTCCCCCATGATCGGCGACCGCCTTGCCTTGCGTATCGATCTCGACGGCATAGGCTGGCATCACGTTGCGGATCAGACAGGTGACGAGGCCGTTGCTGCCGAAACGCTCTTTGCCTGGCGCAACGTCGAGATCGACGACAGGCTGTTGAAGGCCCTTGCCTCGCTGTCAATCGCTGCAGGACACCGTTCCCCACGGATTCTAGGTCACCTGGTGCAGACGGCACGGCTGCTTGCCTCCCGCGAGGAACGCCAATCCGTCGAGGAGAAAGATGTCCTGACCGCCCTCCGCCTTTGCCTCGGCATCCGCCTTTCCCCGGTGACCGAACAGCCTCCGGCATCGACCGAAGCCACTGCGGAGCAAGATGACCGTGTACCAGCGGACCCGGCCCCCGAGGCCGGAGCCACGGAGCCGCAGCATTGGGCCGAGACCACACCGCCATCAAGCCTCGATGCCATGACGGAAATGCTTGCAGCAGTTCAGGCGGGGGCGCTGTCGACGGATCCCTGGCTGTCGGTTTGCCTGCGTCCGGCGCACAGGTCGAGCCTCGCCGGCAAATCCGGCGGCAGTCGCAAGAATGCGCGGCGGGGACGCCCCTTCGGCATCGGCCTCGCACCGCCGCATGCAGAGGCGCGGCCGGACATCGTTGCAACTCTCCGCGCAGCAGCCCCGTTCCAACGGATCAGGGCAGCACGGCGCAGTGTCCTCAGCGCACCCGCTTCGACACCGGCGATGCAGACGCCCACCCCTCGCGCCTTCGTCACACGCGAGGACTTCCGCTATGTCAGGCTGCGCCATGCGGCCCCGTCGACGGCGATTTTTGTCGTCGATGCTTCCGGCTCGACCGCACTTGAGCGTCTCGGCGAGACCAAGGGGGCGATCGAGCAATTGCTGGCGCGTTGTTATGTTCGCCGAGACGAAGTCGCGCTCATAGCCTTCAGGGGCACCGGTGCCGAACTGCTTCTGCCCCCGACCCGTTCTCTGACTGCCGCCAAGCGCAAGCTCGCCAGCCTGCCCGGTGGCGGCCCGACCCCACTGGCTGCAGGTCTGAAGGCAGGTCTGGATCTGGCTCTGTCAGTCGAGCGCCGAGGCAGCAGCCCAGTGCTCGTCCTGCTCACCGACGGCAGCGGCAATGTCGCGCTCGACGGCACTGCCGACCGGAGGCTCGCGGCGGAACAGCTTGAGCGACTGGCGATTAGTTGCAGGACACGAGACGTCAAGACCATCTGCATCGACATTGCCAGACGGCCCCGCGAGAGCGTGACAAATCTGGCTCGCTTGCTGGGTGCGGATCTGCATGTGCTGCGCCAGGCCGATGCCGGCCGCGTCTCGCATCTCGTCGATCTTTCCATGCAGGAGGGCCGCGCATGGTGAACCGGCGCGAATGGCTGGACTGGGAAACCGATGGCCGCAACTGGCCCCATCGCAGCGCAAGCCGTTTCATGCAGACGCCATCCTGCGACTGGCATGTGCAGATCGCAGGCCCGGAAAACGCACCCGTCATCCTGCTCTTGCACGGCACGGGTGCAGCTTCACATTCCTGGCGGAACATGCTGCCGCAGCTCGCCGGCCGTTTTCGCGTGGTTGTCCCAGACCTGCCATGCCATGGCTTTACACGACCACGCGGACCAGCCGATCTGTCCCTGCCGGGCATGGTGCGCGCGCTGAGCGAGCTGGTCGCGCTTCTCGGACGCTGCCCGGCCGTCATTCTTGGCCATTCGGCAGGAGCGGCCATCGCAGTGGCGCTGGCCGCTGATCAGGCCAGCGCTGTGCCGCGCCACGTGATCGGCATCAACGGCGCATTTCTGCCGATCCGCGGCAACGCCTTGTTTTCACCGCTCGCCAAGGCGCTCTTTGCCAATCCCTTATCGGCCTCGATGTTTTCGCTTATGGCGCGGGTTACACCGCTCGGCGGCAATCTGCTGACGGCCACCGGGTCCGCGATCGACGACGAAGGCAAGGCAGTTTACCGGATGCTGCTGGCCTCGCCAGCGCACGTGCGCGGTGCACTCGGCATGATGGCCGCCTGGGATCTCACCCGCTTCGGCGCCACCCTGCGGCGCCTCCCCTTCCCCATGACGCTGATTGCCGCCCGCGACGACCCGATGGTGCCGACCGACAACTCGAGCCATGCGGCGCGGCAGGCGCCCGGAAGCCGCCTCATCCTGACGGATCGTGGAGGCCACCTCTTGCACGAAGCCCGTGCAACAGAGGTGGTGCAATGGCTCGACGAGGTGATGGGAGATCAACGACCGAACGGGGCGGACGCAGCATGAATATCGCCGGCCGCTTTCCGAAACCGAGACATCAGCCTGCAGACAATCGGCCGCATGCCGTGATCATCGGCGCCGGCGTCGGCGGCCTTGCGACGGGGGCCCTGCTCGGCGCCAGGGGCTACCGCGTCACGATCCTTGACCCCTTGGACGAGCCGGGCGGCCGCGCCTATGCGCACCACCAGGACGGCTTCACCTTCGACGCGGGTCCGACCATCATCACCGCGCCGTGGCTCTTCGAAAAACTCTGGCAAGACTGCGGCGGCAAATTGAGCGATGATGTGGACCTCAGGCCAAACACACCATTCTACCGAGTCCGTTTCGATGACGGCACGGAGTTCGACTACTCCGGCGACCGCGCTGGCATGGAGGCCCAGATCGCCCGTATCGAACCGCGGGATGTTCGAGGCTATCGCAGTTTTCTCGATGAAAGCCGGCGCATCTACGAAGTCGCCTTCGAGCAGCTGGCGCACAAGCCTTTTCACAGCCTTCTGTTCACCGCAAAGACGCTGGCCAGGCTCGTCCGGCTCGGCGGCTATCGTTCGGTCTATTCGGTCGTCTCCAAGCATTTCAGAAACGACAAGCTGCGGACGCTGTTCTCCTTTCACCCGCTACTGATCGGGGGCAATCCCTTTTCAGCGACATCCTTCTACTGCCTGATTGCACATCTCGAAGGCAAATATGGGGTGCACCATGCGATCGGCGGCACAAACGCCCTGGTGCGAGGCATCGCCTCGCTCGTCACACGAAACGGCGGCTGCATTCGGCTGCAGGAGACGGTGACGGAGATCGAGACGGAAGGATCTCGTGCCACCGGCGTACGGCTCGCCACCGGCGAGCGCCTTTCCGCCGACATCGTCATCTCCAATGCCGATCCGGCGACCACCTATGGCAAGTTTCTGAAGAGCTATCCCCGCCGGCGCTGGACCGACGCCAAGCTTGCCAGGGGCGACTACTCCATGAGCCTCTTCGTCTGGTACTTCGGTACCAACAGGCGCTATGACGACGTCCTCCACCACACCATGCTGTTCGGGCCACGGTATCGTGGCCTGCTCGACGACATCTTTCGCAATCATCGGCTCGCCGAGGATTTCAGCCTCTACCTCCATCGTCCGACGGCGAGCGACCCGTCCCTCGCGCCACCCGGCTGCGACGCCTTTTACGTGCTGAGCCCGGTCCCCAATCTCAGGAGCGCAACCGACTGGTCATCAGCTGCCGAACGCTACCGTCAGAAGATCGAAAAGCGCCTGGAAGAGACCGTCCTGCCGGATCTCTCCCGCCATATCGTCACCTCGCGGACTGCAACGCCGCTCGACTTCAGGGATCGCCTGCTTTCCTGGCAAGGCGCCGCCTTCGCACTGGAGCCGAAGCTCTTCCAGAGCGCCTGGTTTCGCCCCCACAACAAGAGCGAAGAACTGGACAATCTTTATCTCTGCGGCGCTGGCACGCATCCCGGTGCCGGACTGCCGGGCGTCATATCATCTGCGCGTATCGTCGCCGATCTCGTGCCGGATCCGGCCGCCATCCTGGCCGAAACCTGGGAACGCCAGACGAGGGAGAATCCGTCATGACGAGTTCGGACATCCTGCTCGCCCGTCCGCGGATCCGCCGCCCAATCCTGGTCAACTACGGCTTCTCGGGCGACTTCGAGGACCAGAAGGCCTGTTCTGCAGCCATCCGCCGCGGCTCGAAATCCTTTCATCTGGCTTCGCTTCTGCTGCCCCGCGAGACCCGACAAGCAGCGCGCGCGCTCTACGCCTTCTGCCGCCATTCCGACGATCTGATCGATGATCCCCGAAGCGGCATTCCAGCGCTCTTGCGCCTGCGCGAGCGCCTGGACCTCATCTACCAGGGCGATCCCGCCCCTTTCGCCTGCGACCGGGCCTTCGCCCGTGTCGTGCATGATCATGCCATCGCAAAGCCGGTGGTCGAGGCCCTGCTCGACGGCTTCGCAATGGACCTCGACGGGCGCCGCCACCAGACGATCGAAGACGTGAAATTCTATGCGACCTGCGTTGCCGCAAGCGTCGGCCTGATGATGGCATCGGTTATGAGTGTCAGTGATCGTGCGGCGCTGGCCCGTGCCGCCGATCTCGGCATTGCCATGCAGCTCACCAACATTGCCCGCGATGTCGGTGAAGATGCAAGCAACGGCCGCCTCTATCTGCCGCTCGACTGGCTCGCCGAACAGGGCATCGACGCGGACGCCTTCCTGCGCGAGCCGCGCTACACCCCGGCGCTGGGTCTGGTGGTCAGACGCCTGCTGGAGGAAGCCGCGCGGCATTACCGGCTCGGCCATGCCGGCATTCGCAGCCTGCCGAAGCCCTGCCGTCACGCGATCCGCACCGCAGCCCTGGTCTATGAGGCGATCGGTGAGGGCATTGCCGCCAATGGCTATGACAGCGTGACCCTTCGGGCGACGACAGGACTTGGGACGAAACTCGGTCTGCTGATCCGTGCACGCCGGGAAGACGATCGTTGGACGGCAACGTCAGTGCGGGATCTGCATGCAGGCACCGATCCTGCCGCCCGCGACCTGGTGACGCTGAGCGGCATGCGGCTTGGGAGTGACCTTGCCGGGAAGAGGATGGTGTCCGATATCCAGCCTGACACGGCCGTCGGGCGGGTCACCGACATCCTTCTGCGCCTCCACGCCGATGCGCGACTTGAAACCCGCAGACGCCGCGAGGCTGCGCGAGAAAAGGTGGCAAGGCTTGCTTGAGAACTATTTCGGGATCGTCGAGGCGATCTTCGTATTCAGCCTGGCCGTGGCCTTCTATGTCTGGCAGATGCGCGACCTGAAGAAGGAAAAGGCAAAGGCCGAAGCGCGGGAGCGGGAAGCCCAGCGGCGGAAGGACACGGCTCTGAAGAATGACTAGCCGCGCCGTGGCATGCGGAAGGGCAGCATCAGCCTGACGAGCGGCATGGCGAGCCGCCGGCAGTCCAGTGTTTCATGCATCATCAGCACCCGATCACCGGCGATTTCGGTCTCGACCAGCGACCGGCGATAAAAGGGCGTGTCCTCGTAAGGAGTTCGCAACGCGGGCTTTGCATTATCGTCACAGGCGATGCCGCCACCCACGGCCCAGAAGCCTCGCTTCAGAACCTGTCGCTCTGGTGGATCGAACTCCAGGGCCTCGCCGCTCGTGGAATAGGTCAGCCCGAAGCGGCTGTTCGCACCGCTTGAAAGAATGGAATCGTAAAGCAGGATCGGCCGGCCATCCGCGGTCTCGCCGCGCGCCCAGTCCCAGCCGACAAAATCTGCTTCGAGCGGTCGGCTGCCGAAGTTCATGTCGTGATAGCCCTGCCCGACCCAGCCACGATTGACCAGACCATCACAGGAAAGGCTGACCCGACCGGAAGGCGCGACGGGCTGCCAGATGTGCTGCGCCTCCGGGTCAAGCGCATAGGTCTTATCCCCTATGAAGGCCGGAGTCAGTTCGATCTGGCCGCGCATGCGCCTGGGCAGAATCCGTTGTCCCGGCCACGGTAGAAAGGTCTCGTCGAAGGCGATGACAAAACCCGTGCCGTCGAAGCTGATCGAGGATTTGCCGATCTGCAGTCTTGAGCCATCGCGGCTGAGTGCCCCACGCCCACGCTCGGTCATCGCCCAGGCATGGCCGTCCGGCCCGTAGAGCGCGACATTGAAGGCCAGGTGATTGTCCGGGTCGCGCCGACCGGACCAATGGTAGTAGGGTGAGAAAACCGAGCCGATGAAGGCGATTACGGTGAAGGCGAAGCGCCCGCAGTCGCTCGTTCCGTCGACATACCACCAGTGATAACCGCCGGCCGGGACCGCCTGGTCAAAGGCCGGTCCGCCATAAGCCTTTCGGCCGCGAGCCGGCCCGAGATCGCGGCCATGGGAAGCCCCGGGCCTGGATGCACGCTGCCGCCCGCGAGATAAAGTCCCGGAACCGGTCCCTGCGACCCCGGCCGGGCGAAGGACGCCATCCACCCGTGAGAGGCCACCCCATAAAGCGCCCCGCCCGTTCCCGGATAGAGGCTCGCGAAGCGATCCGGTGTCGTGATGTTCGCCGGCTCCGGATGACTCGACACGGTGAGACCGTTCATCGCGAGCCTCGTATCCATGTTCTTCAGACATGCGCTGACCTCGCTTTCGTCGAGACGGTGCCGATCGCCATTTGCGGGCAGGTTCATGAGCGTGTAGATCCGTTCCGGACCGGGAGGCCGCCCTGTCAAATGACCTGCAGCATCGCGGTCCTGAGCGCAGAGATAAACCGTAGGGTCCGCTGGCGCCTGCCCGCGCGAAAAGATGGTTTCGAATTCACTCTCGTAATCATCGGAGAAGAACACGGTGTGGTGTGCGAGTGGCACGCCTTGAGGCTCTGCCAGCCGGCAGGAAACCAGGGCAGACAGAGACCGCTGCCCTTCCCCCTTGTTGGTGCGAGGCGCGACACCCAGCAGCCGCGGAAGAGCAGCGACATCGCCGTTGTAGATGATCTGACGTGCCGGGATCTGTCGCCCGGTGCGGGTGAGGACGGCAGAGACACCCCGCCGCGACGGATCGACCACGATCTCCGTGACCGCATCTCCGTAGCGGAACTCGACCCCGAGGGAACTGGCGAGGTCCGCAAGTCTCACCGCAAGCGCCCGGATGCCGCCCTTGATGGTCCAGACACCCTCCTGCTCGACATGCGCGACCAGCATCAGCGTGGCAGGCGAAAGATAGGGGGACGAACCGCAATAGGTCGCATAGCGTCCAAAGAGCTGGCGGAGTCTCACATCCGAAAAGTAGTCCCCGAGGGCGGACCAGAGCGTGGCAAAGGGCTTGATCGCGAAGAGATCGCCCGGTCGGCCAAGGCCGATCCTCCGCGACAGCGAAACCGGGTTCGGCCGCGACGCATCAATGAAGCTGTCCTTCAGGACCTCGAAGATCCGACGGCTATCAGACGCGAACCGTCGATAACCGTCGGCCTCGCGTCGGCCGGCGAAATCACCAATGGCACGGATGCTTTCCCGCTTGTCTGCATGGAGGTCGAGGCACGCGCCACCCCGCCAGTAATGCCTTGCGATGACCGAAGATGGGACAAGCGTCAGCTCATCGTCGAGTTGCCGGCCGGCCGCGGCAAAGAGTGCCTCGAAGACCCATTTCATCGTGAGCACGGTTGGCCCTGCGTCGAAGTCGCGTCCACCGACTTCAACGCGCCGCATCTTTCCCCCGGCTTGCGCCTGCGCCTCGCAGACGACCACCCCATAGCCAGCCGCCGAAAGCCGAACGGCAGCCGCCAACCCGGCCATACCGGCACCGATCACCACCACGGTGTCTTCCGCCGAAACGGGCACCTTACTCTCCTCTGGCAGTTGACTTACAGGCTCGATGTGTCAATCTTGATTTACACATTATTGAGTTGAGCATAATTTACAACCGCGTATTCTCTGGAGGTGAACCTTATGGATTTCCCCGAGCGCATCGAAACCGGCATGCAGCGTGCCCTGCGTTACGCGACCGCCAACGGATGTCCGCCCATCCTGGCGAAAGCCCTGCGGCATGCGGTGTTTCCTGGTGGTGCGCGCATAAGGCCTCGCCTCTGCCTCGCGGTCGCCGCTGCCTGTGGCGACCGCGAACCCCTTGCCGCCGACAGCGCCGCCGTCGCCATCGAGCTCCTGCACTGCGCATCACTGGTGCATGACGACATGCCCTGCTTCGACAATGCGATGACCCGGCGCGGCGCGCCCAGCGTGCACGCCCAGTTCGGCGAAGAGATCGCCCTGCTCGTCGGCGACGGTCTGATCATAGCGGCCTTCGAGACCGTGGCCCGGGAGACCCAGCAGACGCCACTTCTGACTGCACCAATGATTGCCACCATCGCCAATGCGGTCGGCAGTCCTTACGGGCTTGTGGCCGGCCAGGCTTGGGAAAGCGAACCGGAAATCAACATCACCGCCTATCACCGCGCAAAAACTGCCTCGCTGTTCAGCGGCGCAGTCTCGACCGGCGCGATCGCATCTGGCGGCAACCCCCGCGAATGGTTGGTGCTCGCAGATGCGCTCGGTGCTGCCTATCAGGTGGCGGACGATCTCTACGACGCGGTCGGGCAATCCGATGCCGGCAAACCCGCAGGACAGGACAGCCGCAATGGCAAGCCCAATATCGTCGCGAGCATCGGCCTCGAAGCCGCGCTCGTCCGGCTGAAAAGGCTGGTGACCGAGGCGGTCGACAGCGTTCCCGATTGCCCCGGTGCGGACGCCTTCCGCGCGATGATCCGCAACGAAGCGACGCGGCTGATGCCGAAGACGCTCGAAACCAGCGCCGCGTGACATCATGGACTCCGGCAGCGGACGAGGCTGGCCGGCAAGAGCGACCCTGAGCGGCGCATCAGACCTGCCCGCGCGCGAGCCTGGCCCATTTCAGGCCCTCAAGATCAGAATGCGGCTTTGGCGAAACCGCCAGATCGCCTCGCCCCGTTTCCGCTCATTCGTATCCGGTCTGCCGCTGTTACGAACGATCGCCAATCGCAAGGCGAACCATCTTTTCCGCCTGACCTCCGGCTTCGTGCACACACAGATCCTGTCCGCCTGCGTAAACCTGGGCATCTTCGAAGTCCTCAGCGGCCGTGCCCTGTCTTCGTCCACTCTCGCCACTCGTTGCAGCGTTCCGCCGGACGAGATGCGGCGCCTGCTCGATCAGGCGCGGCGTCTCGACCTGCTCTCAGAAGTCACCCCGGACCTCTGGATGCTGACGGATGCAGGAACGGTGCTGGCCACCGACCGCGGGCTACGAGAAATGATCCGCCATCACGACATGCTCTACCGTGATCTCGCCGATGCCGGCACCTTCTGGCGCGGGAATCGCAGCGAAACCCAACTCCGTCGGTATTGGGCCTATGTGCGGGGCAATGAGCCCACAGCACTCGCCGCCGAGGAGGCCGCACCCTACTCGGCCCTGATGCGCGAGAGCCAGGCGATGATGGCCGACTGCATCCTTGCATCGTTCGACTTCGGCCGGTTCCGATCCGTCCTTGATGTCGGCGGCGGCGAAGGCGCATTTCTCTCTGCATTGGGTGCTAAATTTCCCTCGCTCGAACTGAGCCTCTTCGATCTGCCTGTCGTGACTGAACTCGCACGCCGGCATCTCGACGACAAAGGCATGCTGCAGAGAGCCCGGATCCATGGCGGGGATTTTTGCATAGATGAGATACCGTCAGACAGTGACGGCGTCACATTGATCCGCATTCTCTGCGACCATGATGACGACCGGGTCGTCCAGATCCTGACGAACCTCCATCGCTCGCTCGGCGCCGGCACGCGACTGCTCGTCGCAGAGGCCATGGCCGGTGAGAGCGAGGGCGCCAATCTCGCGGCTCTGTATTTCAGCACCTATTTCGCTGCAATGGGCTCGGGCCGTTGCAGATCACCCCAGGAGATCATCGGCCTGCTGGCGCACTGCGGCTTCCGCAATGGCAGAGCCATCGGCACGACGAATCCGCTTCTGGCGACACTCGTGATCGCCGAACGGTGAATGACACGCGTTCTGCACACTCAAATGTGTAAATATAGATTGACACTTAGAAACGTAATTCTAAGATGACATTGGGAGCAGAAGGCATCCCGTGTCCGGGGAGGGCACGACAATGCGCAGTGCAGCCATCGTCTTCAAAAAACCGGGAACGCTCGCCGTCAGGCGCCTGGCGCTCAATACGCCCGAGGCATCGGACGTGGTGGTTGAGTCGCGCTTCAGCGGCATCTCCAGCGGAACCGAGAAGATGCTCTACGAAGGCACCATGCCGGCCTTCCCGGGCATGCGCTATCCGCTCGTCCCGGGCTACGAGACGGTGGGTGTGGTGGTCGAAGCCGGCCCCACATCGGGCCGCTCGGTCGGCGACCAGGTCTTCGTCCCCGGCGCGAACTGCTACACGGATGCGGCCGGACTGTTCGGTGCCAGCGCTTCGCTGCTCGTGGTGCCCGGCGCTCGCACGGTGCAGACCCGTTTTCAACAGCCAGAAGACGCAGCCCTGCTGGCGCTGGCCGCAACCGCGCATCACGCCGTCTGTCGCTCGGCATGCGCCGCGTCGCTCGTCATCGGCCATGGCGTCCTCGGACGCCTGATCGCTCGGATCCTTCTTGCCACAGGCAATCCGCCGCCCGTCGTCTGGGAAACCCGTGACGCCCGACGCAACGGCGCGAAGGGTTATGTGGTCACCTCCCCCGAGGCAGAGCGCGATCTGCGCCACGACGTCATCATCGATGCCAGTGGCGATGCGACGGTCATCGACAAGGCAATCGCGCGCCTCAATCGGCGCGGCGAGCTCATCCTCGCAGGCTTCTACGGCGAGCGTATCGATTTTGCCTTCCCGGCCGCCTTCATGAAGGAAGCCTCCATCGCCATCGCGGCAGAATTCGTGCCGGCCGACATCGCGGCAGTTCTCGCTCTTGTCGACAGCGGCCGGCTCTCGCTCGGCGGCCTCATCACGCACCATTCTCAGCCGTCCGATGCCGCTTCCGCCTACCGGACAGCCTTCAACGATCCCGACTGCCTGAAAATGATCATCGACTGGAGGAATTCCGCATGAGCCTCGACCTCGCACAGGACGGACTGGAGCGCCTGCAGGAAAATCTCCGCGAAGAAGCGGGCATCGAACCCGATGCCCCGGCCACGGGCAAGGTCACCAAGGAAACGCAGATCATCGCGATCTACGGCAAGGGCGGCATCGGCAAGAGCTTCACGCTCGCCAATCTCTCCTACATGCTGGCCCAGCTCGGCAAGAAGGTCCTGCTGATCGGCTGCGATCCGAAGAGCGACACGACCTCGCTGCTCTTCGGTGGCCGCGCCTGCCCGACCATCATCCAGACGGCCTCGCGCCGCAAGGAAGCCGGCCAGGAAGTGTCGATTTCCGACGTCTGCTTCAAGCGTGACGGCGTCTTCGCCATGGAACTCGGCGGACCGGAAGTCGGTCGTGGTTGCGGCGGGCGCGGCATCATCCATGGCTTCGAAACCCTGGAGAAGCTCGGCTTCCACGACTGGGACTTCGACTATGTCCTCTTGGACTTCCTTGGCGACGTCGTCTGCGGCGGCTTCGGCCTGCCGATTGCCCGCGACATGTGCCAGAAGGTGGTCGTCGTCGGCTCCAACGACCTCCAGTCGCTCTATGTCGCCAACAATGTCTGCTCTGCGGTGAAATACTTCCGCAATCTCGGCGGCAATGTCGGCGTCGCAGGCTTGGTCATCAACAAGGACGACGGCACGGGCGAAGCCCAGGCCTTTGCGGAGGCCGTCGGCATCCCGGTTCTGGCCTCGATCCCGCAGCACGAAGATATCCGCCGCAAGAGTGCGAATTACCAGATCATCGGCACCCATGACAGCCAATGGGGTCCGCTCTTCGAAGCGCTCTCCATCAATCTTGCCGAAGCGCCCCCGGTCCTCCCCCGACCGCTCGATCAGGATGGCCTGCTCGGCCTCTTCGACGCGAGCGAAACAGGTGCCGACTACAAGCTCCAGCCAGCCCTGCCGGAAGACATGTGCGCCTCGGGCGCGCTGAAGCGGCCGTCGCTGGAAGTCGTCTACGACAACGTGTGAGATCGGGTGAAGATCATGGATGACCTGCGCAAGGAATTCGAGCCGGACGATGCCAGCGGGACCTTGCCCGTCGGCAACGAAACCGCCGTCCTTGCAGACGGCGTGGCAGGAGAGGCTTCCGGCATCGGCTGCCATGGCGGCGTCGAGCTCTCCAAAGCCGCAGCCCGCGCCGCGGGCCAAGGCGAGTTGATGGATCGCTTCGAAGCCGACTATCCGAAAGGTCCGCACGACCAGCCACAATCCATGTGCCCGGCCTTCGGCTCGCTGCGCGTCGGCCTTCGCATGCGCCGTGTCGGCACGATCCTCTCAGGGTCTGCCTGCTGCGTCTATGGCCTCACCTTCACCTCGCATTTCTACGGCGCCAAGCGCTCCGTCGGTTATGTGCCCTTCAGTTCGGAAACGCTGGTCACCGGAAAACTCTACGAGGACATCGTCGAGGCCGTGCATCAGATGGCCGATCCCGCCAAGTTCGACGCCGTCGTCGTGACGAACCTTTGCGTACCCACCGCCTCAGGCGTTCCGCTGAAGATGCTGCCGCGCGAGATCGACGGCGTGCGCATCGTCGGCATTGACGTGCCCGGCTTCGGGGTACCGACCCACGCGGAAGCCAAGGATGTGCTCTCGGGTGCCATGCTCGCCTATGCCCGCCAGGAAATTGGCGAAGGCCCGGTCCAGCGCCCGCGCGGTGGGCTGAAGGACAGGCCGACGGTCACGCTGCTCGGCGAAATGTTCCCCGTCGACCCGGTTGTCATCGGCGGCATGCTGGAGCCCATGGGGCTTGCGGCCGGCCCCACCGTCCCTGTCCGGGAATGGCGCGAACTCTATGCCGCCCTCGATTGCGCGGTCGTTGCAGCGATCCACCCGTTCTACACCGCCAGCATCCGCGAGTTCCAGGCAGCCGGGCGCCCGATCGTCGGCTCGGCTCCCGTCGGCGTGGACGGTACGGACGCCTGGCTGAAAGCCATCGGCGACAGCTGTGGCGTGGCCGCAGAGAAGACCAATGTTAGCCGCAACGCCATGCGAGGCGCCATCAAGGCGGCCCTCGCCGACCACAGGATCAAGGGTCGCATCACGCTCTCGGGCTATGAGGGTTCCGAACTCCTGGTCGCCCGCCTGCTGGTCGAACTCGGCGCAGACCTGCGTTATGTCGGCACGGCCTGTCCGAAAACGCCTCACAACAGCGAGGATGCCGACTGGCTGGCAGCCCATGGCGTGGACTTGCGTTTCCGCGCCTCGCTCGAGCAGGACCTCGCGGCCTTCGAGGAATTCAAGCCGGATCTCGCCATCGGCACGACCCCTGTCGTGCAGAAGGCGAAGGAGAGCGCCACCCCCGCCCTGTACTTCACCAATCTGATCTCCGCCCGCCCGCTGATGGGTCCGGCAGGTGTCGCCTCGCTGCCATCAGTCATCAATGCCGCCATCGGCAACAAGGACCGCTTTCTCGCCATGAATGCCTTCTTCGAAGGTGTCGGCTCCGGCGACGGTGCCGGCATCTGGGAAAACGTGCCCGAAGATCGCAGCGCCTATCGCAAGAAGTTTGCCGCCAAGGTCAAGCAGTCCCGCAACGCCGTCGACAACGGGGAGAGCGTCGGATGCTGATCCTCGACCACGACAGAGCCGGCGGTTACTGGGGCAGCGTCTATGCCTTTACCGCGATCAAGGGCCTGCAGGTGATCATCGACGGCCCTGTTGGCTGCGAGAACCTGCCCGTCACCTCCGTCCTTCACTACACCGACGCGCTGCCGCCGCACGAACTGCCGATCGTCGTGTCAGGCCTGTCGGAAGACGAACTTGGTCAGCACGGCACGGAAGGCGCGATGAAGCGGGCACGTCTCGCGCTCGATCCGGACCTGCCCGCCGTCGTCGTCACCGGCTCGATCGCCGAAATGATCGGCGGTGGCGTGACACCTGAGGGATCCAACATCATCCGTTTCCTGCCGCGCACCATCGACGAAGACCAGTGGCAGAGCGCTGATCGTGCGCTGAAATGGCTCTGGACGGAATTCGGCCCGAAAGGCGGAAAGGTGCCGGCACCGCGTCGCCGACCGGAAGGCGCCAAGCCCCGCGTCAATATCATCGGACCGATCTACGGCACCTACAACATGCCCTCGGATCTCGCCGAGATCCGTCGTCTCGTCGAGAGCCTCGGCGCCGAGATCAACATGGTCTTCCCGCTCGGCAGCCATCTCGAAGACGTACGCAAGCTTGCCGATGCCGATGCCAATATCTGCCTCTACCGCGAGTTCGGCCGCCTGCTCTGCGAGACGCTCGACCGCCCTTATCTGCAGGCGCCGATCGGCATCCATTCGACCACCGCCTTCCTGCGCGAGCTGGGCGGCATGCTGGGCCTAGATCCAGAACCTTTCATCCTGAAGGAAAAGCACACGACGCTGAAGCCGCTCTGGGATCTCTGGCGCTCCGTGACCCAGGACTTCTTTGCCACCGCGAGCTTCGCGATCGTCGCAAATGAGACCTATGTGCGCGGCATCCGCAATTTCCTCGAGGAGGAAATGGGCCTGCCCTGCAACTTCGCGATCCCGCGCAAGGCAGGAGCGAAGACGGACAATATCGAGGTTGCGGAACTCACGGCCAAGAAGCCGCCGATGATCATGTTCGGCTCGTTCAACGAGCGCATGTACATGGCCGAGCGCGGTGCGCGCGGCAAGTTCGTGCAGCTCTCCTATCCCGGCGCCATCGTCCGCCGCCACCCCGGCACGCCGGTCATGGGCTATTCGGGCGCGGCCTGGCTGATCCAGGAAGTCTGCAACGCACTGTTCGACATGCTGTTCGACATCCTGCCGCGCGCGGGAGAACTCGACGCGATCGAAGCGACGACGGCCCGTCCGCGCAGCGAAATGGCCTGGCAGTCCGATGCCCAGGCATCGCTCGAAACATTCATCGGCAACGAGCCCGTGCTCGTGCGCATCTCCGCCGCCAAGCGGCTCAGGGAAGCGGCGGAACGCGAGGCGCGCCGGGCCGAAGACCACGAAGTTACCCGACAGCATGTCGAGACGGCTGCCCGCCTTGAGGGAGCCTACGCATGAATGCCGGAACGAGACCCCTGAAGGGGATAACTGGAGGTGAAGCCATGATCATTGCAACCCGATCCGATCAGGACATGCGTCGAACCCGCGACCGCCAGTCTGAGCGCCAGAACATGCAGCGCCTGTACCTGCTTCTCTACCCGCTCTGCCTGTTCGCAGCCGTCACCTCTCGGCTCTCGGGCCATGCAGAAGATGCAGGCCAGCGGCCGGAGCAATCCGTTTTCGCCGAGGCCCGTTCCGCGGCCTATGCAGCTGCCGGTTACGCGTTCCACGCGTGACCCGATCCGTTTGCTGGTGTTCTCGACACCGGCAGAAACCGGCAGGTCCGTCACAAGACCTTCCGAAACCCCGCCGCGGGGGCGCCGCGGTGTTCGAGACTAGGAGGTGAATTTGATGGCTGAGACATCAAATGTTTCACTTTCGGGTCTGACCGAAAGCGAAGCGCGCGAGGTCCATGGATTCTTCATCCAAGGCTTCATGATATTCACGGCGATTGCCATCGTCGCGCATATCTTGGTCTGGATGTGGCGTCCCTGGATCCCGGGTCCGGAAGGTTACAGCTCTCTCGAGGGCATTAACCAGACGGCTCTCACGCTTCTGCCGATGTTGGCCTGAGGAGGCGTGATATGTGGAGAATCTGGCTTATGTTCGATCCGCGCAAGGCGCTGGTCGCACTCTCCGTATTCCTTTTCACCCTCGCCATCCTGATCCACTTCATCCTGCTGAGCACGGAACGCTTCAACTGGCTGGAGGGCAAGCCCCTCACCACCAGTTCTATCGAGCATTCCATCTCTGAAGGCGTGGATCTCAGGCTGATCGGCTGAAAACCCAAGACGGCAGCGGGCGCAGCTTCATTGTTTCGCCCGCCGCCAATCCTGCACGACCCGACATCGCCACCCGGCTGATTACCTCTGGAGGAAACGAACATGGCGCTTCTGAGTTTTGAACGCAAATATCGCGTACGAGGCGGTACGCTGCTCGGAGGCGATCTCTTCGATTTCTGGGTCGGCCCCTTCTATGTCGGCTTCTTCGGTGTCACCACGGCCTTTTTCGCGATCCTTGGGACCGCGCTCCTAGTTTACGGGGCAGCGATCGGCCCGACCTGGAACATCTGGCGCATCTCGATTGCGCCCCCCGACCTCTCTTACGGCCTGGCGCTGGCACCGCTGAAGGAAGGCGGGCTCTGGCAGATCGTCACCGTCTGTGCGCTCGGCGCCTTCATATCCTGGGCGCTGCGCGAGGTGGAAATCTGCCGCAAGCTCGGCATGGGCTATCACGTGCCCTTTGCCTTTTCCTTCGCGATCTTCGCCTATGCGACGCTCGTCGTGTTCCGTCCTTTGCTGCTCGGCGCCTGGGGCCATGGCTTCCCCTATGGCATCTTCAGCCACTTGGATTGGGTCTCGAACGTCGGCTACCAGTATCTGCATTTCCACTACAATCCGGCGCATATGATCGCGGTGACCTTCTTCTTCACCACGACGCTCGCGCTCTCACTGCATGGCGGCCTGATCCTGTCTGCCGCCAACCCGGGCGCTTCGATCACCGAGGCCGGCAAACAGGCCGAGGTGAAAACGCCCGAATATGAAGACACTTTCTTCCGCGACATCATCGGCTACTCGATCGGCACGCTGGGCATCCACCGCCTCGGCCTGATCCTGGCGCTGAACGCGGGCTTCTGGAGCGCCGTCTGCATCGTCATCAGCGGACCGTTCTGGAATCAGGGCTGGCCGCAATGGTGGAACTGGTGGCTGACGCTGCCGATCTGGAACTGAGGGGGACCGGACCATGTTCTTAGCGCAGTATCAAAACATCATCACACCCATACAGGTGAGCGGTCCGCTCGAAGAGGGCATGCCCCTTCCCGCAGGCGACAGCCCGCGTGCCGGCAAACCGTTTCTCGTCCGCCTGTTCGGCATGATCGGCAACGCCCAGATCGGACCGATCTATCTCGGTTATCTCGGCACACTTTCGCTCGTCTTCGGCTTCATCGCCTTCGAGATCATTGGTCTCAACATGCTGGCCTCCGTCGGCTGGGACCCGATCCAGTTCGTCCGCCAGCTCTTCTGGCTGGGGCTCGAACCGCCACGCGCGGAATACGGATTGAAGGTCCTGCCTCCGCTCGCCGAGGGTGGCTGGTGGCTGATCGCCGGCTTCTTCCTGACGACCTCCATCCTGCTATGGTGGGTACGTGTCTATCGCCGTGCACGTCAGCTGGAGATGGGCACGCATGTAGCCTGGGCCTTTGCCGCAGCCATTTTCCTGTTCCTGTCGCTCGGCTTCATACGTCCGCTTCTGATGGGCAATTTCGCGGAAGCCGTGCCATTCGGCATCTTCCCGCATCTCGACTGGACCGCCGCCTTCTCGATCCGCTACGGCAATCTCTACTACAATCCCTTCCACTGCCTCTCGATCGTCTTCCTCTACGGCTCGGTCCTGCTGTTTGCCATGCATGGCGCGACGATCCTCGCCGTCGGCAAGTATGGCGGTGAGCGCGAGCTGGAACAGATCACCGATCGCGGCACCGCCTCTGAACGCGCGGCCCTCTTCTGGCGCTGGACCATGGGCTTCAACGCCACCATGGAATCCGTCCACCGCTGGGCCTGGTGGTTCGCAATCCTCACGCCCATTACCGGCGGCATCGGCATCCTGCTCACGGGCACCGTCGTCGACAACTGGTACCTCTGGGGCATCAACCACGGGATCGTCTCCCCGCTGCCGGGCTATCCCGGCGTCGTCGACCCGGCGCTTTAAGGAGAAGGACGATGAAACTCTGGATTCCCTTCGCCGTATCCGCCGGCTCCCTGCTGACGATCGCAAGCTTCGTTGGTGCCGGCTGGGACGCCCCGCCTGTTGAAACCCAGCAGATAGGTTTCCGTGGCACCGGCATGTACATCCACAGGGATGTTGAAAACCAGGAGGCTCTGAAGGCGGCAAACGTCGTGCCGCCGGCGCCCTGGCAGGCTGACCCCGCAGGCGACAAAGCCCGCGACCTCTATGAGAACGTCCAGGTTCTGGGCGATCTCTCGGACGACCAGTTCAATCAGTTCATGGCCTCGATCACGGAATGGATCGCGCCGGAAGCAGGCTGCAACTATTGCCACAACCCCGAGAACCTCGCTTCTGACGAGGTCTATCAGAAGGTCGTTGCCCGCCGCATGATCCAGATGACCCAGGCGATAAACGTCGACTGGAGCGCCCATGTGGGCCAGGTCGGCGCGACCTGCTACACCTGTCACCGCGGCCAGGCAATCCCCGTCAACTACTGGTACGAGGATCTCGAGCCGAAGCCGACCGGCGGCATGACCCAGAACCGGGCAGGCCAGAACGTCGTCGCCAAGTTCGGCGGCAACTCATCGCTGCCGCAGAACGTGCTGAAAGACTACCTGCTTGAGGCCAAGCAGATCCGCGTCCATTCGACGAGCGCCCTGCCAACGGGGACAAACCTCAACGGCACCAAGGAAACCGAAGCCACCTGGTCCTTGATGATGCACATGTCCGAGTCGCTCGGCGTGAACTGCACCACCTGCCATAACTCCAGAGCATTCAACGCCTGGGATGAAAGCCCGCCGCAGCGCGTGACCGCCTGGCATGGAATCCGGATGACGCGAGACATCAACGCCAATTACATGGTGGGCCTGACGCCTGTCTTCCCCGCGACCCGCAAGGGTCCGGAGGCCGACGTCTTCAAGGTCGGCTGCGCCACCTGCCATGCCGGCGTGCAGAAGCCGCTCTACGGTGTCTCCATGCTGCAGGACTATGTCGACTCTCTGACGAAGAAGGGCCCGACCGAAGTGCCCGACTTCACCACCTACCAGCCGGGCACCACGCAACGCATGGCCCCGGCCGGCCAGAGCAGCGCATTGCAGACCAGGCCCACATCCGAGACTGCAGCTGTCATTCTGCCGGAGGCAACCCAGACCGCCAACGACTGACGGCCTCCCAAGGCAGGCCGCAATGGGAAGGGGAGCTTTCGGGCTCCCCTTCTTTTTTGTCTGCAAGCCGGTTGACGGACGGTGGAGGCCAATGTTTGGCCGTGGCTGGAGACCCTGCAAACGCAGAAACCAAAGGCTAACCAAGCGGCAGCACCAGCTTTCGGATGGACGGATTATTGGGAATGAGCCGGCTCAGGCCGCTTCGGCGAAGCTCAGGCCCGGAAAGCGCTCGAGGTAGATGCGGAACCAGGGCGTAAAATCCTGCGGGCGCTCGCGCACCTCCCGCATCAGATCGCGGGGCGCAATCCAGCGCACAGCTTCAACTTCGCCTTCAACAGGCGCGATCCGCAGCGTCCGGCTGTCCGCCTGAGCACTGAAAAGGGTCACGCGCTCGTGCTCCCTCAAGCCTTCGCCGACATCGGCCGCATATTCCACTGTCTGGTGCCGGGTGAGCGGCAGCGTGAAGCCGAGCTCCTCGGTGAGGCGCCGCGCGGCACAGTCCTCGACGCTTTCGTCCCAATGCGGATGGGTGCAGCAGGTATTGGCCCAGAGACCGCCGCAATGATACTTGCTGGACGCCCGCTTCTGGATCAGCAGCAGCTCGCCATCGAAGACGAAAACCGAGACGGCAAGATGCAGCTGTCCGTCGAGATGCGCCTGCATCTTTTCGATCGGATAAAGCGATCCGTCACCGGCAATCGCCGGGATGTATATGCTGTCCGTCATGCCCGGAGCATCCTGAATAGTCATCGTGGCCTGCCGATACGGCCTTTACCGCGCCTAAGCAACCGCTCTCGCAAGAGCGCATTTCGACCATAGCGAACAGAGCGCCTCGGCCAGATGTTCGATATCCGCATCCGTGTGCAATGGTGTCGGCGTAATCCTCAGCCTTTCCTTGCCGACGGCAACCGTCGGATAATTGATCGGCTGCACGTAGATACCGAAATCGTCGAGCAGCACGTCCGAGATCCATTTGCACTTGGCCGCATTGCCGACCATGACCGGCACGATGTGGCTGGGATTGTGCATATGCGGGATCCCTCGCACGTCGAGCGCGCGCCGTACCTTGGCGACCGTCGCCTGATGCATGTGGCGCTCGAAGGGGCTTTCCTTGAGATGGCGGATCGACGCAGTGGCGCCTGCCGCCAGCGCCGGCGGGATCGCCGTCGTGAAGATGAAGCCGGAGGCAAAGGACCGCACGAAGTCAACCAGAACCGCGGGACCGGTGATGTAGCCACCCATGACGCCGAAGGCCTTGCCGAGCGTGCCCTCGATCACGGTCAACCGGTCCATCAAGCCCTCGCGCTCGGCAACACCGCCGCCGCGCGGACCATACATGCCAACCGCATGCACCTCGTCGAGATAGGTCATCGCGCCAAACTGATCGGCGACATCGCAGATTTCCTTGATCGGCGAGATGTCGCCATCCATCGAATAGACGCTTTCGAAGGCAACCAGCTTCGGCGCTGCCGGATCATCCGCCGCCATCAGCTCGCGCAGGTGCTTGTAGTCATTGTGGCGGAACTGCCGCTTGATGCAGCGCGAATGCCGGATGCCTTCGATCATCGAGGCATGATTGAGCGAGTCCGAGTAGCAGATGATGCCTGGGATCTTGGCAAGCAGCGTGCCGAGTGCCGCCCAGTTCGACACATAGCCCGAGGTGAAGATCAGCGCGCCTCCCTTGCCATGCAGATCGGCGAGTTCGCGCTCGAGCAAGACGTGGTAATGGTTCGTACCGGAAATGTTGCGCGTACCGCCGGCACCGGCGCCACACTTACGCACGACCTCGATCATTCGGTCGGTCACGAGCGGGTTCTGCCCCATGCCGAGATAGTCGTTCGAGCACCAGACGGTGACATCACGCACCGTGCCATCGGCATTGTGAAACGCGGCTTTCGGAAAGGCCGAGCGATGGCGCTCAAGGTCCGCGAAAACGCGGTAATTGCCGGCGGTGTGGAGTCCGGCGAGCGCCTCTTCCATGTGCTGGAAAACATCCATCAGTCTTTCCTCTTCCCGATCGTGTCTTGTCCAATTGTTGTCCAGGAAGTGTGCGGCCCGGACACTGGCCCACCCTCCTTGAGTACAGAGACGCCATCCGCCGCTGGGCGAATGGCAAGTTTGCCCCGGTCCTGCCGCGCCATGGCCCAGCGCCACAGCGCCGTGTCGGAGACGGGAAGAACGAGAACGAGATGTTCGACGATGGCGAGCGCCATGAAGGTCGCAAGCAGCGTGTGCCCAACGACCGAATGGGCCTGGGTCGCCTGGTTCGCCCCGACCACAAGGACGGCAAAGAGGCCGGCCGCGACCGCCAGGAAGATCGGAAACAGCGGCGTCATCCGGTCCGTCTTGAAATAACTTTTGAGATGCCGGATGCCCTTCGGCATCAACTCACTGACCGCATGCGGCGCGCCGAGAAAGATCACCAGCTTGGCGGAAATCCGCATGCCCCAGAGCAGCCCGAAGGCGGCGAGCCCGAAGAGGTTGGCGGATCCGTCGAGCGCAAGCCATAGCGCGATCGCCGTCACCAGAATGGCGATCTCGTGATCGCTGACCGCCTCCCAGGCGGCTCGGAAACGGCGAAAGCCGGTCAGCCCCGGAGGGCATTCGCCCGTCCGACGCCCTGTCAGTAAACCTGTCAGGAACGCCGCTTCATGCCAGGCCCAGACGAACAGTGCGCCGAAGAAGCCGACATAGGAACCGAGCACTGTCGGTTCCTGCGCGCCCCAGAGCATGAGGATGAAACCGAAGGCACCGACCAGCGTCATCAGCGCCATCAATGTGAGCCCCCTCCCCCGTGGTCCGTCGGATCGGTTGACCATGGCCAGCACCAGCCCGGTCGAAAGCCACCATACGGAGATGGCGACGAGAACGACGGCGAGCGGGTGGGTCAGGGTCATGACGATCTCCTCACCAGACCGGTTGCAGGCGCGATGTGGCAGGGATGGTGTTGGACTTCGTCGGGATCGCATACATCCGGACAAAATTGACGGCAGCAGCGGCCGACCAGAAGCCTTTGGCGATCTTGCCCGTCACGCCACCCTTGGCATCGGCCGCCATGACCTTGCGGTTGATCCGCTCCATCCGACGAAAGCCTTCATGCAGGGCCGGATTGTCGAGATCGAGCACGAGCGGGAAGCACTGGCGCGAGATCTCGCTCGTCAGCCGGAAGACCTTCATGTCGTAGTCGTCGATGTCGACGCCGAGCCCCTTGTGGAAGGCCGGCCGCATGTGATCGCGCACATACATGGTGGCGAAGACGGCAAGCAGGAAGAACTTGATCCAGTACTTGTTCATGCCCTCCATCAGCCGCTTGTCGGAGCGGATGATCAGCGAGAAGGCCTCGCCGTGCGAGAACTCGTCATTGCACCACTGGCGGAACCACTTGAAGATCGGGTGGAAGCGCTGCTCCGGATGCTTTTCGAGATGCCGGAAGATGGTGATGTAGCGGGCATAGCCGATCTTCTCGGAGAGATAGGTCGCGTAGTAGATGAACTTCGGCTTGAAGAAGGTGTACTTCTTCGCCTTGGCCAGGAAGCCCATGTTCACGCCGATGCCGAAATCCTTCAGCGCATCGTTGATGAAGCCGGCATGGCGGGATTCGTCGCGGCTCATATAGCCGAAGAGCTCGCAGATCTCTTGGTTCTTGCCACGCCGCTTCATCTCCTTGTAGAGCACGCAGCCTGAGAATTCCGAGGTCAGCGACGAGACGAGAAAGTCGATGAATTCCTCGCGCAGATCGTCCGGCAGGGCGTCGATGTCGATGTCTTCCCATTCCTCATTGCGCTTGAAGTGTCCGCGGTTCGGATCGCTCTTCATCTGCGCAATCAGGACATCCCATTCGGCGCGGACCGGCTCGACATTGATCTTGTCCATCTCGTCGAAATCGGTGGTGTAGAAACGCGGTGTCAGCATGGTCGAGACGAGCGCGCTGCGGGTCGTGTCGTTGACCCCGGCCATGCGCTCCTCGACGGTCGGCTCGTGATCGGAAAGATCAGCAGGCGAAACGTGATTGTTCATGACAATGCCCTCTCGGTGAAGCTGAATTCGCACAATTCCATCATGTCGAGATCGCCGGTCGCGCGGATCCAGGCCCGTTCCAGCGCACCGGCCCGGGTGATCGTCGCCTTGCGGCGGAAGTTCTGGCTGGACCCATAGGGGATCTGGACCGGCGCGCCATGCACCTGCACCTCGTCACCGGGATGCACCACAACGCCATTGTCGAACCTCAAGTGCGCGCCAAGCGCCTCGAAGGTGTTGTTGATCTCGACGGTACAATCGACCGTCTCCTTCCGTCGCATCAAGGCAAAGACCGGGTTCATTGGCTTTCTCCTCCCTGTGAGCCCAGAAGGGCTTCGAATGCGGCCACGTTGTCGGGGCCGAAGGCATCCAGATAGATCCGTTCACCGGTACCGATGTCCGACAGGCTGACGGCACCGGCCTCCCATTTGATCAGGCGGTAAGGCGTATCGAGCGGCACCTTGGCCACCTGGCGCATGCGCTCGAAGGCCCTCAGCGATCCACGGACGAAGCCGCCGGACTGCGGGCCGTAGTTGGCGATCTCGCGGCCCGTGGCAACGTCAGTGACGACGACAAAGTCCGAGGTGCTGCGTGTAATCATCAGGTCACGAATGGCGACCGGCGCACCAAGCTGCTGCTTGACGAGGCCGAGCCCCGTCGTTTGGCCGAAGACGATCGCCCCTGCCGTAAAGGCGAGCAGGCCGATCAGGCCGAAGAACAGGCCGCGCGGCACCCGGTTCGGGGTCTTGCCCTTGCGGTCCGCCCAATAGCCGAGATACGAGGCCGTTCCCATGACGCTCTCCCTATTCCGCTGCGACGACGGAAGGCGGCATGGCGCTTCCCGTCGTTTCCTGCAGGATGATCCGCGGCTGTTCGGCACGCGCACCGCGATACTGACCGACCGCAGCTGACAAGACCTTGGCAGCCTTCTCCGCGTCGGCCAGGAAGATCAGGCTCGGCTCGGGCTTCGAGAAGCGGAAGCCCCGCACATGCGGCCACTGGATGAGCCAGGACAGACGTTGACCCGGCAGAAGCGCAATCGCGATGACCCCGGCCTTTTCGCCAATCTTCGCCAGCGAAACGCTGTCGATCTGGCGGAAGGGAAGGTTGAGCGTCATCGAGATCGCGACGCCGAAGCGCATCACGACGCGCTCCGTGGTGATCGTATAGAGCGTGGTCTTCTCGACCGCCCAGGCAAACAACTCGATCATGCCGATGAGTACACCGGCAAGAGCCGTGAGCACGGCAACCGAGAAAAGGATGCCGCCTGTCGGCTGCCCGTCATTCAGCCCGACCACGACGGCCCAACTCGCCAGGATCAGGAAATAACCGACGATCCAGCGGATCTTCAGGAGATGGCGGGCAACGAGAGCCGAAGAGGGACGCCCCTGCCACAGGACGACTTCGCCAGCCGGCGGCACGCCGGGAAGCCCCGGCAGCGGCTCGATTTCGTGTTCTCTGATGACGAACTGGCTCACAGCAGCGGCTCCTGACGCAGGCGATCCGCATAAAGGAGACCGGCGCCGAAATAGGCGGCGATCTTGTCTTCCTCGAGCAGGGTCACGAGTTCAGGACGGGCCGTTGCCGGGACATCGGCGAACTGGGCGGCGGTGACGGCATGCACATAGAGATGCCGGACATTGCCGCGACCTGTGCCGAAGACGACGAAGTTGTTCGGCAGAAGCACGGTGCGCCCGCCGCCAGCAAGTTCAACTTCGTAATAGCGGATCAGGTGCTCGGCGCGGTCGACCCAGACGTCTTTGACCGTACCCGCTACCTGCTTGTCGCAGCCGAGGACGGCAAGGCCGCGCGGATCATTGGCACCTTCGGCAAGCCCAAAACCCTCTGCCACGCGCATAGGCACGATGCGGGCGTCACCATGGGCCGTCACGTCAGGTTTATCGGAACGCTCCGCCCAGGAACCCGGGCCGATGCCGGCGAGAAGCGGATTGTCGACCGGCTCCGACGGATAACCGGGGGCCGGGGCAATGCGGCGGCTGGAAAAGGTGCGGGTGTCGCGCTTCAGATCCGGGACCTGCTTGATCCCCTGACCGTGCGGCAGCACGAAGGTCTTCTTCGGCGGCACGAAGAGCCAGGGGCTCTTGTTGTAGCGGCCCGAGACATCCTCTTCGAGCGGATAACCCTCACGACGGTCTTCCTGGCGCAGATACCAGATCAGGCCCGCGAAAAAGACCCAGAACGCATAAAGCACCACTTGTGCGACATCGATATTCCCAACCAGCGACCCGGTCATATCAGACCCTCCAGTGTAGAGCGCTTCCGCCGGCCTCAGCCGGGCAGCTCCGCCAATCCAAAACGCATGTCCTGCAGGTAATCCCTCTGGTAGCGCCGGCCGGTCAGCGGACCGAGAACCGCCAGGCACAGGAAGAGGAGAATGATTTCAAAGCTATAGACGACGAGATAACCGGCAGCCGGCGTCATCATGGCTTCGCCCAGCGAGCCGTTCAGCGCCAGAGCATTGATCGTGTTCTTGATCACGCCGCCCGCCAGCATGGCCGCCCCGATTGCGGTCGCCTGGACGGCACCCCAGGCCCCAACCACAAGGCCACTGTCGGAGCGCTCGGCAATGCCCATCGCCGCCAGCATCGTGCCGACGGCAAACAGCCCGCCACCGAGGCCGATGCCGAAGGCCCCCAGATGGAAGAGCCCATTAACACCAAGCGGCGAGGCAAAGATGACGGCGGAGAAGGCTGAGATCCCGATCAAGAGGCCGCGCGCGGCGACCCGGTACATCTGCGCACCATGTTGCAGGCTATGGGCGGCCCAGGCAAAACCCATCATGGTTCCGAAGGCCCAAAGCCCGGTCAGGCGCGTGGTCTCACCGACGGATAGCCCCAGGATCTCGCCGCCATAGGGCTCAAGCAGGATGTCCTGCATTGAAAAGGCGGCAGAACCGATGGCCACGGCAAGCAACAACCGCATCACACCGGGGGCACTGCGATAATCGTCAAGCGCATCCAAGAAGCTTAAAAGGTCCCGGTCGGCAGCCGTGCGGCGCGCGTCGCGCGGCTCCTGCTTCCAGATCGCGATGACATTGATCATGATGGTCAAGAGCGCCGTTCCCTGGATGACTTGAATCAGCAGCTTCGGCGAGAAATCGACGAGGAAGACGCTGTAGAAGCTGGAAGCACCGATCATGCCCGTCAGCAGCATGAAATAGAGAAGCGCCACGACCCGCGGACGTTTTTCCTCCGGCACAAGATCGCTGGCGAGGGCAAGCCCCGCCGTCTGCGACATATGCATGCCGAAACCCGTGAGGATGAAGGCAAGGCTTGCACCCGCTGCCCCCGCCCATTCGGGCCCGACGGTCTGCGACTGCAGGAGAAGCAGGGCAAAGGGCATGATGGCAAGCCCGCCGAACTGCAGCAGGCTTCCAAGCCAGACGTAGGGCACGCGCCGCCAGCCGAGCACGGACTTATAGGTGTCCGACCGGAAACCGAAGAGAAGACGCAAAGGCGCGGCCAGAACCGGAATGGCGACCACCGCAGAAACGAGCGCGACAGAAACGCCGAGCTCGACAATCAGCACGCGGTTCAGCGTCCCGGTCAGGAGAACGAGAACGCAACCGGCAGAGACCTGAAACAGCGAGAGCCGCAACAGGCGGGACAAGGGCATCTCAGCCGTCGCCGCATCCGCAAACGGCATGAAGCGCGTTCCGACCCTTTGCCAGAACGCGATCATCTTGCGGTTGGCGGCAGCGATCGTCATGACCGGATCACCTCCATCGCCTGCGATGTATAGAAACCGACGGCGACCTTGTGGCTGCGGCCGGCCTGCCAATGGGAAAACTCGGGATGATGCAGCATCTCGGCGACCAGCCGTGACGGATCGACCGGATAGATTGCGGGTGCGCGATTGCCGCGCGGGAAGACCTTGCCGGCAGCCAGCATGGCCCGCAGCAGGCGGGATCCAGGCGCCAGCGTGAAGATCATCTGCTGTGAGGTACGCTCGGCCAGGGCGTGAAGAACGCGCACGGCATCATCAGGGCGGTAATGGATCAGCACATCCATGGCGACCACGGCATCGAAACGACCATGACGTGGATCGAGCATGTCACCGCTGTGGAAGGCGACGGACCCCTTGAATCGGCCATGGGACGCCTCAAGGTCATGTACCCGCTGGCGGGCATGGGCGATCATCTGTGCCGAGAGATCGATGCCGACGACGTCTGCGCCGCGTGCGATGAGCTCGAAGGAGAGAACGCCCGACCCGCAGCCAGCATCGAGGATGCGCCAGCCTGTGAGGTCCTGAGGCAGCCACGAAGCCAGCGTGCTGCGCATCTCTTCGCGCCCCTTGCGGACCGTCGCGCGGATGCCGCTAACCGGCTGGTCGCCCGTCAGCCGCTTCCAGGCATCGAGCGCGGTGCGATCGAAGTAGTGCTCGATTTCCCCGGTGCGTCTGATGTAATCGGCCTGGCTCATGGCAACCTCACTCGAAGCCGAGAAATTCGAAGATTTCCCGGTCCTTCATCGGTTCGGCTTCGAGTGCCGGCGTTCCCGCCCAGAGCCGCTCGGCAAGCTGTATGTATTCCTTCTGGATGCCCAGGATCTCCGGGCTGTCACCCATTTCGAACAGCGTGCTCTTCTTTAGGCGGCTGAGCCGCACATGGTCGCTATCCGGCACATGGGCAAGGCGCTTGAGGCCGATCGCATCATTGTAGCGGTCGATCTGGTCCGTCTCACGCGAGCGGTTGGCGATCACGCCGCCGAGCCTGACGTCGTAGTTCTTTGACTTCGCCTTGATGGCGGCAACGATCCGGTTCATCGCGAAGATGGAATCGAAGTCATTCGCGGCAACGATGACCGCACGCTCGGCGTGTTGAAGCGGCGAGGCAAAGCCACCGCAGACCACGTCGCCGAGAACGTCGAAGATCACCACATCGGTGTCGTCGAGCAGATGATGCTCCTTCAAGAGCTTCACCGTCTGGCCGACGACATAACCACCGCAGCCTGTACCCGCCGGCGGTCCGCCGGCTTCAATGCACTGCACGCCGTTATAGCCCTCGACCATGTAGTCTTCCGGACGCAGTTCCTCTGAATGAAAATCGACCTTTTCCAGAACGTCGATAACGGTCGGGATCAGGCTCTTGGTCAGCGTGAAGGTGGAATCATGCTTCGGGTCGCAGCCGATCTGCAGCACGCGCTTGCCGAGCATGGAGAAGGCGACCGACAGGTTCGACGAGGTCGTTGATTTGCCGATCCCGCCCTTGCCATAGATGGCGAAGACCTTGGCGCCGTCGATTTCCATGGTCGGGTCGAGATGAACCTGCACGCTGCCCTCGCCATCGGCCCTCTCCCGGAGCTTTTCGGCAATGCGCGCTTCGCGTTCTGCGATATTGCCATGGGTGTAGATGTTCATTGGGCAGCCTCCCTGACCAGCCCCTCAAGACGGTCTTCCAATTCTTCTCCGGCCTGTTTCAGGGCGGCGAGCGTTTCTGCATCCGGTTGCCAGTAATTGCGCTCATGCGCTTCGATCAGCCGGTTGGCGACCCGTGCGGTGGCAGCCGGATTGAGCGTCGCGAGCCGCTGGCGCATGGCGTCATCAAGCACGAAGGTTTCAGTGATCTGCTGGTAGACCCAAGGATCGACGCCGCCGGTCGTTGCCGACCAGCCAAGCGTGTTGGTGACCTGCGCCTCGATATGGCGCACGCCCTCATAGCCATGCTTCAACATGCCTTCGAACCATTTCGGGTTCAGCGTGCGAGTGCGGGTTTCGAGCGCCACCTGTTCGCCGAGCGTGCGCACACGACCCTCGCCCTGCGTCTGGTCGGAAATGAAGACCGGCAGCGTCGCGCCGCCCTTGGCTTTCGAGACTGCCTTGGTCAGGCCGCCGAGCGTGTCGAAGTAGTGCTCGATCGTGGTGATGCCGATCTCGACGGAATCGAGGTTCTGATAGGCCATGTCCACATGTTCGAGCATGCTGTCGAGCACATCGGCCTGATGGCTCGTCTTGCCCTTGTGATTGATCGCGAAGCTCTTGCGATTGCTGTAGGTCTGGGCGATCTCGGCGTCATCGTCCCAGGCAGAGGACGAGATCAGCATGTTGACGTTCGCGCCATAGGCACCGTCGGCATTGGAGAAAACCCGGTAGGCGGCAGCCTCGAGATCGCAGCCGTGGCTCTCGCAATAGGAAAGCGCGTGCTTACGGATGAAGTTCATCTCGACCGGCTCGTCCGCCGTCGCGGCCAGATAGCTCGCCTCGGCCAGCATGCTCGCCTGGATCGGCAGAAGATCGCGGAAGATGCCCGAGAGAGTCATGACCGCATCGATGCGCGGACGCTTCAGCTCCTCGAGCGGGATCAGCACGGCACCGCAGACGCGGTTATAGGCATCAAGCCTCGGTCTGGCACCCATCAGCGCCATGGCCTGGGCAAGCGGCGCCCCGCCGGTCTTCAGATTGTCCGTGCCCCAGAGCACGACGGCAACCGTTTCCGGCAGGCGACCATCGGCCTGCATGTAGCGTTCCAGCACCCGCGCAGCCTGGCGCTCGCCATCCTGGACGGCGAAGGCGCTCGGAATTCCGAAGGGATCGAAGCCGTGAATGTTGCGGCCGGTGGGCAGAAGTTCGGGTGTGCGCAGCAGGTCGCCCGACGGCGACGGCGGCACGTAGCGCGCGTCGAGCGCCAGCACGAGGCCATCGAGTTCGCGATTGCTGACAAGCTCGCTGTTCATCGCCTTGAGGCGTGCAATGCTCTCCTTCAGGTCCGGCGAAGCGGCCTTTTCCGCCTGCGCGACGGCGAGATCATCGCTATCGGCAATTGCCAGAATCAGTGCCTGCCGATCGGCATGGCTGACGACAGCGGGCATGCCGGCGCCAACATGCTCCAGCATGTCGAGCCGCTCGCCTCGCTTCATGCCGCGACCGGCAACATGCAGACCATGCGGGATCAGCGCATATTCAAGCTCGGTCATTTCAGCCACGAGCGACTGGATGACCTCGCCTTCCGTCTGCGCGAGGCTATCGCGACCAAGCTCAAGCTGGGCCGCCTGCACCTGGATCAGTTCGAACAGGCGCTCACGCTCGACAAGCGCATCTGGCGCGGCCTGCCGGTAACGGTCGAGGCTCGCCTTCAGTTCGCTCAGGCCTTTGTAGAGCCCGGCATGGGTGATCGGCGGCGTGAGATAGGAGATCAGTGTCGCGGCCGAACGGCGCTTGGCAATTGATCCTTCGGACGGATTGTTGGCCGCATAGAGATAGAAGTTCGGCAGAGCGCCGAGCAGGCGATCCGGCCAGCAGCTTGCCGACAGACCGACCTGCTTGCCCGGCATGAATTCGAGCGCGCCATGCGTGCCGAAATGCAGGACGGCATCGGCCTTCCAGGTTTCGCGCAGATAACGATAAAAGGTCGCGAAGGCGTGGTTCGGGGCAAAGCCGCCCTCGAACAACAGCCGCATCGGGTCACCCTCATAGCCGAAGGGCGGCTGGATCGCGACGAGCAGCTTGCCGAACTGGCGACCAAGAACGAAAAGGCCACGGCCATTGCTCAGGACCCGGCCAGGCGCCGGTCCCCACTGCGCTTCGATGTCGGTGAGATGCCGCTCGCCACGCACGTGATCATCGACCGAAACCACCGTATGCACATTGGCCTCGGCACCATACAGCGCGGCGTTGCCTTCGAGGATCGCAAGCCTGAGCGCCTCGGAATCCTCGGGCACGTCGACATCGTAACCCTCGGCTTTCAGCCGCGTCATCGTCTCGAACAGGCTTTCGAAAACCGAAAGGAAGGCGGCGGTGCCGATGCTGCCGCTGTTCGGCGGGAAGTTGAAGATCGTGACCGCAAGGCGGCGTTCGGCGCGGGCCGCACGGCGCAGATCGACCATCGCCGCCAGACGGTCGGCAAGCAGAGTCACGCGCTCCTCGTCCGGCTGCATGCAGGCGCGACCCGAGGGGCAGGCATCGAGCTGGCGCGAGCAGATGCAGGCCTTGGCCTTGGCGGCACCATCGGAGCGTCCGCCGAAGACCATGGAGCCGATGGCACCATCGAGTTCCGGGATCGCGACCATCAGCGTGGTTTCGATCGGCGTCAGGCCCTGGCCTGACTGCGCCCAGGCCTCACGCGTCTGGAATTCGGTGACGAAGGCCGAGAAATAGGGAACGTCGAGAGTCTGCAACAGAGCAGCCGCCGCGCTCGCATCGCTATAGGCCGGGCCGCCGACAAGCGAGAAACCGGTGAGCGAGCAGAGCGCATCGATCTTAACGCCCGTTGCGCCGCCCATCATGTAGCGCTCGATTGCGCCGCGCATGTCGAGACCGCTGCAGAAGACCGGGACCACGTTGAAGCCGCGGGTTTCCAGTTCGCGGATGACACGGTCGTAATGGCCGGTATCGCCGGAGAGGATATAGGTCCGCATCAGGAGCAGGCCGATCGTCCCACGGGCGCCGGGCTTGAACGGCAGCGCCGAAAGCTGCGTTGCCACCCTTGGCTTCAGGCGCGGATGATAGAGACCCATGTCGGGATATTCGACGGGATCACCCGCGGTCACCCTGCCCTGAAGCCCCTTGCGCTCGCCCTTGGCATATTTGCCGACCAGCAGGCGCACCATGTTGGCGATGTTCTCGTCCGAGGCTGCGATCCGATATTGCAGCGTCAGGAAATAGTTGCGCACATCCTGCGCGGTGCCGGGGATGAAACGGAGGAGCTGCGGCAGGCGACGCAGCATGGCAAGCTGGCGCTCGCCGGCGGTGCGGCCGCTATCCTTGCCGCCACGCGAGCTTTTGCCGCGCAGCTTCTTCAGAAGTGCCAGCGGGCCCTTCTGCTCTTCGCTCATCTTGAAACGACCCATGGTCGTGTATTTCATGACCGTGCCGGCCGACATGCAGCAGACCATGGCATCACACTCGCGATGCCGCGTTTCTAGCACGTCTGCTATGGCGCGCACATGCTCTTCGACGAAGATCATCGAAACGATGATGATGTCGCCGGCAAGGATGGCCGCACGGCAGGCTTCGAGGCTGGCTGGATTGTCGTTCCAGTCGGTCGCGGCATGGACGGAAAGCGTCAGACTGGGCAGGTCCTGGGCGAGGCTGCGGCGCGCATCATCGACGGCTGCGACAATGTGATTGTCGAGCGTCACGAACACCACCCGGACCGGGGTGCTGTCAGCGGGCGAAATGGGCTTTCGCGTCATACAGCGTCTCCACGGTGATCGGGCGGATACCCTTGCGGGCGGCGAAAAGTTCGGTGTTGCGGCGCGCTTTGCCGCGCACGAAGAAGGGAACCTTCTTCAGCTCGCGCTCGGCTTCCAGCGTCCAGACAGCGTCCGCAGAGGGCGCCTCGGCCATGACAAGCGTCTCGCCATCGGTCGCGACCTCGGCAGCCGCCGGCTTTGCCGAGGGCGCATGGGCATGCAGATGCGAGGCCTGTGCCTGATCGTTGAACTCGAAATCGTCCCGGAACATCTGCAGGAGATGCTCCTCGAGACCCATCATCAGCGGGTGGACCCAGCTGTCGAAGATGACATTCGCACCCTCGAAGCCCATCTGCGGCGAGTAGCGGGCCGGGAAATCCTGGACATGCACGGGCGCCGAGATCACGGCGCAGGGAACGCGCAGCCGCTTGGCAATGTGCCGCTCCATCTGCGTACCCAGAACCAGCTCCGGACGGGCATCAATGATCGCCTGCTCGACATCGAGATGGTCATCGGTGATAAGGGCCTCGATACCGAATTCTTCAGCAGCCTCGCGCACTTCACGGGCGAACTCGCGCATATAGGTGCCAAGGCCGCAGACCTTGAAGCCCAGTTCCCGGGCAGCGATGCGCGCAGCGGCAATGGCGTGGGTTGCGTCACCGAAGACGAAGACGCCCTTGTTGGTGAGGTAATTGCTGTCGACAGAGCGCGCATACCAGGTGGCGCGATCCTCGGCCTCGCCGACAGGTTCGTCGTTCGAAAGGCCGGCAAGTGCGCGCACTTCGGCGAGGAAGGTCCGCGTTGCGCCAACGCCGATCGGAACGGTCGAGACGAAAGGCATGCCGAACTGCTTCTTCAGGTAGCGTGCGGTGCTCTCGCCGATCTCGGGATAGAGCACGATATTGAAGCCAGCGTCCGGAAGGCGGGCGAGATCGTCAACGGTCGCCCCGAGCGGCGCCACGACCCGGACATCGATGCCGTTTGCGGCGAGCAGCCGGCAGATTTCCGTGACATCGTCGCGGTTGCGGAAACCGAGGGCAGAAGGACCGAGGATGTTGCAGCTGTTCGGCGCCACCTGCGCCGGACGTTCGCGCCCGGCGGTGAAGCCACGGACGAGCCGATAGAAGGTCTCGGCCGCACCCCAGTGCTCCTTCTTCTGGTAGGAAGGCAGTTCAAGAGGCACGACGGGGATCCCCACATCGAGCGTGCGGGCCAGACCAGCCGGATCGTCCTGCAGGAGTTCGGCCGTGCAGGAGGCGCCGACCAGAAGCGCATCCGGCTGGAAGCGCTCGATGGCGTCGCGGCAGGCGGTCTTGAACACATCCGCCGTCGAACCGGCGAGGTCGCGTGCCTGGAAGGTCGTGTAGGTGACCGGCGGACGCGAGGGACGGCGCTCGATCATGGTGAAGAGCAGGTCGGCATAGGTGTCGCCCTGCGGTGCATGCAGCACATAATGTACGCCCTGCATCGATGCGGCGATCCGCATGGCACCCACATGCGGCGGTCCTTCATAGGTCCACATGGTGAGTTTCATGATACGACCCTCCGGCTGCCGGAGCGGTCGCCCGCAATCATCGCCTTGCGCGTCAGCGGACGGGCAAAGAGTTCGGCGAGATCGCCGGCCTGCTCATAGCCCTGGATCGGCGTGAAGGCGAATTCGATCGACCACTTGGTGACGATTCCTTCCGCCTCGAAGGGATTGGCAAGACCCATGCCGCAGACGACGAGATCGGGCTTGGCCGCACGACAGCGGTCGATCTGGATTTCGACATCCTGACCTTCCGAAATCGAGACACCCGGTGGCAGCATGGCGAGCTCGCCGGCGACGTGTTCGCGGTGCAGATAGGGGCTGCCGACTTCGATGATCTCGGCATCCAGCTCGCGGCTGAGATAGCGGGCGAGCGATGGCTCCATCTGGCTGTCAGGGAAGAGGAAGATGCGCTTGCCTTCGAGCATGGGCCGGTAGTGGGCGGTTGCCTCGCGGGCTCGCCGGCGTGGCGCCTCGGTCAAGGTGGCAAACCGGGCCGGAGAAACGCCGAACGTGTCGGTAATCGCCTTCAGCCAGGCGGTCGTGCCCTCTTCCCCGAGCGGGAAGAGGGCATTGATGCGGGCAGCACCCAAGCTTTCGAGTGCTGCGGCAGTGGCGCCCAGATAGGGTTGGGCCAGGATGAAGCGCGTGTTCGGACCGATCTTCGGCAGACGCTCGCTGCTGCGGCCGGGCAGGAAGACGACATCCTCAAGGCCCATCTCGTCGAAAAGGCGGGCAAACTGGTCTTCCACCACATCGGCGATGGAGCCGGCGACGACGAGCTTCGCGACCTTGTCGCTCGCCCCATGGGTCGATTGATCGCGCACAAGGGCCGCCAGGAAATTGTCTTCGCCCTGAGTGAAGGTCGTTTCGATCCCGCTGCCGGAATAGCAGAGCACCCGTGGTCTGGAACCATATTTGCGGTCGAGCCGTTCGGCGGCGCGGTTGAGATCGAATTTGATGACCTCGGAGGGACAGGAGCCGACCAGCACCAACATACGGATGTCCGGACGGCGCTCCAGCAGGCGGGCGACCTCGCGGTCGAGCTCGTCATGCATGTCGACCATGCCGGCTAGATCGCGCTCCTCCATGATCGCCGTGGCAAAACGCGGCTCGGAGAAGATCATCACGCCGGCAGCCGACTGGATGAGATGCGCGCAGGTGCGCGAACCAACCACCAGGAAGAAGGCATCCTGCACCTTGCGGTGCAGCCAGATGATCGATGTGAGGCCACAGAAGACCTCGTGCTGGCCACGCTGACGGATCGTGGCCGATGGCGTATCGCAGGAGACGAGCGGCTGGTTCATGACGCGCTCCCCGAAAGCGAGGATGCGTTAGAGGGGCCGCGGCGATCGGACTGATCCAGCCGCGCCAGACGCAGCTTCCACAGAAACTGACCGGCATTGATGAGATACGTGACATAGGCTGCAAGTGCGAGCGCCATCAGCTCGGCCGGCGCGAGAGAGCCCGTGAAGAGTGCAGCGAGATAGGCCGTGTGCAGGGCCAGGACCAGAATCGAGAAGACGTCTTCCCAGAAGAACGGCCGGGCAAAGAGATAACGGCCGAAGACTTCCTTCTCCCAGATCGAGCCGGTGATCATGATGGCATACAAAGCAAGCGTCTTGACGACCATCGAGACCTGGGCCGCCAGCAACCCGTCACCGGTCACGAGGAAGCGCAGGATCAATCCGAGGCTGACGAGAAAGACGAGGAACTGCACGGGAGCTAGGATGCCTTGCACCAGGGTCCAGACACTCTCGTCGCGTCTGCGACGCTCTTCGAGGGTGTAGAGGGCGCGGCTTGATGCCGGTGGTTTGGATATGCGCATGGCAGTCATCCCTTCTCCCTGTCCCCTCCCAAGGGCAATCGGGATTGAGTGAAGACTACGCCTCAGGCAATCAAAGTGTCAACTTAGATTGACGTATATTTTGATTTACAGAAACAGAAACTCGGTTCATTCTGCTCTTGCTCGTCTGACGGGGTGGCTGCCATCACGCCCGACGCCGCATAGGGTCGTTTTCGCGGGCGGGGAGCACGGCGCGGGATGATGGACGGTTCGCTTCATGGCGGGAATGATGCGCATAAATCCGGCAAGCCTTCGGGATGCGAGGGTTTAAAGCCCTTCAAAAGGCTTGCCGCGGAAGGCAAGAGGGCATACCTAACCCAGAGCGACGGGGAGACCCTCCGACGCCTCATTGAGGGAACGGTGGCTTCGATGACCGCCGAGAAGCTGTCGACGCGTTACGACCGGGGTTTGGAGCACGATCGCCAATACGAAAAGGCGCTCGCCGATTTTCGTTTGCTTGTCTTGAACCCGCGCACGCGCCTTGCATCCCTGCGGGCGTTTCTGGAGCACGAACTGCCGCCCGGACGCCCAGCTTATGTGAAGGTTCTCTTTCTCGAAACCATAGCCCGCCTGCTTGGCAAGGAATGGGTCTCTGACGACTGCGACTTCATCGACGTCACGATCGGCACCGCCCGGCTGCAGGAGCTTGCGTCCGCCTTGACGCTGGAGCTGCGGGACAACGGGCGTAACGGCAATTGCCCCGCGGCTGTGATCCTCACACCCATCGGCGAGCAGCATACGCTGATGCCTTGCCTGATCGGACTGCTCTTCGAAAGCCTCGGCTGGAATGCCCAGGTGCTTGAGCCAGCGGCAACGAAAACCCCGGCTCTCGCACGCGCACTAGAAGGTGCCGACATCGCCTGCATCGGCTGGAGCAACATGCGCCTCGCCACCGAATTCAAAAGCCTTGTCCAGGATGTGCGGAAGCTTCGCAGCGAGCCGCGTCTCCCCCTCGTCGTCGGCGGCGCAGCAGCGCTGGACTCCGTTGATTTTCTTGTAGGTTTGGGGATTGACTGCATCTGTGACAGCGTTTACTCCGCCGTCAAGATCTGCGACAGTTACTATGAATTGGAAAGAATCAGCCAGCAGGCTCGCGCCGCAGGCCGAACGGCAGTGGTTACACCCAGCGGAATCGATTGGCTCACTCCATGAAGCCACTGAACGGGCATAGCGGTACGGATGGCTTCGCAGTCGCAGATGGCCTGCTGAAGACCCTCGATCCCGATTCGATCGGTTCGCTCGTTACCCTCGGCGCCGATGTGGTGATGCTCGTGGACCACGCCTCCGTCATCTCCCAGATTTACTTCGCGAACAACGATCTGGCTGATTACGGTCTGGCGAAAACGGTTGGCAAGCGCCTGCAGGATTGCGTCACGATCGAGTCGGTGCCCAAAATCGATTCCATGCTGTCGGCGGGAACCAGCCACCACCCGGTTCGCGGCTATCAGGTCAACCACAAATGCAGCGGCAAGCCTGATCTGCCTGTGGTTTACTCCGCCTACAGCGCCAAGGATTTCCCCTACACCATCGTGGTCGGCCGCGAGCTTCGCCAGCAGATGCTCGACCAGCAGCGCCTCGTCCAGACCCAGATGGAGCTGGAGGCGGATTACCGTGAGCTGAAAGAAGCCGAAACACGCTACCGCACCGCCTTCAAGGTGGCGACCCTGGCTTACGTCATGCTCGATGGCGAGCGGCGGACCATCCTCGACGCCAACCCTGCCGCCAGCACTCTCCTGTCCTCCACAGGAGCGCCGCTGTCTGGAAAGTCCATTCGCGACCTCTTCGCCAAGGATGACCGGGACCGTGTCGGAGATGCCATCAGTGAGGCGCGCCACAGCCCCAATACGGTTCATCTCGATGGCGTCGCCCTTGCAAAGGGCGATCCGGTTTCGCTGACGATCCGTTCCTACCGCGAGAACGGCATCACCAATGTCCTGTTGGCGCTGTGGCCTGCCGAGCAGGAGCACGAAACCAGCCGACAGCGCACAGAAAAACCCGCCGGCGGCGCAACGGTGGAAATCGCCGACCTGCCGGAAGCGGCAGTACAGACGGATGCAGAAGGTGTCGTTCTTGCCGCCAACACCCTGTTTCTGGACCTGATCCACGCCCCTTCGGTCACACAGGTCATTGGCCGCAACATCGGCTCCTGGTTCACCAGCGCAGCCATCGACATCCGGGTTCTCTACGCGCGTCTGATGGACGAACGGTCCGTTCGTGGATTCACCTCCACCCTGACCGACAGTCTGGCAGGCGAAAGCGCCGTCAGCATCTCGGCCCGCCTGAACGCGTCGAGAAACACGATACAGCTGATCCTCGTGCCGCAACCGACGGCCAGTGAGAGACTGACCATCCCCTCTCCTGGCGTCCCCGAACAGGCAGAAGGATTCTCGGCTCTTGTCGGCAAGGTCCCGCTGAAGGATCTGATCCGCGAGTCCCTCGACGTGATCGAGAAGATCTGCATCGAGGCCGCCCTGGACCAGACCAACAACAATCGCGCCTATGCAGCCGAAATCCTCGGCCTGTCGCGCCAGAGCCTCTACATCAAGCTCAGGCGTCATGGACTGGAGGACTATCGTCCGGGCAGCGACCGTCACGGCTGAACGACGGCAATAATGTCAATTTAAGTTGACACATCCCTGGGTCGGGCATAGCCTTCCTGCATGGCCCAGATCCCTTCTCATGTTCCGGCAGCCTCCTACCCGTCAGCCACGGCGGTCGTGCAGCTGTTGAAGCCGATCACCTGGTTTCCCCCCATGTGGGCCTTTGCCTGCGGTGCGGTCGCATCGGGCGCCGGCCTGGGGGAGCGCTGGCTTCCGGTGGCGCTTGGCGTGGTTCTCGCGGGACCTCTTCTGTGCGGCACAAGTCAGGCGGTCAACGACTGGTTCGACCGCCATGTCGACGCCATCAACGAGCCAGACAGGGTCATCCCGTCTGGACGCATGCCGGGGCAATGGGGACTGGGCATCGCCATCGTCATGTCTCTGCTGTCCATGGCAGTGGCAGCCCTGCTGGGCACATTGGTCTTTGCCGCTGCCCTGCTGGGACTGGCGCTGGCATGGGCCTACAGCGCCCCTCCCTTCCGCTTCAAGCAGAATGGCTGGATCGGCAACGGGGTCGTTGGCCTGAGCTACGAAACGCTTCCCTGGATCACGGCAGCAACGGCGGCCCTCGGCGCCGCCCCCTCGCGGCTTACCATGCTGGTGGCCCTTTTCTACGGGCTAGGCGCACACGGCATCCTGACACTCAACGACTTCAAGTCCATCAAGGGCGACCAACAGATGGGCGTGAAGACACTGCCGGTGCTGCACGGCGCGTATAATGCTGCCCGCATTGCCTGTCTGGTAATGGCGGCATCCCAGGCTGGCGTGATCTTTCTCCTGGCAAATGCCGGTCTCGCGACAGGTGCCGTTCTGGTGAGCGCCGTTCTCGCCCTGCAACTCCTCTGCATGATCCGCTTCCTTCGGGATCCAGAAGGCCGGGCCGTCTGGTATTCCGCGGTCGGAGTAGGGCTTTACGTCAGCGGCATGATGGCGGCTGCCGTGGCCCTGGGCTCGCTACCGCCCCTGACATCAGCGACATAGGGAGTGCGGATCATGCATCAGGCGCTGTCACCTTCGCAGAAGCCCCCGTCGATGAACCCGGGCCTTGGATGGTTGTCGATCATCCGGCTTGGGCTCGTCCAGGCCGCTCTTGGGGCGATTGTCGTCTTGACCACCTCCACGCTGAACCGGGTGATGATCGTCGAGCTTGGCCTTGCTGCCGTCATTCCGGGTCTTTTGGTCGGGCTTCATTACGGTGTGCAGATCACCAGACCTGTGTGGGGCCACAAATCCGACACGGGGCGATCGCGGACCCACTGGATCCTGGGCGGGCTCGCGGTTCTGGCGCTCGCCGGCACCGGTGCGGCGGCCACGACGCTTTTGTTCGCGCACTCCTTCATGGCCGGCCTTCTCGCCGCCATCCTTGCCTATGTGCTGATCGGCATCGGCATCGGGGCATCGGGAACTTCCCTGCTCGCTTTGATTGCCATGAAGACGGTCGTCGAACGACGAGCCGCGGCCGCGACGATCACCTGGATGCTGATGATAACAGGCATCATCGTCACCTCAATCGTGGTGGGCACTCAACTCGATCCGTATTCGCATGAGCGCCTGATCGCTGTGACCGGGGCCACCGGCGTCATCGCCTTCGGCATCGGCCTGCTCGGCGTCGCCGGGATGGAAGCCAGACCGTCCATCGGCGATCAGGCGGAACGCCGTCCCGGCACGAGTTTCCGCGAGAGCTTGCAAGATGTGCTCGATGACCGCGAAGCGCGTCTCTTCACGCTGTTCATCTTCCTGTCGATGCTGGCCTTCGCCACACAAGATCTGATCCTCGAACCCTATGCGGGTCTTCTCTTTGGCATGACCCCAGGGGAAACGACCGCCCTCTCCGGCACACAGCATGGAGGGGTTCTCCTGGGTATGATCCTCGTCGGACTGTCGGGAGCGTTCCTCGGCAAGCGTTATCCTCATCTGCCGCGATCCTTCATCATCGGCGGCTGCTTCGGCTCCGCCCTTGCGCTTGCTGCACTGGCGCTCTCGACCCAGGCGGCTCCACTCTGGCCGCTCGAAATCAACGTCTTCCTGCTTGGCGCCACGAACGGTGCATTCGCGGTCGCAGCCGTCGGCACGATGATGATCCTCGCCGGGCAGGGCCGCAAATCGAACTACGGCATGCGCATGGGTATCTGGGGGGCGGCCCAAGCCATCGCGTTTGGGTTAGGGGGAGTTCTCGGAACCGTGGCCCTCGACCTGGGACGATGGCTGACGGCAAGTGACGCCTCGGCTTTTGCTGCGGTCTTCACGATCGAGGCAAGCCTCTTCCTCATGTCGGCGCTGGTCGCAACCAGGATCGCACGTCCCATCTCCACCGCAGCGGAGACACTGAGCCACACCGCCATCATGCCCGGAGAATGAACCCTCAGGCCGGTTTAACCGGCAGGGAGAAGCGCATGCCGAAACTCTACGATGTCGCCGTCATCGGCGGTGGCCCCTGCGGTGCAATGGCAGCCGAGCGCCTGGCAGAAAAGGGCCATAGCGTTGTTCTGGTCGATCCCGACAACCGCATAAAGCCCTGCGGCGGCGCCATCCCGTCAAGGGCCTTGGCCGATTTTGCGATCCCCGAGACGCAACTCGTTGCCCGGGCCAATGCCGCCCGCATTATCGCCCCGTCCGGCCGGACCGTTGACATGGCCATCGGCGATATCGGCTATGTCGGCATGGTGGATCGCGCCCATTTCGACCCATATCTGCGCCAGCGCGCCGCCGGCGCCGGCGCCGAACGCCTGACCGCCAAGCTTGACGACATCAGTGAAGGCCCCGACGGTCTGCTTGATCTGACGCTTTCGCCAACGGCTGAAGACGCAGGGCGCGAGCCGCTCCAGATCAGGGCACGTCGCGTGATCGGCGCGGACGGCGCCAACTCCGCCGTCCGACGGATGATGTTTCCGGCCTCCCGAAAGCCGCCTTACGTCTTCGCCTACCACGAAATCGTCGAAAGCCCGGTCGAGGCAGATCCCGAAGTCTTCCGGGCCGACCGTTGCGACGTCGTCTATAACGGGCGGATCTCCCCCGATTTCTACGGATGGGTCTTCCCCCACGGCAGCCAGACCAGCATCGGCACCGGCACAGCTGTCAAGGGCCACAATATACGGGAGGCGACCAGGGCGTTGAAGCTTGCGGCCGGCCTTGGTGACTGCCGGGTGATCCGGCGTGAGGGCGCTCCCCTGCCGCTGAAACCGATGAGGCGATGGGACAACGGCCGCAACGTGCTACTCGCCGGCGATGCCGCAGGCACTGTGGCTCCCTCATCCGGCGAGGGCATCTACTACGCCATGCTCTGCGGTCGTCTCTCGGCAGAAGCGGCCCACCGGTCGCTCGTTACCGGCAATGGGAAAGCCCTGGCCGAGGCCCGCAGAACCTTCATGCGCGCCCATGGCAGGGTTTTTCTCATCCTCGGCATCATGCAGAGGATCTGGTATCGCAACGACAAACTCCGCGAAAAATTCGTGGCCATGTGTGCCGACCCGGATGTCCAGCGCCTGACCTGGGAATCTTATCTCAACAAGAAACTCGTGCGACGCGACCCGCTCGCGCATCTGCGAGTCTTTGCCAAGGATCTCGCCCAGTTGTTCGGCATGCCTGCGGGGCAGAGATGACCGCATGGCTGACCGAACTCTTTACCTCGGGCTGGATCAGTGTGGTAGCGGTCCTAGTGCTCTGGCTGGTCATCTTGATGGCCGCCCGGCGGGCCCCTCATCCCATGACGACTGTGAAAGGGCTCGTTCCGAACGGCGTTTCGGGCAGCGCCCTTCTCGCCGCATTCGGTCTGGCGATGCGCCAGGGTCCTGTTCCCTGGCTTGCCCTGCTCCTCACGGTCTCACTGATTGCCTTCGTGGTCGACATCAGGATCAGACTTGCCAGTCAGGCTTCAGGGTTCAGGCGCCGGACGGAGTGATTGAGAGCCGCTGCCGCCGTCACCCAGGCAAGGTAAGGCACGAACAGCAGCGAGGCGAGTGGCGCAACGGACCAGGCCGTCACGATGAAGAAGGCGATCGACAACCAGAGCACGGCGACGTCCACCAGCGCTATATCCATCCGCCGCATGCCGAAGAAGAAGTACGACCACAACGCATTCGTCACCATCTGCAACGCCCAGAGCATCATCGGCAGAGACCAGCCCGCGGCCGTCCACACCAGCCAGCCAGCATAGCCGATCATGACGTAGAGGATGGTCCAGACCACCGGGAAGGCCCATTTCGGTGGCGTCCAACCCGGCTTACGAAGGCTCTCGTACCATTCGCCGGGCTTGAAGATGGCGCCACTCGAGGCAGCTGCGAGGACGATGACAATAAAGACGGCTGCGGCCATGATCCGGCTCCGGGTTCGTTTCCGTATTATGTAAGCTTAGAGCCTGCATCCCGGTTCCACATGGGTCCCGCGACGCGAGGCAAACCATCCGGCTATTGACCGGATAGGTCGAATGTCATGCAAGCATTACATCTGAATTTCATCCGCGATGCCATGGGAGGATACACACATGTCGAGGATAATTGCAGCCGCATGCACTGCCGCAGCGCTCTTGCTGTCTCAGAACGCCTTCGCCCAGGAAGGCGATGTTGCGGCCGGCGAGACTGTCTTCAAGAAGTGCAGTGCATGTCACAACGTTGACAGCGCCAAGCACAAGGTGGGACCGTCTCTCCAGGGCGTGATCGGCCGTCAGCCCGGCGTTGCCGAAGGGTTCAAGTACTCCAAAGCCATGGTTGATTTCGGCGTTGGCAAGGTCTGGGACGAAGCCCAGCTGGCGGCGTACCTCGCCGACCCTCGGGGAGTGGTCAAGGGCACCCGCATGGCCTTTGCCGGCCTGAAGGAACCCAAGGACGTCGCGGATGTCATCGCTTACCTGAAGACGTTCAGCACCGCCCCCTGAGCCGTTCATCCGGTTCCGCCGGAAAAGCCTTCCGGCGGAATTTTGGGCGAAAGTGTAAAAAAAAGTTTACATATCCCTCTTCTTCTCCGACTATGCAGACATTGCACCATTTTCAGGCATCCGCTGCCAACCGTGCCAACAAGGCGCCCCCAGCCGCGGCAGACCTCAGAGAAATGGGCTCTTGCGTGGGAGGAAAGCGCAGTGGGCTTGTCTTGTGCGAATGACGTCGCCACCCCTTTGCTCGACCAGGTGCGTAGCCCGGACGACTTGAAGCGCATGGACCACGACACGCTTTGTCGTCTGGCTGGCGAACTGCGCGACGAAACCCTGCGGGTTGTTTCGGAAACGGGTGGCCATCTGGGCTCGAGCCTCGGCGTAATCGAAGTGTCGGTTGCCATCCACGCGGTCTTCTCGGCACCCCGCGACACCATCATCTGGGACGTCAGCCACCAGTGCTACCCGCATAAGATTCTCACAGGACGACGCGACCGGATGCGCAGTCTGCGCAAGAAGAACGGCCTGTCGGGCTTCACCCGCCGTGGCGAAAGCGCCTTCGATCCGTTCGGCGCCGCCCATTCCTCCACCTCGATCTCCGCCGGCCTTGGTTTTGCGACAGCACGAGACCTGAAGGGAGACGACGGCCATGTCGTCTGCATCATTGGTGATGGCGCGATGTCCGCAGGCATGGCTTTTGAAGCCATGAACAATGCCGGCAGATCCGGCCGCCCGATGATCGTTATTCTCAACGACAACGACATGTCGATTTCGGCATCGACAGGAGCCCTCGCCCACCATCTTGGCGAAATCCGTCAGCGTTCCACACCAGTCGGCAACCTGTTCGAGAACTTCGGCTTCGACTACCGAGGCCCCGTAGACGGCCACGACCTTGGCCTCCTGCTGCCACTGCTCATCGATCTGCGCGATGGCAAGCACGGTCCTGTCTTTCTGCATGTCGTCACGAAAAAGGGGGCAGGTTATGCCCCGGCCGAACGGGCCGCAGACAAATATCACGGCGTAAACCCGTTTGACGTCGCGACGGGCGTGCAAACCAAGACACCGGCGAAAGCACCGAGCTATACGAAGGTCTTTGCCGATGCACTCATCGAAGAGGCAAAAAGCGATAATCGCATCGTGGCGATCACGGCGGCCATGGCGGCCGGTACCGGCGTCGATCGCTTCGAGGCAGCTTTCCCCGACCGCGCCTTCGATGTCGGGATTGCCGAGCAACATGCCGTAACCTTCGCAGCCGGCCTTGCAGCGAGCGGCATGAAACCCTTCTGCGCCATCTATTCCACCTTCCTGCAGCGAGCATACGACCAGATCGTGCACGACGTCGCGCTACAGCAATTGCCCGTCCGTTTCGCCATCGACCGTGCGGGGCTCGTCGGGGCTGACGGCCCCACCCATGCCGGCGCATTCGACGTCCTCTGTCTGGCAAACCTACCGGGCTTCACTGTAATGGCCGCCAGCGACGAAGCCGAACTGGTCCATATGGTGGCCACCGCCGTCGCATACGACCACGGCCCGATCGCCTTTCGCTATCCACGTGGCGAAGGCACAGGAGTGGCACTGCCAGCGAAGGGCGACGTTCTGCCGATCGGCCGCGGTCGCATCGTCGAGCACGGAAACCAGGTCGCGCTCCTGTCCTTCGGAACAAGGCTGGCCGATTGCCTGAAGGCGCGGCGACTCCTGGCACTGGAGGGCATCTCGGTCACTGTCGCCGATGCGCGTTTCGCCAAACCGCTCGACACGGCCTTGCTTGCCGATCTGGTCGACAACCACGCAATGCTGGTGACGGTTGAAGAAGGCGCCACCGGCGGCTTTGGCGCGCTCGTGCTGCACCACCTCGCCAATCGCGGCATGTTGGACGGGCGCTGCGCCGTGCGCACCCTGACCTTGCCGGACACGTTCATCGCCCAGGCAAGCCCAGAAGATATGTATGAGGAGGCAAAGCTGACGGCCCGGCACATTGCCGCCACGGCGCGGGGTGGCTTGGTCACGCCACGGCCGCCGGCCGAGATACGCCGGGCGGCAAGGGCCGGCCAGCAGGAACTGCCCGCGCGGCTACACCGTGCGGAAGATCGCTGACTAAACCGCAGGACGTCCGATCGCGTATACGACCACGACAGGTTTGGCGTTGGCTAAAGAATGAAGTACTATCCCATCGGGATGAGCGGATAAGCCCAGGCCGATGACCGGGAGGGTGATATGGCGGGTGATAAGAAAGAGGGCTCGCCGGGCGCGGCGACAGACCCTCCCTCTAGGGGTGAAGGTAAGTCTAGACTATCCAAAGCTGAGACTTCTCTGACAAGCCTTGAGCAGCGAATACTCGAAAGTGCGATACGAGGAGCCGTGCCGCGGCTGGTTGGTGCGGGACATGCAGAATTGTCGATGGATCCCGGTGCTGGCGAAATGCCGTCGGAGATCGATTTTCATCTTCATCCAGAACTGGATCCTAAGGCACGCGAACTCCCAGGCACCGAAAAGGCGATCAGCTATCGCGCAGCCCTCACCCAGGCTCTGATCCAGGCGGATCCACGCGGGCATCGCGAAATGATCGAGGAACTGCAGCGCAGCGACCTGCCGATGCACACGCTCGCCATTCAGCTTTTTTCGCCCGTGGCAGCCCATCTTGGCAGGCTGTGGTGCAATGACGAGACGGATTTCATCCAGGTCGCCGTGGCATCCACGCGCCTTGGCATGATCGTCAACCATCTGTCCCAGAACCGCAGCCAGACGATTCGGGATCGCCAGAAGGTTCGTCGTGTACTCCTGGCGCGCACTCCTGGCGCCCTGCATACGATCGGGGTTTCGATCGTTGCCTCCTGTTTCCGCGACATGGGCTGGGACGTCGACGGCGGTGCCGATCTCGAACTCGACGACAGCCTCTACATGCGCCTTTCCAACTCGTCCTACAGCCTGCTCGGCATTTCGGTCGGCCGCGTCGACGAGGTGGATGACTGCGCCGCAGCCATCCGCCGGGTGCAGTCCAACCGCAGCCTGAGCATGATGAAGATCGCCATCGGTGGACCGGCCGTCATGAAGAACCCGCGTGCCTTCGGCGGCATCGGAGCTGACATGGTGGCAAAATCCGCTCTTGAGGTCATGCATCTCGCCGACAGGATGGCCTGACCGCAGACAGGCGCTGACAGCATGCGCCCGTCATGCCTTGACGCCGAACACCAGAGACCATGGACCCACTTTGTCAGGGCGGTGCTCCCCCAGGGCATAGATCACATCGACAAGATCACCTTCCATGTCGGTGGCGAGAGCCTGTTCGGTCGGGTTGGCCACGAGCACATAGCGACGCCCGTCCTGAAGCGGCCATTCGACCCGCACGACCTTCCCGTCCAGAGCATATTTGCCGCCACCGCGCATGTTTGCCAGCAGGGGCACGACACGCTCGCGCCGCAAGGCAATCAATTGCCTATAGCGATCGATCCAGGTGGATCCGGCACCAGAGGAGACGACATCCCAGTCCAGCTTGGCCGAGCGGAAGGTCGCCTCCGATGTCGGATCGAGAACATGTTCGCTATCGAACCCCGGCAGCTTCGAGAGCTCGGTTCGCCTGCCCTTGCGCACGGCCGCGTTCAGCTCCTCGTCGAAATCGCAGAAATAGGGGAACGGTCGGCTTGAGCCCCACTCTTCGCCCATAAACAGCATGGGGATCTGCGGCGAGAGCAGCAGCAGGGTTGCGGCGAAAGCAAGCGCCGGCTCCGGCAGCGCTGCCATGACCCGATCGCCATTGGCGCGGTTGCCGATCTGATCGTGGTTCTGCAGGAAGGAAACGAAGGCCATAGGCGGAAGATGGCCGCTCGGCTGACCACGGGTCTCGCCGCGATAGGGCATGACCTCGCCCTGATAGACGAAACCCTCTGCCAGAGCCTTTGCCAGCGCCGAGACGGCATCCGCGTAGTCACCGTAATAACCGAATGTCTCGCCAGTGGTCGCCACATGCAGGGCATGATGGACGTCGTCATTCCATTGGGCCGTATAGCCGGCGGGCAGCAAGCCGGCATCCCGCGCCAGGAGACGCGCGTCGTTTTCCTCATTCTCCACAATGAGATGAATGCGGCGATCCGCTGACCGCTCCTTCACGCGAGCCGAGAGCTCCTCGAGAAAATGAGGAGTGCTGTCGTCGCGGATGGCGTGAACGGCATCCAGCCGAAGACCGTCGATATGAAATTCTTCGAGCCAGAACAGGGCGTTCTGAATCAGAAACTCGCGCACCATCTGGCTCTGCTCGGCATCGAAATTGATCCCGTTCCCCCAGGGCGTCTTGTGGTGAGACGTGAAAAGCGGCGCATAAACGGGCATGAAGTTGCCCGCCGGACCGAAGTGATTGTAGACGACATCGAGAAACACCGAGATGCCCCGCTGATGCGCGGCTTCGACGAGGCGCATGAGGTCTTCCGGTCGCCCATAGCTGCCATCGGCGGCATAGGGCAGGACGCCGTCATAGCCCCAGTTCCATCGCCCATGGAAGTCTGCGATCGGCATAAGCTGGATAGCCGTGACTCCGAGCGCCGACAGATGATCCAGACGCTCAATTGCCGCGCTGAAAGTCCCCTCATCCGTGAAGCTGCCGACATGCAATTCGTAGACGACCATGTCCTCCCAGGGCCGCCCCCGCCAGACCAGGTCTCGCTCGCCATGCTGCGAAAGGTCGATGACCTCGCTCGGCCCGAAAACATCCTCCGGCTGGTGACGGCTCGCCGGATCCGGGACCACCAGGCCGTCCGGCAGGTGGAAACTGTATTTCGTACCCTGCCCGATCCCTGGCACCTTCAGAAAAAACCAGCCCTCCTCACGCCGTTCCATCTCCAGCGGTGCACCCCCGTCGACCTCAAGCGAGACTGTCTCAATGAGCGGCGCCCATAGTCGAAAGAGAACTCCGTCTTCCTCGATCACAGGGCCGAAATCGTATTTGTTCACTGCGGCTTCTCCTCGCGCTGGCACGAGGGACCCAAACGCCGCAGACGGCCAATTGTTCGGCCCCGACCTCGCTGAGATCAGGGCCGGCATCCGCTCGTTTCAGCCCAGCTGTGGCGAGAACGGCAATGGGAAGCTGACCGCCTGACCCGTTTCCGCAGACTTTTGCGCGGCAAGCCCCATGGCAACCGCCCACCAGCCGTCATCGAGCGCGACCTCGACCGGCCGCTCGCCCTTGACCGCTTTCTGGAAGCGCTGGTGCTGGTAGAACGTCGAGCCGTTGTGGTCCCCGGCTTCCAGCAGTTGCGGGTCCACGGGAATCTCCACAATGCGCGGCCCCTTTGGATCGCGAGGCGACACGATCACTTGGGCGATCGGCGGCTCGCCGAGATGCTCTGGCCAGAAGCGCCCGGGGCCAGGCACCAGGCATTCGATCTTCCCCTTCGGCCCGACGGCGGAGATCTCCTCCTGATATCTTGCGCCTTCGGCAAACATGCATAGCTCCAGCATCGCGCGGGCGCCGGATGCAAAGTCGACGATGACATAGGCATTGTCCCAGATGTCGGACGGTATGCCGTCATAGACCTCATCGAGATGGTTTACCGACTGGCCACCGGACGCCATGACCCGGACTGGGTTCGACTTCAGGATATGGCGCATGAGATCGAAGAAATGGCAGCATTTCTCGACCAGCGTGCCGCCTGTGTTGCGGTTGAAGCGGTTCCAGTCCCCGACCTTTTCCAGGAACGGGAAGCGATGCTCGCGGATGGTCAGCATGCGGATGCCGCCCGTCGCATCCTCAGCCTCGTCGATCATCCGGGCCACCGGCGGCATGTAGCGGTACTCCATGGCAACCCAGATCGGCGCCGGATAGGCGGCTCGAAGTGCGGCAAGACGGGGCGCATCGGCAGGGTCGGTGAAGAGCGGTTTTTCGACCAGCACCGGCAGCGGCCGGATCGCTGCGATCTTCTCGAGCTGGTCGAGATGCAGATAGTTCGGGCTGGCAATCAGAAGGCAATTCACCGCCTCGACTGCGAGCAGTTCCTCGACCGAGCTCACCATCTCTGCCGTCGGCACGGCCTCTGCAGACAACGCCCGCATGCCGGGGTCAGGTTCGAAGATCGCCACCACCGACGCATCCGGCAGAAGGGCGATGTTGCGCAGATGCTCCTGCCCCATCATACCGCAACCGATGATCCCGTATTTTAGTCCTGCCACTCTTTCCTCCTGAGTTGGGCCGCCTCTCGCGTCCCTGTCATTTCAGCCGCGCGACGTAGCGCGCGACGGTATGGTCGAGCCAGGTCCGCGACACTTCTGCGCGAAAACCCTCCTGGTCCTGGCTGATGCGCTGGATATGAACGATAGGTGCTCCGGCCTTCTGGCCAAAGACTGCGGGCGCCCAGTCGGGCACGGCATCGAGACCGATCTGGTCCTCCGCGCGGGCGATCCAGAGCGAGAGCTTGGTGCGGTAGAAGAGATAGAGGGATTCCGACACGGCCTCGGGATCGATGGTCTCGATATAGGAGCCGTCGAGCCAGATCTCCTCAAGCGCCGCAGGCTTCCCCGAAAGACGCCGCAGACGGCGGATCCGGTGTGCTTCGCCGGACGTGCCGAAGGCCGGCAGGTCTGCAGGCTTTGCCAAGCGATCGATGGTGAGGATCTCCGCCGTCGGAAGTCCGCCGCCACCGAGAAGTTCCAGACGGAACATCGCATAGACCGACTTCGGATCGGAGATTGCCCGCACGTAATTGCCGGAGCCCTGGATCCGCTCCAGCAGCCCGCGGTTCTGCAGCTCCGCGAGCGCCTTGCGCAGGGTCCCGACTGCAATCCCGAGCTCTTCCGCCATGTCTCGCTCAGGCGGCAGCTTTTCGCCATCGATCAGCCGCCCTGCCGCGATGTCGCGCACCAGGAGTTCGGTGATCTGGACATAGATCGGAAGGCTGCCGGGGGGCTGCATCGCGGGGTTCTGTGGCACTTCGGTATCGCTGAGAAAAAATTGATACACTATTGATCTACATCAAATCGGGTGTTAGGCAAGAGGAAAGTTGGAGCCTTGGAGGAGACCTCAATGACTGTCGTGCCCGTCACATCAGCCGATCTCGATGGCGCGGAAGTGTCGTGGTTTGCAGCACTCTGCTCTGACGATTATCAGTTCCTCGGCGTGCCTGACGGCGCACTCCGCTCGAGCTGGGAACACTGCTCCGACATCGTGCAAAAGGCCGAGCAGCTCGGTTTCCGTAACATCCTCTGCCCGTCCTCGTACCAGGTTGGCCAGGACACGCTGAGCTTCGTGGCCGGTTGCGCCCCGATCACATCCAAGATCAACATGCTGGCCGCCATTCGCTGCGGCGAGATGCAGCCGATCATGCTGGCGCGCACGGTCGCGACCCTCGACCACATGCTCAAGGGCCGTCTGACGCTGAACGTCATCAGCTCGGATTTTCCGGGCGAAGTCGCCGATAGCGCCTTCCGCTACAAGCGCAGCCACGAGGTGGTCGAGATCCTGCGCCAGGCATGGACGCGGGACACCATCGATCACGAGGGCGAAGTCTACCAGTTCAAGGGCGTCTCAACCGAACCCGCCCGCCCCTACCAGCAGAATGGCGGCCCTCTGCTCTACTTCGGCGGCTACTCACCCGATGCTCTCGAGCTCTGCGGCGCGCAATGCGACGTCTACCTGATGTGGCCGGAGAAAAAGGAGCAGCTCGCCGAGCGGATGAAGGCCGTGCATGCGCGCGCCGAAGCCCATGGCCGGACACTGGATTACGGCCTGCGCGTACACATGATCGTTCGCGACACCGAAAAGGAAGCGCGCGAATACGCCGAATACATCGTCTCGAAGCTCGACGACGAATACGGCAAGCTCATCCGTGATCGCGCGCATGACTCGATTTCGCTGGGTGTCGCCCATCAGGCCCGGGCCCGCGAACTCGCCGACCAGTTCGGCTATATCGAACCGCACATGTGGACCGGCATCGGCCGCGCCCGCTCCGGCTGTGGTGCGGCCCTTGTCGGCTCGACCGACCAGATCCTCTCGGAGCTGGAAGAGTACCGGAAAATGGGCATTCGCGCCTTCATCCTGTCGGGTTACCCGCATATCGACGAGGCAGTTCATTTCGGCACCAAGATTCTGCCGCAACTGAAGACCGTCTCGCTACCCCACGCCTATGGCCGCGTTCCCGCGGAAATGCCCGCCACACCTCTCGGAAATGGAGTTCGTCGCTGATGCAGCGCGTCAATCTTACCCCTGACCTCACCTTCAGCCGCCTCGTTTACGGCATGTGGCGCATCGGCGACGATACCGACACGTCGTCGATGCATGTGCAGGCCAAGATCGAGGCCTGCCTCGCTCAGGGCATCACCACCATGGACCAGGCCGACATCTATGGCGGCTACACGGCAGAGGCCATTCTCGGTAATGCGCTCAAGGCTTCGCCCGGACTGCGCGACAAGCTGGAAATCGTCACCAAATGCGACATCGTTGCGCCCGCGGGCCGTCACTCGGCGGCGCGTGTGAAGCATTACGACACCTCGGCCGCCCATATCACCGCCTCAGTCGAAGCATCGCTCAGAGACATGGGGACCGATCACGTCGATCTGCTTCTGATCCACCGCCCCGATCCACTGATCGATCCCGACGAAACAGGCCCTGCCCTGGATGCGCTGGTCGCCTCCGGCAAGGTGCTTGCAGTCGGTGTCTCGAACTTCCGCCCCTGGGATTTCTCGCTCCTCCAGTCGTCGATGGAGAACAATCTCGTTACCAACCAGATCGAGATGAGCCTGCTTGCGACCGATACCTTCGTGAACGGGGATCTCGCCTATCTGCAGGAGCGCATGGTTCCGCCGATGGCCTGGTCGCCGCTCGGTGGCGGACGCCTCATGGATGGTTCGAAGCCGGAACTGCTTGCCGCCCTCAAGCGCATCGGCTCGGAGCATGGCGTGGACGAAACTGCCGTCGCGGTGGCCTGGCTGCTGCGGCATCCGGCGACCATTCTGCCGGTCATGGGCACCAATTCGCTCGATCGTATCGCGAAGATCGCGGACGCCATCAAGATGGAGATGGATCGCCAGACCTGGTTCGAGCTCTACACGCTCGCGATCGGACGGGAGGTCGCCTGATGATGGCTGCCAATGACATTCATGCGCTCGAAGCCGTATTCGTTCCGGGGGCAGACAATCATCGCGCCTATCGCAACGCACTCGGCAGCTTCACCACGGGGGTAACCGTGGTGACTGCGTTGACCGAAGACGGGCCGATCGGCATGACGGTCAACAGCTTTGCCTCGGTGTCGCTCGACCCGCCGCTCGTGCTCTGGTCGCCGGCCAAGAGTTCGTCCAGGCACGGGGCCTTCACGGGCGCACAGCACTTCGCGGTTCATGTGCTGGGCGCAGATCAGGACCACCTGAGCGCAGCCTTCACGCGTGGTGGCAGCGGTTTCGACGGGATCGAAGTCAGGTTCAACGAGGAAGGCGTTCCGGTCCTGCCCGGCACGCTGGCGCGCTTCGAATGTGTGCAGCAGGCGCAGCACGATGCTGGGGATCACACGATCATCATCGGCAGGGTCTTGAGGGTCGCACATCGGCAGGGAGAACCGCTGTGCTTCTCGGGGGGACGGTTCGGACGCTTCGCCGTCTGAATTGAAGTTGGGAGGAGGTCGTCGGCGCATGCCCGTCATGCGGCGAGACAATCGAGGAAATTCCGGAACAAGAGCCACAGGAGAATTTTGCTCCCGTGGGATCAGAAACTGGAACAACCGTGTTTGCACGGCTTGGTATAGTCTTCGATAGTCACGCGAATTGACCGATGACAAAAAACGGGTGGAGACATGACGGCAATTTCGAACCTGACCAATATGCTCGGCCGGCTGAATGCTGCCGTGCTGATGGTCGGACTCTGGCTGGGTGCTGGCGCCCTCGGCATCATGCTCGTCTTCATGCTGATGCAGGTCTTCTTCCGCTACGTTCTCGGTAACGCCCTGCCCTGGAGTGAGGAGGCATCTCGCTTTCTGATGCTCTGGATGACCGGCCTTCTGGTGCCGACGGCCTTCCGCCAGGGCGGCTTCGTCGCGATCGGGCTGATCCTTGAAAATCTTCCGCGATTGCTGTCGGCTCTTGTCAGCCTGCTGTTTCTGCTGCTGATCGGCGTCGTTCTCTATGTCGGCATGCGGATCGGCTGGAGCGAAGTAACAGGAATCGGCGGCCGTTTCGCCATGTCGGCAATCGCCATTCCGACCTCGTTCGACCTCTCGACCTGGATGAAGGTCCCGCGTGGCTGGATGATGGCCTCGCTCGCGGTCGGCGTCACGCTGATGTTCGTCGTCAACATCGAACTCTTGCTGCGCGCGCTCCTTAAACTCACCGGACACGACCGCGAACTGATGCCGATCCGCATCGCCGGACAGCTGGGAGCCGAATGATGCTGAGCCTCTTCCTTCCCCTCTTCATCGTCTTCCTGTTGTTCGGCCTGCCGATCGTCTTCGGCCTGATTGCCGCACCGGCCCTGATCCTCTGGTGGAACGGCCAGGAGCGCGACATCGTGCTCCTTTACCGCAACATCTATGCGGGCATGGACAGTTTCCCGCTGATGGCGATCCCCTTCTTCATGCTGACCGGGGAACTGATGAACCGCGCCGGCATCACGTTGCGCATCGTGCGCTTTGCCCAGGCCATGGTCGGCCACATGCGCGGCGGCCTCGCCCAGGTCAACGTCGTGGATTCCATGATGTTCGCGGGCATTTCCGGTTCTGCCGTCGCCGACGTTTCCGCCCTCGGCGCCATGCTGATCCCGGCCATGGAAAAGGAAGGCTACACCCGCCGATTTGCTGCTGGCATCACGGCAGCCTCCGCGATCATCGGCCCGATCATACCCCCCTCGGGCATCATGATCATCTATGCGTATGTCATGGGCGAAAGTGTTGCCGCCCTCTTCCTCGCCGGGATCGTCCCCGGTGTTCTGATCGGCATCAGCCTGATGGTGATGATCCGGCTTCTGGCCAACCACTACGATCTGCCGGCTGCTACCAAGCGCGCCTCCTGGCGAGAACGCGGCAAGGCCGTGATCGGCGCGTTCTGGCCCCTGCTGACCCCTGTCATCATCATGGGTGGCATCCTCGGTGGTATCTTCACACCGACAGAAGCCGCGGCGATCGCGGCCGGTTACGCCTTCTTCCTCGGGCTCTTCGTCATCGGCACCCTCAAGTTCAACGATATCCCTGGCATCCTGATGCGCTCTGCCATGACGTCGGCCGTCGTGCTATTGCTCATCGGCGCGGCCATGGCCTTCAAGACCGTCGCCTCGCTTGCGCACACGCCGGAAATGCTGGCTGATATCTTCCTCAGCCTCAGCGACAATCCCCTTGTCTTGCTCTTCCTTGTCAACATCCTGTTGTTCATCGTGGGCATGTTCCTCGACGCGGGGCCGGCGATCATCGTGCTCGGACCCATTCTCGGGCCGATCTTCACCTCGCTCGGCGTGGATCCGGTCCATTTCGCGATCATCATGGTGGTGAACCTGACCGTTGGACTGCTCACACCGCCGATGGGCTTGGTGCTCTTCGTCACCTCTTCGGTCTCAGGACTGAAGGTCGAGACGGTCGCCAAGGCCGTGATGCCATTCCTCTTGGCGGAGATCGTGGTGATCTTCCTGATCACCTATTTCCCCGCCTTGACCCTAACGGTCCCGCGTCTTGCGGGCTTCGTCGACTAACTTGAGAAAACGGGAGGAACCAGAATGCTCAAGTCCATGTTCAAGACCCTGCTGCTCGCCAGCGCATTGACGATCACGGGAGTGGCGCAGGCAGCCGACATCACCCTGCGCGCAACCGCCAATTCCAACGAGAATGACGAGGACTATGACGGCCTCGTCGTCTTCAAGAACTACATCGAGAACGCCTCGAACGGCGCGATCGCCGTCGAGATCTTCATGGGCACGCAGCTTTGCGCCACGGGCGAGGAATGCCTTCAGGGTATCGCCGACGGTTCGCTCGACGTCTACATCTCGACATCGGGCGGTGCGGCAGGTCTCTTCCCCTATATCCAGGTTCTCGACCTGCCCTACCTGATGAGCGACGACCGCGTGGCGGAAGCCGTGCTGACAGGTGACTTTACCCGCAAGCTGCGCGAGCGCGCGCTCGCCGACAGCGACAACAAGATCCGCCTCATGACCATCGGCAACACCGGCGGCTGGCGCAACTACGCCAACACCAAGAAGACGGTGAAGACGCCCGAGGATCTCAAGGGCCTAAAGATGCGCACGGTCCCGGCTGACCTGCCGCAACAGGTCGCCACCGCAGTGGGCGCAGCACCGACGCCGATCCCGTGGCCGGAACTCTTCACCTCTCTACAGACCGGTGTTGTCGAAGGCACGGCGAACGGCATTACGGACATCATGTCGATGAAGTTCCCGGATGCCGGTCTCAAGTATCTGACCCTCGACGGCCACAGCTACATGGGCGCCTTCTGGTGGATGTCCAACGACCGCTTCCAGGGCCTGACGCCCGAGCAGAAGCAGGTTGTGGTCGATGGCTTTGCCGCCCTTCAGCAGGCGACCTTCGCCTCGCCGAAGCGTAAGGAAATCGCCGCCTATCAGGACTTCGCAAAAGCCGGCGGCGAGATCTACGTGCCGACCGCAGCCGAGAAGGAAGCCTTCAAGACGGCCGTCGCGCCCGTCTTCGACTGGTTCAAGACGAACGTTACCGGCGGTGCCGAGGTATTCGACCAATTCACCGCAGCGGTTGCCGAAGCGCAGAAGAAGGTTGACGCCGAGCGTGCAGCTGATCTGAACTGATCAATAAAGGATGCGCGGGTAATCCGCGCATCCCTTCCCACGCCCGCGGCATCCCATGATGCCGCCATCCGCCCGGGCGACTTACCAGAGGTGATCCATGCCAGAACCGTCAATTGTCTCGCCCGATCCGGAGCGGGAACGCCACTCCGCGACTTTGAGCGGGCGATGGCAGAGGCTGTTTCCGGGCCTTTCGGTAACCGTCTTGATCGCCCTGGCATCCGCCTTCCTCTCGGAGCATTACGGCGCGCCGGCCATGCTGCTCGCCATCCTCATCGGGCTGGCGCTACACTTCTTGGCGGAGGATCCGAAGACTGCGGCAGGACTCGACTTCGCCTCGCGAACGGTCCTGAGGCTGGGTATTGCGCTGCTCGGCCTCAGGGTCAGTGTGGCCATGTTTGCGGACCTCGGCGCCTCGGTGATCGCAATGATCGTGACGGCGGTCGCGCTCACCATCGCCTTTGGGATCCTTACCTCCCGGTTGCTCAGCCAGAGCACGGCCTTCGGCATGCTGACGGGGGGCGCAGTGGCTATCTGCGGCGCATCAGCAGCGCTCGCAATCTCCGCGACGCTTGGCAATCGTAGCAAGGAAGCCGACCAGCAGATGGTCTTCACCGTCATCGGTGTGACCATGCTCTCCACGCTTGCAATGATCTTCTATCCCATCCTTGCGAGCTTTGCCGGCCTTGACGACCACCAGACGGGCATCTTCCTCGGGGCAACAATCCATGACGTAGCGCAGGTCGCCGGCGCCGGCTTTTCCGTATCGGTCCCCGCCGGCGAAACGGCCGTCTTCGTCAAGCTCATCCGGGTGACCATGCTCGCACCTGTCGTCCTGCTGGCAGCGCTGGCTTTTCGCAAGACTGTCTCTGGTGATGTAAAGCGCCCACCCCTGCTGCCGGGTTTCGTGATCGCATTCCTGCTGCTTGGGACACTGAACTCGCTTGTCACCATTCCGACGATCGTGGCCGATTGGGCCGGCACCTTCTCACGCTGGGCACTGCTCGTGGCCATCGCCGCCGTTGGCGTTAAGACCTCCTTGCCGGAGGTCTTCAAGATCGGCGGCCGCGCCATCGGACTGCTGGTCGCAGAGACCGCCTTCCTCGCCGTCCTCGTTCTGGCGGCGCTGATATTCCTCGGCCTATGACGACGGCATCGCGCCCATTGGGCCACGGCGCAAAATCCGTTAAAGCAGCAGTCCGGCCCGGCAGATCGGGCGATGCCTGAGGAGTACCCATGGCCAAGACCCCGAAAGCAGCAAGCACCCGGATGCCGGCGCTGACGCAGGATCCCCATGCCGTGCGGGAGCCGCGCGCCAACAATCTAGAAATGGCGATTGGCCACGAGGTACGCACCTATCGCAAGAAGCTCGGCATTACGGTTGCCGATCTCGCCGCGGCCACGGGCATGTCGGTGGGTATGCTGTCGAAGATCGAAAACGGCAACATCTCGCCCTCTCTCACCACCCTTCAGGCGCTGTCGAAGGCGCTGGGCATGCCGATCACCGCATTCTTCCGCGGCTTCGAAGAACCGAAGACGGCAAGCTTCGTCAAGGCCGGTGAAGGCGTGAACCTGGAGCGCCGGGGAACCCGGGCGGGCCATCACTACAGCCTGCTCGGCCATATCGAGAACAACACCTCAGGCGTCGTCGTCGAGCCCTATCTGATTACCCTGAACGCCGAGTCCGACATCTTCCCGACCTTCCAGCACGAAGGCATGGAGTTCCTTTACATGCTGGAAGGCGAAGTAGTGTACCGCCACGGCGACAGCCTCTACCGGATGCAGGCAGGTGACAGCCTCTTCTTCGACGCCGACGCCCCTCACGGGCCGGAGGAGCTCGTTACGCTGCCAGCGCGCTACCTCTCGATCATCTCCTATCCGCAGCGCCGATAGTTGCCCAGCAGGAAGAGTTTATTCCTAAAGATTGATTTTCCAACCTGCCGCTGCTAGCCCTTTCTCCAGAGACACGGGAGGGCGTGACCATGTGCGGCATTGTAGGTCTGTTTCTCAAGGACAAGGCGCTCGAGCCCCGGCTCGGCGATCTCCTTTCGGACATGCTGATCACCATGACCGACCGGGGGCCGGACTCGGCCGGCATCGCCATCTATGGCGGTGTCGATGGCAAGACGGCCAAGGTCACAATCCAGTCTGCCGCGCCGGAAACTGATTTCGCGAGCCTCGCCGAAGATCTGGCCAAGGTCGGCATTGACTCTGAAATCGCATTGAAGAGCACCCATGCTGTCATCTCGATCGGCGCAAACCAGCTTGCCGCGATCCGGTCTCGTCTTGCCGAGATCCGCCCCAACGTCCGCATCATGGGCTCCGGGGAAAGTGTCGAGATTTTCAAGGAAGTCGGACTTCCGAAGGATGTCGTGCAACGCTTTGGCGTCCGTGACATGGGCGGCACACACGGCATCGGCCATACCCGCATGGCAACCGAAAGCGCTGTCACGACGCTCGGCGCCCACCCCTTTTCGACAGGTGCCGACCAGTGCCTCGTACACAATGGCTCGCTGTCAAACCACAACAACCTGCGCCGCGAGCTGATCCGCGAGGGCATGTCCTTCGAGACCCAGAACGACTCGGAAGTGGCTGCGGCCTATCTCACCGCAGAAATGGCCAAGGGCAAGGATTTGGGGCAAGCGCTGACCGGCGCCCTTGATGATCTGGACGGCTTCTTCACCTTCGTTGTCGGGACAAAGACCGGTTTCGGCGTGGTGCGCGACCCGATTGCCTGCAAGCCCGCCGTCATGGCCGAGACCGACCAGTATGTCGCCTTCGGTTCCGAAAACCGGGCGCTCGTCAACCTGCCGGGTATCGAGACGGCCCGCGTCTGGGAGCCGGAGCCGGCGACCGTCTATTTCTGGGACCACGAGAAGGCCGCCTGAACCGCGGCATACCAAGAAAGCTTGCTGAATGCCCACCTTCGACCTCTCCCATACCCCGCTTCGTGAATTGAACAGCGCGCTCCATAATCTCGGCGCAGGCTCGAACGACACCCTGTTCGAAGTGGTGAACCCGCGTGGCCATCATGCTGTCGCCGTCGGCATCGACGCGCCTGTCACCGTCGAGGTGAAGGGATCGGTCGGCTATTACTGTGCCGGCATGAATGACGGCGGTTCGATCACCATCCATGGCTCGGCAGGGCCAGGTGTGGCCGAAAACATGATGTCGGGCACGGTGGTGATCGAGGGCGACGCCTCGCAATATGCCGGTGCCACCGGTCGCGGCGGCCTGCTCGTCATCAAGGGCAATGCCGCCTCCCGCTGCGGCATCTCGATGAAGGGCATCGACATCGTGGTGCACGGATCGATCGGTCACATGTCCGCCTTCATGGGTCAGTCCGGCCATCTCGTCGTCTGCGGCGACGCGGGCGAAGCGCTGGGCGACAGCATCTATGAAGCGAAGCTCTTCGTACGCGGCTCGGTGAAAAGCCTTGGCGCCGACTGCATCGAAAAGGAAATGCGCCCGGAACATCTCGAAAAGCTCGCCGAACTGCTGGCCAAGGCCGGCGTGACGCATGCCAAGCCTGAGGAGTTCAAGCGCTACGGCTCGGCCCGCAAGCTCTACAATTTCAACATCGACAATGCCGATGCGTATTGAGGCGAGGAAAAGCTGATGAGCTATCACAACCCGTTTACCCCGCCGCGCAAGTCCGCCACCTTCGATGACCACACACTTGCCGAAATTCGCCGCGCGGCAGCAACCGGCATCTATGACATCCGGGGCGGCGGCACCAAACGCAAGGTTCCGCATTTCGACGACCTGCTCTTCCTCGGCGCCTCGATCTCCCGCTATCCGCTCGAAGGCTACCGCGAGAAATGCGACACATCAGTGGTTCTCGGCACGCGCTTTGCCAGGAAACCGATCGAACTGAAGATCCCGATCACCATCGCCGGCATGAGCTTCGGCGCCCTCTCGGGCAATGCAAAGGAAGCGTTGGGGCGCGGCGCGACGCTCGCGGGCACCTCGACAACAACCGGCGACGGCGGGATGACCGATGAGGAACGCGGCCACTCCGAAAAACTCGTCTACCAGTATCTTCCCTCCCGCTACGGCATGAACCCCAAAGACCTTCGCCGCGCCGACGCGATAGAAGTCGTGGTCGGCCAGGGGGCGAAGCCCGGCGGCGGCGGCATGCTGCTCGGCCAGAAGATCTCCGATCGCGTCGCCCAGATGCGCAATCTGCCGATGGGCATCGACCAGCGCTCAGCCTGCCGCCATCCGGACTGGACCGGGCCTGACGATCTCGAGATCAAGATCCTCGAACTGCGCGAGATCACCGACTGGGAAAAGCCGATCTATGTGAAGGTCGGCGGCGCACGCCCCTATTACGATACGGCACTCGCAGTAAAAGCCGGAGCGGATGTCGTCGTGCTTGACGGCATGCAGGGCGGAACGGCCGCGACACAGGACGTCTTCATCGAACATGTCGGCATGCCGACGCTGGCCTGCATCCGCCCCGCCGTTCAGGCGCTGCAGGACCTCGGCATGCACCGCAAGGTCCAGCTGGTGATTTCCGGCGGCATCCGCTCCGGCGCCGATGTCGCCAAGGCGCTCGCACTCGGCGCCGATGCTGTGTCAATCGGCACGGCAGCGCTCGTTGCCATCGGCGACAACGACCCGAAGTGGGAAGAGGAATACCAGAAGCTTGGAACGACGGCCGGCGCCTATGACGACTGGCACGAAGGCAAGGATCCGGCCGGCATCACCACGCAGGATCCCGAGCTTGCCGCTCGCCTCGATCCGGTCGCTGCCGGACGCCGGCTCGCCAATTATCTGAAGGTCATGACGCTGGAGGCCCAAACCATTGCCCGTGCCTGCGGCAAGAACAAGCTGCAAAATCTGGAGCCGGAGGATCTTTGCGCGCTAACCATGGAGGCAGCCGCCATGGCGCAAGTGCCACTTGCCGGCACCAGCTGGTATCCCGGAAAGGGAGGCTTCTAACCACCTGAATGGCCGCATCCGACTCCCACGGATGGGGCCATTCTTCTTTCAACCAATGTGTCTCAATCCATAAAAACAGGGGAACGACGTGACACAGGATCTGGCAGGCTTCGCTGCGGAGCGCGGCATCAAATACTTCATGATCAGCTATACCGACCTCTTCGGCGCACAGCGCGCCAAGTTGGTTCCCGCCCAGGCCATCACCGACATGCAGAAGGACGGGGCAGGCTTTGCAGGCTTTGCCACCTGGCTCGACCTGACGCCGGCCCATCCCGACCTCTTCGCCATCCCTGACGCATCTTCGGTCATCCAGCTCCCGTGGAAGCCTGAGGTCGCGTGGGTCGCGGCCGACTGCATGATGGACGATCAGCCCGTCGCCCAGGCACCACGCGTGGTTCTGAAGAAGCTGGTGGCGGAAGCCGCCGGACATGACCTCCGTGTGAAGACCGGAGTCGAGGCGGAATTCTTCCTGATCTCGGCTGATGGCCAGGCCATCTCGGACCATTACGACACCGCCGAGAAGCCCTGCTACGACCAGCAGGCGCTGATGCGCCGCTACGACGTGATCGCCGAAATCTGCGACCACATGCTGTCGCTTGGCTGGAAGCCCTACCAGAACGACCATGAGGACGCGAACGGCCAGTTCGAGATGAATTGGGAATTTGACGATGCGCTTGCGACCGCCGACAAACATTCCTTCTTCAAGTTCATGGTCAAGTCGGTCGCCGAGAAGCACGGCCTGCGCGCCACCTTCATGCCGAAACCCTTCAAGGGTCTGACCGGCAACGGCTGCCACGCGCATATCTCGGTGTGGGACATCGACGGCAAGGTCAACGCCTTCGCCGACAAGGACATGCCCTTCGGCCTCTCGGCCAAGGGCAAGACCTTCCTCGGCGGCATCATGAAACATGCCTCGGCGCTGGCCGCGATCACCAATCCGACCGTCAACTCCTACAAGCGCATCAACGCGCCGCGCACGGTCTCCGGCGCCACCTGGGCACCGCACACCGTCACCTGGACCGGCAACAATCGCACCCACATGGTCCGCGTCCCCGGCCCCGGCCGCTTCGAGCTGCGCCTGCCCGATGGCGCCGTGAACCCTTACCTGCTGCAAGCGATCATCATCGCGGCTGGCTTGAGCGGGCTCAAGAGTAATGCCGATCCTGGCCCGCATTACGACATCGACATGTATCGCCACGGCCATACAGTGAAGGATGCTCCGCGACTTCCTCTGAACCTGCTCGACGCCTTGCGGGCCTTCGAGCAGGACGACGAGTTGAAGTCAGCGCTCGGTCCTGAGTTCTCCGAGGCCTACCTGAAGCTCAAGCATGACGAGTGGAACAGCTATTGCGGTCACTTCACGGCCTGGGAGCGCCAGACCACCCTCGACATCTGACGTGTAATCTACTTCAGACGACCTCGATCCGTTGCTCGGTCTCGGCGTCGAACAAATGCAGATGCGCCGGATCGAAGCCCAGCGCCATCGTCTCTCCATGGCGCAGCGACTGGCGTTCGGAAACGACCACGTTGATCTCCGGCTGACCGGCCGAGGTGATGTAGGTCATCGAACCCGTGCTCTCGACAACGCCGACCGGCAGCCGGATCTGCGCCTCGCTGTCTGGAACCAGCCGCAGGTGCTCGGGCCGTAGTCCAACAAGCAGCCTTGAGGACGATGGGACTGGGCGATCAAGTGCGATCATTTGCGGAATCCCGAGGTCCAGCACCAGCGACTTGCCGTCCACGCCAACCGTGGCCGGAATGAAGTTCATCGCTGGCGAGCCTATGAAGCCGGCAACGAACTTGTTGACCGGGCGGTCGTAGAGTTCGAGCGGTGCGCCCTGTTGCTCGATCACGCCCTGCCGCATGACGACGACATGGTCGGCCATGGTCATGGCCTCGATCTGGTCATGGGTGACATAGACCGAGGTCGCGCCCAGCCGGTCATGCAACGAGCGGATCTCCTTGCGCATGTGCACACGAAGCGCGGCATCGAGATTGGAGAGCGGCTCGTCGAACAGGAAGGCCTTCGGGTGTCGGATGATCGCCCGGCTCATTGCCACGCGCTGACGCTGGCCGCCGGAAAGCTCACGCGGATAGCGATGCAGGAGATTTGAAAGCCCGGTGGTTGCAGAAACCTCCTCCGCAGCCTTCTTGGCTTCCGCCTTCTTCACCCCGCGAATGCGCAGCGAATAGGTAAGGTTCTCCTCGACGGTCATATGCGGATAGAGGGCATAGGACTGAAACACCATGGCAAGATCCCGCTTTCGCGGCGGCACACCATTCATCCGCTCACCGGCGATGATCAGGTCGCCGCCTGAAATGCTCTCAAGCCCGGCCAATGACCGCAGCAGGGTCGACTTGCCACAACCGGACGGCCCGACAAGCGCAACAAAGGCACCCTTCTTGATCTTCAGGTCGATGTCGCGCAGCGCATGATAGGCACCGTAATACTTGTTGACGCCGGAAAGTTCGATCTGATGGGTCATTTGAGAGCTCCAGACGTGAGCCCGGAGACGATCCGGCGCTGCAGAAGGACGAAGGCCGCGAGAATCGGCGTCACATAGATCGAGGCAAAGGCCATGATGTAGTTCCACTCGTTGGTGTTCGGCCCCATGAAGGAATTGAGCCCGACGCTTGCCGGCTGCAGTGCGGCGTCCTGGATGATGGACTTCGAATAAACGAACTCGCCGAAAGCCTGCATGAAGATCAGGATGGCAGCGACCAGGATGCCGTTTCGAGCAAGCGGCAGCACGATGTTGAAGAAGGCACCAATGCGCGAATTGCCATCGACAAGGGCCGCCTCTTCGAGCTCGATCGGCACGCTCATGAAGGTGGCGCGCACCAGCACGACAAAGAAGGGCATGCTCTTCGCGGCAATGGCGATGATGACCGCAAGACGCGGATAGTCGAGCATGCCCAGCTGCGAGAAGCCGACAAAGATCGGAGTGATCATCAGCGAGGCCGGCAGGACCTGCAGCATTAGAATGAGGAAGAGCCCGACGTCGATCCAGCGATTGCGATAGCGGGCAAGCACATAGGCACAGCCCGTTCCAAGAATCGTGATCAGGCTGACGGCACCGACGGCAATGACCAGCGAATTCCACATGTAGCGGGCGAGATTGCGGCTCTCCCAGACATAGGCATAGGTCGACCATTGCGGGTCGGATGGCCAGAAGCTGGGCGGCGTGGCGAACATCGCGGAGCCGCTTTTCAGGGTGGTGATGTACATCCAGTAGAGCGGGAAGAGATAGATCGCAGCGAGCACGAGCGCGATCGCCAGCATCAGCCTGTTTCGAGTGGTCTCGCTCATCCGCGCACCTCATGTCGGGTCGAACGCACATAGACGACGGAGGCAAACATCACGAAGACGATCATGATGACGGAGATTGTGGCCCCCTGAGCGAAGTCATACTGACGGAAGGAGAGATCCCAGGCCCAGTATTGCGTGACATTGGACGAATTGTTGGGGCCGCCGGACGTGATCGCGGCGAAAAGGTCGAACTGCTGCAGCGTAAAGATCAGGCCAAGCGAGATGATCGCACCGATCGTCGAGCGCATCATGGGAAGCGTGATGGTCCAGAACCTTTGCCAGACATTGGCGCCATCCAGTTCTGCGGCCTCGTAAAGATCCTTCGGGATGGCGGAGAGGCCGACCGACAGCAGGATCATGTTGAAGGAGGTCCCCAGCCATATATTGGCGATGATGACCGCCCAGAGCGAAAAATCCGGATCCGAACGCCAGAAGATATTGCTTGATATGATGCCGGCCTCGCGCAGCATGTAGTTCAACACGCCGAAGTCCCCCGACAGGATCCAGTTCCAGATCGCGCCGACGACAAGACCTGGCATGACCCAGGACACGAGGAAGAGACCGCGAAGCCACGAGGCGCCGGGGAAGTTCACCCAAAAGAAGAGTGCCAGTGAAAAACCGATCACGAACTGGCCGACAATGGAGGCGACCACGAAAAGCGCCGTATTCCAGAGGATCGGCCAGGTCTGCGGCTGGGAGAACAGCGTCACATAGTTATCGAAGCCGACAAAGGGTCGAAAGAAGGTTCCCAGCGAGAACATGTCGACTTCCTGGAAGCTCATCAGCACGTTGTAGATGAGCGGCAGGCCCGACATCAGGAATAGGAAGCCAAGCGGCAGCGTTACGAGGCCCAGGTCGAAGCCCCGCCCGTCGGTCAGGCTGGTCAGGATCTTGCGCATTCATGTCTCCGCACTACCGGTGATCTCGTCCGGGCCGCCCGCCCCCGCACCAGGGCAGGGACGGCCTTCCGGGAGGTTTGCTGGGCAGGCGCAGCAATCACCACGCCTGCCGATCCTTCAGCCGAGTACGGCGTTGATGCGCTCGGCAGCCTGATCGAGAGCGTCCTTGGCGGACATCTGACCCGTCAGAGCAGCCTGAATCGCATCCTGAATCGCCTTGGAGATCTTCGGCCATTCCGGATGAGGACCGCGTGGCTGTGCATACTGAAGCTGTTCGATGAAGACCTTGAGAGCGGCATCCTTCAGAGGCTCACCGGTTGGCGCGATCGTGATGTCGGACCGTGGCGGCAGCTGGCCGAAATCCTTGAACATGCGGTCGTCCTGCGAGACGAAGTATTCCAGAACCTTGAAGGCCTCGTCCGGATGCTCCGTGTTGGAGAAGATCGCCCAGTTGAAGTCACCCATGGCGGAGGAACGCTCTGCGCCCTGTTCCGGCACCGGCAGGAGCGCCACGGCCCAGTCGAACTTCGCCTCTTTCAGCATGCGGTCCAGCTCCCAGGGGCCGGAGATCGCCATGGCGGCATTGCCGGAATTGAAGGTGCCAGTCGAATCCCACTGGCTGCGGGTCAGCGTGTCCGGCGAGGCGAGCTTCTCGTCGATGATCTTCTTCCAGGTCTCGAGCGCCTTCACGGCACCCTCGGAATTGATCTTGTCATAGCCGCCGCCACCCATCTGGGCCCAGGGCAGGAACTGGAAGGTACCCTCTTCGTTGGCTTTGGCCGAGAAGGTCAGACCATAGACGTTCTTGGAGGGGTCGGTGAGCTTGCGCGCGGTCTCCACCAGTTCGTCCCAGGTCTGCGGCGGCTTGTCCGGATCGAGCCCTGCCGCCTTGAACATGTCCTTGTTGTAATAGAGGGCGATCGTATTCGTCGCTTTCGGGATCCCGAAATACTTGCCGTCCCACATCACGGATTTCAGCGGACCGGGGTAGTAGTTTTCCGGCTTCACCACGTCGGATGCTGCGATCTTGTCGGTCAGATCCAGAAAGGCCCCGCGCGAGGCAAAGAGCGCATGCTCGGGATTGTCGATCGCGATGATGTCCGGAGCCTGTCCCGTCGAATAGGCCCGCATCGCCTCGCTGACGACGTCGTCGAACTGAATCTGGCGGTATTCGACGGTGATGCCGTTATCGAGGGCGTTGAAATCCTTGATCAAGTTGGGCGCCGGCTGGATGTCGCGATCGAGCGACCAGACGGTGATCTTGACATCCTCTGCCTGGGCGGAAAGCCCGAACAGGGAGACACTGGCCAGCGCCAAGGCGCCGAAGACGATATGCTTGCGAATACCCATGGTTTCCTCCTCTTGGGTTTCTGCATGGGCCTTGTCCTCCACAAGACCCATATTTCCGACAGCTCAAACCGGATCGGTGACGAAGTCTCCGCCCCGGCAGTTCTTGAGATAGTTCAGGCCATGCACCTGGCCGGTCATTTCGAGTGCGTCGCGATAGACCGGGTCATGCCAGCCCTCGATGTCGATCGAGCCAGACCAGCCTGCGAGGCGTAGTTCCGAGATCACGTCTGTCCAATTGGTGTCACCAAAACCGGGCGTGCGCATGAACACGAAGGGATGCTTGCCGAAGACGCCATGCTCGCGGATGACGTCCCAGCGAATGGTCGCGTCCTTGCCATGCACGTGGAAAAACTTGCGGGCCCATTTGCGGATCTGCGGGATCGGGTCGATGAGATAGACCATCTGATGGCACGGCTCCCATTCGAGCCCGATGTGATCATCCGGCGTCTCGTTGAAGATCAGCTCCCAGGCGTCAGGATTGTGGGCGATGTTCCAGTCGCCGGTCTGCCAGTTGCCGTCCATGGCGCAGTTCTCAAAGGCGATCTTCACGCCCTTGTCCGCAGCATGCTTGGCAAGCTCGCTCCAGATTTCGCGGTAGCGCGGCAGGCTCTCCGTCAGCGGACGGTTACGGATGCGCCCGGTGAAACCGGCAACGCAGGTGGCGCCGAAATGATGGGCATTGTCGATGCAGTCCTTCCAGCCCTGCAGGGTCTGGAGGTCCATGTCCGTTTCTTCCAGCGGATTGCCGAACATGCCGAGTGTCGAGATGGTGATGTCACGATCGCCGATCGCCTCCACGCAGCGCTTGCCTAGGTCGGCGAGATCCTGACCGTTCGTCGTCTGCCAGAAGAAGGGCTCGAAGCTCTCGAAGCCCATATCGGCGATCTGAGCGATCCGCTCGGGCGCCTTTCCGCCGCTGGCGCTGACCATGGTTCCGATACGAATGGATTTTGCGGGATTACTCACGGGCTCAATGTCCTTCGGCTGAAATGCTGACGGGAAGTCCGGTGCGAGCGCTTTCGATCGCGCCAAACACCATGGAAAGGCTTTTGATATTGTCGTCGCTGGCGGTTTCCGGGCGGCGTCCGGTTTTGACCGCATCGACGAACTCCGCGAGGACGCTCTCGTGCCCGTGTGTCTCGTCCTCGTCCGGCGCCGCGGGGATGGATAGACTGCGGTGGCCGCGCAACAGGCCAGGCTCGTCACCGGCAACCGTCGCCTCGAAAGCGTCTTCGCCATCCCAGGTGATCATGCCCTTTGAGCCGACCAGCCTCCAGGCGCTCTCCCAGCTCGTGCGCCGGCCTTCGGCACACCAGGACCCGCGATAGGTGAAGACGCCATCGCCCGAGAGCCGGAAGATCGCGTTGGCCGAGGCACCATGGGCATACCAGGAGCCGGACGGATTGCTTTCGACGCAGTAGACCGAAAGCGGCTGCTTTCCCGAGACAAAGCGGGCCGCATCGAAGGTGTGGATTGCCATATCGAGCAACAGGACATTGTCCATCGCCTCGCGGAAGCCGCCGAAATGCGGCCCGATGAAGAAGTCGCAGTGAATGCCGCTAACCTCGCCGATCAGCCCCTCCTCGACGGCACGGCGCAAGCGCCGGATGCCGGAGATGAAACGGCGGTTCTGGACCACGGCATGCACCCGGCTCGTTTCCGCGGCAAGCGCAAGCAGTGCCTTCGCCTCTTCCATCGAAGCCGCCAGCGGCTTCTCCGACAGCACGTTGCAGCCGAGGCGGAGCGCAGTCGAGACAACGGTGAAGCGAGCAGCGGGCACGACCACGTCGAACACCATGTTTGCCCTGGTCGCCTCGATGACAGCCGCCAGATCAGTTCCCGTGACGGCCTGGTCGAGACCGAACTCGGCGGCAAGCGCTTCTGCCACGGACAGATCGAGATCGACCAGGCCGACGATCTCGACCTCGTCTCGCAGTTGGGAAGCAGACTGAAGCGCCCGGAGCCAACCTTTGGCCATAGCTCCACACCCGCATAAAACGGCCCTTGATGTCACTGATATCCTCCTAAGGGATAAGCGAAACTCCTCTTCCGCCCATCCCGTAAACGTTTACGACACTATGAACGAGAGGGCGCATGTGTCAATAGAGATTTCGTAAACGATTACGGCATGCGTTTCAGCGGAGGGGTTGATGAAGGGCATCCGACAACTGGCCGAGCATCTCGACATATCGATTGGAACCGTCTCACGCGCATTGAACGGCAAGCCCGATGTGAATGAGGAAACCCGCCGACGTGTGCTCGAAGCTGCCGAAAAGCTAGGCTATGTCGCGAATCAGGCAGGGCGCTCGCTGCGCAAAGGCGCCACCGGCATCATCGGCTTCATGATGCAGACAGGCCACGACATCACCGGCCAGGGCGACACGTTTTTCATGCGCGTGTTCGACGGCATGCAAACGGTTTTGACCCGGCACAAACTCGATCTTGTCGCCCTGCTTTGCTCCTCAGAGGAAGATCCCGATGCGTATCTCAAGCGCATCGTCGCCCGCGGCTTTGCCGATGGCATCATCCTGTCGGCCACCCGCTATCAGGATCCCCGCTTCGAACTCTTGCACAAGACGAAGATCCCCTTCATCACGCTTGGCCGAAGCCAGACCGATGTCGGCCAGCCCTGGTATGATCTCGATTTCGAAGGCATGGCGGAAGATGCGCTGGAGCGCCTGGTGGCCAAGGGTCATAGGCGGATTGCCATCAGCCGCCCACACGGCGACATCAATCTCGGCCATGTCTTCGAAAAGCATTGCCGCGTCGTGCTCGCTCGCCACGGACTCGAACTCGACCCGGCCCATGTCTATCGCTCGGGCCCCAATGAGCCGGGCGGCTATCAGGTCGCTCAGCAGGTGATGAAGTCACGCGACCGCCCGTCCGCTATCATTCTGCTGAACGAGGCAACGGTGGTCGGCTTCTATCGCGGCCTGCAGGAGGTGGGATTGAAGCCCGGCAAGGACATCGCCGTCATCGGCCAGTACAGCCCGCAGGCGCAATTCCTGAATCCGGTTCTGACCTGCTTCAGACCCGACCTCCGGGCACTCGGCATAGCCCTGGCCGAAAGCCTGCTAGCCACCATGCCGGACTTTGCCCATCACTACCCGGAGGCGGCCCGCCGTCGTCTTTGGCCGATGACGCTGATTGAAGGCGAAAGCGGCTGACTGACTGTCGCGACCCAGGCTCAGGCCCTCAGCGCTTCCTGGCGATAGCCAGTGTCGATCGTCACAGTGCCCCCGACGGCGCGTGAGACGCAGGCGCACATCTTCGCGCCCTCATGCCGCTCCTCCGGCGAGAAGAACACGTCGCGATGATCGATTGGCGTCGAGGCGTCGACGATGTTGACGGCACAAAGACCGCATTCGCCACGGCGACAGTCGTAGACCATGTCGATCCCGGCCTCCATCAACGCGTCCAGCATGGTCTGGTCGGCCCTCACCTCGACCGTACGGCCATATTGCGGAACGCTGACCGAGAATGGCTGCTCGGCGAAGCGCCCGCTATCCCCGAACACTTCGAAGCGCAACCGGCTCATTGACCGCCCGCTATCCCGCCAGGTGTTGCGCGCGGCCTCAAGCAAGCCGTGAGGACCGCAGATATAGGCCTCGCCGTCGATCGGCAGAGCGGCAAATTCGGCTGCCAGATCGAAGGCCTGCCCCTCGTCCTGGACAAAGCTCTGCAGTCCGTCTCCCAACAGGCTCTGAAGCTCGTCGCCGAAGGCCATCTGCGCCCGGCTCTTGGCGCCGTAGATCAGCCGCACCGATTGGCCACGCGCGACAAGCGCCTTGGCCATGCCGTAGATCGGCGTGATCCCGATCCCGCCGGCGATCAGCAGATAGCGCGAGGCCCGCCAGGAAAGCTCGAAACGGTTTTCCGGCTCCGTCATTTCGGTCTCGTCGCCGATGTCCATTCCCCAGACAAAGGCCGATCCGCCTCGGCTGTTGGGATGCAGTTTCACGGCGATTTTCAGCGTGCCCGTCGCACTGGGCAGAACCGTATAGGTCCGGATCGCCGGTTCGCCCCGGATGATAACCTTGATGTTTGTGTGAGACCCGGGATCGAAGGCAGACCGCAAACCTTCGACCGCGAAGGTGACGGCCCGGACATCCTCGGCCGGGGTTTCGATCTGAATGACACGCGCGGGGCGCCATTCCAGCTTGGAACGCATGAAGTCCTCCCTAGACTGATATTGATCGACCCGCTCAGCCCGCCATGAGCGCGAGCGCCAGCACCTTGCGGCGCAGGTCGGGCTGCTCCTCCAGCACGAAATCGAGATTCTGCCGCGCCAGCCGCGCATGTTCGCGGGCCAAGGCCTCAGCCCGCGCCCCTTCCCGCAATTCGATCGCCGCAACGATGGCCTTGTGCTGCGCCTGGGCCACCACCAGCGTCCTGTAAAATGCCGGCGCATCCGCTTCCGTATTCACGAAAGCATTGGGACTTGCGAACGGCAGACTGGTCATACGCTCCACCTCCCGTCGCAGCACCTCGCTACCCGCGAGATCCCACAGCAACCGATGAAACTTCCCGTTCAGCGCCTCGTATCGCTCGAAGTCCATCGCCTGCGCCTCGGCCTGCAGGACCTCGTCCAATTGTGCTACCACGTCTCGGATGGCCTTCATGCGCGCCGGTGTCACGCCACGCTCGGCCGCCAGCCGTGCCGCCGTGCCCTCGAGAACGCCCCGCAACTCGATCGCGTCGATGACCTCCTGCCGGGTGAACGAACGGACGGCATACCCACCGGACGGGATCAGCGTCACGAGCCCCTCCTGCTCGAGCCGTTGCAGCGCGGTCCGAAGCGGCGTGCGGGATACGGAGAGGCGCTCCGCAAGCGCCACCTCCGACAATCGTTCGCCGGGCTCGATCTCACCGGTCAGGATGAGATCGCGGAGCCCGAGCAGCGCCTTGGCCGTCTGCTGCTTCGGAGCGCGTTCCTGATCGAGGCTCATTTGGTCACTCCGCCGCCACGGCGTGTGGGCCAGCCTGCGGGTTGAGCTCCGCATCGATCATCCGGTCGATCAGCTTGCGGGCCCACATCGATCCGGCATCGATGTTGAGATTGTAGAACTGATGATCGGGATTGGCTTCGATCGCCCGCTGCTGGGCCTCGAGCACCAGCTCGTCTTCGCGGAAGACACCCGCGACACCCTCGCGAAGTTCGTGCGTGCGAGCCTGATTGCCGAGGTCATAGTTGCGCGCAAAGGCCCAGAAGTAGAGACAGGTCTTGTCCGTCGAAGGCGTGATCGTGTTGAGCACGTAACCGTTCACGCCCTTGGAGCGATCCCCCTGCTTGGCGCCGGTTCCCGCTTCGGCAACGCCAACATCGATCGTCACCGTGCAGGGCGCCTCGAAGCGGATGATCTGCCAGCGGTCGACCTTGCCCGGACGACCATACTGCTTGCGCCAGAACGGCGGTGGATCGATGTCTTCCATCCAGCGGGTGATATAGGCGAAGCGGTCCGAGTGGCTCGCCTCGAACGGCGCTTCGGCGACGGCGCGATTGCCGATCGAGGAGCCATGCACGAAGGTTTCGTGGGTAAGGTCCATCAGATTGTCGACAACCAGGCGATAATCGCACTTCACCTCGATCAGCTTGCCATCCGCAGCCCAGTCCGGATCCTGATTCCAGTGCATGTCGGGGATGAGCGCGGGATCGGCGAGCGCCGGATCGCCCGGCCAGATCCAGATAAAGCGATGCTTCTCGGCAATCGGATAGGACTTGACGCAGGCCGAAGGATTAATGGTGTCCTGTGAGGGCATGTATACACAGCGCCCGGTCTCATCGAATTCGAGACCGTGATAGCCGCAGACGACGTTGTCGCCTTCGAGCCGCCCGAGCGAGAGTGGCACCAGCCTGTGCCAGCACGCATCGGCAAGCGCGACGGGCGTGCCATTCTCCTTGCGATACAGGACCACTGGCTTGCTACAGATGGTGCGCGGCAGCAACTGGCGCTTCAGCTCCACGTCATACGCAGCGGCATACCAGGCATTCATCGGAAAGGTGGGTTTGGACATGACAGCTCCTCCTCTATCAGGGAACAACAAGCCACATTGTATACATAATGTCAACATTGCTCCGCAAAAGGACGGCCCAAAGGCGGAAATCGAGGAATTATCCTCCGGCATGTATACATTAACACCACTCGTTCAATCGGCCCCCTCAATGTGGGTCCACAGAACATCTTCCGGGATTTCACCAGAACGCGGCTCTTGTCCTGATCAGTTTTTCTGATACGAATTGATTATTCGGGGGAGGAACACATTGAGCAGCCGTTTTCTCATGATCACGCCGGAAGACGGCAAGGACGTCCTCAAGAGCCTGGCCGCTCCGGCAAGACTTGCCATCCTCGAACTGCTTCATGCGCGCGGACCACTCAACGTCAACGAGATCGCCGAGGTGCTGGAGCTGCCGCAATCTACGACGTCCACCCATCTCAACCAGATGGAAGAAGCGGGCCTCATCCGCACCGAAGTTCAGAAGGCACGCAAGGGCAGCCAGAAGATCTGTCATGCAGTGCATGACGAGATCGTGCTGACCTTCACCCGACCGAACGAAGCCACCGATGAGGCAATTGAGGTGTCGATGCCCGTCGGCCTGTACAGCGGCTTTGACGTCCACGCACCCTGCGGCATGTGCGGCCCGGACGCGATCATTGGCTATCTCGACAATCCCGACACTTTCCTGTCCCCGGACCGCATGAAAGCAGGGCTGTTGTGGTTCACCCGGGGCTACGTCGACTATCAGTTCCCCAACAATGCCAGGATCAAGGGCGCCCCGATCCGGGAACTGGAACTGCTTATGGAGCTCTCCTCCGAAGTCCCCGGCACCTCCGACAACTGGCCCTCGGACATCACCATCTCGATCAACGGCAAGGCGGTGGCAACATGGACCTCGCCCGGCGACTTCGGTGATCGACGCGGCAAATTCACCCCGGACTGGTGGAAACTGCGCGGCAGCCAATATGGCGTCCTGAAGAGCTTTCGCATCACGGATGGCGGCACGTTCATCGACGGCATGCGCGTCTCCGACACCAAGCTTAGCGACCTTGAACTGCTCGAGCACCGGTCGATCCGCGTCCGGATCGAAGTGCCGGAAACGGCAGAACATCCCGGCGGCATCAACATCTTCGGTCGAGGCTTCGGCAATTACGACCAAGACATCGTCCTGCGCATCACGACCTGACAACCCGCTGTCATTTCCCGTTGATATTGCCGGATTGACCTCCGGTCGATCCCGTGTATCATATCCTCAATTATGATAGATATCCGAAAAACGGATATGAATGGAGGAGATGCACAATGCGGGCTGTCGGCACCGTTCATCGCGACTACAAAATCAGCACGATCGATCCGCGCCTGTACGGTTCCTTCATCGAGCATCTCGGCCGCGCCGTTTACACCGGCATCTACGAACCAGATCATCCGACCGCAGACGAAAACGGCATGCGGCAGGACGTCGTCGACCTCGTGCGCGAACTCGATGTTCCGGTCGTGCGCTATCCCGGCGGCAACTTCGTCTCGGCCTATAACTGGGAAGACGGCATCGGCCCGAAGGAAGAGCGCCCTGTCCGCCTCGACCTCGCCTGGCACACCTCGGAGTCGAACCAGGTCGGCATCCACGAATTCGCCGATTGGGCAAAGGCCGCGAATGCCGAGATGATGCTGGCTGTGAACCTCGGCTCTCGCGGTCTGGACGAAGCCCGTGCCTTCCTCGAATACGTCAACCATCCGGGTGGCAGCTACTGGTCGGATCTTCGCCGCAAGAACGGCCGCGAAGAGCCCTGGAACGTCAAGCTCTGGTGCCTCGGCAACGAGATGGACGGCCCCTGGCAAATCGGCCAGAAGACCGCCGAGGAATACGGCCGGGTCGCCTTCGAGACGGCGAAGGCCATGCGCGCCTTCGACAAGTCGATCGAACTCGTCGTTTGCGGCTCCTCCTCTCCCAAGATGCCGACCTACCCGGCCTGGGAAGCGACCGTCCTCGACTACACCTATGACAGCGTCGATTACATCAGCCTGCACATGTATTTCGAGAACCACGCTGGCGACACCGCAGCCTATCTGGCGCAGAACGCCCGCCTCGATGACTACATCGAGACCATCGCTTCCGTAATCAAGGTGACCAAGGCGAAGAAACGTTCCAAGAAGGACGTCTATATCAGCTTCGACGAGTGGAACGTCTGGTACCATTCCAATGAGGCCGACCGGAAGGTTTTGGAAGGCCGTGATGGCTGGCCGCATGCGCCGGAACTGCTCGAAGATATCTATAATTTCGAAGACGTGCTGCAGGTCGGCTGCATCCTCAACACCTTCATCCGCCGCGCCGATGTCGTGAAGGTCGGCTGCCTGGCCCAGCTCGTCAACGTCATCGCGCCCATCATGACCGTACCCGGCGGGCCGGCCTGGCGCCAGACGACTTACTACCCTTACCTCTTCGCCTCGCGTTATGGCCGCGGAACCTCCTACCAGCTGTCGATCGACGGCCCTGGTTATTCGACCGAATTTGCAGACGCCGTTCCCTATCTCGACGTCTCCGCCGTCGAGAGCGATACCGACGGCGCGCTCACCCTCTTCATCGTCAACCGCCACGAGACCGACGCCATCGCTCTTGATGTCGCGCTCGAAGGCTTCGGCGATCGCAAGGTGATCATGGACAAGGTCATCGCAGGCCATGCGCTGAAGGATGTGAACGGCCCGGACAAACAGACGGTTGCGCCGGTCGATGGCAGCGGTGCTGCCGTCGAGGGCGGTCGCCTCAAGGGAGAGATCGCGCCGCTCAGCTACCGGATGATCCGGCTCGGCCAGTGAGCCAATCGACGACGGGGAGGAGAAACCATGTCGGCTTCGATTGAAATTGACAATGTCACCAAGCGCTACGGCGCTCTGACCGTGCTCGAGGACATTTCGCTGTCCATCGCCGCGGGTGAATTCGTGGTCTTCCTCGGCCCCTCGGGCTGCGGCAAGTCAACCCTGCTGCGCATGATAGCCGGCCTGGAAGACGTGACCGCGGGCACCATCTCCGTGGCCGGCCAGCGGGTCGACACCCTGCCGCCCGGCAAGCGTGGGGTCGCGATGGTCTTCCAGTCCTATGCGCTCTATCCGCATATGACGGTGAAGCAGAACATGTCCTTTGGCCTCGAAAACATCGGGATGGCGAAGAACGAGATTGAGAGCCGCGTGCTCGCCGCCGCAGAAACACTTGAGATCGGCCATCTGCTCGACCGCAAGCCGCAGAAGCTCTCCGGCGGCCAGCGCCAGCGTGTCGCGATCGGCCGGGCCATCGTCAAGGAGCCCAAGGCCTTCCTGTTCGATGAGCCACTGTCGAACCTCGACGCGGCGCTGCGTGGCCGCACGCGTCTGGAACTTGCCCAGCTTCACCACCGCCTCGGTTCGACGATGATCTTTGTCACCCACGATCAGGTTGAGGCGATGACGCTCGCTGACCGGATCGTCATCATGAACGCGCGCAAGATCGAGCAGATCGGCACGCCGATGGATGTCTACCAGCGTCCGGCCAGCAAGTTCGTCGCGAGCTTCATCGGCTCGCCAGCCATGAACTTCCTGCCCGTCACCGACTGGATGCCGAGCAGCACCGGCCTCGCAGTGACCACGGCTGGTCTGGGACGCGTCGAAGCGGGCTTCCACGTCCCCGCCGGCACGCCGTCGCAAGGCGCAACACTGGGCATCCGCGCCGAAGACATTACCGTCGTGACCTCCGCTGGCAACGGTGTGCCGCTGACAGCCGAGGTGGTCGAGCGCCTCGGGGACCGCTCCCTTGTCTATGGCGTGCTCGACGATGGCAGCAAGCTCGTCGTGGAAGCCGACGGCCGCTCGTTGATCAAGGCTGGCGACAGGGTCATGGTCGCGGCCGATCCGCATGCCTTCCATCTCTTCGGTGCCGATGGCCGCGCCTATCACAGGGAGGCGGACTGACATGGCCGAGAGCTATCGCCGCAGCCAGTGGAGCCATGGGCTCTTCATCCTGCCCTATCTTCTGGTCTTTCTGGGCCTGCTCGTCTTCCCGCTCTTCTGGGGCATGTGGCTGAGCTTGCACAAGGTCGACCTTTTCGGCCCCGGTCGCTTCGTCGGACTGACCAATTATGTCCGTGTGGCCGGCGATGCCGTCTTCCTGCAGGCCTTGAGCAACACGATAATCTTTGTGCTGGTGAGCGTACCGACCCTCGTGGCGCTCGGCCTGTTCCTGGCATTGGCGCTTAACCGCACCACGCGCACCACGAGCTTCTTCCGGGGCCTGTTCTTCTCGTCCTCGGTCCTGTCGGTCACCATCGTCACGCTGATCTGGCGCTTCGTCTTCATTCCCGGCGACGGTCTCTTGTCGGTCCTCTTCGAACAGGCCGGCATCGAGCAGATCAACTTTATCTCGACCAAGGGCTGGTCGCTTTTTGCAGTCGGTGTCGCTACCGTCTGGTGGTGCATCGGGTTGCCGATGATGCTTTTCCTTGCGGCCCTCCAGCAGGTACCCCAGGATCTCTATGAGGCGGCAGCGCTGGACAATGCCAGCCCCTGGCGCGTGCTGACGCGCATCACCCTGCCCTCGATCGCCCGGACCATCATGCTGGTGACGATCATCCAGATCGTCTTCCAATTCCAGCTCTTCGGCCAGGCGCAGCTGATGACCAATGGCGGGCCGAACGGATCCTCGCGTCCGCTTGTGATGTACATCTACGAAGTCGGCTTCGTTCGCTGGGATGTCGGTCGTGCAGCAGCCGCCTCGCAGTATCTCTTCCTCATCATCCTCGTCGCGGCCATGGCGCAATATGTCGTGTCCTCGCGCAAGACGGAGGACGGTGCATGAGCCCGAGCAAGGACACCTACAAGCCGGAAGTACTGACGGCCAACCGTCCGCTGCTCTGGGGCGCGGCCTTCCTCTCCGTCGTCATGATGGCGCCGGTCGCCTGGCTGGTCGGTCTATCGATCAAGAGCAACCAGGACCTGATGGTGGGCACGGACTCGGTCTTCCGCGCGCCGTATACCATCGCCAACTACCTCAACATCTGGCATTCCTCGCAGGTCTTCGGCTGGTTCTTCAACAGCCTAGTCGTCGCCACCGGCCAGACGCTGATGGTGCTGGTCCTCTCGTCGCTCGCCGGCTATGGCTTCGCCCGCCTGGAATTCCCCTTCCGTCGGACCCTGTTCATCATCGTGCTGTTCGGTCTCGCCGTCCCGGAACAGGCGGTCATCATCGCCCGCCACCAGATGTTCAACTGGTTCGGCCTGCACAACACCTATCTCGGTCTGATGCTGCCGGGCCTCTCCGGAGCCTTTGGGGTTTTCCTGATGACGCAGTTCTTCCGCGCGATCCCGAAGGAGATCGACGAGGCAGCCCTGCTCGACAACGCCTCCCAATGGCGCATCTTCTGGAAGGTCATGCTGCCGCAGACCCTGCCCGCCCAGGCAACGCTCGGCATCTTCACTTTCCTGCATGGCTGGAACGACTACTGGTGGCCGCTGATCTCGGCCACGAAGAAGGAAATGTACACGCTGACGATCGGGCTCGCCTCGTCGCAATCCAACTTCGCCCAGAGCGAGGGCCTCGGGTTCCTGGCGGCGCAAGCGGTCTTTGCCAGCGTGCCTGCGCTCATCGTCTACGTGATCTTCCAGAGACACATCGTCACTGCCGTCTCCGGCGGCGCGGTGAAGTGAAGCCTGCCCGGCCGGGGAGGAGCCGGCCGGTATCGTTCAACAGGGCAATCAGCCCGACACAAGGGAGTGAGACACCATGAAACGCATATTGATGACCACCGTCGCCATCATGGCGCTCGGCTATGGCGCCTCGGCTGAGGCACAGACAAAGATCGAGCTCCAGCGCTTCTTCGGCGCCTGCGAGGCAGAATACGGCAAGGTGACCGACGTCTCGGCAGCCGTCGGCGAATGCGGCATCATCACCGCACTGGTCAACAAGTTCGAAGCCGACAATCCGGATATCGACGTCAACGTGACCACTGTCGAATGGCCGGGCTATGACCAGCTGAACGCCCAGCTCGCCTCGGGTGCCGCCCCTGACGTCGTCTCGATGCACTACTCCGCGATCTCCGACTACCAGAGCCGCGGCCTGATCGAACCGATCGATGAAGTGCTCGCCGCCCAGGGCGTCACGCCCGACAGCTTTACCGATGCCGGTCGCAATGGCGTCACCAAGGAAGGCCAGCTCTATGGTCTGCCCTTCGACAACTGGACCATGCTCTTCCACGTCAACTTGAACCTGATGAAGGAAGCCGGCCTCGTGAACGCCGACGGCACGCCGATCCTGCCGAAGTCGGGCGAGGAACTGCTTGCCCAGGGCAAGCAGTTCAAGGAGAAGACGGGCAAGCCCTATCTCATCCAGATCATGGCCAATGAAACGGCCTCCTACACCCGCATCCTCTACACCCTCCTGCAGCAGCAGAATGCCGACTTCTTCGCCGACCCGACGGCGATCAAGCTGAATACGCCGGAAGCCAAGGCCGCTGTCGAATTGATGAAGGCCACGAAGGACGAGGGTATCTCCACGACCGGCCTGGACTACGCCGCCGCCGTCTCCGGCTTCGCCAATGGCGAGGGGGGGATTGCAGTCAACGGCACCTGGCTGATCGGCGATTACGTCGCGCAATCGGAGAAGGAAGGCACGGCTCTGTCCAACGGCTACACCGTCTATCCGGTCCCGCAGCTCTTCCCGGCCCAGGACAGCACCTATGCCGACGGCCATAGCTGGGTGATGCCGAAGAAGGACCGCACGCCCGAGCAGGTGGACGCAGTCGGCAAGCTCTTCAAGTTCCTCGCCGACAACGACTTCCAGTGGGCCCGCACCGGTCACCTGCCGGCGACCAAGGCCGTCTTCGACATGCCGGAGTTCAAGTCCCTGCCGCACCGTGACAACATCGCGAAGATCGCCCAGACCGGCCGTTCGCTGCCGGCGGAAGTCCAGCGCCAGTTCGCCATTCAGGACATCATCGGCGAGGAAGTCGGCGCTGCCGTCAACGGTGACAAGCCCGTCGAAGAAGCGCTGACTTCGGCGGAAAGCCGCATCAACGAACTGCTCGCCGATATCTGATCGGCATACGCCTCCCCAAGGCCTCCCTGGCCTGCCCCGCGCACTTCGGTGTGCGGGGCCTTTTTGCCGGTGGCGCCCAAACTGGCAGCACTCTTCACCTGCCCTCGGCACCACGGCCACCGCTATCCGTCGCCCTCTGCCAGCTTCATCCTCGCCGCCAAGAGCCGGCGTCTCTCCCGATAGGCGTGAAACTGCGTATCGGCAATCACACCGGCAAGGATGACGGTTCCCATCACTGCGAAGTTGAGCGACGACGGGATGCCGAGGAGGTTGACGAGGTTTTGCAGGACCTGCAGCAGCACGACACCGAGTACGACACCGATAACCGAACCCTCACCGCCGCGCAGCGAGAACCCGCCGAGCACTGCAGCAGCAATCGCGTACAGTTCGTAGAAATTTCCATGTGAGGAGGGCTGTACCGATTTCGTGTACATGGCGAAGAAGACGGCGGACACGGCCGTCAGGAGCATGCAGAGCATATAGGCGAGGATGATCACGCGCCGGGTGTTGATACCCGAATAACGCGCCGCCTCCTCATTCTTGCCGACTGCGAGCAGATGCCGACCGAACACAGTGCGGTGCAGGAGAAACCAGGCGAATACAGCGAAAAAGGCGAAGGCAATGACCGAATGCGGGACACCGGCCGTGCGTCCAACAAACAGGTATTCGAGCATCGGCAAGTCGGTACCGAAGGTGAAGCCGGCCGTGCCGTCCTTGGTGTAGAAGCGCGCGATGCCCCGATAGATCAGCAGGCCACAGAGGGTGACGACGAAAGGCTGTAGCTTGAGCTGGGTGATCAGCCAGCCGTGAAGGAGACCGATCCCCACCGACAAAGCCAGGACAATCGCCAGCGCGACAGGCCAGGGCACACCATGAGAGGCGACCAGGTCGATAAAGATGACGCCGAGCAGCGCAATCACTGACCCGATCGAGAGCTCTATACCTGCCGTTACGATGACAAATGCCTCGGCGATCGAGAACAGACCGAAGAGGCCGATCAGATTGGCCGTATTGGCAAGATTGATCGGCGAGACGAAACGCGGATTGACCAGCGTGACGATTGCCCCGACTGTAATCACGAGGACGGCAAGCCCCAGGTCCTTCTTGTGCATCCCGTTCTCCTAATCCACCGCAAGCCGCAGGATTGCTTCTTCATTCAGTTCATCGCGGGAAAGCACACCGGCAATTGCACCGCGGCGCATGACCGCCACCCGGGTAGAGACACCGATGACCTCCTCCATGTCGGACGAGATCATCAGCACCGCCGCACCACCCTCCGCCAGATCACGTATGAGACGGTAGACCTCCGCCTTCGCCCCGACATCGATGCCCCGCGTCGGCTCGTCGAGAATGATCACCCGGGGCTCGAGCCCGAGCCACTTCGCCAGCACCACCTTCTGCTGATTGCCACCGGACAACTCCCCGACTGGGTGATCAAGCCGGCGAGCCCTGATCACCAGGCGACTGCGAAAGCGATCAGCCATGGCGAGCTCCGCCTTGCGGTCCACGAAACCCGATGTCGCACTTTCCGCGAGGCTCGGCAGAGCGACGTTCTCCGCAAGGGAGAAATCGAGAAACAGTCCCTCGGACTTCCGATCTTCCGGAACGAGGCAGATGCCCGCCGAAATGGCAGCCGGCACCGATCCCGGAGCAATCGGCTGCCCATCCACCTCCACGTGCCCCCCCTCTACCGGATCGATACCGAAGATGGCACGGGCGAGTTCGGTGCGTCCGGCGCCGACCAATCCGGCAAGTCCAAGCACCTCACCGCGTCTCACGTCTAGTTCGACCGCAACGTCCGAATGGGCTTGCGTCCGCAGCTTTTCTACACGCAGGACAACGGCCCCATCCTTTATGGTGGGAGGCGTGTAGAACTGCTTGACGTCGCGCCCGATCATCAGGCGGACCATGGCGTCTCTCGTGATGCCGTCCTTTGTGAGCTCACCCGCGTTCTGACCGTCGCGAAGTCCAACGACACGGTCCGCCACCTCTTCGACTTCTGCCAGACGATGGGTGATGAACAGAATGGCGACACCATCCGCCCGCAAGCGCCGAATGACATCAAGAAGCCGCCGTGTTTCGGCCAGGGTGAGACTGGATGTCGGCTCGTCCAGGATCAGAAGGCGGACATTGGTCGACAGCGCCTTGGCGATCTCCATCAACTGCTGGTCCGCAAGCGAGAGTTCCAGGGCCGGCGTCGACGGCTGGAACCGTGCTCCGAGCATCTCGATCAGCGGGCGAACCCGGTCCGCCATTGCAGCCTGATCGATAAAGCCGAACGGGCGGCTGCGCAATTCCCGTCCCAGAAGCACATTGCCTGCGACATCGAGATTGGAAAAGGGATTGAGTTCCTGGTGCACGAAGGCAATCCCCCGTGCCAGCGCCCCTGCAGGGGTCAGGTGACCAGCGCGTTCGCCATCGATGACGATCTCCCCTTCGTCGGGCGCGATCGTGCCACCCAAGACCTTCATCAGGGTCGATTTTCCCGCACCGTTTTCACCGATCAACCCGACGACCTCGCCTCCCCTGATGCTGAGCGAGACGCGGTTGAGCGCAACGGCACTCGGATAGACCTTGGAGATGCCGACGAGATCGAGAGCAATTCGGGCAGCAGCAGACATAGGCGGAGCACCTCAACGAAAGTGGTGACCTGCGCGGATCCGGAGCATCCGCGCAGGCCGCTGACCGGCAGACCTGTCAGCCGCCGATCCGCTCCTTGAGCTGCTTCTCGAAATCATCGACATTCGCCTTGTCGATGACCTTTGTCGGCACGATGATCAAACCGTCGGGCGGCACCTGGGACTTGTCGCCCTTCAGATAGGCCGCCATCAGCTTCATCCCCTGGTATCCCCACTGATAGGGATCCTGAACCACCGTGCCGGCGAAGGTGCCTTCGCGCACCGCGCCCAGAGTGATCGGGTCTTCGTCGAATGCGATCACCGTGATGGCGCCGAGCTTGCCGGCGGCCTGCAGGGCCTCGTAGATCTTCGGCGGATTGTAGGAGTAGAAGCCAACCATGCAGTCGATATCGGGATTTGCCGCGAGCACGTCGTCAACATTGGATCGTGCACGGGCGAAATCCACGTCATCGCCGCGCACGTCGACGAGCTCGATCGACTTGCCTTCGACCGCTTGGCGGAAGCCGGCAATACGCTCCTTGGCATTGTCAGCTCCAAGGAAGCCAACAAAGCCCATGCATTTTCCACCATTCGGCAGCGCCTTGACGGCAATCTCCCCTGCCTGGACACCCGCGTCGGTATTGGACGAACCGAGATAGGCAATGCGGTTCGACTGCGGCGCGTCGCTGTCCGTCGTGAACAGCGGAACCTGTGCAGCAATGCGATTGAAGGCGTCGACGGAATTCTTCGGGTCAGCCGACGAGATCATAATCGCATCGGTTCCCGCCGCCACGAGGTCGTCCATCAGGGCGTTCTGAAGCGCCGCCGTCCCCTGCGCCGGATAGCGGAACTGCAATTCGAAATCCGGCAACTCTGCCTGCGCCGCCTTTACACCCGCTTCGGCAAGCTTCCAGAAGTCGGAAGCCGCATTGACGACGAAGGCGAGAGCCTGCTTCTCCTGTGCGACTGCCGGCGCAGCCGCGATGGTCGCCATGGCCACAAGGGCCGTGATCGCAAATGTCTTCATCTTGTCCTCCCGCAACCCACTCCTCCAGGGCTGCTACATGTTGAAAGGCGACAACCGGGCAAGCGGATCTACCGACCCGGTTCTCGGGTTCATGCGCAACGGGGCGCGCATCTCGTCGCGCCCTCAGCACGTTCAGTTGTCCTTGCAGAAGCCGGGATCTTCGGTGTTGCAGATGTCGAGCCCGGTAAACAACGGATCCTCGACGGCCTCGCCCTTGATCAGCTGGATCATCACGTCGGGTGCCTTGTAGCCCATCTCGAAGGGCCGCTGGCCGACCTGGGCATGGCTGCGCCCCTCGCGGAAGGCTTGCGTTTGCGGTGGCAGCGTATCGCCGGCCACGATGACCAGTTCCTTGGACTTCAGCTTGTCCATCACCTGATCCGTCACCTGGGTATAGGCCTGGGGTGCAAACTGCGCCCAGCCGCCGATCAGGATGAAGGCATCGAGATCGGGATGGGCGGTAAACACATCCGACATCTGCTGGTTGGCAAGATCCGCCTGGTCGTTGGTATAGACCGGGCAGCCCTCGATCTCGCTCCAACCGTTCTGACCCGTCAGGCGCTCGACATCCTTGGCACCCGCGATCGTATCGCGGAAGCCCTGGGCGCGGGCGTTGATGTTGGCGGCAGCGACATTGCCGAGCTGCAGGCAGACCGTGCCGCCGTCAGCCTTCAGCTTCTTAGCCTCCTCGGCCATCTTTACACCCATCAGATAGTTGTCGGTGCCGAGATAGGTCTTGCGTAGATCGTGATCCTTCTCGAGAAAATCCGCGTCCACGGTCATCACAGGTACCGTCGGGGCGATTTCCCGGACCCGGTTCGCCATGGCCGGCGCATTTGACGGCGAAATCGCGATGGCGGCGACCCCCCGCGTCAAGAGATCGTCGACGATCTGGACCTCGCCGGCCTCGTCGGCCGATGACGCTGGGCCGGTATAAAGGCACTCGTATTCGCTGTCGGGATTCTCAGAAAGCCACTTCTTGCAGCCGAGATTGATCTGCTCGAAGAACGGGTTGTCGAGACCCTTGACGACGATGGCCAGGGTTTTCTTGCCCTCAGCTGCGCTTTCGCCGGCCAGCAACATGAGAATGGGTAGTGCGGTAAATGCAACATCTCTGATCTTCATTGCCTTCTCCTCCACCAAATCTCCGGCGAAGCCCTCCTGCTCAGCCGGGATACCAAACGATGCGCGGATCGTCCGCCGCGCGCCGGTAGCTCCAGGCACGCTCGACGAGCCCCCGGAGATCGATCTCGGGCTCCCATCCGAGGACCATCCGGGCTTTTGAGTTGTCCAGCCAATTGCTGTGAAAGGACGTGGGGATATCGAGGCGCTGCCGATTGCCCGAGGCTTCCAGCAGGTCTGCCACATCGCCGTAATCGACGGGCCGGTCCATCGCCACGTTGAACAGCTGGCCGAAGGCGGCAGAGTTGTCGAGCGCGGCGAGCATGGCCTTTACCAGATCATCGACATGGATGAAGCTTCGCCTCAGATAATCGCCCCTGATGTCCCGTAGTGCTGGCACCGCGCGCTGCTCTTTCAGCGCGACGAGTTCATCGGGCGAGATCAGGCTCGACCATGACGGACCGCCGAATTGATCGGCACCCAGTTCGAAGGCGTAGCGGAAATCGTCCTTCTCCATGATCCAGGGCGCCCGCAGCGTCGTCCAATGCAGCCCCTCCTGCGTGCCGAACTGCTCGATCATGGTTTCCTCAAGCACCTTGGTCAGCGCATAGACCCCGCGATAGGCCCGTCTCGGCGACTGTTCGGTGATCGGCTCGTCGTAGCCGTGGAAGATGTGTCCGACGACGCAGTCGCCGCTCAACAGCATGAACTGACGCCTCGCTGCGGAGCGGCAGAAGCCCTCGAGCAGGAGATAGAGCCCTTTCAGAGCCACATCGATTGCCTGATCCGGCGTCTCCTTGACCGCTGCGAGATGCAGCACATGCGTGACGCCGTGAAGTGCCCTCGCGACAGCCCCCGGATCGGCCACAGACCCTTTGACGACGGTGACGCGCGGGCTGCTGGCAAGCGTTCGATTGTTGCAGAGCGCGACAACATCCCAGGCGGCAAAGCGCGGTTCGGCGAGGAAGGCCGGCAGGAAGGTCTGGCCCACCTTCCCGGTGGCGCCCGTCACGAGCAACCGCATCACCGCCTCCCTCGGCTTCGTTTTCAGGTTGAGTAATTAATATTTAGTAATAATATTAAGTCAAGCATCATTAATATCAATTTGCGCACTGCAAGCTTGCACGGTAAGGTGCCGGGGACATCGCATCGTGGGATAAGCCGAGGGAGGGCGGACAGTGTCACGACTAGAATTGCGTTCTATTTCCAAGAGTTACGGCGCCATACAAGCATTGTCCGGCGTTAGCTTGACCATCGAGCCGGGCGAGGTTCTGGGGCTGATGGGGGACAACGGCGCCGGCAAGAGCACGCTGGTGAAGATCATTGCGGGAAACTTCCCGCCCTCAACGGGCGACATCCACATCGACGACCAGCACGTCCACTTTCACAACCCGAGAGATGCACAGCGGCATGGCATCGAGGTCGTCTATCAGGACCTCGCGCTCTGCGACAATCTCTCGGCCGCCTCCAACGTGTTTCTCGGGCGCGAGACGATGCGCAAGCTCGGTCCACTGCGCTATATCGACTACGCACAGATGAACCGCGTCGCAGCCACACTCTTCAGACAACTCAAATCGGAGACCCGACCGCGCGATCTTGTCAGGCGCATGTCCGGCGGCCAGCGCCAGGCAGTCGCCATTGCACGCACCCTGTTGTCCGAACCGAAGATCGTGATGATGGACGAGCCCACCGCCGCCATTTCGGTCCGCCAAGTGGCCGAAGTGCTCGACGTCATCCGCAGGCTCCGCGATCAGGGCATAAGCGTGATCCTGATCAGCCACCGCATGCCGGATGTCTTCGGCGTTTCCGATCGCATCGCCGTGCTGAGGCGCGGCGAACTCGTCGCCAGCAAACGGGCCGACCGCTCCTCGCCCGAAGAGGTGACCGGATTGATCACCGGCGCCATTGAAGCCGCCTGAGAGGATATCGCCATGACCACTTTGGAAGACGTGATTGCCCGAAGCGAACATCGCAGTTGGTTCGCCCGCGTATCGAACCAGCAACTGTTCTGGGTCTTTCTGGCCGCGGTGCTGGCCTGCCTTGCGCTCAGCCTTTTGACCGACAGCTTCGCCACGGAGCGCAACCTCTTCAACGTCGCGCGCAACTTCGCCTTCGTCGGCATCATCGCCATCGGCATGACGGCCGTCATTGCCTCCGGCGGCATAGACCTCTCCGTCGGTTCCAGTGTCGTGCTGAGCGCCATGGTGATCAGTGTCACCATGGAAGCGGGCACGCCTTTCCTTCTTGCCGCCCCCCTTGCACTTCTGGCCGCCATCCTCGTCGGCGTCCTCAACGGCGTGCTGATCGCCTACGCCGGGATGCCACCTTTCGTCGTCACCCTAGGCACACTTTCGGCAGCCCGTTCGCTCGCCATGGTACTTTCCGACAACAAGATGATCTGGAACTTCGGGCCCGACCACGACCTGCTGATCTGGATCGGCGGCGGCTCTACGCTCGGCGTGCCGCATCCTCTCTATGTGCTTGCCGCCCTGACGCTGATCATGTCGCTTGCTTTCAAGTGGACACGCTGGGGACAGCACCTCTTTGCCATCGGCAGCAACGAGAACGCAGCCGTCCTGACCGGCATCCCCGTGCGGCGGATGAAGGTGAGCATCTATGTGTTCTCCGCCCTGACGGCTGGCCTCGCCGGCATCCTGATGGCCGGATGGCTCGGCAGCGTGACGACCAATCTTGGTCAGGCCATGGAATTGACCGTGATTGCCGCAGCCGTGATCGGCGGTGCCAATCTTGCCGGCGGGGAAGGAAACGCCCTCGGCGCCGTCGTCGGCGCCCTGTTGATAGAAGTCATTCGCAACTCCCTGATCCTGCTGGGCATCTCGACATTCTGGCAAGGAATGTTCATAGGTACCTTCATTGTGGTCGCCGTCGCCTTCGACCGTGTCAGGCACTTCCGCTCCTGACACGGACAAACGCAAACGGAACCGCGGTGTTCGTCATGGAGAATGCCTTGAAACCGACAATGATGGACGTGGCTGCGCTGGCACGCGTATCGCAGGCGACCGTTTCCCTCATTCTCAACGGCAGCTCCGGCGCCCGCTTCAGCGAGGCGACCCGCAAACGGGTGTTCGACGCCGCAGAGCAGCTGGGCTACCGGCTTTCCAACAAGTCGTCGTCTGGCAACGGCTCCGGCAATGCTCCGGCCAACAAGGTGATTGTCTTCGTCGTCGACGAATTGACCACCGACCCTTGGATGTCGATGGCTTTCGAGGGCGCGCGGGAAAAGGCACTGGAGCTCGGTATCATCGTCACCCTCGGCGTCTTCCGCAAAGGCGAGGACCCCGATGGCGGCATTTTTTCGATCTGCGATGGCCAGATACTCGTTGGCTACGTCTTCGGGACGATCCTGACCCGCAAGATCGATCCGCCGGAACCGCTGCTGAAGGTGCCTTCTGTTCTGGTCAACTGCTACGATCAGGAGCGCCGCCTGCCCTCCATTCTTCCCGGCGACGTCGCCGGCGGACGTGCAGCGACAGAACGCCTGATCTCGGCGGGCCGCAAACGCATCGCCCTGATCAACGGCCAGGAAGGCCTCGACAACCCGCGCGATCGCCTGCGCGGCTACAAGCAGGCTCTCGCCAGCAACGATCTGGCTTACGACCCGGACCTCGTGCATTACGGCAATTGGGAGCCCTCGTCCGGCTATGAAAAGACGCATGCATTGATGAAGCTGAAGGACCCGCCAGACGGCATCTTCTGCGCCAACGACCTGATGGCGCTGGGTTGCATCGAGGCCCTCAAGGAGCTCGGCAAGTCGATACCGAAAGACGTCTCGGTGGTCGGCTTCGACAACCGTGACATCGCCCAGTTCACCATGCCGCCGCTCACGACCTTCCATCTGCCAATGTTCGAGATGGGTGCTATGGCGGTCGAGCTGATCGCCGATCTCGCGGGCGGCCTCACAAGCTCGCATGATCAGCTGAAGGTCGAGTGCCGCCTGGTGGAGCGACAGTCCGCATAACCGGCCACCGGTCGAACCGCTTCGGGACGCTCCACGCCCTCACCGATCTCGCTCGAGCAGGAACGGCCCCTGCCCCCAGACGATCGACTTCTCGTGCCGCTCGATCACCTTCTTCAAGTCGGAGAACTCATTGACTATGTGGTCCTGGAATTTGCGGCGAGCCGGGTTGGGGAAGGTCTTGCGCTTGGTAATAATCCCGAGCGTACGTTCGGGCTGCGGGATGTCCACGGGCACGATAGAGATCTTGTTCTCGCCCTTGAAGGAAAACACCACCGAATGCGGCAGGATCGCCAGCGCGTCGGTCGAGGCGATGTAGTTGACGACGGACAGGAGCGAGCCGCCTGAATAGCGGATGGAGAGCTCGCTGATGCCGAGCGTGATCAGGATGTTGTGCAGGTCAAGAACGAGCGGCGACCCCGGCAGCGGCGCGACCCAGGGATAGGTCAGGAGATCCTCGGTGCTGAGGCGCCGCTTGCGCAGGAGCGGATGGCCGACGGCACAGGTCAGCACATTGCGGCCAGGCAGGATCGGCTGGAACTCGAAGTCGCTCTTGAGGTCCGTGCTGCCGATCGGCGTGATGGCCATATCGATCTGGCTGGAATCGAGCTCGGTCAGCAGATCCGGCAGGTTGCCGTAGGATTGCTCCACCATGATGTCGCGTTCGCGAAGCTGGAAGGAGGCGATCATCTGCGAGATCACCGCATCCATGAAGAAGGGCACACCACCCACCTTGATGCGGCCAGCCGTACCCGACTGGAAGCTTCTTACGATCTCGACAGCCTTGCGTGAGGCGCTCAGGATAGAACGTCCCTGGATTGCGAGTTGCTGACCGAGCGGTGTCAGTTGCAGGGGCCGCTTGCCAGGGATGAAGAGAGGTTCGCCTACGCGACGCTCCAGCATGGAAAGCGTTCGCGACACCGCCGGCTGCGTCATGCCGAGCATGGCAGCACCTTCGGTAACGCCGCCGGTTTCGGCAACGGCGGCAAGCTGGACGAGGTGGCGCTCATCAATCTTCATAGCAATCTGCTATACGGAACATAAGCAATTTTATCAACAGAGGACCTGGGGACCTATATAGTCTGACTATTGGGAGGATCCGATCCGGCAGGAGGAGAACGGGCTCGGCAGCGTTTGCCGCAGGTGAACCCACGCGTTTCGGATCGCGACTGTCCGTTTTCGACAGACTCTGGAGGAGAAGAAGCATGTCGTTCATCTCGGGTTATCATCACCTCACGTTGAGCACCGATGGCGCTCAGGAGGACTATGACTTTTACACAAAGACACTTGGCCTGCATTCCATCAAGCGCACCGTGCTTTTCGATGGCACCATCCCGGTCTACCACCTCTACTACGGCGCCAAGAACGGCGACCCCTCGACGATCGTCACCACATTCCCCTTCAAGAAACCCGGCATTTACGGCAAGCGCGGCACCAACCAGTCGAAGATCATCCAGCTTTCAATCCCGGTCGGCTCGTCCGACTTCTGGGTCGACCGGCTGAACGAGCGCGGCATACCGGCGCAGAAAATCAGCCGCTTCGGCATCACCCGCGTCGCGCTCGCCCATCCCTGCGGGATCGATCACGAACTGGTCGAAAGCCCGGCCGACACCCGTACCCCGATCACCAGTGAAGCCCACGGCGTTGGTGCCGCACACGGCATCCGCGGCATCTATGGCGCGGCCGTTGCAGTCTTCGACCGCACCTCCATGGACGACTTCCTGACAGTGGCCATGGGCATGACGAAGGAGGCAGACAGTGACGAAGGTCTGATGTTCTCGGTACCGAACAAGGACGGCCCGTCGAGCATGGTCGAAGTCCTGCATCAGCCGAGCGGACCGCAGGGCACGTGGACGCTCTCGGGCGGCACCATCCACCATCTGGCGCTCAACACGGTCAACGAGGAAAACCAGCTGAAGCTGAAGGCTCACATCGAGGGGCTTGGCTTTACCGACGTCTCCGACCAGAAGGATCGCAACTACTTCAAGTCCTGCTATGTCCGCTCGCCGGGCGGCGCCCTTTTCGAGATTGCCTGGTCGGTCGAAGGCGGTTGGGCCAAGGACGAACCGGCCGACGCCATCGGTTCGACGCTGGTCTTCCCGCCATGGTTCGAGGATCGCCGCGAAGAGCTGATCGCCGGCCTCGAACCCGCGAACTTCTAATCCGGGGGCGATCATGGCCATACATGGCGAGCCGCTCACCGCAGGCTCAGCACCGGCGGAGGCTGACGTGCTCTGCGTCTTCATCCATGGGCGGACCCAATCGCCCGAGGACATGATCGAACAGGTCATCGGGCGGCTCTCGGTGCGCGGCGTCTCCTTCTGCCTGCCACGCGCCACGGGCAATTCCTGGTATGCGGCGCGCGCCACGGATGCTCTGACGGACCCAACCCGCAACGAGTTGAAGACCTCACTCGACCATATCAATGGGCTGGTGGGGGGCCTGCGACAGGCGGGCGGCCAGGACAAGCCGCTGCTCATCGGCGGCTTCAGCCAGGGCGCCTGCCTGTCGCTCGAATATGCGATGGCATTCGGGCCGTGGAACGGCGCCATGGTCAACCTGACGGGCTGCCGGGTCGGCCAAACGACCGACCAGCGTCCGGCCCGGGACCTCGACGGCATGCCCGTCTATCTCACGGGCGCCGATCAGGATCCGTGGATCCCGGTCTCTGCCTTTGCAGAAGCCTCGGAAGCGCTTGGGAGGGCGCGGGCGAGGCTTCGATGCGAACTCTTCCCGGGACGCACACACCAGGCGTCCGAGATGGAGGTCGCGGCTCTCGAAGCCATGCTCCGGGATCTGGCGGAAGGAAGCCGGCCATTCCGCCGTGTCGCCGCGTGATTTCACAAATACAACTGGGAGGAGGACAGCATGATTACGCGCAGAAAACTGCTGAAGGCGGGGGCCGCCACCGGTCTAGCCTATGGTTTCGGGGGCCTCGCCGCGCCGGCGATCGCCCAAGGGGCCAAGATCAAGCTCGGCTATGTCAGCCCGCAGACCGGGCCGCTCGCAAGCTTCGGCGAGAGCGACGCCTACAACATTGCCTCCTTCCTCGCGACCGAGGCAGGCAAGAACTTCGAGATCATCGTCAAGGACAGCCAGTCCAACCCGAACCGGGCAGCGGATGTGGCAAAGGAGCTCATCCTCTCCGACGAGATCAACCTGATGCTGGTGGCATCCACCCCGGAAAACACCAATCCGGTGGCCACCACCTGCGAGGCCGAAGGCATCCCCTGCATCTCCACCAAGGCGCCCTGGCAGCCTTGGTTCATAGGCCAGCAGGGCAATCCCGGCGATCCTGGGAGCTGGAAACCATTCGACTTCGCTTACCATTACTTCTGGGGCCTGGAGGACGTCATCGCCGTCTTCACCAACATGTGGGGCCAACTTGATACCAACAAGAAGGTCGGCGGTCTCTTCCCGAACGACGCCGACGGCAACGCCTGGGGCGATCCGAATGTCGGCCTGAAGCCGGGCCTGGCCCAAGCAGGCTTCGAGCTCCTCGATCCGGGGCGCTACCAGAACCTGACAGACGACTTCACCGCACAGGTCAATGCCTTCAAGGACGGCCAGTGCGACATCATCACCGGCGTCGTCATTCCGCCCGACTTCACCACCTTCTGGAACCAGGCCAAACAGCAGGGCTTCAATCCGAAAGCGGTCACTGTCGCCAAGGCGATCCTCTTCCCGCAATCGGTCGAGACGCTGGGAGCTGCCGGCCACAACCTGTCCTCGGAGGTCTGGTGGTCCGCGCAGCATCCGTTCAAGTCATCGCTGACGGGCCAGAGTGCCGGCGAACTCGCGGCAGACTTCACCGCCAAGACCGGTCGCCCCTGGACGCAGCCGATCGGCTTCATCCATTCGCTCTTCGAGATGGCAACGAATGTGATGGGACGCGTCGACGACGTGACAGATGCGGAAGCCGTGGCGGCGGCGATCGCCTCTTCGAAGGTCGACACGATCGTCGGCCGCGTCGAGTGGAATGGCCAGGGTGTGCCGCCCTTTGCGGCGAAGAACGTCACCAAGACGCCGCTGGTCGGCGGTCAGTGGCGGCGCAAGGACGATGGCACCTTCGATCTCGTCATCGTCGACAACAAGACGGCGCCGAACATCCCGACCGCCGGCAAGATGGAAGCCTTGGCCTGAGGCCAGGGCATGGATGGGCCCGCATTCGCGGGCCCGTCAGCTTCCCCAGACGACGGCCTCCTCATGACGCTTGATCAGGTGGCGGAGGTTTTCGAAGCTCGACCGCACGAAGGATGAAAACTGCTCGACCGCCGGAGACCGCGGCGCGTCGACACGCCTGAGGATCGCAAGCGCCCTCTCCGGATGCGGAATGTTGATCGGCAGGGCCGTGATCGTCTTTTCCTTCCGCTGCGCAAAGACCACGCTATGCGGCATCACGGTCAGCGCATCGGCGCCCTTCAGATAATTGACGACGCTCGCCAGCGACCCGCCGGAATAGCGGATGCGGATTTCGGTTGCGCCAAAGGAGAGGAGCAGCGCTCTGAGGTCGGCCAGAAGCGGACTGCCGGGCGGCGGCGCCACCCAGGAATAGTCGAGAAGATGCGACGGCTGCACACGGCGCTTCAGCAGGAGCGGATGGGTCACGCGGCAGGCAATGACATTGCGGCCGGGCAGTATCTGTTGAAAGGCAAGACCCGAGCCCTCGTCGAGAATGTCGATCGGACAAATCGCCAGATCGATCTGGTCAGCCTTCAACGCTGCACGCAGATCCGGAAAGTATCCATAGGACTGGTCGATCCGCACATCCGGATGGGTCGCCTGAAACTCGGCACACATGCCGGCGATCAGCGAGTCCATGAAGAAGGGACTGCCGCCGACCCGCACCACGCCGCTTTTGCCGACCCGGAAGCTTTCCATCAGATCGGAGGCCTTGCGTGACGCCGCGAGCATGGCAAGCCCATGTTCGGCCAGTGCAATCCCGAGCGGCGTCGGCTGCAACGGGCGCCGGCCCTTGATGAAGAGCGGTTCGCCAATCCTCTTTTCCAGCATCGACAACGTGCGCGACACCGCCGGCTGCGCGAGACCCAGGAGGGCCGCACCTTCGGTCACGCCACCCGTTTTGACCACGGCAGCCAGCTGGATCAGATGTCGCTCGTCGAACTTCATAACGGATTGTTATATTGGCACCCAAACAAATCATCAATCCTGCATGCGAGCCCTGCTAGCTTCCTCTCGACCAGCAATGCGGATTTGGGAGGAGATGCATGTCGCGGGCCGCAGACCTCATCACCTTCGACGAAGCGACCTCGGCCGAGGCATTCACCAGCCGCTTCGGAACGCCCGATGATGCAACCGCGCGGCTGCTCTCTGCCGTGGTCTGTCATGTCCATGAACTCATCAAGGAATTCCGCCCGACCCAGGAGCAATGGCGCAAGGTCCTCGACTTCCTGACCGAGGTCGGCCACGCCTCGGACGAACGTCGCCAGGAATGGGTGCTCTTTTCCGATCTCGTCGGCGCCTCTGCACTTGTCGAAGAGATCAATTCCCGCCGTCCATCTGGTGCTACCCCTAACACCATCCGCGGCCCCTTCTTCCGAACCGACACCCCGGAGCGCGCGCTGGGCAGCTCCATATCGCTGGATGGCGCAGGCTTACCGTTGTTGGTCGAGGGCCGCATCGAAGATCTCGACGGCCTGCCGATCACGACCGCCGAGATCATCACATGGCAGGCGAACGCAGAAGGCTATTACGAAAACCAGCAGCCGGATCTGCAGCCGGAATTCAATCTGCGGGGTCTGTTTCGTCCGGACCAGGATGGGAAATTCCATTATCGCACGGTCCGGCCCGCCGGCTACGGCGTTCCCGGAGATGGACCTGTCGGAAGGCTGTTCGCCCAGGCGGGTTATCCGCTTCACCGCCCTGCGCATCTGCATTTTGTCGTGCGCGCACCCGGGTTCGAGACCATTACCACCCACATCTACGACGCAAATGACCCTAGGCTCGGCGAAGATGCGCTGTTCGGCGTTCGGCCGGAACTGGTGCACCCCTTCGAGCAGACGGTGATCGACGGGAAACCGGCCTCATGCGTCAGCGTCAGGTTCGTCATGGTCCGCGCGCGTCCCGGGAGGAGCAAATGAAGAGTTTCACCTATGCCGGAAGCCCGGCGCGTATCCTCTTCGGCTCCGGTCGCAGCGCAGACGTCGGTGGCGCCGTCGAGGCGCTGGGCTGCCGCCGCGCGCTGGTCCTGTCGACGCCCCACCAGAAGGCGGATGCCGAAGCCCTGTCGGAGCGCCTGGGTACCCTCTCCGTCGGCGTATTCTCTGGTGCCGTCATGCACACGCCCGTTGATGTGACGGAGACTGCACTGAAGGTCGCCAAGCAAACTGGAGCCGACTGCGTCGTCTCGCTCGGCGGTGGCTCCACCACGGGACTCGGCAAGGCCATCGCCTATGGCACCGATCTGCCACAGGTCGTCATCCCGACGACCTATGCCGGCTCCGAAGTCACGCCGATCCTCGGCCAGACCGAAGGCGGCCGAAAGACCACGGTCCGAAACGCGAGCATCCTGCCGGAAGTCGTCATCTACGATCCGGACCTCACCCTCGGACTTCCCGTCGGCATGAGCGTTACAAGTGGCCTCAACGCCATGGCCCATGCGGTCGAAGGTCTCTATGCCCAGGATCGCAACCCAGTTTCAACGCTCATGGCGCTCGACGGCTTGCGGGCATTTCGGGATAGCCTTCCGGTTCTGGTGAAGAGCCCTCATGACACCGATGCGCGGGCAGAGGCGCTTTATGGCGCCTGGCTTTGCGGCACCGTGCTCGGCACAGTCGGCATGGCACTGCACCACAAGATCTGCCACACGCTGGGCGGATCCTTCGATACGCCGCATGCGGAAACCCATGCAGTCATGCTGCCACACACGGCCGCCTTCAACGCCGAGGCGGCGCAAGCGGAACTCTCAGGCGCCGCCGAACTCTTCGGCGGCTCCATCGGCGGCGGTCTCTGGGACTTTGCCAAGTCGATCGGCGCACCGCTGTCGCTTAAGGATTTCGGGCTCACTGAAGCCGATCTCGATCGCGCTGCCGATATCGCTACGGAAAACCCCTACTGGAATCCGCGTCCGATTGATCGGACGTCGATCCGCACACTTTTGCAACAGGCCTGGGAGGGCGTCAGGCCCGACTGACCGAGACGACATCTCGCGCTTGGCGCACTCTTTGGGAGGAGAGACGATGATGGGAGGAAACATGTTTACGAGACGCAAATTCCTGCAGACGACGGCAGCCGGCGGCGCCGTGCTGGCAACCTCGGGCCTTGCGGCCCCTGCGATTGCGCAGTCAGCGGCCGTGAAGCTCGGCTATGTCAGCCCGCAGACAGGCCCGCTCGCGGGCTTCGGTGAGGCCGACAAGTTCGTCATCGACAGCTTCCTCGCCACGACGAAGAAGATGGGCCTGAACTACGAGGTGATCGTCAAGGACAGCCAGTCCAACCCGAACCGTGCGGCCGAAGTCGCCAAGGAACTGATCGTCGACGACGAGATCAACCTGATGCTCGTCTCCTCGACGCCCGAAACCACCAATCCGGTTTCCACCACCTGCGAAGCCGAGCAGATCCCCTGCCTGTCGACGGTCGCACCCTGGCAGCCGTGGTTCATCGGCCAGCAGGGCAATCCCGGCGATCCCGCAAGCTGGAAGCCTTTCAATTATGCCTACCACTTCTTCTGGGGCCTCGAAGACATCATCGCCGTCTTCACCGGCATGTGGGGCCAGATCGAGACCAACAAGAAGGTGGGCGGTGTCTTCCCCAATGACGGCGACGGCAATGCCTGGGGCGACAAGGTCGTCGGCTTCCCGCCGGTGCTGGAAAAGCTCGGCTATGGCCTGACCGACACCGGCCGCTATCAGAACCTGACGGACGATTTCTCCGCACAGATCAACGCCTTCAAACAGGCCGAGACGGAGATCCTCACCGGCGTGATGATCCCGCCCGACCTCACCACCTTCTGGAACCAGGCCAAGCAGCAGGGCCTGAAGCCGAAGATCGCCTCGATCGGCAAGGCGCTGCTCTTCCCGCAGACCGTCGAAGCCCTGGGCGATGCAGGTCACAACCTCTCGACCGAGGTCTGGTGGACACCATCCCACCCGTTCAAGTCGTCTTTAACAGGCGAAACCGCGGCCGATGTGGCCGCCGCCTTCACCACAGCAACCGGCCGCCCGTGGACACAGCCGATCGGCTTCGCCCATGCGCTGTTCGAACTCGCCGTCGACGTGATGAAGCGTGCTGAAGACGTGACGGACGGCGATGCGGTAGCCAAGGCCATCGGCGAGACCAAGCTCGACACGCTGGTCGGCCCGATTGCCTGGAACAACGCCAACCTGCCGCCCTTCGCCCAGAAGAACGTCGCCAAGACCCCGCTCGTCGGCGGCCAGTGGCGGCTGAAAACCGGCGGCGGTTACGATCTGGTCGTCGTCGAAAACGGCCAGGCACCGAACATCCCCCTTGGCGGCAAGATGGAAGCGCTGAGCTGAACCCTGTGAAGCATGTGGCTGCGGTGCCCCGTCATTGTCGGGGCGCCGCAAGCCTGACGGAGGAGTGTCCATGCCGATCCTGGAACTGAATGGTGTGTCGAAGTCCTTCGGGGCCCTCGTGGTTGCCGTGGACATCGGCTTTTCCGTCGAAGCAGGCGAGGCGCTTGGCGTCATCGGACCGAACGGCGCCGGCAAGTCGACGCTGTTCAACCTGATTACCGGCAACCTCTCCGTCGCCAAAGGCACTGTCCATTTCGATGGCCGTGACGTGACGAACGTGCCGCCGATGCAGCGCTGCTTTGCCGGCATGGGCCGCACCTTCCAGATCCCGCAGCCCTTCGAGCGGCTGACGGTCTATGAAAACCTGCTCGTCGCTGGCGCTTTCGGCAGCGAAAGCAGCGAAGCCGAGGTGTCCGATTTCTGTGCCGAAATTCTCGTCGAAACCGGCCTGATCGCCAAGGCCAACCGCCCCGCCGGTAGCCTGACGCTGCTGGAGCGCAAGCGCCTGGAACTGGCCAGAGCTCTTGCCACCAAGCCCAAGCTTTTGCTGCTCGACGAAATCGCCGGTGGGCTGACCGAGGGCGAGTGCCGGCAACTGGTCGCGACGATCAAGCGCGTCCACCAGCGCGGCATGACCATCATCTGGATCGAGCACGTCCTGCATGCGCTGAACGCCGTCGCGGAAAAGATCCTCGTCCTCAACTTTGGGCGGATGATCGGCCATGGCGATCCGCAGACCATCATGAATTCACGCGAAGTGCGCGAAATCTATCTGGGCATGGAGGTCTGAACCATGAGCCTCATCGAAACGAAGAACCTCACCGCCTTCTACGGCGATTTCCAGGCCCTTTTCGGCGTCGATCTCGTTCTCAATCCCGGCGAGACGATCGCGGTCATCGGTGCCAATGGTGCGGGCAAATCGACATTGATGCGCTCGATAGCAGGCGTGCTGCGCAATGATCCAGCGGCCGTCCTGCATCGTGGCCAGCCGATCGGCGCACTCGCAGCGCCTGATGTCATGGCCCGCGGCATTGCGCTGGTGCCGGAAGGGCGTCGGCTTTTCCCCTCGCTGACGGTCGAGGAAAACCTGCTCGTCGGTCGCCACGGCCGAAAGGTAAATGGCCCCTGGTCGCTGGAAACGATCTACGAACTATTCCCGATCCTGAAGGAGCGGCGCCGCAATCCTTCGACAGCACTCTCCGGTGGACAACAGCAGATGGTCGCGATCGGCCGGGCGCTGATGTCCAATCCGGAAGTGCTGCTCTGCGACGAGTTGAGCCTCGGCCTGGCACCCGTCGTCATCAAGGACATCTACGCCGCCTTCCCGCGCATCCGGGAAACGGGTGCCGCCATCGTCATCGTCGAGCAGGACATTGCCCAGGCGCTGCAGGTCGCAGACCGCGTCTATTGCATGATGGAGGGCCGGATCACGCTCGAAGGGCGCCCGGCGGACCTCGACCGCGCCGACATCCACGCGGCCTATTTCGGAGCGGAAACCCATGAACTGGCTTGATACCATTCTACAGGGCATCCTGCTCGGCGGGCTCTACGCCCTTTTCGCGGCGGGCCTCTCGCTCGTCTTCGGCATCATGCGGCTCGTCAATCTCGCCCATGGCGACCTCATCGTCTTTGCCGCCTTCCTCATCCTGCTGCTCGTTTCGACGCTCGGGCTCAACCCCTTCCTGGCGGCCATGATCGCCGGCCCGCTGATGTTCGCGATCGGCTACCTGCTGCAATATCACCTGCTGAACCGGACACTCGGCAAGGACATCCTCCCGCCGCTGCTCGTGACATTCGGCCTGTCGATCGTCATCCAGAACGGCTTGCTCGAAGCCTTCACCGCCGATAGTGAACGCATCCCAGCAGGTCCCCTTGAGCAGGCTTCGCTCTCGCTTGGCGGTATCAATGCCGGCGTCATGCCGCTGCTCACCTTTGCATCCGCGATCCTGGTCATCGTCGGCCTCAACCAGCTAATCTACAAGACGGCGCTGGGCCGTGCATTCCGCGCAACCTCAGACGATGTGGTGACAGCAGGCCTGATGGGCATCCGCCCGAACCAGATTTTTGCCATCGCAACAGGCCTTGCCATGGTGATCGTCACCATCGCCGCGCTTTATCTCGGCACCCGCGCCAATTTCGACCCGACCGCAGGTCCGGCCCGTCTGATCTATGCTTTCGAAGCCGTCATCATCGGCGGTCTCGGCTCGCTTTGGGGCACGCTTGCCGGCGGTATCATTCTGGGCGTCGCCCAAACGCTCGGAGCCGCCATCAACCCGGAATGGCAGATCCTTTCGGGCCATATCGCCTTCCTGCTCGTCCTGCTGTTCCGTCCGCGGGGCCTCTTCCCCCGCGCTGTCGATTGAGGTGACGATGAACGCCAACAGAGAAATCCTGTCGAACGTCATGCGCCCGACGTCATCCTGGCGGGTCGAAACCCGCACGCGCCTCTCCACACTGTTTTCAATTGCAGCCATCCTCTTCGTGCTGCTTCTGGCAGCAGCCCCCTTCGTCGTCTCCCGCGGCGTGGTGCAGGACCTGTTCTTCATCTTGACCATGCTGGCGCTCGCCCAGAGCTGGAACCTGCTGGCCGGCTACGCCGGGCTGATTTCCGTCGGCCAGCAGCTTTTCGTCGGCTGTGGCGCCTATGCGCTCTTCGGCTTGGTCATCCTGCTTGGTCTCGATCCGATCCTCGCCATCCCGCTCGCCGGCCTCTTCGCCGTCCTCGTCTCGATACCGACGGCCTTCTTCGCCTTCCGCCTCTACGGCCCCTATTTCGCCATCGGCACCTGGGTGATCGCCGAGGTCGGGCGCCTGTTATTCGCTCAATGGAAGGCCCTCGGCGGCGGCACGGGCACATCACTTCCGCGCGACGCGACGCGCGAAATGTTCGGCGTCTCGTTCCTCGAAGACATGTTCGGCATGCGGGCTGCAGCGGCCGCTGATGCGGTCGCCTTCTGGCTGGCGCTGCTCGTGCTCGTACTGACCATCTGGTTCGTCTACCGCCTGCTGCGCTCGAAGCAGGGCTTGGGCCTTGCCGCCGTGCGCGACAACGAGACGGCAGCCCGGGCACTCGGGGTGGACGCCCAGAAACTGAAGCTGGTGATCTATCTTTCGACAGCCTTCATCACCGGCGTCGTCGGCGCCCTCATCTACCTGCAGAAGGCCCGCATCTCCCCGGATGCCGCCTTCTCGCTCACCGACTGGACGGCCTATGTCCTGTTCATCGTCATCATCGGCGGCATCGGCACCATTGAAGGGCCGATCGTCGGCGTCATCATCTTCTTCCTGATGCAGAATGCGCTGTCGAGCTACGGGTCCTGGTACCTGCTGCTACTCGGTGCCATCGCCATCATCACCATGCTGTTTGCGCCACGCGGGATCTGGGGCCTGATCACCGACCGCACCGGCATCGAACTCTTTCCGGTCCGCCGCACCTTGAGGGGTGGATCGCTTGAACAAACGACAAAGGGAGGGCCACATGGCTGACATCACCACCGACGTCCTGATCATCGGCACCGGGCCGGCCGGCTCGGCAACCGCCGCATTGCTCGCGAGCTATGGCCTCGAGCCCATGGTCATCAACCGCTACCGCTGGCTCGCCAACACGCCCCGCGCCCACATCACCAACCAGCGCACGATGGAGGTTCTGCGCGATCTCGGCCGCGACGTCGAGGACGAGGCCTATATGTTCGCAACCGAACAGGACCTGATGGGCCAGAACGTCTTCTGCACGGCCGTCGCCGGCGAAGAAATCGGCCGCATGCAGAGCTGGGGCAACCATCCGCTTTCGCGCGCCGAACATCTCCTCTCCTCGCCCGGTCGCATGAACGACCTGCCGCAGACCTATATGGAGCCCCTGCTCTTCAAGACCGCCTGTTCGCGCGGCGCGCAGTCGCGCATGTCGACGGAATACCTAAGTCACGTGCAGGATGCGGACGGCGTCACCACCACCTGCCGTGATCGACTGACGGGCAAGGACATCACGATCCGCTCGAAATTCCTCGTCGGAGCCGACGGCGGCAACTCCAAGGTTGCCGAACATGCCGGCCTCACCTTTGAAGGCAAGATGGGCGTTGCCGGCTCCATGAACATCCTGTTCGAATGCGACCTCTCCCGCTATGTCGCTCACCGCCCCTCGGTACTCTACTGGGTGCTGCAGCCGGGCGCCGATGTCGGCGGTATCGGCATGGGCCTCGTCCGCATGGTCCGCCCGTGGAACGAGTGGCTGATTGTCTGGGGCTACGACATCAACCAGCCGGCACCTGCCGTCGATGATGCCTTCGCAACCAAGGTTGTGCGCGATCTCGTCGGCGTCCAGGACCTGCAGCCGAAGATCAAGTCGGTCTCCACCTGGACCGTCAACAACATGTACGCAACCACCATGTCGAACGGCCGGGTCTTCTGCATGGGCGACGCCACCCACCGGCATCCGCCGTCGAACGGTCTCGGATCCAACACTTCGATCCAGGATGCCTTTAACCTCGCCTGGAAGCTCGCCGCCGTCATCCGCGGCCAGGCAGGCATGGGCCTGCTCGACAGCTACCAGGCCGAACGCGCGCCGGTGGCCAAACAGATCGTCACCCGTGCCAACAAGTCGATCGAGGAATTCGGCCCGATCTTCAAGGCGCTCGGCCTGCTCGATTCCGTCGATCCGGTGAAGATGCAGGAAAACATGGACGCCCGCTGTAACGACACGGCGGATGCGGAAAAGCAGCGTGAGGCGATCCGTCAGGCGATCGCCGCCAAGGTCTATGAATTCGACGCGCACGGCGTGGAGATGAACCAGCGCTACAAGTCGGGCGCGATCGTCACCGATGGTCAACCGGAACCGGCCTTTGAGAAAGACGCTGAACTGCACTACCAGCCGACCAGCTGGCCCGGCGCACGCCTGCCGCATGTCTGGCTCTATGGGCCGGAAGGCGAAAAGGTCTCCAGCCTCGATCTGACCGGCCATGGCGTTTTCACCGTTCTGACCGGCATCGGCGGCGATGGCTGGGTGGCGGCCGCAAAGGCCCTGTCGAAGGAATTCGGTCTGCCGATCGCGGTCCACAAGATTGGGCCCCGCCAGACCTGGCAGGACTTTTCCGGCGACTGGGCCCGCGCCCGTGAGATCCGCGATTCCGGTGCACTGCTCGTCCGTCCCGACCATCACGTCGCCTGGCGCGCGGAAGCCGCCGTCAAGGATCCCGAAGGCGAGCTGCGGCGCGTCCTGAAAACCATTTTGGACCGGTGAGGAGCGATCATGGACGCGCATGAAAAGGGCTATTTCACTGAGGAGACCTCCGTCGAGGTGGTGACCGGCCGCAACGCCAACGCCAAGGATGAGCGGCTCAAGCAGGTGATGGAGGTCATCACCCGCAAGCTGCATGAGGCGGTCAAGGAACTGGAGCCGACGCAGGACGAATGGATGGAGGCGATCCTCTTCCTCACCCGCACCGGCCAGATGTGCAACGAATGGCGGCAGGAATTCATCCTGCTGTCAGACGTGCTCGGCGTCTCGATGCTGGTGGACGCGGTCAACAATCGCAAACCCTCCGGCGCCTCGGAAAGCACGGTGCTCGGCCCCTTCCATGTGGCCGATGCCCTGGAACTGCCAATGGGCGCCAACATCTGCCTGGACTCGAAGGGCGAGGACATGGTGATCGAGGGCCGCATCCTCGACACAGAGGGAAAGCCGATCGCCGATGCCGTGATCGATGTCTGGCAAGCCAATGACGAGGGCTTCTACGATGTCCAGCAGAAGGGCATCCAGCCCGACTTCAACCTGCGCGGCATCTTCCGCACCGGGCCGGACGGGCATTATTGGTTCCGGGCGGTAAAGCCGAAATTCTACCCGATCCCCGATGACGGCCCGGTCGGCCAGTTGCTCGGCAAGCTCGGTCGCCACCCCTACCGCCCGGCCCATCTGCACTACATCATCAAGGCGGACGGCTACGAGACGCTCGTAACCCACATCTTCGATCCCGATGATCCATACATCCACTCGGACGCGGTCTTCGGTGTGAAGGAGAGCCTGCTTGCCAAGTTCGATCGTCAGAAGAACGCCGCCCGCGCCGCAGACTACGGCTTCACGGAGGAATTCTGGGAAGTGAAGCACGATTTCGTGCTGGTCCGCTCAGGGGGCTGAACAGTCGCTGCATGCATTTGCCCGCCGATGCAGGAGGTGGAGACAGTCGCCACCGGATGCGTGGAATACGATCTTCATCAAGGTCTGTGGAGGACGAGCCGGTTTCGGCGCGTCCTCCACTCGTTCGTTCGCTGGCTCAGGTCCCCGGCGACGGCATGGCCGGTACAACATCCGGCGCAACCCGGCCTTGCCCGTGCTCACTCCCCTCAACGCTCTTATGCGCATGCGGCCAGGCCGAATGATCGAGATCGAGATCGAGGAATGCCGCAGGCTGGAACACAGGACGTTGCACGCCCGACTTCAGCTGCCCGCGGAAGTCGTCGAGGACGCGCATCGCGACGGGGAACAACATAATGATCGCCATCAGGTTGACCACGGCCAGCAGGCCCATCAACGGATCCGAGAAGAAGAAAACAGCAGTAGCGCCCGGCGCCGTTGCCCCAAGGAAGACGACGACCACGATCGCAAGCCGCAGCGCATGCAAGGCACCCGGCTGAGAGGTCATCACCTTCAGGGCGGTTTCCCCGAGATAGTAGTTGTAGATGATGGAACTGAAGGCAAAGAGCAGGATCGCGAAGGTCAGGAAATACTGGGACCAGTTGCCGACCTGGCTGACCAGCGACTGCTGGGTCAGCACGACGCCGTCGATCCCTTCCACGCCCGGCTGATAGACGGGGCTGAGAAGAATGATGAAGGCGGTGCAGGAGCAGATAATGATCGTATCGACGAAGACCGAGAACGACTGCGTGATGCCCTGACTGATGGGATGGCGAACATCGGCCGTGGCGGCGACATTCGGCGCCGATCCAAGCCCCGCCTCGTTGGAGAACAGGCCGCGCCTGAGACCCTGGGCCAGCGCTGCGCCGAAGCCGCCGCTCACGGCTTCCTCAAGCCCGAATGCATTGGCCACGATCGACCAGATGACGCCGGGCAGCGCCGTGATGTTGAGCACAATTACCAGAAGCGCTAGGCCGATATAGATAAATGCCATGACCGGTATGATCACATCGGCGACCTTGGCGATGCGTCGAATGCCGCCATAGACGATGAAGCCGGTGATGATCGCTAGACCGATGCCGCTCCACAGGCGATCGATCCCGAGGCTGTCATTGACGGCCCCCGCAAAGGTATTGCCCTGGAAGGCGTTGAAGCCGAACGCGAATGCCAGCATAAGGCAGACGGCATAGACGATGGCGAGCCACCGGTATTTGGCGCCGAGGCCATGAATGATGTAGCTGGCTGGCCCGCCACGATACGTGCCGTCGCCGTTGGAGCGCTTGTAGAGTTGGGCCAGTGTCGACTCCACTAGGCTGGTCGCCATGCCGATCAGCGCGATTGCCCACATCCAGAACACCGCGCCCGGACCGCCAAGGGTAATCGCGACGGCGACACCGGCGATGTTGCCGCCACCGACGCGGCCGCCCACGGAAACCAGCAGCGCTTCGCGCGCGCTGATCGCATTCGGATCCCCGCTCTGGTTCTTGGAGGACAGGACGCGGAACATCCGCGTGAAATACTCGATCTGCACGAACCCGCTCATGACGGTGATGAACACGCCGAAGACCACCAGTATGGGGATCAAGGCCCATCCCCAGGTAAGATCCTCGATCAAACCGAAAAAGCCGGTGACGAAATCCATAAGCTGCACCCTCTCAGAAGCGCGGATGCGCATGGCGCGACCCGCAAATCATAAACCCCTTTGCCAGATCCACCCGAGACGGCCGGCCAATCACTCCAGCTGTTCAGCGCTGGAGGAGACACATCCGGGTAGTTCAGGCAGGACCAGAACGAGGTTCCAAGTTCGGAAAGACGGAATTGTTCCAATCAGGTAGCGAGATCCAACGGTGGGGTGCGCAGAGCGGGCGCGGGGCTCGGCATGCGGGCACGCACCAGAGGCCACACAGCCGGGAGAAAATCACCTCTGAAAACACGGATTGGACGTTGCGACTTTTTTTGGGCTAACCTGCAACAAATCGTGTCAGGAGAATGCCGTGCTGCATCAAACCGAAGACACCATCATTCAGAGCACATTGATGAAGCTCGAGGACCATTCGGACGAAATTCGCAAGGTCGTCACCGATCTCGTCAAGAGCGGCTTCAAGGATGTCGACGAGTTGGTTGAACTGGCCGGCATCGCCAGAGAGAGCATCTTGCCGGTGCAACAGGAGTGGCAACCTGGGGCTCGAAGCGCCCGCTGCAGAGGCGCCTGACACCGGGCTGGCACAAGCGAACGCATGTCACCGTTCACCCTGCCCGGCTCAGGAACTGCTCCGTCTGCAGGAACTCGACCTGCACCGAGAAACGATCACCCAGCACCTCCAGAGAGGCGTCATGGGTTACATCGGTACCGCTGCAGACGGCATCCTTGAGCAGGACGACCCGGTAACCCAGATCGATGGCACCAAGCGCGGCGGCGAGAACACAGACATCGGTCTCGCCACCCGACATGACGAGCGTATCGACCCCCTCTCCTGCAAGAACTTGGTGAAGCTCGCCGGTGGTCCACGGTGAATAGGTCATCTTGTCAAAGACCCGTGCGGGCGGCACCAGCGCCTTCAGGGACGGGACGAGGTCGACCATCTCCGGCCCGAGCCGATCGAGGGTCATGACTTCCCATTTCTCGTAGTAGCTGCGCCACATGCCGGGCATCTCCGCAGCCTGCCTTGGCGGCACGAAACGGGTAAAGATCGTCCGCTGCGCATGGCGCTCCACGACTTCCTGAATTTGAGGTGACACCCGCTGCATCCAAGGCACGTGCCAGGGCGTCTGCTCGGCAAACATGCGCTGCATGTCGATGCAAAGGTGGATCCAATTGTCTTCGGCCATCCTGAACTCCATGAGGCCCCAACCCTGGGGTTCGATCACGGTTCCCGCAGGGAGGCGTCAGAGCTCCCGACGCGCGGTTTCCCCCGAGCCTAGTCGGACGGGGTCACCGGCAGACGGCGCTTGTGGTCGCTGCCACGGTAAAAGGTCAGGATCCGCTCCCGAGCCTGCTCGCCGACCGATTTTCCTTCCAGAAAGTCATCGATCTCCTCGTAGGTGACTCCATAGACGTCCTCATCGGGCCGCAGGGGTGCATCCGACTCGAGATCGGCGGTGGGCACCTTGAACACCAGGTCACGAGGAGCACCCATCTGTTCGGCAAGCGAGCGGACACGTCTCTTCGTCAGTCCTGCCAAGGGCAGGATGTCGGCTGCGCCGTCGCCGAATTTGGTGAAGAATCCCATGAGCGCTTCAGCAGCCTGATCGGTGCCGATCACCAGTCCCTTGGTGGCCCCCGCCAGCCCATATTGCGCAATCATCCGCTGACGCGCTTTGACATTGCCCAGATGGAAATGCTTGCGGGAGGGATCGACCAGATCTGCACCTTCGGCCATGATCGCATCGAGCATCGCATCTGCTGCAGGCCGGATGTCGATCGTAACGATACGATCCGGCTTGATCACCGCAAGCGCTTTTTGGGCGTCAGCCTCGTCGACCTGAACGCCATAGGGCAGCCGCACGGCGATGAACCGGGCGTCATACCCGCCGGCCCGCAGCTCCGAGACGGCAGCCTGTGCCAGCATCCCTGCAGCCAGTGAATCGACACCTCCACTGATGCCGAGCACATAGGTCCGGCACGATGACTGACGCAGATACCGCTGCAGAAATGCGACGCGTCTGCGCGCCTCGTCAGCCGCGTTGAATTTGGGAGTGACCCCAAGGGCTGCTGCGATCGACTGCTGTTGTTCTTCCATGGATCACCCGGATGACTTTGAGATGTTGTGGGCCCGGTCGGCGGCATGCGCAGCCGGCCACGCACGTTCCTAGTGCGAAACGGGCGCAACTCGTGATCGTTCCCGCAACGCAACGTCGTCACAACCCATGCAGCACGCGTCTCCATGATGGAAACGGCAGGCGCCGGATTGCTCCTGCGCCCGCTGTCCGTGCATCCGTATCACGACTGCTGGAGCGGCCTCAGCCAATCATGCTCTTGATGCCCTTGAGCATCGTAAGATGGGACTGGATTCCCGTCACCCCGACCATCGAGGCACCGCGCGCCATCGGATCCTCGCCGCTGCGTGCATACTTCTTGTGAATGGCGAGCAGCTCTTCGTGGCCGTCGATCTGCCCCTCGATATACATCGCGTCGAACTCGGCACCCTCGGCAGCCTGCAGCTTCTCAAGCACGGCGGCATGCTTCTGGCTGATGCCAGCCGAGCCCGGCTTGAAGCCGAATGCTTCGGCGACCGCCGCCTGCTCGGCGATTTCCAGTTGCGCGAAGGTCTTTACAGCCGCGTGGCTACCATTCTTCAGCGCGAGCTGGCTAGTGGCTGTGGCAAAGTCGCCGCCCATCAGGGCCGGCAACTTCGCCTGTTCGATCGTCCCGCTTTGGGCAAGAGCGGCTCCCGTTAGAGGAAACATCGCGGCCGTCGCCGCAGTCGAAATCAAAAGACCACGTCTGTTCATTGGCTTTCTCTCCTCGCCCGCTGGGGCTTCAATCTGACCTGCCACCCAGAAAGTCGAACCGCGATCGGCGGACCCGGTTCCTGCCTCTTCACCCAATGTGGAATCGGGTTTCGGTGGACCGCGACCGAGGCAGTCAGCCGCCCTCAGAGGACAGTGTCTTCCGCACCCGCATGGCATCAACGATGGCCATGAAGGATGGCATCTCCGGTATCTCCTCCAGCAGTACATCGAGCTTCAGTCGCCAGTTCGGATACTCGTCCTGGGTTCCCGGAACATTGGTCGACCGGGCCTCCCCCACCATGTCCGCCAGACGAACCGCAACCAGCAGACTGTCCGTGCGAGAAAGCAGCCGATGCAGGGCGACGACAATGTCCTGCGGCGGGATATCCTCGTCCACTTGTGTTCGCCCGACATCTGGCAGCACTCCGGCAAAGGCGGCCGCCTCGAGCAACTCCGTCTTGCGTTGCCGACGCTCCGCGCGCACCCGCCGCTCGGTATCGGCATCGAGAAAGCCCTGCTCCTTCGCGAAGTTGATGTCGTCCGATCTCCACCAGCCAAGCAAGGGCGGCAGGTCGTGGGTGGAGAGACAGGCAAGCGACAGCGCGGGACCCTTCTCATCCGACGAGTCCTCCGGTTCGGCGTCCCCGAAATAAAGGACGTTGTAACCTAGCAGCGCCGCTTTCCGCAGTGCGTCCCGGAAGCCCGGCGGGACATTGCCGAAGTCCTCACCGACGATGATGGTTTTGCGCTCCTGCGACACCGCCGCAAGATCGGCAACCAGTTCGGGAAACGGATATCGAAGATAGCCGCCTTCGGCTGCCGTTTCGCCTTCGGGGATGAGGAAGAACTGCCAGAGGCCGAGCGCGTGATCGAGCCTCAGCGCTCCAGCATAACGCGCGGTCCGGTCGACGAGATCACGATAGTTCGAGCGAGACCGGTCAAGCAGCGGAATGGGCGACAGGGGCACGAGTCCCCAATCCTGCCCCTGAACGCTGAAGGCATCCGGCGGCGCACCGAGATGAAGGCCTGGCAATGCCAGCTCTGGCTCCGCCCAGACAGAGGAACCGTCGGGCACGTCCCCGACGGCAAAGTCCAGATAGAGGCCGACGCGCATCCCCGCGCCGCGGGCATGGTCAGCCGCCTCCTCGAGCTGCAAGGCGGTCAACCACTGCAGCCAGATGTGGAAGTCGATCTCGTCCTCATGGTCATCGGCGAACTGTCGAACGGCAATGTTTTCCCGTCGACGAAAATCCTCCGGCCAATCACTTGGCCCACGTCCGTAGCCCTTTGCCGTCATCTCTGCTGAAAGGGCCTCGAACAAGGCATGTCCGAAAAGCGCATTGCCGCCTTCCAGGATGAAGGCGTCGAATGCGCCCCGCGACAGACGCGTATCGGGCAAGCCCTGGCGCTGCCATGTCCGCCACAGCGCCCTCAAGGCGCTCAATTTTATGGTTGCAACCAGAGCATAATCGACGATGTCCGACCGCCGGGCGGAAGCGATCTTCTCGGCATCCGCCATTTCTTCCTCGAAGCCTGCGATCCTGTCGACCGCGAGGTAGAGTGGATTGAGGAAGCGTCGATTGGAGGGTGAGTAAGGGCTGCAGTGGGTCGGCTGGGCCAGGAACAGCGCGTGCAGAGGATTGAGGCCGATAAAGTCAGCTCCGGCGTCTGCGGCAATCGTCGAGAGGCGTTTGAGATCCTCGAAATCGCCGATGCCCCAGTTTCGGCCGGATCGCAATTCGTAGAGCTGGGTCGAAATACCCCAGAACCCTTGAGAAGACGGCGTCTGAGGAACATGGCAGCGGGAGAGCGCGCCGGGATCAAGGACTGGCCTCGGCCAGTTCCCCGGGATGATCCCGCCAGGCGACCTCTCCGCCAAAGCCTGGGCGATCTTACGTCTGGTGGTCCGCGCTACCCTTTGCTCCAGACCTTGAAGATCCTCATAGCTGTCGGGAAGCACCCCGTTCTTCAACAGCTTTTCGGCCAGAATATCGAGCTTATCCTCTGAACCGTCCATCACCGCTGCCCTTCTTCGATTAGCCTGTCAGAGCTGTGAACCGCCCGGATTGCCCCTGGTTCCGGACTGTCTGCTAGCGGACAGACGGTGCGGCAGGAGGCGGGACACCGGCAGTCCGACAGCGTCAGACTTGGTGAGCGACAGGTCTCATCCCCTCTCGTTGTGCCGGAACATCACCGTTGACAGCGGCGGGAGGTCCGCAGCGACCGAGAAGGGGTGCCCATGCGCTCCAACAGGCTCTGCCGTGACATCGCCGACATGGGTGTTGGCTCCGCCATAGATGGCAGCATCGCTGTTCAGGATGACCTCCCAGGATCCGCCGCCGGGCACACCGATGCGATATCCGCTGCGTGGCACCGGCGTGAAATTGGAGGCCACCAGCACCGCCGCCTGCCGGTCGCGGTCGTAGCGCAGCATCCCGAGGACCGAGTTCTCTGCGTCGTCCACGACAGCCCATTCGAAACCTTCGGGGTGAATGTCACCGTATTGAAGGGCGGGATGGCGCGCATAGAGATGATTGAGATCACGCACCAATCGCTGCAGACCGCCATGCATCGGTTCGTCAATCAAGTCCCAATGCACCGACGCATCGTGGTTCCACTCGCTGCTCTGGCCAATCTCGCCCCCCATGAACAGGAGCTTTTTGCCCGGATGACCCCACATGAAGCCGAAATAGGCGCGCAGGTTTGCAAACTTCTGCCAGAGATCGCCGGGCATCTTGAGGAGCAGCGATCCCTTCCCGTGAACCACCTCGTCATGGGAGAGCGGCAACATGAAGCGTTCGGTATAGGCATAGACCATGCCGAAGGTAATGGAGCCGTGGTGGTACCGCCGATAGACCGGATCCTCCTCCATGTAGTGAAGGCTGTCATGCATCCAGCCCATGTTCCACTTGAGATCGAAGCCGAGACCACCCTGCTCAGGAGGCCTGGTGACATCGGGAAAGGCCGTCGATTCTTCCGCCACGGTGAAGGCGTGCGGGCAACGCGTGTGGATGATGCTGTTCAGGTGCTTGAAGAACTCGATGGATTCGAGATTTTCTCTGCCGCCAAATTCGTTCGGGATCCACTCGCCGGCGGCGCGGCTGTAGTCGCGGTAAAGCATGGATGCAACCGCATCCACCCGAAGGCCGTCCACGTGATAGCGCTCCAGCCACTCCAATGCGCTGGCAATCAGGAAGCCCTTCACCTCGTTACGGCCAAGGTTGTAGATCAGCGTATTCCAGTCCTTGTGGAAGCCCTCCCGCGGATCCTCATGTTCATAGAGCGCAGTGCCGTCGAAGCGGGCCATGCCCCAGATGTCTGTCGGGAAGTGAGCGGGGACCCAGTCGAGGATGACGCCGATGCCATGCGCATGGCAGCGGTCGATGAAATAGGCAAAATCCTCTGGCGTGCCGTAACGACCCGTCGGCGCAAAGAGGCCGAGCGGCTGATAGCCCCACGAGCCTCCGAAGGGGTGCTCCATGATGGGCAGGAGTTCGATATGGGTGAAGCCCATCTCCCGCACATAGGGGATCATCCGCTGCGACAGCTCGACCCAGTCCAGTGATCGGTTGCCATCCTTCAGATCGCGCACCCAGGAGCCGACATGCACCTCATAGACAGACATCGGACCTTCGTCCGCCGCCCGCTCGCGTTGTGAACGCATCCATTCCGCATCATGCCACTCGAACGGAGCGGACGACGCGACGATGGAAGCAGTGGACGGCGCAGCCTCGGCAGATCGACCCACGGGATCGGCCTTTTGTGGCAGCACGTTTCCATGCTGGTCGAGGATCTCGTATTTGTATCGCTCACCGGCAGTCAGGCGCGGGACGAAGATCTCCCAGATACCGACCGGCTGTCGCAGGCGCATCGGATGGCGGCGACCGTCCCAGGCGTTGAAGTCGCCCACCACGGATACGCGCCGGGCATTGGGCGCCCATACTGCAAACCGGACGCCCTCGACACCCTCCACAGTGACCGGATTGGCCCCCAATGCCTGGGTGAGGTTGTAGTGAGTGCCCTGACCGATGAGATGCAGGTCGAGGTCGCCGAGCTGGACACCGAAGCTGTAGGGATCCTCCGTCACCTGAACGGCATCGGGCCAATTGATCAGCAACAGGTAGCCGGCACCTTCTGTGAGCGTTGCTGCGAAGAGCCCGGCCGGATGCAGGAGACTGGCGACGGCAAGCTGCGTGCCGTTGCTGCGGTCGAGGATCGACAGCCCGACCGCGCCTGGCAGGAAGGCGCGCACGACGACCTCCCCGTCCGCACCGCCATGCGGCCCAAGAATGGAAAAGGGATCGCCGTGTCGGCCTTCGACGAGTGCGGAGATTGCTTCCGGCACAATCCCGCCCGCAAGGTGGGGAGCGTCCATGATCAATGATCCTCGTCGAGCAGTTGTTTGATGATTGCCGTCATGCCGGCAAGGGGGATTGGCAGCCATTTCGGCCTGTTGCGCGCCTCATACGCGATCTCGTAAGCCGCCTTTTCGAGCAGGAAGATACCGAGCAAATTGCGGATATCGGCGTCCTCGGAGGCGAGGTCAGGGCAAGCCTTCGTCGCTTGCCGGTATTCCTCGAGGAATGCCATCTCCGCACGCTTTGAGAACTCACGGATGACCGCAAGTCGCCGCCCGCCATTGTGTTCGGTGACCGCGTCGGCGTCGAGTTCTGCCGTTGCTGCCAGGTAGTTCAGCGAGCGCAGCAGACCGGCGACGTCGCGCATGGGGCTGGTCTTGGCCCGGCGCTCGGCAAGGTTTCGAGCCGGCTCGCCCTCGAAGTCGATCAGCACCGCATCGCCTTCCGAAACCAGGATCTGTCCGAGATGGAAGTCACCATGGGCCCGCGTCAGGAGCGTTCCATCGGCCCTGGCGGTCAGCCGTTCGGCGAAGTCCACGATCTCCTCGCGACGGGCAAGCAGTGGACGAGCAGCCTCAAGAACCTCGGCGCCCACGTCGTCGCCGAGTTCTTCCAGCTTCGAAAACGCATAATTGACCTCGCCACTCACCGCACGCCGAAGCACTTCTACGTCCTCCGCACGGGCGTGGAAGGGCCGGAAAGCTTCGTCTTCTGTCGGCGTGGCCAACACCACATGCATTTCGCCGAGACGCGTTCCGATCATGGCGACGAAGTTGAGAAGCGGCCGCAGCTGTTCTGCCGCATCTTCGATGGGGGCTTCAGTCAGCGCGATCTCGTCGGCCACGCGCCGAAGGTTCGCAAGCATCCAGTTCCAGGCATCGCCCTGATTGCGGATGGCGCCCTGCACGATGATCAGCGTCGAGCGCTGCCCCGAAAGGTCCGTCCGCGCCACCTCGCCCAGAAGAGGAGCGATGTGCTCATAGCCCGCATCGGTCAGGTAGCGCGTCATCTCCGCTTCCGGGTGGACACCGACAAACACATGGCGAATGAGTTTGATCATCGCGAACTCGCCGACGATCAGCGAGCTGTTGGACTGTTCTGCCGAAAGCCAATGGACCGGCATCTCATCGTCCAGCGCCAGGCAATCCAGAGCATCGGTGCCGAGGAATTCGATCTTGCCGTTGCGATCCGTGGTGACCGAGCGGTTGCAAAGCCCCTGCAGGATGCCCCGTGCCAGGGATTCCATGGAGAAGCCATCGGTCAAGAGGCCAACACGCTTGCCCTGCCGCAAACGCGCCAGCGCAAGCTGCTGCGCCAGGACGTTCGGCGGCCCTCCCTCCCAATCGACGGCAAGCGGCAGCTGGTAAGTCTCCACGTGATCCGGCAGCACGGCCGCGATTTCGCAAAGCACCACGCCATCGGCGAAGGGCAGCGGCGTGGCAGAGACGAAACGCGCGGATTGCAACGGCTGATCCTTGGCGCCGAACCAGCGCCGCTTGGAGAGATAGGCCGGCAAGAGCTCCGTGCTCAGCACCTGCTGGTGCTGCGCCTCTTCCACCAGTTCCGTCAATGAACGCCGCACGACAAGTGTGACGAGATCACTCAGCTGCTCCGGCGGTGCCGTGCGCCACGACGGGCCATCGGCATCGGCGCTGAGCTGGAACCAGTAGAAGCCATAGGCGGGCAAGCTCAGCAAATAGGTCAGCTGCCCGATCGGCGGGAAGGGCGACATGCCCGTCAACTCCACAGGCACCCGTCCCTCGAAAGCCGACAGATCGAGTTCGACCGCCTGCGGCACGCGAGAAAGGTTCATCACGCACAGTAGGACGTCATCCCCGTCCTCGCGCAGATAAGCGAGTATGCGCCGGTTGCTCGGTGCCAGAAGCCTGAGTGTCCCGCGGCCGAAGGCTCGGTAGCTGCCGCGCAGGGCCAACATTCTTCGCGTCCAGTTGAGAAGCGAATGGGCGTCGGCAAGCTGAGCCTCAGCATTGACCGCCTCGTATCCGTAGATCGGATCGGAGATCGGCGGGAGAACGAGCCGTGCTGGGTCGGCCTTGGAGAAGCCGCCATTGCGGTCGGGCGACCATTGCATGGGGGTCCGGACACCGTCCCGGTCGCCCAGGTAGATGTTGTCGCCCATTCCGATCTCGTCGCCGTAATACAGCACTGGCGTGCCGGGCATCGACAGCAACAGCGCGTTCATCAGCTCGATGCGGCGTCGATCTCGTTCCATCAGGGGCGCGAGGCGGCGGCGGATGCCGAGATTGATCCGCGCCCGCTTGTCCGCGGCATAGGTGCTCCAGAGGTAATCCCGCTCCTCGTCGGTCACCATCTCCAGCGTCAGTTCATCGTGGTTGCGTAGGAAGATCGCCCATTGGCAATTGTCCGGGATGGCCGGCGTCTGGCGCAGGATGTCGGTGATCGGAAACCGGTCTTCCTTGGCGATCGCCATATACATCCGCGGCATCAGGGGAAAATGAAACGCCATATGGCATTCGTCGCCATCGCCGAAGTATTCGCGCGTATCCTCCGGCCACTGGTTGGCCTCGGCGAGCAGCATGACACCCGGATGCGTCTCGTCGAGTGCGGCCCGGATGCGCTTCAGGATGACGTGCGTCTCCGGCAGGTTTTCGTTGTTCGTTCCCTCGCGCTCGACGAGATAAGGGATCGCGTCAAGGCGGAAACCGTCAATGCCTGTCTCCAGCCACAGGCGCATCACCTTCAGCAATTCCTCCATGACGAGCGGGTTGTCGAAGTTGAGATCAGGCTGGTGCGAGTAGAAGCGATGCCAGTAATAGGCACCGGCAACCGCATCGAAGCTCCAGTTCGATTTTTCGGTGTCCAGGAAGATGATCCGGGTTTCCGGAAACTTCTGATCCGTGTGCGACCAGACATAGAAATCCCGCTCAGGGCTCCCGGGCGGCGAATGGCGCGCCCTCTGAAACCAGGGATGTTGATCGGAGGTATGATTGATGACGAGTTCAATGATGACCTTCAGATTGCGGTCGTGTGCCGCCTGCACGAACTTCTGGAAGTCATCCATCGTCCCATAGTCGGGGCTGACATTGTTGTAGTCGGCGATGTCGTAGCCGTCGTCCCGGCGCGGAGAGGGAAAGAACGGCAGCACCCAGATCGCGGTGACCCCCAGGGCCGCGATATGATCGAGCTTCTGGTAAAGTCCTTCGAAGTCACCGATCCCGTCGCCATTGGCGTCGAAGAACGACTTGATGTGCAACTGGTAGATAATGGCGTCTTTGTACCACAGAGCATCGGATGCCTGGCTCGCAGCATCGGAATTGAGATTGGCTGTATCCATGTGTCATACCTCCCCGGCGCGGACGCGCCAGATTGCGAAAGGCAAATGGCCGGGATCGAGCCTGATCCTCTGCCACTTCCCGTTGAAGCTGAACCTGCTGCCACCGACCAGATCCTCGAGATCAAGCGTCCCGCCGTCGTCCATGCCGAAATGCCACAGGGGGATCTCGATATCGCTCTCCTGCACGCCGATCGGATCGAGGCTGACCGCGACGAGCACGACGTTGTGTCGACCGGCGCTCGCCTTTTCGAAGAAGAGGACATTTTCGTTGGAAGCATTCAGCAGTGTCAGGCCGAGATGGGACTGCAGCGCGGTATTCTGTCTGCGGATGCGGTTGAGCATCGCGATCTCGGCCTTGATGTTGCCCGGCCGGTCGTAGTCCCAGGCCCGGACCTCGTACTTTTCACTGTCGGCGTATTCCTTCCGCTTGGCGTCCGGACGGCCCTCGCACAGCTCGAAGCCGTTATAGACTCCCCAGAGACCCGAGAGCGTCGCCGCAAGGGCGGCACGGATCAGGTAGGCAGGCCGCGGCGCGTTCTGCAGGAAGTCCGGATTGATATCGTGGGTATTGACGAAGAAGTGGGGACGGAAGAACTCTCGCGGCTCCGCCTTCGTCAAGTCGAGCATGTATTGCTCCAGCTCCCACTTGCTGTTGCGCCAGGTGAAGTAGGTGTAGGACTGGGAGAAGCCGACCTTCGCAAGGCGGTACATCACCTTGGGACGGGTGAAGGCCTCGGAGAGGAAAACCGCTTCCGGATGACGTGCCCTGACATCGCGGATCAGCCACTCCCAGAATGGCAGAGGCTTGGTATGCGGGTTGTCGACGCGAAACAGCGTGACGCCCTGCTCAATCCAGAGCTCAACGATATCCCGCAGTTCGACCCAAAGCGCCGGCACCGCATCCCGTGCATAAAAGTCGACGTTGACGATATCCTCGTACTTCTTCGGGGGGTTCTCGGCGTAGCGGATCGTGCCGTCGGCACGCCAGTCGAACCAGCCGGGATGCTCTTTTAGCCAAGGATGATCGGGAGACGCCTGGATGGCCAGGTCGAGCGCGATCTCCAGGCCTTCGGCGGCAGCCGCCTTCACAAGCCGGCGGAAATCCTCAAAGGAGCCGAGTTCGGGGTGGATCGCATCGTGCCCGCCATCCTCGGATCCGATGGCATACGGGCTACCCGGATCATCGGCGGCAGCGATCAGGCTGTTGTTGCGTCCCTTCCGGTTCGTCCGTCCGATGGGATGGATGGGCGGGAAATAGAGGACATCGAAGCCCATCTCGCGGATCGCAGGCAGCCGGGCAATCACATCGTCGAAAGTGCCATGCCTGTTGGGATCCCCGCTCTGGGAACGCGGGAAGATCTGATACCAGCTGGCAAAGGCCGCATGCCGCCGTTCCGCATCGACAGGATGCGGATCCGAGCGGACCCGAAACGGTCGCCGGTCGGCAAGACCCATCAGGCGGGACGCCTGGGATGAAAGCAGGAGCTCGACCTTCTGCCTGTCTGCGGATGCCCGTAATTGCTCGAGGAACGTGGCCAGTTCATCTTTCGCCGAAGGATCCATCCCGGGCGCGGGATCTATCGCCGCCCGCTCGACCAGAGCCTCGCCCTCCAGAAGCTCAAGGCGCAGGTCCAGCCGCGCCTCGTGCTTCTTCACGAGCTCATAGCGATAGATCGCAAAGGGGTTCTTCCAGGATTCAACGCAGAACTCGTAGCGACCATTGCGGTCAAGAGGGAAGCTGGAGCGCCAGCGATCGTTTTCGACGAGCGCCATGCGCACCTCGCGCCAGCTGTCCTCGTCTTCGGCGCGATAGAGTAGCGCTGCTGCGAGAACGTCATGCCCGTCGGCAAAGATATCGGCCTCGACGGTGACGATGTCGCCTACCACGCGCTTGACTGGGAAGCGGCCACCATCGACCTGCGGCGTGATCTTCTCGATTGCGATGCGGGGCGAGGCCGCTGCGTCCGCAGCAGTCGTCTGCGCGCCGGCGGTTTCGATGGAGCTAGCCCGCACAGTTGCCAGCAGCCGAACTTCACCCGGCGCAAGTCTGGTGCCGGCCTTGTCCTCCGAGGGCAGGAAGGGCGAAGCGAGCTCGCGCAGGGCATGCCGCGGCAGCGTCGTAGTCCGTCTAAGGTCGCGGTTGATGACGATCAGCTCCATCGTCCGTGCCAGGCGCGGATCCGGGGCATCACTCTTCGTCACGACGGTCGTCGGACCATTGGCATCGATGCTGATCACCGGAGACGACCGACCGGCCTCGTCGGGCCGCACAAGAGCAGCATTCGCCGAACGGATTTCGCCCGAGAGATCGAACGAGCCACCGTCACGCAGGGCGCGCAAGCCGCCGCCGTTCCCATAGGTCGCATCAAGCGGCAGGCTGGCGCCGAACTCAAAGCCCATGGGAATGAGCAGCCCGCCCTCGAGCGATGCGGCAACCTGTAAGGCCCGCATAGAGCGCCGTTCCCGAAGCTCCCGGCTATCCATGCCATGGGCAATTCGCTTGGCAAACGGTGCCTCCGGGAAATGGATCTGCAGACCGAAGGCCTGCTGCAATCGGAACTCCTCCGGGAACCAGTCCTCCTTCAAGTCCCACCAGGCGAGAGACGAAAAACATCCGTGAAAGCCGCGCTGCGCCAGATCGCGTCGGAGGGCAAAATCAGTACCCGGAGTGAAGGCGAAGAAATGCGGTGCACGTTCGGCCCTGACTGAACCCGACTGGGAAATCAGACCGTCCCAGACCTCAGCCGGTACAAGACCGAGACCGACACAGCGAAAGCCCGAGACGCCGGCAGCGGTCAACAGTTTGATCCGTTGCCGCCACTCTGCGAGCCGCTCCTCTGCCTCCGCAGGCCCCAGCTTATGCCACGAGCCACCGGCCTCTATTGGCGCAACGCGGGGATCGAGCGCCGGTGGACGATCCTGGACAAGCCCTGGATGTATGGCGAGGTCGAGCATGAAGTCGAGACCGCGTTTGCCGGCTTCGAGGGCCAGTGCGGCAACGGCCTCATTGACATTGACAGCCAGCCCCAGTGCTTGATCTGTCTGCTCGAAATCAGCAGCCTCAAACACGCTTCTGGTTGGTCCGCGCTTGAAAAGTGGAGCGGTAAGGACAGCACTGAACCCGAGAGCGGCGGCATGATCGAAGACCGCACTCCAATCAGGGGGGCCAGTGAGAAGCAAAGGGTTGACGTAATAGATGCGCGGCAAAGGGAATGTGCTGGTCATGCGGCTTCACCGATGACCAGTCTCTCGGCTCTCAGCCATGCCGCGTCGTCTTGTTGATGTCTTCTCGCCATGTCACGGCCTCCAAGCATATGACGGCTAACAAGCTGGAGGCGACGAGGTTCCCTAGTTTCCGTGCCGTCGCGCCATCACTGGCGCTCCCATGTGCCTGACCGCCGCATACCCGTGATCAATCGTTTCCAGCAAAATTTTAGGGGGCGGGGTGGCGGGAAAAATGTCGTCTGGCGAGCGCTCCTTTACGCGCCCGGTTGCCCCGATAAAGCGTTGAAAACCAGAGGAACAAGCCATGGGAAAGCGACCCTGAGGTTTCACCTGCTAAGGCGCCTTCTGGCAGGGGAGGACCATCAGCCGCCTGATCCGCATGGGGAACCATCCTCTACGTCCGTAGTTGGTCACCCGGCAAACCCTTCCATCCAGGGCCACGAAAGGCGTTACGTGAGCGAGTTTCAGGACGAATTTTTTCAGCCGACCGCCCGTTTTCAGTTTCGGGATCGTCAGAACCGCTGGGCAACCAAGCGACAGGCAGCAGTCGATGCAAGACCGAGGCCAGCGCCCCGTCCAGACCATCATGAGGGACGCCCGCTTGTCGTCGATCTGGACGGCACACTGATCCGATCAGATCTCCTGATCGAGTGTGCCTTTTCCGAACTGAGCCACCGGCCGCACTCGATCATCGACATGATCCGCGCTCTGGCAGAGGGAAAATCGAGCCTCAAGCATAGGCTCTCGGAGCCTCGTGATTTCAATCCCGCAGCGCTCCCCTATGATCCGGAAGTCCTGAAAGTGATCCGTCAGGCCTCGAAGGAAGGAAGAGCCGTTTACCTCGCATCGGCAAGCCACGAGCGACTGGTCGAAGCGATCGCAGATCATCTCGGCCTGTTCACGGGCTGGTTCGCCACGAATGCGATGACCAACTGCGCGGGAGAGGTCAAAGCCGGGATCCTGGTTGAAGCCTTCGGCGAAGGCGGTTTCGACTACATCGGAAACGACAAGGCGGATCTCCCGGTTTGGCGGCGCGCGGCAAGAGCTTACGCCATCCGCACACCGGCAAAGGTTGCGCGCCAGCTCTCCAACGAAAGCACCGACGTGGAGCACCTGTCGCATGAAAAGCCCACCTGGCGGACATGGGCGCGCATGCTACGGGTCCATCAATATGCCAAGAACGGACTGGTCTTTGTCCCCTTGCTGGCCAATCACCTGTTCAACTGGGCAAGTGTCACGCAGGCCTTGCTAGCCGTTGTCGCCTTCTCCCTGTGTGCCTCAAGCGTCTACCTGCTGAACGATCTGGTCGACCTGCAGGATGACCGCGCCCATCGTACCAAATGCCGCCGACCGCTGGCCTGCGGCGACATACCCCTGTCCTACGCGCTGATGACGATCCCGCTGCTTCTCTGTCTAGCGTTCGCCACGGCCGCATTCATATCCATTCCCTTCGTTGCCGTTCTCGCTGGTTACTTCGCCCTCACCACGGCTTATTCCTTCCTGCTGAAGCGCAAGATGATTCTCGATGTGGTGGCACTTGCGGGCCTCTATACCACCCGCGTCATCGGCGGTGCGGTGGCGCTCTCGGTGACCGTATCGCCGTGGCTGCTTGCCTTCATGATGAGCTGGTTCCTGTCACTTGCCCTCGTCAAGCGCTATGTGGAACTGATTGCGCGAAGGGACGCCAAGCTTCCGGATTCCAAAAGCCGGGACTACCGCAACAGCGATGTCGGCATGGTGGGTGCCCTGGCGGCAGCCGCCGGGGTCAATGCTCTCACCCTCTTCTCCCTCTATATCTCCAGCGACGACGTTCATTCTCTCTACACCCGGCCGGAGATCCTCTGGCTGGCGGCGCCGATCCTGACCTACTGGATCGCGAGAGTGCTGATGCTGGCGCATCGAGGACAGATGCACGACGATCCGGTGGTCTTTGCGCTGAAGGACAAGATCAGCCTGCTGAGCCTCGGCGCGGTGAGCGCGTTCATGCTCGGCGCAATGTGAGCATGGGGGAGAAGTTCGTGCCTGCTGCTTCACCGACACAATCGCAGCGGACCCAGCTCTGGGTCCGCTATATCGGTTTTGCCGTCCTCGCCACCGGGGTCAACTTTCTTGCTCAGGAGACCGTGGTCCAGGCCTTGCCAGGCCACCCCTTGCTGTTGTCGATCCTCATCGGGACGGCCGCCGGCTTCGTCGTCAAATACATCCTCGACAAGAAGTGGGTCTTTTTCGACGATTACACGTCGCATAGCAGCGAGGCGAGGAAGATCACCCTTTACGGTCTCTTCAGCGTGCTGACGACGCTCATCTTCTGGGGCTTCGAAGTCACGTTCTGGTTCATCTGGGGCACCACCTTCGCAAAATATGCAGGCGGAGCCCTTGGCCTGGCCATCGGATACATGACCAAGTACGCCTTGGACCGCAGGTTCGTGTTCCGCTCGGAAGGGTCTTGAGATGATGCTGGAAGGTTGGGGACGCTATCCCCGGCTCGTAAGTGAGGTCGTTGACTGTGCGACGCCAGCGGCAGTGGCTGGCGCCGTGGCCTCCCGCGACGGGCTCATTGCGCGCGGCAACGGTCGCTCCTACGGCGATGCGGCAATGGGCGATGTGACGACCCTCATGTGCCGCGGCCTCGGTCGCATGAAGAACTTCGCCCCGCAGACCGGGCTCCTGACCGTCGAAGGCGGCACCATGCTCGCCGACATTCTCGAGTCCTTCATCCCGCGCGGTTACTTTCCTCCTGTCGTCCCTGGTACGAAATTCGTCACCGTGGGCGGCATGATCGCATCCGACGTGCATGGCAAGAACCATCACCGCGACGGCGGCTTCGGTGCCCATGTGACGTCATTCAAGCTACTACTTGCCGACGGAAGGCTGCTCACCTGCAGCCGCGATGAACATGCGGAACTCTTCTTGGCCACGATCGGCGGGATGGGTCTGACCGGCATCATCACCGAAGCCTCCTTCCATCTGAAGCCGATCGAGACGGGCTGGATCCAGCAGAAGACCATCGTCGCCCGCAATCTGGCGGAAGCTCTCGCTGGCTTGAAGGCGGCCGACGAGACCACTTACAGCGTTGCCTGGATCGATTGCCTCTCGCGCAGCGCATCGCTCGGGCGCTCGCTCATCTTTGCCGGGGAGCACGCGACCCGCGATCAGGTCCTGGCGCAGAAGACGGAGAAAGACCTCTTCCCCCCGCCGAAGGGCGCGAAACTCTCGATGCCGATGGACTTGCCGGGATGGGTCCTCAACCGTGCAAGCGTGTCAGCGTTCAACGAAGCCTATTTCCGTTCAGGAGCGCGCAAATCCGCAGCACCCTCGCTCGTTCCCTGGAACCCCTATTTCTTCCCGCTTGATGGCATCCATCAATGGAACCGCCTCTATGGCAGCCGAGGCTTTCTCCAGCACCAGTGCGTGGTCCCGGAAGACAACGCGCTTCACGTGCTCGGAAACATTCTTGAGCGGTTCGCGGGCTCGGGCAAGGGCTCATTCTTGGCCGTACTCAAGAAGCTGGGCGCCGGCACAGGACTCCTATCCTTCCCAACCCCCGGCTACACTCTGGCGCTAGACCTTCCGGTCACCGATGATGTCTTTCCTCTGCTGGAGGAGATCGACAGGATGGTTGTGAAGGCCGGCGGACGGCTCTATCTGGCGAAGGACGCAAGGCAGTCGCGTCAGACATTCGAGGCCGGCTACCCGCAGCTGGCGGCGTTCAGGGATATCAGACGTACAACCGGAGGAGACACCCGCTTCGTCTCCCGTCTCGCAACAAGGCTCGGCATATGAACAGAACCGGCAAGAGCGTCCTTATCGTGGGAGCCACATCCGACATCGGTCGCGCCACGGCACTCACCTATGCAACGGCAGGCTGGGACGTGCAGCTTGCGGGCCGTAACGGCGGAGCCGTGCAGCGGGAAGCGGATGACATCGTCACGCGCAGCGGTGCGAACGTTTCCGTCCACCATCTGGATATTCTGGACAGCAGTCATTTCGATGGCTTCATCGGTGACCTGCCAAGACTTCCGGATACTGTGGTCTGCGTGGTGGGAGAACTCGGCGAGCAGGCGCGCGCCGAGAGGGAGATGGAACACGCCAGCCTTGTCCTGCGCACCAACTTCGAGGGACCCGCGCTGTTTCTGGGTTTGCTGGCGGAGCGATTTGCGGCGCGCGGAACCGGTACCATCGTGGGCATCAGTTCTGTCGCCGGAGACCGCGGCAGGGCATCGAATTATGTCTACGGCGCCGCGAAGGCGGGCTTTACCGCCTTCCTTTCGGGTTTGCGCAACAGGCTTGCTGCGGTTGGCGTCCGGGTGGTGACGATCAAGCCGGGCTTCGTCCGCACGCGGATGACGGCGGGCATGAAGCTTCCGGGCCCCCTGACGGCGGAGCCGAAAGAGGTGGCAGTCGCAATCTTCGCCGCCGCGGAAGAAAAGACGATGCGTGACGTCATCTACGTCCGCAGCATCTGGTGGCCGCTCATGGCGGTGATCAGATCCATTCCGGAGCCGCTCTTCAAGCGGTTGAAGCTCTGATGCTGGCCTTGGCCCGCGGCGATACGGCAAAGACGGAGCGAAAGCCGTGGCTCTCGCGCCGCACCGCCATTCTTGCGATCGGCATGGCCTGCGTCGTTCTCCTAGCCTTGCCAGGCGCGACGGTCACGACCAAGTCACTCGACGAGTTGTTCCTCATCATCGACGGCATTCATCGCGTTGTCGCAGGCCAGGTACCGAGCCTCGACTTCCACACGGCGCTCGGTCCACTGAGCTATTACGGACCGGCAGCAGCCTACGGTCTCACGGGTAGCTTCGGATCGGCAATGCCTGTCGCCATGGGGATCGTCACGGCCTGTATCACCGTGACCGCCAGCCATGTCCTTGGCTCGCGCCTGCACCCATTCCTGGCCTTCGTGTTCGCCGCGTTCCTGTTGTTCATCCTGGCAGCTCCGATGAACCTGGGAGAAGGCGTAACCGCACTGTCTTTCTCCATGTTCTACAACCGGATCGGCTGGGTGGCGCTTGCCTTGCTGCTTGTGCTTTATCTGGTCCCTCGCCGTGAGATCCTTCACCAGACGCTGGTAGATGCAGTCTGCGCAACGGTTCTGACAGTCTTGATGATCTATCTGCGCCTGACCTATGGGCTCGTGGCGCTTGGTTTCCTCCTGTTCATGCTCACGGATCGCCGGCAGTGGCAGTGGGCCGCTCTTGCGTTGCTGCTCGTCGTCGCAACGATCCTCGTAGTCGAAATTCCGTGGGGCGGTTCCTTGGCCTATGTCCAGGATGCCTGGAGGGAGATACAGGAGGCGGGTGTATTCACAAGCAATCCGCAGAGACTGCTGCTGGCCAGCGTGGCCCACATGGCAGACCTGCTCCTGCTTTCGCTACTCGCCGGTCTGGCGCTCTGGCGCCAATGGAGATTGCGCGACCTCGTGTTCTTCATTCTCTGCGCCACCGCCGGCCTTTGGCTGCTGAGCCATAATGTCCAGCGATGGGGGATCATCTCGATCCATGCAGCGGCGGCCGTTGCAGCCGAGCGGCTCTTGCGCGAGATGGCCGAAACGCCGCAAGGCGGCGAAGGCGCCCTCGTCAATCGCAGCGGCGTAAAGCTCTTTTTCCTGGCCTTCACGCTCCCCACCATCCTCCATTGCGGCATGGCCCTGGTTCTGCATGCCGGCGCCGCCACCCTGCGTGCAGGAGAGGCTGTCGAACTGCCCCAGATGTCGAATATCCGTCTCGCTGACCTGTGGACCGGTGGCGATTTCGGCGCAGGCAGATGGTACCTGTCCACGATGGAGGACGGACTTTCGCTTCTTCGCAAACAGACGGAACCGGTTGGCCGGCTGGCCGTCCTGGGATCGGTGGACGTGTTCAGCGCGACGCTGGATTTGCCTCGCAACAATGCAGTCATGACCGATCTTCGCTGGCCGAATGTCGGCGCCGACGATGCCGCACGCCCGACCCGCACTCTTGCAGACGTCGATAGCGTGATGCTTCGCAATCCTGGCGATGCGCCGGGCGGCGCTGCGGCCGAATATCTTGCCTTCCTGAACACGAACTTCTCGAAGGTTGAGGAAAGCCAGCACTGGATGCTGTTTCGTCGCAAGCTGCCGGAGGCAGGCTCGCAGTGACGGGCGGCCCGGAGGGACACGTACGGCGCAACGCAACAGGGATCGGCATTCTGATCATCGTGCTGGTCTGTGCAGGCTTGTTGGCCTTGCCCGGCCGCACGGTGACAGCGGCCTTCACCAATGATGTGCTGATCTTCCTGGATGGCGCCCACCGCATTGCCTGGGACCAGCTGCCGAACCGGAATTTCCACTCGGCCCTCGGGCCTCTGGTCTTCTACATTCCCGCGATCGGATACGCGCTTTCCGGCAACCTGGGTGCCGCCATGCCAGTCGGCATGGCCGTACTCCTGTTCGCCATTGCCCCTCCCATGATCCGCATTCTGCAATCCCGGTTGCGCACGCCGATCGCGCTGGCCCTTGCCGTATTCCTGGTCCTGATCCTCGCCGCTCCCATCAATCTTGGAAGCCCCGCCTCGCTTCTCACCTTCGCCATGTTCTACAACCGTATCGGCTGGGTGGCGCTGGGACTTCTGCTGGTCATGTACCTGAGACCACACCAGGCAACCCGCGGAGGCAACCTCGCAGATGCCGCGGCTGCGGCCATTCTGCTCCTGCTGCAGCTCTATACGAAGGCGACCTATGGCGTTGTCTCACTCGCCTTTCTGGGCTTCATGCTGCTCGATCGGCAGCAACGAAACTGGGTCGTCGGATGCCTGCTGCTGACAGTCGCAGGAGCGGCTGTCATCGAACTGATATGGCGCGGCACCTGGCTTTATGTGCAGGATCTTGTCGCGGCAGCGCAGGTAAGCGGCGAACGGAACCTCCTGACCATCGTCCGGTCGGCGCTCAACAATCTGGCAGATCTCACTGTCTTCGCGATTGCCGCCTGTATCCTCTTGTGGCGGAGCCGCAGCATCCGCGATCTGCTTTACTATGCCTTCTGCGCCGCTGCCGGTCTTCTGATCCTCAGCCAGAACGCCCACGGATGGGGTATCCTGACCCTCTATTCCGGGGCAGCGGTGGCAACCGAAGCCGCCTGTCGCCTTCGCACCCCTGCTCGTGCCGATGAACCACCCACCAACCCATCGGTCATTTTCGGCTTGCCGCTTCTGCTTGCCTTCTTCCTGCTTCCACCCGTTGTTCATCACGCAACCGTGCTCACCCGTCACGCGTGGCTCGCCATGACCAATGCGGGAACGTCCCTGCAACTGCCGAACCTCGAAGATCTGCGGCTGGTGGGACCCGGAGCCTCGCCCAAGACATTCATGAACCGCTATCATGAGAGCATCGCGAGCGGCGGTAAGTTGCTTCAGTCTCTGACACCGCCGCCCGAACGGGTCGTGGTCCTGGATTTTGTCAATCCGTTTTCTGCCGGGCTTGGTCTTCGTCCGCCGACCGGCGACAGCGCCTGGCTGCATTGGGGCCGGAATATCGACGAGAAGACGCATATTCCCCCGCAAGACCTGCTATCGGATGCCGAGATCGTCATGATCCCCAAGATCGGCATCAACAGCGTGCCACTGCAACAGCTCTACGGCCCCTTCATCTCTCGCGAGTTTGATCTCGTGCAGGAGAGCGATACCTGGATTGTCTATCGAAAACAGGAGACAGGAGATCCGGCACGGTGAGTGGGATCGAACGACAGGGTGTGGCATCGTCAGCGGCTCCGCCGCCACGCGTGAGGTGGCGGGCTGCCTTCGGTTTGCGGGTCGCCATCCTGATGATCGGCGTCGCGCTTGCAGCAATCCTGAGCCTGCCCGGCCAGACCGTCACGACCAAATATGTCAATGACCTCTTCATCTTTCTGGACGGGGCGCACCGGATCTGGTCCGGACAGGTTCCCAACGTCGACTTCCATAGCTCGCTTGGTCCCCTGGCCTTCTATCTCGCAGCAGCCGGCTACGGCATCTCCGGCACCGTGAGCGGCGCCATGCCCGCCGGCATGGCATTGATCGTCATTCTGCTTGCTGTGCTCGCATCCGAGATCATCGCAAACCGCATGCGACAGCTGATCGGCCTGCCGCTCGCCCTCTTCCTGCTTCTCATTGCAGCCGTCCCCGTCAATCCCGGCGAGTGGATCGGCGAACTCTCCTTTGCCATGTTCTACAATCGCATCGGCTGGGCCGCACTGGGCCTTCTTCTGGTGATGTATCTGCCGCGGCGGCCGGAGGAACCACAGCGGCCAGCACTCGATGCCCTGTGTGCAGCCACCCTCTCGCTGCTGATGCTCTACACCAAGATCACCTATGGCCTGATGGCGATGGCGTTTCTCGCCTTCATGCTGACCGACCGCCGACAGCGCGTCTGGAGCGCCATGGCTCTCGCATCGATCGCCGTCTCGACCATGGTGATCGAAATCGTCTGGCAAGGGAGCCTGAGCCACCTGAATGATCTGCGTCTGGCCGGAATGGTCAGCGGCGACCTGCCAACATTCCGGGTGATGGCGGATGTGGTCCTGACAAATCTGGCTGATATCGCCGTATTCGGAATAGTTGCCGCCCTGCTGCTCCACCTGCGCAGGCGGGTCAGGGATTTTCTGTTTGTCGGCTTCTGCCTGGCGAGCGGGCTGCTGATCATCGAACAAAACTTCCAGATCGTCGGGATCCTGACGCTGGGCGCAGCTGCTGCGGTGATTGCCGAACAACTTCTCAGCTCGCAGACCGCGACGCGGGGGAATTCATGGGCGCAGGGATTGCCGCTGCTTCTCGGCGTGCTGATCCTGCCGCCAACAGTCAGCCATGCGATCAGCCTCACCATGCACGCAGGCTACGCCCTATCCGGCGAGGGAGAGCAGATGGCGCTTCCCCGGTTCGACGGGATCCGTCTCATTCCCATCTGGAGCGAGGGACAATACGAGGCCTTCCGCCGGTACAACGCCTCCATCGCCGATGGCGCGGCAGCCCTCGAGCGCTTGGGCACCCCCGCCGAACGGCTAGCAGTTCTCGATTTCGTCAATCCCTTCTCTGCGGGCCTGAACCTTGAGCCACCGGCCGGCGACAGCCCTTGGTACCACTGGGGTCGCACCCTCGATCGCGACCATTTCCCGGACCCCGCTGACATCTTTGCGGATGTCGTGATCATCATGGAGCCCAAGTCGCCGATCGAGATCTACACTGGTCGCGGCATGCGGGAAGTCTATGCCGATTATCTCGACCAGCACTTCTCCGAGGTGATCGAAACGGCGCAGTGGAAGATCTATCGGCGCCGCTGAGCAGAAGCATGGACGGCCTGCTGAGCAATGAGGCCGATCAGCAGCAGGATGAGCGACCATCCATAGACCGACCCGGTGGTCAACTGCGTCAGGGCAGGCTTACCGAACTGCGCCAGGACCAGTGGCACGGGTATGGTGAGCGCAGCAGCGACGAGCCACGCCCATGCCCTGTGCCAGTGATGGAGAAGCACCGGCAGCAGAAAGAGCGTGTAATGGATCCACCCCAGGGGGGATGCAAGCAATGCGGCGAGAAGGGCAAGACAGCCGATCTCCACCACCTGCGGCCGCCGCAAGAACGCCCAGGCCGCGAGCGACAGAAGGAGAAGACCGCCAAGCACCGGTCCGAGCAGCGGCAGCCCCGCGCGCGAAGCAAGCCCGGCGAAAGAGGCATTGGTGAGAAACACGGCACGTTCCCCATCCGAGGCAACCAGTGCCAGCCAGTCCAGGTAGATCTGCGGCCCGAACAAGGCCAGGGGCACAGCCGCCACGATGGCTGCGGTGATGGCCGCAGCAACGACCGGCCTCCAGTAGCCGGCGAGAAAAAGCAGCACAGGCCAGACCAGAAAGTTTGGTTTCATCGACACGAGCAGGCCGATGAGGATTCCCGCCTGAACCGCCTTTCCGCGCTCGAGAAGAAGCCATGCTCCGACCGTTGCCAGAACGAGCGGCGTGTAGATCTGGCCGAGATAGAGAGTGTCCCAGAAGCCAGCTAGGGCAAAGGCCCAGACACCAATCAACACCGCCTCCAATCCGCCGCTGTAACGTCGCAGCAGAAGGAGGACGGCACCGAGATAGGAGGCAATGGAAATTACCCACCAAACCCTGAGTGATGTCGACTGATCCGCCATATCGAAAAGCTGGAACAGGAGGGCCGAAATCGGTGGATTGAGGTTTGGGTTCCAGGCTTCAAAGCCCGGGAAGACGACATGAGGGGTCAGCGGCGGGTAGATACCGTAAGGGTCGAGACCATCAGCCGCAGCGCGCCCAGACGCAATAAAGGCGCCGAAGTCCCAAAGACCGTGATCAGACACCACACGCGGATACTCGAAGTTGATCGCCCAGAGGCCGAACACCGCAAGACCCAAGGTCACCGCCAGACGCAGCATTCGCTGCCAATCATCCGATTGTGGAAGTTGCCTTGCATACATCCGCCTTGTCCTTTCTCTGGGGCACTTTCCGCCCCATGCAGAACGAACAAACGTCTAGTTGGTTGCGATGACGGCCAGCAAATGGAACCAGCCAAACCTGCTCCGACGCGTGGACCCAGTCCTTGCCGTCTCATCTTCTGGACTTTGAGACTTCAGCTACTCCGCCGAGATCCGGATTGCGCCCGCCTATGCGAGCTTTCGCACGTTTGATTCTCAAGAAATTAAGGGAAAACGAATACAAGAAACCCCTATATTTTTGAGGATTTCGCATGCCCGTCTTCTTGCGCCGAAAGAGCGTCACCGTATGGTGGCTTCCCCTGCTGATCGCTGCGCTCACGATGATTCTGCTGCTTGGCGCTCTGTTGCTGGCGGCCAGCAAGGCCGACGAAGCGGCCGCCAGACGACAGGACGGATTGCTCACGCTGATCGTTGCCAACCTCGAGACCTCGGTCGCGCACGATCAGGAAAGCGCCACGGTATGGGACGACGCGGTGCGACATGCCAAAATGCATGACCGCGAATGGATGGCGTCCAACCTTGGCGAGTGGATGCACACCTACTTCCAGCACGATGCAGCACTCGTCCTCTCGGCGAACGGTGACGTTATCTACGACTTTATCGCAGATCCGGAAAACTCGGGAACTGCCGTTGAGATTGCAGCGGTCCTCGGGCCGCTGACGGAGCGCCTGAAGCGGCGCCTGGTGGCCGGCGAAACGACCGACAGTGCCACCATCCTGTCTATCGGAGAGAGCGATCTTCTTGAGATTGCCGGACGCGCCGCAATCGTCAGCGCCAAGCCCATCGTCTCGGACAGCGGAGAGATCGTCCAGGAACCGGGAACTGAGTACATCCACGTCGCAGTCCGCTATCTTGACGGAGTGCTGCCGCAAAGGATGGCAGAAGACTACCAGTTCGAGGACCTTGCCTTTGAGCGCGAACTGGGTGCGAACGGCAGCCTCTCCTCGGTTACCCTTCAGTCGAGATCCGGAGAAACGGTCGGCTACTTCACCTGGAAACCCTTCACCCCCGGAGCCAGTGTCATCCGCGCCGTATCGCCGGTGATCCTGCTCGTCGGCCTGTCCACGTTCTGCCTGACGAGCCTGCTCTTTCACGGCATCTGGCGCCGCTCGTTGAGCCTTGCGCACAGCCAGCGGGAACTCGAGCATCTTGCCAGACACGACGCGCTGACCGGTCTGGCCAACCGGGCCAACTTCAATTCCACCCTCGAGCATCGGCTCGCCGTGGCCACGGCGGAGCGCCCCCTGGCGGTCATGTTCGTCGATCTCGATCATTTCAAGGCGGTGAACGACACCCATGGACATCCCGTTGGCGATGCTCTGATCAAGCAGGTCGCCGAGCGGCTGGTTCAGGTCGCACCGTCGGCGCTCGTATGTCGCCTGGGAGGGGACGAATTCACCTTGCTTCTCGATGCCTGTGATACCGCCGACATCGAACATCTGGCGGACACGATCGTGACCCGGCTGCGCATGCCTTTCCAGATCGATGGGCGACGCATAACTGTAGGCGCCAGCGTGGGCATCTGTCTGTCGAGCCCCGGCCTTCAGGCAATCGATATCACGAGGCATGCAGACATCGCCCTCTATCACGCCAAAGCCGCGGGCAGAAACACCTTCGCGGTATTCGGAAGCCATATGGAAGAGCTCCTGCGGCGGCGGCGTTCGCTCGAAAGCGCGCTGGCCGAAGCCCTGGAGACAGGGGATGGCATCGAGGTTCACTATCAACCCGTCTTTGCCGCCACCGATGGTCGGATCTCCTCTCTTGAAGCTCTCTGCCGCTTCAATCATCCGGCCTTCGGCGCCGTCTCACCGGAAATCTTCATCCCGATCGCGGAAGAAGCCGGGCTCATTCAGAAACTGGGCCTCTTCGTACTCGAAAACGCCTGCGCGCTGCTGACGGAACTCCCGGACCCGGATGTAACCGTCGCCGTCAACGCTTCAGCAATCGAGCTCATGTCTCCAGGCTACCCGTTGCGCGTGCTGAACATGCTCGCCCGCTTCGGGATCGCTCCCCAGCGCCTCGAGATCGAGATCACGGAGCGGGCCGCCGCCGATGCGGATGGCCACACCGCCGCTGCGATGACCTGGCTTCGAAATGCCGGCGTCAAGTTTGCCGTGGATGATTTCGGAAAAGGCAACTCCTCCTTCGGCCAGTTGCTCAGCCTTGAGGTCGATCGCATCAAGATCGACAAGATGTTCGTCGACGGTCTCAAGCACGGCGGCGGCATGCCTCTGGTGGAAGCAATCGTGCAGATGGCACGACACAAGGGGCTGAAGACGACGGCCGAGGGCATTGAAACGGTGGAACAGCGGCAGACCCTGACCTCACTCGGCTGCGATCACCTGCAGGGTTTTCAGCTTTCGAGACCGCTGGATCGCGACCACGTCATCAGCCTCCTGGGCGAAGCCGTGCACACCAGCGCAAGGGTCGGCCATTGACGGCTCCAACGGGGCCTCCACCGCTCGGATCGGTGGTTAACCCTCTGTCAACCATCGATTTCGTGGGTGAGATCTTGCCCTGAACCCGGACGCCTCCCGTCGAGTTACTCAGTAGCAGAACGACGAGCGAGGTGAGGGATGAGGTCGATCAAGATCGTCGCAGGCTTGGTAATTGTATTCCTTGCCCTCTTCGTCGTCATCAGGGAGCAGACAGCCGGGGTAAGCGCCAACGCGTTCATCAACGCGCGTGTGACGACAAACCGTGCGCCCATTGCCGGAACAGTTGAGCTGGTTCCGCGGCCCTTGGGAGCGAGGATTAGTCAAGGGGAAACGTTGGGAACGATCGCAGATCCGCTCGTCGACAACGTCAGACTTGCGGATCTCCAGCAGCAGAGGGCGGCGACAAAGGCAGAACTCGATCGCTTGACGCAAAACGCCGCCACCCTCGCCGGTTCGATCGAGAGCCTTGCCACCCGTGCAGAAAACTACAAGCGGGAACGTATTGAGCAGCTTCAGTCACAAATCGAGGGGGCAGAGGCATCCGCAAAGGCCGCAGAGGCCCGCCTTCGCTTCGCGCGTGTCGGTCTGGAGCGATCCAGCAGGCTAAGTGATCAGGGCCTCCGCACGGGAGAGGCGCTTGACCAGTCGCGCTCCCTTGCAGAGGTGGCAGAACTCGATCTCCAGAGCGCCCAGGAGAGCGTCAGGATCGCACAGATCAACCTTGCCGCTGCCGAGCGAGGTATCTTCCTCGGAGATGGCTACAACGATGCACCATATTCGGAACAACGCATCTCCGAGCTGGAAGTATCGCGCGCAGAGCTGAACGCAGGCGCGACAGCGCAGGAGACAGTCCTCCAGGCACTTGAAGCTAGAATTCGCGCCGAGCAGGTGCGTGTAAACCGCCTGAGCTCGGCGGCACTGGCTGCCAATGTTTCCGGCCTGATTTGGGACTATCTCGCGATTTCCGGCGAAACGGTTCAGCGAGGGCAGGATCTGTTGAGACTCGTGGACTGCCAGTCGACGATCGTCACTTTGTCGGTGACCGAGCGCATCTATAACCAGATCACGCTTGGCAGCGCAGCGCAGTTCAGGATGAACGGCGACGACCGCCTTCTTCCGGGCGTCGTTACACGCGTTGCAGGCTCGGGCGCCTCCATTGTCTATCAAAATCTGGCGATCGCACCAAGCCAGCGTCATCTGGAGCGCTTCGATGTCACGCTCGACGTGCCGGCTCTCCGCCAGCAGCCGGAATTGCGTTGTCTCATCGGTCGAACGGGCCGGGTATTCTTCGAAGAGCGCCCCCTCGATTGGTTGAGACGGATGTGGAACTGATGGTGACCGATCTACTTCGCGGCAGCGACTTGTGGTCCGCCGCAATGCTGTGTCTGCTTGTGATTGGCGTCGCTCTGATCAGTTCGGCAATCCTCGACCGCCACAACAACCTCCACCGAAGTATTCTCTTCTCCCTCAGCGCGATCCTGACCTGCCGCTACATATTCTGGCGTGCCACCGAAACCGTTCCCACAGCTGCCCTTACACTGGAGACGGCGTTCAGCTGGACGTTTCTCGCCCTTGAGACGGCCGCCAGCTTATCGTCACTCAGCGCGTTCCTCATCCTGAGCCGCACGCGGTCTCGTACGGCCGAGGTCGAGGAAAACCTGAACTGGTGGCAGCCGCGCCAGCCGAAGGTCGCGATCCTGATTGCCACCTACAACGAAGAGCGCAGTGTGCTGGAGCGCACGATCATTGGCGCCAAGTCGAGTAGCCATGGCGACTGCAACGTTCTGGTCCTCGACGACGGGCGGCGAGACTGGCTGCGGGATTTCTGCCGGGCGCAGCAAATCCGCTACGTCCGACGGGCGGATAATCTCGGGTCGAAGGCAGGCAATATCAACCATGCGCTGGCCCTGCTTGCCACGGACGAAGTCCAGCCTGATTTCGTAGCAGTCCTCGACGCCGATTTCGTGCCACATGCTGATTTCATCCCGCGCGCGCTGGCTCTCTTCCACACCCAGGACGTCGCCCTGGTGCAGACGCCGCAGCACTTCTTCAATCCCGACCCGATTCAACACAATCTTGGTCTCAGCCGCTCCTATCCGGACGAGCAGCGCTTCTTCTTTGACCATCTCCAGCCGAGCCGTGATGCCTGGGGTATCGCATTCTGCTGCGGAACCTCGTCGGTCGTTCGCTGGGAAGCACTAATAGAAGTCGGCGGTTTCCCGACGGAGAGCATCACGGAAGACTTCATGCTGACACTTGTTCTGCAAGATGCCGGATATCGGACGGTCTATCTGAACGAGGCGCTGACGGAAGGGCTGGCTCCAGAGGGACTGAAGGAATACGTGACACAGCGCGCCAGATGGTGCCTTGGCCTCATGCAGATTGCGCGCAGCCGCTTTGGCCCGCTCGGGCATAGCCGGCTGCGGCTACGGGATCGGTGGAGTGTTGCCGACTCCATTCTTTTCTGGCTCACGAGCTTTCCCTTCCGCCTGGCAGCCGTCACCTTTCCCCTGCTCTACTGGTTCTTCAACATCACGGTCGTCGATGCCAGTGTCCCTGATATCATCGCCTTCTTCGTACCCTATTACCTCTGGGTCCTGTTCTCGCTGAACTTCGTGTCTGGGGGCCTCATCGTCCCCATTGTGAACGACGTGAGCCAATTGCTGGGGGCGCTTCCCATCACCCGCGCGGCCATCGTTGGACTGATCAAGCCGAAGGGGCATCCCTTCAGTGTCACCGCCAAAGGCGGTGATCGCACCAAGGTCGTGATCCAGTGGCGGCTGATGACGCCGTTTCTGCTGCTGTTCATGGCGACGCTTCTGGGCATCCTTCTGGGTATTTTCCTCGACGCATTCGCCTTTAACGACGCAGGCGATGGCAAGGCTGTCATCCTGTTCTGGACGATTTACAACCTGATGATCCTCGTGGTCACCCTTGCGGTTTGCATCGAGCTTCCCCGTGCCGAACAGCATATGGCCGACCACCCCGAGCGATGCGTCATCTACTACGGTGGGCGCTTGAAGCGCGTGTGGCTGACGGATCTGACACAGGGAACCGCGCGCATCCGCGGCATGCCCCTCAGAGCTGGCGTATCGCTGGAAATCAAGTTCCGCGATCTCGGCGACATGCAGGCACATGTCCTTGAGACCCAGGGAGACGGAGCGCTGTTGTCCCTCGATCTGTCCGAGAGCCAATACGAACTCTTGCTGAAACGCCTCTATGTGGAAGGTGTCGTACCCAGCATAGCCTCGACTCGAATGTCCGCAATCATTGGCTCCGTCCTCAAGCGCGCAAGCCGACTTTAGCGCCCACTAATCCTGCCTGTGGCTGTCGGCCTGTAGCCTTGCAAGAGCGCTGCTGATCATGCTCATCTCCCGGGTGCGCGTGCTCTCCATGGGATAGGTATCCTGACCATTGGCAATCTCCGTCGCATTGATCGCCAGCCTTGAGAAGGGGCGAATGAAGGCGATGACATAGAGTGCGGTGAGCAGAAGTAGCATGGCGCCCATACCTGCGAGCCTTATGATGAGATAATCGGACATTTCCTCTGCCGGAATGGTAGCTGCCGTCCCGTCGATGCGGGCAACGAAGTTCCATCCGAACTTCGGCAGTCCCTGATAGTCGAGTTCGGGAACCGTCAGCGTGAAATAGGACCGGCCATCCGGCCACGCCTCTAGACTGGTACCGATTGCGCCTGCCCGGGCTCTTTGAAGGCTGCCGAGTCCGGAGAGGTCCGGGAGATCCGCGACGGAGGAGGCCGACAGACTTCCCGTTGGGCCGACGATGACGACATCGACATTCATGGCCTCGGCGAGCTCGCGGACCAGGCGACCCACCCAGTTGACATTCAGATGGACCCCGAGCACGCCGCGAATGGCTCCATCGACATCCTGCAGCGGAAGGGCGAAGTCGATGAACCGAAGGGGCTCGTCTTGGGGAGGAAGGCGGGCCGCAAGGAGAACGGCGTTGTGCGCATCGCCGGCGAACGGGCCTTTCAGGCCCTCGCGGAACCAAAGTCTTTCGCCGACATTCTCTCCGACCAGCAGTCCGTTTGCGGCGACTGTGACAGTGCCGTCCGTCTCCGCATAGCCTGCCCAGGAGACCACTTCCCCTTGCCCAACCAGGGCATTCAGCCGATCCTGTAGGGCTGCGGGGGTCAGCACGTCGGCATGCCGCCGGACTGACGACAGAGCCTCCCACTCGCGATGAAGCGCCTGAGCGATGGCTGTCTGTATCCCGCGCGTGCGAGTCTCCAGGGCCCGTTGAAGACTTGCCTCTTCGAAGCCCCGCGCACGATCGGCAATCAACACGTAGGCAATCGTCAGGCCGAGGACCGCACTGATGGCAACGAAGGTGACGGTTATCGAGGCCAGAGTGGGAAGGCGAGATGGCGCGGACCTATTGCTCATGTATTTGAACTCCTGACGCCCCCGTAATTTGCATATAGCGCGCAAGCCGCTGCTTCGACTGCGGTTTCTTGCCCGTAAGATGATGCGGCGGATTCCAGTCCGGCCGACAGTTGCGACCTTGTGCGGGCGATCTCAAGTGGAATCGCCACTGGGAATCCGACGTTGCGACCTTGGTGCCTGTGTCTTATCCCTATGATCCTCGAGAGTTGCGGATCACGCTGCAATGCCGCTCACGGCAGCAGCATTCCCATTTCTGCCACGGCGATCAGGAAAGCATTCACACTTGCATACTATTCATGGTGAGCAAGTAGGAGAGCGACACAACCGGATCATGGAGGCATGCGGATGAACGGAGCGGCATTCTTCCTTGTGGTGAACTTCGTCGTCGCCTTGTCCTTTAGCGCGGTTTTCCTCGTGGTCGCCCGACGAAGCCTGTCTCCCCTGGCAGCGATATGGCTGGGCGCCGGTTTCGGCGTAGCCTCCCTGTCCGCAATCTGCGAACTCCTCGTCGCCTATGTGGGCCCACCTCGCGTCTGGGCCCTGGGCGCCTTCTCGACCGTTCTCTGCGGCATGGTCATGCTGACGGTGGGCATCGGAGAAATGTATCGTCGGCGGGTTGATGCGCGCATCATTGCCATTTTCGTCTCGGCAAGCCTCTTCCTCGCCTATGTGATCTACGACCTTCCTCGGGGGACGCCCCTGCACGCATTTCTCTATCAGAGCCCCTTTGCGCTGGTTGTCCTTGCCGGCGCCTGGATCGTGATCTCGGCATCCGAGCGCACGGTCATAGACCGCTTTCTCGGCTACCTGCTGCTGACAACGGGCCTGCACTTCTTCGCCAAGGCAGGGCTGGCCGTCGTCTTTGGCTCCGGCACCGTGGCACGAGATTACGTTCACACAAATTATGCGCTGATCTCGCAGAGCATGACCGCCGTCCTGATGGTCGCGGTGGGACTGACCTTGCTGGCAAAGCTGGTATTGGAAATCATGGCACTGCAGCGAACGGAGTCCGAGATCGACATGCTGTCCGGGCTCGTCAATCGGCGCGGATTTGACCGACGTGTCCAGGATCTGTTCCGGAGCTACCCGAATGGGCCTCACGCGATCATCCTGTGCGACCTCGATCATTTCAAACGCATCAACGATACGTTTGGACATCAGATCGGCGATGCAGTGATCCAGGCTTTTGGCGAACACCTGCGCAACTGCACCGCTGAGGGGTCTGCGGCCGGCCGGCTAGGCGGTGAGGAATTTGCCCTGTTCCTGCCCGGGACAGATGTGGATGTCGCCGTCCAGATTGCACAACGCCTGCGCCTCGAGACCATGTCGCTCCGCAATCTTCCGCCGTCGCTGACCGTGACGGCCAGTTTCGGCGTAGCAGCGGTTTCGGCGGAACACGGACTTGCAGAGGCCTACCGCCAGGCGGACCAGGCGCTCTACAAAGCCAAGAATGCCGGGCGCAACCGGGTCAAGCTCGCCACGAGCGGCTTCGGCGCGGGCTGAGGCTGATAGGGCAAGAGCCGCCAGCTTCGCCTCCACCGGGCACAGCATGCGCATGGCCTGCCAGCGTTTCCGAATTGGCCAAGCACGCCGGGCGCCGCCACAGCCCCAGAGCTTTCTGCCGTTCCAGCCTGGTCTACTCCCGGCCCGCCCGAAAGGAGTAGTGTGAGGCCTGAATGGCAACTCCATCTCCGGTCGAGAACCTGCCATATCTGGTCATCGAACAGGCGTGCAGGCAGAGATCCGGGGCGATCAGGATCCGTCAGCGTTCACGTCATTGATGGGAGGGTCACCGGGGGATGCGGGCGAGATGAAGCCAAGAGAAGTCAGCCAAAGTCGACGCGCCACAAACCTGCTTCTCGGCCGCCTGCAACGCGCCCTGCGCCTTTGTCCGAACCGTCTCCCATGACGCAAGTCGAGATAGGCGCTGACATATATCCGGCTGCTGGCGGCAAGGCCCACGCAACGCTCTCGGAGCGGACAGTGAAGGCTGGCCTGTGGATGACTGGTGGGCGCCTCTTCACCAAGTGTCTGGACTTTATCACGCTTTTGATCCTGGCGCGCTTTCTAGGCCCACAGGAATTCGGCCTTGTTGCGATGGCGATGACCGCCGTCCTCATCGTCGAGACCGTGTCCGAGATGCCTCTGGCGGCAGCGCTGCTGAACCATCAGCAACCCACCGAGCGCATGTATGACACGGCCCTCTCCATTGCCGCACTTCGTGCGCTGGCAATCATTGCGGTTCTCTGCGTGACGGCTTGGCCGCTTGCAATGCTCTATCACGAGCCACGCCTGATCGCCCTGCAATGCGCCTTGTCCCTGGCACCCGCCATGCGCGGCCTGCTCAGTCAGAAACTGACAGAGTACACGCGCAAGATGGATTTCAGACGAGACGTGGCGCTCGAGATCATCGCAAAGGCGGGCGCGCTCATCATCGCCGCCGTCTTGGCCATCACCACCGGCAGCTACTGGGCCATCGCGATCGGCAAGATCTCCAGCACAGCGCTTGCAATGGTGGCCTCTTATTTCCTGGCCCCGCAGCGGTTTCGCTTCACGCTGTGCGAGTGGCACCTCTTTGCCGACATGCTCGGCTGGAACGCCGCCCGACAGTTTCTATCCGCCGTCAACTGGCAGGCAGACAAGGTGGTTCTGCCGCGTTATGTCGACATCGGAACCTTCGGCCAGTTCACCTGGGCCGACAGTCTGATTGCCGTGCCTGCCCAGGCGATCATCCAGCCGATCACGCCGCCTCTGTTCGCTGCTTTCGTCACGGCACGTCCTGCGGGCACGCTGGATAAGATCTACCTGAAGGCCTCGGCCGGCGTGTACGCAGTCATGGCCCCGCTCTTCCTGATGATGGCACTACTGGCCACACCGATCATCCACTTGATTTTGGGGCCTGCATGGCAGGACACCGCGCCGATCTTGGCATGGCTCGCCCTCGCAGCCGCCGTGGGTTATGCACCGACAGTCCTGTTGCCGGCGCTTGCCATGTCGCTCAACAGAACCCGGGTAGCCTTCGAGCAACTGGCGATCGAGTTCTGCGTGAAGGTGCCACTTATCATCGTCCTGACGATGCTGATGACATTACAGGGCTTGTTGCTGGGTCACACCATCGCGGCGGCTGCCGGTTTTCTGGTCAACCTCTTCCTCGTTAGCAAGTTGATCCACGTCAGCGTCTGGACGCAGCTATCGAGCCTCCTCCGCCCGACGGTGGCCATGGTTCCGATGGCAGCCTTCCTGCTTGTGGCGCAGCCGCAGTTCAGGGCGACCGACAGCGCGCTGCACACCATGTTCGATCTCGCCTGGGTTTCTTGTGTGGCAGTCGCGATCTTTGCGGGGGCGAACCTGCTGATCTGGAAGCTTGCAGGCACGCCAGATGGCTACGAGTCTCTGTTCTTGCGGATGACCCGGAAGTTTGTCGGCGGCTGACGAGGTCAGGGACTTCCACGACGGAAGAGACCTCGAGCGGCAGCGGGAGGCTTACGGGAACAGGCGTTCACTGCAGATCTATCCGAGGAGTGGCCTCGAGGTGTCGGTACGGAGACTGCCCTGCAGATGATTTTCCGGGACGAGCTTTCTGGATCTGCTGGGAGTATATGTCGAGCAGCTCCCGTTCCCAGTCCTGCGACGACAAGGCCAGTTCAGCACGGTTGTGATACCCTTTTCCGCTCATCAACGCGATGCGCGCGTCGTCTACTGCAAGTTCCGCAAGCGATTGGCTGAGCGCGCCGGTCTCATAGGGATTACAGGCTATTCCCACACCCTGATCGACAATCTCGTTCCGCGTCGCAGCGAAGTCGCTGATGACAACAGGAATGCCGGAGGTCAACGCCTCGTAGGCGACAAGCGAAAAAGTCTCGCGCGAGCGTGTCGGCACAACGACACATCGTGTCTTGGCAGCGAGATCCATGAGCCCCGCCCGGTCCTTGAAGCCCGCGATTGTAGCCCCGGGATAGATCGCGGCAATCTCCGGGGCCAGAGCTCCCTCTCCGACGAACGCAATCGGCACATCGGCCTGCTTGGCGGCTTCGGCAAGGAAGAGGACGCCCTTGTCATGCTCCAGACGCCCCACAAATAGGAAGCTGCGGTTCTTCTCGGCCTGCACGCGTTCGACCGACCAGGGCTGTATCGGATTTCGCAACACCCTGATCATATCGCCTGCAATGCCGCCCCTCTCAAGAAGTGGCACCATTCCGTCATGCACGGCAATGACAGTGGCCCCCGATCCGCACAGAGCCATTAACACCCGTCTCTCCAGATCCCGCACAACCCGCCATGTTTTTTCAAGACGGGAACGTCGGTCGCAATTGGCGGCAAGGCATGACAGCGACAGGGGTTTTGCCGTGCAGGGCAAGCCCCGCTGGAAGTGAAAGTAGCCTCCATTCGGGCAGGCCAGGAAATAGTCATGCGCCGTCAAGATCACGCGGTCCATGACGGGCCGAAGCGCGTCAAAGATGGATGGCGAGAGAATCTTGGACCAATTGTGAACGTGGTAGAGCGTTTCCGGAGTATCCTGTGTGCGAATGAGCGCCTTCAGCCGACGTGCAGCGGATGTGTTGTAAAGACCTCTGACCACCGCTGTGGCGAAGCTGCTGCTCCTGAGATCGCTGGCACCCACGGCGTGAACGCGGACGCCGCGCTGCACCAGCTCCTCGTTCTGGCCGAAATCGCCGCAGAAATAATCTACTGACAGTCCGCGATCCACAAGCATCCGGGCATTCCTGAGCGCGATGACGGAAGGACCGTCACGGGGCTCGCAAAGATCGCTGATGACGACGACCCGATGCGGGACGCGGTCGGGCCCACTGGCATGCATCACTCCGCTCATCACGCGTCGCCCCTATCCCCGACGTTGTATCGCACATGATCCACATCCGACTGCACCGGCAGCCGCATTCAAGGAGGTAGCCGTTTCCCAGCGGATGACGGCTTATGCCCTCCCGGCACCAACTGGTTTCCCTTCAATGGTGGCAGAGCTCCGCGTCTTACCCAGAACAATTGCCCGCTCTGGTGCGAGCTTGCCGGTCAGCCCGTCGCGCAGCGCGAGGATATTGCCCTTCAGTCGTCCTCTCCGGTCGACATAGGGTTCCGGCACAAGCGAGCGGACCAAGTTCTTCGCAATGTTCCGAAAGATCTGCCCCGCAACGAGGCGGGGTTTCATGGTGCCCTTCTTCATCAGATGCAGGGGATTGGCGACCTGCGAATAGCCCAGCCGCTCCCCACTGGTGCGGCCGCCCTTTACGCCCATGTGGACGCCTTGGCATCCCGACCATCTGACGAGGCGTGCCCCAGTCTTCGCCAGTTGGCCTCCGAAATCCCGGTCTTCCAGCCAACCATAGAGCACGAGCCGCTCGTCGAACCGCAGCGAACCGATCGCGCTCGCCCGGAAGGCCATGTTGCAGCCATACGGGCTGAAGGGCTCGACCCAATGCTCTTTGCCGGTTCCGACGGCCTGCTCAACCAGGCGAACAGCCTCTTCGAACGCTATTCCCGGACCCTGGATACCGTCAGCAATGACATGCCCGGTAACGCCTGCGACAGACCTTTCGTCGTCGAAGACCTGGGCAGCCTCGGCCAGCCAGTCCGGATGGGCGATAAAGTCATCATCGAAGAAGACGACCATATCGGTTTCTGGCTCAAGATTATCGAGAGCAGTGTTACGCTGCGCTGCAAGACCGAGTGGACTGAGCACGATCTTGACGCCCTGAAGGCCAACCAGATCTCCCGCATCCTCCAGGGTGGCGCAGGAGACGATCACCGAAGCCGGCGTCAGCCGCTGCGTCGCGAGGAAGTGGCGCACCGTCCGGGAAACGACGTCCGGTCGCCCAAGCGTTGCAAAAATGACCGCCACCTTCGGTGTGAGCTGCCGGAAACGGGTTGCGCGCCTGGCTGCAACGCTCGGATCCTCCAGAAGCTCAAGGTAACCTTCTGCACTGGTGTGCCAGGAGTACTTTCTGCATTGCTCCCGCCCCCGCCCGATTAGGTCTGCGCGCAACTGGCTGGATCCCGCCAGCTTCTCGATATGGGTCACCCACTGTACCCGGTCGACAGGCGACGCCATCAGAGCCGCATCACCACAGACTTCAGGCATGCTCGCACAATCCGACGACACGACGGGACACCCTCTGGCCATGGCTTCAACTATGGGAAGCCCGAACCCCTCCGTCAGCGACGGAAAGGCAAGGCACAGCGCTTGATCGAGGAGATAGGCGAGATCGTCATCTGAAACGCGGCCAGAACAATGGACGTTGGCAGGCAGGCTATTCCGGCTCGCGGTGCATGGATCGCTCCCGCCGGCGATGACAACATTGATCCCCAATTCATCAAGCCGCGGCGCGATGTCGATCAACAGCGATATGTTCTTGTGGCGCGCGCTGGACCCGATCGCCAGGACGAAGGGGCGGTCGCCGGGATGAACCGGAAGCTCGATCGACAGACTGGCCCGCTCCGGCTCCCACTGCAACACGTGCTCGTGACCATTCGGCAGAACGACGATCTGCGAGAGAGGGATCGGCAAGTAGCGAGCGAGCTGTCTGGCCGAGGCATGCGAGACCGTGGCAATCCTGACGCCTCGGAGGGCAAAGAGCGGTTGCAGACAGCGGTAAGCCATGCGGAAGCCGCGCGAGTAGCTGCCGGGAGACGAAAGCACATTGGTGTCGTGAATGCAGACGATCTGCTCGCTCTTGATAACGGGAGCCATGTTGCAGAGGTTGAGGAGCCTCTGTCCCCTTGCCGCCACTGGGAGTTCGAACTGCTCCCAGGTATAACCACTGAACTTGCCGACCTCTGCCGCATGCAGATTCTGATAGAGTGGATGCTTGGCAGCGGTTGGTGAAAGAACGGCCGCGCCACGGGCTGCCTGCATCTGATCGAGCGAAGCAACGATGTTGCGGGCATACCGCTGAACGCCGCTGAGATCCTGGGTGAGATAGCGACCATTGATGACGAAAGATGCTGTCATGTCGGCCTGCAAGCGATGTTCGCAAACGCGTACTGGAACCAGTGGGTCACGCCATTCTCCTCTTCGGCTGGCCGGAATGTATCCAGCCTCACCCGTCGATGTCATTTGGCCAGCGCAGATCTTGAGCGACCGCCGGCAGAAAGTTCTCCTCCGATCTTGAGACAGGAAAACCTTCGACTTTCAGTGTATTGGCCTCCTCGGTCGGGTCATAGTGAGCAGTGCTGCTGAAGCCTCATCAGAAAGGGGTAAGGCCCCTCCCTCTTATGGGCTGGCCCACACTGGCTGCAGAGGAACAAGGGTTCAGTGCAGCGGAGCGTGGCTCAGATCCTCGAACACGGGCGAGAGCGTGGTGGCATATGGCTTCACGTCAACGACAGTGTGCCTTTCAGAGAGAGCCTGGTCGATCACGCGCTTCATGCCGGCCTTGAAGTTGGCGGCGCTGAACTGGGCCGCGTGGAGCTGGATGAGTTCGGGGTGGAACCGGTGCTCCATGGTCTCGAAGAGCTCGATGGAATCGGCGAGCGACTCCACAGTCTGTTGTTTGAAGAGCAGCCCGGTGTGCCCCGGAACGATGGTATCGAGAGCACCTCCCCGACCGAAGGCGATAACGGGGCGTCCGCTCGCCATCGCCTCCACCGGCACGATGCCGAAGTCCTCCTCACCGGGGAAGATAAGGGCACGGCAGCGGGCAAGATAGGTCTTAAGGTCGGTGAAGGAAGCCGGCCCCACAAATCGGACGGTCGGTCCGGCAATCCGCTTCAGCGCCGCAATATCCTGGCTGTCCCCATCCCCGACCACGACGAGGTTGCGGTTGAGCTTGGTGAAGGTGCGGACGGCAAGGTCGACACGCTTGTAAGGCACAATCTGACCGGCGCAGAGATAGAAGTCGTCAACACTCGCGGCCGGAGCGAAATCATCGACGGCAACGGGGGGATGGACCACGATCGAGGAGCGTCGATAGTATTTGGCAATGCGGCTCGCCACGTGATGGGAATTGGCGACGAAGCGGTCGACCCTCAGGCTCGAGTTCGCGTCCCAGGCCCGCAGCAGAGGCGCAATCAGGGGCATCATCGTTCTCGCAAGGAGCCCGGCATTGCGTCGATACAGATGGTAGTGATCCCAGATGTACCGCATGGGAGAATGGCAGTAGCAGACATGCACGGCCTGTGGCGGAGGAATGATGCCTTTTGCCGGTCCGGATTCGCTGGACAGGATAAGGTCATATCCACTGAGGTCGAAGCTCTCGAGCGCGAACGGCATGAGCGGCAGCAGCGACTGATACCGCTTCCTTGCTCCTGGAAGGCGCTGGAGGAACGATGTGAAGATCCGGTGTCGCCGGAGCTTGTCGGAGAGTTTGTCGTGATCGCAAACCAATGTGAAGATGTCTGCGTCAGGATACATGTCGCACAGCGCCTCGACGACCTTCTCGCCGCCGCGCATCGACACAAGCCAGTAATGGACAATCGCTACCCGCATACCACTCATTCCCGTGATTTGAGGCTCGCACTGTAGGCAGTCAGGTAGCCCATCGCGAAGAACCCCCTAAGGTCACCCAAGGGAACAATCCTTTCGAGATCGGGCGGAATGGCTGACCGAAGTAGGCAAGTGCTCGTGAGGCCTGCTCTACTCATCTCATCCTTTTGAGGTGGAGGCTTAGGCGCGCCTACCAAAAGTGACTAGGTAGAGACGAGGCGGAGAGAATTTACTCGCAGCCGCAGGGCGCGATGATGAGTGACGTAAGGCCATAGCCTCAGGGACCCCCTCTGTCGGCGCTGGCATGATCATCACGGGACCGCGACATGCCGAGACGAACGACTGCGACGCCATCAAGGCCCGATAGGCCATCCATGCGGCTGCTGTGGCTTGCCGCCTTCACGGCTCTTGCATTGCCCACGACCGGCTGGACAGCGACAGAGATCCCCCTGATGCCCCTGACGCAGGTGCGGGTAACGGTCGTCGAGTGGATTGCATCCACAGGCGAGTACAAGGAATGGACACCTCTCAACGGCCAGTATGTCATTTCTCCCTCCGGCACGATCGCCATTCCGCTTCTCGGTGAATTCTCCGTCGAAAATGAAACACCGAGCCAGGTGGCCGGAAAGATCAGCGCGCTCCTCAAGAGAAAGACAGGCCTGGCTGAACCGCCGGTCGCATCTGTCGAAGTCGTCCGCTACCCGATGTTCTACATTTCGGGTGTTGTCGAGCGCGCCGGTGAACTGGAGTATCGCCCTGGCCTCACGGTAACCCAGGCCATCGCCATGGCGGGGGGACGGGAGAAACGCTCGGATGCGACCGGGTCGCGCGAACTGGAACAACTGAGATATGCCGGCGAACTCAACAGCTACGATCTGAAACTCCATCAACTGATGGCAAGGCGGGCACGGCTCGAGGCAGAACTGGCGGATCGCGCGAAAATCGACTTTCCGCCAGAACTCGTCAACGCTCGCGACGGAAGTGCGGGCAAGGTCTTCGTCCAGAGCGAGACGGACCTCTTCGTCGCACGCGCAGAAGCCCTGAAGCGTCAGTTGACCTCGCTCTCCGAACTCCAGGTTCAGCTGCAGCAGGAAATCAACGTCCTGAACGAGAAAACCGCCGTGCAGGATCGCCAGATCAAGATTGCGCAGGACGAGTTGGCCAGCATTTCCTCGCTCGTCGATTCCGGAACGCTGGCGAAATCGCGCGAGACGGCGCTCGAGCGCGTGGTCGCCGACCTGAGCAGCGATAAGCTGGATTTGGTCATCGCCGCCATGCGGGCAAAACAAAAGCTGAGCGAAACCGAACGGGATGCGATTGCCCTGAAGGGTCAGCAGCGGACGGAGGCTGGCCGCGAACTTCAGGAAGTGGTTGCCGAGTTTGAAGACACCAAGCTCAAACGCAACACGGTGATCGCACTCCTCCAGGCGGCCGGAGCTGCGGTATCCCGAGAAGCCGCTGGCGTGGCAGCCAATGCTCAGCCACTGGAATACTGGGTGACCCGGGCGAACGGCAACGGCACACCCGTCAGGGTCCCGGATACTGCGGAACTGGCTCCCGGCGATGTGCTCGACGTGCGCTACGACATCACGTCCACCGCAGCCGCTGCCGCGCAGCCGCCCGTCGTGCTGCAGCCGTCGCAATGACCGTCGGATCCAGAGATCTCAGAAAGGAATAGGGCCCATGGCACTCCACGAGCTTGCAACGATCAATGGTCATCCGACAGCCGAACGGGGGGAGATGCTTCGTCCGGAGACGTTTTCGTTCCGCGATCTCGTGAACTTCCTCCGCCGCAACGCCCGGCTCATCGCAGTGTCGACAGTGATCGGGCTGATGCTCGGTGTCATCTACATCGCAAAGACCCCCTCGAGCTACGAAGCCTATGCGCGCCTCGTCATCGATCCCGAGCAAAGCCGCATTCTGTCTCAGGACGCGGCAACGGGCACCGTGATCATTGAGGCCGCCGAAATCGCCAGCCAGGTGGAAATCGTCAAATCGGAGGCGATCGCCGCTGACGTTATCCAGAAGCTGGACCTTCTCGACGATCCGGAAATCGTCAATGCCTCGTCTTGGTATGGAGCCTTCCGCCAGAGCCTTGCCTCGACTGCGGACTTCATCTTTGGCGGCAGCGGCTCCGACGAGGCACCGCAGGCCGATGAGGAGCGGATGCGACGGACCATGGACGGGTTCCTGTCACGCGTCTCCGTCCGCCGCGTCGGACAATCCTATGTCCTTGAGATCGGATACCGCTCGGGCGATCCGGAAAAGGCGGCAAGGACAGCCAATGCTCTTGCCGAAGCCTACATCCGCAACGGCATGAATGACCGCGCGGCCGCTGCCAAACAGGGAGCTCTCTGGCTGGAAGGGCGGTTGATGGAGGTCGGGCGCAAGGCCCGTGAGGCGGCCCTGGCAGCCGAGGAATACCGGAACCAGCACGACATCACGGCCATGGCCAATGCCACCACCCTGGATCAGCAGCAGCTCGCCGAAGTCAGCAGCCAGATGCTGGCGGCCCGCGCGGCCACCGCGGATGCGTCTGCGAAGCTGTCGACGCTCACCAATCTGATCGAGAGCAACTCCGCAGACGCCAACCTGCCGGAACTCGCGGACAATCAGCAACTGATGAAACTGCGCGAGGAGATGCGCCTTGCGGAAACACGGCTTGCCGGGCTTCAGGAACGTTATACGGCCGGCAATCCGGCAATCACCGCGGCAGCGGCCGAGATCGCCCGTATCCAGTCCAGTATCGTCGGTGAACTGCGCCAGGTCGAGGCGCTGTATCGCTCGAACCTCGAAATTGCCAAGAGCCGGGAAGCTCTGGCCGAGCAGCAGTTTGCCAACGCCACCCGCCAGGGCGCGGACAAGAACATCGCGCGGGTGGAACTTGCCGAGATCGAAAGCCGCGCGAGCACGTACCGGCAGCTGTACGAAAGCATCCTCCAACAGTTTGTCGGCGCCTTCCAGACCCAGTCTTTCCCACTCGGCAAGGCGCGCATCGTGACGGCAGCGACAGAACCACTGACACGGGTCTGGCCCAAGCCCTCGGTGCTTTTGCCCTTTTCGATGATCCTCGGCATGTCCTTCGGCATGCTTGCCGCGGTCAGCCGCCACGTGCTGGACCGGCGCGCAGGCTCCGGCGAGCGCCTGCAGCGGGAACTCGGCCTGGCGTCGCTGGGTCATGTCCCCGTCTACCGTCTGGATGGATCAACATCCCACGCACCGGGAAGCCTGCCGGAGACTGTCCTGCCGCTGAGAGCCATCCTCGACACACCGTATTCGCCCTTCTCCGAAGCTCTGCGCGGGGTGAAGAACTCCCTCGACTCTCTGATGCCGGCGGAAGGCTCCATGGTGATCGGCATTACCTCGGTCGGAAGCGGCGAAGGCAAGACGACCATCGCCACCAATCTCGCCCAGCTTTACCAGAACGAAGAGCAATCGGTCCTGTTGGTCGATGCCGATTTCGTGTCGGCGAGGCTGACCCGGCTGGCCTACAATGCGGCGCCGGACTTCGCCATCAAGCCGATCCCGTCCACCCTGCTGGGCGAACCTTCGGAAGGGGCAACCGTCTCTAGGCTTCCGCGGACGCACCGTTATCCGGAAGCGGTCCTGATCGATCATGATCCAGACTACGCGTCTGAAGAAGCCGCGGTTCCGGTACCGCTTCTGACGGTTGAACAGACGCGCCGGCAGGCGGTGGCGCCTTATCGCTATGGTCATCTTTCGGCCCTTGCGCGGCGACAATCAAGGTGAGACTCAGCGTCAATCAGGATGAGACTTGGCGGCGGGGGTGTGACGAAGGGAGGGCATAGCCCGACCGGAGTCACACCCCCGCCGCGGCGCAATTTTCGGCGTCT